>ENA-OROU01000002-OROU01000002.1-human-gut-metagenome-genome-assembly--contig:-NODE-2-length-435575-cov-22.909382_pt1 | contig 435575 bp, 387 predicted proteins | sample MGYA00242131_ERZ509054 | MGnify/ENA primary metagenome ERZ509054 (study PRJEB26280, sample SAMEA2338749) | human gut metagenome | biome: human gut; feature: human-associated habitat; material: faeces... | reverse complement strand
AACAAGGTAGCCGTACCGGAAGGTGCGGCTGGATCACCTCCTTTCTAGGGAGACACATCTTAAGTGTTTTGGTATCACAGGTTGAGATTACTCCCTGTGACCTAGACTAACTAATCTAACTAAAACTTAAATTTTTCTGGTTCATATCTAGCTAATCACAGTATTCAGTTTCGAGGGTTCTTGTATGAGCACCTTGAGAGTTGCATAGCGTATAAGTGATTATTTAATTCGAATCACCTCATTTCTTCTTATAAAAGACAATGTGTGATTCGCATATCACGAATTAAAGCTGATCAAATTTGTATGATCTAAAACCCAAGTATCTAAAATCAACTTGTGAGATGAAGATATTAAGGGCACACGGTGGATGCCTTGGCATAGGAAGTCGATGAAGGACGTGATAAGCTGCGATAAGCTGCGGTGAGCTGCACTTAGGCGTTATTACCCGCAGATCTCCGAATGGGGCAACCCACACAAGGTAATGCTTGTGTATGACTGCCTGAACACATAGGGCAGACCAAGACAACCAGGGGAACTGAAACATCTAAGTACCCTGAGGAAAAGAAATCAACCGAGATTGCGCTAGTAGCGGCGAGCGAACGCGCAAGAGCCTAAACCCATGTACGTGTAAGCTTCAGGGCGTTGCTGCATGTGGTGTTGTGGGGTCTAGTTTTAAGAGAGCCTGTAATCTCTTTGACAGTTACAAAGTATTGTTATAGCAGAACAAGATGGAAAGCTTGGCAAGATAAGGTTAAAGCCCTGTATGCGACATAGCAATACCTGTTTACTAGATACCCGAGTAATGCCGGACACGTGAAACCCGGTATGAATCTAGGGAGACCACTCTCTAAGGCTAAATACTCTCCTATGACCGATAGCGAACCAGTACCGTGAGGGAAAGGTGAAAAGTACCCCGAGAGGGGAGTGAAATAGTACCTGAAACCGTGTGCCTACAAGCAGTTGGAGCACATTTACTGTGTGACAGCGTGCCTTTTGTAGAATGAGCCAGCGAGTTACGGTGTGCGGCAAGGTTAAGGTTTGAACCGAGCCGTAGTGAAAGCGAGCCTTTAAGATGGCGTATCAGTCGTATGCCGTAGACGCGAAGCCGGGTGATCTATCCATGGGCAGGCTGAAGCAGAGGTAAGACTCTGTGGAGGGCCGAACCCACTTCGGTTGAAAACGGAGGGGATGACCTGTGGATAGGGGTGAAAGGCCAATCAAACTCGGAGATATCTCGTTCTCCCCGAAATAGCTTTAGGGCTAGCCTCGAATCGTTTACTTGCGGTGGTAGAGCACTGGATTTGTGCGGGGGCTTCACCGCCTACCAACCAAAACCAAACTCCGAATGCCGTAAGTCTAGAGATCGGGAGTCAGAACATGTGGGCTAAGCCGTGTGTTCGAGAGGGAAACAGCCCAGACCGCCTGCTAAGGTCCCTAAATTCGTGCTAAGTGGCAAAGGATGTGCGTTTGCCTAGACAACCAGGATGTTGGCTTAGAAGCAGCCATGCATTTAAAGAGTGCGTAACAGCTCACTGGTCAAGTGGACATGCGCCGACAATACACGGGGCTAAGCACGATACCGAAGCAGCGGACTGATTTATCAGTGGTAGGGGAGCTTTCTTATCTGGGTTGAAGCTTTGTGGTAACGCAAGGTGGACTGATAAGAAGTGAGAATGCTGGCATGAGTAACGAGAGAGGAGCGAGAAACTCCTCCGCCGTAAGCCTAAGGGTTCCTGGGCAAGGCTAATCCTCCCAGGGTCAGTCGGGAGCTAAGGCGAGGCAGTGATGCGTAGCCGATGCACAACAGGTTGATATTCCTGTACCACCATATATCGTTATGACGATGGGGTGACGGAGAAGGGTAGCCGGGCGGGGTTCTGGACGTCCCCGTGAAAGCGTGTAGGGTGATAAGTAGGCAAATCCGCTTGTCATATACCTGAGACGTTAGACGAAGCTCTAAGTGAAGTCGGTAAGCCCATGCTTCCAAGAAAAACCTCTAAGCAGATTTTATGGTGCCCGTACCAAAACCGACACAGGTAGGCGGGTAGAGCATACCAAGGCGATCGGGAGAACCATGGTTAAGGAACTCGGCATAATGACTCCGTAACTTCGGGAGAAGGAGTGCCCTTGTTGGTGACGGATCTCGCATCCTGAGCTGATGAGGGTCGCAGCGAAACGGCCCAAGCGACTGTTTATCAAAAACACAGGACTCTGCTAAGTCGCAAGACGACGTATAGGGTCTGACGCCTGCCCGGTGCTGGAAGGTTACGTGGATGTGTTAGCTTATCGCGAAGCATTGAAACTAAGCCCCAGTAAACGGCGGCCGTAACTATAACGGTCCTAAGGTAGCGAAATTCCTTGTCGGGTAAGTTCCGACCTGCACGAATGGCGTAACGATTTGGGCGCTGTCTCGACCATGGACCCGGTGAAATTGTATTATTCGTGAAGATGCGAATTACCTGCGGAAGGACGGAAAGACCCCGTGAACCTTTACTGCAGCTTGGCATTGACTGTTGGTTCGGCGTGTAGAGGATAGGTGGGAGACTGTGAAGCAGAAACGCCAGTTTCTGTGGAGTCAACCTTGGAATACCACCCTCGCAGCTCCGGCAGTCTAACGTTAGACCGTTATCCGGCTAGCGGACCGTGCCAGGTGGGTAGTTTGACTGGGGCGGTCGCCTCCTAAATGGTAACGGAGGCGTGCGTAAGGTTCGCTCAGGATGGTTGGCAATCATCCGTAGAGCACAAGAGTATAAGCGAGCTTGACTGCGAGACCTACAAGTCGAGCAGAGACGAAAGTCGGTTCTAGTGATCCGGCGGCCCAGCGTGGAATGGCCGTCGCTCAACGGATAAAAGGTACTCCGGGGATAACAGGCTGATCTTGCCCAAGAGTCCACATCGACGGCAAGGTTTGGCACCTCGATGTCGGCTCATCGCATCCTGGGGCTGTAGCAAGTCCCAAGGGTATGGCTGTTCGCCATTTAAAGCGGTACGCGAGCTGGGTTCAGAACGTCGTGAGACAGTTCGGTCCCTATCCTCCGTGGGCGTAAGAGAATTGAGAGGATCTGTCCCTAGTACGAGAGGACCGGGATGGACGGACCTCCGGTGTCGCAGTTGTTGACCAACAGCATGGCTGCCTAGCCGCGTCCGGATGTGATAACCGCTGAAAGCATCTAAGTGGGAAGCCGACCTCGAGATGAGTTCTCTTTTTGGTAAGGCCACTTGTAGACTACGAGTTTGATAGGCCGCAGCTGTAAGGCGAGCAATCGTTTCAGGCGAGCGGTACTAATCGGCCGAGCTCTTCATCTAATATATAGATTCATCTGATCTGATCAATCACGAAAACATACGCTATGTAACCCTCAAGGGAGCTCAATCCTTTGAAAAGCGTATATAATGCGCACATGCTAAAAGACCTAGCGCCTTGCATGAGCGGAACCATAGAGGGAAGGATCACCCGATCCCATTCCGAACTCGGTAGTTAAGCTTCCCTTCGCCGAAAGTACTGCGGTGTAGTCCGTGGGAGGATAGGTCGTTCTGCTCATGCAGGGCGCTGTCTGTTTTATAGGGAATTATTTTAAGCCCTTATTATTTGGTTGCTTTTCCGTTTACCTAGGTCTTGCGATAGATAGCGGAACCTTTTTTATGATTCTATTTTCGACCGCTTTGTCCGCGGTATAATTCATTAACTTGTATTACCTAGATGAAAAGGTTTTCATGAATTACAAAGAAAAGCTTCAACAAGCTAATAAAGAAGCAAAGGGAGCGGTAGTTGCGCTATTCCTTACTATCATCGTTTGGATTATTGCTGGCTTTGGTATTGCTCCTCTTAACATTGTTGTTTTTAATACTCCGCTTTGGATTATTACGGGTTGTTTTGGTACCTGGATTTTTGCGATTGCGGTAGCTGTCTATATGAGCAAATTCATTTTTAAGGATATAGACCTTGAAGACGAAGAGATTAACGCTATTCCAGATGTTTCTGGGGATTCTCAGTCTGTATCTTCTTCAGTTGAAGGAGGTAAGTAATGAGCGGAAATCCAGCTACCCTTATCCCTGTCGCCTTATTCCTTCTTCTTGGTTTAGGTATCACTTTTTTTGTACGCTATCAATCTCGTAAGAGTCGTGAAGCTGGTTTTGTTTCCGAATACTTTATTGGTAGTCGTAGCTTAGGTGCTTTTGTTTTGGCAATGACTACTATTGCTACGTATGGTTCGGTTAGTTCTTTTGTAGGTGGTCCTGGCCAGGCTTGGAATGTAGGTTTTGGTTGGGTTTATATGGCAACTATTCAGGTTACTGCGCTCTTTTTGCTCTATGGCATTATGGGTAAGAAAATGGCCTTGGTTTCGCGTAAACTCGGAGCTATTACGGTAATTGATGTTATCCGCGCTCGTTACAACTCAAACGCACTTGCAAACGTTGCAGCGATCGTAATCGTTCTTTTCTTTGGTGCAACTATGGTTGCTCAGTTTGTGGGCGGCGCAAAGTTGTTTGAAGCTGTTACAGGCTATTCTTACGAGGTTGGCTTAGCTATTTTTGGCATTGCTGCCATTTTATTTACTGCGCTTGGCGGTTTTCGTGGTGTTGCTTTTGTTGATACGCTCTGCGGTATAGCAATGATTGTTGGTATTTTTGTTCTTGCTGGTGGCATTTTGAATGCTGGTGGTGGCTATACCAACATTATGGCTAATTTGCAGGCTCACAACCCACAGCTTCTTGAGCCTTTTGGCGGTGGAGATATGCCAATCGGTCTTTATTTTACTCAGTGGCTTTTGGTGGGCGTGTTTACGTTTTGTCTTCCTCAGTCAGTTGTACGTTGCATGGGGTATAAAGACTCGAAGTCTTTACGTCAGGCCATGATTATCGGTACGGTTATTATTGGCGCAATGATGATCGGTGTTACTGCTTTAGGTGTTTTAGCAAAGGGAATTCTTCCAGCAGATCTTTCTGTCTATGGTAATAGCGTCGACAATATTATTCCTCTTGCTATTGTTGAGTCCTTGCCACCATGGTTAGCGGGTGTTGCTATTATCGGTCCTGTTGCTGCTTCGATTTCTACTGTTGCTTCGTTATTGATCTTCTCTTCGTCTTCCATCATCAAGGATATGTATTTGCATTATCGCGAAGAGAAAAATGATGTTCCTAGTGGAAAGAAAGTTGCTCATTATAGTCAGGTATTTACCTTTGTCGTGGGGGTAATTGTATTTATTCTGTCTGTTGTTCCTCCTGATGTAATTTGGAAAATCAATATGTTTGCTTTTGGTGGTCTTGAAACGGCTTTCTGCTGGGTCTTGGTGATGGGCCTATTCTGGAAAAAGGCAAATAAAACAGGTGCTTTGCTTTCGATGGTAGGCGGTACGCTTGCATATTGTGGAACCATGGCTGCGGGAATTACATTCTTTGGCTTGCATCAGATTGTCATAGGTATTACCGTATCGCTTCTTTGCATGGTTATAGGCTCTTTAGCGGTGAAGCCAAAAGATACTGCCAAGGAGCTTGAAACAAGAGCAATATTCTTTGGTGAATAGCGTTTGTAATAATCCATCACTTTAAATCAATGTGTTTAAGAACTCGCTTGGTTTAGTTTGAATCGGGCGGGTTCTTGTAGTTTTTACATGTAAATGACACTTTCACTTCTTTAATTATTGGATAGGTTATGTACCATTATCATAAAAATGGGTAAAAACACTACATAAACGGGGAAGGCCCTTCATGCTTCAACTGCAGCACATTCGCAAGTCATATACTACGGGCGACTTTACTCAGGTGGCACTTGATGACATATCGGTATCATTTCGCGACAATGAATTTGTTGCCATCTTAGGACCGTCTGGTTCAGGCAAAACAACATTACTTAATATTGTTGGCGGTTTGGATCATTATGATTCAGGCGATTTGATTATTGATGGTATTTCTACCAAAGAATACAAAGATCGCGATTGGGATACGTTTCGTAACAATCGTGTCGGATTTGTTTTTCAGAGTTACAACTTAATTCCTCATCAAACCATTTTAGCCAATGTTGAATTGGCGCTTACCTTGTCGGGCGTTTCGAAGGAAGAACGTGCAGAGCGAGCAAAAAAAGCGCTTGAAGAAGTTGGTTTGGGCGAGCATATCAATAAAAAGCCAAGTCAGCTTTCTGGTGGTCAGATGCAACGTGTTGCTATTGCGCGTGCTTTGATTAACGATCCAGAAATTCTTCTTGCAGACGAGCCTACTGGTGCGCTTGATTCTAAGACAAGCGTGCAAATTATGGATTTACTTACCGAAATCGCCAAAGATCGTTTGGTGGTAATGGTTACGCATAATCCAGAATTAGCAGAGCAGTATGCAACGCGTATTGTGAATTTAACGGACGGCGTTATTACTTCCGATACGGATCCTTACGTTCCAACCGAAGAGGAAATGCGCTTATCTGATAAACCAATTCGCAAAACTCGTATGAGTTTTCTGACTGCGCTCGGGTTGTCGTTTAATAATCTTATGACTAAAAAGGGCCGTACGATTATGACGGCTTTTGCGGGTTCTATTGGCATTATTGGTATTGCAGCTATTCTTGCCCTGGCGAATGGCGTAAATACCTATATTGCTAATGTTGAAGAAGAAACTCTTTCAGAATATCCTCTGCAAATTCAAAGTACCGGTTTTGATATGACTTCTATGATGGTGGGTGCTGCAGCGGAAGGCAGTGATTCTGCCAATGGTGAAGAAGGAGATGGGGATGACCGCGTTAAGGTAATCAACATGATTACCAATATGTTGTCGAGTGTGACTTCGAACGACTTGGCTTCATTAAAAGAGTATTTCGATAGTGGGCAAAGCGGTATTGAACAGTACACATCAACGATTGAATACAGCTACGATGTGGTACCGCAAATTTATAGCTCTGATACGAAAACCATTCATCAGGTGAACCCCGATACCTCGTTTTCTTCCTTGGGTATTAGTTCCACGGTAAGTTCAAACAGTATTATGAGTGCTAGTATGAGCACCAATGTGTTCTATGAAATGCCCAGCAATCCGAATTTGTACGAAAACCAATACGATGTAAAAGCTGGTCATTGGCCTCAAAACTATAACGAATGCGTTTTGGTTCTTACTAGCAATGGTGGCATTAGTGACTTTATGCTGTACACGCTAGGATTGCGTGATTCGGAAGAATTAGAAAACATGGTGGAACAGTTTGCCGATGAAGAAGAGGTAACTGCTCCTGACGATATTACTGATCCCACCTACGACGATATTTTAAATGTTACGTTTAAGCTGGTGAATGCAGCAGACTATTACGAATATGACAGTGGCTACGATGTTTGGCGAGACAAAACCGACAACGAAAGCTATATGCGCGATTTGATTGACAATGGCGAAGAAATAAAGATTGTGGGCATTGTGCAGCCGAAGGAAGATGCCAATGCTTCGATGTTATCTTCAGGCATTAATTATCCCGCGTCTTTAACTGACCACATTATTGAACAGGCCTCTCAGAGTAAGATTGTACAAGATCAGCTGGCAGATTCCGATACTAACGTATTTACGGGCAAACCCTTTGGTGAAGAAGACGAGGGTAATTCTAGTTTCAGCATGGATTCCTTATTCACCGTTGACGGCAATGCGATTTCGGCAGCCTTCAAGATAGATGAAAGTGCGCTTACAGCAGGCTTAGGCGACATGAACTTAGATCTGTCGAACGTAAGCATTGATATGAGTTCACTACCAGCGTTTGATGCGTCTTCTATTCAGGTCGATCCAAGCCAGATAGATATGGATAGTCTGACCAATATGTCGTTTGATTTAAGCAGTATTGATCTTCAAGAGGGCGTTAAAGTTGACTCGGATGCTTTAGCAAATACCATGAAAAAAGTGGTGCAGGGCTTTTGGGCTTGGTATGCAGCTAACATGTCAAGCTATGAAGATTTTGATTCTGCATTAAACGCATATTTGTCTGGTGAGGGCAAAAGCATTATTGATTCAGACTTAAGCCAAGAAGGTGTAATCGATACGAGCGGGCTTGGGGAAGATATTGATACTCAAGTTGAACAGCAAATTCAGCAGCAAGTTGGTAATAATGTAACGTTGCAAATCCAATCACAAATTTCATCTGCCTTGCAAGCTGCTATTCAGACGCAACTCACTTCCGCAATTCAGCAGTACATGACGCAAGCAATTTCTACCACAATGTCTCAGTTCGGTACGGCGCTGCAGCAGCAGCTTGGTGGTGCTATGCAGGCTCAGATGGCGCAACTTGCTACCAATATGGCTTCTGCTATGCAGGTCGATCCTAATGCGATGGCGAATGCCTTTAAGGTCAATATGGACGAAGAAAGTTTAGGCGAACTTATGATGTCCATGATGACAGGTGGCGAAACTACCTATGACAGCAATTTGCGTGAGTTGGGTTATGCAGATAAGTCAGAACCTTCAGGCATAGATATTTATCCTACTGATTTTGAGAGCAAAGAGCACGTTATAGAAATTCTGGATTCGTATAATTCCCAAATGGAGGAAAGTGGCGAAGAGGACAAAGTTATTACCTATACTGACATCGTAGGTGCTCTGATGTCTTCGGTTACGACAATCGTCGATATGATTAGTTACGTATTAATTGCGTTTGTATCAATTTCCTTGGTGGTATCTTCCATCATGATTGGTGTAATTACCTATATCAGCGTTCTGGAACGCCGCAAAGAAATTGGTATCTTGCGTGCGATTGGTGCAAGTAAAAAGGATATTTCGCATGTGTTTAACGCTGAAACAATCATTGAAGGTTTGATTGCAGGCCTACTTGGTGTTGGTATTACGGCTTTGATTTGTATTCCAATAAGTGCGCTTATTGAACTGCTCTTCGATGTGCCTAATATTGCATTGTTGCCTGTGGGAGCTGCGGTAGTACTGGTAATTATTAGTGTGTTACTCACCTTTATTGCAGGACTTATTCCTTCATCTTCAGCAAGCCGAAAAGATCCCGTTGAAGCACTAAGAAGTGAATAGGGAAATAGGTAATAACAGATAGTAGATAATAATAGACGTTTACTTTTGTAGGGCTTCAGGGATGTTTCCTGAAGCCCTGTTGTTTGTTTGAGTATTATCGCCATTTAATAGAGCGCAAGCTTTAGAAGGCCAAACAAAGTTTTATAACTGTCATCGCCCATTCTTAAAGAGTGATGTATATCTTGCCAAATTAAACGGGCAAGTTTATTTGTCCCTATAGAGGTGATGCGTTCCTGTTTGATTGAGTTATCAGCATAGATTACCTTTTCTAGACTTTGATAAATGTGCTCAAAACAGGCATTTTCTGCCTGGCGACATTTTTGGCGAGTTCGAGCATCAAGTGACGACACTTCTCCTAGCCAGTTTATCTTGAACTGATGAAGAGCTTGTTGCATGGTGGTGTAGAGACGTTCGCAAAATACTAGTAAATTTTCTCCTTGGCGGTAATCAAGACAGCTTTTTGTTTCTTCTGAAAATGCGATCGTTCGCCAGAATTTAGTTATAACCTCGGTTACCAGGGCTGCTTTGTCGGGGAAGTAGTTATAGATGGTTCCAACGGCTATATTGCATTCTTTTGCAATGTTGCGAATACTTAATGCTGCTAATCCTTCAGCACAGGCATGTGTATAAGCGGTATCAATTATGGTTTTTCGCATTGCAGCGGGTCCTTTAACCATGGTGCTTCCTTCGCATTTCTAGTATTTGAACATAGCAGTGGAGTGTTCAGGGAGAATTCCTTCTAAAAGCTACTACTTCTGAGATGTGAAACATTTAGAGGTGCTTTCTTTCTACAATGAACAGTGTTCAGGTGAACATTGTTCATTGTAAGGTAAGGAGCGAATTATGATGCTTCAAAATTCTAAGAGCGCTTCTAAAAGAAAGCCTTTTCAGGTTAAGAAACAAAACCTCCTTATTATTGCGGCACTAGTGTGGGTTGCTGCTGGAGTTAATATTTTGCACATTGGTCTTGAAGCATATGCAGAGGGATATGTCACCACGCTCAATGAAGTGCTTTCAGTAGTGGTAGGACTAGTATTTTGGTTTGGTACATTTTATAAGCTGACCAAAAAGCATACTCAGCGAATTACGAACTACGAGGAACAGCATCAGTACTTCTGGCATTTCTTTGATTTGAAATCGTTCATTATTATGGCAATTATGATGACTGGCGGAATTGCGCTGCGTGTATCAGGGATTGCCCCTTCGGTGTTTATTGCTATTTTTTATACGGGTCTCGGTTCCGCCTTGGCATTAGCGGGCATTTTGTTTGCACGAAATCGCATACAACTAGCTTTTGCTTAACGTATAGATAGAAGAACTTACTCTTCACAAACAAAGAACTCGGCGTATGTAGTATGCCGAGTTCTTTGTTTGTTTCTGTAGGTATAAACAAGGGTTTGTAGAAATATCTTCCAGTTGATCATGTTGCTGATTAATAAAAAAGATAAAAGCATAAGCAAAGCCGTTGGCGAACGTGATTCGGTTTTACCTTTGATAAATGACTATCATGGAAACATACTTTTGCAGGGGACTAGTGAATTAATACAGGAGGATTTCATGCTTAACGAAACCATTCGTTCTATGACTAAAGAGCAACTGCTTGAGTTGATGGAAATTGATGCAAAAGATAGTGTTGCGCTTGATGGAGTATGGTTTCAGTCGGTTGAACGGAAGTTTGGCATGGATGAGGCTATGTATCATGACGAAGAGGCCTGGAAGCGATTTTCTCCTGTTGAAGCTCGTCGATTAAAGAAGTTTTTAGGATTGGGTGAACATCCAGGTTTGGAAGGTCTTGCTAAGGCTTTGCCGCTGCATATTGTTGATCGTGCTAACAAATGCGAAGTGATTGAAGAAGAAGGCCGTGTCATTAATCGTGTGATTGACTGTCGTGTTCAATCGGCCCGATCTCGTAAAGGTATGGAATTTCATCCTTGCAAGTATGCGGCAATCTATGAATATAGCTGCTTTGCTTCTGCGATAGATGATCGTATTGAGTGTCGCTGTTTAAGCTGTTATCCCGATGTGACTGATGAAACATGCTCTTGTTCGTGGGAGTTCACCTTAAAAGACGACTCAGAAGAAAATAGCGAATTGCCAGAGAGCGAATCAAATTAAAATAAAGACATTAAACACTATATTCATGGATGAAACTCAAAGATAAGTATTAGGTAATATCTATTTGCGGTTTGGAGCTAGGAGAACACGATGTATTGCACCTCTTGTGGTAAAGAAATAGAGGAATCCGCCAAGTATTGTACGCATTGTGGTGCCCCTGTTGAGCAGGAATATCTAACCGATACTTCCGCAGAGCAGCCTACCGTTGCTATGCCCCAAAATCAACCCACCGAGCCTTTGGCGCCGCCTGCATCATCCTTGCAGCCATCTCAAGGCACTGCTGAGATGAATACTTCTCAGAAAAAGCCACTTTCCAAAAATGCAAAGATTGGTATTGGGGTAGGTATTGGCGTCGCGGTTGTAGCAATAATTGTTGCTGCTGTGCTTATTGTTACGTCGCTTAATCAATCTCAGGAAGAGCAACCCTCTGAAGCAGATCCTCGGGTAACAATTGTCGATGAGACTGAAGAGGGAGAAGTAGAAGATACTGAGGAGGGAGAGGCAGGAGATACCGAAGAGAATTCTGCCGTTGACAGCACTGAAGAATCTGCTGGTCAAAAGGGTGAACCTGCCTATAGTGACGATGCTCAAGATATGTTGGGAACAGGAACTATCTCTGAATCTTCCATAGATGATTTTGTGGTATTTACTAATGCGCGTTATGGCTATAGTTTTGCCTATCCAGAAGATTTTGTTCCGCTTGACGTAAGTGCAAATGGGGATGGTCTTACGTTAGCGTCGGATTCGACGGGCACTATTCGTATTGAAGCGTGGGGTACTAATAACGTCTTTGATGAAACCGCGAGCGAGCGTTTGAAGAAAATGGAAGATTCCATTGGTATAGACGGATACACTGCTTCAGGAAATACGTGGTATGTGTATTCCTATAACACTAACGGGCAAGTTATTTATATGAAAGAATACGTTGGCGAAGGAAGCATAGTTAACTTGATTATCAGTTATCCAGAAAGCTCTTCAGAGTTTGGTGATCGCTTGGTAGAGATTATGGAACCCTCGTTTGATCCTGGCGACATTTCTGAATCACATTAACTAGTGGCGCATACGTTTAATGTCGCATAACCCTAATTTCCTGTACACAAAAACAGCTCCTTGGAGATCCAAGGAGCTGTTTGTTTTAGTTATTTATTGCGTGAGCAAAATTATTGGAAAGCCTTGGTTAGGGGAAACACAGCTAGATTAGCGGCGACGTCCACCTAAAATGTTACGGCTGATCTGGCGCGCAGCTTCACGGCCAATAGTTCCCAAAATAGAAGTAGCTATTTTTCCAACTTCTTTAATCATTTGGTCCTGTTGCTTTGCCTGGGCTTTAGCAGCTTTCTCTGCGGCCTTTCCGCTTCTTTTTGTGCTTTTTCGGCAGCCTTTTCTGCTTCTTTAGCTTCTTCGATGGCTTTCTTTTCTTCTTCGGCTTTAGCTTCAGCTTCTGCCTTTTCTTCGTCGGCTTTTTCTGCTTCGCCCGAAATAATTTCAAAGGCGCTTTCACGGTCGACTGCGGTGCCGTATTTATTCATCAAGTCAGACTGGCCATCCATAACGCCTTTGATGGCATCATCGCTTGCGGCTGCCATCAAGCACTGGGGAGGAAGGATTTTTGCACGCTCTACAATTTCTGGCTGACCATCTTCGTTTAAGAAGGATACCAAAGCTTCTCCTGTACCTAACTCAAGGATAGCTTCCTGGGAATCGAAGTTTGGATTAGCCCTAAATGAAGTAGCGGCTGCCTTAACAGCTTTTTGTTCTGCTGGTGTATAAGCTCGCAAACCGTGCTGGATTCGGTTAGAAAGCTGAGCAAGTACTTCGTCGGGAATGTCGGAAGGAGATTGCGTGATGAAATAAACGCCAACGCCTTTAGAACGGATAAGCTTTACTACTTGAATGATCTTATCAAGCAGCTCTTTTGGCATGTCGTTAAACAAAAGATGAGCTTCATCAAAGAAGAATACGAACTTGGGCTTTTCCAGATCGCCCTCTTCGGGAAGTGTGTCAAACAACTCAGAGAGCATCCAGAGCAGGAACATGGAATAGATCTGAGGAGTTTGAATAAGCTTTGCAGCATTAAGAACGTTGATATAACCTTGTCCCTTGTCATTGCAGACAAACCAGTCGTTCAAGTCGAGGGCAGGCTCGCCGAAGAAGATATCGCCACCTTGGTCTTCGATTGGAATAAGAGCACACAAAATTGCACCAACAGACTGAGAAGAAACCTTTCCGTACGTGGTTTCGTATTCTTTGCTGTGCTCGGAAACGTACGTGAGCATTGCGCGCAGGTCTTTCATGTCGATGAGCAGCATTTTCTGATCATCTGCGATGCGAAATACGATATCGAGTACGCCTTCCTGTACATTGGTGAGGCCCAGCAAGCGAGAAAGCAGGGGAGCACCCATGTCAGAAATGGTGATACGCACAGGAGCACCTGTACCGCCGGTCATATCTCACAAACGCATTGGGCAGCCTTCGTAGGTAAAGCCTTCAATTCCAAATTTTTCGATACGCTTTTGCATATCTTCGGAATCTTTGCCAGGTTCACACATGCCTGTGATGTCGCCCTTAACGTCGGCCATGAAAACAGGAACACCTGCTTTGGAAAAGCCTTCAGCAAGAACTTTCAGCGTTACGGTTTTACCGGTGCCTGATGCGCAGCAATAAGACCATGACGGTTTGCTTGTTTGAGCAATAAGTTAACGGGCTTTTCGCCAGTCCCCATCCAAATTGCATTGTCTTTGAGCATCTATTCTCCTTATAGCAGGGTAAGTAAATCTAACCTATCTATCCTATGGAAACTTCTAAGCTACAACGAGCTGGCAAATCTATTTCAACGTAAAGTTGAAGGTCGATTAAAAGGGATTAGCGCATTAGTACCAGACTGCTGAAATGCACTTGTGATCAACGGTATAAAACATCCCCTAATTGGTTGTTCATGTGTCTTTATGATGCAGGGTATTCAAGAATATATTCAAAGGCTTGACTTCATAGTTTGGCGACGCACAATAAGTACTACTTGCTCGGAGGGCGAGTTATCCGAATAAGAGATAACAAGCTGGATAAGGCACAGGTTGAAATACCTGCTTCTTATCCAGCTTTTTTGTGCTCATGAGAGTCGTTAAGAATTACTAAAAGATCTGAAAGGGAAGTGAAGAATGGGACTTACGCGTCAGCAGACAACCATGATTGCTGTTTTGCTTGTCGGAGCATTTCTTGTAGTACTCAATCAGACGCTTCTAACGCCAGCATTGCCTACGATTATGGATAATTTAAATGTAAGCGCTACAACTGTTCAGTGGCTCACTAGTGGGTATGCGTTAGTCGAAGCGGTCATTATCCCTCTTAATGCTTATTTAATTGGTCGCTTTTCTACGCGCAAGCTTTTTATTGGGGGCATGCTTTTGTTTACTGCAGGCTCTGCTTTGTGTGCGGGTGCTCCGAGTTTTCCCTTTTTACTGCTTGGTCGTGTGATGCAGGCATGTGCCGCGGGTGTTGTAATGCCTATGGTATTCGCTTTGATTTTGTTGATTTTCCCTCGTGAAAATCGCGGCGTTGGTATGGGGCTAGTGGGTTTAATTATTAGTTTTGCGCCTGCTATGGGTCCATCGGTATCGGGTGTTTTGGTTGATAGCATTGGTTGGCGTGCTCAGTTCGTGTTGGTAGTTGGACTGGCGCTTTGCGTGGTTATTGCCGCTTCGATCGCTTTGAAAAAGTTTGAAGGGTTCGATCGTACTACCTTTGATGGACTATCAGTGGTTCTTATTGCAGTAGGTATGGTGTGCTTGCTCTATGGTATTTCTACATCGACTTCAAGCCCCACACCTGCAATTCCTGCCGTACTGATTGTTGGCGGTATTGCGGTTATCGTTCTGTTCTTCCGTCGTCAGCTTAAGCTTGATAATCCAATTTTGCAGGTCCAAGTGCTGCGTCATCGTGAATTCCTTATTATCACGATTATTATCTTATTCCTTGAGGGCGTTTTAATTGGTGGAAGCGTATTGTTCCCGATGTATATCCAAAACGCACTTCAGGCTTCTGCTACCGTATCGGGACTCATTATGTTGCCAGGTGCGTTGCTTGGTGCGTTCTTTGGTTTATTATCGGGTAAGTTGTTCGATAAATATGGCGTTCGAGGCATTTCAGTCACAGGCGCTTTGGTTTTGCTTGCAGGTGGAATTAGCTATGTATTGCTCGGCGATGCTACGCCGCTGCTTATCACTTGTATTGCATACACCATTGTTACGTTGGGCATCCAAGCTCTTATTACGCCTCTTAACACGTGGGGTATTAATTCGCTTCCTAATATCGAACTGCCTCATGGCAATGCTATTATCGCCACTATTGAACAGGTTGGCAGCTCGTTAGGCACGGCTTTCGTTGTAAGTCTTACGGCTCTTTCTTCTCTGTATGCAACTGCAGAAATGCCTGCAGCGGAAGTTTCGTATATTGGCTGCCACTTTGCCTTCATGGGCATGCTTATTCTTATAGCGGTAATAGCGGTTTTGATTCTGGTATTTGTACGCGACAAGAAGGGTGCTCAAGCGGTTGCTGCAGTTGATGGTGCAATGCCAGGCGTAGATCGTCCTTGGGTTGTGGCGGATATCATGAACACCAATCCAAGTACGCTTCCCGCTACTGCTAAAATTCGCGATGCTATTGCGATTATGCAGGAAACGGAAACCAATGGTGTACCGCTTGTTGACGAGGCAGGTAAAGTAGTTGGCTTTTTATCTGATGGCGACATTTTGAAGTATCTAGCTCGTCATGAATCATCACAGACCGATGGTGTGAGCTATATCATTATGCTTGAAACTGACAGTTTCCGAGATCGTATTAGGGCAATCTACGACTTGGATGCAATGCGACTTGCTACAAAATCCGTCATTACCGTTGATGCCCGCGAACATGCCGATCTGGCATTTCGAACTTTGGCGGATAAGAAGATTAAGAAGGCGCCAGTTGTACAGGATGGCAAGCTTGTAGGTACGTTGAGTCGCCGCAATATTATGAAGGCTCTCAATATCATGGAACAAAGCTTTTAGAAATGTCTTTATAAAAAAGCCAGTTCACTTCATGAAGGCAAATTCTGAAGCGCCGCTTTGAAATAAAGCTTTTAAGGCATAGCCGTAGGTGTTCGACGAAAACCTGAGGGACGGAAATATCTTTTGTCGAATCTTTTCGCTGTGCCCTTTGCTTTATTTCAAAGCGATTAAGCGCGTAAGTTTGCCTGAAGGAAGTGGATGGGCTTTTATCATCGACAATTCACTTATATTTGTGAGTCTTCTTTCGTTTCGTCTGTGGTATCTAATGCACGAATGTTTTTATTAAACCAAGCAATTGCGCAACAGATTGCTACCAATAATCCACACACGCTATACCAGGTAGTAATGCTAATTGCTTCGGCGATAAAACCTGAAAAACTTAAACCAAGTGGTGCCGCAAGGGAAGATCCAGCTAAGAAAATTCACATAACACGACCAAACTTTTCATCAGGCGCTTTGTTTTGCAGAATCGGCATAATGGGTGCATTGTAAAAACCAATTGCGGCTGCCGTTACCCCTACTAACACCGCAAAGAGAGGGAATTGGTCTGATTGCAAGAAGCCGCAAGCGGCAAGCGCAAGACCGAGCACAATACCCGAAACAATAACGAGGGGTATGCGCTTTGTTCCGCCGCCCCACACAAGTATTACGGCAGATCCTATGAGCAATCCGATACCAAATACCGCTTCAACAAGTGAGGCCTGAAAACCATCGCCCTTGAAATGTTCATAAACCATAAGGGGGTCAAGGGATGCTACGGGCATAAACAAGAGCATGGTAAACATGATAAGAAGCATAAGGCTGCGAAGACCTTTGTCTTTATAGATAAAGGTTGCTCCTTCTCTTAGTTCAGCGAATACTGAATCGTGATTATTGTTGGGAGAGATATTGGCTTTTACTTTAACGCTAGCAAGGCATAAGCATGCGATTGCTGCACAAAAGGCATCGAGCAACATGACACCATGAAGACCCACATAAGTGTAGAGCAAGATTCCTAGCGCTGGCCCAACAATAGTGGATAAGCTCGTGATGCTCTGGTCCATGCTGTTGATACGCATAAGGTGTCGCTTAGGAACAAGGTGGGGCATCAATGCAGTCATTGCGGGACCATGAAATGCTTGACCTCCTGTACGGACAGCAAGCAAAAGTAACATTAAAGGGACGCTGAGATGTCCCGACATTACAACTAGGGCAAGAACAAGCGAAAAGAATCCAGCACTCCCATCGGCGAGAAGAACAATATGTTTTCGGTTGTAACGGTCAGCAGCAACACCGCCGAAAGGGCTAAGAATTGCAACGGGTAAAAGTGCTGCCATAGAAGCTAATGAGAGCCAAACTGCTGAAGAAGTGCTTTCGGTTATATACCAAATAGCAGCAAAGCTTGCCGCCACCGTTGCAAAAATAGAAATTGCTTGTCCACACCAAATAATCGCAATAGTGGCAATCCAGCTTGAAGGCAAGGGATTACCCGCTGCGTTTACTTCGGTAGCAGGCTTTTGATCGGAAATCTTCTTTTTAGATGAATCCATCTAAGCAACCCTTTCTTCTTTACGTGGAATCTTTTGTTATATCTACGATAAACTGTGGGGTAACAACATAGTCAAGGGGAATCTAGTAACTTTTTTTTTGGGGGGGGGTGAATATGGAAACGCTGCTTAAGTCGGGAGAATTCGCTAGACTTTGTCGTACTACTAAAGAAACTCTTCGCCATTATGCAAAAATTGGACTGCTGGTTCCTGCGCTTCAAGCAGAAAACGGCTATAACTACTATGCTATTACGCAATTTGCTGATTTTGCTCTTATATCTGCTCTTCAAAGTACTGGTTTGTCCTTGCGTGAAATTCACGAGTATTTAGAATCTCCTTCGAACTCTTCCCTTAATGCGTTGTTGGAAGATCGTATTGAGTCTATCGACAAGCAAATTGCTGACCTTGAGCGAAAGGAACAACTGCTTAAAGGGGCTCTTACTCAGGCGCGACGCCTTCATTCATGGTTCGATGATTCAGCTAAGGTAACGCCTGAGGGGTATCGATGGAGGATAGTTGACTGTCCCGACGAATACTTTCTTGAAACACCTGCGTTTTATACAGAGGGGAAAGAAGATGATTTTATTAATTCCTTGCTTGATCATGTGAACTATTGCGAATCTCAGGGGTGGACTGCAACCTTTCAAGAGGCTTATCGTGTCGATGAGACGCATGTGATATCGGGAGAATATGCAGGCGGGTTTTATGCCGAGGAATGCATCCCTAGGCATATAGACTCTGAACGACTACGCGTAAAACCAGCAGGCGTCTATTTACAGTGGTTGAATTGTATTGACTTAGCAACATTGGTAAACGCCGAAGGTGATGTTGTCGAAGCAGTAGAGGGAGACTTCTCTTCTTCGGAAGATAATCCAATGTTTGCAGCATATGATGCTATGCAGATATTTGCGTCTAAGAATAACATCATACTGACGGGGGATTTGTATGACGTAGTTTTAACGCTGTACGGCGGTAGTTTTAAGGAAGCCATATATACTGAAATCTCAAGAAGAATTGCATAGAATCGTTTATGAGGGAGAACTTCATAGTGCCTGAAGTGTCACGGAAGGAAGGGAGTTCGCAATGATTTGTATCGATAAGGATCGCTGTACAGGATGCGGAGCTTGTGTTGCTGATTGCATCTCTGGCGTACTGTCAATTTCTGAAGGGAAAGCGCAGGTAGCGGGCGAATGTTTGCGGTGCGGACATTGTGTTGCGATATGTCCCCAAGCAGCCCCTTCGATTTCGATATATAGCGATACTCCTGTTGACTATGATGCAAAAACTTTCGATATTCCTACGCAAAACATGCTCAACACCATCAAATTCCGCCGAAGTGTTCGCCAATTTAAAAAGGGACCTCTATCGTATGATGATTTGCATACTTTAATAGATGCAGCGGCGCATACTCCTACAGCAAAAAATGCCCAGGCATGTCGCTTTGTGTTTATCCAGGATAGTCTTGAAGAATTTAAACAGACAGTATGGCGCAACATTCAAATCGCTTTTGATGAAGGAAAAGAGCTTCCGATTCCGCGTTCTTCGATTGAGAGTTTTTTAAAGCTAAGACACGCAGAACAACCGCAAGACTATCTATTCCGTAATGCTCCAGCGGTACTGTGCGTTCAAGCGCCCGATCCTGTTGATGCTGGTTTAGCGGCATCTGCTATTGAGATGGTTGGAACAACGCTAGGCATTGGTGTTTTGTATAACGGATACTTACGACGCACTATCGTTGCAATGCCTGATATTCAGGCGTATTTGGATATGGATTTAGAAGAAAAACCCTTAGTGGTATGCATGCTTATTGGTTATTCCGACGTTGAATACAAACGCACAGCACCAAGGCGTAATCCCAGTGTGGTGCTGCGGTAATTGCTTATTCGGAATTGCTGATGTTGTACTAGCTAGGTTCTGCTAATAAAGTTGCACGGGGTAAAGGCGTACTACGAAGCTGCGTTAGTGAATTTGCTCTCAAGTTAAGGAGGCAAATAATGAGTATTCTTGCAGGTTATGTTGTCCCTCATCCGCCGCTTATTATTCCTTCGGTTGGTCGTGGGGAAGAACGCGGAATTCAGAAAACAATTGATGCCTATAGGGAGATTGCTCGCCGTATTGCTGCCCTTCGACCAGAAACTATTGTAGTAAGTTCTCCTCACGCGCCATTGTATCGAGATGGGTTTCATGTAACAACAGATACGGTACTGAATGGAAGCATGGAAGCCTTTCGCGCACCCGAGACTACTCTGAGTGCAAAGATTGACACCGCACTTGCTGATGAGATTATTCAAAACGCCCAGCAAAGCGGCATTGTGGTTGCGCCAAGCACCTGGCGCGATCATGATATGGATCATGCTACGTTTATTCCTCTTTACTTTATTGAACAGGCTTATAAAGAAGCGGGAATTTCGCCTGAATATAAGGTGGTTCGCGTTGGTCTTTCTGTGCTTTCGCCTGAAGTACATCGTCAGTTCGGATATGCTATTGCAAGTGCGATTGATAGGACAGAGAGACGTTGTGTATGGGTAGCAAGTGGTGATTTATCTCACAAATTAAAAGTGGATGGCCCGTATGGATATGCGCCTGAAGGTCCAGAACTAGACAAGCAGCTTTGCGATTTGTTCAGATCGGGTGCTTTAGAAAAGTTATTTGAACTTGACGAGTACTTCTGTGAATGTGCTGCGGAATGTGGAGTTCGTTCTTTTCAGATAATGGCAGCCGCACTCGAGATGGAATATCCCCAAGGTGTTTCATCGGAGTTGCTAAGTTATGAGGGGCCGTTTGGAGTGGGGTATGCGGTAGCTGCTTTTGAACCTGCGATACCTGAAGATTGTGATGTCGCTGTTTGCAATAGTAAGGCAGTGCACAATAATACAAATGAACCTTTAAGCCATGATGATACTGTACGTTCTTCTGATAATGCGCTAGATCCTTACGTGGCGCTAGCGTGGGCAAGCGTGGAAACTTACATAAAAACTGGAAGAGCTCTCAAGTTGTCCGATTACCAAAATCAGGTAGAACAGTTATTTGGAAGCGATAAGGAAATGCTTCCTGAAGAAATGCTCTCACAACAAGCAGGCGTATTTGTGTCAATCCATGAATGGGGTGAACTTCGTGGGTGCATAGGAACAATAGCCCCTACCACAAACTGTATTGCTGAAGAGATTATTCAAAATGGTATTTCAGCTTCTACGCGAGATCCACGTTTTCCCGCTATTGAGGAATATGAATTGGACCAGTTAGAAATTAGCGTTGATGTACTTTCAGAGGCTGAGCCTATTTCTTCACTTGAAGAGCTGGATGTTAAACGCTACGGCGTAATAGTAACGAAAGGTTTTAGGCGAGGATTACTGCTTCCTAATTTGGAAGGGGTGGATTCTGTAGAAGATCAGGTTGCTATTGCTAAACAAAAAGCAGGAATTCGCATTGATGACTGGGATGTTGAACTAGAGCGTTTTGAAGTGATTCGTCATGAATAGTCAAAGAGGCAGCCAAACAGAACGTAGCGACTTCGCAGTTGCAAATAAGTCTAGCTGTAAAGCTCAATGTTATATTTGCCCTCATGCGTGCACCCTGAATGAGGGTCAAGTAGGTATTTGTCGTGCTCGTCGGAATAAACACGGAGCGGTGGTTTCTGATTCTTATGGGCGAATCACGAGTTTGGCGCTTGATCCTATAGAAAAGAAACCTCTTGTTCGTTTTATGCCTGGAAGCATGATTTTGTCTGCAGGCTCTTTTGGGTGCAATTTGCGCTGTCCTTTCTGTCAAAACGCATCTATTGCACATGCGGGAATTGATGATGTCCTGTGGCAAGAAATTACACCTGAACAACTTGTTGAAAAGGCGATCCGTTTGAAAGTGCAAGGTAATGTTGGTATTGCTTATACCTACAACGAACCTTTGGTGAACTTCGAATTTGTTCGCGATTGCGCCAAGCTTGCCCAAGAGGTTGGTCTTGTGAACGTGCTTGTAAGCAACGGAATGGCAAATGCGGAGATAATTACTGAACTTGCACCGCTGTTAGACGCGGTCAATATTGATCTTAAGGGCTTCACGCAAGATTTTTATGATTTTGTTGGTGGGTCACTTGATACGGTAAAGCAAACCATAAAACTTTTAGCGGCTTGTCCAACTTGCCACGTTGAAGTGACGACCCTTATTGTTCCTAGCAAAAATGACACCGATGAAGAAATTGATGCGCTTGCAGGGTGGTTGGCAGCGCTTAATCCTGAAATTCCGTATCATGTCAGCCGCTTTTTCCCATGCTACAAAATGCAGGGTATAAATCCAACTCCTGTTCGCACGGTGTATAACTTGGCTGAGGTGGCGCGCAAACACTTACGGTATGTGTATACGGGGAATTGCTAAATTGCATATACAGGGGATTTCTAAATTTGTAGAATTGCTAAATATAAAGAATTGCGAAATTTGGACACTTGTCAGGCGAAGTGTTAGTAAGTGGGGCTAGTTATTTAGCCCCATAATTCTTTAATCTTTTCTAAGAAAATTCCTGCAGCAGGAGAAAAACTTTGGTAGCGTTTCCATGCAATAAAGATGCTGGCCTCAAGTGGCGGTTCTAGTGGTCGGAACGTAAGATCAAGCATCTCGGATCGTTCTCCTCCTACGCTTGCAATGGAGGAATTGTTGTAGGTGCTAGCAGTTACCAAGCCATCAAGGCTAAGGGCATAGCCAATGCCTTTTGAAACAAGAATTGATGCATTGTAGAGCAGGTTATACGTTGCAACAACATTTAAGTGTTCAGTGTTTCGGCCAAGCCATGAAGACATATCTCCCAGTGCTTGCTGGGATAGGATTAGTGGCTGGTCATATAAATCTTTCGGCTTAATAGTTGCGTTTTGTGCCAAGGCGCTATCTTTCCGCATAATTACACCCCATGTATCCTTTGCGGGAAGGCGTAGGGTTTCGTATTTGTCATGATCGACGTTGCCTACAAATAAATCGAAATCTATGCGTCCCATATCAAGGCGCTCGCTTACGTCTAATCCATTTCCGCTATACAGATTGAAAGCTACAAGGGGATATTCGGATTGCACTTCTTCTATAGCATCAGCAATTAAGGCAACGGCTGGTGTTTCGCCGCCACCAATGCGAACTTCGCCTGTAATGGTATCGCCTGAAACAAGAAAGTCTGCTTCGGTTCGTTCCATTAAATCCACAATTTCTTCTGCACGTTTACGAAGGCGCATGCCAGCTTCTGTAAGTTCAATATGTCTACTCCCTCGGTTGAAAAGGGTGCAACCAAGTTCGCGCTCAAGGTCTTTCATTTGGCGCGATAAGGCTGGCTGAGATACATGGAGTACCTTTGCAGCTCCTAATATAGTGCCTTCACGGGCGATCATCAGAAAATAGCGAAGCGAACGAAATTCCATGAGATGACCTTTCTTTAGTTCTGTATTTGAAAGCGAGGCCTTGTTTGGTGTGACTATTGATATAACAAACAGTGATACTTAGTAATTTACTATAAGTATTATACATATTCCTTGGTTCTTCATACACTTTATTCAGGTAAGAAGGTGATGATCTTGGGTATCGAAAGTGACGATTTGAAGCGCTGTTTATGTGATGCGCATTGCGATAAAGAAATTGTTAAGCGTGTGTGTTCTTGCTATTCAGAACAAAAAACAAGAGAAGTTAAACGCTTGTTATATCAGGAACGGAAGCAGATTCTAAGCGAGATTCACAACAGGCAACATGATTTAGACCATATAGATCATCTTATTTGGCAGCTTGACCATAAGGAATGAAACTCGTGAAAAAGATAAGCAATAAAATGCTCGTTTTAATTCTTACTATTGGTGTTTTCGGTATTCTTAATACCGAAATGGGAATTGTTGGTGTTATTCCGTATGTTTCAGAACTGTTCAATGTGTCAATTCCTGATGCGGGGCTGTTAGTAAGTGGATTTGCGCTTATTGTGGCTGTTGCAGGTCCTACTATGCCTCTCTTGTTTTCGCGTATAAATCGAAAAAAAGTGATGGTGGTTTCTCTTGGTATTTTTTCGATTTGCAACATTGTTGCTATTTTTGCACCAAGTTTCGAAGTTCTTTTAGCGGCTCGTGTAATTCCTGCGGCATTTCATCCACTGTATGTCTCGATGGCTATGGCAATTGCTCAGCATTCTGGAGATACTCCTGAAGAATGTGCTAAAGCATCGGCTCAGGTATTCATTGGTGTTTCTGCAGGTATGGTTGTGGGTGCTCCAATTGCTGGTATGTTTGCGGACTCAATTGCTTTTTCGGTCGCAATGGCATTTTTTGCAGTAGTTACTATTGCAGCTCTTTTTCTTACGGTAGTTTGTATTCCGTCCATGCCTGTACAAAACCCGCTTTCCTACGGCAAGCAAATTGCAGTGCTTAAACGACCTGTAGTGTTGGTTTCGCTACTGGCGGCAGGAAGTATTAATGCGGCGATGTTTGGATTTTATAGCTTTTTGGCGGAATACTTAGGTTCTGCGGTGGGAATGGGAGCTGCGTTAGTAAGCGCAATGCTTCTACTTTATGGTTTGTCAAACGTTATTGGCAATGTGATTTCAGGTAGGACATTAGGGTCGGCCCCCTATATCACCATGATTATGGGACCTATTGCCTTGGTGGTTTTATACAGTGCTTTATTTATTGCAGAAACGCAGGTTGTTTTTGTTATTTCTATTGTAATTATTCTTGGTGTTGTGGTGGGTATAGCGAATACGACAGATCAGTTTATGGTGTCCAGATCTGCTCCCGATGCTCCTGATTTTATTAATGGGCTCTTCTTGACTACGACCAATTTAGGAACCACTATCGGTACGAGTGTGTGTGGAATGTTTATCTCCGAAATGGGAATTTCGTTTTCGGTGTGGGGAACACTTCCTTGTTTGATTTTAGGTTTTGTTTTTGTTCTGCTTCGTATGAAGTGTGTGGATGTAGGTAGATTAAAATGAGTTTTCTTTCATGATTATTAAATAAGCTCTTGAAGGGATAGAGACCATGGGATTGTTTTCTAAAGACGAAGAAGTATCAGCGTATGAAAGGGTTCGTCTAAATTTAGCAGAGAAAGACGGAAACACTCATGTGGTCATGATAAACACCTATCATACGTGGACTACAACTAAACTTCATTGCAACGAGGGCTATACCGCTGATATTGATAGTATTTTGCAAGGAATGCAATCGGATGGTTTTGAAATAATAAATGTCCAGCATGCTTCAATGTCGAATGGTACTGGTTTAGGCGTTGTAACAATAACGAGCTTGATTACGTATAGATAATTTCTTGCATTAATCAGTAGCTTTCTATATGTGCAAAAAAAAAACGACGACTCATTTTGCGCTTGCTATTAAGTCGTCGTATAGGTGCCTATTTGGTTAGCAATCGTTACTTCTTTTTGATCAGGAAAGTGTTCTCTGTGTCAGACATAGGTTCTGCTGATTTAGATTTAGCTTTCGCTCCTGCTTCGGCTACTTTTGTTCCTGCTTGTTTAATTAGGCTTGCACCCAGAGAGATACCCTTCGTGAATCCCTTAGCTACGTTTTCGGCAACGGTAGGAGCATTAGCAATAACTTTTTCTGCAACTTCAGGCGCACCTTTTGTAACTTTTTCGGCAACTTTTGGTGCAGATTTTGCCATTTTATCGGCAACGATAGGTGCTGTTTTTATAGCGGTGTTAGCAACAGAACTAACACCTTCAGCTACTTTGCTTGCAACTACGGGGGCATGTTCAGCAACTTTTTCTGCAAATACAGGTGCAGTATCAGCGACCTTCTTAGCTACAACAGGTGCCGTATCAGCGACTTTCTTTGCTACAGCAGGAGCTGCTTCCACAGCTTTCTTAGCAACAACAGGAACTTGCTGAGCTACATTTTTCGCAACACTTGGTGCTTCTTTTGCAGCTTTTTGAGCTGCTTGCTTTGCTTGATCTTTGGCAATTTCAGCCATTTTAGCTGCAGCAGAGTCCAGTTTGGATTCCAAAGGTGAAGCAACGCGTCCAGAGAAATTGCGCTGACCCTTGCTGGCAAGCGCGACGCCGCCTACGATAAATACCGCTCCAGGTCCTGGCAAAATAAGCAGAGGAACACCAGCGACGGTTAAAGCTCCACCTGCAATCATTTGAGCCGCACCTTTGATTTTTTGTGATTGAGAAGCGGAAGAATGTTTTCCATCATGAGGCAGTACGTCGGGAATTACGTTTACTGGATCGTCGGTAGATTCTGCCGTGGCAGTTACTTTGTCAGCAAAAGAGGATGATCTTTCCGATTTTCCCGTAGCTTTAGCTGTGTCGTAATATGTTGCGGTTACCTTTTCGAAGATATCACCATCAACCTCGTTAGCTGTTCTAGCTTGCTCAGAGTTTTTATTCTCTTTTGATTCAATGGCTTCAATCTCAATTGCTTCGATTTCGATTACTTCAGGTTCGGTGATTTCGGACTTGGAGTTTTTCGTGGTCATGATAATCCCTCAAGAATGATCAGGCTGTTTCAAATAGCAGTTTAATTATATCGAAGGCATGAATAGCTATTATGCCGCATTGTGCAATCTGTTGGGTATTTGTTGATAGAGTGTTCGACGGGTAGAATAGCCTGCATGAATAATGCTCCCTCGCTACATAACAACCCTTCATCAGTGAACAAAAAACTAGCGCTTCTTGCCATTCCTACGTTTGGTCAGCTTATTGCTGAACCTGCCTTCGTTTTAATAGACACCGCAATTGTGGGGCATGTAAGCGATTTTGCTTTGGCGGGTCTTTCTCTTGGCTCAACGATAATTCTTACAGCAGTAGGGCTCTGTGTGTTTTTGGCGTATTCCACTACTTCGCAAGTTTCTCGTTTGCTTGGCGCAAAACGAACGCGCGAAGGTTTACAAGCAGGCATGAATGGTTTGTGGCTTTCGTTATGTATAGGAATTGTGTTAGCGATAGTGCTTTTTCTTTTTGCAGAACCAATTTGTTACTTTTTGGGCGGTAGAGAAGAAACGCTAAATCAAGCAGTTATTTACACCCAACTGGTTGTTCTTGGTGTTCCGGGCATGCTTTTGGTGTATGCCGCAAATGGGATATTTCGAGGCTTGCAGAAAGTTTCTATTACGTTGGTAGTAGCAGTTAGTGGTGCTGTAATTAATGCTGTACTTGATGTCCTCTTTGTTATTGTTTGGGGTTGGGGTATAGCTGGATCTGGTATTGCAACGGCAATTGCACAATGGACTATGGGATTGTTCTTGCTTGTGCCTGCTGTTCGCTGGGTTGTACAAGGTGGAGCATCTGTTGTACCTCAGATTACAGGCATTATTGAGGCTAGCGGCGATGGTTTTCCGCTTTTTCTGCGTTCGGTTGCGCTTCGTGTTGCGTTAGTGGCAGGTGTTATGGCTGCAGCGTCTATGGGTACTGAAGTACTGGCAGGATATCAGGTTGTAAATGCTATTTGGAACTTCGCCGCAAACGCTCTAGATTCTGTTGCTATTGCAGGGCAAACATTAGTTGGTGCCGAATTAGGTGCTCGAGAATTTGAGCGAGCTAGAACATTAACTTCGTTTACTTCTCGTGCGGGTATTGTTGTTGGGGTAGGTGTTGGAGCGGTTCTTGTTTTTCTTGGCTTGGTGGCAGGACAACTTTTTTCCCCGAATACAGAAATTCAGGTGCTCATAACTGCAGGAATGGTGGCAACGGGCGTTCTGATGCCTTTGCAAGGATGGGCGTGGGCATTAGACGGAATATTAATAGGAGCAGGGGATTTTAGATATCTTGCTTTTGGATGTACTGCAGCTGCACTTAGCTATATTGCGGTTTTACTTATTCTTATATTTTTGGTAGCACCAGAATTACCAAACGATATTGTTCGTATGGCAGTTCTTTGGATCGTACTTAGTATTGTCTTAATAGGTGGTCGTGGTCTTGTAAATTACCTTCGGTCACGAGGTGATACCTGGATGAAAAACGCAGTGGTATAAACGTTTTAGATCTGAGGATTATTCAAATGAAGATATATCAAGTTGAAAATTGACTCAATCATTAATTGATCAGTTAGTAGTGGTTTGAAAAGCATCAGGTAAATGAGCTTGCGGTAAATGAGCAGAATCCTCAAGCGGTAGGGTTTTATGAGCATTTGGGTTTTGAAATAGTTAATCGTTCGGAATTGGATGAGCAAGGCAATCCTTATCCAATCCTTATCATGAAACGATGTTAGCGTTTCTTTGTAGTTAACTAATGACCTGGTAAATCAACTAGATATCGTTTGAATTAATGTAGTGTCTGTTCGAGGAGATGGGTTTCTTCATCAAACTTTTCAGATGACTTGTATGAAATACCCCATATAGCAAGAGCGATTATTAAGGTTATAGCGGCACCCGTCATAACGGCGTGCCAGCCACCTAAGTTCCAAAGAACTGAAGCAAGCGTGCTTCCAATGGCGCAAAAGATGAAGTTGTTTACAACGAAGCATGTGTTTAGGCGGCTGCGCTTTTCAGGATTTAAAGAAAACAAGCGTGATTGATTAAGGATAGATACGCTTTGGTTTCCCAGTGAATAAACCGCAGCTAATACAACCAGAATCACAACCGAAGATTCAGCAAATATATCTGCAAGAATTATGCAAGCCAAGGTGATACCTAAAAACACACCTGTAGCTTTAACTCCAAGACCGCGATCTTGCAACGAACCTACTTTCATGGCTGCAACCGCACCCGTAATAGCGGTTAAGCTTACCAGGCCTATTTGGAACGTGGAGTAACCAAAAGGCTCCGAAGACAGCAAGAATGTGATTGAGGTCCAGAAAATATTGAACACGATACCAAACGAACAGGCAGCAATCATCATTAATGGAATAAGCGTTGGTGTGGTATGGAGTGTATGAAATACATCACGAATAAGAGAAGGATAAGGAATTTTCACCCTATCAGGTGTCTCTGGGATCATGCGAACAATAATAAAAGCCAAAATAAAGTTGATGGTGGCAGCAAAAAGATAAATTGCTCGCCAGTCAAAGACGTCAGCAACTAAGCCGCTAATGGTGCGAGCGGTAAGAATACCAATAGTGATTCCGCCAGAAATAATACCCACATTTTTACCGCGTTCGGCTGGGCTAGAGATGTCTCCCGTTAAAGGCATGATTATTTGACCTGAAATGGTGACAAGTCCTAAGCAAGCTAACGAAAAGGCAAGTGCTGCAAATGAAGGAGCCAGTGAAACGGCAATAAGTGCTATTACTGAGAGAATAATCATGGCGAAGATGAGTTTACGTCGGTGTAGTACATCGCCCAAAGGAACGATAAAGAAAAGACCCAACGCATAACCAATTTGAGTGGCCATGATAAGAAAACCACCTTGTGCCGTATCAATACCAAAGCTACTGGTTATTTGTGCCAAAAGAGGCTGAGCCCAGTAGAGGTTTCCCACTGCCATACCCGAAGCTACGGCAAGCATGATGATTAAAAAGGTAGAGGTTTTCTTTGGTTCGACAGTATGTTCGCATTTGTTCTCCATGAATTTGATTATGGCACAAGCGTGCGATTGCCACACAGTTGCAACGTTGAAGTTGAAGTAAGTCTTGTAGCGGAAGCCCTAATACGATGAATTGACGCTTTGTGTCCTTATTCAATTGAATAACGGGTTTAAAAATACATTCATCCTGTCCGAATAAATGTATACAATGGAATTGGAATTAAGATCGCATCAGGCAAAAGGGGATCGTGATTCTTTTGAGGGGATCAAAAGCTTGAAGCAGTTTTAAGTTTCCAGAAAAGTAAAGAAGCCTAGCTCAGACCAGGGAGGGATGAAAAATGGCTGGATTGAATGTTTGCCCGTTTTGCGGAAGTCCCGAAGTTCATGTATCTGAATGGTTTAATAGTGACAGTGGCGAACCTTCCTACTACGTAGCATGTGATAAATGCGGTTATGAAGCTGAAACCAAACAGCCTACCTATGAAGAAGCAATTGACCATTGGAATAGGCGTGCTTCTTACGATATTCATAATGCAGACGAAGGCGAAAAGGGATTATATAGCGATCCAATTTAATGAAGGCTAATGTGATAGTTAGCGGAATTGCCTTTATCTGCAGGGTTTACGTGTAGGGGAATCGTTCTATGATTCCCCTACACGTATGCTTAAGAGTTGATTTATTCACTTTCTTTGATTTTCCCTGAGCGATATGAGCTAATCAGTTTCTCCAAATCGCCAATGCGCTTTTTAAGGCGTTTGCCTTCGTCGGTATCGGCTACTTGAATCAAATGTTGGGGCTCATTAATTATGCGCTCAGTTGATTCGACCGTTTTATCAAGTTGGATTGCTGCAACGCTTCCAACAAATGGTTGGTGTGAAACCAGACGAACGCCTTCAGAATTAGAGACTAGAGTAAATCCAGCAATACCGGTAGTGGTTTGATAGGCGCTTGACATTCCGCCATCAATAATAATTACTTTACCGCCGCATTTTACAGGGTCTTCACCATCTTTTACTTTGACTGGTGTATGACCGCAAACAATTCGCGCAGTTGATGCATCCATTCCAAAGTCTTTAAAGATGTTGTCTAATACGTCCGCGTTTTCAAGTAAGGAATAGAAGGAATTCTTTACTTCCTTACGAGCAGCCTTGTCTTCAATAAGGTAAATTTCAAAGGTAGCCATCTTACTTTTTGCGAAAAGCGGAGAGCCTTCACCAAGCCATAAATACCAAAGAAGATCGCAGCCATGTTTGCGACTTTGGGGGTCTTTGGCGGTAAAGGCATCACGAACATAACGGTCAACCGCATCAAACAATGATTTGCCCTTATAGGTTTGCCCGTAAATATCAACTTCCTTAAGAGAACCATCTTGGTTTAGAGGAACGCAAGCGTGGAACATGAGGGTGTTGTTTTCTATCTTGTATAAGCTTCCTTTTTTAAGGAGAAGAATCATATGGCGTTGAAGCTTTTCGCAGTTGCGGAATGCTTGTTCAAGTGAATTCATAACTGCTTCTTCTTCATCAGTTAATTTATAAGGGTCGGTCCAGTCGACCGTGGGGAATATGGGGTCGGTAATTTCGTATTCAATACCATCAACTTCAACGGTGTTGGTTTCAAGATTGATCTTATGAAGAATCTTGCGGTCTTCAAGATTGAAAGAAGGATTGTCGTCGATGTGTTTTGCCTCTACCTTGAACTGCAAAATTGCCATGGCTTTCTGGATTTTGATATTCAAATCTATTTCCTGAGGTGAAAGATTTGGATTGCCCTTAAGTCCGTAACCAACACAAGGGTCGTCCTTGTAGGTTTCAAGCGCGAACGTAGCAAGTGGCAAGATATTGATGCCGTATGCATCGCTTAAAATTGACAAGTTGCCATAACGGGCACAATTGCGAACTACATGCGCAATGCAGCCACGCTGACCTAGCGCAGCACCCATCCAAACAATGTCGTGGTTGCCCCATTGGATATCTATGTTGGAGCAAGCTTCAAGTTCATCCATGATTAAGTCTGGGAAGGGACCACGATCATACACATCGCCTACCATATGGAGTTTACCAACTAGAAGGCTTCTTATGGCAACGCAAAGTGCTTCAATGTACGCTTCAGCAGTCATGGTGCTGATAAGGGAAGATACCAGTTCAACGGGATAATCCTGCGCTAGCAAATCTTCGGTTATTGCCCTAAATTCTTCTGGGAGTGCGTTAGTTATTTCGTTGTGGGTATGGTCAAGGGATAAGTAATCTAGTAGTACCAAAAGCTTGGAAATGGCTTCTTCGTACCATTCTGCGGTTTCAAATTCGTCGGTTAGGATGCATGCCATCTTTTCTTTGGGGTAACAAATAAGGCAAACCAGCGCAGCTTTTTCTTTTTCCGTAAGCGAATCGTCAAAGGCTTCATCAACTACTTTTTGTAGTTTGCCGCAGCCTGTTCTTAAAATGTTGGCGAATGCTTCGTATTCGCCATGGATATCGGAAATATATAATTCTGCAGGTTTTGGTAGAGCAAGTTTTCCCATGGTGCGAGCAATTTCTGCGGCAGCCTTTTGGGTAGTTGGAAATGATTCGGAAAGCAATTCAAGATAGCGAGCTTTTTTCATAAATAGTTCGACCTCCAAAGTGGTATTGGTCTTGAAAGGCAATTAAATAAGCCTAATGTATCAAATTCGCTTACTAATTTTATATGAAATGCTTCCAAATACCTACGTGGAGGAACTGAGTGAATCTTGGCATGGAGGGAGGTTTTTTTATCTCTTGTTCTTATTGTTTTCAGCAGAAATGTTACGTACCATAATCTCATCTTCATCTTTGCCAGTAATCATGCAATAAATAATAAAGATTAACCGTAATCCTAAGTTGAAAAACAGCAATGCGAACACAAGAAGAAGAGATCCTAGCGCAATATCCATGATAACTTGCGAAGGAAAAATGAACCAAAACTGCAGTTTTCTGAGAATCTGAATAACAAGAACTACGCAGGCAACGATTGTAATTATTCGCGCCGGCAACCAAGCTTTGCAAACTGCGAGTATCGAGCGCAGAGCTGCCATAATCAACATAGCTATTACGCCAAGCGCTAATGCGCATATTCCAGCACAGATTAAAATAAATCCGGGATCCGGTGCTTCGTTATTTGCTTCAGCGCCTGAAAAGCCAATAATAACACCGAAAAGAGCCCCCGTAATTGCGGCAATGGCAATGACGAGAATATCTACTTTTCGTTTGCCATGTATAACGTCACTGGCATATTGCATCTCGTCTTTTGTTGGTGGGCGGTAGAAATCAACCATAGGAATCCCTAGCACTAGCCGTTGTTGTTATTGTTGTTGTTATTATTATTGTTGTTATTGGTGAAGCTGGAGCCATCGGAGTCTGAATAGCTAGACCATCCGCCATCATCGGATCCATTATTGTCTTCCTGCATGTCTTCGAATCTATTGGAATCGTTGCTATCCGATGAAGTATAGATATCACTTGCTGGTGTGTAGGGGTGTTGAATTTTTGCCCATGAACTTGAAATAGCAACTGCATTGAAATCATCGCGAAGTGGCGTGATTGGTATAGTGCTTACTATTGCTCCCGATGCACCGACAAACATAAGAAAATTGCGATTAGCCTGAACGGTATTTCTGCTGTCTTTCATAAGAAAGTCGCTCATATAAGAAATCATTGCGCTATCTATTCCGCTTACATATTTACCCATAGTTTGGCAACGGCGCAGAATTTTCTTTTTCTTATTAAAGAACATGGCTAGTCCTCCTTTTTCAAAACAAGGTCGTTTCTGTTTTTAGTATGGATAGTGCTCATTTCTTGCAAACTGGCATTCGCGTTTTGATCCGAATCGTCTTCGCACAAAAGCTCAATATTAGGAAAGGGCAGATTGATGGTTTGAATATGGTAATAGGCGTTATTTTTATGCTTCGAATAATGAGCATCTCGTAGTGCGGATGTGGTAACAAACAGGTTGTTAGGTTTTTCCGTGGATAGATACTGATAGTAACCTGACAGTAGTTCACTTGCATCAAAGCAGTAAAAACCTTCCAGCTCTGAAGGCATAGAAGCTAGAGTTCGCAAGAATATCTGATGGGTCATAACGTGTTCTTGCTTTGTTCTATTTTCATCTCCGTAGGTAACAAGCTCACCTGATAGCAACATAAGGTAAAGCGAGTTATTAACGGGCCATTTACATGCAGCATTAAAAATGGTTTCTTTAGCGTAAAGCTTCACTGTGCTTACTGGGGTGATTGACACTAATTCGCGCATGGTGCGCAAAACCTGTGATTGCATAGAATGAAGAATTCCGTCAACTTCGATAATGAATGCATCATCGGCAAACACGCCCGCAATTTCTTTGTCGGCCTCAATAATACTAAGTAACGAAGGAATCTTATTTGGTAGGACATAGGCTGGCTTTGGGCGGAGAGATTCAGCCTGTAAAGGTCTCATAGCTAGTGCGTAGTGGTACGCATCGGAAGCGGAATCTGGTGTGGGTTTGTATAAAGTTGGATTGTCTTCATACATTTTCTGCTGCAACTTGCAGGTATAGGATTTTGCTGATCCGTAAAGCGATTTCACAAAAGGGCATCCTGTCATGCAAAGACGCAAATAATCACACTCAATGCAGTCGCTAGATAATGGCATTTTGTTATGTGCGGTAAATATTTTCGTGCGCGCGTTGTTAAGAATGGTTTCTACCGAATCGCTAAAAATATTTCCATAGTAAAAGTCTTTGTGGCCTTGTCCGCGAACGCAGGAATAGATATTTCCTTGATAATCAAGCAGGAAGAATTTTTCTCCACAGTTAACGCTTCCGGTGCAATAGTTGGGCGTGAATTCTGCAAACCAAGCACCGTTAACACCTTTATCCAGTTCGGTGCCATCAAATTCAGCATGCATTTTTTTGTAAAATGCAAGTTGATCATCTTCGGTAAGAGGGGGAAGAGAAGCATCGTCGCTAAAGCCAATCATGAAGTTGAAATCATTCATATCTAAGCATGTTTCGCGATGCAGATACCATAGGTCTTCTATCATCTCATCTATATGATTTAGGTGTTCCTTGAAGATGGTGGTAGATATTTTTTTACGACAAGGTAGATCTCGCAGTAGTTCGACATTCTGCAAGATTTTATCTAGAGTATCTTGTCCACCTGCTGTGCGGCGATATTTTTTATGAAGAGAAAACGGCACATCTAAGCTTCCACTGATAGAAACTTCATGGCGCGCTAAAGCTTCAAGATGTTTATCTATGTTATATAAGTTTGTTTTTATGTGGGGCTTTCCTACTTTAAAGCCATGTTCGCGAAGAAAGTCTCCGTATTTGCGATAGTAGGAATCAATGTAGGAAACAAGACTTTCGAACCGTTCAGGTGAAAGACAGGTAACTTCGCCACCATGAAGCGATAGGGTGAAGGGCATTATGTTTGACTCCAGTAGTTTTTCTATCGCAAAGGAAAGCGTTGTTAAAGGATCTTTTCCCTGTCTATGAGTAGGATCAGTTGTTTCTTGTAATAGGCCTTCGTGGTCAAGGTAGCAATATGAACAACGAAGTGAACAAACGTTGGTAGGAACGTAGAGCAAGTGAATAAAGCGTGGGCTAGATCCAGGGGTGATAAAACGGGGTTTATTGGCGGGGGCAATGCGGTTTGCAGCTTTGTTTTCTAAAAAAGAGGCAGTAATATCAGTTGCGTTTTCCATGTACCCTCCCTTGCAGATCATTACATAGTGCGGGAGCAATTAGGCAAAGGTGGTAATTGATCTTTCACGAGATTGCTGAAAGTGAGCCTTTCGCGAAAACAGCGTAATTAAACCAGCATTTTTTGTAATGAAATATCTTATATGCGAGTATAGAACGGTAGTGCTTTGGACATTATTCACCAAGAGTGGTTTAACACTTATTTAGCATTTCCGTTTATCCTGATGTGGGGTTTTGGTTTCGAGATCAATCCAGAGAAGCACCGCACTGCTCTTTAAAATGTACCATCAAGATTTTAAGTGACTCTTAGCGGCTTTTGCTATTAATTCCGCTTCGTTGCGTAATGGAGCAGTAAGCTTCTAGAACGTAACCTTTCTGAAAGATATAATCAAACCTAGATTAACTGCGATTAGATTGGGCAATCGTCCATCACCGCAGGGCGTGGTTTTGGGGGATTACGCCAAAGGAGGGGGAAGCTTTATGCTTGTAAACTCTAATGACATGCTACAAAAGGCATGGCGGGAGAGATATGCTATTCCATCGCCTGATTTTGTAGATTCAAATTCAGTTCGAGCCTATGCGCAAGTTGCGCATAAATTTCACGCTCCTTTGATTTTGAGCTTCGCTGAAGTTCATCTTGAACAACTAAGTATTGAAGAAGCCGCTTTGCTTGGCAAATACTATGCAGAAAAAACAGACGCTCCAGTAGCGCTTCATCTCGATCATGGAACCAGGTTAGAAACGGTTGAAGAATCTATTCGCTGTGGTTTTACTTCGGTGATGATTGATGCCTCTAGTAAGGATTTAGAAGAAAACATCCGTCTTACCAAAGAAGTATGTCAACTCGCTCATGCTCATGACGTTACGGTTGAAGCTGAAATTGGGCACGTAGGAACTGAAGAAGATAACAATCCTCATGCGGTTTCGGAAAGCGTGTATACCGAAGTTGATTCCGCAAAACGTCTTGTTGATGAAACGGGAGTGGATTCTCTGGCGGTTTCGATCGGTACGGTGCATGGTACATACAAAGGTAAGCCGCATATCAGTTTTGAACGTTTATCAGAGCTTAATGCTGCATTGCAGATTCCGCTGGTATTGCATGGCGGTTCTGGATCAGGAGACGAAAACCTAGCCAAGTGTGCTCAGGGCGGCATAGCGAAGGTAAATCTGTATACCGATTTCATCTTGGCAGCACGCGATGCGGTGTATGAGCAGCATCCAAACAACTGGGTTGAACTGTTAAATACAGGCGACGAAGCTATGCGTGAAGTATTGCGTCGCTACTATAAGGTTCTTCGCTGCGTCAAATAGCGTTTAATCAGGCAGGTTAATGCGGCGTGCCTATGGGCGCTATGCAACTATACGGGAGCTATAAGGGGAAATCTGTGATTACAAAAGATGAATTGGCGGCACGCTTCATTCATGCTACTGAAGAAGTTATTGCTGCAGAAGATACACTCACTGAAATTGATTCTCATTTTGGAGATGCCGACCATGGACTAACCATGGTAAAGATTGCCAATGCAATTAAAGGCGCTATAGAAGATGCTGATGGAGGCATCCAGGAAATGCTTGATGATGTTGCTATGGCAGTAATGGTACTTAATGGTGGCAGCGCGGTTCCTCTGTGGAATACTTGGCTGGATGGTTTGCAAGAAGTTGCACCCGAGGGCGATGAAGTGGACACTGAGCAGCTCAAAACAATGTTTGCGAATGCTCTAAGCGAACTTGCTGATATAAGCGGTGCTGAAGTGGGAGATAAAACCATGATGGATGCCGTTATACCAGCAAGTGAAGCAATTGCAGCATATTCAGGTGATGAAGCGGGATTATTCGCGGTTGCGGCACAGGCGGCTGAGCAAGGGGCAGAAAACTCAAAGAATTTTGTTTCAAAATTCGGTCGTGCAAAAAGTTATGGCGAAAAAACTATTGGTACGCCAGATGCCGGAGCGGTATCTATGGCGTGCTTCTTTAAGGGACTTGCGCAGGCATAAGGGGAACCTGCGTGGGAATAGAGCGAGAGCATAGCGAAACGCTGCTCTAAACAAGGAGGAATCTTTATGATGAAGAAATTTATTAACAGCCAGGAAACCATTACCGACGAAGAGCTTGTTGGTTTTGGCCTTGCGTATGGTGATATTTTGACCGTTAATGATCATACGGTTGTAAGCAAAGATCTTGAAAACGCAGATCGTGTAACTATTGTTACGTATGGTGGGTCTGGTCATGAGCCTGCGCAAAAGGGCTTTGTTGGTAAGGGCATGCTGGATATCCAGGTAGACGGCGATATCTTTGCTGCACCAAACGGGGCGGCAGTATTTGAGGCAATGAAGTTGGCGGATAAGGGTCATGGCGTGTTGCTGCTTACGCTTAATTACGCTGGTGATCAGTTGGCTGGTAAGCAAGCAATGAAGCTTGCCAAGAAGGCGGGCATGAATGTTCGTCAGGTGGTAACGGGCGAAGAAATTCGTTACAACGAAGAATGCGAAGACAATCAGCGTGGCTTAGCTGGTTGTGTTCCCGTATATCACATTGCTGCGGCAGCTGCTGCGGAGGGTAAGACCCTTGATGAAGTGGCTGACATTGCACAGCGTTATGCCGACAGCATGGCTTCTATTACGGTTAAAAGCACCGATGCTACTCATCCACAAAATGGCATGTCTTTTGGAGATTTGGGTGAAACTGATCAAATGGAAATTGGTGCAGGTCAACATGGAGAAGGCGGCGGCGTACGTGTTCCTATGGCATCTTCCAAGGAAACTGTTGGCATGATCGCTCCAAAGCTGGTTGAACATGTTGGATTACAGAAGGGCGACAAAGCCTTCGTCATGATCAATGGCTGTGGTGCTACTACGATGATGGAAATGCTCATCTTGTATAAAGATACGGTTGAATATCTTGAGGGCTTGGGCGTTGAAGTAGTTGCCAACATGGTAGGCGAAATTTTGACGGTTCAAGAATCTGGCGGTTTCCAAATGAATATCGCCAAGTGGGACGATGAATTCTTGCGTTTATGGAATACTCCTGCTCATACGCCTGTGTTCTTCAAGGAATAGAAACTGCAAAACGGTAATAGCTACATTAATTAGTTCACATCGTCTGTTCTGTGCAGGCGGTGTGTAAGCCTTTGAAAGTAGGTAATACGTATGTCTGCAGAGTATATGCATGTGGGAATTCCCGTACTCAACAAGAAGCCCAATATGGTTTACAACGAATGGGGCGGTTTTTGGGTAAACGAAAGTGTGGATGAATACGACTACAAAATTGAGTATTTGAAGTTTGAAGAAGGCACTCGTTTTCCCGAAATTCTTTCTAAGCAGCCTCATGTTGCTTATTTGGTAGATGATCTGGATTACTACATTGAAGATGCAGATCAAATTATTTTTGGTCCAGAGCCAGTAGGTGACGATCGCTTGGCATTCGTTATTAAAGACGATGCTATCTTTGAGCTGTATGAAGCTCATTAAGTATTTTAATGGTTTTGGTTTCAAGCTTTCGTTATTCGTAAAGCTATTTAAAACAGGCAGTCTAACAGGCTGCCTGTTTTATTTTGAGTGATTGAAAGTAAGCCTTTTGTTCAGGAGAAATTCGCCTGCTTTCACGTGCTTTTTGAAGTGACTTGTTATAGGTCCAGGTATCAAGAGGAATAGGTCGCTGCTCAAAGAAAGGAATTGCAGTTTCGGGCTGTTTTATCAGCGCGTACGAATAATACCAGGCACGAGCCATGTTGATGTAGTATTCTTCGCGTTTGATAGAGGCAACAAGATTAAGGTGTTCGGGCTCAAACGCTTCATCTAAAAACAGAGTCATGAGCTGAACTACCCCAAAGCGCACCATGTATTCTGGATCTGAAGCAATCCATTCTTTGATTTTATTGAGCGTCGCAGATAAATTCTTCTTAAAGGCTTTAACGCGAATTAGATCACAGGTAGCCCAGTTATCTACATAAGGCAAAAAGGAATCCAGCATGGTAAAGGCATCTTCAGGTGATTTTGTCAGAAGGCCAATCAGTTCACCATGGAGATTGTTTTCTTCGTAATAGGTGTGAGGAAGTTGCTGCATAAAAGTGCGTGCTTCATCACGGTGTGCTTTAGTAAGGTCTTTTGCATACTTTCGCAGTACGGGTGCGCGAACTCCTAAAACAAGATTTGCATCAATGTTAGGTACCAACTTTGATTGAAATGCCTGATAATCAGGATCAGCCAGGTTCTTTAGGTCTTGCTCTATAGTTTTCATCTCATCTCCGATCGAACTGTTTTGATGCAGCGATGACTGTTTATTACATTATCTGTATCATATTACGCAGGGGAAACAGTTAAGCAAGGTGGCTATCATGCGTGCTTCAACAAGCGGTTCGCAAAAAGTAATTCGTGTTATTTGCATCATAATGATCGTGATAGCGGGTCTTTCTCTTGTACTATGCGGTTTACTATGGACGCTTGGCCTTATGTATGCTGGTACTGGATTTTCAGGCGCAGAAGAATCGGATATCGAGAATTTGCAACTTGGTTTTAGTGCTTTGCTGATTCTTGCTGCAGCAGGAACCTTTGGAAGTATGTTTAACTTGTTTATTGGAATTTATGGCTGCGTAGTTGCAGGGAATCAGCGCATGGTTACTGGCCTTTTTCGAATTTTATGCATGATTGCTATGATAGTTTCACTTCTTCTCAGCATCGCGTTAGCTGTTACGGGAACTATTGAATTTCCTGGAGCTTTAGGTATTCCTTTGGAATTCGTTATTATGGCAGTTCTTACGCTTATGGCGGGAAATGTAAAGAGCGCTTTAGATGAAGAAGCCGAATGGCGAAGTGAATAACTTTTATGGATGCAAGCGCTGCTTCAGGAATCTAGGCGTACACATAGCAATCATAGCGAATGGATTTTCCTTTAATTGAGTAACTGGGCTTCTTCCCTGCAAGGAAGGGTCCTTTTGCCATGCGCTTAACCACTATCTTTCGAGGTTGGATATTCATAGCTGCACCCAGAAGCTCTTCTTCGTTTTCGCAAGGGTGTTCAAGATGGTGAAGCAACTGAAACTTCTTTTTAACCGCAGCGCTTTTGGTTCGTTCGGGGAACATGGGATCAAGATAAATGACATCGGGCTTTACTGTTAGGTAAGGCTGGGAGTCGGAGGTTTGTGGTATCTGTTTGTCCCGAGAAAGACTCGTTCCTAGGCGTTGTAGTGCCGAAATGCTATCCTCAGCAAAAAGGTGCATTCTTTCTACGATATTTGCCAAGGCAGGGTCGCTTTTTGCGCGATCGAGGGCATCTTCAAGTAGGGCGGCAATAATAGGATCTTGTTCAAACATATATACCGTAAATCCTGCGGCAGCTAATAAAAATGAATCCTGACCAAGCCCCGCGGTTGCGTCTATTGCAATAGGGGTAGCTGGAAGGAGTTTGTTGTCGATTTTCCCTGATTGAGCATCCTTGTTTTTGGTTTGTATGGCACTGCTACTCAATGGTTCTTTGCGCTTAATTTTTGATGCTTTAACAAGAAGTTCTGCCTGCAATTTGCCTGGTTTTACTCGAGGAAGCATTTCCTTAAAGTCGCAACGCAAGGACATAGCATCTTTTTCAAGGATCAAGCCCTGTTCCGTGCGATGAAGTACCAATGGGTGTTCCGCATCGGGGTCCACTACGTAAGGAAAAGTATCAATTTTTGGTGTTGATTGCTCAATACTCAAAGAGTAACTCCTTGGTCTTTTACTAGGCGATGATGCCTCAAAGATTACGTTTTGTATTGTATAGGAGTCTCTTATTACCTCTTTTGTAAATAAGAGACTAGGGCTTATTATCTTTTGAAATCTCATTTGCAAAACGAAAGAATGTACAACTAGAGAGGCATAGGTTTTCTTATGTTTCCTTTCTCGTACTTTTGTAATATAGACAAGAAAACATGCCCGAGTAAAAGAGCCAAGCTTGTTTGTGTGCGTGGTTTAACGTAGCCGATTTGCGTAGTACATAACTCTTTTGCTTGCGTTATAGGAGAAGAAATAATGCTTATTGGTATTCCAAAAGAGATCAGTCCAGACCAAACTTTAGTTGCTGGTTCGCCCGATACGGTGAAGAAGCTTATAAAGCTTGGTTATGAAGTTTGCGTCGAAGAAGGAGCGGGTGTTAGTGCACGCTATTTCGACGATCAGTACAAGCAGGCAGGTGCTGAAATTGTTTCCACGGCACAAGCTTGGGGTGCGGACATCGTTGTTTGTCTTGATGCTCCAACCCCTGAATATATGGCATTAATCAAGCAGGGAGCTACGCTCATTTCCCGAATGAATCCTCGAGAAAATCCAGACTTTGTTCAAGCATGCATCGATAAAAAACTTACTGCGCTTGCTATGGATGAAGTGCCCCGCATTAGTCGTGCACAGTCCCTTGATGTACGTAGTTCTATGATGAATGTTGCGGGCTATCGAGCCGTAGTAGAAGCGGCAAGCGCTTTTGGTCGCACCTTCACTGGTCAAGTAACAGCAGCAGGCAAAGTTCCTCCTGCTAAGGTGTATGTGATCGGTGTAGGAGTTGCTGGTTTAGCGGCTATTGGTCAGGCTGGCGCTATGGGTGCTGAAGTTTCCGCAACTGATGTGCGTCCTGAAGTAGCTGATCAGGTAAAGTCGCTTGGTGGTAAGTTTGTAGAAATTCCTGTCCAGCAAGAAAGCGCAGATGGCTATGCCAAAGCGCTCGATGAGGAACAGCAAAAACTCACCCTTGAGGTATATACCGAACAGTGTGCACAAAACGACATTGTTATTACCACAGCTCGCGTTCCAGGTCATCCTGCACCACTGCTTGTTACAAAAGAAGCCGTAGCTTCGATGAAGCCTGGTTCAGTTATTGTTGATATGGGCGCAAGCGAACTCGGCGGCAACTGCGCTTTGTCAAAACCAGATGAAGTAGTGGTAACAGAAAACGGCGTAACCATTATTGGTTGGACAAATTTACCTGCTCGTCTTCCAGGGCAAGCTTCTCAGTTGTTTGGTCAAAACATCGTTAATTTCTTAAAGCTTACTACTCCTAATAAAGATGGCGTTATCGCTCTCGATGAAGAAGATGTTGTGGTGCGAGGCGTTACCGTTGCTTTACAAGGTGAAGGCATGTGGCCGCCACCCGAAGTTAAGGTTTCGGTTGCTTCTAAGGAAGATTCCGCTCAAAACGCTCAAGCGGGGGATACTGAAGCTAAGAAGCAAGAAAAATCATTCTTCGCTAAACATTGGTGGAAGATTCTGGCGGGTATTTTAGCGGTTGCGTTAATTATGGTTTCACCTGCAAGCGTGGCGGGTCACTATATTGTCTTTATGCTTGCGGTAGTTGTGGGTTTTTATGTTATTACCAACGTTACGCACACGCTCCATACGCCGCTTATGTCTGAAACGAATGCTATTTCAGGCATCATTATTGTTGGTGCGATTTTGCTTATAGGTTCAGGCAATTTGATTGTTCAGGTACTTTCCTTTATTGCTATGGCAATTGCGGCAATAAATATTTTCGGTGGTTTTTTGGTTACTCAACGTATGCTCAAGATGTTCGAGAGGAGCTCTGAGGATAAATAATGCAGACACTCGTCTCTGAACAGATTCTTTCTGTATTTACCAGTTTTGAAACTTTGGCGTATATTTTGGCAGGCTTGCTGTTCATTTTGGCGCTTGCAAATCTTTCAAAACAAAAAACAGCCCTTCGAGGCAATAAGCTTGGAATCGCTGGCATGGTTTTGGCTCTTGTAGCGGTTATTTTGGTTACCGTGGTATCCAATACAGCTGATCCAGTGTTGGCGGTAGTGCTTATAGTTATAGCGCTTCTTATTGGTGCTGCTATTGGTACATGGAAAGCAAAAAGCGTACAGATGACTGAAATGCCACAGCTTGTTGCTATGCTGCATTCTTTTGTTGGCGCTGCTGCAGTTTTGGTTGGATTTAATTCGTTTATTACCACACCAGGCGCAGTGCTGAGCGATCCTACTGCCGCTGCAGAAAATGCTTTCCATATGGGCGAAGTTGGTATTGCGGTATTTATTGGTGCAGTAACTTTGACAGGATCCATTATTGCTTATTTAAAACTAGCAGGAAAAATTTCGGGTAAGCCTTTAACGCTGCCAGGTCGCAATGCCCTTAATCTTCTTATGCTCGTAGTGATTATTGTCTGCATTGCATGGTTGGTTAATACCAAGGGTCTAGAAGCTGGATTAATTCCGCTTGGCATTATTACCGTTGTGTCTCTTGTTCTTGGTCTTCACTTGGTAATGGCTATCGGTGGCGGCGACATGCCCGTTGTAGTTTCGATGCTCAATAGCTATTCAGGTTGGGCAGCGGCGATGGCTGGCTTTACCCTGGGAAATGACCTGTTGATTATTACGGGTGCTTTGGTTGGTTCATCGGGTGCGTATCTTAGCTACATTATGTGCAAAGGTATGAACCGTAACTTTATATCCGTAATATTGGGTGGTTTTGGATCTGACGGTAGTTCTAAAACAGGATCCAGTAAAACGCAGACAGCGGGCAACTACACTACGATCACTCCTGAAGAACTTGCTGAAGAATTAAAAGCTGCAAAATCGGTAGTAATATGCCCTGGTTATGGTATGGCAGTTGCGCAGGCACAGTTCCCCGTTGCAGAAATGACTCATAAACTTATGGGTTATGGGGTAGATGTTAAGTTTGCTATTCATCCCGTTGCTGGTCGAATGCCAGGGCACATGAACGTACTTTTGGCTGAAGCCAAGGTGCCTTATGATGCGGTACTGGAAATGGATGAAATCAATGATGATTTTGAAGACGTGGATATTGCCCTCGTAATTGGCGCAAACGACACGGTTAACCCTTCTGCTCTTACCGATCCTGATAGCCCCATTGCAGGCATGCCTGTATTGAAGGTTTGGGAAGCCGGAAAGGTTGTTGTATCTAAGCGCACCATGGGAAATGCGGGCTATTCTGGCGTAGAAAATCCTTTGTTCTTTAACGACAACACTGACATGTTGTTAGGGGATGCGAAAGTGTCTGTAGATGCTATCGTTGCAAATCTTTAGCAATTCTATCTTGCGCCCTATGCTCCTAGATACTTTATAACGTTTCAACTCGGTATCAATGTCCCATTATTTCTTGGTGATCTGGTACAAAAGTTTCAATCTTGTAGAAAGAAGCTTAAAAGTATCTTGCTGTAATTGGGAGGTTTCAGATGGGATTATTCGACTTTAATGATAATGCAGGTCAAGTTAATCAAGGCGGTGGTCAGTATCGCGTAATGCAAGTGGTGCTGCGCGAGAAATTTGTAGGTAAAGGATCTAAGAATTTCACCGAGATAGAAGATATATGCAACCAGCAATATGCAGAAGGCTATCGCTTGCATACATTCGCTCAGTCTACTGCGGGCTCTGCTGGTTTTGGCGGCGGCGATCGCACGGTATGTAATTTAGTTTTTGAAAAGATGTACTAAGAGAAACAAATCTTGGTCGTTTTTCTGAATATCGAAAACTTTAGACAATAAAAAGAAGCACTTGAGAAATGTTCTCAAGTGCTTCATGCGTTTTGAGGATTAATGCCTATTGTGGGTATAAACGCTTAGTGCTATTTGTTTTCTTCCAAACGCTGAGATTCTTCAAAGGTTGCACGACCCATCTTAATGCCACCCATTACATGGATGTGTAGATGACCTACGGTTGCTGCAGAATCGGGACCAGTATTAATTACACAACGGAAGCCCGATTCATCTACACCTTTGATTTTTGCTACTTCTGGAACGACGGAAAGAAGATGGCCTAAAACATCTGCAGGTACGTTGTCCTGTAAGTTGTCAAAGTGCTGCTTTGGAACAATTAAGGTATGAACAGGAGCTTCTGGTTCGATATCGTCGAATGCATAGCAAACGTCGTCTTCATAAACCTTGGCTGAAGGAATTTCGCCAGAAACAATTTTGCAGAACAAACAATCGCTCATAAGTACCCTTTCTCGAAATGAAAACGAAAGCTTTCGTGTGCTGTAACTAAATGAACAGTTCTATTCTACCGTTTTAAGCAGCATTCGCTTCAACGTTGTTTTCTTTGTTAGCGGGAGAAGCGTACAGTTTGCGACATTTTGCATAAGCGCGTTTGCGTGCAATTACATAAAGGACAAGCATTGCCGTGCCAGTAACTATCCATGACACAGGATAAATAAGTAGTAAGTTATCGTAGCTATACACCATGGGGAAGAGTGTGAAAATAAATACGATACGCAACACGCATGAACCTACAACGGTAATAATAGTGGGAAGAATGGACCAATTCATACCGCGCATCGCAGCAGCGCTTACTTCGTAGGATGAAGTCATGAATTCAAGCAAGCAAATGTGATACATACGAGAAATTGCAAAGACAAGCGTAGCTGCTTCTGCGGTGAAGAAGCTCAAGAAAAGGTCTTTGAATAAAACAAAGGTTCCGCCAACAAGGAATGAAAAACCTATGGCCGCAGCCATGCAAAAACGAAAAACCTTGTCGCAGCGGTCTAGTTTTCCTGCTGCATAGTTTTGACCAGTAAAAGTAACGGCAGCTTGAGCGAATGCGTTAACGACAAAGTATGCATAGGTTTCGTAGTTAAGTGCGGCTGAAGAACCAGCGGTAGCATCGGTTCCGAACCCATTGATAGCACTTTGCACTACAACGTTAGCTAGAGAAAACACCATTCCTTGCATACCAGAAGGGATACCAATATACAAAAGCTGTTTTAAGTCTTCAGGAACCACATGTATGCCTTTGAAGGTTAGACGATAGGTTTCTTCTTCAGTGAACAAGAAAAAGACAATCAAACCTGCAGAAACAGCGTTTGCTACAACCGTTCCTAATGCAATACCTGCAACTCCCATACCTAACATTGTTGTTGCGGCAATGTCGAAGAAGATATTAAGGATTGCACCAATAGCTAGTGCGATCAAGGGGCGAGTGGTGTCGCCCTTTGCGCGCAGAATCGCAGAACCGAAGTTGTATATCAAAATAAAAATAATGCCTGCAAAGTAAATGTGTAGGTATATGCGGGCTTCATCCCATGCATCAAAGGGCATGTTGACCATGCCCAAGATAGGATCAGTTGCTACGATGCCAATAAGAGTAAGAGCAACACCACTTACGATGGAAACGATAGCAGTTGTTTGGATAGCACCACGGATGCGTGCGAAATCTTGGTGTCCGATATGTACGGCGACAACTACGTTTGCGCCAATAGATAGTCCAACGAATAAAGAAACAAATAAAGCAATAATAGGGGCAACACCACCAACGGCGGCTAATGCTGCATTATCAATAAACTGACCTGCAACTACCGAGTCTGCGGTGTTAAAGAGTTGCTGAAAGATACTGGTAAGAGCTAGGGGGATGGCAAATAAAATAACGCGAGAAGGTATTGGCCCGTTTAGCATGTCAATGCTGTTTTTCTTCTTCTGCTGAACACCTTCTGTTTTGCTCATTGTTGGTAATCACGCTTTCTCTTGGCGATGCGTTCTAGGCTAGTTTTTGACCAGGGAGAATCGCCAAAATCCCTCACGATGCTTTTATTTGTCGAATATGCGTTACTGCATCGCGCATTCTACGCTCATGAACATGTTTTCGCGAGCGCTATTTGATTGTCATCATAGGGTCTACAAATTGACGTTTGAGTATGACGGCGCGCGACAGGTAGAAGGGTATTTGTCATGGGTGCAACAAGTCTAAGCGCGTACGCTTACGCACCGCCGTAGCGAATGGCTTGGCAGGGGCACAGGCGCATACATCCAAAGCACATAAAGCATTCGTGCTTTACCCATGTTGGGATACCATCTTCGTTAAGTTTAATGGCGTAGGCGGGACAGATATCTTCGCAATGACCGCAGGAAATGCAGGCGTCAGTTACTTCAAAATTATCAGTGTAGAGACACTCTTCGATATTAACGCGATGATAAAACTCTGCTGCACTTTGGGTGGCACCCTTAGCAGGTTGAGTTTTAGGTAGTGGAGTATTTTTCTTTTGCTCGTCTGCGCTCATAGATATATCCCCAAAACATAGTTGTTAGTTCAGCAGCACTATATCTCGTCATAACCTTTGGTCGCAATCCTTTTGGCTATAACTGCTTAGCGGTAATCCCTCTAGATTCTGTCAAAATCCCTTTAGCTATTGTACTGGTATCTTTTATGCGAAAAATGTTGGTTTTTTCTTCCCATAATGAAATCTCATCATGCATTTTGGGGCTTTTATGAGTTCATTTGATGAATGCGGGCATCCGTTGTCCGCAGAATATGCATTCTTTGTTTCTTTGGACAGAAGTTTGAGTATAATTTTTGAGTTACACCGTTATTCAAAAGCGGGCATACACCTCTTGTTGATTGTGTGTGCTAACTCACTGAAGAATCAACGGTTATTTGCTTAAAAGAACGAAAAGTTTAACGAAGGAAGAAAGGTCGTATCGTGGCCAATAGCTACAAGCAAACCATGAATTTGCCGCGCACCGACTTCGCAATGCGCGCGAATTTACCTGAAAACGAACCAAAGCGCCTGAAATTCTGGAATGACATTGACATTTATCACAAGGTGCTCGAAAAGAATAAGGACAATGCTCCATTTGTTTTGCATGACGGTCCTCCGTATGCAAATGGTCCTATTCATGTTGGTCACGCTTTTAACAAAATCTTGAAAGACTTCGTAAATAAAAGCCATGCTCAGCGAGGTTACTTTACGCCCTATATTCCTGGATGGGACTGTCATGGTCAGCCTATTGAGCATATGGTTGAAAAAACCTTGGGTCCAAAGAAGATGGCAGAAACCAGCCAGCCTGAATTGCGTAAACTTTGCCGTGAATGGGCAGAAGAGCATATTGATATTCAGCGTGAAGGTTTCAAGCGCCTGGGTGTAAATGCAGATTGGGAACATCCTTACCTTACGTTTATTCCCGATTATGAAGCTGGTAATGTTGAAATCTTTAAGACCATGTACCTCAATGGTTCTATTTATCGTGGTCGTAAGCCAATTCACTGGTGTAAGCGCTGCCATACTGCTTTAGCTGAAGCAGAAATTGAATACAGCGATGAAGTTTCTCCTTCTATTTTCGTTAACTTTAAGCTTGATGCCGTTCCTCCTATTTTCGAAGCAGCAGGCGTAACCGATCCTGCTTATGTTCTTATTTGGACAACAACGCCTTGGACGCTTCCTGCAAATGCGGGAGTTTGCTTAGCTCCTGGTGCTGATTACATCATGGTTAATGCCGATGGTACCTATACCATCATGGCGTATGACCTGCTTGAAGATGTAGCTCAGACGGCTGGTTGGCAGTCTTATGAGCCTGTTAAGGATGCTCAGGGCAATGTTGTTACCGTAAAGGGTCGCGAACTTGCAGGTACTTCTTATACCTGTCCAATCCGTCAAGACTTAAAGGGCATGTTTGTTTATGGCGACCATGTAACGCTTGATACTGGTACTGGTTGTGTTCATACTGCTCCTGGTCATGGTCAGGAAGACTATGCGGTAGGTTTGGAATTCGATCTGCCTATCTTGATGCCTGTTGACGACAACGGCGTTCTTACCGATGAGGCTGGTCGCTTTGCTGGATTAGATGTTGATGATGCAAATCCTGAAATCATCAAGTGGCTTGATGAGCAGGGTGTATTGGTAGCTCATGTTGAAATTTCTCACAGCTATCCTCATTGTTGGCGTTGTCATCAGCCGGTTATTTTCCGTGCTACCGATCAGTGGTTTGTTTCCATGGAAAAGAATGACCTGCGTACAAAAGCATTAGACGCTATTGAGAACAAGGTTAACTGGGTACCCGCTTGGTCTTCTCGTCGTATTGGTTCCATGGTTGCTGATCGTCCTGACTGGTGTATTTCTCGTCAGCGTTCATGGGGTGTGCCAATTCCTGTATTTAAGTGCGCTAAGTGCGGTTCCACTGTTGCAACCGAAGAAACCTTCGATGCGGTAATTGAATTGTTCCGCACGGAAGGTGCCGATGCTTGGTTTACTAAGGAGCCGAAAGAGTATTTGCCTCACGGGGTGGCTTGCGAAAAATGCGGTTGCACCGACTTGCTTCCTGAAAAAGATATTTTGGACGTTTGGTGGGAATCTGGCGTTTCTCATACCAGTGTTTGCAAGCATCGCAGCGATGAGGGACTGCGCTTCCCAGCAGATTTGTACCTTGAGGGCTCTGACCAGCATCGCGGTTGGTTCCAGTCTTCGCTTCTTACCAGTGTTGGCGCTTATGGTGTTCCACCCTACAAGAGTGTTATGCATTGCGGCTTCACGGTAGACGAACAGGGCCGTAAGATGTCTAAGTCATTAGGCAATGGCGTTGATCCTGCTGAAGTGTGCGAAAAGTTTGGCGCGGATGTTTTGCGTCTGTGGGCAGCAAGTGTAGATTTCTCTCAGGACGTAAGTATTTCTGAAAACATTTTGAAGCAGGTATCCGATGCGTATCGTCGTTTCCGCAACACGTTCCGCTTCCTGCTCGGTAACTTGGATGATTTCAACCCTGAAACGGATTCGGTTGCATGGGATGCTCTTGAGCCAATCGATGCTTATATGATGGCTAAGACGGCAGCTATTCTTAAAGAAATTGAAGCGGCATATACCGATTATCGCTTTAAGGATGTTTACCGCAGCGCATACGACTTCGTAAACGACTTGTCTGCTATCTATATGGACGTTACCAAGGACCGTCTGTATTCTGAGGCACCTGCTTCACCTCGCCGTCGCGCGGTACAGACCGTTTTGATGAACGTTCTTGAAGTGCTCGTTCGCGTTCTGTCTCCTATTCTTTCCTTCACCTGTGAAGAGGTATGGGAGCATTACCCAACCACTATTCGCAACAACGAAGGTCGCGAGATTAGTGTCCAGCTTGCGGGTTGGCCAAAGGCTGAAGACTTTACTCCTGCTTTGCCTGGCGAAGATGAGCTGGCAGCGATTCTTGCTGACTTTGGCGAAGTAATTGCGGTACGCGATGTGGTTACTAAGGCGTTGGAAGATGCTCGTGGCGAAAAGGTAATCAACAAGAGCCAGGAAGCTACGGTTACCGTAACAGTTCCAAAGGCAACACTTGATGACATGAGCGCTTATGCTGCTGAAGTATTCGAAGAGCTGTTTATTGTTGCTCACGTTGATTTTGTTGAAGGCGATGAGCTGAGCGCTGCTATTGCTCCTGCAACGGGCGAAAAATGTCCTCGTTGTTGGAACTTCCGCGAGCTAGGTGGTAATGCAAATCATCCACACGTTTGCAAGCGCTGCGGCGATGCTTTGGATGCTATTGGCTTTACCGAAGCTGAATAAGGCGCAGAGCACGTAAAAGGACTATTGCGACTACTATGCAGTTTGAATCAGAGCAAAACAAAGGATCCCGTCAAGAATCTTCGCAAGAAGACCGAAAGGGCGGGATCCTTTCGCGTATATCATTGACAAAATTTTTGTTTTTTGTCGTTGTTGCGGTTGCTTGGTTTGCTTTCGATATGGCAACCAAAGCGTATGCAAATTCTTTCGATAAAGGCGAAGTGTTTGCTGGTCCCTTTGCAGGGTTGATTCAGTTCCGTTTAGCGCATAACACGGGTGCAGCTTGGAGTATGTTTAGTGGTTCTACCTTAGCGCTAGCGGTGATTGCGGTAGTCGTCTTGTTGGCTTTACTGATAATTGTTGCGTTATTTTCCCGCCAGATTACCTGGCTTGAGGCATTTTCTCTTGGTCTTGTTTTTGCGGGAGGAATAGGAAATGCGCTCGACCGATTCACGCTTGGATATGTTGTTGATTTTATCCAGACTTTGTTTATCAGTTTTCCAACGTTTAACATCGCAGATATTGGCGTAACATGCGGTGTGATTTTATTCGCTCTTTCGTTTGTTGCGCGAACATTCAAAGAGGAATCTTCATCTAAGAAAGGAAACTAGCACGTATGGCTCGTAGTCTTTCGACGACCGTAACAGAAGCTTATGACAACATGAGGCTAGATTCGTTTTTATTTGAATCTGGCTTATATGAATCTCGCAGCAAAGCGGTAAAGCAAATTGAGGCGGGGAAGGTCTTTGTTGGTGGAGAAACGCCGAATAAAAAGACTATTGTTCATACGGGCGATTTTATTGTGTACGAAGAATACGAAACCAATGATCGTATTTTCTTAGAGCCGCAAAATATTCCTCTGGATGTTTATTACGACGATGATGACTTGGCGGTTATCAATAAACAAGCAGGTCTGATATGTCACCCCTCTCCAGGACACCCTGATGGCACGCTTTCTAATGCCTTAATTGCGCTGTATGGGCGCGATAATTTAGCGCATATTCAAGGCGACGACAGGCCTGGTATTGTTCATCGCTTGGACGGTGATACCAGTGGCTTGATGCTTATAGCAAAAAATGATGAAGTGGGTTTTGAATTACAGGATGAAATTCGCTCGCGTAATGTGAATAGGCGTTATCTTTGCTTGGTTCACGGTAACATCGCCAGCGATACTGGTTTAATTGATGCGCCTATTTTTAGAAGTGATAAAAATCGTTTGCGTATGCAGGTATCCGATAAGCCTCAGGCACGCTCTTCAGTAACCACCTTTAAGGTACTAGAACGCTTTGAATCGGGTAATAAAGATAACGGCTTTTCTTTGATTGAGTGCAAGCTGTATTCGGGCCGCACGCATCAGATTCGTGTTCATATGGAATACATCAAACACTGGTGTGTAGGTGATCCTACCTATGGCACTCCTGGTAAGGCCGACAATTTAGGTCTTCATAGACAGTTTTTGCATTCCTACTTTATTGAGTTTACTCACCCCAAGACGCAGGAAACACTTAATTTCTTAGCGCCATTCCCTGAAGATTTACGTCAGGTTATGCACAAGTTGAAGGATCGTCGAATTGGCTTAACTGATGCAGGTAGAGAAGTTTTGCAGCACTATTGCGAACAGGGCAGAGGTGTAGCTGATATGGTGGACGTATCAAGTGTAGAATCCTTTAGTCATCTATAATGCTCTGACCTATATTTGGGACAGTCTTATCAAATTTGCCTTATCAGTAAGGTATACTCTATTAGGGATATGAGAAGTGCTTAGGGTATTAAACTCTAGGCGCTTAGTTATCTATTGTTTGTAGGGGTAGTACTTCTAGCTCTTCGATAGTTTTTTAGAGTAGGACATGGTATGGCTGCCAACAATAATGCAAAACTTAAACTTCTTCTTATTCAGCGCATGCTGCAGGAAGAAACCGATGCAGAACATGGGTTGTCTATGACCCAAATTATCCAACGGCTTGCTGAAGAAGGGATAAGTGCTGAACGCAAAAGCATTTATCGCGATCTAGAAATATTGCGAGACTTCGGGTTGGATATTAAGACATACCAACGAAACCCTGTTGAATATGCTCTTGAACATCGAGACTTTACTCTTTCTGAGCTCATGCTTATGGTTGATGCGGTTGCTTCCAGTAAGTTTTTAACGGTACGACAAGCAAATGTTTTGCTTGCCAATATCAAATCGCTTGCTAGTCTTAGCCAACAAGAAAAGCTCGATCGTCAAATTCATGTTGAAGGTCGTATTCGCTCTAAAACTGATTGTGTTTTTGAAGCACTTGATTCTATTCATATTGCTATTCGCGCTAAGAAGAAAATTGAATTTCGCTATATGAGATACGGCATCGATGGTAAGCGTCATGCAGTACATGACGGAGATACCTATGTGGTAACTCCTGTGGGGATATCGTACGATGGTGGCTTTTATTACGTAACATGCTGGAGTGATAAACACGAAAAGTTTAGCGAATATCGTATTGATCGCATGGATAAGCTAACAATCAGCGATGAAAAAGCTACGCGTAATGAACAGATCGCGCAATACTCTTTCAGCAAGAACGACCACGAATATTTTGGACGGTTTGATGGTCCGCGAGAAACGGTAATTTTCGAAGTTCAGGGAGATAAGGTAGAAATCATTACCGATCGGTTTGGTAAGAATGCAGAATTAATACCAGATGGCGAAAATGCTCGTGCGAAAGTGAATGTGCGGGTAAGCCCTCAATTCTTTGGCTGGGTTGCAGGTCTTGGTGGGGCTGTTCGAATTGTTGCACCACAAAGTTTGGTCGAAGAATATAAATCTTATTTGCAATCGTTGATTGAAAGTTGTTAGCAGACCAGGTTGGTTTTAAATGATAAAGAAAGCAGACGAACACGGAGTGTGTCGTCTGCTTTCTGGTAAGTATGATTGCTATCAACAGAGTGTCAAACGAGTTAGCTTTACGTTCGCTTTTTTTTGGGTTCTACTGCGTGCACATAACTAAGGTTCCATTTTTGTTCAGGAAGCTGTAGCTAAGGTTGTTTTCTAAAGAAAGCACAAAAATCGAATGATTTGATTTTTCTCCCTTTGTTTTCACGAATGTAGGCGTAAGCATATCTTCGCTGGAAACAAGGCGAAGAAGGTGAGCTTGACACACTTGCTTTCCAATTAAATGTGCCTCTCTGCGATAAGGCAGCCACTGCAGGCAAGAACGTTCATTGGTTTCTCTTCCTACTTGAGAATTGTTACGCATGACAAATATGGGTGCGTTGGTATCTAAATAGCCCGTCCATACCAAGATGCCTTTTCCATTGGATTCTGGAGAGAGCACCACATCAATGGTTTCGAATCGAAGCAGCAAAGGGGTATTTTGCAGCCAGCGGCCATCGTAACCTTCCCAAATACGCTGAACATCTACTAAGTAATTTCCTGGTAGGCGCTTTAATACGCGTGCATTCCAGATGTCGTGCTCTTTGTCGTCCTTGCTTGCTTGAGTATTAAATGAATTAGCAAGAATTAGATGTCCATCTTCGTAAAACGGACCACTGTGCAATGCACTGGTAAAGGAATGTTTCTTGTTTGATTTCTTTGGAGGGTAAAGAAAGCTCGGTATGTAGTCTGGAATAGTAGAAGCATCGTTTGTGTTGCCGTACAGCGTTTTAATAGGTGGTTCTTTTAGAGCTAACATACCGTACTCCTTTCTTATTGATTGCATGTATCGAATTCAGTCTAGAAAAAAGAAAAATGAAGCCTGTCCACTTTGAGGGACAGGCAACAAACTAAAACCATTCATAATGACACTTGTCAATTGGATAAAAACCTCCTTCGTTCTACGGTCGGATGCTAAAACTCCTTTCGTTCATGGAGCAATCTTTTGTTTTGGTCTTTCTTGGTTGTATCTCCTTTCTGTAGGCATTCGATCAATAAGGAGCGGGACGTCATGTCTCGCTCCTTATCTTTTGCTAGATATCGTTTACAAATGGATTAGTAGTTGATCAAGCTCAAAACAAAATGCTTGGTTACAATAGAGCACGGACAAGATAGAGGAGGCTTTGCGTGCAGAGCGGTGTTTTTGAGTGGTAAAAGAAGATAGTCAAATCAATCATCTGAATTGGGAAAATTCTAAACGTATTGCGCATAAGGTTGCTACGCTTGATACACTTGAGCCAGGAAAAGACGCAGTCATTTCAGCGGTTAAGTGTTCCGATGTTGCTCTTCGTAAACATATTTTGGATATGGGTCTAACCCCAGGCACGGAAGTTATGTTGGTTAAGCGTGCTCCAATGGGAGATCCTATTGAGCTGCGTTTGCGTGGATACGAGCTAACCCTTCGCAATGACGATGCTTCTCATATTGAACTTGAAAACGTGCATGATGCGCATAATATTCCACGCCCAAATCCAAAACTTTCTTCTACTCCGCATCCAGGAACAGGTGAGGCTGGTATTTTTCATCCTCGCGGTGAGGGACATCCTCTTCCTGCGAACAAAACGCTTACGTTCGCTTTAGCGGGTAATCAAAATTGCGGCAAAACAACCCTCTTTAATCAGCTGACAGGTTCAAACCAACATGTTGGAAACTTTCCTGGAGTAACGGTTGGTAGGAAAGACGGCGTTATTCGTGGCCATGACAATACGCTTATTACTGACTTGCCAGGCATTTATTCGCTTTCTCCCTATACGGGCGAAGAGGTAGTAACGCGTGAATTTATTCTTCATGAAAAGCCCAATGCCATTATCAATATTGTTGACGCAACCAATATTGAGCGAAACATGTATCTTACGCTTCAGTTGATGGAGCTAGATATTCCTATGGTGCTGGCGCTTAATATGATGGATGAAGTTGCAGCTAATGGGGGATCTATTGATATCAATGCGCTCGAGCGACAGCTGGGTATTCCTGTTGTTCCTATTTCTGCTGCGAGAAATGAAGGCATAACTGAGTTGGTTGAACATGCGCTTCATATTGCGCGATATCAAGAACGACCAGGTCGTATGGATTTCTGTCCAGCTGATGGTCCCGACAAGGGTGCTCTTCATCGTTGCATTCATGGCATCTCTCGTCTGGTGGAAGACCATGCGCAGCGCGCTGAAATTCCACTTCGCTTTGCTGCGACAAAGTTGGTTGAAGATGATGATCTGGTTCGTGAAGCGCTTGGGCTAGACGATAACGAAATAGATGCTATTGAGCATGTAGTATCGCAAATGGAAGAAGAATCAGGCACAGATCGTATGGCAGCACTGGCTGATATGCGTTTTGCTTTTATTGAATCCGTTTGCGAGGCTACCGTAGTAAAGCCGCATGAAAGCAAAGAGCATAAACGAAGCCAAGCAGCGGACCGTATTTTGACAGGAAAATATACGGCGCTTCCTGTTTTTATTGGCATTATGGCTGTGGTCTTTTGGCTGACCTTCGGTGTGTTGGGTCAGGGCCTTTCTGATTTACTGGATCAGGGAATTGGTTGGCTTACCGATATTGTTGATCAGGGTCTAACAATTTGGGATGTTAATCCTGTTGTACATTCTTTAATTATTGATGGTGTTTTTGCTGGTGTGGGAAGTGTTTTAAGCTTCTTGCCCATTATCGTCGTGCTGTTTTTCTTCCTGTCTTTACTGGAAGATTCGGGATATATGGCACGCGTTGCGTTTGTCATGGACAAGCTCCTTCGTAAATTGGGGCTTTCTGGTCGTAGTTTTGTGCCGATGCTTATTGGTTTTGGTTGTTCGGTGCCTGCAATTATGGCTACTCGCACGTTGCCTTCTGAACGCGATCGTACCATGACGGTTATGCTTACCCCTTTTATGAGTTGTTCTGCAAAATTGCCTATATATGCTTTGTTTACTGCGGCTTTCTTCCCTGAACACGGTGCTTTGGTTATGATTGCGCTCTACGTGCTTGGTATGGTGGTAGGCGTTATTGTGGCACTTGTTTTAAAGCACACTATGTTTAAAGGCGAACCAGTACCTTTTGTTATGGAACTACCTAATTATCGAATGCCGTCTTTAGGTAATATGCTTCGTTTGGTGTGGGAAAAAGCTAAAGACTTTTTAACAAGGGCATTTACTATTATTTTCTTGGCGTCAGTTGTAATTTGGTTCTTGCAAACCTTTGATGTTCGTTTCAATGTGGTGGCAGATTCTGCCGATAGCTTATTGGCGCTTTTGGGTGGATTCATTGCTCCTGTTTTTGCTCCATTAGGCTTTGGAGATTGGCAAGCTTCCACTGCTTTAATCACTGGCTTTGCCGCAAAGGAAAGCGTAGTAAGTACGTTGACGGTATTACTTGGTGGATCCGCTGCGGCACTTGCTTCCATGTTTACCCCTCTTACTGCTTTTACGTTTTTGGTCTTTGCTCTTTTATATACACCGTGTGTTGCTGCTATTGCTGCGGTAAGAAACGAACTAGGTGGCAAGCGTGCTATTGGAGTAGTGATTATGCAATGTGTGGTTGCCTGGGTAGTGGCGTTTATTGTTCACGCTATTGGTCTTGCTCTTGGCTTAGGTTAGTGTGCGCCTTGTGTTGTTCTTTTGTATCCGTGCAAACGGCTAGCATGACACGGGTGAGGGAGTTCTTATAAAAAGAGGCTGCCTGATTGAGGAGCGTTTTGCCCGTGAGCTTTTAAATGTTCTTTATATTTCTGATAATTTGACTCGCAAGGGAGCAAATCATAGGGCATGCAGTGCTTGATCATGTAGAAGAGTGCTAACAAGGGGAAGGCAATAAAGCTTACTTGCAGCGCTCCTGCGATCACCACAAGCCGTAATCCGTAAAATACCATTCGCAGTATTCCGGATCGAGGCGCTGTTTCAAAGGACATTCGAACAAACTTCCCTCCTAACGTGCTGCCATGATGCAACCAAGGAAACACTCCTTGAGTGAAAAGGAAAGCAAGACAACCTACTACTAATGAAACGTTTGTTGCTGCAGTTACTCCGTTGTTGCTATCAAATCCAAGAAGCGCATAGGCAACTTGCACTCCAACCCCTGCTGCAGTGGAAAGCGTAACAACAAAGGTCATATCGAGGCAAAATGCTATAACGCGTCGAACGAAGCCTGGATTATGGGTAAGCGTTTTTTCCTGAACTATTCGGGATGGTAGTACTTTTTCGGAGGCAAGATAGAGTGCCCATCCCAATGCGGTACCTGAAGTATTCCAGAGAAGATCGCATACATCAAAAGTGCGGTAGGAATAGGGGTAGAGGAAGAAGAGTCCCGTTAATTGTGCTATTTCAATAAGGAGGGAAATAACAAGTCCTAAAAAGAGGGAGTGGAATAAAGGCGCACGGAGTAATCTTCCTGCTATAAAACCAAGCGGAACAAAGAAAGCTATGTTAGCGAAAATTTGAGGTATGGCCCCGATACCATCTTTTGCAAGGTCGTTCAAAAAACCAAAAGGATTAAGCTGCGGGGCAATACCGTAGGTAATGCCTAGCCCGCTTTCACCTGAGGGAAGAGGATAAAGGGTAAAACAAACAAGCGAAAGGGCATAGAGAACCGAAAGATAAGCACCTATAACCGTGTTAAGGTGCATTCGTCCATCGCGATGGTAAAGAAGTGCGATTAGGGGCACGCTCAAAACACCAGAGGCGAGTGGCCATAACGCTAAGGCAACGATGAAATTATCGCTGTAATTATTAATAAAATGTGCAATCAGTTCCATGATCTTGCTCCCCGCCTTTTTAACTTTGCTCACTTTTAATTATTCAAATGAACCTGTCAGCAACCTGACAGGCCGCTAAAGCTTTCTCAACAATTGAAGGGGAAGTGAAACGTGGTGGAATTTAGCAATATGCAATAAGCCACACGAAGGGTGGTTCTTTGTTTGCGCATATCAAGTGATAATTCTGCTTAAACTTTAGTCTGAAGCGCGCATCTTTCGAGAAAGTTAGCTGTTTGCAATGGGTACACTAAAACCATCTATGCGCTAGTTTTCAAGGATTTGGAATGGATATTCGTCAACTTACCTATTTTGTTTCGACGTACGAACATAATTCTTTTTCGGCTGCTGCAAAGGAATGCTGTGTTACGGTGCAGACTATTTCGAAAGCAATTAGTAACTTGGAACAAGATCTTAATAATGAGCTGTTGTTTGTTCGGAAAAATAATGGCGTAATTCCAACAGAGTTTGGTAGAGCGTTTTATCCAAAGGCAGTCGATGCTTTAAAATCATTTGATTCGGCAGCGAGCTATATTGATGAATATCATGAACAGCGGCAACCTCATGAAGTTCTAACAATTAAGCTTTGTGTTCCAGACTTTCCGCGTAGCAGATCTATTTGTGCGAATATCAATAAACTGTTACAGGTTGTTACTCGAGATATAAAAGTGGAAACTCAGATTGCCACCTTTCCTCAAGGGATTAAAGCGCTCGATAGTCTTGAAGCAGATATGCTGGTTACTCTTGGTGAACCCGATACGAATGCTTATGATGTGGTTCGAGTGGGAGTAATGCCTACTGCTGTTGTTGTTACTGAAAATCACCCTTCGCTTAAGCGAGAATATGTTACTCGCGAAGATCTGGAATCATTCCCTGTGATTTATGCAAACGATTTCGACATGGATCGGTCTGGTTCAATCGTTAATATGTATAAATCAAGGGGGTATGATCTTCATTTGCATAAACCAAAAAATCCCTTCTCTTTTGCATTTACGCTTTTTAAAGATAAAGCTATGTGTTTAGTAATAGGAATTCCTGCTATTGTTCCAGAGGGACTGGGATTGGTTATGAAACAAATTGACCCAAACGATATGCTCCCTGTTCCTATTTGCCTGATAACAAGAAAAGGTTCTAAACCTCAGGGTTATAAGGCAGTTGAAACTTTCCTTCTCAATGATGGTCTCATGAAGGGATTTTCATCGTTTAAATAAGCCTGTATCTTTTTTCTGAAAAGAGGATATTTTAGGGTTTGGTTTGCTACGGCTACTTACAGGTAATGGCGCGTAGTATCTTGCGTGGTTCGTATACAATAGAGAAGGTTTGTGCCCTTGATGTGTTCTGTTGTATAGAATTATGCGTAATCGGACACGATGCGATTGCTTAGAGAATCCATCTTGCAGGCAAGGGCAAAGTCACTTTGTGATACTGGCAAGTGAGGTATGTAATGTCTGAAACTTCTGAAGATAAACGTGCTCCTTTTGGATACTGTACCCAGTGCGGAGAACCTTTACAGGTAAATGCGAAGTTTTGCGTTCATTGCGGTGCTCCTACTACAGACGATCAGGATAATAATGAAAGCAATTCTGATGAAGCTCTGCCAAACTCAAATGATCCCTCATCTGATTTAGCTGAAGGAAATAGTGAGGATGGGGCAACCAATAAGATTTCTGTAGATGAAGTTATTGCTGCTGAGCAGGCAGCTGAGCGCTCCGTTGAAGAGACAAGCCGCATTTCTTCGGTAGCTGATTCTCCTACTGTGCCTCAGTCTGGGTTGATTCAAGATGAGGCCACTACACGTATACCAATCTCAGATCAACCAACCTTGCAGTATCAGGCTGGTCAGGCGAGCCGATCACCTTTTACTCCTGGCGATACCGCAGAACTTCCCGTGGCGGAAACTCTACGACAGACAGCTCATCAAGGGGTTTCGTATTCAGCTGAAAACACCTCATCTGAAAAGCAAAGTAATGGAAAGAAGATAGCGCTCATAGTTGGTGGTGTGGTGATTGCTATTGCTGCTGCATTAGCAATTGGGGTATTTGGTTTCGGTTTGGGTTCTCCTGCGCAGGAGCAGGCATCTGATTCAGCTGAGCAAACTCAGGAACAAACAGAACAGCAAATCGTTGTTGAATTAACTAAGAGTTATTCAACGGAGTTTGCATCGGAAAATTCTGTTACCTATCCAACTTTTAGCTTTAAATATCCTGCTTCTTGGTCGATTACCAATGAATTAATTACGGCTCGCGGTGAAACAGTTGAGCTAACCAGCAGTGATGGTGCGGTTATTACCTACGATCAACGCGCTCAAAGCACCAGTTCTGCCGATTCAGTTTCATTGGACAATATGGAAAAAGTTGCTAACGCTGCTTTTGTTCCTACGGCTGTACAAGGCAGTGATTATTCCGATTTGGGTGACTTTATGGTTGCCAAGGGCGACCTTATTGTTAACGGCCGCAGCCAGGGTATGTGTTATGCGTTGGTTCCTGTGTCTGCAATGCACAGCACCATGGATCTTGATCTTCGTTGTGGGGTTCCTGGTTTTTGGTACGCTTCAACCATAACGTTTACTTGTATTCCTCCTGAGGGTATCAGTGAGCAGACTGAGCAAGAAATAATTGCGATTTTGGCAAGCTTTACAGAATCAAGCGCGGCTCCTGAACCAGAGGATGAAAATACGGACAACAATGATGTGACTACTATTTCAGGCGATTACGTATTGCCCGACAGTAGTTCTCGAACCTATTCTGAGAGTGAACTTAAAGAATTAACCAATTATGAACTCTATATTGCCCGTAATGAAATATTTGCTCGTCATGGTCGTATGTTTAACAATGAGGATCTTCAGGCATACTTCGGATCTAAGGATTGGTATAACCCTACGGTTCCTGCTGACGAATTTGATGAATCGGTGTTCAATTCTACTGAGAAAAAGAACATTGAAACTATGGCTAAGATTGAAAACGACCGCGGTTCTAAGTTTATAAGTTAGCAAATAGCACTTATTTTTAGCAGTAAACAAGTATCTCTTTAAAGGAGATAGTTAGTTATGGATTGTAAAATAACATACGCTTCTCCTTTAGGGGATATGTTACTTACAGCAGATGAGAAGGGACTTACGGGAGCTTGGTTTGTGGGTCAGAAGTACTTTGCAACTCGCTCTTGCGATGCCCATGAAATTTCGCTTGAAGAAAATTGTGATGCATCAGAAATTTCTCGGGTAGATAGTCCCTTTATTCTTACTAGGGCAAAACAGTGGCTTGATCAGTATTTTGCTGGTATTGAACCTAATGAGCAGGTCCCGCTGCATCTTATTGGAACCGATTTTCAGCAAGAAGTCTGGTCTATTCTCTTATCTATTCCGTATGGTGAAACTATTACGTACGGTGATATTGCAAAACGGATAGCAAATAAACGAGGAATTGCTCGAATGTCTGCTCAAGCAGTTGGTGGGGCAGTAGGGCACAATCCTATTTCTATTATTGTTCCCTGCCATCGTGTTTTGGGGTCGGATGGCAGTCTTACAGGGTACGCTGGCGGTATTGAAAGAAAAATTTCCTTGCTGTCCCTAGAGGGAATAGATGTTGCTGCGCTGTGATGCTTTCATGAGCATTTTTGGAATAGAGGTTAAAGCACCTCTTGCAAAAGGCGTATCGAAATAATGCGTAATATCATCAAGAGTAATATTTCGAGAATAACTTTCACCTAAAACAGTAGTTATTCCTCCTGTTGCAAAGGCGATCATAATAATCTCGTCTGGCGTAAGATCTTGTTCAGTAAGTGAAAACGCTTCTAGCCAATAATCAATTATTTGTTTTCTGACATAGTGAGAAAGAATTCCTGATCCTTGAGGACTACATGCAAGTTGTATTTGCCTAAATTCTTTTTGATGTTTTTCCAGTATCTCTTTCACTGCTTTTATATCAGCAGAACCTTTTTCTATAAACGTTTTGGGTATCTCAAAGGGAAGCGAGTTATGAATGCAGGTCTGCGCAAGATCTTCAATGTATGAAAAATGATAGTAAAACGTGTTTTTGTTTACGTGAGCAGTTTCCGAAAGGCATTTGACCGATATTTCTGAGTACGGTTTTTCGCTTAAAGTTTTCCAGAAGGCATCAATAATTCTTTCTCGAGCGGGGGTTATGTGCGAGTTTTTCTTTGGGCGTGCCATGTAGGTAATCCTTTTCGATAAATTAGTCATTATGACTAATTTACGCCATTTTATTCCCTGGATGCAATTTTTAAGATGAGCTTAAGGACCGAATTGTATCAAGATGGGAGGGGATTAAAATGCTCGATAAGCTTGGTAAAAGGAAGTCTATTATTCCTTTTGTGTTGCCCGTGCTTGTTGTATGTTTGTTTTCTCTTATGTTCTGCCCTATGGCACAAATGGAGCTTAAAAATTTACCCGTTGCTGTTGTCAATCTTGATGAGGGTATAGAGCTTCCAAGTGGTACTTTGAACATCGGAAGTGAAATAACAGAGGGTCTTGAATCGGGCGAAGGAATTGAAGGCACTTCCGTATCATCGGGTCTCTCTGCTACAGCATCGCAACAAGAAGAGAATGTATCAGGGAAAGAGGCATCTGATCAGGGCAGTACCGTAATGCAGGATGCACTTTTGTGGAGCGTTTTAGAGAGCGAAGAGAGTGCAGAATCTGCTTTTGCTAATCACAACTATTACGCTTTAATTGTTATTCCGAAGGATTTCACTCTTTCACAAATAGGATCTCGACTAGATGCCTTTATGGAAAATGCCTCAGAAGCAGCTTCTACAGGGGGATTACAAAGTGCAGGTAGTCTACAGGAAAATGCTCAATTTATGGGTGTAATTGCTCAGCTTAAACAGCAGGCTGCAGAAGTTGAAGACGGAAGTTTGAAGGTATTTATTGACAACGCAAAAAGCCCTCTTATTGCAACGCAGCTTAATTCTGTAATGAACACTCTGTTTACTCAAAAGGGTATTTCTGCAGAGATTTCCGTCGAAAACGATGGCGGATATGAAGTTGATGCAAGCTCGCCAATGTCATCGATAATATCTCAGCAATTAGTTATTATTCCTGCTGTTATTGGCGGATTGATTTGCGCAATACTAATCAGCAGGGTATTTCGTATCGATAATTTAAGCAAAACTAAGGAAACGGCTCAAACTATTGGTAAACAGCTGGTAGTTGCGCTAATTTGCTCGCTTTTGGTGGCATTATGTGCATGGGTACTTGTTAGTGCAATTTGCGGAATTGAGCTTCCATTTACCAATAGCATTTTGTTTGTGTGACTTTCAACTTTCTGCTTCATCGTGTTGCTGCTTGGTTTTTTGGATATTGCTTTGCCGCTTGGTGTATTGGTGGCGATAACAATTCTTGTATTAGGTAACATGTTGGGAGTATTACCGTACGAAGTATTACAGCCTTTCTGGCAGGATTTTGTATACCCCTGGGTACCGCAGCGCTTCTTTGGAGATGGCGTGCGTGCCGTAATGTATTTGGGCGAGGGCGCAATTAATAGCGCAACTGTTCCTTTGCTGATAGCTGGTGGAATCGGAGTACTTCTTATGCTTATTAAGCTTGGAATTTCTGGCAAATCCAAAACTTCTGAAAACTAAAGTAAAAACAGTTATTAGTAATACAAAACCCAAGCTGCCATAGCGCTAAACATCAAAATGAAAATTAGATGATTCCAGTATTCATTTAATGGTTTACCTATCTTTCGTGGAAGGTGCTGCCACGCTAACCCAATCAGGAGTGTGGTAAGAGGCGTGGCAAGTACCATCCATTGAGGAAACAAGGTAGTACCTGTTAGCACGGCGCAAGTTAGCAACACAACACCAGCATAGGCAGGTATTACAACTGCGCGAGAAAACGTGGATAAAGTATCCTTGGGATTCCCAAGCAAAACACCAATTCCTACTTTGGAGGCAAACGATCTACGAGGTAGATAAGGATGGTGTGTTGCACTGTAAATCAGAGAAAATGCCAAAAGAATAGCGGAAATGAAAAGGAGAACTAACCCAGGTATATTTGTTGCCGCTAGAGGAAGTGTGGCAAAGGCGACTGCATAAGGCAGGCAAGCTAAGGTGCATAACGTGCTACTAAAGTGTGAGTCGAAGAAGTCATCATGACTTTCTGGCAATTCCCGCATTACCAAAGAATATGATTCTGTTGCATTGTTCACTTCAAGCTTTTCGGATGAAAAATGCAAGAGAATATCACTTGCAAGCATAATCAATGAACCGAAAAGACCAACTACCATCCCGATAAGCAGGATGCTCCCCGTTTCTATCATGGGCGCTCCTTTCGTTCGCTGTATTCAACAAACGTCTTGTGACCCCTCAATGCGCCTGGTTAAAGTATAGAAAAGCGCAGATTGGCTGTACTTATCAGGAAAGCTTTATCAGTGAACGGCGTGAAAGTACCAGGTCATTGGCTTGTCCTGACCAGGTTGTTCTTCGAAATAATTCACCTAGGCTATAAAACTATGCAAAGGTTGAAGTGATTGTATTGATTTGCGGCGTTACAATACGCCATGGAAAGTACTGCACCTGCTAAATATGCAGGTAAGATTACTTACTAAGATTGTTCTTATGGGGATTTATAGAGCAATCAATAGAGGGTTATTGTTTCGTTTTAATGAATGGGGATCTCATGAACGATTTCACTTTTTATTCACCTACCGAATTTGTATTCGGACGTGGCATGACTGATGATGTGGGAGAAAAACTTCAGCCTAAAGGTTATAAGCGCGTATTGCTTGTGTACGGAAAAGGATCGGTCGTTCGTTCTGGCACGCTCGATCGCGTAAAGAAATCACTTGAAGCACAGGGGATTGAATATGCCGATTTAGCAGGTGTTCGTCCAAATCCTGAAGTTAACCAGGTACGTGAAGGCATTGATATTGCTCGTGCTTTTGATGCTGATTGCGTATTAGCTGTTGGTGGCGGTAGTACGATTGATTGTGCTAAAGCAATTTCTATCGGCGTTTATTACGATGGTGATGTGTGGGATTTCTTTAGCGGTAAAGCTACGGCTACTAAGTGCTTGCCGGTATGCTGTGTTCTTACTATTCCAGCAGCGGGTTCAGAAGGATCTAATTCCTGTGTTATCAGCAATGATGAAATCAATGAAAAGAATGGTTTAGGCAACGAACTGTTCCGTCCTGTTGTTTCGATTATGGATCCAGAACTTACCTTCACTTTGCCACAATACCAAACAGCAGCTGGCATAACCGATATGATCGCTCATATCTGTGAGCGTTATTTCAGTGGTGCACCTGCAGTGCCTGTAACCGACAATATTGCCTGCGGTTTAATTCGTGCCATCATTGATTCTGCTGAAAAGTTGGTAGACAACCCGCAAGATTATGACGCTCGTGCCAACATTATGTGGGCAGGCACGTTGGCTCATAACGATTTGGCTGGTTGTGGCCGCGCTAAGGGTGGACGTGCTGGCGGTTGGGAGAGTCATGCACTTGAGCATGCGTTATCGGCAGTTAATCCAAAGGTTGCTCATGGTGCTGGATTGGCGGTTATTATGCCAGCTTGGATGCGCTATGTATGGCGCGAAGATCCACAGCGTTTCTTAAGCTTTGGTTATGATGTATTTGGCATTGAGCCTAAAGATAAGCTTGATTCTTCCATAGAGGAAGCGGTCGAAAGTATTATTGCTGAACTTCAGGATTTCTTCGCTCGTCAAACGATGCCTACTACGTTAGGAGAACTTGGTTTTACTGGAGCTGACGTAGACGCGTTGGTCAATATTGTGATCGCCGCGAAAGGCAACCCCTTTGGTGTGTTTAAGCCTCTCACCGCGGAAGATGCAAAGGCAATATACTTGTCGGCGTTTTAGTAGATTAGAGTTCAGATTTATCTAATACTATTAGATTACAGAGTGAATTATTTATTCCTGCGAATTAACAAGCAGGGATAAATAATCGAAAAATAGTAATTCCATGCTCGCTTGTGGCGGTAATGTCTCCGCCATGAGCGAGCATTATTTCTTTTGCGATCGCAAGGCCAAGTCCTGCTCCGCCTTGCTTAGAATTTCTAGATGTATCTTCACGGAAGAATTTCTCAAAAATGCTTTGCAGGTGGGTTGGGGAAATTTCTTTCCCTTTATTGCGAATAGCAATCACACTTCCTTTAGGCGTTGGGATAAGTTCTATCGTGATAGTGCTTTGGGGTTCTGCATAGGCAAGTGCATTGCGCATAATGTTCGATACGGCCCGTGCAAGTTTTTCGGGGTCAGCAAAGATTTGAAATTCATTATCGTATGATGCATTTGCAAGTACAGGACTAGTGTTGTTTGTTTTGTCTGGTTGAGGAGATTCGGTTGACTGTTGTGGCTTTACTTCAATCGAGAGCTGTTTATGTTTTGCTTCGGGGTAAAAGTCATCAGCTATTTGTTGGCAGAAAAGTTCAAGGTTAAACGTTTCCCGTTCGATGGGAATTGACTGTAAATTGTAACGAGTTATTTCGAAGAATTCGTCAATTAATCCCTCTAAGTGCTCAGCTTTGTTTAATGCGATTTCGGCATAGTGGCGTCGCTGCTCATCGGGAAGAGTAGCGGTTTCGTTTAGCAGTGTTAAATATCCAAGGATGGAAGTAAGAGGCGTTTTAATATCGTGTGCCAGATAAGCAACCAATTCATTCTTGCGTTTTTCGGCATTTATTGCATGGCGTTCAGCTTCTATGGATTGCGCTTTAATATTAACCAGTTCGCTTCTTACTATAGAAAGATCATCGGGAAGATCTACATGGGTATCTTTGCTGTTTAGTAATTTTCTGACAGAAGATGAAAGAATATCGAAGTACTGAAGTGATTTATTGAGAACAATAAACGCAATAACAAGCGCGCCAATGAAGTAGAGGCAAAGTGCCACTGGTAGTTTTAGGGACCTTATGAAATGATAGGTAGTTAAATCTCGCACTGCATATTGTATAGAACCGTCGTCGGCGGTTCCCGAGTAAACATCTATGTTTGAAAGCTGTTCCGCTGAAGATTCAGTTACGAAAGCATCGTATTGCTCGGGCGTAAAATACTGCCATTCAGATGTTCCATCTGCGACCAGGTTAGCAAAGTCGGGGACCCAGTAGGTGTTTGCCCATAAAGCAATCACCCCAAAGCAAAGGGTATAGATAGTTAAGTAAACGAGCGTTTTTCGGAAGAGTATTCCTCGAAGTATTCGCGCTTGAGGGCTTTTGGGGTTGTTGGAAGAATTCATGTGGTGCTGTTCCGTATCGTTAGATAGTAATTTTGTAGCCTACGCCCCAAGCGGTATCAATAAAGGTTTCGGAGCTATCAATTTCAGCGATCTTTTTTCTTAAGTGTCGTATATGGACCATAACCGTATTTGCATCGGAAGAATTGTAGGGACTTTGCCAGACTGCTTCAAATAAATCCTTGGTAGAAACAGGGCTTCCTTTGGCTTTGAGAAGAAGTTCAAGGATAGAAAATTCTTTGGGAGTAAGATGAAGCGGCTCGTCGTGCAAGGAAGCACTATGGGACTGGGTGTCTATAAAAAGATCTTTTGCTTGCAACACTGTTTGAGACGCATCGCGGGATGTGGTGTGACTACGACGAAGTCGTGCTTTTACACGAGCAACTAGTTCACGGGGTTTAAACGGCTTTGATACATAGTCATCGGCACCTAGCATAAAGCCAATTACTTTGTCAGTTTCTTCGTCTTTTGCCGAAAGAAAAATAAGGGGAATATCGGTTGTTTCACGAAGTTTCCGACAGAGCTCAAATCCATCCATGCCAGGCATCATTATGTCGAGTATGGCAAGGTCAAACGATTGGTTGTGAAAAGCAGCAAGGGCTTCATCTCCAGAATAGCAAGCATAAACATTCATGCCTTCCTGAGATAAGAGGGTAGCAACCAGTTGTGCAATTTCGATTTCATCATCAACAACAAGTATGTGCGGAGTGGTATTCATGGGCTTAATTCTAGTATGGGAAAAACAGAGCGAAAGCGAAAACGTCAATCTTTAAGGAAATCTTAAGCCTTCTTAAGGAACTTGTTGATTGGCCTCAAGGGACATTTAAGGTAGGTTCGAACTAGTGTTTTGGTAAGCCAAGAGAAAGGTTGCCAAAATGAATGATCACTACAGCCACTATGCGCGCTTTACCTATTCCGCTACTCCTTATAGAACTTATCGAACTAATCGCAGAAGAAAGCCTTTAAGAACGTTTATTTTTGGCGTTTTAGCACTTTTGTTTGTTTCGTTTTTTGCTTGGAGTCTAATCAATGGTCTTCCAAGTTCGATGCTGACACGCGATATAATGCCGCCTTCAAGTACCCCTCAAAGCGAATGGCAGGCAGGGCAGGTGCCGTTCCTGTATCAAACAGACCCTCAGTGGGCTGGTGAATCTTATTCGGGAGGAACGGTAGCAGAAAATGCCTGTGGTCCCATGAGTTTGGCTATGGTGTATGCCTATTTCAAGGGATCCGATGCCTACAGTCCATTAGACATGTGTGCCTTTGCGGAAAAGAATGGCTATGCCGTTGATGGGGCAACGTCGTGGAGTTTTATGAGCGAAGGTGCCGAAATTTTAGGGCTGAATGCCAAACAGCTTACATTAGATAAAGGAAGGATAGTATCGGAATTGCAGGCAGGGCATCCCATTATTTGCATTATGGGGCCAGGAGACTTTACTCGATCGGGACACTTTATTGTCCTCGCGGGAATAAACGATGACGGAACCATTCAAGTGCACGATTCGAATAGTTCCGTTCGTTCAAATATGAGGTGGGATTTAGAAACCATATTGACCCAATGTCAAAGCCTTTGGGTGTATTCTTAAATTCCTACCTGATATTCGATCATGAAAGGTTCAGCAAGGATGAAGCATGGCATGCAAGAGCCTACCCATATTGAAGTTCGTGGAGCGCGTGCTCACAACTTGAAGAATATTTCTGTTGACGTGCCGCTTCATAAACTTGTGGGTATAGCGGGAGTATCTGGTTCTGGGAAGAGTTCACTTGCGCTAGGGACCTTGTATGCAGAAGGTTCGCGTCGATATTTAGATGCGCTTTCGACGTATACACGTCGACGTATTTCACAAAGTGGTCGTTCCCAGGTAGATGAAGTTTTACATGTGCCAGCGGCGTTGGCACTTCGTCAGCGTCCTGGTGTTCCTGGCGTTCATTCAACGTTTGGTACTTCTACCGAATTGCTTAATATCTTACGTCTGCTGTTTTCTCGAGTAGGGAGTCATTGTTGTCCGAATGGTCATCATCTTCCTCCAGGAATGAATGTGGCGCTTGATCAACCCTTCGTTTGCCCTGAATGCGGTGTCGAGTTTTATGGCAAAGGCGCAGAAGATATGGCCTTTAACAGCGCGGGTGCTTGTGAGACTTGCGGCGGCACTGGTATTGTTCGAAAAGTGAACGAAGCTGCTTTGGTTCCAGATGAATCGCTTTCTATTGATGAGGGCGCGGTGCTTCCGTGGGGTAACTTGATGTGGGACCTTATGAAGCAGGTGTGCGGCGCTATGGGCGTGCGTACCAATGTGCCCTTTTCTGAGCTTACGCCTGAAGAGCGCGACATTGTATACCATGGTCCTGCAGAAAAGAAGCATATTTTATACAAGCCTAAAAAAGGCGATAGTTTTGCGGAGCTAGATTTTACGTACTATAACGCGGTGTATACGGTAGAAAATGCGTTAGCGAAGGTTCATGACGAAAAAGGATTAGCTCGTGTTGCTAAGTATTTGACTGAAGATACCTGCCCTGATTGTGGGGGTACACGCTTTTCTAAAAGTGTTCGTTCGGTACTTATAGGTAATCTTTCTATTGCAGACGTCTGTAAATTATCGCTTGATGATCTTGCTGAGTGGATTGCTACTGTTCCGCAGACTTGTCCGAATGTGGTACGTGCAATGGCACAAACTATAGTGGCCGAGATGCTTGAACCTATTACCCGTTTGCAGCAACTGGGTTTAGGCTATCTTACGCTTGATAGGGCAAGTTCTACGCTTTCAACAGGGGAAAGACAACGCGTTCAGCTTGCTCGTGCGGTTCGTAACAGAACCACAGGGGTGCTCTATGTCTTAGATGAACCTTCGATTGGTCTTCATCCATCAAATGTTGTGGGTTTGCTGGGCGTAATGGATGATTTGTTGCGTGATGGCAATTCCGTTGTGGTGGTAGATCACGAGGTGCAGGTGCTGCGTCATGTTGACCATCTTATTGAAATGGGTCCTAAATCTGGTTCCCAAGGTGGGGAAGTTATTGCGCAGGGTTCCCTTGAAGATGTACTAGGCAACCCGAGTTCTTGCACTGCTCCTTATATATCTGGTGAGGCACAAATTCGTGTTCGAGATCGGGTACATGAAGATCATCTTTTCGATGAAGGGGAAATATATCTACGTACTGATAGTCTTCATACGGTAAAACCTCTTGAGGTCCATATACCAAAGGGGCGTATGACGGTAGTTTCTGGGGTTTCAGGATCTGGTAAAACCACGCTGGTATTGGAAAGTTTAATTCCTGCACTCAAGGCGCTTTCAGGGGCTCATGATAGTCTGCCGTCATTTCCTTCTCATATTCGAGAAATTAAGGCCGATGGTATTGAACGCGCTAATTTAATTGACGCTAACCCTATTGGGACGAATGTTCGCTCTACGGTTGCTACCTATTCAGGTGTTTTGGACGACTTGCGAAAAGAATTTGCCAAGCTTTCTGCGGCAAAAGCTCAAGGATTAAAAGCGGGCGCATTTTCGTACAATACGGGTTCTCTTAGATGTCTGACGTGTGATGGCACTGGTCAGATATCGCTTGATGTGCAGTTTTTACCCGATGTCGACATTCCTTGTCCTGATTGCCAAGGCTCACGATATAGCAAGGATGCCTATTCAATCGTGCGTTTTGTCGAAGATGATGAAGCTGATGTTGATATAGATTCAAGCACTGATGAGGATACAGTTGTTGGCGCCAATGCGGAAGCAGAGAATGCTTATTCACTGCCAGAAATTCTTTCTCTTACCGTTGATGAAGCTCTTCTTGCTTGCAGGGGACTTACCCGTGTAACTACCAAGCTCCAAGTTCTTCACGACTTAGGGCTAGGGTATTTAACGCTCGGGGAGGCAACTCCTGCTCTTTCAGGTGGAGAAGCGCAACGTCTTAAGCTTGCAAGCGAATTAAATCGATCTCAAAATACTTCGCTATTTGTATTTGATGAGCCAACAATTGGTCTTCATCCACTTGATGTCGAAGTTCTTTTACGCGTACTTCAGCGATTGATAGAGCAGGGTGCAACCGTTGTGGTAATTGAGCACGATTTAGATGTAATTGCTAACGCAGATTACGCGATAGATATGGGGCCTGGCGGCGGTGAAGATGGAGGCACTATCGTGTGCGCGGGAACACCCGAACAGATATGTGCGTGCGAAAATAGCGTAACGGGGAAGTTTCTGAAAGAAGCTGGTATCTAACTAAGAAAACCGAAAACTAGTTAATCAAAACTAATGTAATTGAATTGGAACCCGATTACTTCAGTAGAGCCCTAATTACAAGAGCTAGTCTAGTAAATTAAGCTGGATCTTGATTGCTTGAGTTAGTGTCTAGCTTCCTAACGCTCTTAAAAGCAGTTATAAGAATGCCAATGAAAGCACATAGGATTCCATCAACAACAAAGAATGGGGCAACACCCATGAATTCTGCAAAAATACCACCTGCGGCTATTCCAACGGGACCAGCAAGTGCTATTCCGGTATTAACTAACCCTATGACGCGCCCCATGGTTTCTTCGGCAGTGTTGCGTTGGATAAGGGTCATCATAGGTCCGTTAAACCATGCGGATACGAGACCCATTCCTGCACATAAGATTGCAAAAATCCAAAACATGTTTGGAGAAATTAAGCCCGATACTGAGCATAATAATCCGAAGGAAATACAAGCAATAGCTATTAAACGGGTAAGTTTTTTACCGCCGCCCCATACCATAAGAATACTGGAGCCAATTAGTAATCCAGCAGCAAAGGTAGCTTCTGCAATGGAGGCCATATAGCCATCACCCTGAAAATAATCGAAAGTCATTAGGGGGTAAAGTGAGCTCATGGGGCTAAAGCATACCATTCCTAAAGTAATAAGAATGATGAGCACAAATAGCCCGCGTACTCGCTTAAGGGCAACCCAGCCTTCTTTAAGATCGGCAAGCACATGATGTTTGTCGGATGTCGAATCGTTGGGAGTGTTATCACTAGACTGCGTGTTTGATGATAGGGAAGCGCACTTTGTAGAGGGTACTTTCGCTAAAAGCATTCCTGCGCATGCAATAAGGGCACCAGCAAAATCTAAAAACATTACTGAATGAAATCCCACAACGGTATAGAAGAAGATGCCTAATACAGGTGCCGCCATGCCGGACACGCTGAGCAATAACTGATCAAGAGTGTTAATACGAAGCAAATGTTTTTCGGGTACCAGCATAGGCATAAGCGCCATTAGGGCAGGATAGTGAAATGCTTGGGCAGCACTTCGGATAATAACCATTACCACAATGGCAGCAAACGATACCTGACCAAACAAGATTATTAAGCCAAGCGCAAAAGACGCTAATCCGCAGATGGAATCAGCGAGGATAATTAAGTACTTTCTATTAAGCCTATCTGCAAGGACGCCGCCGAAAGGCGAAAGTAGCCCTTGTGGAAGGTAGGCACAAATACTTAAAAATGAAAGAGCAAGTGCACTTCCTGTGCTTTCGGTTACATACCAAATAGCTGCAAAACTTGCCGCGTAGCTGGTGAACATGGATACGGCTTGTCCAGACCATATAACAGCAATAATTGCTAGCCAATGTTTTGGTAGTTCGCGTCCTGTTGCGCTTTGCATCCTTTAATACTTTCTATCTTGAGCCTGGGAATTATTATTGCTAAATTCGGTGCGTTTGTTGCATATATAGTTCATTTGCTAAGTATATATAAAGTGTTGTAGCTAGCATGGATTTTGCGGGAATATTGTAAGTTGATGATCTACTTTGCATAACTAAATCTTTACATGCTTCTTACACTTTAACAACGGCAAACGAATATCCTGATGTAATACGCCAGTTGAAGGTAGGCTTAGGTTAAACGAATTGCTTAAGCAGGAGGATGCAATGGACTACATTATTCGCGAAGCTACAAGCGCCGATTGCCAGGCAGTTTATGATTTGGTTTGCGAAATGGAAGAAACAGAGCTTCCATTCAAAACTTTTCGTTGTATCTATTTTAAACAAGTAACAAATCCTCGTTATGAATGCTTGGTGTATGAAGAATCGGGCAAAGTTTTAGGCATGATTAATATTCGCTATGAAAATCAGCTTCACCATGCAGCATGTATAGCTGAAATTATGGAGTGTGCCGTGGATGCGTCGGTTCGCAGCAAGGGGATTGGCAAACTTTTACTAGGTGCAGCGTGCGATCACGCACGTAACTCGGGCTGTATCCAAATCGAAGTTGCTTGTAATCAACTTCGCGAAAAGGCGCATCACTTTTATGAGCGAGAAGGCATGAATAACTTCCACTTCAAATTCTCTAAGCAGCTAACGGGTAAAGTTGCTATGCAGAACGCAATTGGGTTATAAAAAACCATCTAAAACGTGCAAAACGCGATGCCTATAGAAATTGCGTGCAGGTTGCGCGAATCGTAATTGGGTAATAAAAGGAGGTCGCTATGCCTTTGCAAGATTTATTTGGTTCCTTGAACGATCTTACTGGTGGTGCTTTAAACGATGCGCTTTCTAATGCGGGCGATATGACCTCAAATGCTGGTGATTTGCTTGGCAATTTTGGTATCGACCCCAATAATTTAACGGGTGCTGCTGGTGATGTTCTTTCTGGTCTCGGTATTAATCCAGAAGATGCTGTTACAGATGTTCAAGGTGCAGTCGAAGAAGCTGCGGTTGCGGCTGAGGGTGCGGTAGCAGGTGCCGAAGAAGCTGTTGCTTCTGCCGAAGAGGCTGTTACGGGTGCTCAGGATGCTGCTCAAGGTATCGCGGATACTGCAGCAGGTGATTTTACTGCAGTTACGGAAGATATTACCGGCATGGCGCAGGATGCCACCGCTGGGTTTGAGGATATTGCTCAAGGGTCAGTCGATCAAGCTTAGGAAGGCTTGAACGGCATCATTGATGGGCTGCAGGGCAATGTGAGCGATCTGACCGACGCAATTCCTGGTGGAATTGGCGATATCCTTGGCGGCCTTTTTAATCGCTAAGTGCTTCAAAAAAAGTTTACTTAATCTAATTTATTTATTTCCTTTGGCTAACTTTTGCTGTATACCTAATAGTTAGTCATGGTTAATTTCTGTAAACGATACTACTTGGGTTTAGATGGCTTTAAGTGGCTTCAGCGCAGAAAGTGAACATGGCGTTATAGGTAGCAACTTGTTCTAAGGAGGAAAAATGAATCCAGGATTTCTAATCGGTGCTGGCTTTTTGCTTGGAAGCGTTGGACTCAAAGCTGCAACCAGTAAAAAAGCTAAAAAGATCTATGTAAAAGGCATCGTTCAGGGCATGCGTGCCAAAGAAGAAGTTGAAACTATGATCGATGAAGCTCGAGCTGAATTTGATGATCTTTTAGCTGAAGCTGGATACGTAAAAGAATTTGAAGAAGGCGAAGAAGCTGTTTCGGCGGATGACGCTGAAGCTAATACTGCTGAAGATAATGATGCCGAAGAGGCAGAATCCTCCGCTCAATCAGAGAAAAAGGCCAAAGCAAAGAAAACAGCCACAGATGATGCTGTTAAACAGGTTGCTAAAGCAGTAAGTGCTGCTGCTAAAACTGCCACTGGCAAAGGTGCTGGTAAAGGTGGGCGTGGTCATGGATATGGCCGTGCTGGAAAGTAGGAGCAGTGAAGTTTGAAATAGTGCATGAGGTGCCTGGTCGTCTCCGCGTTTCTTTCGGAGGGAAACTACCTGAATCTCATGCATGTGTATTAGAGGAACATTTCGCTTCTATGGCTGCGGTGTCCAAATGCGTAGCATATCCTAAGGCAGGTTCTTTAGCGATAACCTACATGTTATCTTCTGAAGAAACCTTCGAAGATAATCGTGAATTAATTCTTCGCGAATTAGAGGAACTTGATCTTGTTTGTGCTGTTAAAGAATCAAGCACTGCATCACAACAAGCCTTGGTTCGTGCACCACGATTTCGACATTTGTTTGCTCGCTTAGCCAATATGGCTGTTGCTCATTACGGGCGTCGCATGATGCTGCCTCTACCGCTTAGGTTTATATGGACAATCTGGCGTGCAGTTCCTTTTGTCCGAGATGCTTTGGTAAGTTTAAAAAATCGTCGGCTTGATGTTCCAGTTTTGGATGCAGCAGCTATTCTTATGGGATTAGCGCAAGGAAAACCTTCATCATCGGGAAGTACCATGTTTTTACTTCACGTTGGTGAAGCTTTAGAAAGCTATACCCAGCAAAGAGCGCAAAGCGGTCTCATTCGATCATTTTTAGCTTTACCTGAAACAGTTCGTGTCGTTCGTGATGATATTGAATGCGAAGTTGAACTTTCCTCTTTGCAGGTTGGGGACCTCGTTGTTGTTCGCACAGGGCATCAAATTCCTGTTGATGGTACGGTTAGCTCAGGAGAGGCTGCGGTTAATCAGGCCTCACTAACGGGTGAATCGCTTCCTGTTGTGCGCAACCAAGGCGATACGGTGTATGCAGGAACTGTTGTTGAAGAAGGCGAGCTTTTTGTAGAGGTTTCAGGATCGCCAGAAGAAAGCAAGCTGCGTTCTATCGTAACCATGGTTGAGCAGTCTGAGCAGCTAAAGTCAAGCGACCAGCGATATATAGAACGAATGGCAGATAAGCTGGTTCCATGGAATTTCTTGTTGGCAGTTCTTGTTGCAGTGACTACGCGCAATCTTCAGAAAACGTCAGCTGCATTAATGGTTGACTATTCTTGTGCGCTGCGTTTGTCGGGGTCTATTGCGGTTATGGCTGCTCAGCGTGAAGGCGCACAGGCGGGCTTTATGGTTAAGGGATCTAAATACTTTAATCATATGGCTCAGGCAGACACTATTGTATTCGACAAAACAGGTACTCTTACCCAGGCGGTTCCTTCGGTTCGAGATGTAGTTGCATATGACGGTTGGGATCGTGATGAGGTTCTTCGTTTGGCTGCGTGTTTGGAAGAACATTTTCCTCATCCTGTTGCACGAGCGGTTGTTAACAAAGCACAGGAAGAAGGCTTAGAGCATCGTGAACGTCATGCAGAAGTAGAATACGTGGTTGCTCATGGTATTGTTTCTGCTCTTGATGGAGCACGGGTCCTTATTGGGAGTGAACACTTCGTAATTGAGGACGAGCATATTCCTATTACTCATGAAGAGCTTGAAGAAATTCATAAGCACGCCGAAGGATCTTCACCATTGTTCCTTGCGGTTGATGGTGAGTTGAGGGGAGTAATCTATGTAGATGATCCTTTAAAAGATAACATCCATGAGGTGTTTGATCAGCTTCGTGAATTGGGCTTTAAACGCATTATTATGCTAACGGGCGATAATGAAAGAAGTGCGGCACGTATTGCTCGTATTGCAGGGGTCGATGAATATCAGGCGGAGTTATTGCCTGAAGATAAATGTAGGATTATTGACGAACTTCAAGCTGCTGGTAATAAGGTAGTTATGGTGGGTGATGGAGTTAATGATTCACCTGCTTTGTCGCGTGCTTATGTTAGTGTTGCGATGGGTGCAGGGAGTGCTATTGCACGCGAAGCGGCAGATATCGCACTTATCACGGACGATTTGGCTTCATTGGTTGACTTACGTAGATTGAGTCTTGGTCTAGAAAAGCGAATGAAGAGGGGTTATTTCTTTACGGTGGCATTTAATTCGTTACTTCTTGCGTTAGGTATATCAGGTACGGTTACGCCGCAAACTTCTTCAGTACTGCATAACACGGCAACGGTTGGAATATCGGCGGTTAATGCGCGACGCTATTTACCGCAGGGAATAGACGCTACTGAGACTACTAAAGCGGAATAATTAGTCTGCATTTCAATTTAAGCTACGTTTAGTTCTTGAGGTTTCCTATAACCCTCGTATTAGTGCCAGAAGTTAAAACAGGGAGGCAAAAGCCTCCCTGTTTTTGTGAGCAATGAGAAGTATGCGATAGGGTGCACCTGTTTATAAGCTTTGTGCAAGCTGCTCGCCTAGATGCAGACAGGCATCCGCCTCTTCATCTAAGGGATAATCTTTTGCGATAGTTGTTCCGACTACATTAAGACCCGCTTCATCTGCTCGTTCTTTCCAATAATCCATCCATTCGCCATTATTCCAATCGTAAGATCCAAATAACGCAATAGGTATTTTGCCTAGCAGTGGTTCAACGTCATCATACATAGGAAGAAATTCCATATCTTCGAGTTCTTCATCACCCATTGCAGGGCAGCCAAATGCTATAGCATCGTATGAATCAATCTGGTTTGTTGAAAAGGCAGAGCATTGGATAATCTCTGCTGTTGCGCCTGTTGATTCGACACCTTCTGCTATTAATTCCGCCATTGCTTCGGTGTTCCCAGTTCCGCTCCAATACACAATTGCTACTGAGCTCATATGACTCTCCTTAAAATTGCTAACATGTTTACCATGGCTAACTTATAAGAGATTGATAGTGTCAGTCAAGAGATTATTGCTGAACGTGCTAAATTCTTAATTGCTAAAGCCCTTTTTGGTAGTTCGATATTCGCGGGGAGTATATCCTGTTGCTCGGAGAAAAGTTTCCGTAAAGCTTGAAGGACGAGAATAACCTACGAGTTGTCCAATATCGGAAACATTAAGGTTTGTGTGTGTAAGTAAATCACAGGCTTGGGCAACCCTTTGTTCACGTAAATACATACCAAGACTAGTGCCTGTGTCTTCTTGGAAAAGGGAGCAAAGTTTTGATCTACTTACGTACAGATGTTTTGCCAGACTGTCTAAGGTAATATGACGAGATAGATTGTTTGCAATGTAAGTTTTTGCTTCCTCTACAATTGCATGATGTTCAGCAGGGCATTGGGATTTCAAAGCTATTCGTGCTTTTATCGAATCTGCAATATCTTTCTCACTAATGTCGTAAGGCTTTCTTGACTGAGCTATTTCTTCTTGTTGGTTGGACGATTCAAACTGAGTAATCTTTGGCATCAAAAGACTCAGTGCTTCAAGAACTTTTGCATGAAAATAGAGTTCTGCACCTGGCTGAAGGGCTTGCTGGGGATTAAAAACACGCAGTAAGGAACGCAAACTATCAGGTAAAAGTTCTGGAGGAAGGCTGTCCATTCCTTCTTCTATATGGTCAAAGGTGTTTGGATATTGAGTTTTTAATTTTTTAAAAAACAGGGGAGTGTAGCTGAGGCTTACCGAATCGTAGGGAACATTTGCTTTTAGCAAACAGGATATGTCTCCACCATTAGACGAAAACGTGCAGAGGTTTTCATATTTTTGAGGATGATTAACTTTAAGTAGCTCTTCGGATGATTCGATGGTTGCTTCAGAGGATGAAGCAATACAGCAATATTTATCTGGGTGTTCATCAAGTATTGTAGGTTCGCGAAGAACAAGATGATGGTAAGCGATAAGACAATCTCCTCCTAGAGAAGCCGCCCATAAAAAACCAGAGGCGATGTCATTATCAAGAGAACCATATACCCCACAGCGAATTGGCTTCATGTCGATGTGCAGCTGTTCAATTTGCGGCTCAATAAAAGTAAGTAGGGGAGCTGCTATATGTTTTGATAAGACACTCATAAGCTGTTGTTTCTGATTGCTGTTTCTACTAGTCCTGATCCGTTTAAGCTAGCTTAGGTATCTGTGGCAGTTAAGCTAAACGAATTTCTTTTTTGTATTGGATAACTTTCGAAAACGTCCACGTTAATTAATCAAGAGACTGTCTTCGTTAATTTGCATGGTAAGTTAACCAAGTCTAACAATCAAGCTTCAATTGAGGGAATTCATTCAAGGTGATTCGACCAGGTGAATCCCATCAAGAGAAGCTGAAGGTGTCTACACAGGTAAAACGAAGGAGGTGGTCTGAGAAATGGCGGAAAAGAAAAAGGAACGAGGCGCCATTTCCCAGTTACTTGATTTTGCAGGCAGCAGGAAAAGCCTTACCTATCTTGGCTGTGTGCTTTCTGCAGTTTCAATGCTGATCAGCTTTGTTCCGTATATCTGCATTTTCTTAGTAGCGCGCGACTTATTGGCGGTCGCACCAAATTGGAGTGCCGCGACATCAATTGCTCAGTATGGGTGGGCGGCTTTGATTTTTGCGATTCTTTCAATTCTGGTTTATTTTGTTGCGCTTATGTGTACTCATGTGGCGGCTTTCCGTTGTGCTGCCAACATGCGCAAGCAAACAACCAAGCATTTGATGAATACTTCATTGGGTTATTTCGATAACCATGCTTCAGGTGCGCTTCGTCGTGTAGTGGATGGGTGTGCTTCAGAAACGGAAGGGCTGCTTGCTCACAAGTTGCCTGATACCGCAGGATCGATCGCTATGATCATAGGCATGCTGGTCATTTTCTTTGTGTTTGACTGGCGCCTTGGTCTTGCATGTCTTATCCCTGTTCTCATTTCAATTTTGTGCATGGCATACATGATGAGCGGTCGTGGTATGGAGTTTATGAAGAAGTACCAAGATGCGCTGGTTCGTATGAACGAAACGGGCACGGAATATGTTCGCGGAATTCCTGTTGTAAAGGTTTTTCAACAAACCGTGTATTCGTTCAAAGCGTTTTATGATGCCATTCAAGATTTCAGTGCTATGGCGCAAGATTATGCCGTGAAATGGTGTCAGGTTCCGCAGTCACTTTCGCTCGCTGTTATTAATGGTGCGGTTGTGTTTGTTATTCCTGTCATACTGTTGTTGATTCCAGGTGAAACGAACGTGGCTACTTTTATTGCAAATGTTGCGTTTTATTCCATCTTTACGGCAATTATTCCAACGGCTATGACGCGCGTCATGTTTATGTCGGAGGCGTTTCAGGTTGCGGCGGATTCTCTCCAGCGCGTTAAAGGTATTCTTGCAGCTCCCGAAATCAAAATGGCAGACACGTGTGAACATCCAGCAGATGCTTCTATTGCGTTTGAAGATGTTACGTTTGCCTACGAAGGGGCAGAACGTAACGCGCTAGAAAAGGTAAGCTTCACGGTTCCTGCGGGTTCTACAGTGGCGCTAGTAGGGCCTTCGGGTGGTGGTAAATCTACTGCTGCAGCGTTGGTGCCACGTTTTTGGGATGTTGGTTCGGGCACCGTACGCGTTGGTGGTGTGGATGTACGTACTATTGATCCTCGCGTTTTGATGGAAAAGGTTGCGTTTGTCTTTCAGGCAAATCGTTTGTTCAAACAAAGCATTTTGGAAAACGTCCGTGCTGCTAGACCCGACGCAACGCGCGAAGAGGTCATTGATGCCTTGCATGCTGCGCAATGTGATGACGTTTTAGCAAAGTGTCCTAATGGAATTGATACCGTCTATGGCACAAAGGGTGTTTATTTTTCAGGGGGCGAAATACAGCGTTTGATGCTTGCCCGCGCTATTTTGAAACAGGCAGATATTGTTGTTTTGGATGAGGCTACTGCGTTTGCCGATCCTGAAAATGAAGCGCTTATCCAAAAAGCGTTTAGCGAACTGACACAAGGCCGTACCGTTCTTATGATTGCACATCGCCTATCTACCGTCCGCAACGCCGACAAGATCGTTGTTCTTTCGGAAGGATCAATTGTGGAACAGGGCACCCACGATGAACTTCTTGCACGTGAGGGGCTCTACGCAAGAATGTGGGCAGACTACGAACAAGCCGCATCATGGAAAATTGCACGCAGCGAGGTTGCTGTAGAAAAGGCGGTGAACTAAATGCTGAAAGAAAAATATGCGCTCACTGATGAAGGCGTGCGCAATGTAAAACTTGGCACGGTATGGACCGCTTTGGCAAATCTCATTATTTTCATGGGCATTGGCTTGCTCTATTTGCTCATGGATGCTTTGGTAGCGGGGTATACCCAGGGAGCTCCTATGCCATCTCTATTTGGCGGGCTACCCCAGCTGGCTTCAGTTGGTTTTACTGTTCCGTTTGTTGTTCTGCTGGTTGCGTTTTTCGTGCTGCTTTGCGTTGCAGAATACTTTGCCTACTACTACCAATATGGCGTTATTTATAACGAAAGTGGCAGGCAGCGTATTGGTTTGGCGGAACGTTTGCGCAAGTTGCCCTTGTCGTTCTTTGGTAAGCGCGACCTAGCGGATTTGACGGAAACCATTATGGGCGATGTCAAAATTACCGAACACGCCTACAGTCATGTTCTTCCTGAACTCTATGGTGCTTACGTTACGCTTGGTATTGCGGCGGTTGGTTTGTTTATCTTCGACTGGCGTTTGGCTTTGGCTGCACTATGGAGTGTGCCTGTAGCGTTTGTGTTGTTATTTGCGAGCCGAAAGTTGTTAGCACCTCTTTCACGTGCGACGCGCGAAAAGAACTTGCAGGTTTCTGACGATATTCAAGAGGCACTTGAGTGTGTCCGTGAAGTGCGCGCTACGAATCAAATTGAAAGATACCTTGAAGGCATCAACAACGATATTGATTCCTCTGAAAAACAAACCATTAAAGGGGAACTCTTGACGGGGATTTTTGTTAATGGTGCACAAATTGTGCTTCGTCTAGGTATAGCAAGCACCATCATTGCAGGTGCTCTGTTTATTCTTGAGGGCAGTTGCTCGTTTATGGTGCTCTTTTGCTTCTTGCTGGTAGTATCTCGCATTTATGCGCCCTTCGATCAGGCACTCATGCTTATCGCGGAGCTTTTCCATGCAAGGACGGCAGCTGGACGCATGAAGTCTTTCTATGAAGAACCGCTGGCGACGGGTAGCGAAACCTTCAATCCTCAGGACCATTCGATTGAGTTTAGGGATGTCTCTTTTTCTTATAACGAATCGGATGAAGTCCCCGTTTTGAGTAACGTAAGTTTTACGGCGAACGAAGGCGAAGTAACCGCGCTGGTTGGCCCTTCAGGTTCAGGGAAGTCTACCTGTTCAAAGTTAGCTGCTCGTTTCTGGGATCCAAATTCTGGCTCTGTTTTGGTGGGCGGCGTAAATGTTGCCGACGTGGATCCGGAAGTGCTGTTGCGTGACTATGCTGTGGTATTCCAGGATGTATTACTCTTTGATGACACGGTAATGAATAACATTCGCTTGGGTAGGCGCGATGCAACCGATGAAGAGGTGTTGGCAGCGGCAAAGGCAGCAAATTGCGATGAATTTGCACTCCGTTTACCTCAGGGCTATGAGACGCCCATTGGCGAAAATGGAACAAAACTTTCAGGTGGCGAACGTCAACGTATTTCTATTGCTCGTGCATTGCTGAAAAATGCTCCAATTGTTTTGCTGGATGAGGCAACGGCCAGTCTTGACGTTGAAAACGAAACACAGGTTCAGCAGGCGCTGAGTCGTTTATTGGTTGGTAAGACTGTTATGGTAATTGCTCACCGTATGCGTACCGTTATGAACGCTGACAAGATTGTTGTTCTTAAAGAGGGTAGTGTTGTTGAGCAGGGTGCCCCGCAAGAATTAATGCAGCAGGAAAATAGCTTGTTCAAAAAGATGGTTACGCTTCAAAGCGAAAGTGCTCAGTGGGCAGTGTAGTTTAACAGATGCTCAGGGAAGCACGTCTTCCCTGAGCTGGCTTTTGTCACTATTTTTCATTAATCTCTATCATTACAAAGATTTAACTATTACAGCATGGTAATACGTGTCGAATAATCTACTCTTTTGTCAAAGGCTTCGTCTTCTATGAAGCTTCGTTGTGGTCGCAAAGGGGTAGCTATGAACATCGCAATTATCTATTGTTCTCAAGCAGGTCACACGAAACGTTATGCAGAATGGCTGGCCGAAGAATTCGGTGTAGAGGCAACTCCTTTTGCACAGGTGTATACCGTTGATATAGCGGCTATGGATAAAGTAATTTTCTGCAGTTGGTATCACGCAGCAGGTCTAACCAAGGCTACATGGCTGCAAAAGCAGCTTGAACGCTATCCTATGGATAAGTTTGTTGTGCTAGGTGTTGGCGCAACACCTATGCCTTGTGATGAATGGCCCGAATCAAACCATGAACAGGCTTTTCGTAATAAGTTTCCTGAACCTCAGTACAAGGAACTTATTCATTTTTATGCGCAGGGCGGTTTTGAATATGGCAAATTAGGGTCCTTTGACAAAGTGGCAATGCGCATTTATTTCCATATGCTTGAAAAGGGCAAAGATACCGCGCAGCGCGACCTAGATGCCGTCGCTCAAATGCGCAAAGGATTTGACGGCTCCAAGCGCGAATATCTTGATCCCCTGATTGCCTATATTCGCAAATGCGAAGAGCAAGCGTAGCGCCAAGTGCGGACATGGATACCACGAGCAGCCGTACGTCGAAGCTAGCCTAGCCATGTCTTCAAGACCAGGCGCTTGTGATTAGTGCCTGCGTTAAATACAAAAGTGTCTTGCGTGGAAATAAATAATTCCACCTTGAATATAAACATAGAATAAATTAGGCGGCGATGCCTACGGAACGCTGTGAAACGAGTACAATAATTGGTTAGTGTATTGTCCGTACTTCGATCAGGAAGGACGTCGCATGGGAAAGCGAACCGACGTTCACAAGATTCTTATTATTGGTTCCGGTCCTATCATTATTGGACAGGCCTGCGAATTCGACTATTCAGGCACCCAGGCATGTAAGGCGCTTCGCCAACTGGGTTACGAAATTGTTTTGGTTAACTCCAATCCTGCTACTATCATGACCGACCCTGGCACGGCAGACGTTACGTATATTGAGCCTTTGAATGCTAAGCGCATCGAGGCAATTATTGCCAAAGAGCGTCCTGACGCATTGTTGCCTAACTTGGGTGGACAGTCTGCCTTGAACTTATGTGCAGAGCTTTCCAGTCTTGGCGTTTTGGATAAGTACGGTGTAAAAGTTATCGGTGTTCAGGTAGACGCAATTGAACGCGGCGAAGACCGCCAGGCCTTCAAAGACACTATGGCAGAACTTGGCATCGAAATGGCTCGTTCTGAGGTTTCCCATACGGTAGAAGAAGCAGTAGAAATTGCTTCTCGCTTGGGTTATCCCTGTGTTTTGCGTCCTGCTTACACCATGGGTGGTACGGGCGGTGGCCTGGTCTACAACGTAGACGAATTACGTACCGTTGTGGCTCGTGGTTTGGCCGCTTCTCCTGTAACTGAGGTACTGGTTGAAGAAAGTGTTCTTGGTTGGGAAGAACTTGAGTTCGAAGTTGTTCGCGACTCAAAGGGCCAGATGATTACCGTTTGCACCATTGAAAACATTGACCCAATGGGCGTTCACACGGGCGACTCTTTCTGTGCGGCTCCTATGCAAACCATTGCTCAGGAAACCATCGATCGTTTGCAGGAAAAGAGCTACAAGATTGTCGACAAGGTTGAAGTTATCGGTGGCTGCAATGTTCAGTGGGCACACGATCCTAAGACCGACCGCGACATTATTATCGAGATTAACCCTCGTACCAGTCGTTCTTCCGCTCTGGCTTCTAAGGCAACAGGCTTTCCTATTGCATTTGTTTCCGCAATGTTGGCAACAGGTATTACGCTTGACGAAATTCCTTGTGGCAAACATGGCACGCTCGATAAATATGTTGCGGGTGGCGACTATGTTGTATTGAAATTTGCTCGTTGGGCATTCGAAAAGTTCAAGGGCGTTGAAGACAAACTTGGAACCCAGATGCGCGCTGTGGGCGAGGTTATGTCCATCGGTAAAACCTACAAAGAAGCGTTCCAGAAGGCAGTTCGTTCCCTTGAAAAAGACCGCTATGGTTTAGGTTTTGTGAAAGACTTCAACGACAAGTCCTTGGACGATTTGTTGGCTATGTTGCATACGGCAACTTCTGAGCGTCAGTTTATTATGTATGAAGCACTGCGTAAGGGTGCAACGGTTGAAGAGCTGCATGAGCTTACCAAGATTAAAGTTCACTTTATTCAGGAAATGAAAGAACTGGTTGAAGAAGAGCAGGCTATTCTGGCTTACGCTTCTGAGCATCCTGGTGAACAGTTACCAGAAGAACAGTTTGCAACCGCTAAGAAGGATGGTTTCTCCGATCGTTACTTAGGAGAATTGCTTAACATTCCTGAAGATGATATTCGCGCTTATCGTCTTGGTCTCGGTATTACTGAGGCATGGGAAGGTGTACATGTAAGCGGTACGCAGGATAGCGCTTACTACTATTCAACTTATAATGCACCCGATCATTCCACCGCTTCTGATAATCGCAAGATTATGATTTTGGGCGGTGGTCCTAACCGCATTGGTCAGGGTATTGAATTCGACTACTGCTGTGTACATGCAGCACTTGCTTTGAAGAAGCTTGGTTTTGAAACCATCATTGTTAACTGCAATCCTGAAACGGTTTCTACCGACTACGACACATCAGACAAGTTGTATTTCGAGCCTTTGACGGCAGAAGATGTTTTGAGCATCTACGAAAAAGAAAAGCCATTAGGCGTTATTGCTCAGTTTGGCGGACAGACTCCATTGAACTTGGCAAGCCAGCTAGAACGCGCGGGCGTTAAGATTTTAGGTACCAGTCCAGAGATTATCGACTTGGCTGAAGATCGTGACCGCTTCCGTGAGGTTATGGACGAGCTGGGCATTCCAATGCCAGAAGCTGGTATGGCAGTAACGGTTGAAGAGGCGCTGGATACTGCTCATAAGATTGGTTATCCAGTTATGGTTCGTCCTTCATATGTTCTGGGCGGCCGTGGCATGGAAGTTGTGTATGACGACGATGCCTTGCGTAGCTATATGGCGGCAGCAATTGGCGTAACGCCTGATCGTCCAATTTTGATTGACCGTTTCTTACAGCATGCGCTTGAGTGTGAGGCAGACGCAATTTGTGACGGCGCTCATGCCTTTGTTCCTGCAGTTATGGAACATATTGAGCTTGCTGGTATTCACTCTGGTGACTCTGCATGTATTTTGCCTTCGGTCAATATCGATGCTCAGCATCTTGAAACCATCAAGGACTACACACGCAAGATCGCCGAAGCGATGCATGTTTGTGGCCTGATGAATATTCAGTACGCTATTGAAAACGGCACCGTATATGTTCTTGAGGCTAATCCTCGCGCCTCTCGTACGGTTCCTTTGGTTTCTAAGGTTTGCAACATTCAGATGGTTCAGGTTGCAACTGATGTTATTACTCGTGAATTCACTGGTCGTCCTTCTCCTGTGGCGGATCTTCATGAAAGCGTCTTCTCTCACTACGGAGTTAAGGAAGCGGTATTCCCGTTCAATATGTTCCCTGAAGTTGACCCTGTTCTTGGTCCTGAGATGCGCTCTACGGGTGAGGTTCTTGGTCTTGCTAGCACGGTAGGTGAGGCATTCCTGAAGGCACAGGAAGCAACTCAGACCGCTATTCCATCAGAGGGTACGGTTTTGATGAGCGTAAGTGACCGCGATAAAGGTGAAGCTGCTAAGGTTGCACAAGAATTTGTTGATGCTGGCTTTAACGTGGTTGCTACTAAGGGTACGTGCGAGCTTTTGAATGAGGCTGGTGTAGCAGCAGAGCACATTAACAAGTTGGGCGAGGGCCGTCCTGATATCTTGGATGCACTTGCTAACGGCGAGATTGCTATTGTAGTTAATACACCTGCTTCAAGCACCGAAAGTCACGAAGATGACAGCTATATTCGTAAGTCTGCTATCAAGAATCATGTTCCTTACATGACCACTTTGGCTGCTGCTTATGTAACCGCAATGGGTGTTAAGGAATCTAAGACTAGTGAAGGATCTGAGGTTCGTTCGCTGCAAGAGATTCATGCAACTATTAAATAGAGTACTTGCTTATAAATGCGCTAGCGGCTTATAGTCAGTATTTGAAATCAGCGCTTGTAGAAATATCAAGTTTACGTAGTGGGCAGATTTTCAACTGCCCACTATTTTTTGTTTTAGTGAACGCTCCTGCGAAGTCGTTCTTGCGTAGCTGATTACTACTTTTTTGCGATTTTTGGGGTGTCCCTGTAGAAAAATGCCGTTTGTGAGAGACTTTTTCTTACGCGAAATAATTTAATGGCGGAATTTTTCTTCTAAATACTGGTTCGGTACAAAAAATGATGCGTACGTTGCACCAATTCTTCTGTAAGGTTTCACTCTAAGATAGGTAGTCACTCACTTTCGGGATTTTTCTGCAGGGTGGTGCGCATTTTTGCAATAAAAAGCCGAGATCAATGAATGATCTCGGCATGAATGGAACTCAGTAGCTTAATAAAACGCTTGACTAAGTGGCTGTATTGGTATTGAACCGTTTGTCGAAAACCAACATTTAGTCTGCGACAAAGGGAACAACATCAGCAACTGCTTCCTCTGCACTGATTACTTTGTCATCATTGTCGATGTCGATAAGCTGATAGCGATTGTTGCCCATGCCAAGTTCATGCATATAGGTAAGCTGACGTAGGCCATGACGTGTTTCCATGCGTTCAACTAAAGCTTTGCGATCTTCTTCCTTCATGGCATATACCAAATCAACACAAGCGGTATCAATGGCGCAAATATCTTTTGATGCCAAAATACCAACGTTGGGCGTTATCACAGGTTCTGCTGCAGTGCCTTCGCAATCGCAAGAGACAGACATGTTGCGCATAACATTAACGAACGTGATGTTATCGTCGAAGTGGTCGACTACCGCCTTAGCGGATTCCATCATTCGTTCCATGAATTCTTCTTCGGAAATGTCCCACATATCATCAGAGCTAGGCGTGGTGTGGATCATTGCTTTACCAATACGGCCATCAGCGCATCCAATGCCAATGTTTTTAGCAGAACCGCCAAAACCACCTTTGGTGTGACCCTTAAAGTGAGTAAGCACAAACAAGGAATCGTAATTCATTATGTTTTTACCCATTGCCATATAGGTAAACCATTTGCCGTTTTTAACAGGCAAATTAACCGTTCCATCTTCGTCCATGATGTCAACGGGACAGAAGGTCCAGCCATTTACCTGAAGCGTTTCGCGGTGCTGCTCGGTGGTGTAACGGTCGCCTTCGTAGTAGGTATTGGTTTCAACGATGGTTGCATTAGGTAGGTCTGTCTTAATAAGGTTTTCTACCCAAGGGCGGGGGATAATATTAGGGCCATGTTGCTCGCCTGTATGCAGTTTAATTGCAACCTTGCCAGTCATATTGTCGTTTACGCGCTCATAGATTTTCTTTAATCCTTCAGCGGAAAGATCGCGTGTGAAATAAACAACAGATTCATTTCCCGTGCGTTCGTTGTAAGGAATATGGCGATTGCCACCAGTGCCAGGAGTAATTATCTCAGACATAATGAACCTCCTAAGATATGAAAAGCCTATATCAGCAAATTGTATAGATAGTGTAAGTACGTTTAAAAATACAGCGTTAATCCGCGCTTTCTTAAAACGTACGTTTCATTACATAACAAATTGTAACTTAATTATATCTTTGGTGGCTTAGAGTCATTATGCAATTCTTGCATGGTTGTGTATGCGTTTTGTTTAAGGGTTGCAGGTGCCGCAGGGCTCGTATCCCTCAGAAATTAGCTCGTCTCGAGTTCTGTAATAATCCTCTTTGTTTCGAGCGCTGGTGTCCTCAACGGAATCACACCATGAGTAGTGGAATTTCTTAGAGTTCGTGTTTAAAACGTAGTCTTGCTCTGAATTGTCATGGGTTCCATTTTGATAAGAACTGTTATTTTCAGCATTGTAGTTCTGAGAATGGTGATTGTAGTAGGAATTGTCATTGCCCTGAGAATGGTATTGAGAATTTTGGCTATCCCAATAGCTTGATGAATTGTATTGAATGGTCGAAGGATCTTCCCAGTTATCGCCTGTTTCGTAATCAATTCCAACTCCAGGTTGGACGTTGTAACAATACACATTAAAGCTTACGCCTTCACCGTTGTCCTCGACAGAGTAGCCTTCCATGTGAACGCCTCGAGCTACGAGTTCGTCTTCATAGAACAAAGGGGTTACACGATACAGTACGTGATTGTCGGTTTCGTCAACATAGGCATCTATTTCATCTTCAAAAGGCAGCATGCCTTCGGTATTCATATAGCGTGTGCCCGTAATAAGGTTTTCCTCGTTGGCGTTTTCACCCGTCAACTTATAACCGAGCAAATGGCAACGATTGTAGAGGCTCTCTCCGTCAACGAAATCGTAGCGAACACTGTGCCAGCCAGTAGGTTTTACGTCGCTAATATTGCCACGTTTTTCAGTTGGCATGGTTCCTTCTCCGACCAGCGCAAATGCCGTTCCACAGCGGCCTTCATAGTCAAGATCGGAATAGCTTTCAAAAGATTCAGCATTTTTTTCAGCTTCAGTAAAAGAGGGCTCATTATTGTTTACTTCTATATAAGGATCGCCTTCATATTCTGGGATGTCTGCAAGTGAAGGCTGACCACCTTCAGGGGCAGATACTGAAACGATTTCTCCTGTCGAAGAATCAACGGTGTTTTTGGTGTTTTGGTATTCACTTGATGGCTCAGCAGTGTATTGCCCGTAGTCAACCTTTTCTGAGCATCCGCATAAGGGAACTAGACATAGCACGCCGACTAATAAAGCAGTTAAAGCAAGGAATACTTTCGAATGTGTAGCGGACTTTGTATTTACGTTTTGATAATCCATATTTCAATATCTTTCAGTATCAGGTACGTCTTTTGCGAGCATCATTTAACGTTTGATGTATCTTTCGCGAGTATCTTTCGATGTTGACGTGTCTTTCACAAGCATTTTTCAGTCATCCGCCTAGTATACGTGCATCACTGCCTTGCTTAATGGATAAAAGTTCTACACTCAATAAAAGTTCAACACACTGTTGAAATACCCAAGCGGAAAGGGGTTGCTATGAACTTGAACTTGCTCGAAGGTAAAACCGCTATTATCACCGGCGGCACACGCGGTATTGGCTTTGCTATCGTAAAGAAGTATTTAGAGAATGGCGCGAATGTTGCACTTTGTGGTTCTCGTCAGGAAACGGTCGATAAGGCATTGGCTAAGCTTCGCGAAATCAACCCTGATTATCCTGTAATGGGTATTACTCCTGACCTTTCTGATCCAGAGTCTATTGCATCAGAATTTGCAAAGGTGAAGGAAGCATTTGGTCGCATTGATATTCTTGGCAACAATGCTGGTGTTTCTGTGCGTGAATCAATTTACGAATATGACCCCGAGGCGTTCAAGAAGACCATGGAGCTCAATGTTAATGCTGCCTTCTATTGTTGCCACGCAGTTGCTCCTATCATGAAGGAACAGGGTGGTGGTGTAATTATTAACACCTCTTCTATGGTTAGCATTTATGGTCAGCCTTCTGGTTGCGCATATCCTACGTCAAAGTTTGCTGTTAATGGCTTAACGAAGTCGCTTGGTCGTGAATTGGCGCCTGATAACATTCGTGTAAATGCGGTAGCACCTGGTATTACTCATACCGATATGGTTGATGTTTTGCCAGAGGAAATGATCAAGCCATTGATCGCTTCTATTCCTTTGGGTCGAATGGGTGAACCTGAAGATATCGCTAACGCTTATTTGTTCTTGGCATCTGACTTGGCTAGCTATGTAACTGGCGTTGTATTGTCTGTTGATGGTTTGGCCCGCGCATAACTGCTAAAGCTTTTTTGCGCATGCAAGTTGTCGGCTTGTCTCACATTTAAAAGTTGATAAGTCCCTTGCGCAAAAAAGTAGCCGAATTTGTTTTTCTAAAACTTGTAGCCGTCCTTCGTGTAAGAAGGGCGGCTACTTTGTTTCGGGGGTGCTTCAGTAGAGCGCGAATACTTTGCTATGGGGTGGTTTGCTGGAGCGCTACTACTTTGTTGCAGGGGGTTGCTTACTAGAGCGCGAACGCTTTGTCTTAGGGGGCGGTTTGATAGCGAGCATCTAATATGTTGCGTGCGGTAGTTTGATGGAGAGCGGCCAGTGTATTGACGGCGGCTTAATATTTGTAGAATCCTTCACCCGCGTTAACGCCAAGTTTGCCTTCGTCAATGTAGCTCTTTAACATTGCCTGAATTTTTCCTGCGACAGTGTCGGGATTTTTCGAATCAGGGTTGAGCGCATTGACATTGTATGCCGTCGTAAGCCCTACAATATCCAAGATCTGAAACGGCCCAACAGGAGCGCCCGTGCCAAGACGCCAGGTTTTGTCGATAGTTTCGATATCAGCAACGCCTGTTGCCGCAAGCATTTCTGCTGAATTGAGCAAAGGCACCAACATACTGTTCAAGATGTATCCAGGTTGTTCCTTCTTTAGGCAGAGTGGAACCATACCGATTGCTTTTGCGAATTCAACGACCTGGTCATAGTAGCGCTGTTCAGTGCGTGCATGTCCCATTATTTCAGCAGTGTTATTGCACCAAATTTCATTGGCAAAGTGAAGAGCAAGATATTTTTCGGGGCGACCAGTGTAATCAGCAAATGCACTTGGCAGCATCGTAGAAGAATTTGTGCACACTACGGTGTGTTCTGGTAGGTGCTTTGCGGCTTCTGTGTAAAATGCAATCTTTTGTTCAGGATCTTCCGCGATTGCCTCAATAACTAAATCAGCATCTTTAAACGCTTCTTCGTAGCTCGTGGTAAGGGTGAGGCTTTCATAAGCTTGAATCGCTTGCTGTTTAAGGGTATCTATTTCTTCAGCAGAAATATCAGGCGAATCTGCTAAGCCACGCGCATAGGCGGCAGAGTTCGTTTTCATTGCTTCGAGGGTAGATACATATATATCGCGAAAACGTTCAAGCTTTGGACGAGCGCGATCGATAGAGGCATCGGTTCTGAGCCAGATGGTTACGTCGAATCCTTTGTAGGCGCTTTGCAAGGCAATTTGACTTCCGAGAACTCCGCCTCCAGCTACAACAACTTTTTTGAAGTTCATAATGACCTCCTTGATAGGGAGTTTCTGTATGTTCTATCTATACTCGAAGAAAATGTTTCTAAATTAGAAACATTTAAATTGATAGTGAACTGTTAGCTAAAGGGCTTGTTTTAAGAAGAAAAGCAACAGAAACAAACAGATGGGGAATAACGAAGTATTGCGTTTAAGATCGCGCCTAGTTTAATAGCGCATAGTACTTCTCAAGAATGAACTTGTTTCTAAAAGTGTGAGAAGATGGGTGCGTCAAGTGCATCAAGTGCGTTAAGTCGTTGTTCGCATCAAGGTAATTCAGAAGGATTGATATCGCATGGAACTTCCAGGACTAATTACTATTCAGCCAAACCAGACCGATCTTTTGCGTAAAGCTGCCAAAATGATGGGCACAAGCTTCATGGAAGAGATGTGGTTTATTACCTGGCTTAGTGCCCTTGATGAAATTGGTACGTCTGAGTCTCGCAAAGAAGAGCTTATGCATGCTGTATTCATGGATGATCTGATCAGCCATGCGCCTTATCAGGGTGTATATGCGCTACCTGATTTAAGTGCAGTTACGGGAGGTTATCTGTATAGCGATCTGGGCGGTATGACTCATAGTGCTATAGAAGAACAATCAGGTAAGTACTTCCTGGAAACTGCAACCAAGGAAGAGCTAGAACTTCTTGATGCGCAGGCGCAAAAGATGGAAGCCATTTCAGAATTTGATTGGGCGCGTGTTTTAGAACAAGACAACGACCATATATATTTCTATGCGTGGGCTGTGGATCCACAAGCCCGAGGTACAGGGGCTCTTCGTAAACTGCTTACGCCAATATTTAAGTATGCTGATGAACATAACCTTAATTGCTATTTGGATTGCTACGCTGACAGACTCCAGCACATGTATGAGCATTTAGACTTTGAATTAATCGATGAATTGCATTCTCCTGATTTTGAGGTTTATGAGCGAAGGATGATTCGTAGACCGCGCTAAGTTATGCATTCTAGGCATAGACCTCTATTGAAACTAGGCATTTGTAAAACAGCTTCATTTGACTACTATATAAGAAACACTATGTCACCAAAGAATCATTTTGGGGGCGGAGTTTAGTGTTGTGCATAGTAAGCTGTTTTATAGGGAGTGCCTTGTGAATACCGTAATCAATAAAACTGATATGCAGGTTATTGAAAATCAAACATTTGATGAAGAACGTGCTTTGTACGGTCTTCGCAATACAGTTGTTTCTTCCTGTGTATTTGATGGTCCAGCGGATGGCGAGTCTGCATTAAAGGAGTCACGTAATATTGAGTTAAATCAATGTGACTTGCGCTTGCGCTATCCTCTTTGGCATGTTGTTAACGGCGCTATGAAGCACTGTTCAATGCCTGAAACATGTCGTGCGGCATTATGGTATGACAAGAATCTGAATATCGAAGCGTGTACCCTGCATGGAATTAAAGCTCTTCGTGAATGCCAGGATGTGCGACTTAATTCTTGCGAAATTGAATCTTCGGAATTTGCGTGGCGTTGCCGCGGTGTAGAAATCCGTAATAGTTCTCTTGTTTCTGAGTATCCGTTCTTTGAATGTAAAAACGTCAAGGTAGATAACCTTACTATGAATGCTAAATATTCTTTCCAATACGTTGAGAATATGGAAGTAAGGGATTCTCGCTTCAAGACCAAAGATGCATTTTGGCATGCTAAAGATGTCACCGTCTATGACAGTGTTCTTGAAGGTGAATATCTTGCTTGGTATTCAGAGAATCTTCGGTTGGTACGATGCCACATAAAGGGAACTCAGCCATTTTGCTATTGCAAGGGCCTGATACTTGAAGACTGCACTATGGAAGATTGCGATCTTTCGTTTGAGCGTAGTGAAGTTCAGGCGAAAGTTTGTAGCCATATTGATAGTGTTAAGAATCCTTTGTCAGGCAGAATTGAAGCGAATTCAATTAGCCAGATTATTTTCGAAGACAACGTGGCGGATCCTTCTAAATCAGAAATCATAGTGTCCAAGGATATAGCTTCATGTTGTGGGTCGGATGCTTGTTCTTCTCCAGCTGCTTAGAGGAGATAGTCCGACCTTGCAATCAGGAGCTTATTGCCACTGATCAAGTACTTGTTTGCACAACTCTGGGTTTAAATCTTGAGCTGCGGGAAGTCCGCAGGCGGAATGTGTCAACGCCGCTGCGCGAAGAATTGCTCCTTGCATTGCTTCAGTTGCCATGATGGCAACAAGATCAAAAGCGGCTTCTTGCTTGCCTGAAGCCATAGTGAAGATAGTGTCACCATCGGCAGAGGTATGAACAGGCTTAATGGTACGTGCGTAGGCATCGTGTGTGATGGAAGAGACTTTTTGACATTGAGCTTTGGTGAGCTTTGCGTTGGTGAGCACAACGCCAATAGTGGTGTTAGTACAAGGAGTCGTGCAGCCTTCTTGTTGTGATGTGGAAGCTGTATCAGTTGGAACGGTAGTCGACGCGCTCGTTGCTGAACCCGAATTGTCTGGTGCCATTGAAAGCAGTACAGGATCAAGCGGATCCATAATTAGGCCATTAGTGTTTTCCTTAATGTTTCGATGACCAGCAAGGGGAGTGCCATCAGGTAAGCAAACAGTACCTAACGCATTAACCGCAACAATTGCAACAGCAATAACATCACCGCATCGAACGCCATATATGCCAAGTCCCGATTTTGTTGCTTGTGCAGGATCAAGCATTTTACCAACAGTAGCACCGCAGCCAGCACCAACGTTTCCTTCGGCAATTGTTGCAGCATCTAGTGCACTACGAGTAGCTTGCGCACCCATTTCTGCAGTTGGGTGTTCTGGTTTACCGTAAGGCAAATCAAACAAGCACGCACCCACAACAATAGGAACATGTAATCCGCATAGTTCAAAACCAATATTGCGTTTTGCCAATTCTTGCATAACGCCTGTAGAAGCCTCTAAGCCAAAAGCGCTGCCGCCAGAAAGCACAACAGCATGTACTGCTTCTACCATGTTTTCGGGTTTTAACAGGTCGGTTTCGCGCGTTGCGGGGCCGCCACCGCGAACGTCTACACTACAAGCAGCGCCTTCAAGCGATACGATCACGGTGCAACCCGTCGCGGCTTCTTCGTTGTTTGCATGGCCGACGTGGAATTCTGGTAAGTCGGATAGCGTTGCTTTAGTGAACTGCATAAAGGTGCTCCTATCAATGTCTTTAGAGTGAGTATAGCAAGTGTGTGTATAGTGCGGCATTATGTCTCCGCAAGGAACAAAGTTCTAGGTGGAATCGGTATTACATTGCATTAACTACACGCCGAATTACTGCCGAGTTGGCTTCGAATTCCCGTTGTTTACTTGAGCTCAATAGCTTCTGTGGTAGTCGCTTTCATGAATGCTTCATCGTGACTTACCAGCACTAAAGCACCTGGGAAGTTAGCGAGAGCCTGTTCGAGTGCTTCAATGGAATGCAAATCCAGGTGATTAGTAGGTTCGTCCATGATAATTAGCTCAGGAGCATTCATAATTCCATAGGCTAAGAAAAGCTTTCGTGCTTCGCCTGGACTGGTAGATGCACCTGACAAAATGCGTTTTGGATCAGAATTAAGCTGCGCCACTATGGAAAGCAATTTCCCCTTTTCTTCTTTTGGTAGAGCCGTAATTCTTGCAAGCAAGGTTTCACGATCGGACTTGGTAAGCTCTTGTGGCAGATACAGTATTCGCAGAGGCGCCTGTTCTGCCTGATTTTGAAGTACCTGTAACAGTTCATTGATAAGCGTTGTTTTTCCAATGCCGTTAGGTCCACGTATTCCAAGATGGGTCGTATTTTCCAAGTTGATTGTTGGGATCGATCGGGTTTCTCCTTGTAGGGTAGTCATGGTATGGGCAGGAAGATGCAGGAGTGTTTTGCGCGGCGACGGTGAAGCTTCAAGCCAAAGCGTGCTGTTGTATTCTTTAGCGATAAACATGCCAGCAAGTTTGTCCTGTTCTTTGGCAAGTCGGGCATCAATATTTGCCGCCAAAGATCCTGCTTTACCGTCCTGTCCTGTATAGATGGCAAGCTTTATTTTCGCTCTACCATCGCGATCGTGTTTATCTAAGTTTCGTGCACTTCTGCGCGATGCCGTTTGACTTGCCTTATTTGCTCGCTGTGCATATTCGGCTTGTAGTTTTTGCACTTTGGCTTTCTGGGCTTCTTTGGCACGGGTCGCTGTAAGCGTATCTTGCTGTGCTTGTGCTTTTGCTTGAGAATATCCCCCAGGTCTCATAACAGTCTGACTGCCTTCAAAACACAGGCAGTTGGAGGCAAGCGCATCAAGCAGTGTTCGATCATGAGAAATCAACAGACCAATACCTTTATAGGTAGCAAGTGCTTTTTGAATTTCAGCCCGACACACAGCATCAACGTGATTGGTTGGTTCGTCGAGCACTAAGAGCTCTGGTTCCATCCAAAGAGCAGTAGCAACTTGAATTTTCTTTTGTTCGCCACTACTCAATTCAGTAAAACGCCAAAGCATGTCATCTTCAATGTTGAGGATACTGCGCAAATGCTGAGCTGTTGGACTGTAATCGCAGGCGAAATCGAAAAGCATAGAGGGTTCATTGCCTGCATCTTGTTCACAGTAGGCAAAGGTTAAAAAAGGCGTTATTGAGCCAAATTCGGGTGTGATAATGCCACAAGCAATGCGTGCAAGGGTACTTTTGCCACATCCATTGTTGCCAATGATGCCAGTCCAACCACGCGAAAACGTTGCAGATATATCTGTAAGAGCAGAGCTAGAGGCACCTGGATAGGTATAGGTAATATGAGATAAGGTAAGTACAGAATTTGATTGAGTCATGATGAAGTTCTTTCTATTAGCGTACCGTGCATCTTTGGCTGTTAGTAGCTTTGCAAGTGCACTATTGGCAATTAAGCCAACATACCAACAGGGCAGCGGTACATAAGAGGTACAAACAGAGGGATGTCTGTTTAGAACTTCACTGATCAATCTCCTAACACGAACAAAGGCTTGGCATATGGGCCTTTGCGGGGTGAATAAGTGTGGTAGCCTAAATATGTTTTAACTTACCAAGGGGGATTCTATCACGCATGAACACTAAATTAAATACACTAAAGAAAGCTTGCGCCCAGGGCTGGAATACCCAGATGAGCAAAGCGGGATTGAATTCACGTGCTCAGAAGGGAATGGGTCCCAATAAAGCTTCTGGTCATAAAGGCGGTATTTCTCGCCAGGGATCAAAACGTGGTTAAAAGTTTTTGCAAAACACTACGTTAATTTCCGATATCGGAAATTAGCCGACTGCGTCAAACTTCCTCTATTTGCATTCAACTTCCCGTAAAAAAAGGGGATACGTAACGAACGCTTCTAAACGACTTTGATGGTTTTACTGGTAGTTTAGTTGCTGCTGTGCAAAGCCGCAGTATGCGGGTAGGTAAGAAGCGTTAGGCTTAATTAAGACATTAAGCGATTTGCGGAATCACATACAAGTTATCTTTGTCTGCTGCTAGCTGCATGGGCGTATTATGCAATTGGTTAAGTTTAGAAATAGTTTGTTGAAATACAGCAACATTTGGATCTTTGGCAGCCTGAAGTTTTTTAAGCATCCCTGTTGACTGATCTTCATTGAAATCTTGTACTTCGTCACTTGCCTTTAAGAGTGCTTCATCTAACGGAGAGGCTTTACCTAAAGGAGTTTTTGCAACTGCGGATCCAAGTTTTTTGCTCGCAAATGAAACACCTTTGAGGATGTTTTTATCGATTGAATCAGAAAGGTTCTTTTCGATTATCGAATAGCACTCAGAATATAATTCACGGAATTTAATTGAGTATTCAGATAGGCGATTTTCTATAAGGGTTAAATAATCTTCTTTGAAATTCTTACTAAGCATGGGCTCTACGAAAGAAGCATATGAGTAAGCATAGTTTGCTAGTTGATAGTCTTTAAGCAAATTTAGTAAATCATTGATCTGGCGATTAACGCTTATGCGACTTTGGAGGAATTTTTTATCTTCCATCTTTGATTTTATTTGCGCGCGTAAGTGCACTATTTGTTTGTCAGTTTCTTGAATTACATCAAGAATCTTCATATGAGTGTTTTTGATATACAGTTCGTTGTCCCAGTTGAACTTGTAATTCAATAAAACATTATTAAGTGTTTGAATATTTCCACGAAGAGCAGCCTTGTCTTTCTGCTTCAGGTATTCGAACATTTCTTCTTGCGTTTCTTGAATAGCATCAAGCTTTTGATTTACTTGAGCAAGTGCAACTGCCATGAAAAGTAATGCTGGGTTATAAGGGATAGTGGTTGCTGCTGTTTGAGGCCCATTTAACTCAACCCAGCGTGCAACGTTTAAATTTCCGTTTTGTTCCATAAAGCTACCGACTACACCAACTCCATTGTGTGCGTTAAACAAAATACTAGGGTCTAGCGGAGTTCCAAATTTATCTACAGGTATAAACCCTGTCAATCCTGAAGCGGTTGAAGTAATGGTTTGAAATTGTTCAGGTAATGATGCGAATGCAGTTCCTAGTGCTGGAAATTGATCGAAAGGGAGCTTAAAAGCGTTATTGGTAGAGATTTCTATATCAGTTGGACTTAAACGTAAATCTATAGGCAGATTTGTTTCGGTGTTTAAAGAGTTTTTCGCTTTTTCTAATCCACTATTGTTCTCTGGTGTAAATGTTTCCATTGTTTTCCCAATCTGTATACCAACAAAACGGACAATATAAACGATATTTAACGTAGTAATTGAGCATATTTTAGCTGATGAGAATTAAGAAATGCTTTTGACATTTGTTTGTTTTATAAACGGCTTATTTAGCGCGCAATCTGCAAGAATTAGCTGATAGCTAAAGGAATTTGTAAGGTCTTGATGATAGACTTTACTAGTTATTTTAAATTTAGTTGTTCATCGCTAACGAGAGGGTAAAAAGTGTCAAAGCTTAACATCGACCAGCGCACTATCTCAAGTTTGCTTTCTGATAAACGTTCAGATTTTCTTATTCCTGATTATCAGCGTCCATATGCTTGGGGCGAGGATGAGTGTGCAACTCTATGGGAAGATCTTTTTTATTTTGCTTTTCCTGACAACTCAAGTGAGAATTTTGACAGTGGCAATGACGAATACTTTTTAGGTCCTATTGTTACTTTTAAAAATAATGATGGTAAGCAAGAAATTATTGATGGGCAACAAAGGCTTACCACGATAATGCTTTTACTTCGAGCGTTTTATTCTAAATTTGAGCATGCTAAAGATTCAAATACGATAACGACGCGAAATCTGATTTCTAAGTGCATTTGGAAAACTAGCGAGTTTGGTGATCCGCTATTGGATCAATTAAAAATAGACTCAGAAGTTGCTTCAGATGCAGACAAGGACGAATTTCTGACTATTTTGAAAAGTGGCAAGATCGACTCTAATATGAAAAGCCGCTATGCGAAAACATTCAGATTCTTTGAAAGTAAAATTGCGACATTCATCAATGAAATGCCAATGTATTCGGCTTTATTTCCGATTCGAATATTAAATAACGTAATTCTTTTGCCTATTGAAGCTGAGTCTCAAGATACTGCTTTACGTATTTTCTCAACCTTAAATGATCGTGGATTACCTCTTTCTGATGCGGATATCTTCAAGAGTCAGTTTTATAAGTATTTCTCAGATCTGGGGCGTAAAGATGAATTTATTAAACGTTGGAAAGATTTGGAAGAGCTAACTGAATCAATTTTTAATCCTTCTCATGGAACCCCAATGGACGAACTCTTTACGCGCTATATGTATTATGAAAGAGCGCTTGAAAAGAATAGTCAAACCACTACTCAAGCTTTGAGAGATTTTTATGGTCGAGATGGTTATTCTTTATTGAAGAAAGAAGATACTTTTAGGAATCTTGAAGCATTAGCTGAATTTTGGCGCAAGGTAGACACGCGCGAGGGTTTTTCCGACGAAGTTAATCGACAATTTTATATTTTGAAATATTCCCCTAATGGTATGTGGGCTTATTTTGTATCAGTGTATTTTATGGTTCATCATGATGAAAACGACAAATTAGATAATGACTCGTTAGTAAAATTCTTAAAGTTAGTCATTGCTTTTACGTTTGCTTATGCAGTCGAGCGCCCAGGTGTAAATGCTCTTCGTTCTCCTGTATATCCAGAAATGATTAACCTGGTAGAAGGTAAAGAAATAACTTTCGCAAAATATTTATTCGATAAAGAAAGTATTCGGGATCGTTTCAATAACTATGTCTTTTCTAACCAACGTCCTATAACACGCTCAATGCTTGTGTGGTGGGCATTTAATAATGAAGATCAGCAACTAATTGATTCAGATACAGTACTAGAGGTAGAGCATATTTTTGCTCGTAGGCGTAACGAAGATGAACCTCTGAAGAATAAAGCGAATTTAGAAGCACTTGGAAACAAAGCCATGCTTGAGAAAAGTGTAAATATTCGTGCAGCTGATTATCGTTTCGCTGACAAGAAGAAGTATTATCAAGGCTTCAGTACAGATAAAGGCAAAAAACGAGGCGGTACACAAATAATTGAACTCCTTAAGCTTTCTAAAACGAAAGAAGATTTCGCAGAAAATGATATTGAATTGCGAACCAAAGCAATTATTGATTCCTTTATTGATTATCTAGAACTGAATAATTTAACCAAGTAACTCACAAGGGATTTAACTATGCCAGAATTCACTCAAGCGCAACAGCGTGCAGAACTTCATAAAACTATTTGGTCTATCGCGGATGATCTGCGCGGTAGTGTTGATGGCTGGGACTTTAAACAGTACATCTTAGGGATCTTGTTTTATCGTTTCATCTCAGAAAGCCTTTGCGAGTACCTTAATGAAGCCGAGCCTGATCCAGATTTTGATTATACGAAGCTAACCGATGAGGAAGCTGAATTTGGACGTGAGGCTACGGTCGCAGAAAAGGGTTTCTTTATTTTGCCGTCGGAATTGTTCCAAACAGTTCGTGCTTCGGTTATGCAAGGCGCAGCTAACCAAAATGAGAACTTGGAACACTTGAATGAAACTCTGGAGCGCGCATTCAAGAACATTGAGGCTTCTGCTATTGGCACCGAATCAGAAAAAGACCTTAAAGGCCTTTTTGATGACATGGATGTTAATAGCGCCAAGCTTGGTAATACGGTTACGGAGCGAAACAAGAAGCTCGCTAAGCTCCTTGAGAAAATTGGTAGCTTGGATTTTGGGGGAGAATTCAAAGACAACCGTATTGATGCGTTTGGTGATGCGTACGAATATCTTATGAATATGTATGCTAGCAATGCAGGCAAATCGGGTGGTGAATTCTTTACGCCGCAAGATGTTAGTGAGCTGCTTGCTCGTATCACCCTTATTGGTCGTGAAGAAGCTGAAATTAAACGCGTGTATGACCCTTGCTGCGGTTCGGGATCACTGCTACTAAAGTTTTCGAAGATTTTCGGCAACGATGCAGACATTGACTACTTTGGTCAGGAGATCAATCTAACAACCTACAATCTTTGTCGCATTAATATGTTCTTGCACGATATTAATTTCGATAAGTTTGATATTGCGTTAGGCGACACCCTTAAAGAGCCTGCCCATTGGGATTATGAACCGTTCGATTCAATAGTTTCTAATCCACCGTATTCGATAAAATGGGAAGGTAAATCAAATCCAACGAATATTAACGATCCTCGTTTTAGTCCTGCGGGTGTTCTTGCTCCTGAAAGCAAGGCTGACCTTGCATTTACTATGCATATGCTTTCGTGGTTGGCAACTGATGGTACAGCTGCAATTGTTGAATTCCCTGGCGTGCTGTATCGCGGTGGTGCGGAAGGTAAGATTCGTAAGTATCTTGTTTCTAATAACTATGTTGAAGCTATCATCCAGCTTCCTAAAGAAATGTTCTTTGGTACTTCAATTGCCACATGCATTATCGTTTTAAAGAAGTCTAAAACCACTAATGATGTGTTATTTATTGATGCTTCTGAAGAACACTCCCGCGAGGGTACGCGCAATATTTTCACGGAAGATAATATGCAAAAGATTCTTCTAACTTTAGAAGCGCGTGAAGAGGTTGAATACTTTTCTAAACTCGTTCCTAATGATGAAATTGTTGAAAACGACGCTAATCTTTCTGTATCAAGCTATGTAGAAAAAGAAGATACGAGAGAACAGATAAATATCGAAGAGCTTAATGCCGAAATAAAGAAAATCGTTGCTCGCGAACAAGAGTTACGTGACCAGATTGATGCTATTGTGGCAGATCTGGAGGCGTAGGCCATGAGTGAAAAACTGGTTTTATTTAAATCTGCTGATGAGAATATCGTTCTAGATGTAGCTATTGATAAAGATACTGTTTGGCTCACTCAGGCACAAATGGCCACTTTATTTTCGACTTCAAAGCAGAATGTAAGCTTGCATATTAACAATTGTTTCCGCGAAGGAGAACTTGAGAAAAACGCAGTTGTCAAGGATTCCTTGACAACTGCTAGTGACGGGAAAAATTACAAAACGAAAAAGTACAATCTCGATGTAATTATTTCCGTTGGGTATAGAGTCAAATCCAACAGGGGCGTCGAATTTCGTCGATGGGCAACTGGTGTTTTAAAACAATTCATCCTTAATGGTGTAGTGGAAAACAAGCAACGTCTTGCTCAGTTGGGTAAAACCGTTCAAGTAATGGCGCGTATTTCGGACAGTTTGGAAATGCAACAGATATTGGATATTGTTCAGAGCTACATGCCTGCGCTTGATCTGTTGGATGATTACGATCATCAGCATATTCAGCAGCCGAAAGGCTCTAAAGCAACGTATGTTCTTTCATATGAAGAATGCCGTGCTGTTATAGATGGCATGAAATTTACCAGTGACAGTGATTTATTTGGGGTAGAAAAAGACGATTCCTTTAAGGGAACAGTCGGCAACATCTATCAGGGTTTTGCTGGACAAGAGATATATCCGTCTTTAGAAGAAAAAGCCGCAAATCTTTTGTACTTAACCGTAAAGAACCATTCCTTTTTGGATGGTAATAAGCGCATTGCTGCAACCATGTTCTTGTATTTTCTGGATAAGAATGATGCGTTGTTTAAGAGTGATGAAAAGATGATTGATGATAGCACGCTTGTAGCTATTACGGTAATGATTGCCGAATCTAAACCTGAAGAAAAGGATGCGATGATTGCTTTAGTGATGAATTTCCTCACTATGAAGCGAGGTGCTGATGAGTAAGATTGATAATTTGATTCAAGAGCTTTGCCCTGATGGGGTGGAGTATAAAATATTAGAGTCTGTTGTTAAAATGCATAGTGGCTCTTTTGTGAAAAAAGACTTACAAGACGATTCTTATCCTTATCCGGTAATGAATGGCGGAACTGGTGCTACTGGGTTTTATAAAGAATTCAATTCTAATGCGAACTGCATTGCTGTAAGTTCTCGCGGCGCTAATTGTGGTGCAATAAACTATATGACACAAAAGTTTTGGGCTGGAAATAGTTGTTATGTTCTTGATCCAATTTCTGAAGAGATAAATGGTCGGTATTTGTATCACGTTCTGGCATGTTTGCTTCCTGCAGAAGTAGAGAAGAAAAAACAAGTAGCAGGAATTCCAGCATTAAATACCAAGCCTTTGATGCAGTTGCTGATTCCTGTTCCACCAATTGAAGTTCAAGAAGAAATTGTTCGTGTGCTAGACTCCTTCGCGGAGCTGGAGGCGGAGCTGGAGGCGGAGCTGGAGGCGGAGCTGGAGGCGCGTAGGCGCCAGTACGCCTACTATCGCGACCAGTTATTAACTTTCAATAAACCAGAAATTCAGAGAGAGAGAGAGATCTTCTAAGTAAATCCGTTAAATGGCTGGCGCTTGGAGATATTGGCTGTTTTATGCGCGGTAGCAGTTTTCAAAAGAAAGACTTTAGAGATAAAGGTGTTCCATGCATCCATTACGGGCAGATTTATACTTATTATCAACTTGCAGCAAGCTCCACAAAATCTTTTTTGGATGAACAAACTGCTTTCGGAAAGAGATGTGCCCATTTTGGTGATTTAATAATTGCGACTACTAGTGAAAATGAAGAAGATGTATGTAAGGCAATGGTATGGCTAGGTGACACTAATGTAATAGTTAGTAATGATGCCTGCATATTTCGGCATAACTTGAATCCTAAGTATGTCGCTTATTTCTTTTCCACGAAGTTCTTTCAAGAACAAAAAAGAAGCTTTATTACGGGTACTAAAGTTCTGAGAGTGTCTCCTAAATCTTTGGAGAAGATAAAAATTCCCGTACCACCACTCTCCGAACAACAGCGCATCGTCGATATCCTCGACAAATTTGATGCTTTAGTTAATGATATTTCTAAGGGTTTACCTGCAGAAATCGAAGCAAGGCGTAAACAATACGAATATTATCGCGACAAACTTCTCACCTTTAAGAAAAAGGAAGACTAATGAATAATTTCAAAATTGAGAGCGCAGGAGATGACCATTCTCCAGAATACACACTGGTTGAATTAGAAAAGCAGCCAGCTAAACCCCTAAAGGATAGCGATATTCCTGCAGCTCTCGATTTTGAAATTATGGCATCGGGTGGTCAAGCAACAGTTGCATCTGCTGCTCCTATGGCACAGCGTAGGTCAGATTCTTATCAGTCTGAAGCTGAACTTGAAGCGGAGTTTATTAAACAACTACAGCGGCAGGCATATGAGTATCTTCGAATTGAAAGCGAACAGAACTTAATAAACAACCTGCGCAAACAGTTAGAACTTCTTAACGATATTACCTTTACCGATTCTGAATGGCAGCGTTTTTTTAAAACATCTATTGCCAGTGAAACTGATGGCATTGTTGAGAAAACACGTCGCATTCAGGAAGATTACATTCAAACCTTAAAGCGTGATGATGGATCTTCTAAAAACATTTGGCTTATTGATAAGAACAATATTCACAACAATCGTCTTCAGGTAATTAATCAATACACTACTCAGGGTACGTACGAAAATCGCTACGATGTAACCATTTTGGTTAATGGTTTGCCGCTGGTTCATGTTGAGCTTAAGCGTCGCGGTGTTCCTTTGATTGAAGCGTTTAACCAGATAGAGCGCTACCAGCGCGATAGTTTCTGGAGCGGGTCTGGTCTGTATGAATACGTGCAAATTTTCGTTATTTCTAACGGTACACACACTAAGTATTATTCCAATACCACGCGTATGGGCCAGATTGATGAGCATAAAACATCAGGTAATGGCTCGCGTAAGAAAACATCCAACAGCTTTGAGTTCACCATGTGGTGGGCAGCGGCAGACAACAAACCTATCACTGACCTTATCCCTTTCACACTGACGTTCTTCGCTAAGCATTCGCTTCTCAACATTCTTACTAAGTATTGCGTGTTTACCGAAGAGCAGCTTTTGCTGGTAATGCGCCCCTATCAAATTGTGGCAACTGAAGCTATCTTGAACCGCATTCTTGTATCTGAAAACAATCCTTCCATGCTGGGAACCATTAAAGCAGGTGGCTATATTTGGCATACTACGGGTTCTGGCAAAACGCTTACGAGTTTTAAGACAGCCCGTTTAGCTAGTGGCATGGAGGGCATTGATAAGGTTTTGTTTGTGGTTGACCGCAAAGACCTTGATTATCAAACTATGCGTGAATATAACCGTTTTGAAAAAGGATCGGTTGACGGCAGTGATAATACGCGTGTTTTGGCTAAAAATCTTAGCGATCCTTCAAAGTGTATTTTGGTTACCACCATTCAAAAGCTGTCTACCTTTATTAAGAAAAACCCTAAGCATGACGTATATAACCAACATGTGGTAATCATTTTTGACGAATGTCATCGCAGTCAGTTTGGTGATATGCACGCTGCTATTACGAAACATTTCAAAAAGTATCATCTGTTTGGCTTTACGGGCACGCCTATTTTTGCTGAAAATGCTGGCTCTGGCGGTAAAGCAAATTTGCGTACGACAGAGCAAGCTTTCGGCGATAAGTTGCACACATATACTATTGTTGATGCTATTCGTGACGGTAATGTTTTGCCGTTCCGTATTGACTACATTAAGACCATCAAAGAACGTGACGACATTAATGATGAGCAGGTGTATGGCATTCAGCGCGAAGCAGCATATAAAGATACCGATCGCGTGAACTTGATTGTCAACTATATTCTTGATCATTACGCTACTAAAACCATGTCAACCTATACCTATGAACACAAGGGTAGAAAGGTTCAAGGTTTTAATTCTTTATTTGCGGTTGCCAGCATTGACATGGCAAAAGTCTATTATTCGGCTTTCAAGCGTATTCAGAAAGAACGTGGTGGAAAGCAGCTTAAAATTGTAACAATTTATAGCTTTCAGCCAAATGAAGCGGACGATGGCTGTGGTTTGCCTGATGAATCGTTTGACACTACAAGCCTAGATGCACCATCGCGTCAGTTTTTGGATGCGGCTATTGCTGATTACAATGAAATGTTTTCTACCACCTTTAGTACGGATGGCGATGGTTTCCAGAATTACTACAAGGATTTGTCTCAACGTATGAAGGAGCGTGAGATTGACCTTGTAATTGTGGTCAATATGTTCCTTACGGGCTTTGATGCTACAACGCTCAATACCTTGTGGGTTGATAAAGACTTACGTGACCACGGTCTTATTCAAGCCTTTAGTCGTACTAACCGTATTCTCAATTCCATTAAGACCTTTGGGAATATTGTTTGTTTCCGAAATCTGGAAGACAGGGTAAATTCCGCCATTAGCTTATTTGGAGATAAAGAAGCTGGTGGCGTGGTTCTGCTTAAGCCTTACGAGGAATACTTCAAGGAATTTAAGGCATGCTTGGAAGATCTTGAACTTCGCTATCCTCTTGGTGAAATGATTGAAGGGGAGGAAGCAGAAAAAGGTTACATTAAGCTTTTTGGCAAGCTTCTTCGCCTGAAGAACATTCTTTCGTGCTTCGATGAATTTGAAGAAGATAATCCATTAACGCCACGTGATGAACAAGATTATCGAAGCGTTTACGTTGATTTGTATGAAAAATGGCGCAGGAAGCCTGGTGAGTCGAAGGTAATTAATGATGACTTGGTATTCGAAATTGAACTCATGAAAACGGTCGATATTAATATCGACTACATTCTGATGTTGGTTCAGAAATATCACGATTCAAATTGCGCTGATAAGACTATCGTTGCTGACATTAAGCGCGCTATTGGCGCAAGTCCGTTCTTGCGCAATAAGCGAGATTTGATTGACGCGTTTGTTGAGTCCATTAATTCCAGCAGCAACGTTGAAGAAGACTGGAAGAGATATTTGGCGGAAACCAAAGAACGTGAGATCACCTCAATTATCGAAGAAGAAGCGCTCGACAATGATAAAACGCGCGTATTTATGGAACGCACCTTTGAAGAAGGTGAAGTGCCTGAAGTTGGCACCGAGATCGCTGAACTAATGACTAAGAAACCTTCGCGTTTTGCTCCACAGAACGCTTATGCGCTTATGAAACAACGAGTTTTAGACCGCTTGAAGGAATTCTTTGATAGGTTTAATGGGTTAGGATAACAAAATGCTTAAGTTATAAATGTCATATTTTATATTGTCCCTTTTATAGGACATCCTACTTTCGTCTTATCTGTATCGTTAATAACACGCCAATGTAGCTTGATCTGTTAAAAGATGAGGTGTAGTCAATGTTTGCTTCTTTCAAATTTAAAATCGGCGGATTCTTTAGTGGCTGGGACGAAATTCAGATTCTTCAAGATAAGTACGATGAAGATAAATATGAACTTAATATTGAATCATTTTTCGAAATAAAATTCGATATGCCCAAGAGAGTATCTCCGCTTATGGTGCAGCTTTTTGATGAAAAGCTTGATGAAATTGGCGTTCGGGACTGGAATAAACAATATGTCGATCCCGATGTTCTTGATGGCATTCAATGGGAACTTGAACTGGATGATCTTAAATGCTCAGGATCAAATGCTGTTCCACGAGGGTTTGATGACATGGTTTGGCTTTTAACCGATTTATTCGAATTTCCTGAGCAGTCTACTTATGAGGAGTATTTTGGATGTTGATCGCTATTACTCATGTATTTGCCGCAATGTAATAATCTCTGTACCAGACTAAGGACACGCGGGATCTTTCTTTCGTATAAAATATGAAACTGAAATACGTGGAGTTCGCAACTAGGAGGGAAGTATGTTTAAAGAGTTATCGTTTCAAATAACGTTAGGTCCAGCTCAAAGTACGGCTATACAAATTTATTCTGTTGGCGATAAGTATTATTCAACCGTTGAAGATCCTGATAAAGGTCTTCAGGAAAATCCCGTTCCAGAAGAAGTAATCGCAGAGCTTAATTCTGGTCTTGAAACAATTGATTTTTCATCTTGGTACCATTCTTGGTTCGATAACGAGCTTGGTGATATTAGTTGGTATTTGTCTATTGATGGTGCAAAGTATTACGGTACAGATTGGTTCCCTAATCAATTTGGTACTTTGCTCAGCCTTTTAGAAAAAGCTCTGGATCTATGGTTGGATATTTCCCTATCAATTGATAAGTATCCTGGCTATATCGAATTGGCTCATTTCTCGAACTATGCTCATCATCTTCATAATCTTTTCTTTAAGTGCGAAGATGAATGCATAAAGCAGGCGTATGCACCAGAAACTGCTGCGAATATGTGCACTGCTGAAATTGACGAAGACCTTCAAAAAGAATTAATTGATGCGTTTCTTCCTTACTACCAAGAAATAGCTGAAGATGTTGCGCTGTTCAAGAAGGATAAACCTTGGTGCAGTACCTATCTTAAGTTTATTGAGGACTTAAGCATTACTTTAGGGCGTGCAGTTAACGCTGAGCAGTCTTCCGTTTATTATAATTTGCCTATTGTGGGGAAAATCGCGCTTCTTATTGCAATGTGTTCAGGTGAAGATCAGAGTGAATTCCGCTTTGATGCGTTTGATCCTTACCAGAAGCTATGCGTTTTAACTGAGCTTCTGTATGGACTGAATAGCCAGGTAATGGGGGATTATCCTTATACGTTTACGATTGAAGCGCTTTAAGTATCAAAGCGTTCTACTTAAAAGAACTCATTAGGTTTGGTTGGATCAGCCTTATCTTTTAAGAAACCTTGAACGCGCGTCAATACTTCTTCGGGGGTTTGGCGCGCTTCAAAGGGGCACATCTCAATACAGCGCATACAAGCTATGCATTTTGAATCATCAGTAGTATTTGATGCCTCTTCAGGGATTGCACCTACGGGGCACTCCATCGCACAAATTCCGCATTCTGTACATTCGTCAGTTACTACAGGCGCAGGATTATGTGGTCGTTTTCCGTCGAGCACTCCCTTGAATTTAAAAGTAGGGGCATCGGAAATCGAATTCATTTCTTCTAAACGCGTTGCAATAGTTTTTGCAAAGTCAGCTACTTCTTCAAGGTCTTTTTCATTTGGTCTATCAGGTGCAATATTTGTAGCAATTGAATGACGGGCTACAAGGGCTGCAGCACCGATAGTAAAAAAGCCCTTTGCTGAAAGCTCGGTGTTCATTTCTAATAGCGCATGATCGTAGTCGCGTGCGCCATACACCGCCAGTAATACTACAGGCGTGTTCGAGCCTTTAATGTTTTCTAGTTGTTCCCACACAAAGGGAGGCATGTAGCCACCAAACACAGGACCTGCTAATACAAGAAGTTCGTCTGGACCAAAAGTTGTATTAATGGGATTGTCGTAGCGCAAGGTGTGAAGCGTGGTTTCGTAGGGAAGTGCTTGCGCAAAAGCTTCAGCGTATCGCTTTGCTGTATTGGTTCCTGTGAAATACACAACGGTAGCTTTGGTGATGTTCATAAGGGCTCCTTCTATTAGTAAATAAATTTTAGTCAATTCGTAAGTAAATATCTGGAAAACCTCGTTAAGCTATAAATTAAATGGTGAATTTACAGTCAAGGTCGCTTCAAGGACTAAGTCATGAAAGTAACTTGGTCTCCTAAAGCAATTGACGATTTAGCTGGAATTCTAGACTACATAGAATTTGATTTAGATAGTCCAAAAGCGACTATATGGAGACGTTATTTGGGAGCCATTCTGGAGACTAACCTTCATTAATAATTCCGTGCTTTTGCTAGTTCGAGGCCTTCTTTACCGGTAATCGTTTCAATTTTCAATTCAATAATGGCGGTTCTATCAAAAGCATTAGCGATTTCGGATTGCATTGCTTCTTCGAAGTTAGGGGAGTATTTGCGTCCCAGAAGTTCTAACCCTAGTTTTCGATTGGTGTCATCTTTAACTACACGAACTTCTCCAAACACTATGACGCTACGGTAAGCCGTCGTAAATTTTTCTGGGATTACGTCATCAGCGGCAATCACACAGAACGATGCCTTTGCACAGTTGCGGATAGCGTCAATCTTGTGTCCTTCAAGAGCACTGTGGAAATAGATGCTACCCAAATTGTCTTGCGTCTCAGCACTTGCTGGCTTTTCTCCGTTTGGATGTAGGATCTGGCTTTCTGGGATTTGAGCTTCTGTAGCCTTACCAGGAAAAAAGACATAGCTTAAGGGTACCGAATAGGGGAACCCTTGTTTGTCTAGTAAAGCCAGAGTTCCAGAAGATCCCTTTTCTAATATTTCGAAGCACTTTTCTTGGGATAGCTGCTGTTTATGTCTTCGCATAGGGTAGAAAGAATGCATAGGAATCCTTTCGCTTTTATGTATTGCTTTAAACCATTTTATGGATAATTGTTTCCCTATTGGAAACAATTAGGAAGTAAACTTATCTAGTGTTGAGTGAATTTAATAGTACGAGGAGGAATACTGTGTCCATCCGCATTGGTATTTTAGGTTATGGCAACCTTGGCAAGGGCGTAGAGCTTGCCGTTCAGAAGAACGACGACATGGAACTGGTTGCATTGTTTACTCGTCGTGATCCATCTACTATCACCACGATTACGGGCGTTCCTGTATACGCTGCAGCAGATATGGCTCAGTATGTTGACGATGTTGACGTTCTCGTTCTTTGTGGCGGTAGCGCAACTGATCTGCCTAAGCAGACTCCTGAAGCAGTAAAGCTTTTCAATGTTGTTGATTCTTTCGATACTCACGCAAACATTCCTACTCACTTTGCTGAAGTTGATGCTGCGGCAAAGGAAAGCGGCAAGATTGGCGTAATTTCTGTAGGTTGGGACCCAGGTATGTTCTCTGTTGCTCGTTTGTATAGCAACTGCATTTTGCCAGACGGTAGCGATTACACCTTCTGGGGTCGCGGTGTTTCTCAGGGTCATTCCGATGCTATTCGTCGTATCCCTGGCGTTTTGGATGCTCGTCAGTATACGGTTCCTGTTGAAGCAGCAATGAATGCGGTTCGTGCTGGCGAAAATCCAGAACTTACTACTCGTGAAAAGCATACTCGTGAATGCTACGTTGTAGCTGAAGAAGGCGCTGATTTGGCTGCTATCGAAAAGCAGATCGTTGAAATGCCTAACTACTTTGCAGATTACGACACCACGGTAACCTTTATTTCTCAAGAAGAACTCGATCGCGATCATAAGGGTATTCCTCATGGTGGTTCTGTAATTCGCACTGGCGTAACGGGCGACGGCACGAATAAGCATGTTATTGAGTTTTCTTTGAAGCTTGACTCTAACCCTGAATTTACGGGTAGCGTTTTGGCTGCATGTGCTCGTGCTGCCTATCGCATGAATCAGGAAGGTATGACTGGCTGCAAGACTATCTTTGATATTGCTCCTGCTTATCTTTCTCCTTTGAGCGGCGAAGAACTTCGCGCTCATATGCTGTAAGACTAGCAGCAAGAAGGCTACCTCCGAGGTGAAGTTGGCCTTAAATTCGCAAAACGATTTTGCGAATAGGTCACTTTAGCTAGTTGGTTACAGATAAACATTGAATTTGGAGAAGCATCGCTTAAGCGGTGCTTCTTTTCTTTGCGCTACTATGTTTGGAGAGATGAAAAGCATACAAGTGTAACTAGTTCTAATCTGCGATCTTTAGTCTGTATGGTTGAAGGAGTTCATGATGGGCATAACGAATGATATTGAGACGCTTCGTACCTGGATTAAAGAATGCCCAAAAGGTGGCATGGTGTTTTTTGGCGGTGCAGGTGTGTCCACAGAAAGCGGAATTCCTGATTTTCGTAGTTCTGATGGTCTATTTATGCAGGATTATCAAATTCCTCCAGAGCAGATTGTGTCCCGTTCTTTTTTCGAGGCTCATCCTGCAGACTTTTATGACTTCTACTTTAATCACATGATCTTCCCTGATGTAGAACCTAACCAAGCGCATCGTAAACTCGCGGAACTTGAGCAGGAGGGAATTCTGTCTGCTGTAATTACGCAAAATGTTGATGGTCTTCATCAAAAAGCAGGCTCCAAAAACGTATTTGAATTACATGGCAGTTCATTAAAGAACTACTGTTGCTCCTGCAGAAAGCAGTTTACGTTCGAAGAATTTGTTGCTCTAAGAAAACAAGCACTCATCAGAGAAACAAGCGACAGCACATCTAATTCTGCCCTGAATGGAGTGCCACGGTGCCCTGAGTGTGGCGGTATCATTCGCCCCGATGTGGTTTTGTATGAAGAAGGTTTGTCGGAATATGTTTTGGTAGGAGCCATGAAGGCAATTAGCCAAGCTGCTTTAATGGTAGTGGCGGGCACATCTTTGGTGGTTTATCCTGCAGCAGGCTTGCTTCAATACTTCAAAGGATCGCATCTTGCTATAGTGAATCTTCAGCCAACGGCAGCTGACAGAAACGCAGATCTTTGCATATCGGCAAAGGTAGGCGAAGTGTTTGATTTCTAAACGCTACAATTAAATAAGGCGAGTTTCTATTAGTGGGCAACCATTGTTTAATACGCAAGCATTGATTAGTCTCAACTAAAACAAGCAAGCATCAATTAGTTCTTTACCGCGAAGCTTATTCACCCATTCATCGGGGATACCTTGTATTCCGTAAACTATTCCTGCAAGGGCTCCAGCAACAGCAGCGGTGGTATCGGTGTCGTCTCCTAAATTAACTGCTTTTAAAACACAATCTTTGTAAGTTGTGGTAGTTGCCAAACACCAGTAGGCTGCTTTAAGGGTGTCTAAAACAAAACCGCTCGAGCGAATTTCTGTGCGTGGGATAGTAATAAGCGTGTCGTAATGAGGAAGTGCTGATTGGATGGCTATGCCAGACGCCAACGCTCGGCATACATGCACGAATTCAACGCATGCTTCGGTTGATATTTGATGTGCGTGAGTAATGGCGGACACCGCTCGTATTTCATCATCAGTTGCGTGCGAGAATGCTAAGGGAGCGGTACGCATCAATGATCCGTTGCCATTGTCGAACTCGCCACTACATCCATAACCTTGTGACAACGCCTTTTGTGTTGCGATGCCAATATCGAATAAGCCATCAATAGTGTAGGCGCCTGTCTGGCACCATTTTATAAATCGCGACTGGATATCGGAGGGATCAACGCAGCCTTGTTCACGGATGCTATCACATAAGGCAAGCGTCATAGATGTGTCGTCACTCCAAGTTCCAGTGGGCTGATTGTGTGTCCCGAAACCAATCATATCGGTACAGGAAAACGTATCGCGTTGTTTAAATTCAAATGGAACACCAAGAGCATCACCAACGGCTAAGCCGTATACGCAATCTTTCAAGGTTGCATGATTTAACCCTAATTCAACCGAATATAGGGGTTTATACAGGGCTCCTTCCGACGTTAAGGTGCTTTTGTAAAACGTTACGGTATGCGCAGAGGCAGGCTGAGGGAACTGTAGTTGGGGTAGAGATCCTTTTGTGATACGCGCTCGCCGTGCGAGTGTAATATGAGGACGAAACTTCTTTTCATCAAAAGAGATGCCGCGATTATGTAATTCTTCGCGGAGTAGTTCGGCAAGCTTTATGAGGTCATCATTTGGTTGAATTTGCAGATGGAGTGTTGCATCGTGAGGTTTTCCAAACTTGCCAAGGCCGATTGCGTTCAGGCGAATAGGCTGAATTAAGGGAAGCACTGCATCAATGGATTCAATTACTTTAGATGCGGTTGATTCATTGATGTCTCCAAGAAAAGCAAGCGTGAGGTGATAGGTTTCTCGCTTCATGAATCTGCCTTCAATTGTGCGCTTGAGGGTATTTGCTAAAGAAGCAACTTCATCGCAAAAATCCTGCGGAAGCTCTAATGCAATAAAGGTTCGCATGGGGTACTCCAACTATGCCTGATCTGAATGGAAGAGTATTAATCATAGGTATTAGTCATGGAGATTTCTACGATATACACTCAATACAGAATTATACGAGTACGGAAATATCAAGGACAGGAGCATGGGAGATATTTCTAGTGCGGTATTTCAGATGGGAATTTTGCTTATAGTTACTGCCGTTGGTTATCTTGCTGCTAAATTAGGCTATCTGGATATGCGCGTAAAAGACAAAATTACTGCGCTTTTACTGAATATTACGCTACCCTGCATGATTATTGCGTCAGCGGGTAATCTCGATGCAGCTACCTTAGGTACTCAAGTGCCCATAAGCTTGGTGTTGGGAGCTCTAGCGTTTTTCCTTTGGGTTTTAGTAGCGTTTTTGTTTAATGTTGTTTTCCGTGTCCCAAAAGAACAGCGTCCTTTGTATTACTTTATGAGCGTGTGTTCCAATACGAGTTTTATTGGTATTCCTGTTGCGGATGCGCTTTATGGTGAAAGCGCTGCGCTGTTATGTAGTGTGTTCATCATGGCAACAAGCACACTTATGTATAGTGTTGGGATAGCTTTATTGCTTGGTGGGGGAGCTGCAAATAAAAAGAATGTGCTTCGCGCCGTTGTTTCTCCTTTAACTATTGCCGCCCTGTTAGCAATCGCATTAGTATTTTCTGGGTTGCGTCTGCCGTTAATACTTCAAGACTCAATGGAATTGATTGGTTCTATTACGCCACCTGTTGCCATGATGTTGGTGGGGGTAATAATTGCCAATGAAAAAATATCTCGCGTTGTTAAGGAATGGCGTCTGTATCCCTACATTATAATTCGCCAGTTGGTTGCTTCTGCTGCAGCTTGTTTTCTGTTGAGCTTCTTTGTGAAAGACCCTGTATTGCTGGGGATTTTTACCGTAATGTTCGCAATGCCTGTGGGATCTATGGCTCCTATGTTTTGCGCAAGTTATGGGAAAGATTCGGTGTTGCCAGCAAAAGGAACAATTTTGAGCACGATAGCTTCGTTTGTGATTGTGCCTTTATTGGTGGCGTTTATGCTAACAGTAGTGCCTCCAGCTTTTGGCTAGAGGCACGTAAAGAATGTAACTTTGATATTTGGCTGAATGAATTTCCGCATGCGCATCGTCTTCGACGGTTTTAAGCGTGGCGGGAATTACTCGCAAGCTTTAGTGGCAATGGCAGCCTCCGCCGCAACCGCAGCCGTCGTTGGTGTAGAGATGCATTGGATAGGAAAGATACTCAACAGGAGCAAGCTTTTCTACCGTAACGTAACCAGGCTCAGCTGCTAATACGGTAGGAATGCGGTTAACAATGTCAGCGCAAGTATGTTCTACCGTAGCAGGTTTTTCAACACCGAAGACAACGTCAGGCTCGCCAATGATCTTCCAATCGCACATATCGCCGTCTTCTGGTTCGTACACCTTGCCAATGCACTGCGTCTCAATTACAGGTCCTTGGAAGGTTTCGGTTGTTACAACAGCGCTCATGCCGATGCAGTTGCCTGCTGGGATGGTTTCGCCAAGGGTTTCCGAATAAACATCATGATCAGAAATGTAAGGAACACATTTCTGCGTCTGTGACTTAATGGACCAACCAAAAAGATTTACCAGAGCTTCGTTGGAGTTCCAAACATAGGATGGTTCCAGTGTTTCTGGATGTGCAATTTGCTCTTCGAATTCATCTGGTGTAAGGCCGCAACCATGTGCTTTAGCAAGAGCTAAGCCGTAGTCTTCAACGTTGTAGCTGGTCGCTCCTTCAATTTTGTCGATGCGGTGAACGCCGCCAGCAATGCAGCCGATCATATTGATCCAGTAAATATCCTGCATGCCAGCACCTACTACGGTACAGCCTGTTTCTTTGGCAAGTGCATCAATTTCATTGGTGATTTCTGGCGCGGTGGTCCAGGAGTAAATAGCTTCTTCGCAGGTGGTAACAACATTGATGCCACGTTCAACACACTTCATAATGTGTGGCTGCATATCGCTCATGAAACTAAAGAGCGTCAACACTGCAATATGCGGATCGGTTGTATCGAGTACCTTGTCTGCGTCGTCAGTAATTTTGACTCCGAGATCAAATCCTAGGCCACAATACTGACCAACGTCTACGCCTTGCAGATCGGGATTGTTGTCGATTGCGCCTACAATTTCAGCGCCGTTTTCGTACAGATAGCGCAGCGTGTATTTAGACATTTTGCCGCAGCCATACTGAACAACACGAATTTTTTCACGATTCATGATGCCCCTCCTTTTTCATGATGTGATCCCCGAGATCTAAGTGATTACTTTTGAAAAGATGCTTAGATCATCATCTTCATCATAGCGGTTAAGCCGAGAAAAGAAAGTAAAATTGCCTGATAAAAGACAGAAATTAGAACCTTGTCAAGATATTCGTGTTCGCGAAAACGGCTTGATTTTGAATTTACCGCTTATTTGCCGTTAGAGGTACTTGATTATGACTATCCATCAAAAAAGGCCGCAAACGAAAACCGTCTGCGACCTGGTGTTATTAAATGGTCGGGACGACAGGATTTGAACCTGCGACCCCTTGACCCCCAGTCAAGTGCGCTACCAAACTGCGCCACGTCCCGATTGCTTTTTGCAGCCCGAATATAATACCGCAACCAGCAAAGATTGCAAGGTGCATCTCAGCTTAAATTATTGCGTCTTATATAGCTAGTTCATCATATCCTTAACTTTATCAAGGATTACGTGAGCAAGTTCGGCTTTGGTTGCACGATTGTGGTGTTCAGTGCCCTCAGTGGTTACCAGCCAGATTTCATCGTGATCTTCACCAAAGGTTTTCTTGGCACCAACTTCGTTAGCAACAATCATGTCGGCATTTTTCTTGACAAGCTTTTTGGTGGCGTAATCTATAACATCATTGGTCTCAGCTGCAAATCCTACAACAATTTGATCAGATTTCGCGTGACCTAGGGTAGCAAGCACATCAGGGTTTTCGACAAGCTCAATATTGGAAAGCTCTTTGTCATTGACGCCCTTTTTGAGCTTTTGTTCTACAGCATTTGCTGGCCTCATATCGGCAACTGCGGCAGCAAAGAGAGCAGCATCAACCTGCGGAAATACTGATTCACAAGCTTCAAGTAAATCTTTGGCAGTTTCGATATACCTTACCTCAACGTTTTGAGGGGCAGGTAGGGCTACAGGACCAGAAATTAAGGTAACCTTTGCGCCACGTTTAGCTGCAGCTTCAGCAATGGCATATCCAAACTTTCCTGAAGAGCGGTTAGTTAAATAGCGTACAGGATCAATTGGTTCTACGGTTGGACCAGCGGTAATCATAATGTGCTTACCAACTAAATCTGCTGGTTCAACGTCGGATATCTCCTCAAGCTTTTTCAAAACCGCAGCAACAATAATATCGGGATCAGCCATGCGTCCTTTACCTACATCGCCACAGGCAAGATAGCCTTCATCAGCTTCAATAAAGGTAAAACCTCGACGTTTCAGTGTTTCCATATTTTCTTGCGTTGCAGCATTTTCATACATATGAACATTCATGGCAGGAGCTACCATTACTGGAGCGGTAGTGGCAAGAATGGTGGTTGAAAGTAAATCATCCGCTATGCCATGGGCAGCTTTAGCCATTACGTTTGCCGTGCAAGGAGCAAGAAGGAATACATCAGCTTCTTGGGCAAGCGATATGTGATGGATAGGATCTTGCGGATCATCGAAAAGCCCAATTGCTACAGGTTCATTGGTGAGTGCGCGGAAGGTAAGAGGATCTACAAAATGGGTAGCATGTTCAGTCATGACAACTTTTACGCGAACATCTGCTTTTTGCAAACCACGTAGTACTTCGCATGATTTATATGCAGCAACGCCGCCGCTTACGCCAATGAGTACCGTTTTCTGTTCAGAAGAATTCATAGCGAAAAGCTCCTTAAATAAGATTCGCAATGGTTAGGCATATTGTAGCTGTTCAGATATCGTCAGTGCTTGTTATCTGAGTCTTCTTGGTGGTCTTTTGTGCTTTGTTTTGAAACAGTCGAAGATTCTTGTTCTTTTCCGCTCGGTTTTGAATTATCTTGCGATTCTGTTTGTTCTTGAGATTCTTCTTGTTCGCTGCGCTCTTTGTGAACAAGGGGACCATCAATGATGGTGTCTTTTGGTAAGCAAGCAGAAAGAATTACCGCAGATAAGAAGGTAAGAGCAACGCTGTTTCCAACGAAAATATTCTGAAGAAGCTCAGGGAAGGCAACAAAAATATCACTTACCTGGGTAAAGCCAATACCCATGGCAAGAGAAACCGCTGCAATAGTAATGTTTCTTTGCGAAAAGCCCGCACTCGCAATCATCTGGAAGCCACTTAAAATAATGCTGCCGAACATCATAATGGTGCAACCGCCCAATACGGCATCGGGCAACGAACTAAATACGGCACTAATAGCGGGAATAAAACCAGCAAGAACAAGAATGGCAGCTCCGCAAGCAATAGCACGACGATTAACTACTTTTGTCATGGCAATAAGGCCAATATTTTGTGCAAAGCTGGTAAGAGGTGAACAGCCAAATACGCCAGCCAAAGAGCTTACAAAACCATCAGCAGCAACTGCGCCTGAGAATTCGCGCTCGGTAGGATAGCGCTTAAAGCCGATACTGGAAAGTGCAGCGGTGTCGCCAAGAGTTTCTGCGGCACTTACTAAATACAACAAGCAAACGGCAATAATGGCACCAGGCTGAAATTCTGGCGTGAAGGGCATAACGGTTGGCAGTGAAAAGATGGCAAGGTTGTTAAACACGCTGAAATCTACCTTGCCCATAAATAGCGCAAGAATATAGCCAACAGCAAGACCAAATAATACGGAAAGCTGCTTTACGCTTCCTTTTGCAAGGGCCTGAAACAGCAAGCAGGCAATAAGGGAAACAAAACCAAGAATAAGGTTTTCAGGAGAGCCAAAATCAGCAGCGCCACTGCCGCCACCAAAAGATTCGGCACCGACCGATAGTAAGGAAAAACCAATCGAAGTAACAACAACAGCAGATACGATAGGAGTAATGAACTTTCGCCAGTACTTTGCAAATAAGCCAAGGACTCCTTCAAAGATGCCACCTACTATAACTGCTCCTACGACTGCGCCGTAGCCGTATTGTGCTGCAATTCCGCAAAGTACCGTAACAAAGGTGAAGCTTACTCCCATAACGATTGGCATGCGGGCACCCACGCGCCAAATGGGGAAGAGTTGGATGAACGTGCCAATACCAGCAATGATCATTGCATTCTGGATAAGAATAGAGGTAGTAACGTCGTCAAAACCTGCAGCGGCGGCAATAATTGCAATAGGAGCCAGATTGGCAACAAACATTGCAAGTACGTGCTGAATGCCATAAGGGAAGGCTCGTGCAATAGAAATCTTGCCGTCAAAGTTTGCAAGCTGTGCGGCAATGTCGCGCTCAGGATAGCTGGGTGCTTTAAATTCAGTTTTCTTTTTCATCGAAAAGACACCACGCCCGTTTCTGGGTCCATGGATTCAACGATAGCAAGAGATTCAACCTGATAACCTCTGTCGCGCAAACGCTGTCCGCCACCCTGGAAGCCTTTTTCGATGGCGATTCCGATACCTTCAATGGTAGCGCCTGCGTCTTCGCAAATCTCAATAAGGCCAGTCATAGCGCATCCATTAGCCATAAAGTCATCGATGAGCAAAAGATGATCGCCTGGACCTACGAATTTCTTAGAAACAATAACGTCAAACACTTTTCCATGAGTAAAGGATTCTACGCGTGTGGCGTACAGGGTGCCGTCCAGGTTGATGCTTTGAGCTTTCTTGGCAAACACTACAGGTACATCAAATACAGAACCCGCAATGGCTGCAATACCGATACCCGAAGCCTCGATGGTTAAAATTTTGTTGATGGGCTTATCCGCAAAAAGACGTTTCCATTCCTGCGCCATTTCGGTAAAAAGTTTGATATCCATTTGATGATTGAGGAATGCATCAACTTTTAATACATCTTTGCTTTTTACGTTTCCATCTTTTTGGATACGTTCTTCAAGCAGGCGCATAAAGTGCCATCCTTTCCCGCGGGTTTTATCTAGAAGTGTTACTACTTTTTAATACGTGCTAGTCTATCGCACTTTGGCCTATTTCGTAGATACTTCCGTAGACTTAATTACGTGTGAGCTATATCTATTCTGATATAGTGAAGCACTATGATTACTCTTCGTGACTACATAGTGGATACGAAACTCGTTCGCAGTTTTCGCGCCCAGTTAGCACCACGGTATTTGGATTTGTCACTATTTACGCTGTTCTGGATTTTTGTTTCTGCGTCTATTTTGGGGCTCGTACTAGAAGACATTTTCCATGTTGTGGTTTATGGTGGCTGGGAAAGCCGTGCGGGTTTTGTTTGGGGTCCATTTTCTCCCATTTATGGTGTGGGCGCTGTAGTGCTTACCCTGTTTCTTAACAGGTTCTACTATACGCACGATCTTATTATTTTCTTAGTTGCCATGGTGCTCGGTTCCTGTTTGGAATTTGGGGCAAGTTGGATGATGGAGTACTTCTGGAACGCAATTGCGTGGGACTATACGGGAACTTTTGGATCTATTGCGGGTCGTACTAATTTCTTCTTTGGCGTGATGTGGGGCGCATTAGGTCTGTTTTGGGTACGCATGATTTTGCCTATCATCAAACGTATACAGCGCAGGTTTCCTCGCCCTCATTCGCAGGCGTATAAAGTAATTACGTGGATTCTTATTGTATTTATGGTAGTCAATGCTGTGGTAACCGTGCTTGCGCTTCATCGAGAAGGGCAGCGCTCCGAAGGAATTCCTGCTGCTTCTCCGATTGATCATGCTCTTGACGAAGTCTTCCCAGATGAATGGCTTCAAGAACGCTTCCATAACATGACGGTATCTCCTGATGTGGGGGTAGGAAAGTAATGACCAAGCATGCTGGCAAACATACTGATAAAAAAACTAATGCAATGCGCGAACTTGATAGAGTTGAGCAGTCTTACGTGGCTCATTGGTTTGAATGCCCTGAAGCATTGTCGGGCGTTGAAGTAGCTCATATGCTTGATGAAGATCCCGATTGCGTATTTAAGACCTTGGTTACTGTTGGTAAAAGCGGAGAACATTATGTTTTTATGATCCCCGTTGCTCTTGAACTTGATTTGAAAAAGGCCGCTTCGGTGGTTGGAGAAAAATCAATCGCTATGGTGAAGTCTAAAGAGCTTCTTGGTTTGACGGGGTATGTTCACGGTGGTTGTTCACCATTAGGTATGAAAAAACGCTTTGTTACCACTATTGATGAGTCTGCTTCTCTTTATGAGCGTATTTTCTTTTCGGGTGGCAAAATCGGCTGTCAAATAGAGACCAGTCTAGATGCACTTAAAGCTGCTCTCCCTGTACAAGAGGCTGATTTAACGGCTTAGTTTTGCCCTATTTCTTGGCGAGCTACTACGGTGGTGCATACCGCATCACCAGTGATGTTTACTGCAATATCGGTATTCTTTTCTGACTCGGTATGCGAGGTTGTTTCTTTGTCTTTCTTGTTAAACATAGCCCTCATTAAGCCTTCAGTCCGCTAATGTCGATAAATTGCTGGAGATCTTCTTCCCAGTTGGGGAAGGTGAATATGTCAGTCATCTTCAACATTTAATTATTTAATTCAATGTGGTAGGGATGATTGGATTCAACGGGGTCAATCAGGCTGGTATCTAAGTCGCATTTCTCGAAAACTTTTTCTAAAAATTCAACACGACTACAGGTTCCCTGAGTTGTGGCATGGAAAACGCCATATTCGTGATGGCGTAAAATAACACCGATTAAACGAACGAGCGACCATGCTGAAGTAGGTGAAGAGAACTGATTTGAAGCAGCTTGAACACGAATGCCTCGTTTTGCATCTGCGATTGCGCGCATGATGGGATCTTCAGGGATGTCGGTATATACCCACGAAGAGCGCACAATAATGTGGCGAGGGTTCAATTCGCGAACAAAGTTTTCCTCTGCCTGGTCTTTACGAGAAATACCAGCACAATTGATTAGTACTTACGAACTGACCTCTGAATCGAAAAGGATTCAGTGCTTATGGTTGGTAGGTCTGTTTCTAGACATTGGCCTGTCGAATTAGGTAGACGACTGACTACAGCCTAAGGTTATAGAGCCTTGGTTGAACAAGGGTGTGTATGTGCTTTCGTAAGAAATAGATTCGCGGCGGGGGAGATAGTATAAGTAAAAATGCCTACTTACCTATTTTATAGTTACTTGATTAAGAATTGAAGAAAATACTCTATTTAACTGGAGTGATTAACTAAAACTATAGTCCATTTAACTATTTTTTTGGGTTGACTTAGCCCCTTTTACTTATTAACCTATGAACAGATGTTCATATGACGAAAGGTTAAAACATGGATGGAGCAAACGAATCTTCATTGAAAGAATCAATGCCAGATGAAGAACTGCTCTATGATTTAGCGGATTTGTTTAAAACATTTGGCGATACAACGCGAATCAAAATTCTTTATGCCCTTATGGAGCAAGAGCTCTGTGTTGCTGATATTGCTGAGGCTATTGGTGCAACCCAAAGTGCAGTATCGCATCAGTTACGTACGTTGAAACAGTCACGTTTAGTGCGCGCAAAACGTGATGGCAAAAACGTGATGTACTCATTGTCGGACGATCATGTTCATTCAATGCTTGATCAGGGTATGACTCATATTTGTGAATAGGAGATTTGTAATGCGTAAAGTATTTAAGCTTGATAATTTGGATTGCGCTAACTGCGCCGCAAAAATGGAAGACGCTATTAAGAAAATCAATGGTGTTCAAGATGCCTCAATGCGTTTCATGACTCAGAAGTTGGTTATTGAGGCCGAGGAATCGGATATGGAAGAAATCCTTGATAAGGCCGTTGCTGTTTGCAAGAAAATCGAACCCGATATGACTATCCTTCGCTAGATCGAAAGTGTTCAGTTGGTTTGTCTGGTTAACATCCGCTTCTTTTAAGGTGTTGAAAGAATTATGGCTGATAAAAAGCATAAAACACGCAATCGCATTATTTTGGCTCTTATAATTTTTGCCTGTGTGTTTGCATTTTGCGAATTCGCTCCTGTTGCAAGTTATGTAGGGGGAGAAACAAATGCGCTCTATCTTGAGTTCGTACTGTTTTTAATTCCGTACCTTATTGCTGGATACGATGTTCTCTATAAAGCAATGCGCAACATTGGGCACGGGCAAGTATTTGATGAGAACTTCTTGATGAGTATCGCTACGGTTGGTGCGTTTGCTCTAGTTCTTTTTCCTGGTTCTGACCCGCATATGGCAGAAGGTGCTGCGGTAATGTTGTTCTATCAGGTGGGCGAACTTTTCCAGGATTATGCCGTTGATAAATCACGCGCTTCAATTGCGGAAATGATGGATATCGCACCTGATTTTGCCTACGTTATGCGTGATGGCGAACTTACAAAGGTTGATCCTTATGAATTAGCACCAGGAGATGAGTTTGTTGTTAAACCTGGAGATCGCATCGCTCTTGATGGTGTGATTGTTGAAGGCGTTTCTCAACTTGATACCTCAGCCTTAACGGGAGAGTCGATTCCTCGTCATGTAGAGCCAGGTGAAGAAGTAATTTCTGGCTGTGTAAATATGAGTGGTGTTCTTACTATTCACGCTACCAAACCTTTTGAAGAATCCACGGTTTCACGCATTCTTGAACTAGTTGAAGAAGCGAGTGAAAAGAAAGCGCGTACCGAAAACTTCATCACTCGCTTTGCGCGCTACTATACTCCCGTTGTTACCTTTGGCGCGCTTGCGATTGCGGTTTTGCCACCGCTTTTCTTTGGATTTGCTTGGGCAGACTGGATTGAGCGTGGTCTGATCTTCTTGGTAGTTTCCTGTCCCTGCGCTTTGGTTATTTCGGTACCGCTTTCCTTCTTTGGTGGTATCGGCGGGGCTTCTCGTTTGGGTATTTTAGTTAAAGGCGGTAATTACTTAGAAGCGCTTTCCCAGGCTAGTACGATTGTTTTTGATAAAACGGGAACCCTTACCAATGGCACCTTTAACGTGGTTGCGGTTCATCCGGAAGCGGGAAGTAAGATCGATCCAGAAGTGATGCTTTCTTTTGCTGCTCATGCAGAAGCGTACTCCAATCATCCGATTGCACTATCTCTTAAAGAGGCTTATAGCGGCGAAATTGACCCATCTCGTATTGAAGAAGTAACCGAAAAAGGTGGTCATGGTGTTCGTGCGGTAGTTGATAAACATATTGTTCTTATTGGTAACGATAAGTTGATGAACGAAGCAAGTATTACCTATCATGACTGTTCGCTGGTAGGAACCATTCTCCACGTTGCTCTTGATGGAGTATATGCAGGTCATATTGTTATTGCGGACGTGGTAAAACCTGAAGCTAAGCAGGCCGTTCAAAGCTTGCATGCTGCAGGAATCCGTAAAACGGTTATGCTTACAGGCGATAGAGCAGAAGTTGCTCAGGCAGTGGCAAGTGATATTGGTATTGATGAAGTACACGCACAACTGTTACCTCAAGATAAAGTTACGGAAGTAGAAAAGCTTCTTTCTAAAACAGGCGCTAAAGAAAAGCTGGCCTTTGTTGGTGACGGCATCAATGATGCGCCCGTTCTAACGCGAGCAGATATTGGAATTGCTATGGGCGCAATGGGCTCTGATGCCGCTATTGAAGCTGCTGATGTTGTACTTATGGATGATGATCCAAGAAGCATTGCGCGTGCTATAGGCATTGCGCGTAAAACCATGCGTATAGTTTGGCAAAACATCATATTTGCTCTAGGAATTAAGTTTGCTGTGCTTATTCTTGCTGCAGTGGGCATTGCTACCATGTGGTTAGCGGTATTTGCTGATGTGGGTGTAGCTGTTCTTGCAATTTTGAATGCAATGCGTTGTATGAACGTGAAAAAGTAGCACTCTGTAAACTGTATTAATGACAGCGTGGTAAGATACATGGGTTATGCATTGTTGGGTAAGCCTGCACTGCATAACCCATTATTCATAAGGTGAACAAAAGCATCATGAGCCTTTGTTCCCACGAAAGTTGTCACGGCATCATTGGTCGCAAGACACCTAGAAAGAGAGTTTGAATATGAGCAAAGGGACTTACTCGTTCACAACCCCAATTTATTATGTAAATGCTGCACCGCACTTGGGAACAGCCTACACAACCATTGCTGCTGATGCGGTTGCTCGCTATCAGCGTCTCAACGGTTATGATGTGGCGTTTGTAACTGGTATGGATGAACACGGTCAGAAAGTTGCCGATACGGCTGCTTCAAAGGGTATGACGCCTCAGGACTGGTGTGATTCTATGGAGCCAGCATTTCGTGATGTATGGGATTTGCTCAATATTACGTATACCGATTTTGTTCGTACTACTGAACCTCGTCATGCAAAAACGGTTCAAGACTTCTGGCAAAAGCTTTACGACAAGGGCTACTGCTATAAGGGATCTTACGAGGGTTGGTATTGCGTTCACGAAGAAACGTATTACAACGAAAGCGATTTGCTGAAAAACGACGAGGGTGAATATGTATGCCCCGACTGTAAGCGTCCTGTACAAAAAGCCAGTGGGGAAGAAAACTGGTTCTTTAAGCTTTCTGATTTCCAGGAACCTTTGCTGAAGTTTTATGAGGAAAACCCTGATTTCATTCGTCCTGAAACACGCCGCAATGAAGTTGTTTCATTCGTGAAGAGCGGTTTGAAGGATTTGTCCATTTCACGTTCTACGTTTGACTGGGGTGTTCCTCTGCCATTCGATGAAGGTCATGTAGCTTATGTTTGGGCGGATGCTCTTCTGGCATACCTTACGGGTATTGGCTACGGCGATGAAAATCGTGAAGGTGAATTTGAAGCTCGTTGGCCAATGCAGTATCACTTTGTAGGCAAGGACATTACGCGTTTCCATTGTGTTATTTGGCCTGCAATGCTTATGGCTGCTGGTCTTCCTATTACCCATACCGTATTTGGCCACGGCTTTTTGTTGGTAAAGGGTGAAAAGATGTCTAAGTCTAAGGGCAACGGCGTAAAGCCTGAAGACTTGGTTAAGGTATTTGGCGTTGACGCGTATCGTTACTACTTCTTGTCCGACGTTCAGTTTGGTCATGATGGTTCTATCTCTTTAGAGCGCATGGTTCAGGTATATAACGCTGATCTTGCTAACACCTGGGGAAATCTGTGCAGCCGTGTATTTAACATGACTAAGAAGTATTTCGAAGGTGCGGTACCTCAAGCTCCTGCTGGTGCTGAAAATAATCCTTTGAAGGAAATTGCTGATACGTTGTACAAGGAATATGACGCCTGCATGACTGAAGTTGACTTTACTGGTGCCGCTGCTGCGGTTCAGAAGTTGGCAAGCCGCGTTAATTTGTATGTTGAAGATTCTGCTCCCTGGAACTTGGCTAAAAGCGAAGAAACGGCCGATGAATTAGCCGCAGTAATTTATAACGCTCTCGAAGCCATCCGTATTATTGCGCTCTACATGGCTCCCTTTATGCCAAATACTTCCGCTGAAGTATATAAGCGTCTTGGTTTGGGCGACATTTTTGCAATTACCGATATCGAAGCGGAAAGCGCTTGGGGTCAGCTCCAGGCAGGGTCTCCTGTAACCGTAGGCGATCCTCTGTACCCTCGTTTGGATGTAGATGCTATCGATCTTTCTCTTGATTAGTCGTTATTAGTTGGGCTTCTTAAGGATAGTTTTATGAGTGAAGAATCTACAGTTCAAGAAACTTCTGGTGATTCTGATCTGATGCCAAGTGATGCCCCCTCTGCTGAGGGGGCTTTCACTACTGCGTTTTTGCAGCGTCGTAAGAAGGGCAAGTTTCGTGAAGTAGAAGTGCCTAGTGTTGTTTCGCTAGGTGTGCCTGTTGCGGATACGCATGCTCACTTGCAGATGCTCCAAAATCCAGCTGCAAGGTTGGCTCGCTGTGCGGTGTATGGTGTTACCTTTGTGTGCGCTATGACTGATCCTGTTGAGGACACCGAACGTACGTATTCCATGATCGACCAATGGCAAGACGAAGCACGCACTCTTTTGATGAATGCAGGTCTAGAAACATATGTTGAGAGGATTCCTGAAATTCGTATTGCTATTGGCTGTCATCCTCATAATGCTCAATACTATGACGAAGCCCTAGAAGAAGCCTTGATCCGTCGACTTCATGATCCCCGTACGTGCGCTTTGGGCGAAGTTGGACTTGATTATCACTACGATTTGTCTCCGCGCGATGTTCAGCGCAAGGTTTTTAGACGTCAAAGTCAAATAGCAAAAGCAGCAGGGCTTCCTCTTATTTTGCATATGCGTGAAGCGCATGATGAAGGGTTTGCAATACTCTCTGAAGAAGGAGTATTCGATGGTGATTCGCCCTTACCAGATGTTCTTTTACATTGCTTTAACTTAGATGCACAGGCGCTGAAGCCGTGGGCGGATGCGGGTTGTTATATTGCCTATGGTGGGCCACTTACTTTTAAGAAAGCTGATGAGGTTCGTGAAGGATCACTTCATGTTTCCGTTGATAGGCTACTCACTGAAACCGATAGTCCTTACATGACGCCTGAGCCAATGCGCGGTATGGAGTGTGGACCAGAGCACACCATTTTCACGGCAAATAAAATGCTTGAAGTTCGAGGATGTACTACAAACGAAGAGAAAAAAGCGCTCCTTGAACAGATGTATGTAAATGCGCGGAATCTTCTAGATCGCAAGCCTACGACGTGGCAGCTTACTTTGGCAACACGAGATGATTTGTCTACTCAAGAATAACGTTGGAGGCAGCGCATCTGATGAGTAAATGGGTTCTTATACAGGGGTCTCCTCGGGTTAATGGGAAAAGTGCGCGCATCTGCCGCATGATTTCGATGCATTTAGCTAACGTTGCACCTGAAGTTGAACTCTATATCTTTGATGTTGCTCAAAGGGATGTTATGGGTTGTAACGGATGTGAATACTGTCGCTCCAACGATACCTGCATTATCGATGATGATATGAATTGCCTTATTGAAGAGCTTGATCGGGCTGATAGAGTTATTCTGGTTACACCAATTTACTTTGCTAGTTTGCCTTCCCAAACTAAAGCAGTTATTGATCGTTTGCAGCCGTACTTCTGGGACTATGTGGCTCGCCGAAAGAATAGTGGCAAAGAATTTGCTGGCGAAGATGAAGATGCGCAGTCTTTAGAAACAGACGGCGTAGTTCCGTCCGCTCATGTTTCATCCAAACGACCTTTAACGCTTTACGTGGTTGGTGATGGTGGAGATCCTCATGGCTATGAGCCATTGTATATTTCAGTTAAATCTTCATTTGCACTTGCTGGCTTTTCCATTGATCATTGTGTAGAGATTATTGGAAAGAAACGCATTACGGCAAAAGATGCTGACTTAGCGTATTTGGAAAGGGCAGCACAATGACAAAGCTTTCCTATTTAGCGTCTGTTTCAGAAACGAGAGCGGTTTTGGAGCAGCACGGACTTATGACTAAAAAGGCTTTGGGACAGCATTTTCTTATCAATGATGGTGTAGTTCAGCGAATATGTGATCTTGCAGAGCTAACTGATGAAGATAGGGTGGTAGAAGTTGGTCCTGGTATTGGCACTCTTTCAGTAGCTCTGTTGCAGCGATCGGGTGGTGTTGTTGCTATTGAGCGAGATACTGATTTGCCCGATGTTTTAGCTCAAACGTGTAAGCCCTGGGAAGATTCTTTTACCCTTATTAGTGCAGATGCGCTCGAGGTCAATCCTGAAGACTTGCCGTTTGCGCCAAATAAACTTGTTGCTAATCTGCCGTATGCTGTTGCTGCAACTATTGTGTTGGATTATTTTGAACGATTCGATTCGATTGAAAGCCAGACCATTATGGTACAGGCAGAAGTAGCTGACAGAATGTGCGCTAAAGTGGGTACCAAAAACTATGGAGCTTATACCGTAAAACTTGGGCTCTTTGCGGATTATGGTGGACGCTTTTCTGTTTCTGAAGGTAATTTTTTCCCTCCACCGCGCGTCAAAAGCTCCGTTATTCGTTTGAATCGTAAGCAAAATCCCCTTGCTGAAGATCTTCGCTGTGCAACGATGGTTATGGCTGATGCAGCATTTGCTACACGCCGCAAAACTATTGCGAATTCCATGAAAACGTATTTTGAAAATCCGCAAACTGCTAATGATGAAACGAAAAAACGCATTCCTGAGCTACTGAAAACAGCTGGAATTCCTTCGAATGCTCGCGGTGAATCGCTTTCTCAAGAACAATTTATTGAACTTGGAAAAGCTTACTTGTCACTTATTTAGCTTTTTGTCTGCATCTGTTTGCCGAGAGGGTTAAAGATAGAGCGCTGATTGCTGCAAGAACAATCAAAGTTGCTAAAGGTATTTCTGAAGTGTCGTTTGTTTTAGCCAGTTTTGAAGGCTTGGATTCTTCTGATTTACTTTCGGGTTGATTGAGTGTTTCTTCAGGGGTTGTTTGTTCTGTAGAAGTCTCAGGCTCTGGGGTTGTTTCAGCTTCCTTAGCTTTCTCGGTTATTCTTCCTTCGCCTTCAGGATTGCCATATTTCTCTTCTGTAATGGTTTGATTGGGAAGGATTTCCAGATAATCTACGATTGCCTGATTATCAACGGTAACATCTTTAGCAAGAACTGTGACGGTATTGTCGTTAAACATCGTCATGCCGCTTCCGCCATCGAAGAGTAGGTAGTTAATGGATGCTACGGTGTAGGTTTTATCGGGATCTAGCGGCTCTCCGTTTACCTTTACGTTAAATACACGTCTTTCTCCCTGTATATCAACAAAGTTCTCGTAAGCATCAAGTACTACAGGTGATTCAATCGAACTATCAAAAGAATAGCTCAGCCCTGAAACCTGCAAAAATCCACCAGATGCTTCAGGATATTCTGATACTCCCATTTCAAGGGCATCTAAAAGCGTCTGTCCACTTAATTCAACTTTTGAAACACTGTTGCTGAATGGCTGAACAGAGATTAAATCGAGTAGAGTTATGTCTCCTTTGTCCAGTGAAGCTCGCACGGCGCCTCCGTTAATAAAGGCTACATCGGTTTTAAGGGTAGAGCGGTAAGCATCGGTAACAAAGTCTGCCAAGTTAGTTTCTTGCCAGCGGACATAGGTATACGTTTCAACATCTTCTGATATAAGATCCGCCTCGCTATAACCGACAGTTTCACCCGCTATTTCTACAAGTTGTGCATTAACTTCAGCAACTTTGTTGGCGGTAGTTTCGTCTATGTCAGTAAATTCTTTATAGGAGGAAAGCTTGGTGGAAAGGTCATTTCCTTCTTCAGCAGAGGGCGTAATAATCAATTCGCCAATGTTGGTTAGTTTGGTACCTGTCTGAATTAACGGTACCGATTCATTGTTTTTATTAAGTGCGGTTTTGTTGTACGTTTCATGAGAATGCCCGTCAATGAAAGCATCGATGCCCTTGGTATTTTTAATTACCGCATCACTGGTCCATTTATCTGAGACACCCGTTTCTCCTAAATGACCTACTGCAATTGCATAACCGGCATCTTCATTGGTAGCGTTATCTACGGCGTTATGAACGGCGCTATAAAGCGCTTGTCCTGTTTCGTCGTTGCAAAAGTCATACAGATAATTCCCTGAGTCATCTTGAAATACCGTGGGATTTGAAGAGGTTAGTGTTTCGGGGGTGGTAATACCGATATAGGCAATAGTGAGCGAATCATCGTTATCGTTAGGATCTTCGTAATTGATATTTTCATAGGTTTCAAGGGAATAAGGAGCCAGCTGAAGGTTTCCATTAGTATCAGTGAAATTGCACGAGAGATAGCTGCCTTCAAAATTGTCTAGAAACCATCCGAATTGATCCATTCCAAAGTCGTATTCATGATTGCCAGGGATGGCGTAGTCATAACCAACAAAGTTCATAAGATCGGTTATTGTTTCGCCCTTGGAAATGGTGCCTGCGACATCTCCTTGTACGGCATCACCTGCATCGATAAGCGTGACATACTCTTCGCCATAGGTGTTATCTGCGGCAGCTTTATAGGCTGCAACTCCTGCATAGCCTAGAGAATCTCGCTCCTCATTATCGAAATCAATTTTGCAGTGCACATCGTTGGTAAATACAATCGACACACTTTGAGCTAGTTCCTCATTATTGTCTGTGTCACTGATTTTGCTTTGAGTTTGCGATGAATCTGAATCATCGGCTTGTTCGCTGTTTTGGCTGAGTGAAGTTTCGTTTGTTTGTTCTTCGCTCAATTCCTTTGAAGGAGAGGTTGGCTCATCAGCATAAAGTTGAGAAGCTGATAGAGGTACGAAAGAAACAACTAATAAAACGCCAAGTACTACGGAAAGAATCTTATTCTTTATGGCGCAACGATAACCTTTTGAGCAAGTTGATGCAGGTGAGAAGATTAAAATGGCTCCTAACAAGATGAGTCAGGAGCCATTGTAGCGTGAATACAGGTTGGTTATAAGAACAACTCGTTAAATAGAGCAATTATGGTAACGAACTATTCTTTGCCGTCCCAGCAGTACGTGCAAACCTTCGTTGGGTCAATACCGATTGCCTCAAGCATGCCAGGCAAGGACTGGAATTCGAGGGAATCAAAGCCCATCTTTTCGCAGATAGATTTCAGCAAGCACTTGCCGCGTTCGGTATGTGCGTCAGCATATTCTTCCAGATACTTGTCGCCTTCTTCGCCTTCCAATTCACGTACTACACGACGAGCAATTAAGTCCATATCGGACTTACCACGCGAGAACGTGAGGTATTTGCAGCTAAACATAATAGGAGGGCAAGCGGAGCGCATATGAACCTCTTTTGCGCCTGCTTCATATAAGAACTCGACAGTTTCGCGCAACTGGGTACCGCGCACAATAGAGTCATCAACGAAGAGAAGCTTCTTATCCTTAATCAATTCAGGAATGTGAATTTGCTTCATTTTAGCAACATGATTGCGTACTTCTTGGTTGCTTGGCATGAAGGAGCGAGCCCAGGTTGGGGTGTATTTAATGAAAGGACGAGCAAATTGCTTGCCACTTTGGGTTGCGTATCCAATAGCATGAGGAGTACCAGAATCAGGAATGCCACCTACATAGTCAACGTCAGGCAATACACCACGAGCAGCTTCGTCACGTGCCATGATTGCGCCATTGTTATAGCGCATTACTTCAACATTTACGCCTTCGTAATTTGAATTTGGATAGCCGTAATATACCCACAAGAATGCACAAATCTTCATGTCGGTGCCAGGCTCAACGAGGGTTTTGTAGCCTTCGGCATCTACTTGAACGATTTCGCCTGGGCCAAGTTCGTATTCATCGTCGTAGCCAAGTTTATGATAGGCAAATGATTCAAAGGAAATGCAATGACCATCAGCATCTTTGCCAATCAAAATAGGAAGACGTCCCATTTTGTCTCGTGCAGCAATGATCGATCCGTCATCTTTCATAATAAGGAGGGTGAGGGATCCATCAATTACTTCTTGAGCAAACTGGATGCCCGATACAAAGTCGTCCTTTTGATTGATAAGTGCAGCAACAAGTTCGGTGGAATTAACCGCACCTGAACTCATAGCCATAAATTGGCGACCACCAACGGAAAGGAATTTATCAACCAATTCGTCGGTGTTGTTAATAGCGCATACCGTAGTAAGAGCAAACGTACCTAAATGAGAGCGTACAAGAAGAGGTTGAGGATCGGTATCGCTAATGCAACCAATACCACTGGTTCCGTGGAAGGTATCAAGATCATCTTCGAATTTTGTACGGAAAGGAGTGTTTTCAATCGAATGAATTTCGCGCTGAAAACCATCTTTAACATCATGGATGATCATGCCTGCTCGGCGAGTGCCAAGGTGAGAGTGATAATCAACGCCAAAGTAAACATCAATGACAACATCACGCTTCGATGCCGCACCAAAAAATCCGCCCATCGTATGCCTTTCGTTTAGTATTTACTAATCGTCTTGTGATAGTGGTTACACTATCGGTTGTTTTGAGCCACAAATTTTATTACACCTCTGGATTATTACATATGTGTAACAAGAAATTATAAATCAGTATAAAATTGGCTCATTGTGACATGGTGCTTTAGTTTGGTCGGTGTTAAACCACGGATTTTTGGTATATATTCACCAGGTTTGAGTATCATCAAGTCGAAAATGACAATTACACTACCGTTTAAATGAAAGTTTTTGATCGGTATTTCTAAAATGCTATTATTGCGGTGACATTTAAGAAAAGGAGCACGTATGTTAGAACTTAAGAACATTGTTTTCGACGTGCCTGTCGAAGAAGGTTCTTCAAAAACTAAACGCATCATTGATGATATTTCGCTCACCGTTGATGAAAATAAGTTTGTTGTAATTACTGGTCCTAATGGTGGCGGCAAGTCTACGCTTGCTAAAATTATTATGGGCATTGAGCAGCCTACATCGGGCAGCATTATTTTTGATGGAACTGATATTACAAACCTGTCTATCACTGAACGAGCAAAGCTTGGTATTGGGTACGGCTTTCAACAACCTTCTCGTTTTAAGGGAATGAAGGTAAAGAAGCTTTTAGAAATTGCAGCAGGCAAGCGTCTTCCTATGCTTGCTTGTAATGAATATTTAGGCAAAGTTGGTCTTTGTTCTGCGAATTATCTTACTCGTGAGGTTGACAAAAACCTCTCTGGTGGCGAATTGAAGCGTATTGAAATTGCTACGATTTTGGCATCGGATCCAAAACTTGCTATTTACGATGAGCCTGAAGCAGGCATTGATTTGTGGAGCTTTGATCGCTTAACTCAAACATTTGAAGATATCTATAAGCAGGGTAATGGTCACTCCATCATCATTATTTCTCATCAGGAACGAATCATTTCCTTGGCGGACGAAATTGTGTGCTTGCGCAATGGCAAAATCGAAGCACAAGGTCCCGTAGATGAAATCATGCCAAAACTCGGATTTTCTCAGAAAGATAACAGCTATTGCTCTTTTACCGAGCCTCCTGAGCTTCACCTTACTGAGATTCCTGTTACGTGTTAGGAGATCATAATGGCTGTAGATCTTTCTCCCATAGATGCAGATTTGCTTAAAACTTTAACGAATGTTCACGGTATTCCTGAAGGTGCTTACAACATTCGCAAAGATGGTGAACTGCTTACTCGTCATAGCTCTGCAAATATTGAAATTGCAACTAAGACGGATCATCCTGGAATTGATATCTTTGTTAAAGAAGGAACAAAAGGCGAACGTGTATATATTCCCGTTATTGTTTCGAAGGCAGGAATAAAAGATGTGGTATACAACACGTTCCATATTGGTGATAACTGTGATGTGGTAATTATTGCTGGCTGCGGTATCCATAATGATAGTCACAAGGCTTCTCAGCATGATGGTATTCACACCTTCTATATTGGCAAGAACTCTCGTGTTAAGTATGTAGAAAACCACTACGGCGAAGGTTCTGGCGATGGTGCCCGCATTCTTAATCCAGTAACAAAGGTGTATCAGGATGAGAACTCATTCTGCGAAATGGAAATGGTTCAAATCCGCGGTGTTACCTCCACGGTTCGTGATACCGACGCTGAATTAGGAGCGGGAGCTAAGCTTATTCTTACCGAAAAGTTGCTCACCGACGGAGACCAAAAGGCAACTTCAAACATGAATATTCGCCTTATTGGGGATGATTCTAATGTTCAGGTAATTTCTCGTAGTGTTGCCCAGGATAATTCGGTACAAATTTTTAACCCCTTGGTTTCTGGCGAAGCAGCATGTCATGGTCACGTTCAGTGCGATGCTATTATCATGGGAAATGCAGTAGTAAAAGCTATTCCTGGTATTGAAGCGGCTCACGAGGATGCGCAGCTTGTACACGAAGCTGCTATTGGGAAAATTGCAGGGGATCAAATTACAAAACTTATGACTCTTGGTTTGACCGAAGAGGAAGCAGAAGCTGAAATCCTAGATGACTTCTTAAGTTAGAGTGACAAGGGAAACAAGAGAGACAAGATTGTTTCTCGTTACTAGAGTGGTAGTATTTCGTTAGCGCAATGGTGGTGCCTCGAATGTAGGTTCGAGGCACTTTGTTTTTTTAAAGATTGGATGACGCTATGATCTTTCAGCTTGCGACAAGAAAATACCTTGAACAGATGTGCGACATTACTGATCAGGCTAAAACTCAACTTAAAGCTATGGGGGTTGACCAGTGGCAAAACGGTTATCCATCGAAAGAAACGTGGGAGCATGATATTGAAGTAGGGTGCACCTATTTAGCTATTGACGAAATGACCGACAAAGTAATGGGTATATTTGCATATTTTACGGCAAACGAACCAACGTATAACACCATAGATGGTTCCTGGCTAACTGGGGATAAAGTTGATGATGGCTCCTATGTTTCTTTGCATAGGGTGTGCGTATCGAATGCATATTAAGGTATTGGTGTAGTGGGTAAGATGTTTGACTATGTGGCTGAACGTGCACTCTCAGAGAAGCTTCACTCTATTCGTATTGATACTCATCAAGACAATAAACCTATGCTTCGGGCTCTAGAAAAAGCTGGTTTTAGTCGATGTGGAACAATACGATTAATTGGTGGGTTGGAAAATGGGCAGCTTCGTGTTGCGTTCGAAAAGATAGTTTAAAAGCTTAATGCTGCTTTAGGAGTTAGCATGGTATCTAATCAAACCAACAGTAAGGCTCAATCAAGCGCGAACCAAGAGGTTAGGATCAATAGTCCTGGAAACGAAGCTTCGCGAAAAGATAATTCTTCGAAAAGAAGAACAAAGATACAGGGGGTTCCTTCCACAACTCGTCGTACCCTTCATTATTATTGGATGGTTACTAAGCGCCATAAGGGCTACTTCTTTGGTCTTATGGCTGCTACTTTTGCTTTTGTCGCGCTGCTTACCTACGGCAATCCTTATGTTATGAGTTTGGTGGTTGATAGGGTTAGCGCCGATCCTGTACCAGCCGATAAAGTCTTCGAGGTGTTTGCGCCTTATATTATTGCGCTTATAGCGATTAATGTTTTTGGTCAGGCGGCAAGCAAACTTCAAGACTACACCATGTACAAGCTAGAAATTGCTGCTGCCTACGATTTGGCTACGATGTCATTTGATGCGCTTTGTAACCAATCTATGTCGTTTCACTCAAATAGATTCGGCGGCACGCTGGTTAGTCAAACTTCTAAGTTTATGAGTGCTTACCAGCAGTTGTTAGAAACCATTACCTTCCCTTTTTTGCCTGTGGTATGTTCGGTTATTTTTACCTGTAGTATTCTTGCGCCGCGTGTTCCGCTCTACGTAGTAATTCTTATGATCCTGCTTGTAATTTATGCATCTGTTTCTTATTACATGTACAAGCGCATTCTTCATTTAAATGAACAAGCAGCTGGTGCTCAAAACCAGCTTTCAGGTGAACTTTCCGATTCTGTTGCCAATATTCTTTCAGTTAAAACCTATGGGAGGGAAGACTACGAGCGGAATCTTTTTGATAAAGCTAATAAAGAAGTTGTTGCTCGTGATTCGAAGCGCATGTGGGCATCTTTAACGCGCGGTATTATCACGGCATGTATTACGGTGGTAATTATGTCGGTTGTTACCGTATTTATTGCTGGAGGTAATGCGTGGTATGGAATTACTCCTGGTACGTTAGTGGTAATGTTTACCTATACCTACACCATTACCAATCAGTTTAATTTTATTAATAATGGTCTTCAGCGTTTTAACCGAGCCTTTGGCGATGCAAGTGGGATGACGATTATTTTAGATGAGCCACGACTTGTTGCCGATAAGCCAGATGCAAAACCCCTTGTGGTTACCAAGGGTGCTATTGATTTTGAAGGCATTGGTTTTTCTTATACCGATGGAAATACTAAAACTCAAGTATTTAAAGACTTCGATTTACATATTCCTGCTGGTCAACGTGTTGGACTCGTGGGAATGAGCGGTGCAGGAAAAACAACCCTTACTAAGTTATTGCTGCGTTTATCGGATATTCAAGAGGGTCGTATTTTGGTCGATGGTCAAAATGTTGCTGATATTACCCAGCAATCTCTTCGTCGCCAAATTGCCTACGTTCCTCAAGAGGCGCTGCTCTTTCATAGGACTATTGCAGAAAATATTTCTTACGGAAAACCTGATGCTTCCATGGATGAAATTCGTGAAGCAGCGCGTCAAGCCAACGCTTTGGAATTCATTGAGAATCTTCCGCAAGGCTTCGATACCATAACAGGCGAGCGTGGTGTGAAACTATCGGGTGGTCAGCGTCAGCGCATTGCTATAGCTCGTGCGATGTTGGCAGATTGCCCTGTTCTGGTTTTAGATGAGGCAACGAGTGCCCTTGATTCTGAAAGCGAACACCTTGTACAAGATGCATTAGAAAAGCTGATGCACGGCCGAACTTCTATTGTGGTGGCGCATCGTCTATCTACGGTTGCAAGTCTAGATAGGATAGTGGTTCTCTCTGATGGTGCCATAGTAGAAGATGGGCCACACGCTACCCTTATTGAACAAGGCGGCGAGTATGCCCATCTTTGGAGTAGACAAACTGGTGCCTATTTGGAATAGGCTGTATTTCAGTCGGTAGGTTTTGTTACAGTCCAAACATAGTGTAGAGAAGTTCAATACCAGTTTCGGTTTTGAACTTCTCTTTTAAGGCTTTGCGAAGACTTTCTTCATTGGCGTTTTGTTCGCTCATGGTAATAAGCATCTCCGCTTCAATAAGTACCTGATGGTCGAATGTTTTTGCTTGTTCAGTATCATGAAAATGCTCAATTAGCCAAACAACACGTTCGGTTGTATCATCGGAAAAACCCACTTCGTTTAATAGAGCGCGTGCGTATTTTGCCCCTTCTTTATCGACAAGCTTTTTGTCGCATTTTCCATGCTTTCTCATGGCAGGAAGGGCGCCAATTGAGTGAAGAATAGCAGCAGCTTCAATGATAATCTGTGCCTTTTTGTTTGCGTTTTCAGCATAAGCAATGGTACGGGCAAGACTATGAACTCCGATGAAATGCTGAATGCGTTTTGGTTCAGCGGTATCAAAAGAAATCATTTCCATCATGAGCGTATGGAGCAATTTTTGCTCTTTTTCCAAAATATCTGCCATGGAGCAGCTCCTATTCTCTATCTTTGCTTCGCTTTTCAAATATGGTATTATAAACAAGTTTTAGTGTACCCAAAACTGGAGAAACGTCACTTATGGATTTAGCTAAGCAAGCACAAATTATTACCAATATTCATGATACTTTGAGCGACTTTGTTGGTCAAAAACTTCGCGTTAAGGCCAACATGGGTCGCTCTAAAATTGTAGAGAGCGAAGGTGTACTTATGCAGGTTCATCCTCAGCTCTTTATTATGGAAGTAAAGCGTAAGCGCGGTGCATCTGCTCGTCAGTCTTATCAGTATGTTGACATTCTGACTGGCATGGTTGAATTAAGCCAAGACGGTCAGCCAATTTTTGGTAAGTTCATCGAAGATGATGAAGACGAAGAAGCTACGACAGAAGCTAGCACTGAAAAGGAGCCAGTAGAGGCTCTGGTCTAGTTTCGCTCTTATTGGGTGCAACGGCATCAACATGAAAGCGAATTGCTTTAAAGCTTAAGGTCTTTAGAATCGACAAAGTAAGAGCATGTAGTGATGGATCGAACGTTTAGTTCGGTCCATTTTGCTGCATAAGACCTTTATTGGTTGCGCTTAGCTTATATAGAGAAACAGGGCTTTCCAGTTATCTGAATAATTAGTCCATATATCTAATCGCATATTTATTTCTGGGTTCACAGACAAATTCAATTAAACTGTTGAATTTGGGTTTTATGAAATAAAGGGAGTTTACATGGATGCTGATTTTAATGCGTGGCTAATTTCGGTTACGACTGCTTTCGATGACTTCTTATATACCTATATCTTGGTATTTTTGTTAGTCTTCGTCGCGATTTACTTTACGGTACGTACGCGTTTTGTACAGATTCGCTATTTCAAGGATATGTTCACTCAGCTCTTTGAGAAAAAACATGTTCCTGGCAAAAAATCAATTTCATCATTTCAGGCAATGATGGTTTCTACCGCTTCTCGTGTTGGTACGGGCAATATTGCTGGTATTGCTACAGCAGTAGCACTTGGCGGTCCTGGTGCAATTTTCTGGATGTGGCTGATGGCGCTTTTCGGTGCTGCCTCCGCATTCGTTGAATCTACGTTGGCTCAGATTTGGAAAGTTCGCGGTAAAAATGGCGAATTCCGTGGTGGTCCTGCTTATTACATTGAACAGGCCCTAGGTCAGCGTTGGTTGGGCATTGTTTTTGCAGTGCTGCTTATTATTTGTTACGCCTACGGTTTTAATGGGTTGCAGGCCTATAACATGGCTAGTGCTCTTGAATACTACATTCCAGATTATGCAACCAACGGTACTGCGGTTGCTCTTGGCATTGTACTGTGCGTTATGACGGGCTTTGTAATCTTTGGTGGCGCAAAGCGTATTAGTATTATCTCTTCTGTTTTGGTGCCCGTAATGGCTATTGCCTATTTGGGCATGGGCCTCTTCATTACGGTGACTAACTGGTACCTTTTGCCAGATGCGTTCTATTACATTTTCCAATCTGCGTTTGACTTTGAATCAATTTTTGGTGGTTTTGCAGGTTCGGTAATTGTTCTTGGTATTAAGCGTGGTCTGTTCTCCAATGAAGCAGGTATGGGTTCTGCTCCTAATGCTGCAGCTACGGCGAGCGTTTCCCATCCTTGTAAGCAGGGTTTGGTTCAGACTCTGTCAGTTTATTTGGATACCATGCTTGTTTGTACCTGTTCTGCATTCATTGTTCTTATCTTCTTTGTTCAGCAGGGTGGTACCTTTGGCGATTTGAACGGTATGCCTTTAGTTCAGATGGCTATCAATTCTTCAATCGGTGAATTTGGTATTCATGTAGTTACGTTTGCAATCTTCTGCTTTGCGTTCTCTAGCTTGATTGGTAATTACTTTTACGCGGAAGGCAACATTCGCTTCATTACTAAGAGCAATGTTGTTTTGAACGTTTTCCGTTTTACCTGCTTGATCGCTATCATGGTGGGCTGCCTGAATAACTTCACCCTTGCGTGGAACTTTGCCGATATTACGATGGCATTTATGGCTATTGTTAACCTGGTTGCTATCTTCTTGCTTGGTAAATGGGCGTTTAAGGCGCTGGATGACTACACGAAGCAGCGCAATCGCGGTTTGAATCCTGTGTTTGTATCTGACCGAATTGAGGGCATGCCTCGTACTGAATGCTGGCATGTTGAAAGTGATCAGCTTGAAGATGTTGGTCCTGAACCCATGAAGGAATATCTCCAGGATTCTATGGATATCGACGGCGAGGCTACGGGCTTGAAGTAGTAGTGAAAACTTCTTAAGAGTCTTTGGTGCTTAAATAGAGATAGAGTATTTCTGGCATCGTAAAAGAAGCGTTTCTGACCGATGGGTTAGAAACGCTTCTTTCTTTTGGTGTTATTACGTTGGCGTGAAACTAAAGCTTAGTTCTTGTGTCGTTACCTTTTCTGGTTGCTTTTAACCTTCCATTTGGTTGATTTCTTCTTTAGTGAAAACAGGACCTTCAAGGCAAATAAAGTGGCTTCCGATATTGCATCGACCGCACTTGCCAACACCGCATTTCATGCGTTTTTCTAGAGTGGTTACAATTTGTCCTGGCTCAAATCCCATTTTCTGTAGGGATTCACTACACGTTCGGTATAAAGAAGGACCACCGCAAAGGACAGCTACGCTATTGTCCGTAACGGGCAACTCTAGGCTTTCAAGGAATGGTGCGGTGTAGGCGACGGGACCATCCCAATTGTCGCTTCCGTGATAAACACTTACATGCACATCCATATCGGGAACGTTTTGCCAATTTTCGAAGAGATCTTTTTTACAAACAAGATCATCATAGTTACTCGCAGAATATACGAAATCTATATGACCATAATCTTTTCGATGGTTGATGCAATAGAGCAAAAACGAACGAACAGGTGGCATGCCAATGCCGCCTCCGATGAATATAAGATCGCGTCCTTTGCAGGATTCGTAAGGAAACCAGTTGCCATAGGGTCCACGTAAACCAACTTGGTCTCCCACTTCCATGCTATGCAGTACCTCGGTATTGTGACCTACGCGTTTTACCGTAAATTCAAGGTAATCTTCGCCTGTTCCTGAAATGCAGAACATGGATTCGCCTTCAGGGATAGGGGACAGCATAGCTAATTGTCCTGGTTTAGAGTCAAAAGGCTTTGTTCCATCGAGCTTTTGTACGCGAAACGTTTTAACATCTTTCGTTTCTTCTGTTATGTCGACAATTTTGCAGATCAGAGGAATATAAGGTTCTCCGCCATGGGCGCAGTCGTGTTGTATTTCGATTTTATTCATGCGACAACGCTCCAATCTTATCTATGAGTACCGTAATATCTAAATTGACGGGACACTTTTCGACGCATCTTCCGCAACCAACGCAAAGCATTTTGCCGTAGCGGTCTTCGAAGTAATTGAGTTTATGCATGAAGCGGTTACGAACACGATCTTTTTTGTTGGGTCGTGGATTATGTCCGCCTGCCATCTCGGTATATTCGCTAAACATACAGCTATCCCAACACCTAAAACGTACGCCTTCTTTGTATTTGTTTTCTTGGGAAATATCAAAGCAGTAACACGTTGGACAGAGATAGGTACACGTACCGCAGTTTAGACATTTAATACTGAGAGCATCCCAAAGCTCTGGGTTGTTGCTTAAAGTATCAAGCTTTTCTTTAATGTTTGTGCTGTCAACTTGCAAGGTGCAATGGACTTCTTGTGGTTGCACTTCCTCTTCTTTCAGAAGAGGAGCCCATACTTCGAGCGTCTTTTCACCTTTTGCTGTGTATGCCTCTACTTGGTAGGTATCATCAGTTTCACGAAGCATGATATCTGCTGTAGGTGCATTGTTAGGGTCAAGCCCCATTGATTCACAAAAGCACGTTTTTGCAGGATGAGTACAACCAATAGCTACGGTAAGCAACTTGTCTCGTTTTGCTTGGTAGTATTCATCGACAAACCCCTTAGTTAGAAATACATCGTCCAAACACTCGAGTGAGCGCATATCGCATGGCCTGACTCCGAAAAGAATTTGCTCCGATGATTCGATAATGGGGTCAATGAACATTTCATTATCATTATTTACACCGTAGTGATACATCTTCTGACACTGCGGAAAGAGCAGATCCTTTGGTGGAAGAAGAGTATTAGTTGCATCAAGACGCATAGGGTCGGATGAGGCATAGGGCGCAAATTTTAAAACCCCTGATACCTCTTTTGGTACATAGACTAGTGCGGACTGTGAAAGCTGGGTAAGTAAAGCATCAAGATTGTTTTTTGGCAGTGTTTTCATCTACGCCCTCCTTTCACATAAACTCTTCGACGTCATCTCGGTTGTAATGATTAAGTGCATCAGTATTGGAAGTGGTCATACCTGATTGCGTTTTTCCAAAGAGGAATTCCATGTCGTTATGGAGCTTGCGATTAAGTGTCATTAACGGAAGTCCCATAGGGCAAACTCGTTCACATTCACCACATCCTATGCATTTGTCGGAAACATGGAACGCTCGAGTAATGCCGTAAAAGCGGTTTTCATTTAAATTGTTCTGTTTGCCGAGCCATTCGGTATTTCTTTCGTTAACAAAGCAGGTACGGCATGTGCAAACAGGGCAAACATCACGACACGCATAGCATCGAATGCACTTTTCAAACATGTCGTCAAAAAATTTCTGACGTTCTTCGCGACTCATAGAAGCAATGGCAACAACCATTTCTTCGCCACTTTCAAGGGGCTGATCAAAGACAGGATCTGCTAAAAGTTCGTCATAATCAGGAGGATTTTGGAATTCGCAATACATGCACTTATCCAGGATCATTCCTGTTTCAGAATCTTTCATGCGAGGACAAGGGATGCCAAGAAGATAGACATCTTCGCGTTTAAATTGATTGTCTTGAATCATTCGATTGACGCCACGACCATCGCATCCTCGAACTGCAAGAGCAACTTTCCCTCTGCCTTTTAAATCCTGCATATATTTTGCCAGCGTGTTATGGCAATATTCGTTAAACACTAAGCGGTCAGTATCTTCGGGCTTGAAACAAACCAGAGGAGTTGTTTGCTTTTCGAAGCGGCCCGTTTCCCATCCTACAACCGCATAAACACTTCCTTCTTCCAGCAAGGTTCGTGCGCGGCTGCGAAGGGCATCTTGAATAGTAGCCATTAGATTTCGCCTCCTTCATTGATGGAAGAAGCGCGAGAACCAAATACGTCTGATCCAAGTGATGGACTTAAGGTAAAGTCCTGTTTAATGGGACCAAGTTCGATTATGCGGTTGCAAAATTCCGTGATAACATCGCGGAATTTACCCGCTTCAGCCCCAGAAATCCAACGAATTTGAAAACGATCAGGCTCTAGACCGATGTATTCGAGTAATCTTTTGTAAATCATCATGCGGCGTTTCGCGTAATAATTTCCTGTTGAATAATGGCAGTCACCAGGATGACAGCCGCACACAATAACCCCGTCACATCCGCGCTGAAGTGCTTCGAGCACAAATTGAGGGTTAACGCGGCCAGAACACGGAACTCGTAGCAGGCGAATATCAGCGGGATATTTCATGCGGTTCAGTCCAGCAAGGTCTGCTCCTGCATAGGTGCACCATTTACAGGTGAAGGCAAGAACCTTTGGTTTGAAAGGTTCAGCATCTTGCGCTCCTGCAGTATTGGCCATATAGGCAGAATTGAGCGGTGTTGAAGGGGCTGCAGTGTCGAACGCTGTTGATGAAGTAAGGGTCGTTTGTTCTACCACTGACATAGTGCATCTACCTCCTTCATAATTGCATTATCGGTGTAGCCGAGTAAGTCGAGTGCGCCGCTGCGACATGCTGCAGCACATGCGCCACATCCTTGACAAAGCACCGAATTAACTTCGCAAACTGTACGAGTAACTTTGACAGAATTTTCGCGTAAATTCTTTTCTACCAGGCTTAATGCGCCATAGGGGCAGATACTAATGCATGTTCCACAGCCTGAGCATTTAGAAATATCAACTTGGCTGACTTGTGGATTTGACTCAAGTGAATCGTGCGCGAACATAACAATTACCTTGGCTGCTGCGGCACCTGCTTGAGCGACGGTATCGGGGATATCTTTTGGCCCTTGAGCAACACCTGCAAGGAAAATGCCTCGAGACGCTGTTTCTACAGGACGAAGTTTTGGATGGGCTTCAGTGATCCAATTGTCTTCATCGCACTGTACCCCAAACATCATGGCAGTTTCTTTTGCATCAGGTGAAGCAACCATTGCGGTTTCAAGAACTACCATATCGGCATCAACAACGACATTTTCTCCTGATAGAGTATCTGCGCCCATAACCACAAGGTGGTCATTTTCCTGGTAGATTTTGCTTACTCTGCCACGTATGTACAGAGCACCATCGTTTTTAGCTTGCATATAGAATTCGTCATAGCGTCGTCCTGGCGTTCGAACATCCATATAGAAGACGTAACAATTTCCATCAGGCACTTTGTCAAGGAATTGATGTGCGTGCTTAGCTCCATACATACAGCAGGCACGTGAGCAGTAACTCTTGCCTTTGTGTGGATCACGGCTACCGACGCACTTAACGATTACTAAGTTTTTAGGTTCTTTGCCATCAGAGGGTCTTAAGATATGACCTTCAGTAGGGCCAGATGCGTTCACTAAGCGCTCGAAGCTTAATCCATCTATGACATCAGGATATGCTCCGCCGCCATATTCAGGATAAATATCTTGCCAGCGAATGAGATCATATCCCGTTGCTAAAATAACAGCTCCGTAAGTTTCGGTGGTTACCTTATCTTCATCGTTGTAAACAATAGCTCCCGTGGGACAAATCTTTGCGCATACGCCGCATTTTCCTTGTGTGAGCTTGCGGCAATGAGATGCATCGATGATGGGCTTTGAAGGTACGGCCTGCTCAAAGGTTTTATAAATTGCCGTACGGCATCCCATGTTTTCGTTGAATTCGTTTGGGATGTTTTTCTCGGGACATTTTGTGGTGCACATGCCGCACCCTGTGCAAAGGTTGTGGTCAACGTACTTTGCCTTTTCGCGAATAGTCACTTGGAAATTCCCTACGAAGCCATCTACTTTTTCTACTTCAGAAAGAATTTTTATCGTGATGTTGGGATGGTTGCCAACTTCTGACATCTTCGGAGTGCAAATACAGGCTGCGCAGTCTAGGGTAGGGAAGGTTTTGTCAATCTTTGGCATTTTGCCACCGACAGTGGGCTTCCGCTCGACTATAGTTACCTGATACCCTGCATCTGCAATATCAAGTGCCGCTTGCATACCAGCAATTCCGCCACCAACAATTAGAGCGCGTTTGGTAATGGGGATTTGCTGCGTATGGAGTGGTTTTGCTTTTTCAACTTTAGCCACTGCCATTTTAAGCAAGTCTTTTGCTTTGGCGGTTGCTTCTGCTTTGTCGGTATGTACCCAAGAACATTGCTCTCGGATATTGGCTACTTCAAGCATGTAAGGATTTACTGAAGTTTGAGCTAATAGTTTTTGCCAGGTAAGTTCGTGCATGGCAGGAGAACATGCCGCCACAACAATACGATCAAGCCTGTTTTCTTCAATAGCTTCTTTAATTTGCTTTTGATTAGGATCTGAACAGGTGTATTTGTTGTTTTCAACATGTACTACATTAGGAAGGGTGGAAGCATATTCTGCAACTTCTTGTGTGTTTACTACGCCGCCAATATTTGTTCCGCATTGGCAAACGAATACGCCAATTCTGCTCATGTATTCCACCTCCTCTAGTTTGCCTGTGAATCTTCGAGCGCTTGCTCGGATTTAGTTTGGGCCGCTTTTTCTTTATCACGAAGTGCTTTTCGCTCTAGTGCTTCGCGAATGCGACGTGCTTTTTCTTCTTCAGGGGATTCTGGTTCTTCTTCTGGGACGATGGGGCCTAATTTTTGTTTGACCAAATCGATTGCTGGAACAAAATGACGCGTGATGCCCGCTTGTTCAGGAGTTGCACCTAATGCCAAAGCTATCAGTTCGGTAAAGAAATAAACAGGCATATGGTAGTCAGTTTTGTGTTCCTGATTAATCTTTTCTTCGCGCATGTCGAGGTTCATCCAACAAAGGGGACATGCAGTTACTATGCATTCTGCTCCATTGAGGTAAGCATTGTGGAATATGCGCTCAGCCGCATTGCGTGCCGCTTTTGGGCGAATTACATGATTGGAGGCACCACAGCATTCAGTTTTGAAGCTCCAGTCTATGCATTGCGCGCCAGCTGCATTAAGTAGATCTTCCATGTTTTGAGGGTTTTCGGTGTTTGCTGCTTGGGTTATTTCTTGAGGACGAACCTGACCACATCCGTAATAACAAGCAACCTTCATACCACCAAGTTGCAGCTTGAGGCGGTCGGTAATAGCTGTAATCATTTCAGGAGTAGTGAGCGCGTCAAGTAAATTCGTTACTTCAACGGTTCCTCGGTAGTTCATACCAATGATGTTGTTGATTCGCGTACGATAACTGGCATTACTATTGGTTTTTACTTCTGCGCGTTTAAGTGCTGCATAACAGCCAGTGCAGGGAGTCAGTATTGGTAAATACGGGTGCTGATCTTCGCTAAGCGCTAAGTTGCGCGCTGATAACGAATGCATGAGATCATCATTAACCGTTGGTGCTGCCGATGCTCCGCAGCAATTCCAGTCATTGATTTCGTATAAGGTGATATCTAAGCATCCAGCAACATAAGCAGTGGATTCAGCATAAGAAATTCCCGTCGAGTGGAATGAACAACCAGGGAAGAAGGAAAATGCTTTAGTCATTGCACCCATCTCCTTCAGTTAAGTTCAGGTGTTCATAGGGGTTTTGTTGCTGGCATTTTTCAACAATGGCTTTTATAGCTTCTGGGTTTTGGCTCTGTTGGATAGAAATGCCAATCATATTTTTTTGGTACATCTTAGGAGCAGCAAAAGCATCTTGCATAAAATGCCCTGATGCTAAGTTGTATTGAGCAGCAAGGTACTGTTCGTTCGATTTGCCTTTTGATTTGATTCCTTTTATGAAGAGTGTTTCAAATACATTGGAATCGTGGAGTTTGTGATGGCCTGTTGCGTGAGATGCTCTGCGTACTTCTCGCATTACTGCTGCCGTGTCAACTTTTTGGGGGCATCGTGCAGAACAGGTATTGCACTGTGCACAAATCCAAGGAGATTCGGCTTTTAAGACCTGATCAACTTTTCCCATTTGAAGTAAGCGCATGATTTGCTGTGGGGGAAGATCCATCGCTTCTGCCATAGGGCAGCCAGCAGAACATTTTCCGCATTGATAACAGTCGCGAAGATTCACCCCAGCGTTTTGGGCAATTTCATTTACGAAATTTCTCTCTTCGCCTGTTGTCTCAGTGAGGTTAACCGTTCTCATGAGACTCCTTCCTCTCTGCTTTGCACTTGGTAAAGTGCGGTGTGGGGAGAGGCGTCGTTCGCATGGTGTGCGGACGAGCCGAATTGTTAGCTCGGCGTAGAAGCTTCTGGTGTTCGGGCAAGGGAAGCTTCTTTTTCGTCACTATCTTTGTAGCTCAAATATCGCCTAGCTACATCAACATTTGGTGTGCACGGTTGAATTTAATATCCGAGGTGTGTCATTTATCATTTCGTGGATAAGAGATTCAGAGATAATAGTTTTATTACGACGTATTCTTAGCGGAGATGCGGGCAATCAATTTTGTGGGTTTACGCGTTTAATGTTTGCTTTGTGATGTATTAGGGGGAAGTCATGGAGCGGTTTGTGGAGGGAACTGAGAACCAGGAAAACTCTGGTCGCTGGGTAACTCATTCGTGCTTTTTTGCTTGCGGTGGGCGGTGTGTTAATCGCTCTTTTGTTTGTGATGGAAAAGTTCTTTTTCAAGATACCGATTCGCTCCATGCTGATTCTCCTGATTATCCTCAGCAGCGTGGTTGTGCGCGCGGACGATCCCTTCGTCATGCAATCTTTAGCAAAGATAGACTTACTCACCCCTTAAAACGCAAGCACTGGAGCGTAGGTGGGGGAAATAAGGGACTGCGTGGCTGTGATGAATGGGAAGAAATCAGTTGGGATGAAGCGTTAGGTATCGTTGCTTCTGAGGTCACGCGTATCAAGGAAGCCTATGGTAATAAGTCTATTTTGGCTTTGGGATACGAATACCGAAACGTCATTCCTGGCCTTTACACTGCTCCTTCTTTAAATGCGTATGGTGGTTGTACCACTACGTGGGGACAAGCATCTCAAGGAGCATTCCCCTTGGTATCCAACTCTATGAAGGGGTCTTACAATTTAGGAGCACTCGATTTTTCTGATAGATACGAGATTCGTAAAGCCAAGCTTATTATTATGTGGGGTCAGAATCCTGCATGGTCTCAAGCGGGCAATCCTTTATATCACTACTTACAAGCTAAAAAGGCTGGTGCGCGATTCGTCTTTATTGATTCATGGTTCAATCCTTCTATGCAGGTTCTTGCAGATGAATGGATCGCTGTTCGTCCTGGTACCGATACTGCCTTACTTTTAGGCATTGCTCATTGGATGATCACGCATGATTCGTATGATCAAGAATTTCTTGATAGTCATTGCGTAGGATTTGATGCAGATCATATGCCGAAGGACGCTAATCCTAAAGATAACTTTAAAGACTATGTGCTTGGAACCTATGACGGTGTACCAAAAAATTCTACATGGACATCTTCGATATGTGGGGTACCTAAACAGCGTATTGTGTCTCTTGCAAAGGAAATGGCAAACACAAAACCAATGACAATGCGTGCAAGTCAAGCGCCTGCTCGAAGTGATAATGGAGCTACCTTTGTGCAGGCGTTTTATACCGTTGGTTGGATGACAGGTAATGTTGGTTTCCCTGGTGCAGAAGTATCTGCTGGCGGGTCTGCAGGAAACATGGTTTTCGGTGGCGAACCTTTGGTGCGACCAGGATTTAAGGGATGTACGTGGCCAGAAAATCCTCTGTGTCAGCCGCCTCGTGGTGGCGGCATGCTTGCTCGTGGTGAATATGACCCTGATTTGTTTTATGGGATAGCTATGCCTGAAGTGTGGGACGCTGTTGTTTCGGGGAAATATCACGATTTTGTTCATGGTATTCAGCCAATTGATATTCGTATGCTTTGGAAAATTGGCGATGGTGGACGCATGAATCAGAACCCTAAATTCATGCAAGCAGTAAAGGCGTTTCAAAGCGTTGAATTTGTAGTTGCGAGTGATTTATGGATGACAAACGACGCTCAATATGCCGATATTGTTTTGCCAGCCTCTTCGTTTTGGGAACGTGATGCGCAAGTTCTTACTCAAATAAATAGAGAGACACTCATTTTTGCTCAAAAGGTGTGTGATCCTCCAGGAGAGGCGAAAGAAGATTTGTGGATTGAGGCTGAGTTAGCAAAGCGTTGGGGCATAGATCCCTCCTTGGTTCAGCCGTTATCTACCAAGCAGATGGCTTTTAATGAACTGCTAGGTGCTGAGGTAATTCTTCCTGATGGCAGCGGATGGGAACCTTTAGTCTCTGTTACGAACGAAGATTTAAAGGAGCTTGGTATCGAAGGAGTACCGCATGAAGGTCGCGTCCCTCTTCGAGAATTTTTAGAAACAGGGGTGTATCAAGTTCCACGTCACGAAGGTGATGGATTGGGCCATGTTGCCTATGCTGATTTCTTGAAGGATCCTTCTCGTTCTCCTGTTCAAACCTCGTCGGGAAAGTTTGAAATATATTGTTCTAATTTAGTGCAGCGGTTTAAGGATTTCGGCTTGTCGGATATTGCTCCCATTGCGAACTATGTCCCAGCGCGTGATGGCTTCGAAGCTGAGAGTAGTGAATATCCTCTTCAATGTATAAGCGTGCATGTTCCAAGCAGGTCGCATCAGTTATTTGATAACGTTGCGCAATTGCGGGAGCTTTTCCCTCATGATGTTTGGATTAATCCTCTAGATGCAAAACGCTCTGGAATTTCTCATGGCGAAACGGTCCATATTTCTAGTGCTTATGGCCAAATTCTTCGTCGTGCGAAGGTAACGAAATTGGTAATGCCTGGTGTTGTGATTGTTGGACAAGGCGCTTGGCCATCGATAAATAATCAGGGTATAGATGAAGGCGGAAATGCAAATACCCTTCAAGGCAGTAAGCTTACGGGTGAAGGTCATTGTACCTGGAATACCTCTCTGGTGAGAGTTGATCCTTGGGTAGGCGAACCTCTTCAGCTGGACTATAAACGCATAGATGATTCTCGTAATCAGGAAACGAACGTTTCTTCTTCGTTGAAAATGCTCGCGTTTAAGCAGGAGAAGCTCTTGCAAAATAATTTTGCCCAAAATAAGTCCTCTCATGAAAGTCAGACTATTAACTTGAGTAAAGACACTGGTGAGCTAGCGTTCTTTTTTAATGCTGATGAATGCTCTGGGTGTAAAGCGTGTGTTGCGGCGTGTAAAGATGTTCATAATCTTCCTGCGGGTAAAAAGTTTCGAAAGGTATTGACCTTCGAAGTGGGAGAGTGGGAGGTCTCTTCAAGGGTTCATGGTGATACTACGGTAGAAAACCAGGGTGTATCTAGTTTTACGCTTTCAGTATCCTGTAATCATTGCGATAAACCTGCTTGTTTGGCAGTTTGTCCTCGCGGTGCAATTTCAAAAGATTCACAAACGGGCATTGTTTCTATTGATGAGGATGCTTGCATCGGCTGCGGTAAATGCGCTAAAGCCTGTCCTCATGATGCTCCTGTGGTATGTAAAGATCTTCGTAAAACGTTTAAGTGCGATCTTTGTAAGGACCGACTGCAAGCTGGACTTGAGCCTGCTTGTGTTGCTGCGTGTACCATGCGCTGTTTGCATGTTTTCCTGAAAAATAACCTTGAGGGTTCGTTTTCTGAAATAAATCGTACTGTTTCTGAGAATATAATGTCTCTTCTACCTTCAGCGCGTTCGGAAAACCATAGCGCTGCTAAGCAAAGCTGTGATCCGAATTGTTTCGTGGTGCCTCATAGGTTTGCGGATGGGTTGGATAAGAGTCAGATTAGTCTGTCAAGCATGATTGAGGAATATAAAAACGAGTAAAACAAAACCGTAATATGAGCAGGTTGTTTTAATCAGCGGTCTAATTTAATTTTCTCGTTTTACCTGGCATTACTTTACGGTATACAACTCAAGCTTTGAAGATGTGTAGCATAATCCACATCTTGCGGTCAGTACTGTTTTGGCTGTTGGTGCGTATATAAAGGAGGAAAAATATAACAGGTTCTCAGAAAGCACTAAAAGTACTCTGCATTGTATTAATCGTTATTTCTATTTTGGTAATTCTTGCTGGCTTTGTTGTTTTTGCAGGTGGCATGGCAATTGCTGGCGCAGGTTATGCTGGAACTGCTGGTGACCAGGAATATTACGCATTAGGTGCAGGTTTGCTTTTTATTCTTGCAGTAATTTCTATTATTAGCGGCGTTATTGATCTTATTATTGGCATTCTTGGTGTACGTGGAGCAAACAATCCAGACAAAATCGCTCCATTCGTAGTTTTCGCCTTCTGCAGCAGCTTCCAGATTTGCTGCGTTGTTCTGGCAAATAACATCAGAAAGCTTCGCCAGTAAAGGTTGAGCATTAAATTGATTATTGATTCAGGTTTAGTGCTTTGAATAAAAAACGGCAGGTGTTATACCTGCCGTTGTTGTTTACTGGTGGAGATGATGGGGATCGAACCCACGACCTCAGCATTGCGAACGCTGCGCTCTCCCAACTGAGCTACATCCCCAGTGCGTAGTTATTCTACGACTTCGACTTTTCTTGTCAAGATAGGCAGGATGTCAAGGCTTGATTAGGCTAGGGCTTCTATGAGGTTACTTAGGAGGTCTTTTCGGATTTTTGTTTCTTTGAACTACGGCACTGATTCTTGTACGTCTATTTGTTAAGATAAATGCGCTTTATTCGTTTTGAAAGGAACATAATGAAAGCTTTAATTCCTGCTGCTGGTCTTGGTAGTCGTTTTCTTCCAGCAACTAAAGCTCAACCTAAAGAAATGCTTTTAGTTGTTGATCGTCCTGCAATTCAGTATGTTGTCGAAGAAGGTCTTGCTTCTGCAGCTGATGAAGTAATTATCATCAACAGTCGTGATAAAAAGTCTATCGAAGAGCACTTTACCCCTAATCCTGCACTTGAAGCTGAGCTTCGTATTCGCGGCAAAGATAAGTATGCCGATAAAGTTGCTCATGCAGGAAATTTAAATGTGAGCTATGTGTACCAGGAAGAACCATTAGGTCTCGGTCATGCAGTTCATTGTGCAGCTGATTGTATTGAGGGCGAGCCTTTCTTTGTTCTGTTGGGCGATGTGCTTGTTCCCGATAATCAAATGTTAATTCGCATGAAGGAAGTTTCTGATGCGCACGGTGGTGCAAGTGTTATTGCAGTGCTTCCTGTAGCTCGCGAAGAAGTAGATCGTTTCGGCGTTATTGCTGGCAGTGAAGTAGAAGAAGGTGTTTGGAAGGTTGATTCCTTGGTCGAAAAACCTGCAGTGGAGGAAGCTCCTTCTAATTTGGCAGTATTTGGCCGTTACCTTTTAACTCCACGTGTTATGGATTTGCTTGCTGAAGTAAAACCTGGAGCTGGTGGAGAAATTCAGTTAACTGATGCTCTTGATGAGCTCTTAAAAGAAGAAGAGATGTATGCCTTGGTTATCGATCCTGAAGATGGTTTCGATACGGGCACTATTGAAAGCTGGCTTGATACTAACAATCGTCTTTATAAGCGTATGTTTGGCTAAGTACTATTTGCTACACGCATGCTGCTTAGTTTATGGCTGGCCTTTATGGTGTTGTTATTTAACTGACCATTACCGATGATATTGAATATTCCCGTTACTTCTCTGGGGCGGGAATATTTTTATGTCTTTAGGTATGGAGTCTGAAGGATACTGTTAAAAAGTACCCTAAAAAGAGGAGGGGCCCGAGAGAGGGGATCTCTGCAGGCCCACAAGGAGGGAGTTCCGGTGCCTTTTATGTTTGGGGATCTGGCACCGACTGCTTTTGGGGAAAGCAGTTGCAAATTTGGGAGGGGACCACATTTGCTGTTCTGAAATATACGATTCTCTGAGCGTGTATACAAGAGGAAATGCCATATAACACGTTCAAATGGCTAAAAAAATAGGGTTGAACGGGTTCACACTTTTTCTCTTCGCATTTTCTCCATTTTTGCTTCAAACTTTCATAAGAGGTATTGCCTTATTACGAAACATAATAATTAAGTAAGGTAATTTTTCTGCATGAAATTCGAAGTTTTCGATTGTGTTGAATAGACATACTGATGCAGAAAGTGATTTTGGATAGATTGCTTGGATGATCGTGTATTCACGCTAAAATGAACTACGTCATAGGGAACTATCGCACTATGGCATAAGAGGATTTCCTTAGAAATTGTTTACGAAGGAACTACGAAGGGATTTTCATGCCTGATATTCAGCTCCGTTTTAACAAGGATATGCTTGTTCTTTCTACTCCGATTGATTATCAGCTTAAAGCTCAGGGTTTTGTCGAGCAAGGAGATCGCGAATATGTCGCACTTTGTGAACCCGAATTAATCGAGGAAACGTATAAGCTCGAAAAAATCATGGAAACTCCCTGCTTGGTTACGGCAACTGAGGGCATAACTCGTGCCCGATTAGCGTATGCGCGTTTTGAAAAACAAGCGGGCGATATGGCTCGTATCGCTTATGAATTAGGTTCTTCTTTTTCTCCGCAGCATTTAATTGCCGCTATTGGCCCTACTGGGTTACCTTTAGATCCTACAATGACCTCTTCGGTAAAGCAGTCTATAGCGCAGTATCGAGAGGCAGCAGAGACTTTGACCCAGTATCCTTTTGATGCTTTGTACTTTACAGGTTTTGCTGATATCGAAGACGCCAAGTGTGCTTTGCAAGGAGCCCGAGAAGTATATGAGTGCGTGGTATTTATCTCTCTTGCGGTTGATACGCACGGTTGTCTTTTGGATGGAACTTCCCTTGAGGATGCAGTTTCTATCTGTGATTCATTAGGCGCAGATGTGATTGGTGTTATGTCTGGGGCTTTGCCTACGGTACTTGTTTCGTATGCGCGTACTATGAAAAAGGTTACTAGAAAGCCCTTATTGTTTGACATCAAGATTAATCGTATAGATTCCCGTCAGTTTGAGCCAACTGAAGAAAATGCTTACCCTACAGCTGATTCTCTTTTTGCAGCCGCGTGTGCCCTCCAGCAAGAAGGGGTTCAATTTTTACGTGCGTCAGGAAACGCAACGCATTCTTATACGGGCGCTCTTAATGCGGCAGTACTTGGTAATGATGTAAAGGTGGATCAGTAGTGGGAGCCCGAAAAAAGAGTGAAGATTACGGCGAGTTGCAGTCTTTTGTTGAGGGACTGTATGGCAATGATGAAGAATTAGAACTGTCTCGATTAGAAATAATTATTCAGGCAGAAGCATGTGATTTGAACAGTGATTTGTTGGAAGTAATTTCTCTTTTGCCGCCTTCGCGATATACACGAGAAAAACTTTGTTCCCAATTAAATTCATCGCTTTCGTCCCATGGGTGGGGTTATGTATACGGAGCGGTGCATTGATATTATTGGCAATGGATCGTTCTGAAGCATAGAAAAACCACCCCCGCTAAATTGGATGAACCCACCTTCGCTAGGTGGGTGCCCGCAACGACCTTCCTGGCTTTCGTATCAACAGATACGAATCTCCATTCCACCCGTAATCTGAGGCTCCCAATTTATATTCATCGGTCCATCGCTAAACGCGGAAGTGGCTTACTTTTAGTATACGTTTCGAATTTTGAAATTAAAGTCTTGACACGCCACTCATACTCTTGCAGCGTAAAAGGAGTATGAAATACGAAAGGAGCACTGCGTAGTGAAAAGAAAAGTTATATTATTTTCTACCTACGAACAGGCTCTTTCATATCGAAAGGGACTTGCTCAAACTAACCCTCATGGTTTATTTGGCATTAGTGTTGAAACTCCTTATACCTGGCTTGTTGATGCATGGGAGCGCTTTGGCGATGGAAGAACATTGCTATCTTCTTTAGAAAGATCGTTTGCAACAAAAGAAATCTTATCGTCTTATTCTCAACAATTAGGTTCCCTGCCGATTACTGATGGAACAATTTCCTTGCTGAGTAGGTTCTTTGCAGAGGTATTAGGCGCAACAGAACTCGAAGATGCTTTAGCGAATCCTGTAACATATGATCTATCTGAGGTACAACGTTTGATTTTATCGTTGGTGCCTCCTTATAGAGAACTATTACGTAGCAATGGCTATATTGAACCAAGCGATGCACTTGCGCTGCTCTCAGAGCTGGATTTACCTTTTAATTTTACTTTTGGCACCATTGATGAATTGTCGTTGCCATTTCAAAGATTTTTTTCAAAAGTTGCTCCTTCAATTTCCAAGCAGATAGAAACTCCAACTCAGATTACTAAAACCCCCGATCATGTTCGACCATTTCTTCTGCTTGCAGAAGGTCCCTCAGCTCAGAATGCGCTGATTGTTCGTGCGATTCAGGCAGACCTTGAAGAAATCTGCAGTAAAAAGCTGCAATTGTGTCGTTCGCAATCGAATGATTTAGTGGGTCTAGAAGCTGGTTCCGATAAAGCTAATTCGGTAATTGTCGTTTCGTCAGATGCTCAGAACCTGTTTTCGTATTTAACTAATACGTTTACCCATAATCATTCTTGCGTAACGCCCACTTTTGAACTCCACGCTCAAAAACCGTTTATCGAAACTGATTTCGGTCGAGCATTTAATGCGCTTCGAGCATTTCTTTTAGATGACTCTCATGAGATAACAGCATTATTGGACTATGTAGATTCGCCATTTTCTGGAATCGACAGTATTCAGGCTGCTCAGATTGCATCTGCAGTCCATGGCGATAGACTTCTTTCTTATGACGAGGCACATGCGATGATTCATTTAACATCACCGCATTTTGATATGTTTGAGGAACTGTTTTTGGATAGCGATGCCTCGTTAGTACTAGATTATTTCTACGATGTTGCTGCAGAAATTCCTGGTAAAGATGCCTTTTATAGAAGTGAACAGGGTAGTGCAATTAGCGCTTTGCGCAGTGTGTACGAATTAGCTCGTAAATGGAATTTAAAACCAGGCGAATTTGAGTTTGCAATAGAGGGAATATCAATAGATAGTTCTTGCGTTATTCCTTCGTCTGAGGAAAATGTCTCCTTTAAAGTCGCAGTAGTAAGTCCCGAGAAATCAAAAGATTTCTTTGGTCAGTTTTTTGATTACGTATATCTTTGCGATTTAGATTCACGTTATTATTCTGCAGATGAGCGCCATGATGCTCTGACTACTTTGGAAACTAAGCTTGGGATTTCAAATTGGTCATCCGAACTGCAGAGTAAGCGTACGTGGTTTGAGTATGTTAAGGCTCTTGCGAATAACACATTTTATTGTGAGCGCGTGCTAAGCTCAGGCGAAGACGAAGATATATACGCTTCGTTTCTGTGGGATGAATTCATTGAATGCTATCGCGATTCTAATGAAGACGATGATAGTTTTGGCAAGCTTCCTTCCTTTTGGGCTTCTAATGTTATGTCTGAAGGTGAATTATCGTATGACTGGAATGCGAATAGCTTCTTAAAACATAAAGAACCCCTTATCTTAGAGCCGCAAGCATCAGGTGTGGTATCTAATGGTATGAGCCATAATTTATTCTTATCCCGTATTGGTAGTTACCCGCAGGAAAAACTTATCCTGTCACCTTCAGCTATTGAAGCTTATGTTAATTGTCCTTATAGTTGGTTTGTATCTCAGAGAATTCGTCCTGAATCGCCAGATGAAGATTTAGGACCTCTAGAACAAGGTACGTTTGTTCATGGTGTTTTCGATAATTTTTATAAAACACTGCCTTCAGCTCTTGGACAAGCTCGCGTTACGAAAGAAAATCTAAAAGAAGCGCAGGCTTACTTGTCTAAAGTGTTTGATAACCAATTGGTTAATCAAAGTGATTCTCCATCTACGCGCTATGTCCCGTTAACGCCGATGGAAAAAGCTGAAGCTCAAAAGCTAAAACAGACATTACTTAAGAATTTGTCGGTTCAAAGCAGATTATTGCCTGAATTTTCACCAACATATTCTGAATTTGTTATTTCTCCTAAGGATGACTGCGAATACGCAGGGGTTGTTATTAGGGGACGCGTTGATCGCATTGATGTTAACACAGAGCTTGGTCAATATGTGGTTTTTGATTATAAGGGTGGAATTGTAGGTCATGATGCAGGGTATGACCCTGATGAAATGGCGGAATCAAATAAGGACAATGACGCCCTAGATGCCTCAACGAAAAATTGTGAGGTAAATGAAGCGTCAAATGGAATTATGCCTCATAAGATACAAGCGTTAATCTATGCGCAAGTACTGCGTAAGTTAATTCCTGAGCGTCCAGTTGGAGCGTTATACCTTAGCTATCGCGCGCAAGAATCAAGAAACTCAATTGCGGGTTCTTATGATGATGCTTTTCTTGATGTTTCGGGTTTTGCGCGACGTGCTTCTGCGGTGAAGAGTAATTTCGATCAGTACCTTTCTCTTATTGAAGATATGGTTGCTCGTCGATTAGAAGATATGCAGGCAGGCAATATCGAACAGAAGCCACTTGCAAAGGATTCATGTAAGTTTTGTCCTGTAGCGACGTGCCCAAGGAGGCTATCATGAATTTAGATACCTGTACACCTGGACAGCGTCGTATTATTACCACACTTGATAAGCCATTAATGGTTTCTGCAGGCGCAGGCAGTGGCAAAACCTTTACTTTGACGCAGCGAATTGCGTACGCCTTAACCGAGCCATTTGCTGCTGATTCTCAAGAACCATTTGCACAAAGTATTGATCAAGTACTTGCTATCACGTTTACTAAAAAGGCCGCAGCAGAACTCAAATCGCGTATTAAGCAAAAGCTACTCGATCTTGGATTGGCGTCACAAGCTCTAAAGGTTGATGATGCATGGATTTCTACCATTCATGGTATGTGTTCCCGAATTTTGCGCGAGCACTCTTTGGAGCTCGGTATTGATCCTCGCTTTGAAGTGTTATCGGAAACAGAAGCGAATCGTTTACGAGATAAAGCTTTTGATACCGTTATTTTTGAGATAGATCAATCTGAGGATACGCTGTTAAAAGATTACATCCATTCAGTTGGCGTCAAATCATATGGCGCTAACGGAGCAAGTATTCAAGATTACGTAACTGCGCTTACGGATAAAGTTTTGGCGGTGCCATGCGGATTCGATTCTTTGTTCATGCCTCCTATTGAAGGGAATCCTTCGCAGATTCTTCGTCGGATGGTAGAGCTGGGACAAGAATTTGTTGAGGTATCCTCTTCGATGAGTAAACCTACTAAGACTGATGCGAAACATCTTGAGGCGTGCGAAATTGCTGTTGCTCGTGCTCGGAAGCTGTTAGAGCAGGGCCTTCCTGAATCATTTGAGGAATTATCTACAAGCGATACCTTTGCTTCAGCGTTTTTTGCATTTCCCAAAACGAGTCCAAAGTATAGGGTAAAAGATTCAGATCCGTCTTTCTTTGCCAGCTATAGACAGACTTATGCTGAATTAGCATGTGAAGTGGAAGCTGCCTTTAGTGCAAAGGAATTGCGATGTATAGTTGCTATTGCAAAGAAGGTATATGAAGAATTCCAAAGTTTGAAGGGTCCATGTAGCCTTGATAACACTGACTTGCTTCGTATGACGTATCGAGCGTTACTTGAACATCCTGATATTGCCTTGCTATATCGAAATCAATTCCGATTGATTATGATTGACGAATTTCAAGATACTGATGAGTTGCAAGTTGCTATTTTTTCTCAAATTGCGCAACCAGGGTTCACTAATGTCTGTACGGTGGGTGATGCCCAGCAGAGTATTTATCGGTTCCGTGGTGCCGACGTAAGTGTTTTCTATGCCTATCAAGATCAACTTTCTCAGAGTTCCTCTGAGCCAGTATTCGTTAATTTGCCTGATAATTTCAGAAGTCATGCCGATGTTTTATCGTTTGTCGATACGGTATTTTCCCAAAAGAGTGTTTTCGGAGATCGGTTTTTATCGCTTCAGCCTAAGGGTGCGGTAAATAAAGAGAACGACTCTATCTTTACTGACAGACCTCGTATTTCTGCTGCGTTATACGATTGTCCCTCTGATGGTCCAGGAATATCACGTGGTCGTTTGGCGTGTGCTCATCGTATCGCTGAGCATTTTGCAGAATTGCAGCATGCGGGTGTCGCGCCATCGGATATGACTCTTTTACTCGGAAGTATGAGCAACGTCGATATATATGCGCAAGCTTTGCGAGATGCTGGTTTCCAGTGCTTAGTTTCTGGAGGTTCTACCTTTTCGGAAGCCTATGAAGTACGCGTCATCAAGGCGGCATTGTCCTATTTCGCAAATCCTCTTGATGATGCCTCGCTCTATCAGGTTTTAAGTTCACCACTCTTTTGTATAAGTGATGATGCTCTGTTGCATTTAGCCACCCAATACGACAGAGAAGGAAAAGCGTATCGTAGGTCAATATCTGCAGGATTCGTTTCATGGGAACGTGAGCGCGGTCTTGTAAATTTACCTGAGGCACAGATAGATTGTGTGGACTTCGCGTTTGGAACACTTAAAGCGGCCCGCGATATGGTCTCTCGAAGGGGATTAGCCGCAGGTGTTCTTGAACTATGTAGGGCAAGCGGATGGTTTATTCGCTTAGATACTCAGGGCGATGCTGAAGCGCAGGCTATTGTTGGGAATATCTATAAAGCAGTTCGTATGATTGAAGCTATAGAGCACTTGGGTCTAGGAATAGAACGAAGTGTTCAGCAGTTTATAGACGATTGCGAAACACTCAAGATTTCTCCTGGTTCTTTATATAACGAATCGGGCGATTTCATAAAGATAATGACTATCCATTCAAGCAAGGGCTTGGAATTTCCTCATGTTGTGGTATCTGAGCTTCGTTTAGATTCTCGAGCTGAATTATTGTTGGTAGAAAATATTGATGGCAGAACGTTTGTATACGTAAAACCAAAAGCGCTCGAATCCTTTAGAACTCAGATTAAGGCGCTGAAAGATTATCTTGAACCTATGGAGGATACTCTTCAGGAGGTAGTTTCATCTTCACCTAGGTTTTTATCACGTGCTTTGGAATCGTTTATTGAAACACAAGAGCTATCTGAGGCTCGTCGTTTGCTTTATGTGGCGCTTACTCGTGCGAGTAAGTCGCTGTTTTTGGGTATTTCTTATCGTGGGAAAAAAGAACCCGATTATACCAATAAAGGTGTGTTAGAAGATTTATTCACGGCGCTCCAGTGGCAACCGAGCGCTACGGCACCCATACAATCCATTGATTATGGGGGATCTGCTCCTATGCGTTTGGAGTTTAGCGTTGTTGATAAGAATTTCGCTGAACAGCACTCCTATGAATCAATCATAAGTAGTACCGCTTCTGAATTTCTTGTTCCTGGTTTCCCACCTCAACCTGCACTATTTGCTACTCCACTTTCGCGAAGCCATAGCGAAGTGTGTTCATATTCATCTCTGGGAAAAGATGCTTCAGGCGAAGAATATGATGGGTATGAAGCCTATGATGATGAAATTGATGAACTTCAAACGCAACAGCTCAGTCAAATGAGCAACGATATGTTCAATGGCATTACGAGCCAAAATGATGACGCGACTGCTCTTGGTAGTGCATTTCACAGACTTGCACAAAGATCTATTGATCTGTCACCTGAAGGAGAGCTTTTAGCGCCAGATCAGGATGCAGTTCAAAGGCAATGTCGTATATATTCTCTTTCCCGTGAGCAGCAAGTGCGACTCACTCGAGCGCTCAATTTGTGGTTTACAAGTGAATGCGCGCACGCGTTTGCATCCTATCCTTATCGCTATGCTGAAGTTCCTTTCATGATTGCGTTTGGATCTGATAAGGCGCAATTCCTAGAGGGCGAAATCGATGGTCTTGCTTGTTCTTTTTCTTACGAGGAGGTCTTGGATCAGCCCGAAGAAGCTCGTTGTGCATTTTTGATTGATTACAAAACAGGTGGATCTCTTATGGAATCATCGCAGGAGATTTATCAAAAACATCTTCTACAGGCTCAATGTTATGCCTATGCTTTGTTAAGCCAAGGATTTAGGAGCGTGAGGGCTTGTTTTGTTCGTGTTGAGCAGGAAGATCCTTTGAATCCGCATGAACCACAAATTCAAGAATACAATTTCGATCAGAGTCATATTCAGTATTTGGAGTCGACAATTTATCAGAGGTATTTGTTAAGAGAAAAGACGGCAGGGAAGTAATGGATACGTTATTTAGTGAAATAGAGAACAGTAAACGCAGTGCTCATGCTCCTCTTGCAGTTCGTATGCGTCCTCAAGTACTTGATGATTTGATTGGGCAAGAAGATGCGGTAGGTGAAGGAACCTGGCTTCGTAGCGCAATTCTAAACGATACCCTTTCTTCCGTTATTTTGTATGGTCCAGCAGGCACGGGCAAAACGTCATTAGCGCATGTAATTGCTGAAAGTACTCATGCTCATTTTGTTGAAGTTTCTGCAATCGGCGGAACCGTTTCTGATTTACGCAGAGAAATCAATGAAGCAGATAAACGTCTTATCAATTTGGGAATTCGAACAATTTTGTTCGTTGATGAAATTCATCGTTTTAATCGAGCTCAACAGGATGCTTTACTTCATGCGGTTGAAGATGGTGTAGTAGTTCTTGTTGGTGCTACAACAGAAAACCCATTTTTTGAAGTTAATTCGGCTTTGATTTCTCGTTCACGCATTGTGGAACTGCATCGGTTGACCGATAAAGCTCTTTCACGCATCGTAGATCATGCGCTTACGAGTGAACGCGGTTTGAATGGAGAATTTAGCCTTGAAGATAAAGCGCGTACGTCGTTATTACTTCTTGCAGGCGGGGATGCACGAAACGCCCTTAATACTTTATCCCTCAGTGCTGATCTTGCTAAAGCCCAGAATGAGTCGGTCATTACTGATGAAATGGTGCATACTGCGCTACCGCAGCGCGCATTGCCCTATGACAAAAATCAGGATATGCACTATGACGTGATTTCTGCATTTATTAAGTCGATGCGTGGATCAGATCCCGATGCTGCTCTTTATTGGTTGGCTCGTATGATTGATGGTGGGGAAGACCCTAAGTTTATTGCGCGCCGTATTTTCATTTTTGCTGCAGAAGATATTGGAAATGCTGATCCTCAAGCTGTTCTTATTGGAGAAGCGGCATTTCGATCGGCTGAAGTAATTGGCTATCCCGAATGTCGTATTAATCTAGCTCAGGCAGCGGTCTATATGGCACTGGCTCCAAAATCCAATGCTTCCTATATGGGACTTGCAAAAGCAATGGAGGAAGTTAAAAAAGGACCACTTCGTGCAGTCCCTTCTCATTTGCGGGATAGACACCGTCCTGGCTCTGAGGAATATGGGGATTATCTTTATCCGCATGATTCTCCTGCTGGATATGTTCAGCAACAATATTTGCCAGATGGGCTCGAACGTGGAATATTTTTTACAGCTGGGCAGCGAGGTTGGGAGCGTTATCGCATAGATAGCACTTTGCGTGATAGGATAGATGAGTAAGGAAAATATTCGATTCCTAGCAAAAAGGAGGATCGATGGAGTTCTTTGAATCATTGGTGCCTGTAGGGGTTGTTTTATTGTGCTTGGCAGGAATTATTGCGCTGATTGCGCTTGCGTATTTCCTTGTTTCGCTTATTAAAACCATAAAGGCTACGATTACTAAAGTTGACCCTTTAATGGATGAAACCAAAGAGGTTCTAGGCGAAGCCAAAGTTACTTTAAGCGAAGTGCGTGATGCGCTTGATAAAACCAAGCCAGCACTTGATCGTATTGATCCTCTTATGGAGCGATTGACGTTAACGGTTGATGCAGCAAATCTTGAGATTATGCGTGTTGATCAAATCTTGGAAGATGTGAACACTATCACGGGGAATGTTTCTAAGGCTACTGAATCTATCGATACTATTACTTCGGTTCCGCTTGATGCTATTTCTTCTGTTACGGGCAAGATTCGTCAGAAGATTGCTCCTCTTATGCAGAAGGAAGATTGCGTTGGGACTGTGGCAAACACGGTAGACCAGAAGCTTGATTCAGTGGAAGATCGAGTTGCAGATGCTCAGGCTCGCGCCGATATTAAGCGTGCTGAGCGAGATGAGGCGGTTGCAAGTAGAAGCGCTGCGCAAGATCATTCCAATCGTATGTCTTCTAGCTTGAAAGATGCGTTTTCTGCTCACATTTCAAATGATACAGACACGATTTATTAAGTTATTTGTTAACGAAAAGTAACGTATCGTATAGGTAACTTTACTATTAGTGAGTTGCCTATACGATTTATTGTTATACGGGACTACCAACGTACAGGATTACCAACTTTATGGACAAGGAGCATACATTTGCCAATGTCTTATAACGAACGAGATAATCAGGACACGCTACTGCGTGAAGAAGAAATAAAAACTTTGAAGTCCAGGCGAAGGCTTTATGCAGGGGTATTCATTATTGTTCTGGCAGTACTGCTGTACTTAGCGGGACAAGTTCTTAATATTTTGGCAAATCCAATTGCGATTGTGGTGTGGACCACCATTATTGTGTTTTGCCTTAAGGGCCCCGTTAATGCATTGGAGAAAAAAGGAATTTCTCGTGTTTGGGGCTCATGCGTTTCGTTTCTTCTTTTAATCGTGGCGCTTATCTTGTTATTCTGGCTTTTATTTTCGCCTTCACTTGGTTTAGGTGGGCAGTTTGCTTCACTGATAGAAACCATCCCTGGTCAAATCAATGATTTAACTCATTGGCTAAATCAGATGTATTCCCAGTATTCCTACATTTTCCAAGATGACCGTGTTAATTCTTGGATTAACGATACGTTGAAGTCCATCGGAGGGTGGTTTTCCTCTATTGCTAGTGTAAGTGCAGAAGGGGTAATGTCTGCTGGTTCAAGCGTTGCAAATACTGCACTGGTATTGGGCTTTTCTTTAGTTGTTTCATTTTGGGTTTTGATTGAACTTCCTGCATTAGGTCGTGAAATTAAGCGCTTGTTCGGTCCCCGTTATCATGATGATTTAAACATTATCTACTTAACGGGTACTCGAGTAATGGGTGGATATATTAAAGGCACGTTGTTGCAATGCTTATTGATTGGCGTTGGCTGCGGCATTGGATATGCAGTAATGGGTATTCCAGGTGCTGCTGCCCTAGGGGTAATTACGGGCCTGTTGAATATTATTCCTGTAATTGGTCCTTGGCTTGGTGGTGCTGTGGCAGCGCTTATCAGCTTGTTTGTAAGTCCTCTTATTGCGCTTATTTCTTTGATTTATACCATCGTTATTCAGCAAGTGGTCTATACCTTCATTTCGCCTAAGATCATGGGTAATTCAGTAGATATCCATCCTGCTCTTGTTATCCTTGCTTTAATGACTGGTTCTGCGTTAGGTTTTGCGGTAAGTGGTTTTTTGGGCAGCATTGTTGGTATGTTGGTTTCGATTCCTGCCGTTGCTGCTGCGAAGTCGTTATTTGTCTATTATTTCGAAAAGAAAACGGGTCGAATTATTGTTTCTGAGGATGGCGTTATCTTTAAGGGAGAACCGTCAGGCTCAGAAGCTAATCCTGTCGCCGATGCAACTGGTGAATTTTATGTACCAGAAATAACTCCTTCGCAGGGTAAGCATCGTAAATGATATGATGATCATTTGTGTATGAAACATTTATTTGCAAGAGCTAGAAACGAATAGGATTTTGCACATGAAATATATGACATCTGCCGAAATTCGCGAGAAGTATTTGTCGTTTTTTGAGGAAAAGGGAATGAAGCGTATGCCTTCTTCTTCGCTCATTCCTGATGACCCTTCACTTCTTCTTACGAGTGCAGGCATGGTTCAGTTTAAGCCTTATTTTCTTCATCAAAAGGAATTAGATCCTGCCTATATTGGTACTACTACGGTTCAAAAGTGTGTTCGCACTAATGACATTGACATTATTGGTACTACTGGTAGGCACCAGAGCTTCTTTGAAATGCTGGGCAACTTCAGCTTCGGTAAATACTTCAAGAAAGAAATGTGTGCTTGGGCATATGAGTTTTCGACTGAAGTTTTAGAATTGCCAGCTGAAAAACTCTATTTCACGGTGTTTGAAGATGATGATGAAACTATTGAAATCTGGAAGAGCTTAGGTGTTCCAGAGGATCATATTTCCAAACTTGGCGAAGATGATAATTTCTGGCGTGCAGGTCCTACGGGTCCTTGTGGTCCTTGTTCTGAGCTGTACTACGATCAAGGTCCTGAAGTAGGTTGCGGTCGTCCTGATTGCAAACCGGGCTGCGATTGTGATCGTTTCTTAGAGTACTGGAACTTAGTTTTTACTCAGTTCGATGGACAAGAAGACGGAACGTTAGCTCCTTTAAAGACTAAAAATATTGATACTGGCATGGGATTAGAGCGTATTGCTGGCATCATGCAGGGAGTTACTAACAACTATGACACCGATGTTCTTCGTTCGCTTGTTGCGGTAGGGGAGCGTCTAAGCGGTCTTGAGTACGGTAAAGATGACAAGGTGGATTTGTCACTTCGCATTATTGCGGATCATAGCCGAGCGGTTACCTTCATGATTGCAGATGGCATTTTGCCCTCGAATGAAGGACGTGGCTATGTTTTACGTCGTTTACTTCGACGTGCCATCATGAAGGCGCATCTTATTGGTATCGAAGGTCATTTCTTGAACGAATATGTCGACGAAATCGTGCGTTTGATGGGTCATGTATATCCAGAAATTGTAGAAAATCGTGAACTCGAGCGTCGCCTAATTAGTGCAGAGGAAGAGCGTTTTGGTTCTACACTTCGTCAGGGTCGTGCTTTCTTGGATGAGGCACTTCAAGACTTACAGGGAACCGTTCTTGCAGGCCAGCAGGCCTTTACGCTTCATGATACCTACGGTTTCCCAGTAGAAATTACCAGCGAAATTTGCGAAGAGCGCGGCTTTAGTGTTGACATGGAAGGTTTTGAACGTTGTATGCAGGAGCAGCGTGATCGTGCACGTGCTGCTGGCGCAAAAGATGCTGAAGCTGCATGGTCAACCTACGGAGGCGTTCATGCTGAGCTTCTCAAGGAAGTTGGCACCACAAGCTTTGTAGGTTATGACCTGCTTAATACTGAAGCTAAGGTTGTTGCTCTTATTCGTGATGGCGCTCGAGTTGAAACGGCTCAAGCTGGCGATTCGGTAGAAATTATTTTGGACACTACTTCGTTCTATGCAGAAATGGGTGGCGAAGTAGGAGATACGGGCAAGATCTTCTCCAATGATGGCCTTGTTGCAGAAGTTAATGACACCAAGGCTCCCGAAAAAGGTCTTGTATGCCATTATGCTTTGGTTTCGAAGGGCACGATTTCTGTTGGTGATAACGTTACTGCATCGGTGGATGCTAAACGCCGTGCTGCAATTACGCGCAATCATACCGCTACGCATATCTTGCATGCTTCGCTGCGTAAGGTTTTAGGCGATCATGTAACTCAGGCTGGTAGTTATGTCGGTCCTGACCGTTTGCGTTTTGACTTTACTCATTTTGAAGCAGTAACCCCAGAACAGCTTGCTGAAATCGAGCGCATTGCAAATGAGGAAATCATGAAGGCAGTTTCTATGAATATTTATGAAACTTCCCTAGATGAAGCTCGTGCTGCTGGCGTTATGGCGCTCTTTGGTGAAAAGTATGGTGAACAAGTACGTGTTGTTGAGGCGGGAGAATTTTCTCGTGAACTTTGCGGTGGTTGTCATGTTGGCAATACGGCAGAAATTGGTTTCTTAAAAATCTTGGGTGAATCAAGCATTGGTTCTAACACGCGTCGTATTGAGGCAGTGACAAGCTTTGGCGCACTTGAATATGTCAACAGCGTTGAAGCTGAGCTTAAGCAGACCGCAACTGAGCTTAAAGTTCCACTTTTTGAGGTACATGAGCGTGCTGCTTCTAACCTGAAGACCTTAAAAGAAATTCAACATAAAGCCAAGCATGCTAAAGAAATTGTTTCCGATGATGGCATTTCTGCTTTGCTTGATAGTGCTGCTCAGGCAAAGGGTGGCTATCCTGTTATCATCGCGCGAACTGAAGTGCATGATGGTGGCCAATTACGAAACCTCTGGGACGTAATCCGTTCTCGTATGACTACTCCTGGTGCTTTAGTAGCAGCTGGCGAAAAAGACGGAAAACCTTTATTGATTGCTGCGGGCAGTGATGAGGCGGTTGCTGCTGGATTTAATGCGGGTGCGGTCATTAAGGCAATTGCTCCTTGTGTTAAAGGCGGTGGCGGCGGTAAGCCTACCATGGCTCAAGCTGGTGGTAAGGACGCTTCAGGTATTGATACTGCACTTGATGCGGCTCGTGAAATGCTTTTGGCTTAACCTTCAGAAATGTAGTACTAGGTAGAAGGGTTTTGCATTGAGAATTATGGCGCTAGATATCGGGCAAGTTCGTTGCGGTATAGCAATAAGCGATCCTGATGAGCGTGTAGCTTCTCCTCTATGCGTTTTACCAACTGCCGAGGTTAAGGTAAATGCTGCTTCATTTCGAAGAGTGTGCCAAGATTGGGAGCCAGAAATGATTGTTTCTGGCTTACCGTTATCTTTAAATGGGCAAATTGGAAAGCAAGCTGAAGCGTGTAGAGAGATTGCTCTGCAGGTTGCTAATACGCTTCATTTGCCAGTTGAATTTTCCGATGAGCGTCTAAGTTCTTCTGAAGCGAAGCGTATTTTGCGCGAAAAAGGACTTTCGGAAAAACAGATGCGAGGAAAAGTTGATATGATTGCAGCGTCGTTATTCTTGCAATCTTGGCTTGATGCTCGACAAACTGAATCTGATGAAAGGAATAGGGGATGACACCTCGTAAGGTTACTTATTCTCGACGACCTAATCATGCAGCGCGTGCAGCTCACGCTCGAGGCGAAAAGGCTTTTAGGACGTATGACACGTCTGCTATTCGGCCTAAAAAATCCAAGGCTCCTATTATTGCTGCGGTAGTAGTTTTACTCATTATTGTTATTGCAGCAATAACCTTGTTTATTAATGCAAGTTGTGCGCAAGCCAATCCTAATTTAGTTGAAGAAGGCGAACAGGTAACGGTTGAAATCGCAGATGGTTCAACCGTTACTTCTATTTCACAGACCTTATATGATGCTGGCCTTATTAATCGTACGAGTGATTTTGAATCTGCGGTTAATGCGGCTAATGCAGGGACATCCTTAAAGTCTGGCATCTATCAATTCAGTGGTGGTACTAGTACCGACGAAATTGTTCAGAGTTTAATTGCAGGTCCTGCTTCAACTCAAGCTGGTCTTTCTATTCCTGAAGGAGCAACGCTTGATACCATTGCCACTTTGGTTGAACAGGCCTATGGCGGCTCTATAACAGCAGATCAGTTCAAAGAAGCTACGAGTACTATTGATCCTTATGTCGATGAATTTTCGTTTTTAAGTGAATCTTCTACGGGGTCTTTGGAAGGATTTTTGTTCCCGAAAACCTATGAACTCTTAATCGATGCAACTCCAGAAGACGTAGTTCGTCAAATGCTCACTCAGTATCAAACTGAGATTTCTTCGCTTGATTATTCGTATCCTGAAAGCCAAGGCCTCTCTCATTACGATGCGCTCATTTTGGCATCAATTGTTGAAAAGGAAGCTACCGACGATACGCGAAGCAAGGTAGCTGCGGTTTTCTATAACCGATTAGCAAATGAGGGCGATCCTTCCTATGGCATGTTGGGAAGCGATGCTACAACTGCCTATGAAGTTGGTGATAACTTAGATTCCTATGATTGGTCTACCGATAGTCCTTACAACACGCGTGTAACCAAGGGACTTACTCCTACGCCAATTTGTAGTCCAAGTTTAAGTTCTTTGCAGGCAGTTTGTTCACCTGAGCCAAATTTCTCGGATTATTACTTCTTCTCGTTCTGGCCGAATGACCAAGGTGTTATCGAGTACTTCTTTGATAAAACCTACGACGAGCACCAGCAAACTATTGCCGAACATTCTTAATGGGTGAAGTGTCGTTGTATGGCGTTACTTCATCCTGATAGATATTTTTCCCGCATCAGTGCTATTGATATTCGTGCTGATATCTTGGGAGAAGGTATATCTGCGGTTTTGCTAGACGTAGACAATACTATTTTGTCGCGCGCCGATCATATGGTGCCTCCTGATGTTGTGCAGTGGTTAGCTAAATTGAAGAATGCAAGTGTTGATGCGTGTCTACTTTCAAACAATTTTCATCAACATGTGTTTTCTCTTGCTCGTGAGCTGGAATTACCTATAGTCGCAAAAGCGCTCAAGCCGCTGCCTCAAGGCTATCTAAAAGCGTGCCGCGTGCTTAATGTCTCTCACAAAGATGCGGTAATGATTGGTGATCAGCTTTCCACCGATATTCTTGGTGCGCACCTTTTGGGTATGAAAGCGTATTTAGTTTGTCCGCTCGTGGAAGAAGATTTGAAACATACAGTCTTTGTTCGTAACATCGAACGTATATTTATTGCCGATCAAGAACCTGAGGGGGCACAAGCGTGCGAAACCTTACCTTCATCGCAACGCCCGATGTAAGCAATCAGGCGAGTCGTTTTAGACGTGCTTTTATGGAAAAAACTGCGGTTTGGAGTGTTTCTATTCGCGAATGTGAAACACAGGCTGATGCTCGTTTGCTTTTAGAGGGAAATGAGCATGCTTTTGTAGTTGCTCCTGCTTTCAGGTCTTTATTGTTTGAAACAGCTACGGCAAAAGGAGCTTCAACCAAACTTACCCAGGGAAGCGATATTAGATATCGTGGCGGTTCAAATACGGTTAGTGTTTCTCAGCTTGCGCGAAGTGTTGTTGATTGCCTTGAAGAAGCATTTATTCCTCTTTATGGTGCCCATGTTGTTATTCTTGGATCGAGCAGTTGTGCTCTTGATATGGCCTACGAGTGTTCGCGTGCAGGGGTGGATTTAATTACCCTTCTTGATTCGGATCGAAATCGCGCTCAGGAAAATCTGGACACCTTTTTGGCTGCATACGCTAAAAATAAGATGTCAATTTTAGACACTGAACAATCTCGAACAGGACATCTATCTGCTACACGTGCCTATGAACATTGTGATTTTAAGTTCGGCTCGCTTCAGGCGTTTTCTTCAATAGATCAAGCTGACATTGTAATTTCTTTTTTGTCTGGCTCAGTTTCAATTCCTGATTATTCTGAAGTGTTGCACTCTGCGCAGATCGTATGTGATCCATGGGGGCGTTCAGATGCCTTATTACAGCAAGCTCACAATATGCAATGCGATGTTGTTCCCTATTCGATGATCATGGATTACTGGGGTAGAGAATGCGCCAAATTGCTTATTGAATTTGGCAATGCTGGTATTGCTTGATGTTTCGACCAATACGATGCTTTGCTACAATTTATTTCGTTTTGTAACTCTTTGATTAAGGTAAGTTATATGGAATTCATCACAGCTGGAGAAAGTCACGGACCCGTTCTTAGTGCTATTGTTACTGGTGTTCCTGCAGGGTTGGCGATATCGGAAAAAAGCATCAACACCGATCTTGAACGTAGACAGAGCGGTTATGGACGCGGTGGTAGACAAGCTATTGAAAAAGATACGGTCCAGATTACTTCAGGTGTTCGTTTTGGTCACACCCTTGGTAGCCCTATAACATTAAGTGTTCCTAATCGCGATTGGCAAAACTGGACTGATCGCATGGCGGTGTTTGGTGAGTCTCCCCAAGATTTAGTTCGCGAAGTAACTCCTCGCCCTGGTCATGCGGATCTTTTAGGCGTTTTGAAAAACGATTTTGACGATTGCCGCAATGTGTTGGAGCGATCAAGTGCTCGTGAGACTACCATGCGTGTTGCTTCAGCTGGAATTGCTCGCGAATTGCTTGCCGAGTTAGGGGTTGAAATTTATTCCTATGTAACCTCTATTGGAGAGGCCCATATGGATGAAGACGACCCTATGAATGATGCGCTCTATTACAGCCCACTCGATATAGAGATGAGTGAAGTTCGCTGTCCTGATGATGAAGCTTCTCAAAAGATGATGGACGCAATTGACGCCGCCAAGGAAGCTGGAGATTCATTAGGAGGCACCTTTAGAATTGTCGTTACCGGTCTTTTACCTACCTTAGGTGGATACGAAACACCATCGAAACGTTTAACTTCTAGACTAGCTGCTGCATTGTTTTCGATTCCTGCAATGAAAGGTGTTGAGTTTGGTCTAGGTTTTGAAGCTGCTCATCTTCGTGGCAGCCAGGTGCACGATGAAATTACCTTAGATGAAAAGAAAGGGTTTGTTCGAGCATCAAATAATGCTGGTGGTCTTGAAGGTGGCATGACAACTGGTATGCCTTTGATTATTACCGTTGCGATGAAACCTATTCCTACGCTTACCATTCCGTTAAATACGGTAAATCTTGATACGCTTGAAGTTGCCAAGGCATCAAAAGAACGAAGTGATACCTGTGCCGTGCCAGCTGCTGCGGTAGTGGGTGAATCTGAGGTAGCTATGGTATTAGCTAATGCGTATCTAGAAAAGTTCGGTAGCGATAATATGACCGATATCAAAGCCAATATTGCTGCTTTTAAGGAACGCATTAAAACAATGTCACGCTAAATATAGATATTAATGAGGAGTTCTAATGACCCAACATCATGCTGGTCGTTATGTATTGAATAAACCTGTTTTCTTTATTGGGTTTATGGGAGCAGGTAAAACAAGTGTTTCTCAGCAGATTGCTGTTACGTGCGGCGTTGCATCAATTGACGCTGATGAGTATTTAGAATTACGTGAAGACCGCATCATTGCCGATATTTTTGCTGAAGATGGTGAAGAAGCATTTCGTGATATTGAAACTGATGTTTTGCGTGATTTGGCTCGTCGTTCTCCTCGTCTGATTGGTTGTGGCGGGGGAGTTGTTACAAAGCGCCCAGAAAATGCGGAAATTATGAAGGACGCAGGTTTTGTGATTTACCTGAAAGTTTCTGCTGATGCTGCAGCAGCACGTATTCCTAATACCGAATCTCGTCCGATGTTTAAAGATCTTAATACCGCACGTAAAACCATTATCGAACGTCAGCCTCAATACGAAGCAGCAGCTGATGTTGAAGTTGAAACCGAAAATCGCTCGATTCGTGATGTTGCTGAAGAAGTTGTAGCTATTCTTCTTGAACGTGGCATTATGACCGATCAGATGAAAGCCTAACGCTCTTATGTCTCGACTTGAAGTTTCTATTCCAGGCGAACAATCATATGATGTTCTTATAGGGCAAGGGGTGCTTTCTTCCTTAGGAAGTGAGCTTCGCAACCTTGGTCTTTCGACTAATCATGCGCTTATTATCACTGATAGTGAGGTATCTGGTCGTTATTTACCTCAGGCCAAGTATTCGCTTGAACAGGCATCGTATCAGGTGGATGTGATAACCATTCCATCAGGTGAGGAAGCAAAATCTCTTGCTTGTATAGCGGAAGTTTGGCAAGCAATGGCAGATTGTGGTTTAACCCGTGACAGCGTTGTAATTGCGCTGGGCGGTGGCGTTGTGGGAGACCTAGCTGGATTTAGTGCTTCGACATTTATGCGTGGGGTTCCTTTTGTGCAGGTTCCTACCACGTTACTGTCTATGGTTGATTCTTCTGTTGGTGGCAAAACAGCTATCAATTTACCCTCAGGTAAGAATTTAGTTGGTAGCTTTTATCAACCTTTGTTTGTGTGTGCCGACATTGCTCTTTTGGCATCTCTTCCTGATCGTGAATGGCTTTGCGGTTGTGGAGAGATAGCAAAAACTGCGGTTATTGATTCGTCAGATTTTTTCAATTGGCTCTCTGATCATGCCGACGAAATGAAGGCTCGTATTCCTGTAGTTGTGGAAGAAGCTATTGAACGGTGTATTCGATTTAAGTCTTCGGTAGTTATTGCAGACAAGCATGAAACATCAGGTATTCGTGAATGTTTGAATTATGGACACACCCTTGCTCATGCAATAGAGACGTATGCAGGCTATGGCGTGTATTCCCATGGACTTGCCGTGGCTCAAGGAATGCGTTTTGCTGCTCGCTTATCTGCTGGTCTTGGTAAAACCGATTTGGATTTTGTACTACAGCAAGATGAATTATTAAATCAGCTTGGTTTCTCAGAGATATCTTTGGATGCTTCGGCTGATGAGCTTATGGAAATTATGAAACATGACAAGAAAGTTCGTCTTGGTAACTTGCGTTTTGTCATCCCTTCCGCAATAGGATCATGGGAAGTTTTAGAGATTTCTGACGAGGTTGTAAGTCAATATGTAAGCGCTTGGCTTGCAAGTAATCGCTTGTAGGTATTCGTGAATTTATAGTGCAGTTAGGACGGAAGTAATGTCGCACCAGCCGTTACGAATTTCCGCTTTGCGCCAAGCAATGCAAACCATTCCTGTTGATATTGTTTATATAAGAAGCCTTTCGAATATTACGTGGATTACTGGCTTTGATAAGGTTTTTGATACTGAGCAGGCCCATGCGGTATTGGTTAGTCCTGAGAAGATAATCATTCATAGTGATTCTCGCTACTCTGAGGCTTTAGAGCGCGAGGCTTCATCTAGTGAAATTTCGGTTGATGCCCGTAAATGCAGCCATGCGCAAGTGCTCTATGATTTCGCATGTCATTTTGCTGTCGCTCAAAACTCTGTTCATTTAGATTCAATTGTTACGGATAGTGGCTCTCTTGAAGAATGTGCGCCAATGGAATCTATGAACAAGAATACCCATGAGGTAATTCGTATTGGTATTGAAGATTCGCTCACCTTGGCTGAATTCCACCTTTTAGAAAAGGTATTTAAACAGGCTAATCGCTCTTCAGATCTTGAAGGTTCTGCTGAATGCAGTGATTATGACTCTCAAGAGCAAGCTAAAACCTCTCCGTTTAGCTCATATGATTTTGAATTTGTTGAACTTTCGTGCTTTATCGAAAAACTTCGTGAAGTTAAAGATGATCAAGAGCTTGCATATATGGAAAAAGCTCAAGAGATAACTGATCGTGCTTTTAGTCGCATTGTTGACTATATGGAAGAGGGCATGACTGAACGTCAGGTCCAATTGCAGCTAGATAACTTTATGTTTGAAGAAGGAGCAGAAGGCCTCGCATTCGACACGATTGTTGCTACGGGATGCCATGCCTCTTCGCCTCACGCTATTCCAGGCGATACTGTTTTACGCTCAGGCGATGCGGTGGTAATGGATTTTGGTGCAAAATATGGAGGCTATTGCTCCGATATGACTCGCACTGTTTTTATAGGGGAGCCATCTGATGATTTGAAACAAGCATGGCACACCTTGCAACAGGTCAATGAAACGTGTGAGAAAGCGCTCAAGGCGGGTATTGAAGCTTCGAGCATTCACCAATTAGCTGAAGATATGCTTGCTGATGCAGGCTACAAAGACAAGATGGGGCACTCATTAGGTCACAGCGTGGGCATCGACATTCACGAAAGTCCAGCTTTGTCTCCTTCGAATCACAAAGTCTTATGTGAAGGTAATGTGGTAACGGTTGAACCTGGTATATATATTCCAGGTCAATTTGGTATGCGTTTAGAAGATTTTGGTGTGGTTACCAGCCAAGGTTTCGACGTTTTTACAAAAAGCTCGCATAAGATGTTTATAATAGAAAAGCTAAACTAAATTTAATGAAGTTCGTTCAAAAGGAGTTAACGTGGCAATCTCTACTGCAGATTTTCGTAATGGTATGTGCATTGAATACAATGGCAAGCTTTGCACTATCGTAGAGTTTCAGCATGTAAAGCCTGGTAAGGGCGGTGCTTTTGTTCGCACCAAACTTCGTGACATCAAAACTGGTCGTGTAGTTGACTACACCTTCAACTCTGGCACTAAGTTTGATTCAGTTCGTCTTGAAACTAAGAAAATGCAGTTCCTCTATAGCGATGGTTCAGATTTTAATTTCATGGATATGAATACCTATGAGCAGCTTGCTATTCCTGCTGAGGTTGTAGGTGATGTAGCAAAGTGGCTCAAGGAAAACGATGAGGCTACTTTGATGTATGCCGGTGAAGAACTTATCAGCGTTGAGCCTCAGATGTTTGTAGAACTTGAGGTTACTGAAACTGAACCTGGCTTTAAGGGCGATACTGCTACCAATACTACTAAGCCTGCAACTTTGGAAACAGGTGTTACGGTTCAGGTTCCAACTTTTGTAGAAATTGGCGACGTACTGCAGATGGATACGCGTGACGGACGCTTCATCAAGCGTGTTTAAATCTGCTTTTAATCAACGCTTAACCAAAACTTTTTTGGTGTAGGGCGCGAGAGCGCCCTCCTGTTTTATACTAAACACTTAAAATTTATGTACTATGCATAGTGCAGTTGACAGCAGAGGAGGTGCGAAACACTTGGGAAAGCTTCAAATTATGGACACCACCATTCGTGATGGTCAGCAGAGCTTATGGGCAACCAGAATGTCAATTGGTGATATGCTTCCAATCTTGCCTAAGATGGATCGCGTTGGTTATTGGGCTATTGAAGCATGGGGCGGTGCAACCTTTGATACGTGCTTGCGCTTCTTGGACGAAAACCCTTGGGATCGTCTCCGTTCCATTAAGGCTAAAACCCCCAATACTCGTCTTTCTATGTTGTCTCGTGGCCAAAACTTGGTAGGTTATAAGCACTATTCCAAGGAAATCGTACATCGTTTTATTGAGGCTGCTCACCGTAACGGTATTGATGTTTTTCGCGTATTTGACGCATTGAATGATATTCGCAATGTTGTCGACAATGCTGAAGCTATTAAAGAGTGCGGCGGCCATTTTGAAGGCGCAATTTCCTATACCATGTCGCCCGTTCACACGCTCGATAGCTTTTTGGAGTACGGTCAGCAGCTAAAAGATCTGGGTGCTGATTCTATTGCTATTAAAGACATGGCAGGTATGCTTACGCCTTATCGCACTGAGCGAATGGTAAAAGCTTTCAATGCTGAAATTGGTCTACCAATTCACATTCATTGTCATTATGTTGGCGGTATGGCTCCTGCAAACATCATTAAGGCGACTGAAGCAGGTGCGGCTATTGCTGATACGGCTAGTGCACCGCTTGCTTTTGGTAATTCTCATCCTGCTGTTGAAATGATTGTTGCAGCTTTACAGGAAAGCCGTTACGACACGCAACTTGATTTGAACTTACTCTTTGAAATTTCTGAGTATTGGGAAGAAGTACGCAAACGTGGTCATTACAAGCGTGGCGTTTCTTCGTTGACTCATATGAAGGTTTACTCCCACCAGGTTCCTGGCGGCATGATGTCAAACTTGGTTTCTCAGCTTGAGATCCAAAATGCGCTTGATCGCTTGGATGAAGTAATGGCTGAAATCCCCGTTGTACGTGCTGAAGTTGGTTATCCTCCTTTGGTTACCCCTCTGTCTCAGATTGTTGGCACTCAGGCGGTCTTTAACGTACTTACTGGTAAGCGTTGGAGCGTAGTATCTAAGGAAATGAAAGATTATATCTGTGGATACTATGGCAAGGCACCTGGCCCTATGAGCCCCGAAATTGTTGCTAAGGTTGTTGGAGACGACACGGATAAAATTCTTCCTCCTGATGTTGCTCCTGGTTCTCTGGTAACCACCACCTTTGCTGAATTGGAAGAAGAAATTGGCGATCTTGCCAAGTCTGAAGAAGACGTATTAATGTACGCGCTCTTCCCGAATGAGGCGCGTACTTACTTAAGTAAACATCGCACATCTGAAAAGGTCGATTTCCTTCTTGAGCAGGAATCGAGCATGACCAAGGAGGACGATTACGTGGATATTAATCAGATTCGTGAACTCGTACGCGTTGCTGAAGAAAGTGGCGTTGGCGAAATTGTAGTAGAAGAAGAAGGCGCTCGTATTGCGGTTCGTATGCCTAGTGCAGTAGCTGCTGCACCTGCTCCTGCAGCTCCTGCTATTGCTGCTGCTCCTGTTGCAGAGGCTACCCCTGCTGCAGCACCTGCTGCGGCACCTGCACAAAGTGGTTCTCGTCCTGCAAGTTGGCATTGTGTTACTGCGCCAATGGTTGGCACGTTCTATGTTGCCCCAGCTCCTGGCGAGCCTCCTTTTGTTCAGGTTGGCGATGAGGTTGCTGCTAACCAGACGCTTTGCATCGTTGAAGCTATGAAGCTTATGAACGAAATTACTGCAGATGAAATGGGTACCATTCGTGAGGTATGTCTCGAAGATGCAACCCCTGTAGAATTTGGCACCCCATTGTTCTATATCGAGCCTCATGTAAATCATGATGCTATTGGTCCGGAGAGTGCATAAATGTTTGACAAAGTTTTAATCGCAAATCGCGGCGAAGTCGCTTTGCGTATCATGCGTGCTTGCAAAGAATTAGGTATTAAAACTGTTGCAGTGTATTCAACGGAAGATGCTGATACCTATCCTGTGCAGTACGCTGATGAAAAGGTCTGTATTGGACCTGCTCAAGCAAATAAAAGTTATTTAGTTATGTCTTCGATTATTGCCGCTGCTATCAATACAGGCGCACAGGCAATTCATCCCGGATATGGCTTCTTGGCTGAAAACTCTGATTTTGCTCGCGCTTGTGCCGACAATAACATTGTTTTTATTGGTCCTTCTCCTGAGTGCATTGATGCGATGGGCAATAAAGCCGCTGCTCGTGAAACCATGAAGGCTTGTGGCGTTCCTACCGTACCAGGTTCTGATGGTGTGGTTGAAACTGTTGAAGAAGCTCGTGCGTTTGCGGAAGCAGCAGGTTATCCTGTCCTTGTAAAAGCATCTGCTGGCGGTGGCGGCAAAGGCATGCGTGAAGTTCATGATCCAGCTGATTTAGAATCACAGTTCTTGGCTGCTAAAAATGAAGCTCAGGCTGCTTTTGGTAATGGTGACGTATATCTGGAAAAGCTTGTTTTGCGTCCTCGTCATGTTGAAGTTCAGGTATTAGCGGACAAGCATGGTAATCGTATTTCTTTGTGTGAACGTGACTGTTCGCTTCAGCGTCGCCATCAGAAGTTGCTCGAAGAGGCTCCTTCTCCTGCGTTGACTGATGAAATTCGTCGCGCAATGGGTGTTGCTGCGGTTAAAGCAGTACGTGCAACGGGATACGAAAATGCTGGCACCATTGAGTTTTTGCTCGACCAGGATGGCCATTTCTATTTCATGGAAATGAACACTCGTGTTCAGGTTGAACATCCTGTAACAGAGATGATTACTGGTACCGATATTATTAAAGAGCAGCTTCGTATTGCGGCGGGTGAGCCAATTTCTTGTATGGACAAGGTACCTTTTAGCCCAAATGGCCATGCTATGGAATTCCGAATTAATGCCGAAGATCCTGATATGGATTTCCGTCCGTGTCCTGGTAATATTACGCGCTTCGAAACTCCTTCTGGCCCTGGTGTACGCGTTGAAACTTACATCAAAGAAGGATCACGTATTTCACCGTATTACGATTCAATGGTAGCTAAGCTTATTGTTTGGGGTAATGATCGCGAAGAGTGTATTGCTCGTGGTAAGCGTGCGCTTGATGAATTTCGTATTGAAGGAATTAAAACCACCATTCCTTTCCATCAAAAGGTTCTCGATATGGACGCTTTTGTTGAAGGCAGGGTTTATACTGACTTCATTGAAACCGAAATGGGGGATGAGTAACGATGTCTGATATTAATACTGAGGGTATGGCAATTGCTCCTGGCGTAATGGAGACCATTGTTACCTTAGCAGTTCGTGATGTACCAGGAGTTGCTTCTGTTGGTGCTGCTCCTTCAGGAATCCGTTCTTTGCTTGCTTTTAAGCAATCTACACAAGGTGTTGTTGTTCAGGTAAGCGAAGATGACACTGTTCAGGTTGAAGTTACTATTCGTGTGCTTTCAGGCCATTCGCTTGAGGCTGTTGCTGCTTCGGTTAGAAGTGCTGTTGCAGATGCAGTGTTAACTCAGGTGGGTCTAACGGTGTCTCGTGTAGATATTAAAGTTGATGGCATTTTGTTCCAAGATTAGGTTTTGCTTCTATGTCAAAAGCTATTCAGCATGAAGAGAGGGTTACTGCGCGTAAAAATGCGTTGCAGTTGCTCTATCAATCAGAAATTTTAAATACCACTCCTCAATCTTTGATAGAGGAGCGTCTTTTGGTTCCTGAAACGCAAGGTTTAGATGATTATGCAGTTATGCTTCTTCGTCTTGCCGTGGAACATCAAGACGATATTGACAAGCGTATTGTGTCAGCGAGCGAGAATTGGACGATGGACCGTATGCCTATAGTGGATCGTTCGTTATTGCGCCTTGCCGCTAGCGAAATGTGCTATGTCGATGATGTTCCCGTTTCGGTATCAATTAACGAAGCGGTGAACTTGGCCAAAGAATTTGGCGGAGAAAATTCTCCTCGCTTTGTTAATGGCATTTTAGGCAGAATTGCTATCCATCTTGAAGAGGAGCAAGCGTAAATGTCTCATGACGATGCTCGCTCATTTGAGGATATTAAGACTCGTTTAGATGAAATTGTCTCGCTGGTCAGCGATGATTCGCTCCCTTTAGACGAGGCACTCGATCTTTACGAAGAAGCAGTGGGTATAGGCCTTCAGGCTTCACGTATTATGGAAGAAGGTATTGCCGAAAAAGAAGCTGAGCAAGCAGCACAAGCCTTGCGAGATGCAATACCTAGCGAAACTAAGATCGATTCTGATTCTTTGAGTGATGCTTCTTCAATCGAAGATAATTCAGATTTCAATTAGTAGTAGCTTTCTTAGTACGTGAAGTGTTTATGGGGAGGGAGGTACACACATGGCACGCATTCTAGACTCCATAGATGCACCTGATAAATTAAAGCTATTAACCGATGAGGAACTTTCTATCCTTGCTGGTGAAATACGAGAAGAAATTGTTCAGGTTACCTCTAAAACGGGTGGCCATGTTGCCTCTAGCTTAGGTGCTGTAGAGATTATTCTTGCAGTACATTCTTTGATTGACTCTCCCAAAGATCGTTTTCTTTTTGATGTAGGTCATCAATCCTATGCCCATATGCTTATTACTGGTCGTCTTGGTGAATTTTCAACACTTCGTCAATACAAAGGCCTTTCTGGTTTCCCAAAACCTCAAAGCAATCCTCATGATGTTCATCCTTCTGGTCACGCATCAGATTCACTTTCTGTCGCTTGTGGCTTGGCACGTGCTCGCGATTTGCGTGGATCTCACGAAAAAATTGTTGCACTTATTGGTGATGCTTCGCTCGCAGGTGGAATGGCCTTTGAAGCGCTTAACGATTTAGGGCAAGCTCAAACCCCACTCGTTATTATTTTGAACGACAATGAGATGTCGATTTCTCGCAATGTTGGAGCCATGGCTAAGCATTTGGGCGGCTTGCGCATCTCGAATAATTACCGTAAAAGCCGAGATTCTATGCAGGATTTTATGGAATCTTCGCTCGGTCCTGCGGGAAAAGCGTTCGTTAAATTTGGAAAGTCAGCAAAAGATTCTTTAAAGCAATTTGTGCTTCCCGATACAATGCTGTTTGAACAACTTGGTATTGTGTGTACTCCACCGGTAGATGGTCATAATATTACAGCTTTGAAGTCAACGTTGCGTCGTGCACTTTCTTCTGATGTTCCTGTATTGGTACATGTTGTTACTAAAAAAGGCGCAGGATATGGTCCCGCCGAAGAAGATCCTTCTCGATTCCATGGTGTTGGACCTTATGACATTGCAACAGGTAAATCGACCAAACCTTCCTCATCGGTTCTTACCTATACGCAGGCCTTTAGTGCTGCTTTTGAGCAAGAGGCCCTTCGTGATCCTCATGTTTGCGCAATTTCTGCTGCTATGGTTGATGGTACGGGACTTCGTCATTTCGCCAATGAGCACCCTGAAAGAGTTTTTGATGTCGGTATTGCTGAAGGTCATGCGGTTGGTATGGCCAGCGGTCTTGCTTTGGGAGGCCAAAAGCCTGTTGTTGCCCTGTATTCAACGTTTTTGCAAAGAGCTATAGATCAAGTGATTATTAATGTTGCTCTTAGCAATTTAGATGTGGTGTTTGCAATTGATAGAGCTGGTCTTGTAGGGGATGATGGGCCAACGCATCATGGCATGTTCGATATGGCTCTTTTGCGTAGTGTTCCTAATATGAAAATTCTTGCCCCTTCGAATGAAGCTGAATTGGTCCATGCGCTTCATACGGCACTTATGATTTCGGGTCCTGTGGCACTGCGTTATCCCCGTGGTGCTGCTCAAGGTGTTCCTTTACCTCAAGATGCACTTTATATGAAGCCAGGTTGTGCTCGTGTTATTCGTGATGGCAGTGATGCCGCAATTCTTGCTTTTGGTCGAATGGCATCTTATGCGCTTTCTGCTGCCGATATTCTTTCTGAAGAGGGCATTTCTGTTCGTGTGGTAGATATGCGTTGGGTTAAACCGTTAGATATCGATGCCATTAAAGATGCTGCTTCTACAGGTGTTGTTCTGACCGTCGAGGACGGTATTGCAACGGGTGGTGCTGGCGAAGGAGTAATGGAAGTATTACAGTGCGCTGGCTTGAACCCTAAAAGTAGAGTTCTCGGTATTCCTGATACATTCGTTGAACAGGGTAGTGTTGATCAACTGTTTGTTGATTTGGGCTTAGATGCTCAAGGTATTGCAACTGCAATTCGCAATCTTGTCCGTTCTTAAATACTTAGTTTCATATTTCATTGGTGTTTATCTCGAATCTTGGGCTTTGCTGTTATGTTTTGCGCTCAAACATCAGACTCGCTATTTGCCTGATCTTTAATTTGGTTTAATTGTTTCAACAAGATGACGTAAACGGGCATCTTGTTTCTAAGTTGTGTCCTGTTTGCTTCTTCATTATTTCAAGAAGTTTTAAAGAGCGTAAACATGAATCTACCTGGATAAATAGAATTGTAAAGAGTGTCAGGATAACAGTGTCAATACGTGCCACGGATTATTAGGAGGTATGCACGATGTATGACACTGGAGCAACCGCATTCATGCTTGTGTGTGCAATGTTGGTTCTACTCATGACCCCAGGTGTTGCATTTTTTTACGGCGGATTGGCGCGTCGTAAAAATGTAGTCAATACCATGTTTATGTCTTTTGTAATTATTGGGGTTGTTGGTCTTGTTTGGATACTCGCTGGATGGAGTATTGCCTATGGTGGCGATGGTTCGAATCCATTTCTTGGTGGATTTGACCAGTTTGGATGCCTGACGTCTGTATCCGATATGCTTGCAGAAGCACAAGCGCCAGAAGATGGAAGCTATCCTTCTATCATTGATATTTTGTTCCAGGCTGCTTTTGCCATGATTACCGCAGCTATTATTGGAGGTGCAGTAGCAGGTCGAATGAAGTTTGCGCCTTTTATCGCCTTTATTACGGTTTGGGTATTAGTAATTTATGCTCCTCTTGCTCACATGGTTTGGGGCGGCGAAGGAAGTTTTATTGGCGATATGATTGGCGCGCTTGACTTTGCTGGTGGCGATGTTGTTCATATCAGTTCTGGTTTAACGGGTTTGGTTCTTTGTATTTTGCTTGGTAAGCGTCGAGGATTTGGCGCAATTGCTCACCGTCCCCACAACGTTCCATTCGTGGTGTTGGGTGCAACCCTTCTCTGGTTTGGATGGTTTGGCTTTAATGGTGGCTCCGAATTTGCTGCAGATGGTATTGCCGCTCTTGCAGTATTGAACTCCGTTATTGCTTCTGGTGCAGCAATGATTTCCTGGATGGTAGTTGAAAGTGTAAAAACGGGAAAGCCAACCTTAGTTGGCGCTGCAACTGGTTTGGTTGCGGGTCTAGTAGTAATTACTCCTGCTGCTGGTTTTGTTGAACCTTGGGCAGCTCTTGTGATGGGCTTGATCGTTTCTCCGATTTGCTATTTTGCAATTTCTTACCTTAAAGCTAAGCTTGGCTACGACGATGCTCTTGATGCCTTTGGTTGTCATTGTGTTGGTGGTATAACGGGCGGTATTTTGACGGGCGTATTTTGTGTGCCGAGTTTATCTTGGACTGAATTTGGTGGCTTGCTCTACACCGGTGATTTCACGCTTTTGGGTGCTCAGGTTTTAGGCATTTTAGTAACGATTGTGTTTGTTGCAATTGGAGCTTTAGTAATAGGCCTTGTAGTAAAGGCACTCTTTGGAGGTCTGCGAGTTTCTAAAGAGCAAGAGGCATATGGTATGGACCTTGCAGCTCACAATGAATCTGCTTACCCCGCCTTTATTGGCCTTGATTAAATCTTATTACCAACCTAAACGGAATAGGAGTATCTATGAAACGTATAGCAGCGGTAGTTCGACCTGAAAAGCTTGAACCTTTAAAAGAAGCGCTTTTTAATGCGAATATTTGCGGCATGACAATTTATCAAGTGCATGGTTGCGGCAATCAGCATGGGTGGAAAGAGTACTTTCGTGGAAGTGAAGTATTCTTAAACATGATCCCGAAAGTGAAATTCGAAATCGTAGTTAGCGATGATCAAGTGGATTCTTTGGTTAAACTCATTACTGACACTGTGCGAACTGGTGAAGTGGGTGATGGCAAAATATTTGTTTCCGATATTGAACGGGTAATTCGTGTTCGCACAGGAGAAGAAAACCAAGATGCAGTATAGCCTTCGTTTCTCTTAAAAAATCTTCATCATTTGTTTGCTAGTCGATAATAATTAGTTCAAAATGAGCTATATTCATTTAGTTACAAAAAAAGACGTAGAGAAAGGATCGCTAAGATGACACGTAAGATTGCTATCTTTGATACCACCTTGCGCGACGGTGAACAGTCGCCAGGCGCTTCAATGAATTCTGAAGAAAAATTGGTAATCACGCGTCAGCTACTACGTCTAAATGTTGATGTTATTGAGGCAGGTTTCCCCGTTTCTTCTCCAGGGGACTTCAAATCAGTACAGCAAATTGCTGCAGAAGTAGGGGACAAAGCAGTTGTTTGTGCTTTAACGCGTGCTGTAGAAAAGGATATTGATTCAGCAGCTGATGCATTGAAAGACTGTGCACGCCCTCGTATCCACACCGGTATTGGCGTGTCTCATAGTCACATTTATGACAAGCTGCGTACCACCCCTGAAAAGATCATTGAACGCGCGGTAAACGCTGTTAAGTATGCAAAGAAATACGTTGAAGATGTTGAGTTCTATGCCGAGGATGCAGGCCGTTCAGATTATGAATTCTTGGCTAAGGTAGTACAAGCAGTAATTGAAGCTGGTGCAACCGTAGTTAATATTCCTGATACCACTGGTTATTCAATGCCAGATGAATTCGGTCGTCGTATTCGCTTCCTTATGGAAAACGTTACCAACGTTGACAAGGCGTCTATTTCTGTTCATTGCCACAATGACTTAGGTATGGCAACTGCACTTTCTTTGGCTGGTGTTCAAAATGGTGCAACTCAGGTTGAATGTACTATCAATGGTCTTGGTGAACGTGCGGGTAATACCGCTATGGAAGAAGTCGTAATGGCCATGAAGATGCACGGTGATGAACTTGATGGTCATACCGATATTAATACGCGTGAATTTATTCGCGCATCACGTCTTGTTTCTTCCATTACTGGTTTTGTTGTTCAGCCTAACAAGGCTATTGTTGGTGCTAACGCCTTTGCTCATTCTTCTGGTATTCACCAGGATGGTGTTATTAAATCTCGTACGACCTACGAAATTATTGACCCTGCAGAGGTTGGCGCAGGACAGAGCGCTATTATTCTTTCTGCTCGTTCTGGTCGTGCCGCTCTTCGTCATCGCCTTGAAGCTCTTGGCTTCCATATTGAAGGTCAGGCATTTGAAGACCTCTACAATGCTTTCCTTGATTTGGCCGACAAGAAAAAGGAAGTATATGACGAGGATCTTGAGTCTCTGGTTGGAGAGCATAATCGCAACCAGACGGCAACCTACACCTTGAAGTCTGTTCAGATTTCTTGTGGTCAGCCTCTTATTCCTACGGCTACGGTTACGCTGGCAGATTCTGAAGATCGTGAATTTGTTGCATGCGCAACGGGTACCGGTCCTGTTGATGCATTGTATAAGGCGGTCAACGAAATTGTTGATATCGAAAACGACCTTACCGAGTTTGCGGTTCAAAGTGTTACTCGCGGTATTGATGCCTTGGGTGAGGTTACTATTCGTGTAACCGATGCGGATGGCATGGTGTTCTCTGGTCGCGGTGCAGACGGCGATATCATCGTATCTTCTGCTAAGGCATATTTAAATGCTTTGAATCGCCTTATTTCACATAGGCAAGAGAAGGCTAAGTAATTGTACTGTCTTGATTGCGGAACAAAGATTAGTGATGACGAGCTGCAGTGTCCTAACTGCGGCTCGTCCGTTGCTGCCATGAAGGAACGTTTTGCAAAAGCAAAAGAAATGGTTACTTACACCGATGCGGTGGGGAGCGATGCAACCACAAAGCTTCCTTTAGTTGCTGAGCGTTCTTATACAGATAAGGATGGTAATCCCTTGGATCCTTCCAAAGAGATTGATATCAAAAACCTTACGGCTCATGAAAGTGATCTTCGTGCTATCCCTGAAATTGGTGACGAAGACCCCTATGTTACTAAGCCTATGCAAAAGATTGTCTCTGATTCAGGCAAAGTAGTGGCTGATGTTGACAATGATCCAAAAGCGTATTTGCAGGATGTGCCAGAAATTAAGATTTGGCATCGCGTCGTGGGAATTATTATTTGTTTAGGTTTGGCATTTTGCTTTATGTGGGTTAACGGATCAACGTGGCTTCGCATTTTTAATATAATCTAGGTCGCATTTGCGTAAGCGTATATAAGTATGGTATAAATACTTTTACATGTGAAAACATGATAGCTTTCGTTGTTGTTTAGGAAGTGGGCTTTGTTCCCGCTTCTTTTGTTTGTTAAGGGATGAAGGAGGGAAACGGATGCTTACTGGTAAAGCTCGTATGCTTCTTGAAGCACTAGAGCCTCATGCGACTGAGCATAATATGGAAGTTGTCACAGTTGAATTAGTAGGTTCTCGTAAGGCTCCAACCATTCGTGTTTATCTTGACTGCGAAGGTGGTATTGGATTCGATGAGCTTTCTTCAGCTCAAGAATGGGTTAATGCGGTAATGGATGAACTTGATCCGTTTCCTGGTGCCTATACCCTAGAGGTTTCTTCGCCTGGAATTGATCGTCCCTTACGCACCCTTGAACACTTTGCTCGTTTTGAAGGGGAAAAGGCACAAATTACCTTAAAGGAAGCTCATCAAGGGCGAGCAAAATGGGTAGGTCTTTTGGCGGGTGTAGAAAACGATACGGTTTTGCTTGATGTCGACGGTATTGTTGAACACCTTCCTTATAACGATATTAAGAAAGCTCACATCATTGGCAGAATAGATTTCAGCGGGTAGAAAGGACTTTTCCATGGCAGCCTCTGAACTAATAGAAGCTCTTCAGGCTTTAGCACACGAACGTAAAATTGATGAATTTTATCTTATCGATCGTCTTGAAGCGTCTTTGGCTAAAAGCTATCAGCATATTCTCGATCTTGAATATGATGCTCGTGTTACGATTGACCGCAACACGGGAAAGATCTATGTATATGAATTAGTTCCTGTTGGAGAACCTGACGAAGAAACAGGCGAATACAGCGAATTTGAAGAACGCGACGTTACGCCTGATGACGTAAGTCGCATCGCTGCGTTGAACGCAAAGAACGTTATCGGTTCTATTGTTCGTGATGCAGGTCGTCAGTCTATCTATGAAGAGTTTTCCAGTCGTGTGGGCGATTTGGTAACCGGTACGGTTTTGCAGGGCACTCCTGATTTCACCATCATTAAGATTCGTGATGGCGTTGAAGCAGAATTGCCTCATTATGATTTAAAGCGTTATCCCGATGAGCGCAACGAACGTCCACGCAATGAACGCTATCGCCATAACCAGCGTTTGAAGACCTTGATTGTAGAGGTTCGTGATCCGAATGCTGAATCTCCTAAGATGCGTGGCGAACATGCGCGTCCTTCTATTGTGGTTTCTCGTACGCATCCAGATCTCATTCGTCGCTTGTTCGAGATCGAAGTACCAGAAATTTATGACGGCTTAGTAGAGATTAAATCTATTGCTCGTGAACCAGGTGAGCGCTCAAAGATCGCTGTTGCTTCTCGTGAGCCTAATCTCGATCCTGTAGGCGCTTGTGTTGGACCTAAGGGCTCTCGTGTCCGTATGGTTGTTGAAGGTTTACGTAACGAGCGTGTTGATGTTATTCAGTGGAACGAAGATCCTGCTATATATGTTGCGAATGCGCTTTCTCCTGCTCGTGTAACACGCGTAGATATTGATGAAGAAAACAACTACGCAACGGTTATTGTTCCCGATGACCAACTTTCTTTAGCGATTGGCAAAGAAGGTCAGAATGCACGTCTTGCTGCTCGTTTAACAGGTTGGCATATTGACATTAAATCGACTTCGTTTGCGGGAGAATCTTTGTTTACTGAGCCTGATCTTATTGATGACGAAGACGAGGATTTGGTAGACGATGGCTTGTGTGCTTACGTTGACGAAAACGGAGCACGTTGTCGTAACCATGCGCGTGATGGCTATCGTTACTGTGGTATTCATGCTGAATTTGAAGACGAGGAGTAAGTAGCTTTTACATGTCTGGTAAGACGCGACAGAGAACTTGCATCGTTTGCAGGGAAACTGATACCAAAGGTTCCCTTATGCGAATTGTGCGTACTCCTGAAGGTTCCATTCACTTTGATCCAACTGGTAAAATGAATGGTCGGGGAGCGTATGTTTGTAGCGTTTCTTGCCTTGAAAAAGCAATTTCCTCTAAGCGGCTTGAATCTGCCCTTAGAATAAAAGTGACCGATGAAGATCGTGAACGCATTGCTGAAGAAGTACGTGCTTCACTTTCTTACGATAAATAGACGAGGAGACTATATGCCTGGCATGCGCGTACATGAATTGGCAAAAGAATTTGATATGACCAGCAAGGAGCTGCTCGATCGTCTTGCGGAAATGAAAATTCCCGCTAAGAGTCATGCCAGCATTCTCCAAGACGCCTATGTTCAGAAAGTTCGAAAGAACTTAGAACCTGAAATTAAACAGCGTGCAGGGGAACTGGAAGACGAAGAAGCTAAAAAGCTTGCTGAGAAAAAAGCAGAAGAAGCTCAGCGTAAGGCCGATGAAAAAGCAGAACGTCGAGCTGCAATGGAGGCTGAACGCGAAGCTCGTGAAGCTGAGCGTGCTCGTCGTGAAGCGAAACAGGTTGCTAAACAGGAAAAAGCACATAAAGAAGAGGATTCTGATAAGAAAAAGATTTCCAATTCTCCTTTTGAGAGCCTTGCTTCTCAGATTGAACGAGAACGTGAACGTGTAGAGCGTGAAGCTGCTGAAGAACGAGAGCGCAAGCGCGCTGCTGCTCGTGCTGCTGAAGTTGCTAAAAAACAAGCTGTTGAAGAGGCTTTGCATAATCGTGGTCGCAAAACCACCAAGCACCAAGCTCCTCAGCAGAAGACTGCTCCAAAAGCTGCTCCAGTTACGACAAAATCCAACTTCTCTTCTTTGCTTGATCAAATTAATAACGAACGTGAACGCCTTGAGCATCAAAAGCAAGAACAGGCTGCTCATAAGAAAAACCAACGCAATGATCGACGTGGTGGTAATGGAGATCAGCGTCCTAATGATCAGCGCAGCAATAAGAAAAACAAGAAGCAGCGTAAAGGTTTTGAACCATCTGTTCCTGAATTAGAAGCTCAGACAGATGGTCAAAAGGGCGAAGATCGTTATGCGCAAATGGCTGTTCAGGCTGAAAAGTTACAGCGTGATAAGGTCTTAGCTGAGGCTCGTGCTGCGGTAGAGGCTGCAAGCCACGACGGTGAAGGTCGTCGTAAAAAGCGTAAGGAAAAGCGTGAGGCTCAAGCACGTGAACGTGCGGAAATGGAAGCATTAGAAAAGGGCTTAGATCCTTCGTTGGTTTTGGATGATTCCGTGGTTGAAATTCCTCAGGGATCAACCGTTGCTCAGTTCGCTGAACTTGTTGACGTATCTCCTAACGAAGTCGTAAAGCGACTCTTTATGCTTGGACAGGTTCTTACTCTTACGCAATCCATGAGCGATGAATTGATCGAATTAATCGCAGACGACCTGGGTCGCAAGGTACGTGTGGTTTCACCTGAAGAAGAGTTTGCGGTGGTATATCATGACTCTGAAGAGGATCTAAAACCTCGCCCTCCTGTAGTTACCGTAATGGGTCATGTTGACCATGGTAAAACTTCCTTACTTGACGCTATTCGATCAACTGGTGTTGCAAGCCATGAAGCTGGTGGTATCACCCAGCACATTGGTGCATCGGTAGTTAACATCAATGGTCGACAGATTACCTTCATCGATACTCCTGGTCACGAAGCATTTACCGCAATGCGTGCTCGTGGTGCTCAGGTGACTGACGTTATTGTTTTGGTTGTTGCAGCTGACGACGGCGTTATGCCTCAGACGGTTGAAGCTATTAACCATGCAAAAGCAGCTGACGTACCAATTGTGGTTGCAGTTAATAAGATTGATAAACCAGGTGCTACGCCTGATCGTGTTCGTCAGGAGTTAACCGAATATGGCATCATTCCTGAAGAATGGGGCGGACAGAATATGTTCGTTGATGTTTCGGCAAAGCAGCACCTTCATATTGATGATCTACTTGAAACTATTTTGCTTCAGGCAGATGTTCTTGAATTGAAGGCTAATCCAAATGCGCTCGCTTCTGGTTATGTTATTGAAGCAAATTTGGATAAGGGCCGTGGTTCTGTTGCTACTATGCTGATTGCACGCGGCACGCTACATCCAGGTGATGTTGTTGTTGCGGGTACTTCCTATGGTAAGGTTCGTGCTCTTATCAATCCTCGTGGCGAACATGTTGATCATGCTGCTCCTGCTGATCCAGTTGAGGTTCTTGGTTTGAATTCAGTTCCCACTGCTGGTGATGAATTCCGCGTATTTGAAGATGAGCGTGACGCTCGTCGCTTAGCTGAGGAACGTGCACTGCGCGCCCGCTTGGCTAAACAAGAATCTCGTTCTCATATGAACTTGGATGACCTGTTTGCTCGTATCGAAGAGGGTGAAACAACCGATCTTAACCTGGTTGTTAAAGCCGACGTTATGGGCTCAATTGAAGCTCTGCGCGATGCGTTCTCTAAGATGGATCAGTCTGAAGTTAAGATCAACATCATTCATGCTGCTGTTGGTGGCATTACTGAAACTGACGTTACCTTAGCGGCGGCTTCCGATGCTATCATCATTGGCTTTAATGTTCGTCCTACGGGTAAGACTCGCGAAGTTGCAGAACGCGAAAAAGTTGATATTCGTCTGTATCGTGTTATTTATCAGGCTATTGAAGATATTAATGCAGCGCGTGTTGGTCTTCTTTCACCTGATATTGTTGAAGAAGATACTGGTATCGCTGAAGTTCGTGAAACCTTTAAGGTACCAAAGGTTGGTACCATTGCTGGTTGCTACATCGTTGAAGGCGAAATTTCACGCGACGATAAAGTTCGTATCGTTCGTGATGGTACGGTTATCTTCGAGGGTACTATTGATAGTCTGCGTCGTTTCAAAGACGACGTTAAGTCTGTCGCACGTGGTTATGAATGCGGTATTGGCATTGATGGTTACCAGGATATTAAGGTGGGCGACACCATTGAAGGCTATCGTATCGTTGAAAAGGAAAGGGTTGAATAGCCATGAAACAAGGTTCTTCAAGCCGTAAAGTCAACGAACAAGCTCGTGAGGTTATTGCAAATATTCTTCTGTTTGAGATGACTGACCCAAGGCTTTCTATGGTTACCATTACCTCGTGTGAAGTCAGCTTCGATCGCAGTGTAGCTAACGTTTTTTACACTACTGAACCTTCTCGTTATGTTGAGGTTGCTGAGGCGTTCCAGGCTGCTGCAGGACGTATTCGTTCTTTGATGGCTAAACAGCTTTCATGGAGGGTTGCTCCTGAACTGCGTTTTATGCTTGATTCTAGCGTTGATCAAGCTGAAAGAATTGCTCAAGCTCTTGCACGAGATGCTGAGCGCAATAATTCTGCTTCGATTGAATAGGAAGTATATTGGTTACTCCTCAAACTAATACTACGTTAGATGAAATCGCCGAGCGCTTAAGTGCGCTCGACGATTTTGCTATTTGTGGTCATGTAAATCCTGATGGTGATTGCCTGGGCTCTCAGCTTGGTTTGTATCACGCTTTGAAGAATTTAGGCAAAAAAGTGGTATGTTTGCTCGCTAAAGATGATCCAATCGACACGGGGCTTCTGTTCTTACCTGGAGTCGAAACCCTTATTCCTGCTGCTCAATATTCTTCTTCTGCGAAGGTATTTGTTGCAGTTGATGTGCCTACCACCGAACGCATTGGTGAAGCCGATGCTATTCAGGCAGCTGCTAAGGTACGTTTTACTATTGATCATCATGCGGTTGATACCACCATGGCGGAATTTACCTATGTTGATCCTGCTGCTCCCGCAGCAAGTCTCTTGGTATGGAATCTTGCAAAGAAACTCAATGCGATTTCCTTTGAAGTTGCTCAATGCTGTTTAACGGGATTGATTACTGACACTGGTCGTTTTGCGTATCAGAATACCAACGCTGAGGCATTTTTCTGCGCTGCTGAAATGGTGGAAGCAGGGGCGAGTCCTGCTGTTGTTAATCGCGAATTTTTCCAAAATAGATCGTTGGCATCAGTTAAGTTAGAGCAGCTGGTTCTTGAACGCATGGAGTTTTATGAACAGGGCGCATTTGTTGTTTCTTATTTATCCAAAGAAGACTTTGCAACGTGTAATGCTATAAAGGCGGATGCTGAACCGCTCATTGATTCACTGCGTTCAATCCGTGGCGTTCGAGTAGCTCTTATTTTGCGAGAGAATTCAGAAGGTCAAATTCGCGGTAGCTTACGTGCAAAAGATGATGATACCGACGTGGCAGCGGTTGCTCGTTTCTTTGATGGCGGAGGCCATAAAGCAGCAGCTGGTTTTACCTTCTATGGTTCAATGGATGAAGCTCTCAGTGCAACTAAGCTTCAAGTTATTAGTCAATGCTTTTCAGATGACAACAATAGGCAAGGGGTTGCTCTGAATGGCTAAACGTGGATCATCTGGTGTATGTCGGCTGTTAGCTATTAATAAACCAGTAGGTATGTCTTCTCATGATGTTGTCAATCGAGTTCGACGTGTGTTTAATGAGCGACGCGTTGGTCACGCAGGCACATTAGATCCTCTTGCTTCAGGGGTCCTTTTGGTTTGCGTAGGTCCTGCTACGCGTCTAGATGCATTCTTGGTTGGTCATGGAAAACGATATCGTATGGGAGTAATGTTTGGTATCTCAACTACCACCGATGATTCTGAGGGTGATATTTTAAAGACCCTTCCGATACCTGATAGCTGTAGGGATTTATCGTTTGCTAAAACGTATGTTTCTAGCATGGTAGGAAGCGGTGAGCAAGTTCCTCCCATATATTCTGCTATTAAAGTTAACGGCAAAAAATCCTATGAACAGGCTCGAAAGGGAACCATTATCGATCTGGCACCAAGGTCTTTCGAAATTTTTGATGCAACGTGTGATGGCGTGCAGGAATCAATTCGCAAAGATGGCGAAGAAGGATTTGAGTGGTTCTGCGAAATGAGCGTATCGAGTGGTACGTATATGCGTTCAATTGCCCGTGATATGGGTAGAGATCTCCATACCGCAGCTTATGTAAGTTCGCTTGAACGTCTAAGATCTGGCACGGTTGCACTTGATGATTGCGTAACTCTAGAGCAACTCGAAGAAGATCCCGATTCAGCAACACTAGATCCCCTACAGGCTCTTGGTGTCAGGTTCTCGTTTGCGCGAGATAAGGTTGCAGAGAAAGTCGAACATGGTTCTTGGCTTAAAGAAGCTGACCTTTCTTTAAATGAACCGCTGTTGCCTGTGCTGAATTCGCCTTGTACATGTACGACTAACATAAGAGCTTCGCTAAAACCTCCTACACAGCAAGAGATTATAGGTGTTATAGTTAATAATCGCCTTAAAGCATTGTATGAATATCAAGAGTCCGAGCATCGATATGTACCTCGATGCGTGTTTTCGATAGGTGTTGAACGTGGCAAAACTGTATAAGGCTGATGAGTCATTCGATCATTCTCTTTTTAAGAATTCTTCCTGCGCTTTTGGCGTATTTGATGGCGTACATCTAGGGCATCAGTATTTGTTGAAGTGTGCTCAGAAAACCGCTCAATACAATGGCGGGAAATCGATTGCTTTGACGTTTGATATTGACCCTGATGAGATTTTTCATCCTGAGCGTCTTCGTAAGCTTATGAGTAACGAAAGGCGCCTAGAAACCTTATTGCAAAGTGGCGTTGATGTGGTAGTTGCGCTTCCTTTTACGCGAGAATTTGCTAGTTTGTCTCCAGCGGATTTCTTGCTTCAAACGTTTAATGGATTTGCTCCCTCTAACTTGCATGTTGGTCTCGATTTTCATTTCGGTGCTAAAGCAGCAGGAAGTGTTGCAGATTTGGCTGAGTGGGGCGCAGCTGTTGGTACTCATATTGATGCCCACAATCTTCAAAGTGCTGAAGGCTCACCTATTACCGCAACGCGAATTCGTCTTTTATTGATGGAGCACGATCTTGATGAAGCTCAAAAACTTCTGGGTCGTCGTTTTTCTATGATTGAAAAAGTTCGTCAGGGTAGAGGCGAAGGCGCCGATATGGGCTTTTCTACGGCTAACTTATTTATTGAGCCTAACCGTCGTGTTTTAGCTGAAGGCGTATATTCGGCGTATGCCATTGTTGATGGCAAGCGCTATCGTGCGGCTGTTTCTATGGGCGTATCTCCGGTATTTGCTGATAAAACAGATTCTACCTGCGAAGTTCATATTTTGGATTTTGATCAGAATATTTATGGTGAGTATATCGAGGTTGAATTCGTTGAGTATCTACGTCCGATGATCAAATTTGAATCAACCGAAGAACTCATTAAAACGGTTATGGGAAATATTGATTATTGTCGTAACAGTTTAGCGTTATAACGATCACAGTTATTTTGGAGCCGTGTAAGATAACTTTTATGGCTTAGCGGTAAAGTTAGGTAGTAACGTATAGGTACGTGTCAGAAGTTCGATCTAATGTAGAGGCGATACTATATTTAGCGATGAAGACATACGACGCGTTCGACAAGCCAATGATATAGTCGAGCTTTTTTCCGAACGTTCAGTTATGCGCCAAAGAGGTCGTGATTTTTGGTGCTGTTGTCCCTTTCATCAGGAGAAAACTCCTTCCTGTAAGGTAGACCCATCCTCGCAAACATGGCATTGCTTTGGCTGTGGCGAGGGTGGCGATATTATCACCTATGTCCAAAAACTCGATGGTGTCGATTTTGTTGATGCAATACGTTTTTTAGCCCGTAGAGCAGGTATAGAGCTGCAGGAATCTCCGCAGGCAAACAAAGCTCGAAGCAAAAAAGCTCGTCTCAAAGCAATTTGTAGCGAATCTGCATCGTATTACCATATGCTTTTAATGCGATCATCCGATGAGGGCGCTGCTCAGGCTCGTCAGTATCTTTCTTCTCGCAATTTGGGGGGAGAGGTACCTAACGACTGGAATTTAGGGTATGCACCAGGAAGACGTCATCTCGTAACCCATCTTCGATCTTTAGGTTTTAGTGATTCTGAAATGATCGAAGCAAATGTTGCGGTGAAGGGTTCGCAGGGAACATCGGATCGATTTTTTAATCGAGTTATGTTTCCTATCCGCGATATTCGTGGCGAAACCATTGCTTTTGGTGGTCGTGTTATAGGCTCTGGTGAACCGAAGTATCTCAACACGGGAGAGACTCCTCTTTTCCACAAATCTGAAGTGCTCTATGCGCTCGACAAGGCTAAGAGCACAATGGCAAGTACGGGCGTTGCTATTGTAGTTGAAGGGTATACTGATGTTATTGCGCTTCATGGTGCTGGTTTTACCAATGTAGTAGCTACTTTAGGTACATCGCTTACGCGTCAGCATATTCGTATACTTTCTCATCATGCTAAATCTAAGATTATTTATCTTTTCGACGGCGATGAGGCAGGGCAGCGTGCCGCAGATAGAGCGCTTACGTTTATTGATTCGTCAGTTACGCCTGAAGCTGGAAGCTCTAAAGTTGATCTTTTGGCGGTCACCTTGCCTGATAATCTTGATCCTGCTGACTTTATTGCCAAGCACGGTGCAGAACCCTTTTCTGAACTGCTTGATACCGCAGTTCCCCTTATTCGATTTGGTATTGATAGACGTCTTGGTCGCTATGACTTACAAACTCCAGAAGGGAAAAGCCGAGCTACAACCGAAGCCCTGAGCATTTTAGCTCCAATTAAATCGTCGCTTTTAGCAAAGGATTATGCTGTTTACATTGCAAGTAGGGTTCATGCTCGTGAACAAGACCTATTAGAACGTCTTGATTCTCTTAAGGCTCCTACAACTCGAGATTATGAATCGAACTCTAAGGCATACGATACTAAAAGGCAGCAGAGTTCCATCTCTTTGACGCCTTCAGAGAAAAACCGTCTCCGTACGGAACGCGAATTCTTAAGTCTCTGTGCTCACAATCCTGCGATGATTCCTGATTTTCTTAATGAATTGGGACAAACTGAATGGCACGATAAAGTGCATCGAGAGCTTGCGCTGGCTTTAATTGAAGTTGTTGCTCAAGATGATTCGCTCGGTGCTGCAGATCTTATTAGAAAAGTGCAGCAGCAGTGTTCCTATGCAGAAAAAATATTAACTTCATCAACAATACCTTCTTCGAATTCTGCTCATGATCTTTTACGGTTCATGGCGGACGAGCTCGCTATAGGTGACATGGAAAGCGCTATTAATGCTATGCGTGTTCAACTGGATGCGGCTTCATCTCAGGAAGAAAAAGAAGTGGTCTTTCAATCGATTTATGTTTTACAGTCCGAGCTCAATCAACTTCGTGCTCGCCATGTTAAAACCAATTAACGTGCTTTCTTTTCATTTTGATAATGATACATAAAAAGTATCATTATTCGCTGGTATACTAACGTTCGAACATTGATGAAGCATGTTTGGAAGGTTTATGCATGAAAACTCTCGATATCGTTTTGTCTCCTGATCCTGGACTTCGTAGTGTTTGTGAACCCTGCAAGGTAGGAGATAGATCTTTAGTTAAATTAAGTAAGCAAATGCTTAAGACTATGTATGAAAACAATGGTTGTGGTCTTGCTGCTCCTCAAGTAGGTATCAATAAGCGCTTTGTTGTTATTGATTGTTTGGATGACGAGGGTAAACCCGATCCGTATGTGTTGGTAAATCCTGTTATTGAATGGTCAAGCAGCGATGCTGTAACTGAAGAAGAAGGCTGCTTGTCTTTACCTGGTATCTCTGTTCCAATTTCACGTCCTTCTAAAGTACGTGTTCGCTACTATGACCTTGATGGCAATGAATGTAAAGTTGTAAGTGGTGGCTTACTTGGTAGGTGCTTGCAACATGAAATTGATCATCTAGATGGTATAACTCTGTTTGAGTCTTGTTCGCCAATGGACCGTATTAAGGCTTTGCACGATTACCATATAGCTATAGAACAGGGAGCTAAACCTGGAGAGATAGGATAGGTTTCAATGCGCGTTGTTTTTATGGGTACACCAGAATTTGCTCAAACTATTCTGGAGGCTTTGATTGATTCAAATCATGAAATAGTTGGTGTAGTTACCCGTCCTGATGCGGTTCGTTCACGAGGAAAAAAACTCATCAGTTCCCCTGTGAAACAATGTGCACTTGATCACGATATTTCGGTATTGGAATATTCTTCTTTGAGATCAGACGAAGCCTATGAGGCTTTAGCTGCTTTGAATGCAGATGTGTTTTGCGTTGCCGCTTATGGCGCAATTCTCCCAAAGCGTATTTTGGAAATGCCGCATTTTGGCTGCCTTAATGTTCATGGCTCTCTTTTACCGCGCTGGCGTGGTGCAGCGCCAATTGAGCGTGCCATACTTGCAGGTGATGAACAAACTGGTATTGGAATCATGCGTATGGAAGAAGGCTTAGATACTGGTGCCGTGGCAAAAACGTGCACGGTAGATATTGATAATATTCCAGCAACAGAACTATCTCATATTCTTGCTCTTCAGGGTGGCAGTGCTCTTGTTCAGGTTCTTGATGTGCTTGAATCGGGAGAACTTCTTGAATGGTGTCCGCAGCCAAATGATGGCGTAACGTATGCTGAAAAGCTTACTAAAGGCGAACTCGATCTTTCTCCTGATATGCCTAGTTTAGAAGCTAAGCGCTGCGTGCAGGCATCAAGCGAACATCACCCGAGCCGTTGTGTAGTAGCTGCTAAAGAACTGACGGTTGTGTCCGCTTCTTTAGCAAATTCTGATGTTACCGTTGATATGGGACAGGTTGCATTTCTAGCGAAACGCTTATATATCGGTTTTGAAGATGGTGTACTGGAATTACACACGGTTAAACCTGCGGGCAAAAAAAATATGGATGCAAAGGCTTTTGCTGCTGGTATTCATGGCATTAAACAGGGCGGTATTTGTTGGAGTTCCATAAATGGGTAGGGTAAGAAAACCAAATAATACCTTTAACAGTAAAGTTACTCCTGCAAGAAAACTTGCCTATGATGTATTAACAGAAATTCGCGTTCATAAGGTATTTCTTGAGCAAGCCTGGAATAAACTGGTTCGAAATTATAACCTTCCTCCTGCAGAAATCGCATTTGCAAGGCTTTTGGCAACCCAAGTGGTCTCTCACAGGGGAAGCTTAGATGAATTAATTAATTCGATACTGAAAAGTCCCGATGATATTCAGAGCAATGTTCGTGATGCACTTCGTATATCGTTTTCCGAGTTGTTTTATTTAGGTAAGCAAGATCACGTTGTAGTTAATGAAGGTGTGGAGCTTGTTCGATCTGTTGCTCCTAAAGCAAGTGGAGTGGCGAATTTTGCTCTTAGACGCGCATGCGAACTCAAACCATCCTTTCCTTTTGGGGATCCCAAAACTGAACTAAAAGCTGCAAGCTTAGCGTTCGGCTATCCTTCATGGCTGATTTCAAGCTTGAGAGATAGCTACGGAATTGATCCGACAAACCGTTTCTTGCAAAACTGTAATGACCCCGCTCCGTTCTTTTTTGTGATAAACCAAGCTCATGCTAACGGACCGCAAACGCTTAAGGCGTTTGTAAATCAGGGAATTAAAGTAGCTCCCATAACGCGAATTCAGCAAAACAAACAGGGGCTATCTTGTTTTGTTTTTGCAAAACGAAGCGATGTGGGACATCCTTTCGTTGTTGAATTACTTAAAAAAGGTACGTTGATTATTAGCGATGGGGCAGCACAAAGCATTGCTGCAATGGCTGTGCCACTTACTTTTCCTGACCATATGCTTGAAATTGGTGCGGGTAGAGGCACTAAATCGGTTCTTATGCAAAATGTATCTTTAGTACGATTTGGCAAGCAAATGAATCTTGATACGCTTGATCTTGATGCTCATAGGACTAAAGAACGTATTGCTCGTTTGAAACAAGCTAAAATTGAGCAAGGTCAGGTGTACTGCCAATCTGCATGCGATCTTTCTAATATTGAATCTGAATCGTACGATACGGTATTTATCGATGCTCCTTGTTCAGGTCTGGGAACACTTCGTCGTCATGCAGATATTCGTTGGCGTATTACTTCTAAAGATATTGAGGACTTTGCTCACAACGATAGAGAAATGCTTAAACAGGCAGCACGTTTAGTGAAAGCTGGAGGACAGCTCACCTATGCCACGTGTACGGTCACTCCTCAGGAAAATGATCAGGCTATTGATGTATTTTTGGAAAGTGAAGAAGGTGCATCATTTCGTGTAGTTAAACGACAACTATGCGCTGATCTTTTCTCTAAGGAATCATCAGGACCATTATTTGACAGTCACTATGTTTGCGTTTTTAACAAGTGTGTTTCGTAAACGTTCAATTACGAACTTTGACTAGACCCTGTATTCTCCGAGTTCTATAATCGTTTTATAACCTTTAATGGCGGTACAGAGAGACCGATAAGGTGCAAACATATTGTTTATTTATTGTTGCTTATGTGATGCTTTTTCACGCAAGTAGTAGTAAATAAGCCAGACTGATTGCCCCTCTCTGTCCTGGGGCTTTTTTATTGCCAGGATTGAGATATCAGCAGAATTTATGAGCGGTGGTTGCCACAAACATAAATATTTGGTCAGTCCGTTCGGAGTTCTTCTGATATGCGGCTTTGTCTGTACGCACTTCACTTATGAAAGGAGCGTGCATGCAAGAAAACGAATTTGAAGAATCTGTTGTCATGGAAGAGTCTGAAATTGATAGAACTCTTGTCAGAATGGCACACCAGATTCTCGAACAAAACAAAGGATGCAGCAATCTTGCTATTGTTGGCATCGTAACGCGAGGTGATGTACTTGCTAAACGTATTGCTCGCCTCATTGAAGATATTGAAGGAACCAAGCTTCCCGTAGGTTCTCTCGATATTAGCTTCTATCGTGATGATTCCATCATGAGCCTCTCTCCTTTGGTTCAAGGTACTGACATTCTGTTTTCCATAGACGGTAAAACAATTGTTCTTGTTGATGATGTTCTCTACACTGGACGAACTATTCGTGCGGCACTTGATGCACTTATGGACCTTGGACGTCCTGATCGCATACAGCTTGCTACTTTAATTGACCGTGGACATAGAGAATTGCCTATCAGAGCAGATTTTGTAGGCAAGAACGTTCCTTCTGCTTCTAATGAAAGCGTTCGTTTGTATATCAAAGAAGTTGACGGAGAATCGTGCGTGCGTATTAAACGTCTCCAGCCTGGTCAGCATGTTGGATCAGCACCAGTGAAGGGAGTCTAAGTATGTTTAATCATAAGCATTTGCTTTCTATTGACGACCTGTCACGTGAAGATATCATGACAGTACTTAAACAGGCTGCTACGTTTGAAGAAGTCAATGAACGCCCTATCAAGAAAGTCCCTGCTCTTCGTGGCAAAACTGTCTGTAACTTATTTTTCGAGCCTTCTACCAGAACACGCGGTTCGTTTGAATTAGCAGAAAAGCGTCTTTCTTGTGATTCACTAAATGCAGGTGGTAGCGCATCATCAACCGTTAAAGGTGAAAGCCTTGTTGATACGGTTCGCACCTTAGACGCAATGAAAATTGATATGTTTATCGTTCGCCATAAATGCGCAGGTGCTCCTTATATGGTTTCTCAAAACACCAATGCTTGTGTTATCGATGCTGGTGATGGAAAACATCAGCATCCCACCCAAGCGCTTCTTGATCTTTATACTATCTGGAAAGAAAAGGGAGATTTTGAAGGACTAAAAGTTGGTATTGTTGGCGATATTGCTCACTCTCGTGTCTGTGGCTCATTGATTCCAGCACTTAAGAAAATGGGCGCTCATGTTACGCTCATTGCTCCTGCAACACTTCTTCCCGCAAGACCAGATGTATTAGGGGCAGACGAAGTTACCCCTCATCTTGATTCTGTTCTTCCGAGCTTAGATGTTGTCTACATGCTTCGTATTCAAATGGAGCGTCTTGAAAATGCACCATTTCCAAGTTTGCGTGAATATCACTTGCTCTATGGACTTAATGAACAACGCTCTCATCTTATGAAGGACGATGCCATTATTTGTCATCCTGGTCCTATTAATCGAGGCGTTGAATTAGATAGCTATATGGCGGATGGTAATAAGTCTGTCATTGTCGAACAGGTATTTTCGGGTGTTTGTGTTCGAATGGCACTCATTTATTTGTTGTTAGGGGGAGCTGCCGATGAAATCGCTCATTAAAAATGTTCGCGTTATTGACCCTTCCGTTGGTATAGATGAAGTATCTGACATCTTAATTGATGGGGAAGTAATCGCTGAAGTTGGTAAGAATATTGAATGCAGTGATGCCCAAGTTTTAGATCGTAGCGGATGTATTGCGGTTCCTGGTCTTGTCGATATTCATGTTCATTTACGTGACCCAGGTCAAGAATACAAAGAGACTATTGAAACGGGAACCGCTGCTGCAGCTCATGGTGGTTTTACCGGTATTTGTTCTATGCCAAATACTTCACCTACCACAGACGATGCTGCAACAATTGATTATGTTCTCGATAAAGCAAAACAGGCTCATCATTGCCGCGTTTATCCCTCTGGAGCTTGCACAAAGGGTCTCAAAGGCGAATCCCTTGCAGAAATTGGTGATATGGTTTCCCATGGTGCTGTTGCTTTTACTGATGATGGGCGAGGAATTCAGCACGCTGGCATGATGCGCCGTGTGATGGATTACGCCAAAATGTTCGATAAAGTTGTGATGAGTCACTGCCAGGATGAAGATTTGGTAGGTCCAGGACAGGTTAATGAAGGGGTAGTTTCTACTCGCTTGGGCATGGCTGGATGGCCTACAGCTGGTGAAGAGCTGCAGATTCAACGCGATATTGCATTATCCGAGCTTACAGGATGCCCTATTCATATTCAGCATATAACGACGGCACGAGGCATAGAACTTGTCCGTGAAGGTAAGGCTCGCGGCATTGCGGTTACGTGCGAAGCAACACCTCATCATATTGTCTTAAATGAAGATAACTTAACGTCTACTTACAATACAAATTTGAAGATGAATCCTCCTCTTCGTACCAAGGAAGACAACGAAGCTATTATTGCTGGCATTCAAGATGGAACGGTCGATTGCATCGTTACCGATCATGCACCTCATGCTAGCCATGAAAAGGCTCGCGAATTCGAATTAGCACCTTTTGGTATGACTGGTCTTGAAACTTCTCTTGGAGTCATTCTTACCTATCTCGTAAAGCCTGGCTTGATTGATTACAACAAGATGGTTGAGCTAATGGCAATTAAACCTCGTGAAATTCTTCGCGTTGATCAAGTACGCCTTGAAAAGGGTAGTTGTGCAGACATTACCATTTTCAATCCTGATATTACCTGGACAGTAAGTGAAGATGATATGTATTCAAAATCTAAAAATTCAGGTTTTCTCGGCTATGAGTTGGTAGGGCGTGCTACTGACGTGTTTGTTGGAGGTTCGCTAACCTGTAAGGATGGTGTCGTAGTTGAGTAAGCTTCTAGAAAAAACCAGTTATGGGTTACGTGATCGAGCCAAGCTTGTTTTAGAAGACGGATCGGTTTTTGAGGGTTTTTCCTGTGCAGCACCTGGTGAAGTGTTTGGCGAAGTTTGTTTCAACACTTCTCTTGAAGGGTATTTAGAGGTTATCTCTGATCCTTCTTATGCGGGTCAGATTATTACTATGACCTATCCCCAAATTGGAAATTATGGTGTTAATACCGATGATCTTCAGGCAGATTCTTTAGCTTTAAGAGGTCTGGTCGTTCATGATATTTGTTCGACTCCTTCTAATTGGAGAAGTACGATAAGTTTGCCTGATTTTCTTACCCAACAAGGGGTAGTTGCAATTAGCGGCATTGATACGCGATCCCTTGTCGCTCACTTACGCGATCATGGCGCTCAGCGAGGTGTCTTGTCGACTATCGATTTGGATACTGATAGCTTGTTGGCAAAGGTCCGTGCCTCTGAAAGCATTGTTGGGGTTAATTTAGCAAAAACCGTAAGTCGTACTGAAATAACTCCTTTTGATGAATTACCTGAAAGCCACTCATTTGCGCTTGCTTCGGGTAAAGAGGGTCAGTATAACGTTGTTGCGTATGACTGCGGAGTTAAGAAATCAATCCTGCAGGGACTGATCCGTGTAGGTTGTAAGCTGACTGTAGTTCCTTGGGATACTCCAGCTGAAACCGTACTTGCGATGAATCCTGATGGTGTCTTTCTGAGTAATGGTCCAGGAGATCCCGAAGCGGTTCGGGAAACGTATGTGCAGGTAGAAAAACTTATCGGTGCGGTTCCGCTGTTTGGAATTTGTCTTGGGCATCAGATGATCTGCTTGGCAAGCGGTGCCGAAATGGAAAAGCTTAAGTTTGGTCATCGTGGTGGAAACCAACCTGTTATGAATTTACGGACTGGCCGAGTTGAAATTACCGCACAGAATCATGGTTTTGGATTAGTGTTTAGATCGCTAGGTGCTCTTATTCCCGAGCTTTCTGGTGGCTATTCTGATCATGTAAATGATTTACGTTTCTGGAGTGAGCACCACATAGCTCCTGTAGTACAAAACGAGAAATTCGGTCGTATTCAGCTTACTCACATTAATCTCAATGACGGTACTGCTGAGGGCATTGCTTTTCTTGATAAACCAGTATTTTCTGTTCAGTACCATCCTGAAGCAAGTCCAGGACCTACTGATGCACACTATCTCTTTAGTGCATTTTCGCGTCTTATGGACGGCGATGAACAGTATTTAGATATTGATATTGCTCAAGATCGACTTGCTGGTTGGGTATTTGGTGCAACGGAAGGAGAAACTCATGCCTAAACGAACCGATATTAAACGTATTCTTGTTATTGGTTCTGGCCCTATTGTTATTGGGCAAGCATGCGAGTTCGACTATTCTGGAGCACAAGCATGTAAGGTCCTCAAAGAAGATGGTTATGAAGTAGTGTTGGTTAATTCCAATCCGGCGACCATCATGACCGACCCACAGTTGGTTGATCGAACTTATGTTGAGCCAATTACGAAAGAATTTATCGAAAAAATAATTGAAAAAGAACGTCCTGATGCTTTGCTTCCAACACTTGGTGGACAGACCGCCCTTAATGCTGCTGTCGAGTTAGCCAAAGCTGGAGTTTTAGACAAGTACAACGTTGAAATGATTGGTTGTGATCTTGAAGCTATCGAGCGAGGCGAAGATCGTAAGCAATTCAATGAGGCAATGGCGGAAATTGGGTTAGAGGTTGCACGCAGTGGTTATGCATATTCGGTAGAAGATGCACTTTCACTAGCAGATAAGCTTGGATATCCTTTGGTAATTCGCCCTTCCTTTACCCTTGGCGGAGCTGGTGGTGGTATTGCTCATGATCAAGACGAACTTAAGCTCATCGTTTCTCAGGGTCTCGATTTATCTCCGGTAACTGAAGTCTTGGTTGAAGAGAGTATTGAAGGCTGGAAAGAATATGAGATGGAAGTTATGCGCGATAAAGCGGGTAACGGCATTATTATTTGCTCCATCGAAAACTTTGATCCTATGGGCGTTCATACCGGTGACTCCATTACGGTAGCTCCTGCACAAACGTTATCCGACGTTGAATATCAACGTATGCGTGTAGCATCTCTTGCTATTCTTGAAAAGATTGGTGTTGAAACGGGTGGATCTAACGTTCAGTTTGCTATTAACCCTCAAAATGGCAGATTGATTGTTATTGAAATGAATCCACGTGTTTCTCGATCTTCTGCACTTGCTTCTAAGGCTACTGGTTTTCCTATTGCTAAAGCGGCAGCTAAATTAGCAGTTGGTTATACCTTAGATGAAATTACTAACGACATTACCAAGGCAACTCCAGCCTGTTTTGAACCTTCTATCGACTATTGTGTGGTAAAGGTTCCACGTTTTGCTTTTGAGAAATTCAAGGGTACCGACACAACTCTTTCTACGCGTATGAAAGCGGTTGGAGAGATTATGGCTATAGGTCGTAATTTCGAAGAAGCTTTCGGTAAAGCTATGCGCTCTTTGGAAAACGGGCGAGCAGGTTTAGGCGCCGATGGAAAAGATGATTTCGATGAAGAAAACTTTGATGAGCTGGTAGGAAAACCCACTGAAGATCGCATCTTTTATATCGCAGAAGCATTTCGTCGAGGCTGGTCAATAGATGACGTGTTTAATGCTTCTAAAATCGATCGTTGGTTCTTATCTCGCATTTATGACATTATTCAAGTTGAACAAGCTGTCGGTTCTTATTCACTTGATGAATTAAGTGCTGAGGATTTGCTTCAGGCAAAGCGTTTCGGATTGTCGGATGTCCAAATTGCTTATTTGACCAACAGTGATGAACATACTGTTCGTGCGCGTCGCAAAGAACTTGGAGTAGTTCCTGTATTCAAGACCGTCGATACGTGTGCAGCCGAATTTGAAAGTCGTACGGAATATCACTATAAAACGTATGAATTAGGCGAAACTGAAATTCGTCCTGTATCTAAAAAGCGCGCAATGATTCTAGGTGCTGGTCCTAATCGAATTGGCCAGGGTATTGAATTTGATTATTGTTGCGTCCATGCTAGCTACGCTCTTCATGATGCGGGATACGAAACCATTATGGTTAACTGCAACCCAGAAACCGTTTCTACTGACTATGACACGTCAGATCGTCTGTATTTTGAACCTCTTACCTATGAGGATGTAATGGACATTGTTGATGTTGAACAGCCAGATGGGGTAGTAGTAACCCTTGGTGGCCAAACACCACTTAAGCTAGCTCGTGATTTGGAAAATTCAGGTATGGTTGTTATGGGTACTAAGCCTGAAGCAATTGACTTAGCTGAAGATCGTGATCGATTCTCAGAAATCTTAGACGAACTTCATATCACGTATCCGGCTGCAGGAATGGCTTCTTCGTTCGAAGAGGCTTGTCGTGTAGCTGATAAGATTGGCTTCCCTCTTTTGGTGCGCCCCTCATATGTTTTAGGTGGCAGAGGTATGGTCATTGCCTACGATGCTAAATATCTTGAAAAATATATGGCAGAAGCAGCGCGCATTACGCCTGATCATCCGGTGTATCTCGATCGATTCCTTGAAGGTGCGATCGAATGTGATGTTGATGCTTTATGCGACGGAGAACAGGTATATATTGGTGGCGTACTAGAACATATTGAAGAAGCAGGTGTTCATTCCGGTGACTCTGCTTGCTGTATTCCTCCTTTCACTCTGTCTGAGTCTCAAGTATCTCAGCTTCGCTCCATTACGCGTCAATTGGCATTGCGTTTAGGGGTAGTGGGCTTAATTAATGTCCAGTTTGCCATTAAAGATGGAACGGTTTATGTAATCGAAGCTAATCCTCGTGCTTCGCGTACGGTTCCTTTTGTTTCTAAAGCAACTGGCGTACCTTTAGCTAAACTTGCTGCTCGTATTATGGCGGGTGAAAAACTTAAATCGTTTAATCTTCCCAGTGATGAACGTCGCCAATCGCATTTTTGCGTAAAGGAAGCAGTTATGCCGTTTGGACGATTCCCTGGTGCTGATGTGGTTTTAGGTCCTGAAATGAAGTCCACTGGGGAAGTTATGGGCATTGCTAATAATTTCCCTGCTGCGTATGCAAAAACTCAAGCTGCGGTTTCAATGGAACTTCCAAAAAGCGGTACCTGCTTTGTTTCAGTATGCGATCGTGATAAACGTGCGATTTTGCCTCTTGCGCGAGATCTGGCTCGCATGGGCTTTAAGCTTATTTGTACCTCTGGTACTGCACGAGCATTAGAATCCGCAAATATTCCTTGTGAAGAAATTGGTCGTGTTAGTGATCCTGAGCCAAATATCTTAACGATGATTCGCGATGGAAAAATTGATTTAATGATCAACACTCCCTTTGGTCAGGATACCCGCTCGGATGGATATGTATTACGTACTATGGCGGTACGTCAGAATCTTTGCTATGTAACCACGTTAGCTGGCGCTCAGGCATTTGTTTCGGCTATTGATAATCTACGCGATGACAATCTGTCAATTATTGCACTTCAGGATTTAGATCAATGGGAAGAGAGGTGAGGGAGTAATGGGTATCGTTTTAGAACGCGAGGGTACTGTTAGAGATAATCAACCTCTTACTGATACTCTCTGGTTAATTAAAATCGATGTTGACGATATTGGTGAAAACCTCGAACCTGGTCAATTTGTTCATATTCAGCTTCCTGGTATGGAAGGCCACATTCTTCGCAGACCCTTTTCTGTTTACTATACGGAAAACGACAAGAAGACTTTAGTTATTTTGTATCAGGTTGTCGGTTTTGGTAGCGCTCACATGACTACCCTTGGCAAGGGCGATCTTGTCAGTGTTATGGGCCCTATAGGACATGGTTGGATTGCCCCTGAGTCTGCTTCACGTGCTTTGTTAGTTGCAGGTGGAGTTGGAGGTGCACCTCTGTACTTATTTGCTGAATCTCTTGTGAAGTCAGGTATTGAAGTAGAGGTGGTTCTAGGAGCGCAAACGGCTCAATCCTTAGTTGTAGAAGAGCGCTATGAAAACCTCTTAGGTAAAGAAGTATCTGTCGCTACTGATGACGGCTCTAAAGGTCATCATGGCTTTTGCACTGATCTGGTAAGCAAGCATATAGCTGATAACGCCTATGATTTTGTTGCATGCTGTGGTCCTGAACCTATGATGCATATTGTTTCCGATATTGCTTTACAGGCAGGTATCAAGACATTTGTATCTTTAGAAAAGCGCATGGCTTGTGGTATAGGTGCATGTCTGTCTTGTATTGTTGAGACCACTAATGGTCGTAAGCGTTCTTGCATCGATGGTCCTGTTTTTAACGCTGCGGAGGTGATTTGGTAATGACTGTTCAGATGAGCGTAAATTTGGGTGGTTTATCCATGAAAAACCCCGTAACGACGGCTTCAGGTACGTTTGCTTCTGGGCGCGAATATGGCGATTTTATTGATGTTGGTGCTCTTGGAGCAGTAACTACGAAAGGTGTTTCGCTTCATGGTTGGGCGGGAAATGATGCACCTCGCATTGCCGAAACGCCAAGCGGTATGTTGAATTCAATTGGTCTACAAAATCCTGGTGTTAAGACTTTGATCGAACGTGACTTGCCTTGGTTGCGTGAACAAAATGCAACTACCATTGTTAATGTTTCAGGGCATAGTTTGGATGAATATGCAGCGGTAGTAGAAGCACTCGAAGCATCAAATGATGTTGATGCTTATGAGCTTAATATCTCGTGTCCTAACGTCGATTGTGGTGGCATGACCTTTGGCACTGATCCTTCTATGGCTGCTTCAGTGGTAAGTGAATGTCGCAAACGCACAAAGCGTCCAATGATTGTAAAATTGACACCAAATGTTACCGATATAACCGAGGTAGCCCGTGCGGTTGAATCTGCTGGCGCTGATGCAATTTCGCTTATTAATACGCTACTGGGAATGGCTATCGATGTTAAAACTCGCAAACCCATTCTTGCTCGTGTAGTAGGGGGTCTTTCTGGTCCTGCCGTCAAACCCGTTGCGCTTCGTATGGTATGGCAGGTTCATCAAGCGGTTTCGGTACCTATTTTAGGTATGGGTGGTATTACGAATGGAACCGATGCTGTAGAGTTTATGTTAGCTGGTGCTAGTGCTGTTGCGGTAGGCACGGCAAACTTTGCTAATCCTCGCGCAACTATCGAAGTTATTGAAGGTATTCGCAACTATTGCGAAGAAGCGCGCATCGATGACGTTAATCAGTTGATTGGAGCTCTTCAATGTTAGATTTTGATTCCATCCCACGTAAAGATCGTGTAATAGTTGCGCTAGATTGTGATCGCTCTCGCGCATTAGAGTTAGCAGATTCTCTTGCAGGAAAAGCAACATGGTTAAAAATTGGTATGACCTTGTTCTATCAAGAAGGTCCTTATTTTGTAACAGCTCTGCAAAAACGTGGCTTTAAAGTATTCCTTGATTTAAAGTTTCATGATATTCCTCATCAGGTAAAAGGTGCCGCTCAGGCAGCTGCAGAAGCAGGTGCAGACATGCTTACTATGCATGCAATTGGTGGCAGCGCCATGATGAAAGCTGCAAAAGAAGGTCTAGAGCAAGCTCGTTGGGTTGAATCGGAGCCCATTTCGCTTGCGATTACGGTTCTTACCAGTATGAGTGCTGAAGACTTATCAAAAACAGGGGTTACTCGTTCGGTAACTGATCAAGTATTAACCCTAGCAAAGCAAGCAAAAGAAGCTGGTTTATCTGGTGTTGTTGCTTCTCCTCAAGAAGCTGCTATGCTGCGTGAAATTCTTGGTCCAAATGCGTATATAGTTACCCCTGGCGTGCGCCCAGCAGGTTCAGATCTTGGGGACCAAAGCCGTGTTGCAACGCCAAAAGAAGCATTTGATAATGGAGCTTCACATATTGTTATTGGTCGTCCTATTACAGGACAGCCTGATCCAGGCGCTGCGTTTGATGCTATCGTGAAGGAGCTGTAAGTACATGGATAAACAAGAAGTACGTGACCTGTTAGATAAAATGGGAGCACTTGGATCTAGTGATTCCGATCTTTCCGTCAATGCGCAAGCGTTAATGGCTGATCCCATTGTTTCAAATAAATTAGCGGTTGAATTGCTTCGGAAGCTTGATCGCGAATCAAAGCCTGAACTGGTATTATCTCTTCCAGGAATAGATTCTTATTTCGCTTATAATGTTGCGCTTTCTGCTTGGATGCGTTTTGGTATTTGCGAGACTCTTGGTCAGGAAGTTAGCGCATCTCTTTCTATAAAGAAAAACGAAAAAGTAGTTATAGTTCTTGATACCTACAATGAAGCAATCGCACAAAAGATTATTTCGTTTGTCGAATCAAAAAACGCAAAGGTAGTCGCTGTTCTTTCTTTGGTAGGTTCTGATACCTCTATAGATAAAATTCCGTGTCATTGTCTTATTTAGACGTTTGCGCAGTTAGGCGCGCAATCCTTAATTTTTGGCAAAATAGTGATCAATTAGGCGCTTTCTTTTAACGAGAAAGCGCCTTTTTTATCCATAGGCTATGGAAAAATTCGGAAAACTTTAAAGAAAATAGTGCAATTTGCCTAAATTATTGGTACAAATATCCTGCTCAAAAACATAATCGCTTAAAATTTTATTCAGTGGACAGTTTTAAGGGATTGTGTAAATACAATTTATGTATACTATAGGAAAAGACCAAATAGCCCGTAATCGATGCAGGGAGAGCATCGCTAAAGAAAAGGAGCAACCATGCCGGTTCCACAACTTACCCCTGAAGAAAGGCAGCAAGCACTTGAAAAGGCAAAGGCTGCACGTATTAAACGAGCTCAGGTTCGTGAAGATTTGAAAAATGGGAAGTTAAGTCTTGCAGATGTTCTCGCAATGAAGGATGATCCTATTGTTGGTCGTATGAAGGCTTCTACCTTGATCGAAACCCTTCCAGGTTATGGTAAGGCAAAAGCTGAAAAGATCATGAAAGAATTGGATATCGCTGAATCTCGTCGTTTGAAGGGATTGGGCGAGCGTCAACAGAAAGCGTTGCTTGATCGTCTTGGAAAATAATAGCCGCCTCGGTAATTTATTTGTAATCTCTGGTCCCTCTGGAGCAGGAAAAGGTACATTATTATCAAAGGTTATTGAACGGATACCCGATGCTTGGGTATCCGTTTCTGCTACTACCCGCAATCCTCGTCCTGGGGAAGAAGAAGGTGTTCATTACTATTTTCTTGATAAAGATCATTTTCTTGAACTTGTGAATCATGACGGTTTTCTTGAGTGGGCTAAAGTTCATGACAATTACTATGGAACACTTAAGGAAAGCGTTCTAGAACACATGAAAGCGGGAGAACAAGTAATTCTTGAAATTGATGTCCAAGGAGCGCTTCAGGTACGTAATGTTATCCCTGAGGCTCATCTTGTTTTCATAGAGCCACCTTCTCTTGAAGAATTGGAACGACGTCTTCGCAGTCGTGGCACTGAATCTGATGATGTAATTTCTTCGCGAATGAAAACAGCAGAGGTAGAGTTAGCTCAAAAAATGGAGTATGATATTCAGGTTGTCAATGATGACCTTGAACAAGCGGTAAACGAACTTACTGCTGTTATAAATTCGTTTGCAAATGATACGAAAGGGATCTAGTCAAGATGAGCATTATCGAACCAAAGATTGACGTATTGTTAGATCAAACTGACGATGACCGCTTTTTGCTTTGTGCACTTGCTTCTAAGCGCGCTCACGACATCAATGAAATGATGCGTGGTCAGCGCAATCGTGCTATCCAGCTTCAGACTGCTGTTGATATTGCAAAAGCTAACAATCGCCGTCCTCTTTCTATTGCTTTTGATGAAATTGCTCGTGGCGATGTATCTTATGATCCATCTACGATTGATGTTCACAATCACTAAATCTTTAAGGATTTTTGTTATCAATGACCGATAATAGTAATTTTGAAGAAAGGCAGACGCGTCATCGTGTCTGCCTTGTTCATTATCATGAAATTGGCCTTAAAGGCCATAATCGTAAAAAATTTGAACAGCAGCTCATTTCTAATATCGAAGCTCTTATTCAAGACAGCACCGTGCGTATTCGTCGTATTTCTGGACGAATTTGCTTATTTATGGAAGATGGCAGTTCCTTTGAGGATGCTTGTTCGCTAGCTGATCAAATTGCAGGCGTTCCTGGTATTGCTCGTGTTTCGAGTGGCTATCGCTGTGCTCAAGAACTCGATGAAATGTATGAAACTGCTTGCATGGCACTTAATGATGTGGGCGAGTTCCAAACGTTTAAAGTCCAAGCCCGTAGAAACCATACCGATTTTGCTATCGATTCTATGCAACTCAACCAATTGGTTGGTGCCGCTCTTTGCCGTGCATTTCCTGATAAAAAAGTTGCTATGAAAAATCCTGATGTAGAAGTACGTGTAGAGGTTATTCAAGGATCTACTTATATCTACGGTCGTAGTATTCAGGGTATTGGCGGATTGCCTGTTGGTAGTGCAGGTAAAGCAATTTGTTTGCTTTCATCGGGCATAGATTCTCCTGTAGCAACCTGGCGTATTGCGCGCAGAGGTGCAACGTGTATTGGAGTTCATTTTTCTGGTAGGCCAGAAACTTCAGCGACAAGTGAATACCTCGTTCAGGACATTGCGGAGGTTCTTGAACGAACAGGATGCTTTGCTCGTTTGTATATTGTTCCTATTGGTACTTATCAACGTGAAATTTCTGCATTAGCACCACCAGAACTTCGCGTTATTTTGTATCGACGTTTGATGTTTAGAATCGCTGACCGCATTGCCAATCGAGAAGGAGCTAAAGCTCTGGTAACGGGCGAAAGTCTTGGGCAAGTAGCTTCGCAAACTATGGACAATATGCTTGTGGTAAATCAATCGGTTTCAATTCCGATTTACAGGCCTTTGGTTGGTTTTGACAAGATTGAAATAATCAACGAAGCACAAAAGTTAGGAACCTTTGAAATTTCCTCTCAAGATGCTCCTGATTGTTGTACGCTTTTTATGCCTCGAAACCCTGAGACACATGCAAAGCTTCCTAAGGTGTTAGCTGCAGAAGAATCGCTTCCTATGGATGATTGGGCGCAAGAGGCTCTCGATAATGTTGAAATTCATACCTATACCTGTCCTTCTTATAAGATTCCTCGCGTGGAACGAAAGGCTGCCAAAGAAGGATAACCATCTGTGGTGTTGTGAAGGGTATAGGGCTCTAATACTTTTTCGTATAATAACGAACCCGTATGATTCCTAAGGATCATACGGGTTTATTTTATTTTCATATCCCGAGCGATTTCTTGTGATGTGTGTGAGTGATAGATGCACAATACATGTATCTGGTATGAGATCTAAGTGCACTTGATGTTTCTTATTTATGCACTATCTGTGCTCTAAAGTTCGTTTTTATGTGAGTTTTCTTTTCTATTCTTAAAGCCAGAATACGAGAAAGGATTCTCATGTCGTTTCTTGATGAGGCAGATTCCTTAAAGCAAAAAGCGGGTATTGCAAACCCTAAATTACCAATAATTGTTTTATTAGGGGCAGTACTTATAGTTATAGCTTTGGTAGTGCTTGGAACATTCTGGAACGTAGTTACAACAGCTCACAAAGATCCTTCATCTGTAAATAATGATTCTGGCGATATTGTAGTTTCTCAAAGTGAAAATAATGAGTATGCCGATACCAATGAGGCGCAATCTTCAACAATATTTGTTCATATTGCAGGTAGCGTAAAAAATCCAGGTCTCTACGAATTACCACAGGGTTCTAGAGTCTCTGATGCGGTAACTGCAGCAGGAGGTATGTCGAAAGATGCTAATACCAGCAGCGTTAATTTAGCGCGTCAATTAACTGATGGAGAGCAAATTATTGTTGGTAGTACTGAAGATGCCAAGACAGTATTGGAAAACGGATCGTCTCATTCTTCTAATTCAAACGAAGGAGCAACGAAGGGCAAGATTAACATTAATACGGCTTCTACTGAAGAGCTTATGAGCCTTGATGGGGTAGGAGAAGCTACTGCCGATAAAATCATTGCATATCGTCAAGAGCATGGCTCATTTTCTTCAATTGAAGAGATTAAAGAAGTATCGGGTATTGGCGAAAAAAAGTTTGAAGCGATGAAAGACGCTATTACCGTATGAGAGTGCCACTACCAGAGCATTATGCTAAACGCCCCTCTATTCCTGCCTTGCTTTGGTGTGGTTTGGTGCTATGGCTGGGTTGCTATACCTCTTCTGTAATTACCGACTATATTGATGTTTATACATTCCTGACATGCTGCATGATAGCTTTAGTAAGCATTTCGATTGTCCTATTGGTGTGCTTAAGAAATAATATTTCAATTTTTCTTTGTGTAATCTCGATCTTTTTCATACTTGGATCATTGCTATGGACTAATCAGGTAATCGCCTTAGACCTTCAACGTACGGAACTGCTTAAAGTCAGTGGAACTACCTGTTTGTTTAGGATTACCGAAGACCCAACACAAGGGTTTTATGGTAGTTCTGTTGTAGCTGAGGTTTCTCATCACTCTAAGGAAATTGGATTGGTCACACTATATTTACCGAATTCTCAACTTAAATATGGTGATGAATTTAGTGCACAGGCAAACTATTCTTTGCCAACTGATTCTCAAATTAAGAGATACAACAGAGAAGGGATCCTTGCAACCGCTACGATTGAATCGTATGAGATCAGCACGGCTTCTATAATGGGGTCGGTTATACATATTCGAAATGCTTTTACCCAACGAATAGATCAGCAAAAACATACTTCAACTCCCACCCCAGAGGAGAACATCAATACCGAATCAATCGCGCTTTTAAAGGGATTGGTACTAGGGGATAGGACAGAACTTTTTGAACTGTCGCTATATCAGGAAGTAAAAATACTAGGGTTGGCTCATTTAGTTGCAGTGTCTGGATCTCATTTAGTAATAGTTATGGGTTTTGTTTCTTTGGTATTGCGAGGGCTAAGGATCTCAAAAGCGATAGCAATAGGAATACAAATTACTTTACTTGAGATCTATGTTTGCATGGTTGGTTTTCCTATTTCATGTATTCGTGCTGCTTTAATGACTGGGGTTTCCATTCTCTCTTTTACTATGTCACGTCGATCACATGCGCTTTCTGGTTTGGGCATTGTATTTGTTATATTGATGGTGATTAGTCCTTCAACTGCATTTTCCTTGTCTTTTGCTTTATCTGCGTTATCTACCCTAGGAATAGTGCTCTTTATGCCACTAATCAGTTCTTGGATGAGGGTGAAAAACCGCTTTGTTCAAACGTTTCTTATTGATCCTATTGCGATGACATTAGCATCACTGGTTTTAACTTTTCCGCTTAGTATTGCTTCTTTTGCTATGTTTTCAATAATTGCACCACTTGCTAATTGTGTTGCATCGGTGTTAGTAAGCATAATATGCATTGTTGGTCTTATTGCATTTGTTGCTTTGCCACTAGAGCCTCTCTGCTTGGTATTGCTAACATTTGCTATAGGGGTAACGCAGGTGTTTTGTATGTTTATACATGCGTTATCTTGGGTGCCTTTTGCTGCAGTACCAATGGATTCTTCTCTGCCGCTTTTAGTTGCTCTTTCAATGGGCTTTGGATGTGCACTTTGGATTCTTTGGCCTCTAAAAATAACGCGAAAATTAATCGCGGGAATAGTTAGTCTTTTTTGTTTATTCGTTGCTATAAGCTTCGCTCCTTGGTATGGCACGTCTATAACTATGATTGATGTTGGTCAAGGAGATGCTTTTCTTGTTAAAAGCAATAATCAAACCCTCCTTATAGACACAGGTTATCAATCTAAAAAGCTATATTCTGGATTGGCACGAAGTGGCATAACGCATCTTGATGCCATTCTCATTACTCATGCAGATAGCGATCACTGCGGTGCTATGCGCGATTTAAAAGGAATTGTAAGGTGCGATCGGGTGATTCTAGCCGAAGGTATGCAGAATGTTAATGATGATAGTGCTCGTGAACTTATTGATGATGCTATCTATCTCGTAGGTGCTTCAAACGTTACCTACATTAAAGCGAAAGATACCATTTCACTTGATACGGTTAGCTTCACGGTCCTTTCACCAGAAAACCTAAATGATACTGGAGGAAACCAGGACAGTATCTGTTGTCTTTTACGTATTGATTCTAATCAGGACTCAATAGTTGATTGGACGGGCTTGTTTTGTGGGGACGCAGAGGCTCAAACGCTAGAGCCTCTTGTTAATAAGTATCAGATTGAGCACATTGATATTTTAAAAGTTTCTCATCACGGTGCTAAAGCCTCTTTAACCGACTCTTTGATTGAAAAACTTCGCCCTAAAATCGCTCTTATTAGCGTTGGAAAAGATAACAGGTATGGACATCCATCTGAAGAAACTATTGATCGATTAGAAGCAGTAGAGTCAACCATCCTGAGAAGTGATACAAACGGAGATGTCGTATGTAGTTTTACTTCAGATCAGATAAATATTCATTCGCTACGATAAGATTTGATTATGGCTAATAATAAGAACAACGCATTACTTCCTGTGTATCTTGTTGCGGGTGAAGACGAATTAAAACGTCAGACGGTCTTAAAGCGTCTTCATGCGCGACTTGAAAAAATGGGTGATTTATCGTTTAATTCAGAGACTTTTTCTGGAACTTCTTGTACCGGCGAGGATATAGTTACTGCTGCTAATACCTTGCCTTTTGCAAGCGAGGTGCGTCTTGTTGAAGTTCACGATGTAGATAAGTTGAAAAAGGCAGACTCTGAGATCGTTATTGATTATCTAAAAGAGCCCTGCAAAACAACGGTTCTTTGCATGGTGGGACAAAAAGTTGCTAAGAATACGCGCTTATATAAGGCTGTTTCAGCCTTTGGTCCAACTGCGATAATTGATTGCACGCCTTTCGAACGAAAAGATATGGGCAAGGTTGTGCGCTCTATGGCGGTAGGTCATGGTATTACCTTTACGGAAGGTGCTGCGTCTGCTTTGCTTGATCTTGTTGGCACCAATACCGTTGCCCTTGATGCCGAAATTAAAAAGCTCGCTTTGTCGCATCGCGGATCTGATCCCGTTAACGAAAATGAAGTTCTTTCCATGGTCTCTTTTACTAAAGATATAAAACCATGGGAATTTGTTGATGCGTTTGCAGCAAGAAATGCCGAACGTTGTATCTACTTACTTCATCGCATTGAAAGCACTTCGGTGTTTGGTCTTTTAACTATGTGCACAACGCGCATTAGGGAACTTATTAGCGTAAAAGCTTTAATACGTCGTGGTGATGAAGCTCAAATTGCTAAAGTGCTTAAGCTTCCTAGTTGGAAAGTTAGGTTTTACCAAATGTGGGTAAAAAACTATTCCTTACAAGAGCTTATTGAAGCTCTTCGTAGAGCTCGCAATGCTGAACAAGCTATGAAAAGCGGCTCAGATAAAGAAGAAGAGTTCCTTAAGTGGGTTCTTTCAGTGTGTAAGAGGGGATAACTTCCTATATACATATCTAAGCGATTTATACACAAAAAGATAGGACCCATTTTGGGTCCTATCTTTTCTTGATATGCGAATGGGATCCGAGCAGGATGCCTTACGTCGCCAAAAAGCTTATTCAGCAGCCTCTTCTTCAGCTTCTTCAGCTGCTGCTGCGGCTTCTTCTTCAGCCTTACGCTTTGCAGCTGCTGCCTGGAGCTTTTCGGTTTCAGCACGACGTGCTGCCTTTTCCTCGGAAGCTTTTGCCATTGCTTCCTTGCGAGCAGCCTTAGCTGCAGCTTTCTTGTTACCGGTAGCTGCTTGTTCCTTCTTTGGTGCAGGAGTGTAAGCAGCAACAATCTCAGGGGTGACAATCGTATTAGCAAGCTTCATTACGCCACTCTTGCGATTAGCGGCCTGACGCTTATGGATGACGCCCTTGGAGGCTGCACGGTCAAGCAGGCGGCAAGCATCAAGTGCAGCAGCGTAAGCTTTGGTTCCATCCTGTGCTTCTACAGCTTCACGTACAACACGAACTGCGGTTTTCAGTTCAGAACGGACAGCACGATTACGCATGCGTGCTTTTTCATTGGTAATAATTCGCTTCTTTTGACTTTTAATGTTCGCCACGTTTTATCCTCCATATAATTACTTTTCTGTAGACGAAAGCCTTAGAATCGTATCACAATATAGGTGTTGTGCACAGTCGCATATCATAAATTATGCGCAAATTAGCAGAGCTTTCGCACAAGTAGGGTAGAATCTACCCAAACTTTGTTCTAAAACCGTATTATATACATTTATGCGTTTACTCATACAAGTAAAGTTTAACCGTTAACCAGTGAATAGGATGTTATGGCACTCGATCCTCGATACATAAGAAATTTTTCTATCATTGCCCACATTGACCATGGGAAATCGACGCTTTCAGATCGCATCTTGGAAATGACAGAAACCGTTTCTAAGCGCGATATGAAAGATCAAGTTCTTGATTCAATGGATATCGAACGCGAGCGTGGCATCACAATTAAAAGTCAGGCAGTACGTGTTGATTATCGAGCCGATGACGGCCAGCTTTATCATTTCAACTTAATTGATACGCCCGGCCATGTTGACTTTACCTACGAGGTTTCTCGTTCTTTAGCTGCTTGTGAAGGGGCTGTTTTAGTAGTTGATGCTACTCAAGGCATTGAAGCACAAACGGTCGCTAATGCCATGATGGCAATGAACGCAAACTTAGAAATTGTTCCCCTCATCAACAAGATTGATCTTCCTGCAGCTGAACCTGAGCGTGTACGTGAAGAGATAGAAGAGGGTCTTGCTATTCCGGCTGATGATGCGATTTTAGCCAGTGGTAAAACAGGTGCTGGGGTGCATGATTTACTGGAGTCGATTGTGTACAACATTCCACATCCTGAAGGCGATCCTGACGCTCCTCTTTCCGCTCTTATTTTCGACTCGTATTTTGATGCTTATCGCGGTGTTGTCGCACTCGTGCGTATAGTTAATGGGTGCATGCGCAAAGGGCAATCCATACGCATGATGGCTACCGATACCACCGCTCTGGTAGAAGAAGTTGGTGTTCGTCGTCCAACTGAAGTGCCTGCTGAAGAACTAGGTGTTGGTGAAGTTGGATATTTAGTAACCGGTCTAAAGGATCCTTCTCAAGTAAAGGTAGGCGACACCATCACTCTTGCTAAAGGAGGCTGCTCAGAGCCACTTCCAGGATATCGCGATGTAAAACCTATGGTATATACCGGTCTTTTCCCAATTGAGGGCGACCAATACGAAGACCTTAAAGATGCGCTTGAAAAGCTTGCTCTTAACGACCCTGCTTTAATCTATGAAGCGGAAAATAGTCATGCACTTGGCTTTGGTTTCCGTGTTGGTTTCTTGGGTCTTCTGCATATGGAAGTAATTAAAGAACGTCTTGAACGCGAATTCGGTCTAGATCTTTTAGCTACGGCTCCATCAGTTGAATACCATGTTTTTAAAACCGATGGATCTATGATTTCTCTTCATTCACCACAGGATATGCCCGATGCTAGCGAGATCGAACACATAGAAGAGCCGTATCTCAAGGCAAAAATTCTCATTCCGCCTGATTATGTTGGTGCCGTAATGGAACTTACCGTCTCTCGACGCGGTGAATTTAAGACCATGAATTACTTAAACACTACGACGGTTGAAATGCTCTGGGAGATTCCTCTCTCTGAGCTCATTATGGATTACTTTGATCAGCTTAAAAGCAGAACAAAGGGATACGCTTCTCTTGATTATGATTTTGATGAATATAAACCATCCAAACTGGTTAAACTTGACATTTTGTTAGCAGGTAAACCAATCGATGCATTATCGTTTATTGTTCATAGTGATAAAGCATATGATCGTGGTCGTGTTTTGACAGAAAAACTAAAGGAAATTATTCCTCGTCAAATGTTTGAAGTTCCTATTCAGGCAGCGGTTGGATCTCGTGTTTTATCAAGACAAACCGTTCGAGCCCTTCGTAAAGATGTTTTAGCTAAGTGTTATGGTGGTGACATTTCACGAAAGCGTAAGCTTTTAGAGAAGCAGAAAAAGGGCAAGAAACGAATGAAGAGTATTGGTAATGTTGAGGTTCCTCAAGAGGCATTTATGGCTATCTTGAAGGTTGACGAATAGGAAATCCTTATGGTGAAACATCCAAAAGAAGAATACGATTGGCTCAATGATCCATTCGATGACAAAAAACTTGCCAAAGAACGCGAAGAGTCTCGTATGTCAACAGGTGGAAAAGTTGGCATTGGATGTGGCTGCTTTATCGCGTTATTAATCGCAATCGGTATAGCTGTTTATTTTGCCTTTTCAGTTGCAGGCCTAAGTACGTTGTTTTAATGCATAAGGCTTCGTGATATGACTTCGTCGTTGTTTGAAAATAGGCAGATTATTCTTGCTCCTATGGCAGGAGTAGGAGATGAAGTATTTCGTGAGCTTTGTCGCGAACAAGGTGCTCAACTTACGTATACCGAAATGGTTTCCGCTAAAGCTTTAAGTTATGCCAACCAAAAGACGGCGAATTTACTTACCTTGTCTGATTTAGAAGATAAGGTAAGTGTTCAACTATTCGGGCATGAGCCTAGTACTATGGCTGAACAGGCTGCTTGGGTTGAAGATTCCTTGGGTGAGAGACTTTTCGCAATCGATATTAATATGGGTTGTCCAGCACGAAAAATTGCTGGCAAAGGTGATGGTTCGGCTCTTATGCGCGATCCCGACCTTGCAAGTTCTATCGTAAAAGCACTCTATAAAGCTGTCAGTTGTCCCGTTACCGTTAAATTCAGACGAGGATACGAACTGGATAACGAAACGGCTTTAGACTTTGGTAAACGTATGGAAGATTCAGGTGCCAGCGCCGTGGCTATTCATGGTCGATATGCCCAGCAATTCTATCGCGGTAAGGCCGATTGGAACATCATTAAAACGTTGAAAGAGAAACTTTCTATTCCTGTTATAGGAAATGGTGATGTTGTTGACGGTAAAAGCGCTCTTGCTATGCTTGAATTCACTAACTGTGATGCAATTATGGTTGGCAGAGGAGCTCAGGGAAATCCTTGGGTTTTCAAAGATATTGCCTCCAGGCTTTCAGGGGGCCCAGGATATGCTGGTCCTTCAGTAAGAGAGAAAATGGAACTTGCTACGCGTCATGCAAAAATGCTATCTGAACGTGACGGAAGAAACATTGTACGAATGCGTAAACATGCTATGTGGTATGTAGCAGGTACTAAAGATGCTGCAGCTACCAGAAGAAAAATTAATGATGCGGTTACTTTTGATGACTTCGCATTACTCTTCGAGCAAGCTTGCTTTCTAACTGAACAGGCACAGCTAAACTAAAAACAACCTGTAGCTATTTCAAGGGATATATACATCATGGAAACCTGGGATCCATATCAAGCGCTTTATCTCCATATACCATTTTGTAAACAACGCTGTAATTACTGTGATTTTGAAACCCAAGCTATCGATCAAGATAATGAGGCTATAGATACCTATGTTGATAATCTCATTGCTCAAGTTAGATCGTATTCAAATCAAGACCTTTTAGGCAATATTAAAACGGTCTACCTTGGGGGAGGAACGCCTTCTTATCTTGGTAACAAGCGTCTTTCATCACTCCTGTATGCTCTTTCAATTTCTCTGCATTTAACCCCAGAAGTTGAATGCACCTTAGAGGCAAATCCTGACAGCCTAAGTTTGCCAATGGTAAAAGATCTTTTTGCTCTAGGGGTAACAAGGATATCGCTTGGTGTTCAAAGTTTCGATAACAAACTTTTACGTGTATTGGGACGCGTACACAACGCCGATCAGGCTCGTTGCGCGATACAGTGTGCTCAGGAGCGCTTTGAAAATATAAGCATTGATTTGATGTGTGGATTACCCGATCAAACACAAGAAAGTTTTCAGCAAGACCTTGAAGAAGCGATTGCGCTCGGTGTAAAGCATGTTAGCGTTTATCCTCTTACCATCGAAGAGGGAACTCCTTTTGATATTCTTTATCGATCAGGACAGCTTTCATACGATGAGGACCTTGGAGCTCAATTAATGGATCAAGCCTCCGAGTTTTTAACTTCTCAAGGATTAGTTCACTACGAAGTTGCAAGCTATGCTTTTCCTGGCTTTGAGTCACAGCATAATAGTGCCTATTGGAAGGGAATACCGTATTTAGGTTTAGGCAAAGGTGCAGTTAGTATGCGGCAAAATGATTTATGTCGCCAACGATTTTCTTCCGAGGGCATCATAGAAGAACTCGACGTGTTTCAAATGGCAGCAGAGGACCTTATGCTTGGTATGCGTATGAGTAAAGGTGTAAGTGATGAAGATATAGAAATTTCTTCTCTTCTTTTGCCTGAATTACCATCAACTCTTCAAGCATTATTACATCAAGGTTATATAGTTCATGAAAATAGTCGTTGGAAACCTACGCATAAAGGATGGTTATTCGGCAATCAGCTTTATGGTGAGCTTTTAGATTTAGCTCCCTAGTACGTATTTTTATCGCCAAATTAGTAACATTGAGGTAAGGGTATTAGCACTCTTATTTATACACTGCTAAAATGCGCAGTGTATTCATTTATATTGTGAGACTGGTAAGGAGGTGTGACAATGCTCTCAGACAGAAGACGACTGGTTTTGCGAGCCCTTATTGAAGAATATATTGCTCGAGCACTTCCTGTTGGTTCCCGTACGCTTGTTGAACGTTACAATCTAGGAATTAGTTCAGCTACCGTTCGTAGTGAATTATCGTTTCTCGAAGACATGGGTTATTTAACTCAACCTCACACCTCTGCAGGCAGAATTCCTACTGACTATGGTTATCGTGCCTTTGTTGATGACCTGCTTCAGGAAAATGACATTTCAGCTGATGAGGACACGCTTTCGGAGCTGCGTGATTCTGCAGGCGACCTAGATGATCTTCTTGATAAAACATCACAGGCGCTTGCACGATTAACCGATTGTATGACTATGCTGGTGCCTCCACGTCTTCTTTCAGTTGATATTCGCCTTATTAATCTGGTGTCTCTACCCAATCACCGACTGTTAATTGTTATCGTTACCGAAGACGGTCAAGTATTCGATCGCCAGATGGACCTTCCTTGTGATTGCAGTGATGAGGCTATTCTTAAAACCCAAGATTTAGTTAATAAGGTGTTAGTGGGTCATAACTTATCTTTTGAAAAGGACACTTTACCGTTTGATTTAAACGAAATTCACGACGATCTTTTTAGAATGGTCGTCGCTGAAATAATGGTATGCCTTCGTGATAAAAATGCCATCAAAGCTCATCCTCTCGGCATGTCTCATTTGTTGTGTAAACCGGAATTTAGTGATCCTGCTTGCTTGATGCCTATCATCGAAGAGCTGGAAGGTGATACACTACTTCTTCGTGTTTTTGACGATGCGGTTCAGTCAGATAAGCCTGTTGTTCGCATTGGCCATGAAAATGATTCAGAGGCGCTTTCGAGCGTTTCGGTAATTGCTAATCGTTTTGGTCAAGATACACACCGTGGTCTTATCGTTATAGTTGGACCAACTCGCATGAATTACTCGAATGTAATTACTGCGGTTCGTGCCGCACAAAACATACTTAAAGATTTATAAGGAACTGAAAGGGAAGATTAACTTCTTATGGCCAACGATCTATATGAGATTCTCGGTGTAAGCAAAACAGCGACTGATGACGAAATTAAAAAGGCTTTTCGCCAAAAGGCTCGTAAGCTTCATCCAGACGTTAATAAAGCTCCTGATGCTGAAGATCGCTTTAAAGAACTCAATGAAGCGTATGATGTACTAAGCGATCCTGCAAAGCGAGCTCAATATGATCGTTTCGGAACCATTCCAGGTGCTGCTGGTGGCGGCGGTCCACAAGCAGTAGATTTAGAAGACTTGTTTGGCGGCTTTGGGATGGGCGATATCTTCAGTTCCTTCTTTGGCGGAGGAGCTGCCCGTGCCTCTATGCGGCGTGAAGGCCGCGATATGGGCGTTGGACTTCGTATTACCTTAGAAGAAGCCGCAGCGGGAGTTCACAAAGAAATCGTGTATGACCGTCTGGCTCCTTGTCCTGATTGTAAGGGCAGTGGTTTAGCAGAAGGTGGTAGCGAAGTTACCTGTCCTGATTGCAATGGCCAAGGCCGCGTTGTAACGGTACAGCATACTATTTTGGGTGATATGCAATCAGCTTCCACCTGTTCTCGTTGCCAGGGATCTGGCAAGATTATTGATAATCCTTGTCCTGAATGTGAAGGTCAAGGTCGCGTTCCTGATCGTCAGCGAATTTCGGTTGATATTCCCGTTGGTATTCAGGACGGTCAGCAGCTGCGCCTTTCTGGCTATGGAGAAGCAGGCATTAGAGGCGCTACTGCGGGCGATCTTATTGTTACCGTACGCATCGAAGAACATGACTTCTTTGAGCGTCAAGGTAGCGATCTTCATTGCTCAACTGCTATCAGTATGGTTCAAGCAGCACTTGGTGCCAAAATCGAAATTGATGGGATATTCGAAAACGAAAAAGTTTCGGTCACTATTCCAGAGGGCTGCCAATATGGACAGGTTGTTCATGTTAAGGGCTATGGTATGCCTAAGTTCCGCAGTGAAGCACGTGGTGATCTTCATGTCCATGTTGAAGTTCGTATTCCATCGCGTCTTTCTAAGGCTGAACGAGCAATTTTAGAAAAGCTTGCTGATGAAATGGGAGAAGACTTCTCTGAAGCACGAAGCCCACTACAAAAGCTTCGCGATGCATTTAATGGCTAAGTGGGTTTCCATGTCGCTACCTCACTTTTACTTAGAAGATCAAGTCTTATCTCAAGAGATAATTCAAAGCTTTGAATTAAGGCTTTCTTCAGATGATCTAAAGCATGCACGTGCTCTTCGGCTCAAATCAGGAGAGCATATTGCGGTACTTGATGCGTCAAACGATTATTTTGAGTGTTGTGTCGATTCTTTTGACAAACAATCACTATGCGTACACATTGCACAGCATCTTGAAGTACCAAGGCGACCTACGGTTGTGCTTGCTCAGGGGCTCGCAAAAGGTGACAAGATGGACACCATCATTCGTCATGTGACCGAATTGGGGGTATCTGCTTTTATTCCGCTTCTCTGTGAACGTAGTATTGTGAAGCTTGATCAAAAGAAAATTGCTAACCGGATGCAAAGATGGAATGCACTCGCTAAAAGTGCTGCCATGCAAAGTGGACAAGCGGCTATACCTGAGATCTGCGAACCTCAAACAATTAATGGACTAATGGAACAGGTGCAAGGCGCAACAGCCGTCCTTGTTTGTTGGGAAGAAGCTGCTGGTACCCAAACATTATCCTCAGCTTTGGAATCCGCATGTACCTCTCTTAAACAGCCCTATGCTGATGCACGAGTTGTTGTGGTGGTAGGTCCTGAAGGTGGTTTGTCTGAGCAGGAAGTGCAAACATTACAGCAACTTCATCCTCAGTGTTTTCCCATAACGCTCGGTCCTACTATTCTTCGAACTGAAACGGCAGGTATTGTTGCTCCTGCTTTAGTGTTGTATGAATTGGAGCGTGGCTAATGAAGGTTTCGGTTGTTAATCTTGGATGTAAGGTTAACAGGGTAGAGTCCGATACTATTGCTGCAGCTTATCTACAGAATGGGTCTACGCTTTGTGATACGTCGCAGGCGGACCTCATTATTGTGAATACGTGTACCGTGACCGAAGAAGCAGACAAAAAAACGCGAAAAACTATTCGTCGTGTTTTACGCGACAATCCACATGCGCGGATTTTAGTAACAGGTTGCGCTGCAGTGATTGAGCCAGACTTTTATGAATCTCTCGATTCACGAATTACTGTTGTCGATAAGCACGATTTACTTGAACAAAGCACTCACGGCATAGAAAACCTAAAAGATCACCCTCTTTTGCGTGTTGGTAACCACTTCCCAACACGGGTAGGAGTAAAGGTCCAAGATGGTTGTAATCATTCGTGCACGTATTGCATTGTTCATGTTGCACGAGGAAAAGCATGGTCCCGTTCGCCTGAGCTCATCCGTAACGAAATTCTTCTTCTTGCTCAGCAGGGAGTTAAAGAAATAGTATTGTCGGGAATTGATTTAGGATCATATTCCTATAAAGAGCAAAACAATGGTAGCCCCAATAGAATAGCGCTTGCTACTTTGTTGAAAAGTATTTTAGAAGATCTTGATAAGGCAAAGTTAACAGAAACAAGACTGCGAATCTCATCAATCGAGCCAAGATCACTAAGTAATGAAGTAATACGTCTTCTAGCTCAATCACAAGGTCGGATTTGCCGCCATCTTCATCTCCCGCTTCAGTCTGGTTCAACTCGGGTATTAAAAGAAATGAATCGTCCCTATACGGCACAAGATTATCTTGAGCTTACAACTAAGCTGCATGATGTAGTCGAATCAATTTCCCTAACAACTGACATCATTGTTGGCTTTCCTGGAGAAACCGATAAAGATTTTCAAGAAACCTATGACCTCGCCAAAACAATAGGTTTCACAAAAATTCATGTATTTAGATACTCAAAACGTAAAGGAACGCCAGCAGCGCTTCGATCTGATCAAGTTGACGCACAGAGAAAAGAAGAACGCGCCCATGCGCTCATAGCGTTATCTGACCAGATGCGCAAAGAATATCTTGATAAAAATAAAAATCGTTTAGAGCGCGTAGTTGTTGAGCAACTTGGATGGGGAATGAGCGAGTCATATTATAAGATGCATATAGATCCCTCAATTCCTGCTGGAAGGGTAGTGGATCTTCCTCTTAGGCACTGTGCAGAATAAAGATTGGAGTCAACATGAGTGAAGCAATCGAGATAACGCTTCCTATTCCAGCTGATATTTCACTTGCAATGCTAGTCGGTCCTCAAGATGAATATCTTCATCTCATTGAAGATGCCTTTAATGCGCGAATCACGGTGCGGGGTGACAGCATTCTTCTTCATGGTCAGCCTTTAGAAGTACAGTGGCTTACTACGTTGTTTTCTGATCTTATTAAAACCTTAGAATCGGGCCATCCCATTACCCGAGATGATGTTAAGCGTTCTTTGGCGTTGCTAAAAACGGGAGAATTCGCTCCTGCTCCTATGAAAAATGATGTAATTTTATCGTTTAGGGGCCGTAGTGTTCGCCCAAAAACTCCCGCTCAAAAAGAATATGTTGATGCTATACGTTCTAATACCATTACCTTTGGAATTGGACCGGCTGGAACCGGAAAAACCTATCTCGCTATGGCAATGGCAGTTGCTGCTCTCAATGACAAGCAAGTTAGCCGTATTGTCTTAACACGACCGGTCGTTGAAGCGGGAGAGAATCTTGGATTTTTGCCAGGTACGCTTACTGAAAAGATTGACCCCTATATTCGCCCTTTATACGATGCGCTCTATGAGCTTATGGATTCTGCTCGAGCTAATCGATACATCAGCGATAACACCATAGAAATTGCGCCTCTTGCTTTTATGCGTGGCCGTACCTTAAACGATGCCTTCATTATTTTGGATGAAGCCCAAAACACAACCCCACAGCAGATGAAGATGTTTCTAACTCGTTTAGGCCTCGGTTCTAAGATGGTGGTAACAGGTGATATTACGCAGACAGACTTACCGAAAGGAATATCTGGCTTAAAAACGGTTCGACAAGTTCTTGATGGTTTGGAAGATATTGCGTTTTGTGAATTTAAGAATGTTGACGTTGTTCGCCATTCTTTGGTTGCAAAGATTGTTGCTGCTTATGCTCGTGCGGACAAAATGAACATGCGTCTATAATGAGCTTAGCTATCTATTGAAGGATTGTTTATGCAGATAAATGTCTTAATTGAACATGGCAAAGACCTTGTTGAAGCTCTTGATATTGAGGGCTTAGCTTCTTTTGTTCTCACCGAAATGAAATGTCCACAATCAACGGATGTTTCTATTTCTTTTGTTACTAATGAACGTATCCATGAACTCAATCGTGATTATCGCAACATGGATAAGCCCACCGATGTTTTATCGTTTGAGTGCGACAATATTCCTTTTGAAGACGAAGATATCAACGATGTCGTTGAATATGAACTAGGAGATGTAATCATAGCAACCGATGTTGCGCTAGCTCAAACAGAAGAGTTTGGTACCACTTTTGAAGAAGAAGTTTCTCTTTTGGTAGTACACGGTCTTTTGCATCTTTGCGGATATGATCATATTGAAGACGAAGAAGCAGAAATCATGGAAGCGCTTGAGCAAAAGCTTCTTAGTGCATGGAACGAGAAACGCTCATGAAACCGACCTCTCCAAATAAACAAACACAAAACCATTTTAGTCTTCAGCAAGCGTTTAGCTGTGCATGGCAGGGAATAGCCGATAGCGCTAAAGAAAGAAATTTTCGCATTGAACTATGTTTCATGATTCTTTGTATCGTGCTTGGCTTTGTGTTCAGTATTTCTTCTGGTGAGTGGATTGTTGTCATACTTTGCTTTGGTTTAGTACTGGGAGGAGAGTGTTTCAATACTGCTCTTGAGGCCGTAGTCGATCTTGCGAGTCCTCAATATCATGAACTTGCACGCATCGCCAAAGATGCCGCAGCAGGGGGTGTTTTTCTCTTTTCTATAGCGTCATTTGTAATTGGCGTTATTATTTTTCTTCCCCGAATTCTTCAATTAATTACTTTGTAGATTTGAAAGGAACCCTAGTGGCTGACGTTTCTACTTATACTGAGGGATCTAACACTAATTCTGATTCATTTAAATCCGGTTTTGTAACCTTAATCGGAAGACCGAGCGCTGGCAAATCGAGTTTATTAAATGCATTAATGGGGAAAAAACTTGCCATTGCTTCACCCACCGCCCAAACAACACGTCATCGTTTTCGTGCGATACATACCACGGATACTCATCAAATGATTATTGTAGATACGCCCGGTGTTCATAAACCGCATGATGTGCTTGGTGAAGAATTAAACACAACTGCCCTTAAATCGCTTGACGGTATTGATGTGGTTGCTTTTGTTTTAGACGCATCAGCACCTTTTGGTAAGGGAGATGAATGGGTCATTTCCGAGCTTTCTTCTATCAACATTCCAAAAATCCTGGTATTAACCAAGATTGATCTAGTAGACCTGAAAGAATTACAAGAGCAGCGCTCAATTGCTCTCGCTTCGGGAACCTGGGATGACGTGGTGGAATTATCTTCACTTACCGGTGAAAATATTGAAGCGTTTAGCAACACTGCAGAAAAGTATTTACCTTATGGTCCTTTGTGGTTTCCTGCTGATATGGAAACTGATCAACCTATAGAAGTCTTAATTGCAGAATTTATTCGCGAAAAAATCCTTCTTACTGCTCACGATGAAGTGCCCCATGCAGTAGGTGTTGTGGTTGAAGATATGGAATATAACCGCCGCAAAAATATGGAGCGTATCTATGCTTCAGTATATGTAGAACGCGATAGTCAAAAGGGAATTATTATTGGCAAGGGCGGTGCTGCTATCAAAGAAGTTGGTACTCAAGCAAGAAAAGACCTTGAAGTTTTATTGGGTAAAAAAGTATTTTTGGACTTGCAAGTTAAAGTTCGTAAAAATTGGCGTCGTGACTTGAATCAAATTCGACGCTTTGGCTACGGAGAAGGCGCTTAATTACCCTATGGGTTCTCCGACTTACCGCATACGAGGTTTAATCTTAAAACGAACGAAGCTTGGTGAAAGTGATGTTATCTGCACCATTCTTGCTGAAAATGGTTCGCAAATACGAGCCGTAGCAAAAGGTGCTCGCAAACCTTCCTCATCACTGTCTTCGCGCGTGGAATTATTTTCTCTCTGCGATTTGCTTGTCGTAAAAGGCAAATCGCTCGACATTATCAAAGAAGCGCGTCTTGTCGAAGGTAATGCCGCACTTCGTCTTGATTTGAGACTTACTGAAGCTGCAAGCCCGATGGTCGAATTACTAGAGCGAGTAACCCTTGATTCGCTTGATAATCCCAAATTGTATTCTCTTACCACCAAAGCATTGAGTACTCTTTGTTCCAAGAGGAATAATCCATCGGCTTTTCTTACCATTTGCGCGGCCCAACTGTTGAAAGCCGTTAGTATTTCGGGTTTTAAACCAGAGTTGCAGGCTTGCATTGGATGCGGCGCTACAGACGAATTACCTCATGCGCAACAGCTAGGTCGGTGTGTGGCATTTTCTTATATTGAGGGCGGTTTACTTTGCTCACAGTGCTCATCGCTCTATGAGACACAATGGCTTGATCCTGCCATTCTTCAATGGGCACATATATTGATGTATTCAACTTTTGAACAAATTGAAAGCTACACTCTTAGCCCAGACATACAAATTGAATTATTACGCTTTATACAAACATGGGTTAAAACCCATATAGGTTATACGCTTAAATCATTAACGTATATCTTTTCTTATGGCATGCAAGAATAAGCCTTGTTAAAACAATAATGGTGAAACTGTGGCTATGCGAAGTTATCTGCATTTTGTTCTTGTGAGCAACTGTAAAAAGCCCTATACTGAATCGGCTGCAAAAATGCAGCGTTAAGACTTATTGCTTAGCTTGTATGCACCACCGCTTACTTGCTCAGCGATAAACGAACACTTCATGAAAGGTGGAACATGGCTAACAAAGATAGCATTTCCAAAGAGCGCACCGCAGAACTTATTGCTGAATTCGGCAAGAATGCACAGGACTCTGGTAGCGCTGAGGTTCAGGTAGCAATTTTGTCTGAGCGTATTCGCAACCTTACCGAGCATTTGAAGACTCATCCAAAGGATCATCACACTCGTCGTGGTTTGTTGATGCTCGTTGGTAAGCGTCGTCGTCTTTTGGTTTACATCAAAGAACGCGACATTCTTGAGTATCGTGAACTTATCAAAAAGCTTGGTATTCGCGACAATATCTAGTACGCATGTAGCCCGCAATTCGCGGGCTTTTGCATATAAAGCGGTCGACATATTAGGGAAATATGTTGCTCGCGCGTCAAAAAGGTTGATGCAAAGAGGCTTTGCGCAATAGGGCGCAAGGGAAGAGGAAAGAATAGTTTTATGGAACAAATTACAGAATCATTCGAGCTCTATGGAAAGCAGTACACGCTTTCAACGGGTGAACTTGCCAAACAGGCAAGCGGAGCAGTAAAGGTAACCCAAGGCGATACTACGGTATTGGTTACTGCGGTTATCTCTGAACAGGAAAAAGATTACGACTTTTTCCCACTGACTGTCGACTTCATGGAAAAGATGTATGCCGTAGGTCGTATTCCTGGTGGCTACCTAAAGCGTGAAGCTAAGCCAACTGATAAGGCAACTCTGACAGCTCGCATGATTGACCGTCCTATCCGTCCAGGTTTTGTAGATGGTTTTAAGCAAGAGGTACACATCGTTGCAACAACATTTGTTGTAGATGGTGAAAATCCACCTGATTGCATGAGCGTTATGGGCGCAAGTGCAGCACTTATGTGCGCAAGTGCACCTTTCGATGGTCCTGCTGCATGCGTACGCATTGGTCGCGATAAGGACACACGTGAATTTATCGTAAATCCAACCTATCAAGAGCAGGAAAATTCCGATCTTGAATTAACGATTGCTGGTACTGCTGACTATATTTCAATGGTTGAAGCTGGCGCTGAAGAAATTACCGAAGAGGACATGCTTGCTGCTATGACCTTTGGTCAGGAAGCTATTGCTGCTTTTTGTGAAAAGCAAACTGCTTTCTTAAACAAGGTAAATCCTCAGCCAAAAGAATGGCCTATTCATGTAGCCGATCCTTCGATTGCAGAACGCGTAGATAAGCATTTCGATGAAATGTCTGCAGCATTGAAAGACGCTGATAAGCAGGCTCGAATTGGTAAAGTAGAAGAACTTAAGGCTTCTATTAAAGAATCAGATTTTACTGAAGAAGAACAGGAAGCATGGGCGAGCGATATTGCCGCTGCTCTTAAGGCTTTGGAAAAGCATGCAATGCGTGCAATGGTAATCGAAACGGGCGAACGTGCTGATGGTCGTACCAGCACAGAAATTCGTCCTCTGTATATCAAGGCTGGATATCTTCCACGCGTACATGGCTCTGGCTTATTCCAACGTGGTCAAACTCAGGCGCTTTCGGTATGCACCTTAGGTATGCTCAGTGAATGGCAGCGTCTTGACTCTATCGATCCTATAGAAGGCAAGCGCTACATGCACCAGTACAACTTCCCACCTTATTGCACAGGTGAAGTAGGACGTATGGGTGCTCCTAAGCGTCGTGAAATTGGTCATGGTGCTTTAGCTGAACGTGCTTTGATTCCTGTTTTGCCTAACGAAGAGGAATTCCCTTACGCAATTCGCGTTGTTTCTGAAATCCTCGAATCTAATGGCTCATCTTCTATGGCTTCCACCTGCGGCTCTACGCTTGCTTTGATGGATGCTGGTGTGCCTATTAAAGCACCTGTAGCTGGTATCGCTATGGGCCTTATCAAGGAAGGCGACGACATCGTCATTCTTTCTGATATTCAAGGTCTTGAAGACTTCCTGGGCGATATGGACTTTAAGGTTTGCGGTACCGAACATGGTATTACGGCACTTCAGATGGACAACAAAGCAAAGGGTCTCTCAGTTGATATTTTGGCTCGAGCACTTGCTCAAGCAAAAGAGGGTCGTGCCTTCATTATGAAGAATATGCTTGAAGCAATTGCCGCTCCTCGTGAAGAAATCAGCCCTTATGCACCGCACATCGAAACCATCCATATCCCTGTAGATAAAATTCGTGACGTTATCGGTTCGGGCGGTAAGGTTATTCGCGGCCTTCAGGATGAAACTGGTGCAACCATCGAAATTGAAGAAGATGGTACAGTACGTATCGCATCCGTTGAAGCAGCTTCAGGTGCTGCGGCTAAGGCAGCAATCTTAGGAATTGTAAAAGTTCCTGAAGTTGGAGAAATCTACGACGGTGAAGTAGTTGGCATTAAAGATTTCGGTGCTTTTATTCGCCTCACTCCTGGTAAAGATGGTCTTCTTCATATCTCTCGCATGGCTAATGGTCGTGTTGGCAAGGTTGAAGATGTACTTTCTATTGGCGACATTGTTAAAGTTGAAGTTATCGAGGTAGATAATAACGGCAAGATTAACCTTGACCGTGTTGACAAGCCCGATGTAGCAGGATCTGCTAAGCACCATCATGATGGCGGCAATCATAACCACCACAACTCTAACAACGGACGTAAACCACGTCGCCGACACAACGATAACTAATTACGATAGTACCGTTATACTGTCTTCTATAACGTTCTCGTGTACAGAAACCCTCTGTTCCTGGCTGGGAGCAGAGGGTTTTACTATTAAGATTTGAAAGGATTATCAATGGCTTTCGCATATACCACACAAGGTACTTGTTCACGTAAAATTTCTTTTGATGTTGTTGATGGAAAGATCAAAAACGTTGTATTTATGGGTGGCTGTAACGGTAATCAAAAAGGAATTTCTGCCTTAGTGGAAGGTCAATCAGTTGAAGAAGTTATCAATCGCCTGAAGGGAATTACCTGTGGTCCTCGTCCAACAAGCTGCCCTGACCAACTTGCTCGCGCGTTGGAATCCTATCTCGATCAACAATAGAAGTTATTAAACACTTTTAGGACAGGTTAGATTACGTATTATTTTGAAAGGCATGGAATGAGTGTTTCCAAAACAACACTAAGCAATGGTTTAACTATCGTTTCATATGCTATGCCACAGGTTCGATCGATTTCTTTAGGTTTGTGGTTTAATGTTGGTTCTCGAGATGAAAGACCTGATCAAGCTGGACTTACTCATTTCATGGAACACATGATGTTTAAGGGAACCTCCACAAAAGGACCTTTAGAAATTTCTATGCATTTCGATAAATTAGGTGCAGAATTTAACGCTTTCACCTCAAAAGAATATACGTGCTACTATGCTCGCTTTGTTGATGACAAACTCGAAGATGCTCTTTCCGTTTTAGCTGAGGTGGTAATTGATTCGCAATTCAAGCAAGATGCCATCAATACAGAACGTGAAGTGGTAATAGAAGAAATTGCGCGTAGCGAAGATACCCCTGATGATTATGTATTTGAACTGTATAATTCGTCGACGTTTTCTGCGCATTCTCTAGGTTTACCTGTATTGGGTACTCGAGAGCGAGTAGGTTCTTATACTCATGATGATTGCTGTGATTTCCATAACGAACATTATCATGCTGGAAATTTAGTCCTTGCAGCAGCGGGTAATTTAGATCACGACCATCTTGTTAACCTTGCTCAATCTTTATTTGCAAGTATAAAACCAGGTTGCAGAGCAAAACGTATTCTTGAAGTACCACAATTTAGACCCGGTTTGTATTGTGCTCAGCGAGATACCGAGCAGGCACATCTTATTTATGGTTTTCCTTGGTATGGTGTAGGAGATGAAAGACGATATGCAGGATCCGTGCTCACAACGCTTCTTGGTGGATCAATGTCGTCACGTCTTTTTCAAGAAGTTCGAGAAAAACGAGGTTTAGCTTATTCGATATACGCAACGCAAGCCACGTATCAAGGTGCGGGCCAATGGTGTGTATATGCAGGAACACGCTTGACTAATATTGGTGAAGTTGTTCAGGTCATTCAACAAGAAATTGAAGGGCTCACCACTACCTTAGTGCCTCAAGACGAATTAGAACGCACTATTGATTTCATTTGTGGTCAACTGTTGTTGGGTCTAGAAACTACCAATTCCCACATGGGACGTTTAGGTAAACGAGAAGTTTTGGGTCTTGAACAAATATCGCCTGAACAACAAGTAGAATCGTATCGCGGAGTTACCGCAGATCAGGTTCTTCGCGTAGCTCAGGAATTTTTAACCTGCAGTCCTGGTATTGCCGTTGTTTCATCGAGTGATCAGCAAGAAATTGAGTCACTGCTCTCTCATAATAAATAACGTAGAGGTAGGCGATACCTTATTCAACAAAAGACTTCACTAGAGGAAGGAAATCTAATGATTAAAGTTGCTGTCGCTGGTTGTTGTGGTCGCATGGGTTCAAGCGTAGTAAACGCTGTTCAAAATGCAGAAGACTTAACCCTAGTTTGTGGTATTGATCCTTATGCAAGTGAAGTTTCTTATCCTGTATATTCCGATATTCAAGAAGCGCTTGACCATGAAACATTTGATGTACTCGTAGACTTTACTCAGCCAAACGTTATTGCACAAACGCTATCAATTGCTCTTCCTGCTGGAATTGATTGCGTTGTTGGTACAACCGGACTCAATGATGAAACGCTTCAATCGTTAGCTGACAGCGCAAAGCCAGGAACCGCACTGTTTTATGCGCCAAACTTCACGACAGGTGCGGTGCTTATGATGCAATTTGCTAAAGCAGCTGCTCCATATTTTCCTGAAGCAGAAGTTATGGAATTCCATCATTGCAACAAAAAAGACGCTCCCAGTGGAACAGCAGTGCGTACCGCTCAGATTATTGCACAATCACGCGATTTCGAAAGCAGTGCACCAGGTAGTGAGACTGAAATCGAAGGCGCTCAAGGAGCTCGAGGTGCGCTTATTGAAGGAGTTCCCGTTCACTCAGTAAGATCAATGGGCTATGTTGCAAGTCAAGAAGTAATATTTGGTTCAATGGGGCAAACCCTTACCATTCGTCATGACTCATGGGATCGCGAATCCTATATGCCAGGTGTTTTGCTTGGAATCCGTTCAGTTGAAAAATGCGACGGTCTAGTGATTGGATTAGAGAACTTCATGGCATAGTCTTCATTTACGTGCCATAATAAAGCGCAGTTTTAATTCGAATACTAAGGAGAAGACATGAACACGGTAGCTGAGCCCCGCTTTGGTCGCATGATTCCCGCAATGGTAACCCCATTCGATGAAAATCGTGAACTTGATTTGAAGCAGGCTCGTGCTTTAGCTCGTCGTTTGGTTGATGGTGGTAGTGATGCCTTAGTAATTAACGGTACAACCGGTGAAAGCCCTACGGTTTTCTACCCACAAAAGATGAAGCTCTTTGAAGCAGTAGTTTCTGAAGTTGGTGGGGAAGTGCCCATTATCGCCAATGTTGGTGATAACTGCACGGCAGATACGGTTGACTTTGCGCAAGACGTGCAAAAGCTTGGCGTAGATGCTTTTATGCTGGTTGTTCCTTATTACAATAAACCTCCGCAAGAAGGTCTCTACCAGCACTTTAAAACCATCGCCGAATCCGTTGATCTTCCTTGCATTCTCTATAATATTCCTGGTCGTTGTGTTATCAACATGACGGCTGAAACTACACTTCGTTTAGCGCATGATGTTGAAAACATTGTTGCTATTAAAGAAGCTTCGGGTAATTTGGAACAAGTTGCTGCAATCATCAAAGATGCTCCTGATGGTTTTGATGTATATTCTGGCGACGATTCTCTTACCTATGATTTAATGAAGTTAGGAGCAGCAGGGGTTATCTCTACTGCTGGTAATGTTGCTCCTGCACGTATGAAGGAAATCACCGATTTATGTGCAGCTGGCAATTTTGAAAAGGCAAAAGAAGCTCACGATGCATTTTTGCCTTTGATGGACGAACTGTTTGTAACCGCTAATCCAATCATGGTTAAAGAAGCCCTTAACTTAATTGGATTCCCTGTTGGTGGCGTACGTTTACCTTTGGTAGATGCAACCCCAGAGCAATCAGCTCATTTAGCTCAAGTAATGAAAGAAGTAGGCGTTTTATAAGCTGTCTTACTTGCTTAGCTAGCCAACATCATACGTTCGTCTATACGATTTGATCTGAACCCTTCGCATTCTAGGAATGCGAAGGGTGTTTGACGTATAGGAATGAAGATAAAAGGATTTATATGGCAGAACAATCCCAAGAAGGGAATAATTCTCAAAACAAGCCTCGTAGAAATAAAGAGGTTGTAAAACATGTACATTTAGAGCGCTCTCGTCCTAAGCTCTCAAAATATGACGACCAAAATAACGCACGCAAAGCAAAAAACGCTCAATCTCGTCGTACCCGCGCCCAAAGCGCTGCTCGTGGGAAGAGGGCAACGGGCAATCCTGCACGAAGGGATTCTCGTGCTAAGCTGCGCATTATTCCACTGGGCGGCTTAGATGCAATCGGTAAAAATATGACCGCCTTTGAATGCGGTAACGACATGGTCCTTGATGACGCAGGCTTAATGTTTCCTGATGATAATCATCCAGGTATCGATCTTATTTTGCCGGATTATTCCTATGTGCTAGAAAATGCAGAAAAACTCAAGGGCATTATCATCACACACGGTCACGAAGATCATACCGGTGCTTTGCCTTATCTATTAAAGGATCTGGATCGAAAAGTACCTATCTATGCTACAAAATTAACGCTCGGTCTTATTGAGGGCAAACTAGCTGAGCATAAAATTAAGAATGCAAAGCTGTGCGAAATTAAACCTGGTCAGTCAATAAAACTCGGTTCAATTACGGCAGAATTTTTCTCAGTAAATCACTCTATTCCTGATGCAGTTGGGGTATTTTTCACATCACCTGCAGGAAATGTTTTGCATACGGGAGACTACAAACTTGATCAAACGCCTATTGATGGTGTTCATACCGATTTTGGTGCGCTCGCTCGTTTTAGCAAAATCGGTGTTGATCTTATGATGTCCGACTCGACTAACGCTTTAAACCCGACATTTACTCCTTCAGAAGCGGAAGTTGGAAAAGCGCTCGATTCTATTATTTCGCAAGCATCCGGCAGCGTTATTGTTGCTTCGTTTGCATCTCATATCCATCGTATGCAACAGATTTGTGATGCCGCTGTGCGAAATGGTCGTAAGGTTGCCGTCACAGGACGCTCGATGGTTCAAAATACCGATATCGCACGCAGGTTGGGATATCTCAATATAGCCGATAAAGATCTTATTGATGCCTATGATTTAAAGGGTTGTCCTTCAAATTCTTATGTCGTAATGTGCACTGGTTCTCAAGGTGAGCCTTTAAGTGCTCTTGCGCGTATTGCGAATGGTAACCATAAAACTATCTCCATCGAAGAAGGGGATACCGTAATCATTTCTGCAAGTCCTGTTCCTGGAAATGAAAAAGCGGTAACTAAAGTCATTAATGATCTGGCAAAAATTGGAGCTGATGTTTACGACAAATCTCGTGCACGGGTTCATGTTTCAGGTCACGCATCTGCTGAAGAATTGAAGTTGGTTCTTTCCATTGTTCAGCCAAAATATTTCATGCCTGTTCATGGTGAAGCAACCCATTTACGTGCTCATGCTCGTCTAGCTGAAGCAACAGGAGTTGCTAAAGATCATATTTTTATCTGTGAAAACGGTGAATCTCTTGAATTGACCCAACGCGGCGTTAAACCTGGAAATCCTGTACCGAGCGGCATTATTCTTGTTGATGGCTTAAGTGTTGGAGATACTTCAGAGTTTATTCTTAATGAACGAACTAACCTAGGTTCACAAGGTGTCGCAGTTATAGCATGCGCTATCAATAAGAAAACTCACGAATTACTTACTCCAGTTCATATTGAAATGCACGGTATTCCAGGTGGAGATGAACCAACCTTCATTGACACAGTCACAGGATCGGTTTCAAATGCCTTGAAACGTGCACTTGGAAAGCAGGAAGATCTTAAAGCTGTTCGTAAATCTGCACGAAGCGCACTTCTTTCGATTTTGTGGGAGCGTACCAATCAACGACCTTTGGTAGTAATTAACATACTTGAGATTTAGTCATTTTGGCACTATCCTATATACATTTACGAACCAGATTCCTTACACCCTAAACACACCTTAATCACACCAAAGGGAAGAAGGCTAATGGCAAGCAAGCAGTCTGCTCAAAGAAATAAACAAACTTCACGTTCCGTGGGCTCTCAAAAAGCAGCTCGCGGAACGTCTAACGCCAAGGCAAAACCAGGCTATCGTCAAACGCGTCCTGAAGTGCCTCAATCCACTATTCTTGATGATCGTACAAAACGCGACATTGTTTCTGTTGTCATAATCATCATTGGTATAGCTCTTTTTGCTACCGTACTGGTATCTCCTGACGGAGTCGTAACAGGTGCTTTAGCACTCGCACTAAGGTTCAGCCTTGGGGTAGGCATGTACGTGTTACCTGTTCTCCTAATTATTTTAGGAGTAACGTTTCTTATCCGTTTTCAAAACGAAATGGTTCCTGCACGGGTAGGAATTGGCTTTGCATTACTCTTTATCGCATTCTTAACTATCGTTGCTCTGTTTACTCCTGGCTCTGAATCTGATCCTAATGTATTGTTTGCGCAAGTTTATTTAGTCTCTCATGGCGGTTATTTGGGTGCTGGAATAGCATGGGCAGGGCTGAGATTATTTGGATCAACGGTCTCGATTATTTTGATGGTTGGTCTTATTATCATTGCGTTAATTATCATTGGTTTTTCCTTATCTTCGCTCTATGAGCGTATAAAACATCATTATGAAGATAAAGGAACATTTGACGATGAACCTCTCTACAGTGCACCGAATGGAAGAAATGCACGACCTTCGTTTGCACGAATTCGAAGGGCTGGTCAACCTCAAGACAATCATGCCCTTGATCAACACCATGATCGCGCCTTACTTGCTCAAGAGCAGACACGTACGTTGCCTCATAAATCTGCATCTCAGGCTCAAACTCAACTGCTTGAACCAATCGATCCTTCGACGCTCGAAGATATTAAACACAACTCAGGAAAACGACATAACCAAAATACGCTTTTACTTACAGATACCGATAAATCTTCTGGCGAAGACGCGAAACCTACTACTATGACTCGTAAGCTTCGTTCTAAATCGGATACGCAGCCTGCACTAACGCTCGATAATAAAAACGAAACTCCAAAACCTGCAAAAAAGAAAGCTTCGGATACGGCAACGCCTCATCCTCAAGAGGGTTTTGAATTGCCTGATATGTCTTTATTGAACACGTCGAAAGAGACCACTATCACCAAAGAAAGCGAAGCTTCTCTTAGATCTACCGGTATGCTTCTCCAAGAAACCTTGGCTGATTTTGGGGTTAACGCTGACGTTGTGGGATGGGTACATGGCCCAACCGTTACTTTATTTAAGGTAGATTTGCCCAGTGGTGTTCGTGTTAATCGTGTTTCAAACTTAACAGACGATATTGCTTTGGCACTTGCAGCTCCAGGTGTTCGTATTTTTGCGCCAATTCCAGGGACTAATTATGTTGGTATTGAAGTCCCTAACAAAAAACGCGAAACCGTTCTGTTAGGGGACGTTCTCAAAGATGCACCAAAAGGCCCTCTTCAAGTAGCAATCGGCAAAGACGTTGAAGGCAATTGTATTGTAAGCAATCTGGCAACTATGCCACATCTTTTAATTGGCGGTACAACAGGATCAGGTAAATCAGTTTCCATCAACGGCATGATCATGTCTATTCTTATGCGTGCTACCCCTTCTGAAGTTCGCATGATTATGATCGACCCAAAACGAGTAGAATTTACACCTTACAATGGCATTCCTCACCTCTATGTACCAGTCGTCACGGAAGCTAAAGAAGCAGCCAGTGCACTGTCCTGGGCTGTTGCTGAAATGGAGCGTAGACTCAAAGTATTTTCTGGTATTGGTGCTCGAAATATTGGGCAATACAACGCTAAAGTTCAGCAAGGACTTGAGTTAAACGATGCACCTGCTAAAGAAATGCCTTACATCGTTATCATCATCGACGAGTTGGCCGATCTTATGATGAATGTCGGCAAGGAAGTTGAGTTTTCAATTTCTCGTCTAGCTCAATTAGCTCGTGCTGCGGGTATTCACCTTATTGTTGCTACTCAGCGTCCTTCGACTAACGTAGTAACTGGCCTTATCAAGGCTAACATTACTAATAGAATTGCCTTTAACGTAGCTTCAGGCATTGATTCTCGCGTTATTTTAGATACTCCTGGAGCAGAAAACCTCATTGGCCTAGGCGATCTTTTGTTATCTAAACCTGAACTGGCCAAACCGCAGCGTATTCAAGGTTGCTATGTTTCTGAGGACGAAATTGCTGCTGTCGTGGAGAAATTGAAGTCACAAGGTGAGCCTGACTATCACAATGATATTCTTAAAACTAACTTAATTACTCTAGGAGATTCTTCACCTGATGGTTCTGGAGGTACAGCTCACGGCTCCGATGATCCATTAGTTTGGGATGCTGCAGAGATTGTTGTATCAGCAGGGGTAGGCTCTACTTCTAACTTACAACGTAGATTAAGCGTCGGTTATTCACGCGCTGGTCGTATTATGGACTTACTTGAGGCAAAGGGGATTGTAGGACCTCAAAATGGCTCCAAGCCGCGCGAAGTACTAGTTGACGCTTTGGAACTAGAAACAATTAAAGCGTTTGAAGAAAACGATGATTAGATATTGCGAGGGTTAGTAGATGCATCAAATCAGCTTCGGTAACGTGCTAAAAGAAGCGCGTTTGGCCAGAGGTCTTGATCTGGCAACTGTATCCCGAGAACTACGAATACGACAAGACATCATAGTTGCTATCGAAAATAGCGACTTTTCTCGTATGCCTTCTCGTGGCTATGCTCGCAATATGATAATTGCTTATGCACGCCTTTTAGGCCTTAATGCACAAGATATTTCTCGTATGTATCTTGATCAAGAATACGCCTACCAAGTAGAGCAAGCTCATCGATCCGTGGGCGACACTATACAGATGCATAATGAGCCTTATCGTTCTTCGTCAGGTCCTCGAAGCGGACAAACAGGTAGATTTTCTCGAACGAATTCGCAAGATGCCTCAAACAGAGGTTCTTCTATGGCCCAGCCTCGTTCATCAAGTCGCTATTCTCAACGTGAATTATACGATGGAAGTTCAAACGGCTTTGGACGAAGAATGTATTCTCAAAATGCAGATGAACCTCCTTATGCACCTCGCAACAATGCTCCCGTTGCTCATCGTGCACGTAGATCCGCAATGACCGATGGTCGATATACAAATTTGTATTCAGCGCCTAAAAACATTCCTAACCCCAACAGAAACAAGACGATAATTCTTGGCGCTGTTGTTGCAATTGTGTTATTGATTATCCTTATTGTGGCGCTGTTTTTAACTCATCGTTCTGAACCGCAGACTAATATTCCTGTTACCGGTGTAGATGTTACTGCTCAGCAGCAACCAAGCGAAACACAAGAAGAACAACCAACGGTAACGGAAACTCCACCTTCAGAATTTACCTTACGCTATGAAATTGCCGATGGTAGCGAAACATACTTAGAAATATATGTTGATGGTGAAATAGAAGAAGCAGACACTATTACTGGTCCTGCAGAAAATACGTTTACCTCATCGGATTCCATACGTTTCGTGTCTACCGAAACAAGTGGGGTAACGGTTTATATCAATGATGAAGAAGTTGAATTGACTACCAATGATTCGGGCGTTGTTAATACTGAATATACGTTCGATGACATCCTTGACCAGTGGTACGAAGATCATCCTGGTGCAAAGAGAACTACTTCAAGCTCTTCAGGCTCATCGTCTACTAATTCTGATAGCACACAGGATTCAACTGATAATAGTTCCGATAGCTCCACTACAGAAGACGAAACCTCTAGCAGTGATTCTTCAAGTACCACTGAATAATAGGTTAGTACATCAAAATACTGTTACACTGGTGTATCGAAATACAAGATATTCCCTTATTACTTGTTGCATTAAATCGAAAGGACTTTCTCATGGCTAAAGATTCAAGTTTTGATGTTGTTTCCCAGATTGATATACAAGAAGTTGATAACGCATACGGACAGGCAAAAAAAGAAATCGCCCAGCGTTATGATCTTAAAGATTCAGGATCTGACATTTCTCTCGACAAAGGTGCAAAGACCATTACCGTAACCGCACCAAGTGATTTTGTGTGCAAGCAAGTAATTGATGTTTTAACCTCTAAACTTATTAAACGCGGCATTGAGCTTAATGCACTCAAGTGGGGCAAGCTTGAATCTGCTAGTGGTGGTACGGTTCGTCAAACTGCTCAAATTCTTGAAGGTATCGATCGTGACACGGCGGGCAAAATAAATAAGGACATTAAAGCTACCAAGCTTAAAGTTAAGGTAACCATTGAAGGCGATAAACTACGCGTATCTGGTCCTAAGATTGACACCTTACAAGAGGTTATCGCTTTTCTTAAAGAGCAAGATTACGGACAGCCTTTACAGTTTGTAAACTATCGCTAGAAAGCCTGTTGTGCACTATGCCTAACACCGTTGCTTTTCTTACTTTAGGTTGCGCAAAAAACGAAGTCGACACCGCCGATATGCAAGAAGCTTTAGTTTGCGCCGGCTTCGATATTGTAGATATCAATGATTCCGCTGACGCAATTGTAATAAACACGTGCGCCTTTATTCAGCCTGCAATTGAAGAAAGTATTGATACTATCCTTGAAATTGCTGGACTTGATGAAGTCGCCTCGGGTGCAACAAAGCTTATTGTTGTCGGTTGCATGCCTTCTCGTTTCGGCGACGAACTTATTCCCGAATTTCCAGAAGTAAGTAATTTTATTCCCTGTGCTAACGAAGACTCACTCGTGGATGTGGTTTCACAAGCACTTCAAAGCCCTAGCGTAGAACCAAGAACGGTGGAGTTTAGTTACAACCCAAGTGAATATGTAAAAATTTCAGATGGCTGTAGCCGACATTGTGCTTTTTGCACCATCCCATCTATCAGAGGTCCTTATCACAGTTTCTCTTTTAATGCGATTTATTCTGATATTGAGTGCAAAATAAAAGGTGGCGCAAAAGAAATAGTTTTAATTGCTCAGGACTCAGGTATGTGGGGGCTTGATTTAGAGCCTCGTGAATCTCTTGCTTCGCTGCTAGAACGACTTGCTTCATCTTTTCCTACTACTTGGTTTAGAGTGCTCTATCTAGAGCCTGTCGGAGTAACTGATGAACTGATTTCGGTAATGTCTAAATATGACAATATCTGCAACTATTTAGACATTCCTTTTCAGCATTGCGATCCTGCAATATTAAAATCTATGAATCGAACGGGTTCTCGTAAAGAGTTCGAACAATTAATTACGCATATTCGTCAAAACATTCCTGATATCACCCTTCGAACAACCCTTATTGTTGGATATCCTGGAGAAACAGACGAGCAATTTGATGATCTTTGTGATTTCATTTCGGAAGCTCAGCTAGATTATGTGGGCGTATTCGCTTATTCCCGCGAAGAGGGAACGAAAGCCGCCTTGCTTCCTAATCAAATTGATGAAGACACCAAACAAGAACGCCTTCAAACCATTCGCGATCTTGCAGATGCAGTTTCTGCACAAAAAATCGCACAGCGAATTGGCGAAAAAGTAAACGTACTTGTACTTGGCGCCGAGGAAGATGGCCAACTATATGGCCGATGTCAGTCGCAAGCGCCCGAGGTTGATGGAGTGACCTATATCGAAAATGCTGCTGTAGGACACTTTGTTTCTGCCACTATTACCGATACGCTTTTGTATGAGATGGAGGCAACTTGTGACTGATCAAACTCGATCAGAAAATGCCATATTAACACCAGCAAATGTGGTTACGATAATACGTATTCTCTTAGTTCCCGTATTTGTTGTAGCCATCATTTCACCTTGGCCTAGCTATATTCCTTCATGGCCTGATGCAGATTTATGGAAACCTTGGATCGCTGCTTTTATTTTTACGGTGCTTTCATGTACGGATGCTGTAGATGGTTACCTAGCTCGAAGCAGGGGAGAAGTAACAAACTTTGGGAAATTTATCGATCCTCTTGCTGATAAAATCCTTGTCGCAGCCGCTTTGCTTGCGTTAGTGGAATTGCAACTTCTTCCTTCTTGGGTAGCCCTGGTTATTTTGGGTAGGGAATTCATTGTTTCTGGGTTGCGAATGTTAGTCGCTACTCACGGCATTGTTATTGCTGCGAGTTGGTATGGCAAAGCAAAAACCGTATTTCAAATTATTGCAATTATCCTTTTTATTGTTAAAGGCTCTCCAGTTCTGCTTGATCTTCATACATCTATGGGCTTCATAATGTATGTTGTGTCATGGGTCTTTATGATAATTGCCGTGATTTTAACTATAGTTTCGATGTGTGATTACTTTATTAAATGCGCCCCGATTTTTAAGTTTAATCCTGACGATTCCTTTTCCAATTTTTCTCCAGAAGGAATAAAAAACGCAACGCCACTTCCTAAAGAGGCTGATGAAGTAATTATTAAAGACGATCTGAAGGAAAAGGCGAAACTAGTAATTGACCAAGCACGAAATCAAAACAAACTCATTTCTACCGCTGAAAGCTGCACTGGAGGACTTATCGGCGGAACCCTTACCGCAGTTTCAGGAAGCTCTGAAGTAGTTGAAGGTGGCATTATTAGTTATTCCAATGATGTTAAGAAAAACGTGCTACAGGTAAAAGAATCAGATCTGACAACAGTAGGGGCGGTCAGCAGCGAAGTAGCTGCATCAATGGCTGAAGGTTCAAAAACGACATGCAACACCGATATTGCTGTGTCTGTTACCGGAATCGCAGGCCCTGGTGGTGCCGTTCCTGGAAAACCAGTTGGTACCGTATGGTTTGGTATCACATATCCTACTGATGAGCATACGCATAAAACTAAAACTTTTGTTCGTCACTTTAGAGGTACCAGAGACGAGGTGCGCTCTCAGACGGTACACTTCGCACTTGATTTACTTTTATGTGTACTCAGCACTGATAAACGCTTTCCTGAGGTATCCGATAAAGAATCACAGAACTCTTAAATTTCGTTACTTACAAGTTTTGCATATATGATTTATATCCATCTCAAAAGTATGATCTTATTCGTAATTCATGTGAGAACAATATGAAATACCTTTAAGAGTGATAGTGAAATTTTGTGCACAAAGTTTCATGAAAAGTTTCTCTTTTTATGAAAAAACTTCTCTACTATTTTTATTAGAAAAGATGAGTATTGCATGCGAACACCTGTTCGTGTATCCTCATATTCGTCAAATGCACTACACCTTTTTGGAGGAGCAAAATGAGCCAGGACAAAGAAAAAGCATTAAAGATCACCACTGATCAAATTGAACAGAAGTTTGGTAAGGGTGCCATTATGAAACTGGGGGATTCTACCGAACTCCAAATTGGTGTTATTCCAACCGGAGCTCTTCCCTTAGATATCGCTCTAGGCATTGGTGGTGTTCCTCGTGGGCGTATCGTAGAAATATATGGTCCTGAATCAAGTGGCAAAACAACCATTGCTCTCCATATCATTGCAGAAGCTCAGGCAGCAGGTGGTGTTGTAGCTTTTATTGATGCTGAGCATGCTCTTGATCCTGTATATGCAGCCAAGCTTGGTGTCGATGTTGATGAAATGCTTATTTCTCAACCTGATACGGGAGAACAAGCGCTAGAAATTTGTGACATGTTAGTTCGTTCTGGTGCAATTGATTGTGTAGTTATTGACTCAGTTGCCGCTCTAGTTCCTCGTGCTGAAATTGAAGGTGAAATTGGGGATACCACTGTTGGTCTTCAAGCTCGCCTTATGAGTCAAGCTTTAAGAAAACTTGCTGGTTCTCTTTCTCGTTCAAATACTACTTGCATATTCATCAATCAGCTCCGTGAAAAAATTGGCGTTATGTTCGGCAATCCTGAAACAACAACAGGTGGTCGTGCACTGAAGTTTTACTCGAGTGTCCGCATCGATGTACGTCGTTTTGACTCAGTAAAGAAAGACGGAGAATTTGTAGGTAATCGCGTTCGTGCAAAGGTAGTTAAAAACAAAGTTGCACCTCCATTCCGCCAAGCAGAATTTGACATCATGTATGGTGAAGGAATTTCTAAAGAAGGCTGCATTCTCGATATGGGTGTTGAAGCTGGTATCGTAAAGAAAAGTGGTTCTTGGTTTAATTACGGTGAAGAGCGTTTAGGACAGGGAAGAGAAGCTGCAAAGCGTACACTCAAAGAAAATCCAGATGTACGTGATGAAATCGAAAACAAAATACGTGCGGAATACGATCTTCCTCTAATTGGCGAAGCACCGCTAGTAAGCGAGCAGCAAGCTTAATTTCCTACTACGCAGTTTTACTACTTCAAAATAAAACAGGTTTACAAGGCCTTGTCTTCTACAGGGCTTTGTAATGTATTGCCTTTGCGGAGAGAATAATCATATGGTTTACGTAGATAAAGAGACCCTTGAATCTATGTTTGGCATCAAGGAAACGTCTTCTGAGTCACATAACTCTTTATTGAATGAGACTCGATACAGATCAACGGATACGAATAGTCCATCAAAAACACCAAGTAATGAAAATGACCCTTCCGATTCCGATAGGGCACACGATGAGCATGCAGCATTCAAAAAGATTGAGCGCTTAGTGAAAGTACGCGATCGTTCAACCCACGAAGTAATTCAGCGATTACTTAAAGACAATTATGAACAAGACGCTATTTCCAGCGCAATAGACAAAGCGCTTCGATGTGGCTACTTAGACGACGGTCGATTTGCTGATGTTCTTATACGTAGTCGCCTCAGAGCGGGAAAAGGGTTAACGGGCATTGTTGCGGAATTGAAACGTAACGGAATAAACCCGGAATACGATTTAGATAACTTCCCAGACGCTTATCTGGCTTTGTTTCCTAATCAAAAAGATTCAGCCATCGCCCTGTTATGCAAAAAACCTCCTCGGGCAAAAAATAAACTTCAAGCTGCTTATGCAAAACTCATTCGCTCAGGATATCCATCATCTCTTGCTTCTGAAGCAGCACGTGAATGGTATCGAATGCAAGGGTAGCGGTTTCGTAAATCTATATATTGAGTTCGATATTGCTATCTTGTGGTTCAAGAGCAATATATCTAGTCAAATATCAAATTTTTGGCTATGATCAATATGCTTGAGCTTACGTACCAGAAACGGTACTTAATATATTTATTACAAGTGAATAGTGTCGCTTCATTTTGGCGTGTGCTCTTGCCCCGGTGTACCAGGGCATCTTTTGTGTCCTTGGCTCTCGTACTAAATCGCTGTTTGAACGAAAGGGAGTTCAATGGTTGAAATTATTGTGGCTGCTCTTGTAGCCATCGTAATAGGTTTTCTTATTGGCTATTTTCTTATGCAGAAAATGCTAAAACAACGTAATGACGAAGCAGCACGTGAAGCAGAAACCACTTTGGCTGATGCAAAACGTGAAGCTGAAAATTTAAAACGAGAAGCTCTTGTTGAAGCGAAAGACCAAGCTTTGAAAATGAAACAAGATGCTGAACGTGAAAGCAATGAACGTATGCGCGAAGTTCGCACTGCTGAGAATCGTCTTAACCAACGTGAACAAAGCCTTGATAAACGAATCGAATCTCTTGATCATCGCGAGCATCAAATTTCCTCTTTACAGGGACAGGTGGATCGTCGCATTAAAGATGTTGAACGCGCTGAGATCGAAGTATCAGAGCGTTTGGAGCGTGTTGCTGGGCTTACTTCTGAAGAAGCAAAGACTGAATTGCTTGATGGTTTAAAAGAAGACGTAGTTCATGAATCTGCAGCCATCATTAGAGACGCTGAAACACGCACAAAAGCTGAAGCTGATAAAAAGGCTCGTGAGATTTTAAGTGTTGCTATTCAGCGTCTTGCAGCTGACTATACTTCACAAATTACCGTTTCTACGATTCATATTCCATCTGATGATCTTAAGGGACGCATTATTGGTCGCGAGGGCCGTAATATTCGATCCTTCGAACAAATTACGGGCACCAATTTGATTATTGACGACACTCCCGAATGCGTTACGGTTTCTTCGCATGATCCTGTTCGTCGTGAGATTGCAAGTGTTACCATGCAGAACCTCATCAGTGATGGGCGAATTCATCCTGCTCGTATTGAAGAGATGTTCCATAAAGCAGAAAAGTACGTTAATCAACAGATTAAAGATGCCGCTGCACAAGCTACTTTTGACACCGGCATTCATGATCTTCATCCAGAACTCGAAAAGATTCTGGGCAGATTACGTTATCGAACCTCTTATGGGCAAAATGTATTAAACCATTCTTTAGAGGTTGCTTATCTTTGTTCAATGATGGCATCTGAACTTGGACTCGACCCAATTCCTGCAAAGCGCGCTGGTCTTCTTCACGACATCGGTAAAGCGGTAGATCATGAAATCGAAGGATCTCATGCGGTAATTGGTGCTGATTTGGCACGACGCTACGGCGAAGAACCTTTAATCGTTCATGCTATTGAAGCTCACCACAATGATGTTGAACCACATTCTGTTGTTGACGTTCTTGTACAGGCTGCTGATGCTGTTTCTGCTGCTCGTCCTGGCGCTCGTAAGGAAAATATTGAATCCTACATTAAGCGCCTCGAAAAGCTTGAAGAAATTGCAAATTCCTATCCCGGTGTTGAACGCACTCATGCTATCCAGGCAGGTCGTGAAGTGCGCGTAATTGTAACTCCTGAAGAAGTCGACGAAGCGCATGCTACTGTCTTGGCGCATGATATCGCTAAACAGATCGAAGATGAAACTAAATATCCTGGTCAGGTTAAGGTTGTTGTTATTCGCGAAACAAGATCTGTTGATTACGCAAAGTAAGTTCTATGCATTTATTTGCGCCTTTGCATTTGGCAAAGGCGCTTCTTTTTTAGGAATATGACATGGATTCCTCGCTCGAAAACTTTATTGAAAACATATCGGGAGAACAGTACCTTCGCGTTCAAGATGATTTGGGAAACGGATACGTTCGTCTTCGTGCTGCTGAGGCTCAACGTCGCCAGGCAAAACAAGATATACGCTCAACCGAAGATATCATTATCGAACTTCTGAGAAATTCGCGAGATGCTCATGCCCATGCTTTATTTGTATCAACCTGGACTGAAGAATCTAAACGCTTTATCACAATTCTTGATAACGGAGATGGAATTCCTGCTTCAATGCATGAAGTAGTATTCGAACCTTTTGTTACTTCCAAGTTGGATTCATTTAGGGATGATAAATGGGGGGTTCATGGAAGAGGCATGGCCCTTTATTCGATTAAACAGAATACCGAACTAGCTTCCATTATTGCTTCTCGGCCTGGATTAGGATCGGTCTTTCATATCGAAACAGACCTTACAAGCCTTCCTGAAAAAAAGGACCAATCCACCGTTCCCCATATTATTCAGGATTCACAAGGTAAATCCGTCCTTCGCGGTCCACACAACATAATTAGAACCGTTCTCGAATTTGCAATTGAAGAGCGCAATCGGATTTCAGTATATTTCGGAAGTTGCGCATCTATTGTTGCTACTTTATATAATCTCGGTACTAATGCTGCAGCACAATTAACGAAAGTATTTGATTCCTATAACGAAACTACGCCTTATTTCGAGCGTTTTGCCTATGCTCTCGACGCTGATTCACTTGCAACCTTAGCAACAGAACTTAGTTTTCCTATATCTACAAGAACAGCTCATAGAATCATCGGTGGAGAAATAAAACCGCTGCCACTTCACATAGAGTTACTCTCAAGCCCCTCTAAAACTTCTTCCGAATCAGTGAGTAGTAATGCAGATTCACAGGTAAAGTTAGGCCAAGAGGGAATACCACTACCCAGCAAGAGGCAAACCATCAACACGTCTAAACGACTTAAATTCGCCAAAGAGGATATTGATGAATTTACCAAAGAGATACGAAGGGCATATTCTGCTCTTGCGGAGGCCTATTACCTTAGTGATTCGGTTGAAATTTCATTCAAAGCAAAACCAACTGAACTTATCATCTCTATACCCATACAACCCGATGACTCTAACCGCTAAATTAGAACACTTAGTTTGCGAGAATGATACAGAGTGAGTAAAATAAATCGATCAGAAACAACTGAAATTACTTACAAAAATAAACAATAGACGCAATAACTATCGTACCTCGAAAGAACTACTTATGAGCAATACTACAGGCCCCACAACAAACGAAACACCACAAATTGGATGCTTAAAAGTTTCCTCTAAATCGTCTCCCGCTTCGGTAGCTGGTGCTATTGCGGGCATGATAAAAGATGGTGTTCATGTTGAAATTCAATCGGTTGGTGCTGGAGCGGTAAATCAAGCCGTTAAAGCTATTGCTATATCACGTGGATTTCTTTCGCCTATCGGTATTGAAATTGTATGCGTACCATCCTTTGCCGATATTGTTATCGATGGTGAATACAGAACTGCTATAAGATTTTCCGTAGAACCTCGAGTATCAAATCACAGTTAGCATTTTCTTTCCTTGATCTTTTGTTCGGTTGTTATTTGAAATCTCATTCCGTACGATTGCTGTCTTGCCGATATCACTAAAGAAAAGAGTTTTAATTGCCTGCGAATCAATCTTCGTCTAACCCATCTCAACAATCTCCGCTTTCCACTATTTTGGACTGGGAAGACTCTCCTTATACCTCGCTAAAAGGAACTACTTTCCATGTCGTAACATTTGGCTGTCAAATGAATAAGCATGACTCTGAACGAATCGTAGGCATGCTAAGTGCTCTTGGCTCTAGTCAAGTACAAACAGTCGGGGAATCGGACATCGTAATTTTCGTTACTTGCTGCGTACGAGAAGCTGCGGATATTCGACTTATGGGACAAGTAGCTTCCTTGAAGAATATTCCACTTAGAGACAATGCTCCTGTTTCTAAACGTGTTGTTGTTATTGGCGGGTGTATTGGACAACGTGATCGCGAAGAACTTACTCATAAGTTGCCGCATGTTGACGTAGTTTTTGGCACCTTTAACCTTGGAAGTCTTCCCAAGTTAATTCATGAAACTCTTACCTCAGGCGGACATCATGTTGAAGTACTTGATGAAGCATCCACATTTCCAACTGATTTTCCTAGCCAGCGTGAGTCACAATGGTCCGCTTGGCTTCCTATTTCTATAGGCTGCAATAATTTCTGCACCTACTGTATTGTTCCTTATGTACGAGGAAGAGAAAAATCACGCACTCTGGAAGATATTGTTACCGATGCAAAATCTCTTTGCGCCGATGGAGTTAAGGAAATTACCTTATTGGGGCAAAACGTAAATTCATATGGCCGTGATTTATATGGCGAACCCACCTTCGCAAAATTGCTTTATGCGGTCGCGGACACAGGAATTGAACGAATCCGCTTTGCGACATCTCATCCTAAAGACCTCAACGATGAAGTAATCAAAGCATTTGGTGAATTAGATAACCTTATGCCTGCACTTCATCTGCCCGTACAATCAGGTTCTAATCGAATCTTAAAAGCAATGAACAGACGCTACACGCGCGAACATTATTTATCTATTATCGATAAACTTCGCTCCGTTCGTCCTGACATCGCTCTGTCTACTGATGTCATTGTAGGTTTCCCGGGCGAAACTGAAGAAGACTTTGAGCAAACCTACGATCTCATTAATCAGGTAGGGTATCATCAGGTCTTTACCTTTCTTTACTCTAAAAGAGAAGGTACTCCTGCGGCACGCATGGAAGATTCAACACCTCATGAGGTCATTCAAAATCGATTTGATCGATTGGTTGATCTTGTCCAAGAGAGAGCTTTTGAAGTAAATCAGACAGATGTGAATGAGGTTGTTCCTGTCCTTGTTGAGGGCTGTTCAAAACGCAAGAACGATATATTAACCGGTCGCAGTCCTAAGAATCAGACTGTCCATGCGCCTATACCTGAAGGTTGCAGTATAGACCAACTTAAAGGAACTATTATCCCCATCCAAATTGAGCAGGCTCGTGCTTGGTACCTACGAGGCAAGGTTCTTTAGTGGATAATGCTTTCGTTATAGCAATTCTTGGACCTACTGCATCGGGTAAATCAGAAATTGCCCAACAAGTCGCGCTTGCCTTGAATGGGGAAGTGGTATCTGCTGATTCCATGCAAGTCTACAGAGGAATGGATATAGGTACTGCTAAAGTACCTATAACTGAGCGTCTTGTTCCACATCATTTAATCGATATCCTTGATCCTGGTGAACCTTTTTCTGCTCAAGTGTTCCAGAAAATGGCTCGTGAATGCTTTTCATTCATTAGCGCGCAGGGAAAAGTGGCTCTTTTATGCGGCGGAACAGGACTGTATGTTCAAGCAGCATTAGAAGATATGCGATTTCCAAAGGGCGACCAAATTGATAATCCTGTAAGAGCTAAATACGAGCAAATAGCACAAAACGAAGGAAATCAAGCGGTTTGGGACATACTTCACAATATAGACCCCAAGTCAGCTGAAATCCTCCATGTCAACAACACTCGGCGTGTTATTCGTGCACTTGAAATGCATGCACAAGGGATTTCGTATGCCGACCAAGTTAAAAATATAAAACAGTTGCCAGAGGTTGTTCCATCACTGCGTTTTGGCCTTAAGCGAGATCCAAAAATACTTACGGATCGCATCAATGAACGTGTCGACAAGATGGTTGAGCAAGGGTTAATAGAAGAGGTGCAAACCTTACTTAACAGCGGGTTCAGAAGCGCTCTTACCGCACCGCAAGCAATTGGATATAAAGAGATAGTTTCTTATCTTGATGGGGACATTACCCAAGATGAAGCAATTGAACAAATTAAAACTGCTACTCGTCGTTACGCAAAACGACAAAGAACCTGGCTTAGAAGAGATTCTCGACTTACAATGCTTGATGCTGATACCTTATCTAGGGAACAAATAGTTTCGATTATCATTGATAACTACAACAATCAATGCATTAATCTTCGAAAGTAGTGTATGTATGGCTGAATACGTTTTCGATGAAGTTAAGCAACATGGCCCATCGACTATCATTGAAAAACCACGAGAACGTGCAATTTTGGTTGGTGTCGATCGTCCAAATCAAGAATGGAGCCTTGAATCGTCACTCGCAGAGCTAGAACGTCTTGCCTGGACTGCTGGTGCTGATATGGTTGCTAAGACCTCGCAAAAACTTGAATCACCAAACCCAAGAACCTTTGTGGGTAGTGGTAAGGCAGAAGAAATTGCTTCGCTTTGTCGTACGTATGCCGCAGATGTCGTTATTTTTGATGACGAACTAACGCCTTCGCAGCAATCCAACTTAGAAAAAGTGGTAGGAAAAGACGTTAAAGTAATCGATCGCACAGCCCTTATCTTGGACATTTTTGCACTTCACGCAACCAGCAAAGAAGGTCGCCTTCAGGTCAAACTGGCTCAAAACCAGTATCTTTATCCACGATTACGAGGAATGTGGGCCCATTTAGCTTCTAATCGTATGGGTGGTGGCGTTGGTTCGCGTTTCGGCGAAGGTGAAAGTCAGCTCGAAGTTGACCGAAGGTTAATTAGAAATCGTATTACCTCAATTAAACGCGAATTAGCAAACGTATCTAAAAAACGTGACCTTCAAAGAAAACGTCGTAAAGAATCAGGCGTCTTTAAAGTTGCGCTTGCAGGCTATACCAATGCAGGAAAGTCTAGCCTTCTTAATGCAATTACGGGATCGGATGTTTTAAGCTACGACAAATTATTCGCCACGCTCGATTCAACTACCAGGCAGTTAGTATTACCTGAAGGTAGAGAAATTACCTTAACCGATACGGTTGGATTTATTCAGAAGCTTCCTACCACCTTGGTTGAGGCTTTTAAATCCACTCTTGATGAAATTAATGGTGCCGATTTAATTTTACATGTAGTTGACGCATCAGACCCTCAACATTCACGTCAGATCGATACCGTAAATATGGTTTTAGAGCAAATTGGCGCGCATGAAATAGGAAGAATTGAAGTATTCAATAAAAAGGATTTACTAGGGGAGTTGCAATATAGCGCTCTTGCAACTCGTTTTCCTCATGCGGTATTTACCTCAACAAAAACAGGAGAAGGTCTTGATGAGCTTATTCATCGAATTGGGTTAGTCGCTTCTGCCCAAGACGAACTCATAGAAGTTCTAATCCCTTATCAAAAAGGCAATATTGTCTCGTTTGCGCATCAGCGATGCACTATCTTGAACGAAAGCTATGAAGAGCAGGGGACAAGACTTGTTCTACGCGCAGGAAAACAAGCCCTATCACGCCTTAATGAATATCGAATTACATCAGAATAAACACTGCTTCAGTTGCGTTCATTAAGAGCTATTAAAACTCACTTGATGAATGTACTAATACACCTTACGCAATACTGCTACAACCTTGCCAACAATTGCGCAATCACGCGTAATAATAGGCTCCATTGAAGAATTTTCTGGCTGCAATCGAATGTGATCTGCTTCCTTGTAAAAACGCTTAACCGTAGCACCATCTTCAATAAGAGCAACAACAATTTCACCATTGTTAGCTACGTTTTGTTGTTTTACCACGACATAATCGCCATCATTTATGCCGATTTCAATCATAGAATCGCCATGAACAGCCAAAATGAACGAAGCTGCATCTCCTACCAATTCGGTAGGTAAGGTCATAGTAGTTTCAATGTTTTGTTCAGCAAGAATTGGTTCACCTGCAGCAACATTACCAACCAAGGGCAATGAAAGCGTGTTATCAAAAGCTTCAGAGCCATACGACATATCTGACTCTTCGCTATGAGGGAGTGCGATAGAGCGCGATTTTAATGGGTCGCGAACAATGTAACCCTTTTCTTCAAGCGTTTTTAAATGTACATGAACGGTGGAAGGGGAGGAAAGGTTTACTGCTTCTGCAATTTCACGAACAGTAGGTCCAAAACCCTTTTCATGGATATACGATTCAATGAAGTCATAAACAGAACGTTGGCGTTTAGTTAAAGGTGCCGCCATGATAAATCCTTTCCTTATACGAACTTTTGTTCGCTTTTTTATTGACAAGAACATATGTTCGAATTACAGTATACACGAACAAAAGTTCCATGCCAACAAGGAGGACTGTCATGGGAAAAGAATATATGCAATATCGCGTAGAAGGCAGTGCGGCACTGCAGCCAGATCAACTCGCACCTCAGAAGACACCTATCATTTCCATCGAGGATTTAATTTCTGATTCTCAAGGCGCATATCGTACTCATACGACAAATTATAATAAGACTACACGTCAACCAAAATCGGATTTATATACTCGTATCAAGAATGATCCTTTGCTTGGATCCATTCCATACGCAACAAAGCGTCATGCAAGTCTTTCCAAGACCGATCAGCGCATTTTCTTAAAGAGTTTCTTTGCTTGCACATTATTTGCATTAACAGTTATTCTTATCGGCGCATAAGGAATTAACCACAATATCTTGTATACTTGCATAAGAAACACTTTATAAGGAGTACTTATGCGTTGTCCATCTTGTGGCTACCAGGAATCAAAAGTAGTTGATTCGCGTCCTGTCGAAGAAGGATCTTCAATTCGACGCAGAAGAGAATGCCTCTCTTGTGGTGCTCGTTTTACCACCTATGAAAGAACAGAAAACAGTCCTTTATTAATTATCAAATCTGACGGCTCGTCTGAGGCCTACAATAGGGATAAATTATTCCGTGGTTTACTTATTGCTTGTGCAAAACGACCTGTTTCACCTGAACAAATCTATAAACTCATCGATAATATCGAAGCCGATTTACGCAGTGAATCTACACGCGAAATCACCTCAAAAGCACTTGGAGATATGGCATTAGAACGTCTCGCAGATGTTGATGAAGTTGCCTATATTAGATTTGCGAGCGTCTATAAAGACTTCAAAAATATTGACGAATTTAAAGAAGCTTTGAAAGGGTTTTAATCTATGACCAGTAATCCTGAAGTTCATACCATTCCAACTAAACGACTAAGCGATAACGCCATTATTCCAAAAAATGCTTATATAGGTGATGCGGGATATGACCTATGTGCCACCGAAGAGCTTACTTTACAACCATTTGAACGTGCTCTTATTCCAACTGGTTTAGCAATTGAAATTCCACTCGGATATGCTGGCTTTGTAGTACCACGAAGTGGCCTTGCCATCAAACAAGGATTATCTATTGTTAATGCGCCAGGTTTAATTGATAGTAATTATCGTGGCGAACTTAAAGTTATAGCAATTAACCTTGATCCTAAAACTCCAATATCAATCCACGTTGGAGATCGCATTGCTCAGCTCGTTATTATGAAAGTCGAATCACTTAACTTTACAGAAGTTGCTCAGCTTAATGATTCAGATCGAGGAATAGGCGGTTTTGGCTCTAGTGGTGTTGCTAAAAACAGCTAAATCGACGTATAAGTAGTCGTCTTACTATAAGATCGGGCCTTAGAACGGCTCTCAGAGCCTCGTTTGAATTTTAGCTGCATTTGCTTATCTTTCACCATTCAAAGCTAATTTCTCTTTATATAAGTGTTGATAATATATGTTATGTAAACCTGGAAATTACTTTCCCGTTTTTGCGATTTAGGTGCTAACATCTTCTCTTGTGTGTATGCAACTTTAGTATTAACTAAGACAAGGAGTCCTCATGATTAAGACCGAACCAGATCCGTATTGCAAAGGTGATCGCTTTGCCGCTAAAAACGGAATGGTCGTTACTGAATTAGGCGAAAATTATGCTAAAGCACAGATGACCATTGAAGAGTCATTCCTTAATGGCCTTGACATCCCTATGGGTGGCGTTTACTTCACCTTAGGTGATTTTACCTTTGGTGCTTGCAACCAATACATCACCAATGGCGTTGTTACCTTAGATGCTTCTATCGACTTTATTGCATCAGCAAAACTCGGTGATACGGTTACTGCTACCTGCACAGAAGTATCCCGCGCTCGCAAGATTGTTCGCAATGTTATCGAAATGCATGACCAAAACGGCAAATTGCTTTGCGTAATGCGCTGCACAGGCTATCGCAAAGAAACCTGGAACTAGATACTATTTACCTCTGAAAGGATAGGTGTTATGCCAACCCCCCAGCAACGCCCTTCTGCTAAAAAGCAAAAGAATGAATACACCTCACTTAGTCCTTCTTTAGCTTTCCAGCTTGCAGGGCCCCATACCTGGGTTGCAGCAGTGACACCTATCCTTCTAGCCTATACCTATACTGGCATTACTTATTCAGGAAACATTAACTTCTTTTTAGCGCTTATTCTTCTTATTATTAGCGTATGTATGCAGTCAGCCGTTAATGTTCTCAACGATTATTTTGACTACAAAAAGGGAACTGATTCTTTAGATAATTCATCCGAAGATGCCTTTGATGCGGTCTTGGTTTATAACAATATAAATCCTCGCACTGTTTTGCTCTATTCTATTGGAATTCTTGTAGTAGCAGGCGCTTTAGGTATTTATTTAGTTGTTATTACTGGTTGGCCGCTTTTGGTAATAGGCCTTATCGGAGCTCTTACCGTAGTTCTTTATTCAGCAGGTAAAACACCTATTTCATATCTTCCGATCGGTGAATTTGTAAGCGGCATTGTAATGGGCGGATTAATCACTCTAGCAAGCTGCTATACCTTATCAGGAATACTTGATCTTCGAGTCTTACTAATATCTCTACCCTGCATTGTTGGCATAGGAATGATTCTCTTTACCAACAATACCTGTGATATTGAAAAAGATATTCAGGCTCACCGAAAAACACTTTCTGTGCTTCTCGGTAGAGAAAAAGCTATGAAAACTTACAAAGCAACCATAGTGGTATGGTTACTCATTATCATAGCTATCGTAGGTATTTTCTATGCACCTGGAATGCCTTTTGTCCTCCTGCTTGTCCTAGCCGCATTTCCCACATTACGCGCTATCTTCGCAAATCCACTGAACCAAAAATCACGAGATGGTGCCATGGCACAAGTAATTACCTTAAATGTAGTGTTTACCGCATTTTATTGCTTAGCACTCGCAGTAAGCACCTTCATTGTATGGATGTAGTTGAATTGATGATGCGCCAATAAGATTGGATAAGTCTGCGTATTTCACCAGTTCATCTAAAGAAAACGGCTGATTATCTTGAACAATTCCGCATGAATAAGCCAGTTTTCCCCAGAAATCTCTACTGGTTAGTCCCCTTTTAGTTCTGAAGTATTCAATACTAATATCTCCTGAACGTTTTGCTAGGCGTCTTCCCTGCTCATCAAGAATAAGCGGAACATGGCCATACCTCACCGAAGGTAATCCTAAACACTGTTGAATATATTGTTGTCGAGGAGCAGAAGTAAGCAAATCCACTCCCCTTACCACAGAATTTACGCCCATATACGCATCATCAACAACAACTGCAAGCTGGTAGGCAAACACTCCATCGCTTCTGCGAACCACAAAATCGCCTGATATAGAAGCCAAATTAAATTCACCGTATCCCTGAAATAGATCTTCAAATGAAAACAGTGATGAGGAAACTTTAATACGATAAGAAGGGTCTTTAACCTGTAGACGTTTTCGCTGTTCATCGAGTGATAAATTTCGGCAAGTACCAGGATAAATAATTTCTTCTCCCTGATGAGGAGCTGAAGCTGCATGAAGATCAGCACGCGAACAAAAACAAGGATAGACTAATTTTTTAGATGATAATTCCTGAAAAGCTTCTTCGTAGGCATCAGTACGTTTACTCTGATAAACAGCAGGACCTTCCCAATCAAAACCAAGCCATTCAAAATCACGAAACATCCCATCGATAAAGGAAGTTTTACAACGTGCGGTATCTATATCTTCTACACGCATACGCATAATCCCACCTTGTTGTTTTACCACCAAGTAGGCTATGAGAAATGAAAACGCATTTCCGATATGAAGTTTCCCTGAAGGTGTAGGAGCAAACCTTCCTACCACATCACTGCAATCAGTCATATACCAACCTTGTACCTCTTAGGCAAAGGAAAAGCTGGTAGAACTATCAAAGTTCCACCAGCCCCTTTATCGTAATCGTTATTTACGACGATCGATTACATGCTTTGTTTTGCCTGTAGAACGTTCGATCCCACCAGGCTCAATAAGCTGAACCTCGGAAGAAACAAGCATGGTTTCTTTAAGAGTTTGAGCAATATGCTTTCTAAAGGCATTCATCTCTCCATAAGAGTCAGTGAATGCAGACGGCTCAAGTTCTACAAGAATCTTCATGCGATCAAGGCCAGTATCATTGTCGACCTCAATACGATAGAACGGTGTAACGCCCTTAATTCCCGACAAGATATCTTCCACCTGAGATGGGAATACGTTAGTACCACGAATAATAAGCATATCGTCGCTGCGCTTACGAACTTTTTTCATACGCGCATGAGTACGTCCACACTCGCAAGGCTCAGTAACCACATAGGTTAAATCGTGAGTACGATAACGCAAAACAGGAATAGCCTGCTTATCGAGTGGCGTTAAAACGAGCTCGCCTTCAACACCCTCAGGAACAGGCTCGCCTGTTTCAGGATCAACAACTTCCCACAAGAAATGATCTTCTGCGATATGCTGCATATCACGAACTGACAAACATTCACCAGCAACACCAGGTCCCATAACTTCTGTCAGACCATAATTATCCGTGCAGGTAATATGCATACGCTTTTCAATTTCTTCTTTCATTTTTGGAGGACAGGGTTCCCCACCAAATAAACCAACACGAAGTGAAGAATTCGCCCAGTCAAACCCAGACTTTTCTCCAACTTCGCACATGTGCAAAGCGTAAGAAGGTGTTGCAATTAATACCGTTGAACCATAGTCTTCAATCATCTGCAAATGACGATCGGTATTACCAGATCCTGCAGGAATCAACATACAACCGAGCTTCTGCAAACCGTAATGCAGACCAAAACCACCCGTAAACATGCCATAACCAAAAGCCATCTGAGCACGATCACCAGGTACAACACCAGCCATACAAGCAAGACGAGCAATACATTCGCTCCACACAGCCATATCGTGAGTGTTATAGCCCACTACAATAGGTTTACCCGTAGTCCCAGATGAAGCGTGCAATTCTGTAACTTCATCCAAAGGTACCGCGAATAATCCATAAGGAAACGTATCGCGCAAGACCGACTTATCAGTGAAAGGAAGCTTACGAACATCATCAAGTGTTTGAATATCTTGAGGACTCACACCCATTTCATCCATTTTGTTGCGATACCACTCAACACGCTCATACACATAGGCAACTTGCTTTTGAAGTTTTTCTAGCTGAAGAGCACGAATATCCTCGCGGCTCATAGTTTCAATTTCAGGCTGATATAACCTTGTGTTTGACGCGGTCATAAGACTATTTATCCTTTCACTGGCCTAGCAAGCCATACCATAGTTATTAACGTAATTCTTCCTGAGTGATAATACGAACGCCTTCTTTACGAAGAAGCTCTTCTGCAGATGCAGGGTCATCAACCCTAAAAGCAATATAAGTAGCAATAAGAGAATAGCTATACGTAATATTGATACCAGCATCAGCAAGAACACCAAAAACACGAGCTAATTCACCTGGTTTATCTACCAGCTCAACACATACCACATCGGTAAGCGTTACCGCAGCTCCACGATCTTTCAAAACCGCTAAACCACGCTCAGGATCATCCACAATAAAACGCGCAATACCGTAATCGCCCGTATCGGAACAGCTAAAACCACGAACGCTGATTCCAACTTCTTGAAAGATATCTAAATTCTGCTTTAAATGACCAGGCTTACTCTGCACAAAAACACTAATCTGTTTAATGCTCATTACTGCTCCCCTCGCGCATAAGCAGCACCACTGCGAAATGCTTCAATATTAATATCAATAGTCTTTGGTGGAACTTTACTACGAATAACCTCTTCCCAGATGGCTGCATCAAATGGAAGTGATACCGAAAGTGCACCAAGCAATACAACATTTGCACATTTTGCAGTACCAGCACTGCGAGCAATATCACTAGCAGGGATAAGCGTTGCGCCATATTCCTGCAAACGCTTACGCGCCTGATTCGGCATTGAAGCCTTCCCTGTTAATACGGGTAAAGGTTTAATGGATTCGTCATTAACAACCAAAGCACCATCGTTCTTTAGATAAGAAATATTTCGAAGTGCTTCGACCACCTCAAATGAAACAACGCTATCAGCACAGCCCTCGTCACAAACCATAGTAGACACTTGTTTGCCAAAACGAACAACCGTGGTAACTGCGCCACCACGCTGCGCCATACCATGAATCTCTGAAACTTTACAATCAAGACCTGCCGCGGTAGCAACGCGAGCAAGAAGATCGGCCGCCGTAATAGTACCTTGCCCACCAACACCACAAAGCAAAATGGTGTATACATCAGAACTATTCATTAACAGCTCCCTTCACGAGGAACGATAGCACCGAAATTACAATACTGACGACACTGATCGCAGCCAATACATAAATCAGGGTCAATTGAAGAAATACCTGTTTCAGGATCAGACGCAATAGCAGGACATCCTAAAGTTTTACAAATACCGCACCCAGTACAATCTGGAGTTACCACATATGAAGACTTAGGACTCTTATCCAAAAGAACACAAGAACCTTGGAATACGATGACATCAAGTTCATTTCTTTGAGTAGCTTCTTTCAGAGCACTACGAACCGCTTTCATGTCGAAAGCATCTACGCATTGAACGTGATCAACTCCAAGGGCTTCTAAAATAGCAGGTAAATTCAATTCACGGCTTGGTCGATGCTGAAGAGTAACCCCATTAAATGGATTACCCTGCTGTCCAGTCATAGCGGTTGTTCTGTTATCGAGAATACAAACCGTGCCCGCTCCTTTGTTGTAGATAGTATTCATCAAAGAAGTAAGACCAGAATGAGCAAAGGTTGAATCACCAATTACCGCAACTACAGGACGATGCTCTCCATCAAGGGCAAGTTCAAATCCATGAGCCATAGAAACCGACGCACCCATATCGAGTGTGGTATCCATTGCAGAAAGCGGCGGAAGAGCACCTAGGGTATAGCATCCAATGTCTCCCGTTACAATTGCGCGTAAACGAGAAAGCTCTTTAAAGATGATTCGATGAGGGCACCCAGGGCATAATGCAGGAGGTCTATTAGGAATATCTGTTTCGGCAGGCTTGTGTTCTGGCAGACTCAATCCAAATGAATGACGAATTGCGCTAGGAGTAAGTTCCCCATCAGGAGGAAGCGGATTAACAAATGAATTAAGTACAATGCCACATGATTTAACCGCGTCAGATAAATACGTTGAAGCTTCTTCTACAACATAGACTTCATCAACACTCTGCGCGAATTCTTCGAGAGATTGTTTTGGCAAAGGCCAGGTTATTCCAAGCTTAAATATACGAGCATCGGGACAAGCTTCTTTTACGTGCTGATATACCGAACCAGCACAGATAATTCCAACTGAAGCCTGCCCTTCATTTGACTGCTCAGGACGTTCAATAACATTGTAGGAACACGTTTCAACCCAGGAACGCAATGCTTCAATACGATCAACCAGCACCTTTCTGCGAGGTTTAGCGAACGCAGGCATCATAACCCACTTTGAAGCATCCTTTTCGTAAGGCTTTTTAGAAACTTCTACCCTATCTCCCGTTTCGACAGGAGTTTTAGTATGAGATATGCGCACCGTAGAACGCATCATAACAGGCGTATCAAACTGCTCAGAAAGATCGTACGCTTCTTTAGCAAATTGATGAGCTTCACGAGAATCAGAAGGCTCAAATACTGGAATCATAGATGCCATTGCATAATAGCGAGAATCCTGTTCGTTTTGCGAAGAAAACATTCCAGGATCATCAGCCGCAAGCAATAAAAGCCCACCATTGACACCCGTGTAAGCTGCAGTAAATAAGGGATCGGCACATACATTAACACCGACATGCTTCATAGTGACAAGCGTTCGTGCACCAGCTGCAGAAGCACCTACCGCAACTTCTAATGCCACTTTTTCATTGGGGCACCATTCAGCATAAACACCAGGAAGTTCAGCAAAAGCTTCCATTGTTTCAGTAGATGGGGTACCAGGATAGGCAGTACCAATATGACAACCAGCTTCCCACGCGCCTTGCGCTATTGCTTCATTTCCTGATAGAAGCTTCATATGTTTCTCTCCTATTACTCAGCGTAACGCAGTACAAAACACCCGATTTGAATAATGTCTCTATCATGCAACATAACGTGATCAACATTAGTATTGTTAACCCAAACCCCGTTAAATGATTCGGTATCACGAATAGACCAATCATTGCCTACCCTTTCAAGAAGAGCATGCTCACGCGAAACCGTCATATCATTCAAGAAAACATCGCACTGTGGAGAACGACCAATAGTGGCTCTATCTCCCGTAAGCTGATACACCAAACCTTCTTGCTTGCCATACAACACCGTAAGTGTCGGAGTTGAAGCACTCGTATTTGGGATATCTGTATTTTCGGGCTCTAACGATACTACCTTAAATTCCTCTGTTGCATCCTGAAGACGATACCCACAAGCGGCACACGATTCATCTTGAGGATTAAGCGGACTATTGCATACAGGGCACTTATCCATAATTCCTCCTATTTACTTCGTTTGATTCAAAGTGGCATTGCTGCCATAAATGAGTGGAGTCTTATTTACAACTACACTTTCAGCGGAAGTTTGATCACCATTAAATCCTCGAATCAAACGATCCCACCAAATTCCAATACCTTCAATAAAGTTAGGTGCAGCGCAAGATTCTGCTGCAACAATATCACAGGAAGCAATTTCTTCGTTGTGTTGATAAAACTTAGCAGTACCTACTTTTTGACCTGGTTTTACATCACCCGATACCGTATCGAACTCAAGCTCTTGGCTCACATTACCTTCAAGAGCAAAAACTTCTACCGTAGCATCAGGATCTGCAAAGGTTGCCTTAAAGGTTTTATCAATCCATCCCGAATGACTTACATAAGCCACAACAGGCGCATCGAAGGTTTGACCATCCGACGAGGTATAGGAAACAGTTTCTGAGCTATGCGCAAGAGCATAATCGATAGTATTGTCAAAAACCCAATCATCAAGCGTTGTAGCGTCGGTAAAGCGTTGCTGTTCAGAATTAGAATTCAGTACAACAGCATAGAGCCTCTGCCCATCACGTTCTACCGCTCCAGCAAAACACTGCCCCGCTTTTTCAGTGTAACCCGTCTTAACGCCACATGCTCCCTCATATGAACCAATCAATACGTCAGTAGATTCCAGTGGAACATCAACGGTTGCATTATTGCGGGTTACCTGAATTGTGGCTTTGTCTTGTGAAACAATAGAGCGGAACAAATCATTCTTCATTACTTCCGAAACCATCGTGGCAACATCGCGGGCAGAAGAATACATTTCCGCATCATGTTGATCAATATCAAGTCCATGAGGATTAGCAAACAAGGAATTAGTCATTCCTAATTCTTGCGCTTTTTTATTCATGGCATACACGAATGCATCATAAGCGGAATCAGGAACATTAGTGTCTCCAGATTCTTGCAACTGCTGTTTTACGCTATCGCCTAACGATTCAGCTATAGCCTGAGCAGCGTCGTTACCTGAAGGCAGCATGAGCGCCTTAAGAGCTGCTTCTAACGTCATGGAATCGCCATTTTGAAGCATGGCGGAAGATTCACCAATTTTAGAAGCGGTTTCACTTACGGTAACCATAGTTGATTGAGGATCACCGTATTCAAGAGCTACCAGAGCTGTCATGACTTTGGTAATAGAAGCAATATGAGTTTGCGCATCTGGATCACGCTCAAAATATACTTTTCCCGAATCATCCACAACATAGGCATATTCAGCAACTATGCTTGGGCAGGTAGCTGAATTAAGACCACGCTGTTCGACACTCAATCCAGCAACAACATCCGATTGACGAACGTCAGCATATCCTGTGGTGGGAATAGCTGAAAAACCAATAAATGCACAAAGGAGAAAGGCGCTTAAAACAGCGCCTACTCTCATGCGAATAGTTGTTTGAGGTTTATCGTTAATCAACAACATAAATATCTTCCGGTTTGCATACATTAAATCCTGCTGCCGAAAGTTTAACATCTAACGAAGGATCGTTTACCTTAAGCACATCATAAGCAAAATCTCCCACAATAAAACAATGGGCATATTCCACATTGATGTTATTTTCATCCAAGTAGTCCATCAAATTCGCAAGTTCACCTGGTTTGTTTGCAACACGAACCGCAACAACATCAATTAATCGAGCGCGATACCCTGCATCAGTAAGCGCATCGCACGCCTTTTGAGGCGTATCGCAAAATATACGCAGAATACCAAAATCAGCAGTATCAGCTAGAAATAATGCCTGCATATTAATATTGGCATCAGCAATGGTGCGAACTGCACTTGCTAAACGACCTTCTTCATTTTCCAGGAAAACAGTTAACTGAGAAATCATTAGTGCAACCCCTCTCGAAGATCCACGATGCGTTTAGCTTTTCCTTCGCTTCGTTCTAAAGTTTTCGGCTCAACAATTTTAACGTCTACTGCGATTTGGAGGTTATCCTTCAAAGCTTTTTCAAGATCTCGCTTTAATTTTTCTAAGCGGCGAATTTCATCGAAGGGGAAATCAGGAACAGTTTCAACCAATAATTGAACATGATCGAGCGTACCTTTAGTGGTAAGAATAAGCTGATACTGAGCAGTAATTTCTGGGAAGGAAACGATTTCTTCTTCAATCTGCGATGGGAAAACATTTACGCCACGAAGGATCATCATGTCGTCAGTTCGACCAGCAATACGATCCATGCGGCGGAACGTACGACCACAAGAACACTCGCCTGGCAAGATGCGAGAGATATCACGGGTGCGATAGCGAACTAAAGGAGAACAGTCCTTGCAAAGCGTCGTAAATACCACTTCGCCCCATTCACCATCAGGAACAGGTTGAAGGGTTTTTGGATCAACGATTTCGATAATGAACTGATCTTCACATACATGAAGACCATGCTGCATTTCGCATTCACAAGCCACACCAGGACCCATAATTTCTGAAAGGCCATAAATGTCATACACCTGCACGCCTAATTTATCCTGAATTTCTTTACGCATTGATTCAGAACAGGGCTCAGCACCCAAGACAGCTGCATGAATATGGAAATCTTTAGCGGGATTAAAACCTTCTTCTATAGCAACATCGGCAATATTGAGCGCATAAGAAGGAGTACAACACAAAGCATCCACTTCAAAATCATGCATAAGGCGAACTTGACGCTTCGTATTGCCAGTAGACATAGGCAGTACCGTACAACCAGCACGTTCACCGCCATAGTGAGCGCCTAAACCACCAGTAAACAAACCGTAGCCGTAAGCAACTTGAATAGTTGCTTCTTTTCCGCAATTAGCAGCATATAAAAAGCGTGCAAAACAATCGCCCCAACGATCAAGATCAGCTTGGGTGTAGCCAACTACCGTTGCGGTACCCGTAGTGCCGGATGAACAATGAATGCGCGCGACTTCACTTTTAGGCACTGCAAACATTTCAAAAGGATACGCATCACGCATATCTTGTTTAGTGGTGAAAGGAAATTTAGCAAGATCATCCAAGCAGGTAATATCATCGGCGCTTAAACCCGCTTTAGCGAATGATTCTTTATAAAATGGGATTGTTTCCGATACACGCTTAACTAAAGCCTTAAGACGTTCGAGCTGAAGTTGTTCTAATTCATCTCGACCCATCGTTTCGATTTCGGGTTGATATAACACCTACATCTCCTCTCACCCGCACACAAGAGCTAACGCTGATTGATAAGCGAAAGTTCTATACAAAAAGCTAATAAGTATTATGGCATTATTAGCAGAAACGGAAGAATAGGTTTCCTTAAGCGGTACCTCGAACAATAACTTGATTCTTCGGCGAATAGTTTGATTCAAACAGATCCTCATGAAGCACTTTACCATCGGAATCTTTAACGATTCGCGTAATAGAAATGCTGCTTCCATTCACTCCTGTAGTTTCAACATATTCCGTACCAGAAGCTACCGTATCATCGGTGCGGTATTGAACAGAATAGGGTTCACCTTCCTGCCAATCGCCATAATCGGTAGAAACTTCGTATCCAGGATCAACACCCCAAAGCGTACAGGTAACAGAAGAATTGGTGTAGCTCATAACAAGCAATACATCAGAAGAAGAATCGTTTTCCCATACCAAGTCCATGTAAGGATAGGCAATTGCAGCATCTCTACCTTCAGGATAGCTCTCAATGTGCAACGTATGATTATGACGCTCAGTTACAGGATAACCCGCATCATAAATTGCATTGAATACCGTCGTGGCTACTTGGCAAATACCGCCACCAATAGCGTCAGAATAATCGCCTCCAATAATGGCGCCAGCATTTTGGTAACCCTTATCTTCAGTGGCTTCACCAGCAGTATCGTTAAAGGACCACGATCCTCCATTAGCAGTAATAATTGAATTGTTTAAAAGATTTGCAGCGGTATGAATATTATTAGTTCGTGCTTCAGCACCCGAAGAATACTGCGTAGTAAAGGAAGAGACTTCAGAAATTAAGCCAAAATCTATAGCATCATTAAAAGACATAGTTGAGGGTAAATCAGTCGAAGAAAGCTCGATAGTAGGTGCTTCAGTACGTGAATCATTCACAAAGAATGTATCATTCATCTGGTTAATTGCATCAGAAACTAACGGTACCGTACCAGTAGCATTACTCGATACCGAAATAGCACCTTGATCGTCTTTACTAAACGTTACCTGTAAGTCACCCTGATGAATATTTGACTGCAAAGAATGAAGAAGGCTCTTTTTAGCTACGCCTTCATCAAAGAGCGGTTTCAAATCCCAGGTATTACCTGTTTGAACCACATCGGTCTTAATCCAAGGCGCAAGATCGGTACGCGAAGCATTCCAAGATTGCCCTTCGTAAGAAAACACCGCGCCAGCAGATAAAGAAGCATTCACTTTATCGGCGCATTTAGTAGCTATCTCTTCAGTTATTTGCAAAGGCATATATTGAGTTTCAAGCACATATTTTGTTTCGGTTTGTCCGCCAAAGTACGTTTCATTTAAATGACCAACAAGCCAATCGCGCACTACTTCATTGCCATCATGACCAGAAGTAACCGAAGCAATACCTTCATCGTTCATTTCGATGTTGAAATTTACCCGTTCCGATCCTACTGCGGAGGTCATTTCTTTAAGGATCTCAGATAAGGTAGTTTCATTAAAAGTGCATTCAGGCTGAATATTCCAGCCATTAAGAGAAGCCTGTATGCGCGCAATAATATTGCCATTCGAACGACCCACCTGGTAGGCTTTTTCTACAACATCTTCAACATTAAAGGTGGTATCTAAGTAGGAAGAAGGAATAGTCCACTGAGTTCGAGAATCCAGGGATTCTTCGTAGGAGATTTGCTCTTCAATACTTTCAGAATTTTCAGCAGTCGTGGGATTATCTTGCGCTTCTTGGGTGGTATAGAACGTCGCCACATTATCAGAAACACGAGGAGAATAATATCCAGACACAGCTTGGATAGCCTCATCTTTGGTTAAACCAGAAACATTAACATCACCAATAGATACGCCCTGATAAATCTTATTGCCATTAAGCAACGAATCAATGCCAGTAGCGCCTGCAAAAAGCAGAATAACCACCAATACACCTAGCACAATTCGTGTTGGGAAATGTCGCTTTACCTTAACGCTATGAAGAGCTGAAGGCCCTTTTGGTGAAGTAAAGTTACTACCCGATGAAGACCGAGATCCCGCAAAAGGAGAACGAGCATTGGAGTGTTTAGCGCTCGAACCTGCCTTTAAACGACCAGCTTTTTTAGGAACTTGATTAGCCTGGTTCCAAATATGACCACTCATATTTTGTTCAGCAATTGCAGCCGTATTAGAGCGCTGTCGCGACGCTGAATCGCGAACCACTCTTGAGCGCTTCAATGAAGAGTTGGGCAAAGAAGGAGATGCGGGCTGAGATGGGTTATTATTCGGTTTCAAACCTCGCTGAACAACAGAAGGTCGCTGCGGTTTTCTTTGGCCTTGTGGTGCTGTCTGGCGACGCACGGGGCGCGCCTTAGAAGCAGAAGCGTTGGTAAGTGGCGCTGCAGCATCAGCTGATTTATTGCGCGTACGTATTTCATTAATGCGAGCAGATGAACGCAACAGTGGCTTTTCCTGTTCACGTGCTGCTGAGAGGTTTTCACGAGTTTGAGAAAAATGCGAAGTCCGAGGGCCACGAGAAAATGAAGCATGATCAGCTCGTGGCTGAGTAACACGCTTTTTTCCTTCACCTCTAAAATTAAACTGCGAGCTACGAGGACGTTTAGTAGGCATTTCTACTTAGTCTCCCCTGCTACCTCGTGCTCTAAGCGCTGAGCATTCCTCATCCCTTGTACTCCCTTAATAATGTAATAGGTTGTAGTACCAACAAGCATAATAAGGCCTGCATACACAAACCAAAAACCCCAAGAATACCAATCATAGGAAAAAGCAGGCAACCACGAAACATTGACCCAACCCAGACCTTCAAGGAGAGGCATATTAAGCAAAACTCCCGCAAATCCTATATATAAGAAAGTGGTAGCTACTTTACCAGCATAAATAACGGGTACGCGGACTTTCCAACGGGTAAGCAGATACGAACTACCAGCAAGCATAAAAACATCGCGAAGAACTACCACTAAAACGATCCAAATTGGCAACCTGCCAACCAGCAACAAACCAACTACACCAGAAATCATCAAAAAACGATCAACAAAAGGATCGAGTAATTGGCCCAACTTCGACACAGAATTGGTTCGACGAGCAACCTGACCATCGATCCAGTCTGTAGAAGCTGCAATAGCAAAAATAAGAGTAGCGATGAGGTTATATCCATTTAGAAGCAAGATTAAAAATGCTGGAATCATGCAAAGCCGAATAAAAGAAAGAAGATTCGGCAGCGTACATATTTTATTGCTGACCTCGTATTCTTCTGTCTTTTTATGTTCTGCCATTACCCCATCCTTCACAAAAGAACCGGGCTTGAAGGCCCGGTTCTTAAAACCAAAAGTATACACAAAAACCTACAAAGCACTACTGTAACACTATTGCTCTGCGGCTGCTTTCTCGCGTGCTGCTTTTGCTTCCTTCGCAGCCTTGATTCTAGCAGCTTTTTCAGCTTCTTTGCGTGCAAGCTCAGCCTTTTCCTCTTCGGTTGGCTCAGGTTTTGAAACTGTTACCTTAGTCTTCACGGTACTAGGATGAACTAACACAGGATCCATAGTCAAGCAAGATTTCGGACATTCACGAATACAAGATCCGCATTGAATGCAGGAAAAATGATCAATAGTCCATGTTTGATCATCTTTATTAACCGAAATGGCATTAGTAGGACAACGCTTTTCGCAAATGCCGCAATAGATGCAATTTGTGTAATCAAATTCTACAAGGCCCTTCATACAAGCAGGATGCTCAGGCTCTTCAAAAGGATACCGAATGGTTTCGGGTTTTGAAAAAAGCGAGCGAAGGGTCATCTTTCCTAATTTAAAACCACCCATCACGCTCCTACCTTTCCGTACAACTAATGCAAGGGTCAATTGAAAGTACGATCATGTTTACATCGGCAATTTCACAACCTTTAAGTGCCATGGTCATGCCTGCAAGGTTCTGTGAAGTTGGGGTGCGAATACGCATACGCTCAAGATTCTTAGTACCATTACCACTGCAGTAATAGAACACTTCACCACGCGGCTGTTCTAAAATATTGCAGGCTTCAGATCCATCTGCTGGAGCGCCCTTAACAGGAATATGAACAGGACCATCAGGAATCTTATCAATCAATTCGTTGATAATATCAATGGACTGTAGCACCTCTAAAGCGCGAACCTTAACACGCGCATAACAGTCACCAGCAGTATCTAAAATGGGTTCAAAGGAAGACAGTTCGCCGTATCCGCCAATTCCCAAACAACGAACATCGTTGTTAACGTTGCTTGCTCGAGCAAAAGGACCAACCATACCGTATTCGTAGGCATGCTCTTCATCAACAATACCTACACCAACCGTACGATTCTTAACGGAAGAGTCCTTCAAAAAAGCATTACAGATTTCGCCATATTCTTTGCCGATACCTTTAAGAGTATCTTTAATAGATGCAAGCATTGGTGCATCAATATCTTTAGTAACACCGCCCAAGAGTGTATAAGAAAGAATTACTCGACCACCTGCTACTGCTTCAAAAATATCTAGGATGCGCTCACGCAGTCGCCAGGTATGCATAAATAAGCTTTCATAACCAAAAGCGTCAGCTGCTAATCCCATCCACAAAAGATGAGAATGGATACGAGAAAGCTCGTGCATAATCGTACGCAAATATTCAGCTCTCATAGGAACTTCGGCACCCATAAGCGTTTCAACCGCTTGGGCATAACCATAACTATGGCCAAACGCGCAAATACCACAAATACGTTCAGCTACATAGATATATTGATGAATATCACGTGTTTCCACGAGCTTTTCTAAACCGCGATGAATAAAACCAATCTGCGGAAGTACATCAACAACCGTTTCATCCTGAACAACCAAATCCAAATGAACTGGTTCTGGTAAAACTGGATGCTGAGGGCCGAAGGGTATAACTTGAGCTTTTCCCATTATTACTCCCCTTCCTTTGAAGTGTCGGTTGTAGTTTGTGTTTTCGCCGCACGTTTAGCTTTTGCTTCCATAGCAGCACGAACTTTTGCAGCCTTTTCAGGATCCATTCCAGCAAGCTTCGCTTCAAGTTCTGCTTCTTTTTGAGCTTGTGTTGCTTCATCTACGCTTTGAGATGGTGCAGTACCCTGACCTTCTTTTGCTGCTTTTGCTTTTGCTTCACGAGCAGCTTTAGCAGCAGCAATCTTTGCAGCTTTTTCTCGAGCAGCAAGCTGTTCAGGCGAAATAATGGTCATAGGAGCTTCTACACCTTCAGGGAATTTATAGAAGTTACCCTTGAAGTCCAAAACATTACCTTCAATGTTTACGCCATAGAGCTCGTGAGCCTCATTTTCAAAAACAAATGCCGCAATAAATAATTCCGTAACAGAAGGAACAACGGTTTCATTTTTAATAATTCCGCCAATTTTGAAATTGACAATCTCCTCACCCATTACAAAGGTATAAATCAGCGTTATGGTGTCATCACGCTCAAGCTTAGGAAGCAGCTGGTCTAAGCGATATCCTTTTTCTTTATATTCCTTGCACGTGTCAATTAGCTGATCGAGTGCCAAGGGTCGAAAGTCTTGTTTAACCGACATTGTTAGGCACCTTTCTTCTGCTCAGCAATCTTTTTTGCTTTTTCTTCTAATACAGCAACACCCTGTACTACTGCATCGATAATTGCTTCAGGGCGAACAGCGCAACCTGCCGCATAAACATCAACAGGAATTGCCTGGTCAACACCACCAATAACGTTATAGCAGTCATGGAAAATACCGCCTGAACATGCGCAAACTCCACAAGCTACCACTACTTTAGGTTCAACCATCTGGTTGTAAATCTCTTGAATAACGCTAATATTGCGCTGATTTACGCTTCCTGTTACCAAAAAGATATCGGCATGCTTTGGGTTACCAGTATTGATAACACCAAAACGCTCTGCATCATAAAGGGGCGTTAAAGCAGCTAATACCTCGATATCACAGCCATTACAGCTAGAGCCATCATAGTGAATAATCCAAGGAGATTTAGAAATAGCAGACATATCTTCTCCTTACAGATAAATCAATAATCCAATGTTAATACCCGCAAATACCAGCGTAACAATCCAAGCGGACTTAAGTAGGAGCTGCCATTTAACGCGAGCAAAATTGTTATCAATCCAAATTTCTAAGAGATAAATCAAAACTAAGGCAATGATAACAACGGGTATGCATAGAGGGCTTTCCCAAATGAAGAACAGGGCAACCCATGCTAAGAACAAAATGTTCTCGCACCAATGCATTATTTCTACTTGGCCTAATACCTTTCCAGACATTTCGGTAGTTACACCTTTGACCAAATCTTGGTGAGCGTGATGCGAACAAGAAAGGTCGAATGGTGATTTGCGAAGTTTAATGGTAAGGATAAAGAGCAAACCAATAAACACACCAACAATAGAGCCAATGATCGGATAATCAAGGTGCAAAACCGTTGAAACATTAAAGCTTCCTGTTGCTAAAAAGAATCCAACCGCAAGAAGCAAGACCATAGGTTCATACGCCATAACCTGCAGCGTTTCGCGATGCGCTCCAACTTCAGCGAAAGGCGAACGAGCAGCATAAGCAGCCATAATAAAAAGCATTTCTGAAAGCGTAACAATAAATACGCAAAGCAAGATATTGCCACCAGAAATAAAGATGCCACCTGCAATAAAGGTAAAGATGAGAGCCCAAAATACGTACGTACCGATAGCGGTATTTACGCTCGCGTTCTCCTTGGCGAACAACTTACGCACATCGTAATAAGGCTGAAGCAAAGGAGGACCAACACGACCTTGCATACGTGCCGTTACCTTACGGTCAAGACCCGAAAGCAAGCAACCTAATACTGTTGCAACAATAGCAAATACCACAGAGGCAAGAAGTGTAATGAGGATTGAAATTAAAGTATCCATTCAGTATCTCCTTCGCCTTAAAGAATTCCCATTGCAACGGTTAAATAAATTGCCCAAACAAATGCAGCAGCAAGCAATACATAGCAAGCAATAGTACCGATAGGTTTAATCTTTGCTTCGCCAAATACTGGCTCTAAATACCAGTTTCGAGCGGTTGCCTGCATGGGCTGAGAGAGCGCATTAACAAAGGTACGGTCAGCATTATTAACCGAAATACCAGAAAGATATGCGTCAGTCTTACGTACACCCTTCTTGTACTTGCGCATGCCACCCAAAAGGACCACAGCCATAACCAAACAACAAATTCCCGCAATATAGAGATCGTCATCAAGAATAGGCTGGATGGCAATACCAAGAACAGAAGCAATATAAGGCTCAATTAAGTAATCAGACATAAGTGGAATAGTTGCGCAGCTAACCAATGCAAGAATAGTAAAGGTCATGGTAGCTACCCATTCACTCCAATGAACTGTTTTCTCGATACTTTCAGGAGTACCCGTAATGCCTGCAAGCTTTCCAAGCCATTTACCCCAGAACATAAAGGTTGCAGCAGAACCGAATGCAAGCATTAACAAAAGCGCAAACTGACGGGTATCGACAAACGAAACCAATGTTGCCCATTTAGCAACCAGCATGCCAAAGGGCGCCAAGAACATAATCATGATACCGACAATCATCATACGGGACAGACGTGGCATACGTTCAAAGAGCAAATCCATATCTTCAATGTCACGCGAACCGATATGGTGTTCTGCAGTACCAACACAAAGGAACAAAAGGCTTTTTGCAACAGCGTGGAAAATAACCAACAAAATAGCTGCCCAAATAGCCTCAGCAGTACCAACGCCAGCGCAGGCAGTAATCAAGCCAAGGTTAGCAATTGTAGAATATGCCAAAACGCGCTTACCATTCGACTGTGAAATAGCCATCATTGAACACAACAAGAAGGTAATTCCACCAACAAGAATAACCAAGATAGATGGCGCAAAGGAAACCGCATAAATAGGTGCGCATTTAATAAGCATAAATACGCCAGCCTTTACCATCGTAGAAGAATGCAGAAGCGCAGAAGTTGGCGTGGGTGCAACCATTGCTCCCAAAAGCCAGGTATGGAATGGCATTTGAGCAGCTTTTGTCATACCGGCCAAGCTTAAGCACGTAAGAGGTAAGACGACATAGGTTGGTGCAATAGTGCCAAATACAATGAAGTCCATAAAGTCAATGCAGCTGAACTGAATTGCGAGGTAATACAGCGCCGCCAAGAAAGCGATACCACCAACCAGGTTCATAATAATCTGGCGGAAGGCATTATGGATTGCCTCATCGGTTTTCGTAAAGCCAATAAGCAAGAACGAACACAGCGTGGTTACTTCCCATGCAGTGAAGAGCCAAATCATATTGTTAAAGAAAATGATGCCATACATTGCAGAGAGGAAGACAAACATCAACGCAAAGAACGTTGGACGTCGATCAGGCATTTCAGTTTCAGGGTGATGAATACCAAAGTAGAAGTCATGCATATAGCCAATGGAGTACACGCAAATACCCGTACCCACAATACCGATAATAAGCGCCATAATTAACGACAAAGAATCGATATATAAACTACGTGAGCACTCTAGACCATGTGCAAACATGAATTCATACACTAACGTACCCGCAATTTGAATGATTGCAAGGATGATTGCAGGTGCGTTGCGATACTTAACACCAAAAGCAATGATGGTAATTGCAATAATTACGTCAACCGCAAGGCAAATGTAATCAACATACACCGATTCAAACGTAAAGTACGTGCCTGTTGTACCCATATAAGTAACAACGAGGACAATTGAGACGATAGCAATTGCTGCCGATCCAATACATACAATTACATTGCGGGGCTTCGTCTTACGAAAGACCAAAAGCAAGCCCGCAACAATGAGCGGAAACAGGATAAGGAATCCAATCATTTCCATGGGCATCCACCTCTTCTGCAACTGATAGACAAAATCGCCCTAAAGGCGATGTATTTACTCTAGTAGTAATGCCAAGATATGCTGCCCTGTGTTCGCGGGGAACGCTTGATTGCTCGGTAAATGGAATTATCTGTTTCCTTTTCGCGTGTATATCAAGTACTACCCCTAGTGGTACAAACCCCTAATCAACACAATACTTAAAAAGTAGTGAGTGGTCTTTTTTAAGTAATTAGCCTATACGCAATAGCTCGCGATGCTGCAAAACAACAAAATTCATACCATCTAAAGTGCATTAAGAACATGTGTTGTTCCTACAAACACAAATGGGAAGTTTAAAAATCTTAATGCACCTATTTACCTATACGAGGTAGTACAAGGAGGAAACAATGGCAGATTATTATGGAACCGATACGGTCGTATCAGAGCTCCGTGAAGACGGACTTCTGATTATCCGCATCAATCGTCCTGACATGGCAAATGCACTCAACGGTGCAACTTCAAAAGCCATGGAAAACATTATGAACAATGCAGAGACTGATCCTGCTGTTCGCGCAATTATCGTTACAGGCACGGGCAAAGTATTCTGCGCTGGCGAAGACCTCTCCGAGCTTTCTGAAGGCGGAGAATGCCAGACAGTAACCGAACATGGTTTCGGTGGTTTAACTGCTCGCACGTGCTCTAAGCCCGTAATTGCTGCTTGCAATGGCTCTGCTGCTGGCGGTGGTATGGAAATCGCACTTTCCTGCGACATGGTTGTAGCATCCGATCGCGCTAAATTTGGTTGTACCGAAGTAGGCTTGGGCATTATCGCTTCTACGGGCGGTATCGTTCGTCTTGCTCGTGACATCAACCGCAAAGATTGCATGGAACTTCTTCTTACTGGTAAGAAGATTAAAGCAGAAGAAGCGCAGAAGCTTGGCCTTATCAACTATGTAGTTCCTGCTGAAGAAGTTATGGATAAGGCAATCGAGCTTGCAGAGCAATGCTTAAAGAACGCTCCTTTGGCTCTTAAGTGGACTAAGTACCTTGTTCATGCTGCAGACCAGATGTCTGAAGAAGATGCTATGAAGTATTGCGATGCAGCTTATCGCTTCTTGGAAAAGACTGAAGACGGCATTGAAGGCCCTGCAGCATTTGTTGAGAAGCGCGAACCAGTTTGGAAAGGTCGCTAAAAGCGCAACTTGATCGCTAATCTTTGTAGAAGGAAGTTCACTTCTACAACAAAGTTCATTTCATGAACACAAGCCCTCACCTACCACTGCCCTTTACTAACCCTCAACAGACAAATCCTTTCTTCAAGTAAAGGGCAGCATCGATTCATAATCCACTCCTCTCTAAAATACGACGCCTAAGCTTACATAGCTTAGGCGTCTTTTAGATTTTTGCGATTTGAGACCTACCCCTGCAGATAATGCAAGAAATGTATATTCATTTGTTCTTGAATCATTTTGATATAGCCAGTGTAGATGCCGCAAATTTAGATAATTACAATTTACGCATAGCTAATTACATCGCAGAGTGCGACTAGATGATAAGTTTCGTGGGAAAGTACACATTTCTTCCTAAATCTGCAGGGGTGGTACGCAATATTTAAAAAAGTAATACTCTTCTTCGATGATTTTAGGAAAGTATTCAGGAGGCGAACAGCTAAGCAATCGGTTGTTACCTATATTGTCTACTTAGTTACATGCTATTGAATTAGGATTTTCTAGATGTGTTACTTTCTCAAAAAATGCGTACCATAACGTCTTAAATGCCAAAAATAATAGACGCAGTCACATAAAGCAACAGAAATTAATAATCTGTTCTATGCGACTAAGAAATCATGTACTTACTGAAGTTAGTGGATTTTGCTTGTTTCTGCCAAAGATTTGCCTCTTGTTTCAGGAGCCATAAAGATAGAAAGCACCAGCCCAAGCACAACAAGACCTGCAGCAACAAGCATCGTTGGACCGACGCCAAACTGTTCAAGCATAAGCGGTGTTCCGTAAGTTGAAACAATAGTACCCACGCGTGAAATAGAAATAGCAATTCCTACCGCTGAAGCGCGAACCGATGTTGGGAAAAGCTCGTTAGGATACAACCACTGCAAAATGCCAGGTCCACCACTAAAGAATGCATACAGACCAAAAGCAAGAATAATGACGATTACGGGAGCTGCAGGGAATACACCAAGAATAATTAAACCAATCGCCATAAAAGCAAGCGAGCCAATCAATAAAGGACGACGTCCGATAGAGTTCAGCCAAAACATTGCAGGAAATGTGCCAATTAGGAAGAATAAACTAACCGCTGCTTCTCCCAAGATTGAGTCACGACCCTCGCCCAAACCAAATGCAGTCATGATGTCAGGACCAAAGGTGTAAATTGCATACATCGGAACAACTTGACAAAGAATCAGCAATCCTACAAAGACAACTCGTTTAAAATAACCACCCTTGAAAATTTGAGCCATGCTGGTGCGTCCGACCTGCTCTTCATCATTGAAGTCAACATCTTCGCCATAGACGCGATCCATAACAGCACGAGCTTCCTCTAACCTTCCTTTAGCACGAAGCCATAAGGGAGACTCAGGAATATCATGACGACCGATAAGCAATATTAAACAAGGAATAGCAGCGCTTCCAAGCATCCACTTCCAGCCATCATCCATCGGGAATAAGGCAAACCCTACAAAGGCAGCAGCAGTTGCACCGAAGTACCATGAAGCAGAAACCATACCCATTGCAATGGCACGATAACGTTTAGAAGTAAATTCGGTGATCATAGCGGTTGAGATAGGATAATCAGCGGCAACGAAAAAGCCAATAAGGAAACGCGCCAAAACTAGATGCAAAGGCTCGGTAGAAAACATCGAAAGAATTGACACGACGCCGATAGCAATCATGTCGATAATGAACATCTTACGACGTCCAATTAAGTCAGTAAGATAACCGCCTAAAATAGCGCCGACTAAAATACCGAGAAAAACTGAAGCGCCAATAGCAGCGCTCCAGAATGAATCTAATTCAAATAATGGAGTAATTTGAGTAAGTGCAACACCAATTAACGATAGAGCATACCCCTCTAAAAAGGCACCCCCACTGGAAAAGAACGTGATCTTACGAAGAAACGGCGTCATTGCAACATCGTCAATAGTTTTACGAGCAGCATGCTTAATGGAACGAGTAACACTCCCATCGCCAACAGCTTCTACAACAACCTTAGGAGTAGTAACCGTCTTTGCTAATGTTTTAAGATGCTGCCTCATAAATCTCACCTAGTCCTAGTCCCATTCGCATATGCCGTAATTCAAATGTGGTTTTGCTCCTGTTTGATCGGCATCAGAATCAACCAGCTGAAAACGGATTTCTTTTTCGCCTACTTGCCACATACGAGTGGTCAACGCTTGTCCAGGTATCACTGGAGAAGCGATACGCGTTTTAAAGCGAGTCATGCGCTCAGGTTCGCCTGGGAACCAGCTAGAAATGATATGGCGCATAGTAAATCCGCCAAGACTAACCCCATGTGCAATGGGTCGATCAAGACCTGTTTGCTCGGTATAAGACCAATCGATATGCTGCTGATGCCAGTCACCCATCAAACGATAGATTAATGGCATGTTGTACGGCATAGTTTCCGTAACTAGCTTATCTGGTGCACGATCAGGTATCTCTACTATATCACGTGGAGGTTTTGGTCCTCCCCAACCACCATCGTAGATACTCACATCCCATGTCTCAACGGTACAAAGATGCGTACCATCTGCGCTATAGCTTCTAGCTGTCTGTTTTGAAAGACATCCGCGACCTTCACCGCGATCGTAGAGCGCAGCTTGAGTTACAAACGTCTCAATATGATCGTTCATCTTGAAGGGCGCATGGAGGCGAATTTCAAAGCCATTATGAAGAGAACCTGAATAATCGTAGCCATAGTCCAAGGTACGAGTCATCTCTTCATTAACCGTTAGAGGTACACCAAAAATCGGCAGCACTTTAAGCTGTGGATCTTTAGCATCGCCTTCATTGATGTATTCCAAATCAGTTTTACCGTCATAGCCAGCATTGCAGCCAAGTGCACAAATCTCTAAATCCTTAAAGGTATAATCGCGCACAAACGGACCAAATTCTTTGCCCACAATATCTGTTTTGATCGTCATTAGGTAACCTTTCCTCTGCGGATGCGTTCTCAATAAATAAGGAGAGTTACAAAGGTACGTGCAATTACTTGAGTAACTTCTTTTCAATCTTGAGACTGCAAGTACGGGGGAATTCATCAACGATCTCGAAATAAGACGGTACTTTAAATTTAGCCATCTTACTTTCACAGTACGTCTTTAGTTCCTCAACCGTTACCTTGCTCTTATCTAAAGGCAACACAAATGCCTTTATTGCTTGATCTCGAATAGGATCATCGACGCCGATAACAGCGGCTTCAGAAATATAGGGATGCTCTTCAAGTATCTCTTCGATTTCAGTTGTAGATATGTTTTCTCCCGCACGCTTAACCATGTTCGATTTGCGATCGACAAAGAAAAACCAACCGTTATCGTCCTGATAACCCTGATCCCCTGTTTTAAGCCACCCATCAGTACTAAAGGTATCTTTGGTTGCTTCAGGATTGTTGAAACACTCCAACATTATCGAGCGTCCACGAACACCCATAATTTGAATTTCGCCTACTTCACCATGAGGAAGCTCTTTGTCATTCACATCAGCGATACGTACTTCATATCCAAGCCCCGCGCGTCCAACTGAAGGCCAATTTCGTTTTCCAACGGGAGGATCAGTAAGTGCCCAACCAATGGATTCGGTAGAACCATAGGTATTCATAATTTTTACGTTGAAGCGTTTTTCAAATGCCTCTTTCTCCGCATCGGTAACGGAAATAAAGTAGAGCACTTCACGAACGTGATGCTTTTGTTCATGGTCAGAAACTGGCTGGAGCATCAACGTACGCAGCATCATTGCAACACACTGAATAACCGTAGCCCGATAGTGTTGCACCTGCCTCCAAAAACGACGGGCTGAATACTTCTCAACAATAATTATGGTGGCACCAGCAGTAATTACGGGCATAAGCGCCGCTAGCTGGAAGTTAGAATGACATGCGGGCATAGAACTAAGCACGCGATCGGAACCGCGCAGCGAAACTTTCCAGTCGCCATATAGACCAGAAAAGACCATGTTGGCATGAGTAACTACGACACCCTTTGGACGAGAAGTCGTGCCAGAGGTATAAATAATCTGGCAAGGATCCATAGAATTTAGTTCAACATATTCACGCAGCTCAGTGGATTCTTTGCAACGCATATCCCAGAAGTCATAAATGGATTGAACGCCATCTGTTTCTTCTCCTGGCTTTGTATAGAACTGAGAAAAATCAATATCTGATTCTGAAGAATCGCTTCCCGCACGAGCAACCAATAAGCCCTTAGGAAAATACAAACCACGCTGTAATAGTTCTTCGTAAGTTTCAAAGAACAAAGGTTCAGTAACCGCGCATACCGCACCAGAAGTACGTAAGATATATTCAGCCTCATCAGCTAAATACTGCTCGTTAACAGGAACGACAATAGCGCCAATCTTAGCCAGCCCAAATAAGCACATTAAGAATTCGGGTGAACTATGCAGCTGCAAAGCAACATGATCGCCCTTCTTGATATCAAGCGACAAGAACACGTTTGCAATACGATTTACATCTTGATCGAATTCTGAATAGGTATATTCAAAAATATCCCCAATACGATTATGAAATATTAAAAACGAACGATCACCCCTGCGGCTGACGACGCTTTGCCATAAATCACGAAGCGTTTCATTGCCTACGATATCAGTCATCTTCGTTTCCTCCTCCGAAGAATAGGTAGTTCAACTTTGCTGAAATCCCCTTTTGCAAAAAGTTGAACGATCCCCTTTTGTTATCCCTGATAGAAACCCACATAGGAATGCAACCAAAGAATTCCGAAAAAAGAAGAGGAGAGAGACTATGTGGGTTTTTATCAAAGAAAACGAAGCTACAAGCAGATGTGAAACCAAAGCGACACCAACCGAATGAAAATTTCGTTGAATTTCACCAATGAAATAAGTCACAACTCACATTAATTTCCCTTTACCCCCCCTATATCCCCCCTCTGGAAAGGGAGCCAGAGGGGGATGAAACCAGCCCATCATACGCGGGAGGGGGAACAACGTTTGAGGGCTTACGAAAATGATTAGCTTTCTTTAACTACGCCAGCAGCAAGAAGTTCCTTAATTTGCTCGTCGGAATAGCCTGTTTAGCTGCTTTTATTCTGACATCAGACCTGTATATCGTTTCCTTTATTGGAGCGTTGTGCATCTCATCGCTTATCGAAATATCACTAATTATGTATTTCGGAATCCTCATGCAAAAAGGATTCTTCTCCCCCGCTACCGGTTTACCTTATCGGTAGTATCGGCTCGATTCGGCATAGTTATTGGTAATGGTATTGCGTTAATTTTCGAGATGACACCTTCACTGGCACAAGTTGCTACGGATCCGCTTGCAGTACTTGGTATCTGTTTACTAGCCTTCTTGTTGATTCCTATCACCAAACGAGAACAAAGTATTATCGATCTTACCAGCGCCCCTGTTAAGCCTACAGAAATAGATGAAATATGTAATGAAGTAGCAAGTGAATTTGTATTATCTGAACGTGAAGCAGAAATTCTTAAACTTATTGCTAAAGGCAACACCGCTAATGGCATCTCCAATAAACTTTTCATATCACCCCATACGGTCAACACCCACATACGCCATATTTATGACAAGGTAGGAATCCATAAATGAAGTGAACTTTTGGAATACCTCAATATGCGAAAAGATGATTCGACTCAGTAGTACTTAAAAGTAATTAATTTCTACGGACATTAATTGCATCATGTTTTTAAAAGAATGCCTCGAATTTTCACTCGGGGCATTCTTAGTTATTCGTAAGAAACAATCGTTCCGCCCGCGACAACGCGATCTCCCTGGTATAAAACCACCGCTTGTCCAGGCGCAGCACCACGAATAGGTTCATTAAATACGATTTCCAAAGTGCTGCCATTTATCTGTGCACTACCCTGGCGCAACCGAGCACGATAATTTATCTTTATTTCGACCGATATCGCTTTCGAAAAATCATCATTTGAAGGAATCGATACCTTATCTGCCACAATACGACAAACACCTGTTTCCGATTCCCTGCCAACCACAAGCGTGTTTGATTCGCACTCTTTCCTAATAACAAATAAGGGTTCGCCTACTGCAACACCTAAACCCTTTCGCTGACCAATGGTGTAATGCATCAAGCCCTTATGGCTACCAAGAACAATTCCTTGCTTATCAACAATTGGACCTGACGCAGGATTACATTTTGAATAGCTTTCTATAAAAGAGGCATAGTCTCCATCGGGAATAAAACAGATATCTTGGCTTTCTTCCTTCTGAGCATTCGTAAATCCGGCATGTTCGGCTATAACACGAGTTTCATTTTTAGATAATCCACCGAGAGGCAACAAAGTATGAGCAAGATCATCTTGTTGTAAATGATACAGAACATAGCTTTGATCTTTGCGAGGATCCAAGCCCTTACAGAGCTCGTAAGTTCGAGTGGTTTCATTGAAGCGAATCTGAGCATAATGCCCCGTGGCCAAATAATCACAATCTAATTTACGACGCAGATCATGAAGCGCTCCAAATTTCAAATACTTATTGCATTCAACACACGGATTAGGAGTAAGACCTCCTAAATACGCCTGACAAAAAGGGTTAACAACTTTGTTGTTGAACAGATCTCGATAATCAACAACAACATGTTCAATGTCAAGGGTATTCGCAACACTGCGCGCATCTCGAACTTCAGGAAACAATGTAAGGAAATCTTGTTCCTCAAGCGTATCTTCATGATAGTTCTCGTCATAAAGAACCATCGTAACACCAATCACTTCATAGCCTGCATCCAAAAGAAGTCGTGCTGCAACAGAACTATCAACACCACCACTCATAGCGCAAAGTACCCGCTCTTTATTTTTCACTAAGAGCTCCTAAAACTTCAGTATTCATGCTACCTGTTCTAAATCCTTCTAAGTCAAGCGTAATATAGCTAAAACCAAGATCCTTTACCTGCTCGATTATCGATTCACGCACGCTATCGTCGAGTAGCTTTATGAATTGATCGAGCCCTATCTCTATACGCGCAACATCATTATGAACACGCAAGCGCACATTCGTAAAACCTAAGATATGTAACAATTCTTCTGCCTGATCGATTCTTGAGAGTAAATCGTAGGACAATTCCTGCCCGTAGGGAATACGTGTTGCCAAACAGGCATTAGATTGTTTATTCCAAGTTGAAAGTGAACGTTGCAGTGAAAGATCACGAATATCTTTTTTAGTAAAACCTGCTTCCAAAAAAGGACTCACGACACCCAGTTCTTTAATTGCTTTCATACCAGGACGATAATCCGCTAAATCATCGACATTAGTTCCATCAGCAATAATGGAATAGCCGTTTTCAGCAGCAGCTTCCTTCATAGAGAAAAACAGCATGGTTTTGCAATAATAGCAACGCTTTGGACTGTTCATTTTAACTTGATCAAGAGATAGTACATCAGGCGTACAGATAAGTTGGTTAACCTCTTGTTCTTCACAAAATAGTTTTGCTTCCTCGAATTCTTTTGCCGAGGTCATGGGAACACGTGATGTAACCGCAATAACGCTACCTGGAAGCTCTTCAGCAGCAAGTGACAACAATAACGTTGAATCCACTCCACCCGAAAAGGCTATGGCGAGCTTACTATATGAACGTAATAGCGTTCGTAAACGCAATTCCTTATCATGCAAAGAAACCATGCTCAATCCCTTATAGCAATCTACATTACTCAATCAAAATGCTTACAATTTAAATCAGTTGAATTCTATTACAAACAAGGAGCTTTACATGGCAACTATCTTATTTGTAAACGCATGTATGCGAGGTGAAGAATCTCGCACTCTTACTCTATGTCGCGAATATCTCAGCAAAAAGTCAAATGACACTATAGAAGAAGTGAACCTTAACGAAATCCAGCTTTCGCCTTTTACGGGAGAAAAAGCAGCTTACCGCATGCAAAAACAATCCGAAGGTGCATGGGAAGATCCTATTTTTGATTTAGCGCACCAGATGGTCAAAGCAGACGAAGTAGTGATAGGTGCTCCTTACTGGGATCTTTCTTTCCCTGCAGCGCTTAAGACCTATATTGAGCACTGCTGCGTTTGCGATATTACTTTTCACTACACTCCCGATGGACGCCCTGAAGGATTATGTAAATCACAAAAGCTTACCTACATCACAACGAGTGGTGGCTTCATAGCTAACAAGAATTATGGCTATGACTATATCTGCGGTATTGCAGAAATGCTTGATCTTGGTGAAACTCGCTTCGTAAGCGCAGAAGGGCTCGATATTATCGGCATGGATATTGAAGCTCAAATGGATAAAGCTCGTGAAGCGATAGCAAACCTCGACTAATGATTTAAAAAGTATGACTTACTGTTTCGATTGAACTATTCGGAGCGCATATTTCAACCAAAGCTCTAAAAAACACGGCCCCCTGTTTTCGATCAATTGTTTAGGGATAGAATAATCAATCGTCGAATCATTCACGCCGTGTTCGTTGCTTTGGTTGAAATATGAAATAAGCGGAGTTAGTTCAAGAGAAATAGTAAGTCATACTTTGCAGAAATAATTATTTTATTCGTACGTTTGCTCTAACTTCGTACCTTTAACAATTGTCGCAAGTCCAAGCACAAAAGCTAGCGCTATAAGCGATAGAGCCATTATCCATTCCGCTTCCCAGCTAATTTCTGCGACAGCGGCGAACAAAGTGGCCGATACTGCTCCTGCCAAATTAACAATAATTGCCACACGTGAATAGATAAGCGTGTAATCACGAGGGCCTGCAATCTGGCGCGTAAACGATGCGCCAAGCGCGTCAACAGCAGCGTAAAGTACTCCACAGAGCAAACCACCAGCATAGATAAATAAAGGTGAAATTGGAGCACCAAACCACATAAATAAAATGCTGAGTGAACCGCATACGCAAGGGATGCATAAAGCAACAAACAAACTCTTATCCGAGACGGCCCCCAACAACACCTTACCAACTGCAGAAAGTACCATAATGCAAGCAGCAACTGCTGATGCAAGCATAATAGCGCTTTGTGCTGTTACTCCAGCGCTTCCAATGTCTCCTAAGTGATAAATATAGGTTGCAAAGAGATTACCTACGACCGTTAACGCATTAAAAATACCCATAGTAATCATCAAGGTATAAAACACAGGAGACCTAAACATTGTACGAGCAGGCACTCCCCATTGCTTGCCTTTCGCCTGAGATACATCATCATCTTTTGTCTTATTATCTGCCGAAGCGCCGTAAGGCAATAATCCAATCTCGGAAGGATAACTTCTTATCAGTACAAGACTTGCAATAAGACCAGTAGCGAGAACTAATACGGCAAACAGAAGGTACGCACTACGCCAATCTGCAACAGAAAAAACGATACCGCCAACCATACTCCAAAGCGCTCCACCAACACCAGACATGGAAAAACAGAGACCGATGAAAAATCCTGTACGCTCTACAAACCAACGATTAATAAGGGTTGGAACAGCAAGAAACATTAACGATACGATACCAAAACCAATCAGAATTCCAGAAATGTAAAATTGCCAAATATGATTCCAGAACGCACACAACCCCATACCGACCGTCACAAACAAGACTGAAACAGAAAGGACGATACGCAAATCAAAACGTTCCATTAAGTTGCCTGCAACAGGTGAAGCTAAACCACCTATTAAGTAAACCAAAGTAATATAAAGCGTAAATTGAGAAGAGCTTGCCCCAAGCGCAGTGGATACGGGAACAACAAAAATTGACCAGGTATTGTACACCAAAGCACAGGGTCCTAAACACAGCAGAATACCAGCTGCAATAACCATAATATGACGCGCTGACAACGGTGTTTTTACACGCTGCTTATTCATAAAAGAACTCATTTCGCACGATAAATTCCCCAAACAGTGAAAGAATACCATGCAAAAGATATCGTAGGAATTACATTATTCAGATTTAGAACTATGCACAAGCTCGTAAGCATCGTTGCGCGATAGACCAAATTCTTCTTTAAGAATTTTCACAATATCTTTCTTTGAATAGGTAGAATCCTTAAGCAGCTCAGATGCGCGATTTTCAGCAGAAACAAGAGCGTCCTCTACGCCAGCCTGTGATTCTTCTTCATTAGGAGCGTCAATAACAAGTGCAATTTCTCCTTTTATAGAGCCCTCTTCTTGCCTTTGTTCAAAAATTTGCACTACTTCAGCTACCCTGCCACGAACAACTTCTTCATGAAGTTTAGTAAGTTCACGACAGACCGCAACACGCCTCAAAGGAAATATCTCTTGAACTGCCCTTAATGCAGAAACAATGCGTAATGGGCTTTCGTAAAACACCAATACCGCATCGAGAGACTTTAGCGAAGTAAGTAGTTTTTGACGCTCTCCCGATTTTCGGGGAAAGAAAGCACCGAAATAAAACGACTGAGCAGTAAAACCGCTGGCAACATAAGCTGTTGTAACCGCAGTAGGTCCTGGTAAGACTTCTACTGTAGCTCCCGCCTTGTGAGCAGCATCAACAAGCCTTAAACCAGGATCCGAAACACCAGGCATTCCCGCATCAGAAGCATATGCAATAACTTCACCCGACAATACGCGCTGTGCAATAACTTCTGCCTTGTGAGAAATAGTTGCTTCGTCGAGTCGCTCAAGAGGTTTACGCAACCCAAGTGCGCTAAGCAACTTGCCCGTAACGCGCGTATCTTCACAACAGACCACATCACAGGACGTAAAGGCATCTAAACTACGCTGAGTAACATCACCTAAATTCCCCAATGGGGTTGGACAAATAATAAGTTTTCCTTTTTTAGATGAAGTATTCATATTGCACATTTTTGCCATACTAAAAATTGACCACTACTCTACCGAAGCAATTACTTCTACCTCAATTAATGCACCCTTAGGCAACGCATCAACACCAACAGCAGAACGAGCAGGAAGGTGCTTTCCAAACGACTGAGCGTAGACTTCATTAAATGCAGCAAAGTCAGATATATCATCCAAGAAACACGTAGTTTTAATAACGTGATCGAAATCACTGCCCGCAGCTTCAAGAAGACCTGCAATATTCTTCATAACTTGCGCTGCCTGCTCTTCAATCGTAGAACCAACCATCTCGCCTGTTTTTGGGTCAAGCGCAATCTGACCAGAGGCAAACAAAATACCGTTGACCACAACACCCTGAGAATAGGGTCCAATAGCAGCAGGTGCTTTTTCAGTGCTGATAGCGTGCATTCTTTCTCCCTTTTCGCAACTTTGTACTATAAATAGTGATAACGTAACGCTGTTAAGATAACATTTCAAAACAAACAATTCATACTATAAGAGTAAAGGACCTCCATGTTAACGCTCGCTACATTTGAAGAAGCTGCAAAAAAAGTAAAAGAAGTTACCCAAGAAACGAAACTGATCTATAGCCATCATTTCAGCAAAGAAACGGGTAATGAAGTTTACCTAAAGCCAGAAAACATGCAGCGTACTGGCGCTTATAAGGTACGTGGTGCTTATTATAAAATCAGCACGCTGACCGACGAAGAACGTTCTCATGGATTAATCACTGCTTCTGCCGGCAATCATGCACAAGGCGTAGCCTATGCAGCGCGAAAGTATGGTGTTCCTGCCACTATTGTTATGCCAACAACTACCCCACTCATTAAGGTCGAACGTACCAAGGAACAAGGGGCTGAAGTTGTGCTGGCAGGCGACGTTTACGATGAGGCCTATGAACATGCATTGAAATTAGCAGAAGAGCGCTCTTTAACCTTTATTCATCCCTTTAATGATCCTATTCTTGCAGCTGGTCAAGGATCAATCGCGATGGAAATCGTTCAGGAATTGCCTCTCGTCGATATCATTCTTGTACCTATCGGAGGCGGCGGACTTGCAACAGGTGTTTCCACGCTTGCAAAAATGCTCAATCCCCGTATCAGCGTAATAGGTGTTGAACCAGCAGGTGCTGCCTGCATGAAAGCATCACTTGAAGCTGGACATGTTGTAAAACTACCAAGCGTCAATACTATCGCCGATGGTACCGCCGTACTTGAACCAGGCGATCAAATCTTCCCTTACCTCCAAGAAAATATCGATGACATTATCACCGTTGAAGATGATGAACTAATCGTTGCCTTTTTAGACATGGTCGAAAGCCATAAAATGATCGTCGAAAATTCAGGTCTTCTAACAGTTGCGGCATTAAAGCACCTTAACGTTGAAGGAAAGAAGATCGTTTCCATTCTTTCAGGCGGCAACATGGACGTGATCACGATGTCTTCTGTTGTTCAGCATGGTCTTATTCAGCGTGATCGAATCTTTACGGTATCAGTACTACTCCCCGATCGCCCTGGCGAATTGGTTCGTGTTGCTCAAACAATAGCAGACTGCAATGGCAACGTAGTGCGCTTAGATCATAACCAATTCGTAACTGCAAACAGAAATGCAGCAGTGGAATTGCGCGTAACTATTGAAGCCTTTGGTACTGATCACAAGAATAAGATTGTACATGCTCTAGAAGAAAAAGGCTTCCGTCCAAAGCTCATTCAAGTTCATCTTTAAACCTTCGCTTCAGCTCAAGCGCAGCTAAAACTGCTGCAAGAATCACTCAATCGAAGCTTAATTTTTGAAACTACCTACGAAGTCGTAGGTAGTTTTTTATGCACCCGTTGATAGATCATAGATGATCTTGATAAGAAAAATAACAAGGACAACTATCGTAATTGGTTTAGCAACCGATCCACCTTGCGAGGTGAATTTATGAGAACCTACATAATTACCTGCAATACTAAAAACTCCAGCTAACAACCCAAGCGGAATAAGAACTTCACCATGGAAGAGGAATACCGCCAAAGCAGCAATGTTAGTACTTAAATTGATTGCTTTAGTAATACCTGCGGAAGCGTCGAGACGAAGTTGAGCGGCGCCACTTAAAAGCAGCATTAAAAACGTACCCGTGCCAGGGCCATAGAAGCCATCATAGGCGCCTACAATCATCGCAACACAACAACAAATAAGCACTGTTTGCCGAAAAGTAAGCGTAGATGTTTTATTGTTTCCTAACTGCTTGGTTTTCATAACATAAAGCGCTGTTAGTGGCAAAACAAAAAGCAGAATGATTTTTAGGGCATAATCGCTTACCAACAAAACAAGATTCGAACCAAAAAATGAACCTATGAAAGCAAAAATAATAGAGGGAATTGCAAGTTTCACCTGGATAAATCCAGATTTCGCATAGTGCCACGTAGCAACAGTAGTACCCATCGCAGAAGCCAGCTTATTGGTTGCAATAGAAGCATGAGTAGGAAGTCCAACAATCATGTAGGCAGGAAGAGATATAAGCCCTCCACCGCCCGCAATAGAGTCAACGTAGCCTGCAATAAATACTAATGAACAAACAACCAATAATCCCCAAGGAGCGATCCCAAATACCTCATGTATGCCTTGAACTAACCATTCCATTTATTTACTTAAATCAACTTCCTTGGTCTTTCAGATAAATTAAAACGTGCAAATTGTACACCAAAGAAAAAGGGAGCTTTCCAGCTCCCCTTTCACGTAATCCTAATAAGGATAGAAGATTCCTCGTTATACCTGCTTTTGCACAACTTCGTCTTCGGTACTAAACACATCAAATTCCTCAGTTGCCTGCGAACGAGAAGGCAAATCATGAGGCTGGCGCTGCGCTAAATCTTCTTCTAAGTTTGCCTTTGCCACTGAAATCATCAACTTAATTCGGTTAAGCTGGTTAACCTCAGAAGCACCTGGGTCGTAGTCAACGGCAACAATGTTGGTGCCCTTATAACGACGACGCAGTTCCTTAATAACTGCTTTACCTACCACATGGTTAGGTAAGCAAGCGAAAGGCTGAGCGCAAACAATATTTGGCGCACCACTGCGAATGAGCTCTACCATTTCCGCCGTTAACAGCCAACCCTCACCCATCGAATTACACAGTGACAAGATCTCTTCTGCGTAGCTTGCAAGGGTAAAGATATCGGTTGGTGGTTCAAAACGATTTGATTGCTCAAGAGCGTCATTCATTGGTTTGCGAAGTTTCGCAATTGCCTTTAGTGCCGCACGAGCACCCGTTGCACCCTTCTTCGACTTGCCTACGCCTTCCTGCTGGAAGATGGAGCCAGCAATGCCAAATAAGAAGAAGTCAACTAAGCCAGGAACAACCGCTTCGCAGCCTTCAGCCTCAATAACATCAACAACCTGATTATTAGCCGTAGGATGGAACTTAACCAGAATTTCGCCTACAACACCAACACGGGGCTTAGTGCCTTCGCCCTGCAAAGGCAAGTTATCAAAGTCGTCAACAATGGCACGAACAGTCTTCTTGTAGCGACCAAACTTTTCGCCCTCATAGACCTGTTGCTTACATTTTGCCATCCAGTAATCAAACAGATTCTGAGCAGCATTCGGCTCAATTTCGTAAGGACGCGTGCGATACAAGCATTGCATAAGCAAGTCGCCATAGAACAGAGCGAATACCGCGTTATAAAGCATCGTTGCAGAAAGCTTGAAACCAGGATTAGATTCGTCAAGTTTCTTGAATGCCAAAGATATAACAGGGATATGACCCAATCCAGCAGCTTTAAGTGCTTTACGAATTAGAGAAATATAATTCGTAGCGCGACAACCACCACCTGTTTGGGTGATGATAACTGCTAGCTTATCGGTATCATAACGACCAGAAGTAACCGCTTCCATAATTTGGCCAGTTACCAAAATGGAAGGATAGCAAATGTCGTTGTTGACGTATTTCAGGCCAGCGTCCACCGCACCATGGTCAACTGCAGGCAACAGTTCCATGTTGTAGCCATTGGCATTAAAGATTGGCAACAACAAATCGAAGTGAATTGGGGCCATTTGAGGACACAAAATGGTATATCCCGCTTCTTTCATTTCTTTTGTGAACTGGACTTTCGGAAACGCGGTTGATTCAGCCTTTAGCTCATGACTTCCCTTTAGCGCCTCTGCAAGCGCTGCTTCTTCTTCAGAAGTCATAATGCGATGCTCACTTTGTACCTCCTTGGCACTTTCACGAGCAATTTCAGCAGCAACGGCAGCACCAGCTTCAGCCTCGCGCTTACCACTCTTCGCTTCAATAACAGCTTCACGAGCTTTAACATCAGCTTCAAGCTGATCACCATCAATACCACAAACGGGACATCCGCCTTCCAAAGCATTCTTTTCAGCACGTTCTTCGGCCTGGTCTTTCAATGCTGCAAGCAAAGAGCGTACACGAATACGGGCAGCACCCAAGTTAGATACTTCGTCGATCTTCAAAACGGTATAGATCTTGCCTGATCCTTCAAGAATTTCCTGAACCTGATCTGTGGTAATAGCATCCAAACCACAACCAAAGGAATTAAGCTGGATTAAGTCAAGGTCGTCACGCTGCGTAACCACCTTAGCGGCACGATACAGACGAGTGTGATACATCCATTGGTCAACAGCACGCAAAGGACGCTCGACCTGACCCATATGAGCAACAGAATCTTCAGTAAATACCGCCAAACCAAAGCTTGTGAGAAGTTCAGGAATAGCATGGTTAATTTCAGGATCTCCATGATAAGGACGGCCTGCAAGAACAATACCGTGAACTCCGTGTTCCTCAATCCACTTCAGGGTTTCCATTCCCTTTTGATGAATATCTTCATGCACTTGCTCATCTTCTGCCCAAGCAGCATCTACTGCAGCATCAATTTCGTCCTGAGTAGGCAGTGGCCCTGAACCCATAAGTTCGGGGTGCTTTTCAACCAATTCAACATAGAGACGCTCTTTAAGTTTGTCCTTCAAATGATAAGGAACGAAAGGATTCAGGAATTGGATATCTGTTTCGTTAAGCGCATCAACGTTGAGCTTTAACGCCTCGGAATAACTCATAACAATCGGGCAATTAAAGTGATTACCTGCAGTTTCGTCTTCTTGACGTTCATACTTAGCGCAAGGCATCCAGATAAAGTCGATGTCCTTTTCAAGCAAGTTCATAATATGACCATGCGAAAGCTTTGCAGGATAACACACGCTTTCAGATGGCATTGACTCAATACCTGCCTCATAGGTTTTCTTAGTTGAAGGGTCTGAAAGAACCACACGGAAACCAAGTTTGGTGAAGAAAGTAAACCAGAATGGATAGTTCTCATACATATTCAAAGCACGAGGAATACCAACGGTTGCACGCGTTGCTTCTTCAGCAGTAAGCGGCGTGTAGTGATTAAACATACGCTCAGTCTTGTAATCAAACAGATTGGGAACCTTTGCAGCTTCCTGTGCAAGACCAGCACCCTTTTCGCAACGATTACCCGTTATGAAACGACGGTGTTTACCTGTCTTTTCGTCAATACCGAAATCATTAATGGTTAACAGACAATGATTCGAACACGCCTTGCAACGAATGTTGCGATGGGTGGGCTCAAGCGCCTCTAACCCTGCAAGATCGAGCATAGAAGTCTGAGCGGGTTTGCCACTACGTGCTTCAGCGTCATGGGCACGATCACGCGCTAAAAGTGCAGCACCATAAGCACCCATATTACCTGCAATATCAGGTCGTACCGCATTAGTTTCAGCCAGCTGTTCAAAAGAACGCAAAACAGCATCGTTTAAGAAGGTGCCGCCCTGAACGATAACCTTTGAACCAACCTCACGCGGGTCACGAATTTTGATTACCTTAAACAAGGCATTCTTGATAACAGAAAGCGCCAAACCAGCAGCAATATCGCCTACCGTAGCACCTTCTTTTTGCGCTTGCTTTACACGGCTATTCATAAATACCGTACAACGGCTACCCAAATCCACAGGATTACGAGCTTGAATAGCGCTTTGAGCAAACTCAGAAACACTGAGATTAAGACCAGAAGCAAAGCTTTCGATAAAGGAACCGCAGCCAGAAGAGCATGCCTCATTAAGCATAATATGCTCAATTACGCCGTCTTTAACGCGAAGGCACTTCATATCCTGGCCGCCAATATCCAAAATGAACTCAACACCAGGAAGCATTTCTTCGGAACCACGCAAATGAGCAACGGTTTCAATTTCACCAGAGTCAACACGCAAGGCCTCAAGAAGAAGTGCTTCGCCATATCCTGTTACCGTAACATGGCCAATACGAACATTCGATTTACCCGTAGCAGGATCTATAGGCAACTTGCCATATAGCTCCGCTACAGCGCGTTTTGCGCAACCCAAAACGTCGCCCTTGTTATTCATATAGCTACTCCACAACAAAGCACCATCTTCTGAAATCAAAGCTGCTTTAAACGTGGTAGAACCAGCATCAATACCCAAATATGCAGCACCCTTATAGGTATCAAGATTTTCACGACGAACTTTTTCTTTGTCGTGACGTTCTTTGAACTCTTGATAGTCCGCCTCGTCCTTAAACAAAGGAGGAAGTCGAACCACTTCGCTGCCTTGAATGTCACCAAGATTTTCAAGACGCTCTACAACGTCAGCTAAAAGCTCAGGTTTGCCTTTAGCACTTGCAAGGGCGCAACCACCCGCAACAAAAAGATGCGCATTGTCTGGAACAATGATGTGTTCTTCATCCAATTCGAGCGTTTCGTAAAAACGCTTGCGCAACTCAGGCAAATACTGCAGCGGACCACCAAGGAAGGCTACATATCCGCGAATAGGTCTACCGCAAGCAAGACCAGAAATGGTCTGGGTAACTACCGACTGGAAAATTGAAGCAGCAATATCTTCTTTTTTGGCACCTTCATTAAGTAAAGGTTGCACGTCGGTTTTAGCAAATACACCACATCGACTTGCAATGGGATACAAAACCGTATGGTTTTTAGCTAATTCATTAAGACCACTAGCATCTGTATCCAAAAGCGATGCCATCTGATCAATGAAAGCACCCGTACCGCCAGCACATGTACCATTCATACGCTGCTCAATGCCGTTATCAAAATAGATAATTTTCGCGTCTTCGCCACCAAGCTCGATAGCAACATCAGTCTTTGGAATAAAGGTTTCAACTGCCGTCTTAGAAGCTATAACTTCCTGAACAAATTCCAAGTTAAGCCATTGCGAAAGCAACAAGCCACCTGAGCCGGTAATAGCAATCGTTATCGGTTGATCAGGAAATTGCTCAGCAGCTTCACGCAGCACCTCTAATACCGTTGCGCGTACATCAGCATGATGACGACGGTAAACGGAATACACGATCTGCTGGTTATTATCCAAAACAGCAACTTTTACGGTAGTGGATCCAACATCAATGCCCAAATGAAGCCGCGCAGTGCTTGTCGTTTCGGGTGCCATCAATATCTCCTTACAATCTAATTGGTTCGCCAGGTTTAATAAACAACAAACGCATAGCTATTAAGGCCATGGTTTGAGAATCTTCTTTCATACCCGTATCTATCCAGTGGTTTATTACGCCTAAATAAGCTGAAGCATAAAACGAAATGTAATAGCCAACGAAAGGATCAGGATCGTTTCGATACTTTTCATGCAACACACCCTGAATAAGGTTGGTGCAGAAACTATCTCTTAAGCGAGAACCAAAACGAGGATCACCACCAGGGCCCATTACCGCATGAAGAAAATCCCCTTGTTCTCTGAAATAATCAAAAAGTCTTACTAAAAAAGGAAGCGGCTTTTTAGAAACGCAATACGCCATTACATCTTTAACAGACAATAAAGCCATTTCACTACGAATGAGCGCAATAGTTTCCATCACTTCATTCTCAAAAGAAACCAGCAAGTCTTCCTTATCGGAGAAGTGATTATAAAAAGTGCCTCTGTTCAGATCCGCCGCACTACATAAATCGTTTACGGTTATTGCCTCGAAGCCCTTAGTTTCCATCAAGGTTATTAAGGCACCACGAAGAGCACGTTTCGATTTAACAATGCGTCTATCTTCATTTTGAGTCGAATCTTGTAGAGAACTATGCCCCTGAATCTTCGCCACGTATTGTCTACTCTCCCTCTTTATAAATCGTGTATAACATTATATTTCAACAGAGCGCACAATAATAGACACAGTGTTCAAAAACTAAGACTGTAACGAAATCATCACTTGTCATACCTTTACGCACAAATTGCTCTAAATTTGGTATGCTGCTAAGCAGTTTATTCATGTATAGAAAGGCTTTGCTTTCATGCAAATCACTCCAGAAGAAATTGCTGAAACCCTTGCAATGGTAAGTCAGCAACACTTAGATATTCGCACTATTACCCTAGGCCTTAATTTACGAAGCTGCACCCATGAAGACATCAATGTGATGGCTCGTAAAGTATATGATCGCATGACCTCTGCTGCGGAAAAGCTTGTTCCAACAGCAGAGCAGCTAGAACGTGAATATGGTATTCCTATCGTTAACAAGCGTATTTCCGTTACTCCTATCGCAGAAATTTGTGCTGCAACTGATGCAACTGATTTCTCCCCTATTGCACAAGCAATGGACAAAGCAGGCAAAGAAGTTGGAGTAGATTTTGTAGGTGGCTTTTCTGCACTGGTTCATAAGGGAGCAACCAAGGCAGACATTACGCTAATGGAATCAATCCCAGAAGCTTTGGCAACTACCGATAATGTCTGTGCTTCAGTCAACATTGGCTCTACTCGTGCAGGTATTAATATGGATGCCGCTTTGCGTATGGCTCATATTGTCAAACGATCAGCTGAACTTACTGCAGATAATCAATGCATTGGTGCAGGTAAATTGGTGGTCTTTTGTAATGCAGTAGAAGACAATCCCTTCATGGCTGGCGCTTTCCATGGATCGGGAGAAGCAGATGCCGTGGTAAATGTTGGTGTATCTGGCCCTGGTGTTGTTAATGCCGTTTTACGCAGCATGCCAAAAGAAGCTGATATGACCAGCATCGCTGAAGCAATCAAAGCAACTGCTTTCAAGATTACCCGTGCAGGCGAACTTATGAGCCGCGAAGCAAGCAAACGTCTTGGAGTTCAAAAAGGCATCCTTGATCTCTCTTTAGCACCAACTCCTGCTGAAGGCGATTCAGTTGCGGAAATTCTTGAATCTATTGGCGTTGGTACCTGCGGTGGTCCTGGAACCACAGCTGCTCTTGCTATGCTCAATGATGCCGTTAAAAAAGGTGGCGTAATGGCAAGCTCAAGCGTTGGTGGTCTATCAGGCGCGTTCATTCCCGTCTCAGAAGATTCAGGTATGATTCGCGCTGCAGAAGCGGGAGCACTTAGCCTAGAAAAACTTGAAGCTATGACCTGTGTTTGCTCAGTTGGTTTAGACATGATTGCAGTACCAGGCGACACTTCTGTTGAAACAATTTTTGGCATTATTGCTGACGAATGCGCCATTGGTATGATCAACAATAAAACCACAGCAGTGCGTTTAATTCCAGCTATTGGCAAAAAAGTGGGAGACAAACTCGATTTTGGTGGATTGCTTGGCTATGCTCCTGTAATGCCCGTTAATCAAAATGCAGGTACCGTATTTGCTCATCGTGGCGGACGTATGCCCGCCCCACTAAATTCTTTAAAGAATTAGTCGGTAATTACAACGCTGAATTTACGTTCGATCCCTTACACTTGTGTAAGGGATCTTTTATTTGTTGCGGTTTCTTGGAGGAGACATGTTCACTATCAGTAATTTCACCGAAAATGACGATGTACAAATGCTTGATGCACTCGGTGCCTTTCAGGTAATCGAATGGAAACGAGATTTAAGTGTTACTCCCGAATCTGCTGCTACCGCTTACTTTTCAAGTGAAATGAATGTACGCCGTCGTCAAGTAATTTGCGACTTAAGTCAGGCACCTGTAACCATTCAAGCAGGAGCAATGCAGTGGATGGTGGGTGACGTCGAGCAGACTACAGGCGTAACAGGAGTTGGTGACTTCTTAGGTAAAGCAGTTCGTGGAGCAGTAACGAAAGAAAGTGCTATTAAACCTGAATATAAAGGTACTGGCAAAGTAATTCTTGAGCCTACCTATAAATACATCTTGCTTATTGACGTTGCTAATTGGGGCAACAGCATCGTGTTAGACGATGGTTTATTCCTTGCTTGCTATTCTAGCTTGCAACATCAAGCAGTTATGCGCACCAATGTTTCATCTGCTGTTGCCGGCAACGAAGGCTTGTTCAACTTAAGCATTAATGGCTATGGTGCTTTAGCTCTTGAATCCCCTAGCCCCAAAGAAGAACTCATTGAAGTTACACTTGATAACGATATATTAAAGATTGATGGCAATATGGCATTATGCTGGAGCGGAAGTTTGAACTTTAGCGTCGAGCGTTCTGGCAAATCTCTTATTGGATCAGCTGCTTCTGGTGAAGGTTTAGTAAACGTTTATCGCGGAACAGGCAAAGTCTTACTTGCTCCCACTACCTATTAATTACAGGTAATTAGCTTACACATCAAACTCAGATACCCCTTATTGTCATGCAGTAAGGGGTATTTAAATTTGCCAATGACGAATTCCTTTTACCGTAATATCTTTTAACCCTAAGAAGTTACGAAGACCAAAGGTAATTTCATTGTCATAATCAAGACCGCGAACCATAACAAAAAGTTCACCAAAAGGAGCATCCAGCTGTCGAATAGCTTGATCGCGAAGCTTATCGGCACCTTTTTCGTTGACAAAACGCAACAGCAACTCAGAAGTATCCGCACAACATCCAACAGGGTCAATTTGTTCGACCACAATAGCGGAAAACTTTTTCTTAACCATGTAATCTATTAACGATTGCTCGTAGGAAACATTCACGATATTGCCAATCTTTACTTCAGCTTACAGCCTTACCAGGTATTAAACCTCGTAAGAATCACGGTTTAATCTATCCAGAGAAGACTGCACGGACAATATATTCTATATTGCCTTCTGGGCCTTTAATAGGAGATTGCACGACCCCATCCACCGTAAAACCAACCTGTTCAAGTGCCTGCGTTACTTCAGAAATCACACGTTGACGAACCGCTTCATCAACTACAACACCACGTTCAGTTTCATCATGATGACTTTCAAATTGGGGTTTAATTAAGCCAAGAAATACACTACCTGAACTACAAAGAGATGCAAAAACATCGGCTAATTGAGCGATTCCAATAAAGCTTAAATCGCATACTACAATATCAAAAGGTGCTCCCAAATCAGCAGGATCAGCAAGACGAATGTTAGTACGCTCAAAAACACTTACACGGTCGTCTTGCCGTAATTGCCAGGCTAGTTGGCCATAATTTACATCAACGCACGCTACACTTTGAGCGCCTGCCTGAAGCAAACAATCAGTAAATCCGCCAGTCGAAGACCCAACATCGATACAACGCTTTCCTTCAACATTCTCATGAAAATAATCAAGCGCACCTTGAAGTTTGTGACCACCCCGAGAAACAAAACGTTTGGTATTTTTCACGAAAATATCCGCGTCAGGTTTAACCTTAACCGCCGCGCTCGTTACATACACGTCGTCTACGCGAACTTCTTTGGCAATTACCGCACGTAGTACCGCATCTTTATTGGGAAAATACCCCTGCTCTATAAGCAAATCATCTAGCCGAACTTTACTCATAGTGTTTCTAACGTCCTTTATATCACTCGTTGACTAGGCAAAAAGACCCGTATCATTACTACGTTCGCCCACGGTAGGCACAAGACCTGTTTCTATCAACTGCAAAAAGTCTTGCTCAGTCAAAATAGGAACTCCCAAGCTTTCAGCCTTTGTTCGTTTCGAACCCGCAGCTTCACCACAAATTACATAGCTGGTCTTCTTGGAAACACTTGAGGAAACTTTAGCACCATACGCTTTAAGTTTTTCTCCTGCTTCATCACGGGTAAGCCCGGATTCAACCAAGGTACCCGTCAAAACAAACGTCATACCCTCAAGAGTTTGGGGAAGAGCGGGTTTTTCAATGTCTTGAGTCATAGGAAGACCCGCATCTGCCAAACGAGCAATGACCTCAAGATTCTTTTCATTCTTCAGAAAATCATGAATGCTCTGCGCAATAATTACACCAACGCCTTCGATATTGGCAAGCTCATCAACCTTGGCATTTCGAAGAGCATCCATCGAAGGATATACGCGCGTAATAGTTTCTGCCATGGTTTTACCAACATGGCGAATACCAAGACCAAACACCACATTAGCCAGAGTGCGTGATTTACTCTCTTCAATGGCTGCTATAAGCTTTTTCGCCAAAACAGGACCTAGCACAATAGGTTCGCCTTTCGTAGTAAGACGACCCATATCTAACTGTTCAAGCTGTTCAAAGGTCAACTGATAAAAGTCTGCAACATCATGCAAGAGGCCAGCATCAATAAGTTTCCCAATGAGCTCTTCGCCCATGCCCTCAATATCAAGAGCACCACGACTAGCCCAATGCATCAATCGTTCTTGAGCTTGAGCAGGACACTCCAATGAAACACAGCGATACGCTGCCTCGCCTTCTTCGCGCACCAAAGGAGATCCACAACTAGGACACACATCAGGCATGGTCCATACTTTTGCATCTTCTGGACGAAGTGAAAGAATAGGTCGCAAAACTTCAGGAATAACATCACCCGCTTTGCGCACAATTACCGTATCTCCAATACGAACATCTTTGCGCTGTACCTCGTCTTCATTATGAAGCGTTGCGCGCGCAACGGTAGAACCTGCAACCAAAACAGGATCCAGTTCTGCAACTGGCGTACAAGCACCCGTACGACCAACCTGAACAGTGATGTCACGAAGTACGGTAGTTTTTTCTTCTGGAGGAAATTTATAGGCAATAGCCCAACGAGGAGCACGAGCGGTATAACCCAATTCCTCTTGCAAAGCGAAAGAGTCTACCTTAACAACTACCCCGTCAATTTCATAAGGAAGATCTGCACGCTTTTCCAAACATTCGCGACAAAACTCGTGAACTTCTTTGGCGTTAGTGCATAAACGCACATCAGGATTTACATGGAAACCGCATTCGCGAAGCCAAGACAAAAGCTCCCATTGACTCGTTGCTTCAATTGAAGCTTCTCGCGCTATAGCGTACATAAAGGTAGACAAATCTCGCTCAGCAGTAATAGAAGGATCCTTTTGACGCAAAGATCCTGCAGCAGCATTGCGAGGGTTCGCAAAAGTTTTACTGCCCTGTGCTTCAGCCTGTTCATTGAGGGCATCAAAGCTTGATTTTGGCATGTAAATTTCGCCACGAAGCTCGATAGAAGGAATGCCAGAATGTATTCCCTTGGAGCCTGAATCCATCAAGCGCAAAGGCACGTCGTGTACCGTACGAACGTTTACCGTAACATCTTCACCCGTGGTTCCATCACCACGCGTAGCGGCTCGAACCAATTTTCCCTGTTCATAGGTAAGCGCCAAAGAAGAACCATCAATTTTCAATTCGCAAACAAGAGGCACAAAGGAACCCAAAGCAGATTCAGTACGCTCCATCCAGGCATCCAGTTCCTCAAAATTCATAGCATTATCAAGCGAGTACATGCGCTGCTCGTGAACTACTGGCTCAAATTGATTACCTACTGCACCACCAACTCGTTGAGTTGGTGAAGAAGAATCCCGAAGTTCAGGGTGTGATTCTTCCAAATCACGCAATTCACGCATGAGCGAATCGAATGCTGCGTCAGATATTTTCGGATCGTCCAAGACGTAATAGCGATGCGTGTGATATTCAATTTCTCGACGTAGACGCACTACCCTATCCGCTAAGGTTTCTTCAGTTTCATGAGCTGAATCTTGCATGATTTCCTCGCTTTAAAACTATTAATTAGCTCAGCTAAATCGCCGCTTCTCTTAAAATGACCTCTAAATTGCTATGTATTTCAAAAAGTTAGTTTTCTTGATATGACAAAAAAGCGCCTGGAATATTCTCTAATACCTCTTCGGCACTTGCACTTACCATGCCGTACTTATCTTGCGCTAACAAACCTGCTTTGGCATGAATCGAAACACCCAAAATGCAAGCCTCATAGGGATCCATATCTTGCGCTAACAGTCCACCAATAGTGCCTGCTAACACATCTCCTGTTCCTGCTTTAGATAAAACTGCACTGCCAAACGTTATAACTTCATGTCTATCATGCTGAGCAACAACAGTATCTGCTCCTTTTAACACAACAGTAGCGTTGTAATACGTTGCAAGTTGCTTAGCTGCTTCTTCTCGAGACATAGAGGTCACATCAATGTTAAACGGCTCACCAAGTTTTACCGCTTCACCATGGTGAGGAGTCAAAATCAAAGATCCCGAAAGAAGCGTAAGAGTATTTGGCCAGGTAGAGTCTTCACGCAAGGCAGGTAAATACGAAAGGGCACCCCCGTCTACAAGAACAGGACGTGCTGCGTAATTAAGTACGGATTCTATAAGGGACAAAATATGAAGATCGTCAGCTTCAAAGCCAGGACCCACTACAAAAGCACCTTTGCTACCTGGTTTAAGCGCCTGCAATGGAAAGAATTCCTCAAAAGAATTCACCACTAAAGAAGGTCTATACAAACGAAGCGTTAATTTGTTTTCAAATGCGGTAAACACTTGCGTATACCCTGCTCCTGCATACTGCGATGCACGAGCCGCAAGGCAAGCAGCCCCTGGGTAAGGGGCACATCCAGCAAGTAGAACGCATTTACCACGAGAATACTTATGGGCATCATCGGCTGGATAAGGAATTAATGAAGCAAGTTCTTTCTGTTCCATTTCTTTTACCGACTTTCTTTTGTATCGATATCGTCTAGGAGCGAGCGTACTTCTTTAAATTGTCGAGTAAGAGCTTCAGTTGGGCTAATTTTTCGCTCCGTTGCCTTGCGGACATCGCCCGTTAAAGCCATTGCGCAAGCTACTGCTTCTTTATGGGTATAAGAAAGAGAAAGAGGAAGCTCTTCAATATTCTTCTCTTCAAAGATTTCCTTTGCTCTACCATGCAACACTACACGTGGCTTGCCCTTACTATCAAGCGACACTTCAATATCTTTAATCCCAATACCCGAAGAAAACCCCGTACCAAGCGCTTTTACCACGGCTTCTTTTGCAGCAAACCTTGTTGCATAGTGAAATTCAGGAGCGGCAGTTGCATTACAATACGCCTGTTCCTCTTCAGAAAAAGCACGTCGAGCAAACGCAGGAGATCGCTTTAGGATAGCCCTCATACGTTCAATTTCTACAATATCCACTCCAAGGGAAACAGAATCAGGCAAAACAGCAGATGAAGCGCCCTGAAGCGCCTCATCTTGCGATAGTTTCTCTGTATCTTTCAAAGCTAATTACTCTTTTCGAATCCTTCAAGACAAACTTGAATAAGAATTAATGCTTTTATTCTACGGTAACAGACTTTGCCAAGTTACGTGGCTGGTCTACATCACAACCACGAGCAACCGCAACCGCACGTGCCAACAACTGTAAAGGAACACTTGCAGTAATAGGCATAAACGAATCACGAACTTTTGGAATATAGATTACATGGTCCGCAACCTTTTTAACGTTTTCGTCGCCTTCGGTAGCTATTGCAATAATCTTGGCGCCACGAGATTTGGACTCTTCCAAATTGGAAAGGGTTTTATCGTAGGTTGCACTCTGCGTAACAACAGCAACAATAGGGAAACCATCATCCAACAATGCAATAGGACCATGCTTCATTTCGCCTGCAGCATAAGCTTCCGCATGAATATAACTAATTTCTTTAAGCTTTAATGCACCTTCGTAACATACTGCTTCACCTAATCCACGACCAATGTAGAGGGTTGAATCTCGGCCATCAAAGAAATGAGCAGCTTCTTCAATTACCGAAGTATCATCAAGAATTGCCTCAATTTGATCAGCAGTATCTGCAAGCTCAGTAAAGAGCATGCGAGTCATGTTCAGCGTTAACTTACCCTTCACACGACCAAGCAACATTGCCAACAAGGTCAAACTTACAACCTGACCAATAAATGATTTGGTTGAAGCAACTGCAATTTCTTTATTAGCCTTTGTATAAATAACACCATCAGATTCTCGCGCAACAGGAGAACCAATAACGTTAGTAATACCAAAAACTTTAGCGCCCTTAATACGTGCATCACGAATTGCGGCAAGCGTATCTGCCGTTTCACCCGACTGAGAAACAGCAACAACCAAAGTAGTAGGAGTAATAATAGGATTACGGTAGCGGAATTCACTTGCTACTTCTACCTCAGTAGGAATTCGAGCCCATGCCTCAATCAAATTCTTAGCGATAAGACCTGCATGATACGACGTACCGCATCCGATAATGTAGACACGATCAATATAGTTAAGCTCTTGGCGAGTAAGAGTAAGCTCATCGATCTTGATTTCTCGACCAGACATACGGCCTGCCAAGGTATCACGAACTACGCGAGGCTGTTCGTGAATTTCCTTTAACATAAAGTCGGGATAACCGCCTTTTTCTGCAACATCAATGTCCCAGTCAACATGGGTAATTTCTGGATGAATTTCTTTACCATCCTGATCAAAATACGTAATGCCTTCAGGCTTCATAACAGCAAATTGATTGTCTTCCATAATGACAACGTCACGTGTTGCTTCAATAACAGCAATAATGTCAGATGCAACATAACTACCATTTTCTGCTGCGCCAAGCACAATGGGAGAATCTTTACGCGTTACTACAATTGTGCCTGGTTCTTGTTCGCAGGTAACAGCAAGACCATATGCGCCAACAAGCCTTGAAGCAGCACTACGTACCGCTTCTAACAGATCACCGTTATAAGCTTCCTCAACAAGATGAGCAGCTACTTCTGTATCGGTATCAGATTCAAAGGTATGACCTCTCGCAATAAGTTCTTCGCGGAGTTCAGTAAAGTTTTCAATAATACCGTTATGAACTACTGCAATATCGGATGCACAGCTCGTATGCGGATGTGCATTACGCTCGGAAGGAGCACCATGGGTTGCCCAACGAGTATGACCAATGCCACACGTGCCAACACAGGTTTGAGGTCCAAGGGCATCAACCAATTCCGATACTTTACCCAAGCGTTTTACGATATTTAATTTATCGCCATCAAATACTGCAATACCCGCAGAATCATAACCGCGATATTCCAAACGCTTCAAACCTTCAAGCAAAACTTCTTTTGCCTGAAGTGAACCGGTATAGCCAACAATTCCACACATACAATTAACTCCTATCACATTGGGAGGAAACTATAAAAGTTATAACCTTTGTATTCTATCGTAGAGTTGTAACAGAAAGCCAACAGATACCTAATCACTGATACAATCAGCACATGACATCGTATCGAAACAAGAAACATTCGCCACAAACCTCTAGTAGATCAACTAGAAGGACTACGGCTAAACATCGCGCAAGCTCACATGCTCAGCGCTCTCACACTCCCCATGTCTATAATTCTTATTCGCGTAAGAGCTATTCAACATCGAAAACGAAAACTACCTCACGCCCCTATAGCGCTACCTACTCTACCAAATCACAACCATTTCCAACGAAATTAGTAGCACTCGTTATAGGAATCCTTGCCCTCATTATTCTTCTTACTATTGGAATTCAAAGTTGCAGCCATTCACGCGATTATGATTGGAATAACCTAACGCAAGAAAATGGACGCATGGTATACCAACAAGCTGGACAAATAACCTCTAAGACGGGTATTGATGTATCGAGCCATCAGGGCACTATTGATTGGAATGCGGTAGCAAATGATGGTATCGATTTCGCAATGATTCGTTGTGGAAGCCGTGGTTACACCCAGGGAAATATGTTTGCGGATGAAACGTTTTACTCTAATGCAGACGGCGCTCAAGCAGCAGGAGTTCCCTTCGGTGTGTATTTCTTTTCTCAGGCAGTTACTGAAGATGAAGCAATAGAAGAAGCTGAATACGTATTACAGCTTATCGAAGGAATGAATGTTACTTGCCCTATTGCTTATGACCTTGAAGACATGCCGAACCATAATGCACGAGCCAATAATTTAAGCGCAGAACAGTGCACAAAGAATGCAGAAGCTTTTTGCAATCGCATTAAACAAGCAGGATATTCAACATTGGTGTATGGAAATCAGCATGATTTAGCACGCTATGATCTAGGCAGCCTTAAAGAAGACATTTGGTATGCCGAATATAACGACACAGTACCCACAACATCAACTCCAATTGTTATGTGGCAATACACATCAACAGGAAGCGTTTCGGGCATTCAGGCAAATGTCGATTTAAATGTGCTCTTCGATCCTTCTTTAATTTCTTAATAAAGCGGAATTAAGCAAAGAAGCTTTATCAGCCAGAATCTTACAATCAAAACAAACAAGCTTTGCATTAAACAACCCAGGTCTGTCATCAAAGGAGAACAAACCTGGGTTTGCGAAAAATAAACTATGAAAGTCTCGTTAACGCTCAGCAAATCCTAGATTTATCAATCTACTTGCGAGATGCCTGATATTCCTCAACTAACTTTTGCTGAACATCAAAAGGCGCAGGCTCATATCCATTAATCTCGAGCGAATAAGTGCCAGAACCACGCGTCATAGCACGCAGGTCTTTTGTATAAGATACTACCTCTGCATAAGGGACACGAACTACGATGATGGTATCGCCCGCATCGTCAGAGTCAGTACCAACAATACGGCCACGACGTGTTGCCACATCACCCATTACGGTACCAGCATATTCTTCACCAACAACAATACTCATATCTGCCATTGGTTCAAGAATAACGGGTGCTGCCTGTTCACATGCTGCTCTAAAGCCAATACGAGCTGCGGTCTTGAAGGCCATTTCATTAGAGTCAACCGAATGATAGGAGCCGTCATATACCGTGCAGCAAATATCAACCATAGGATATCCCGCAAGGAATCCTTCTTGCATAGCTTCCTGAACGCCCTTATCTACAGCAGGAATCAAATTCTTAGGAATACGACCGCCTACAACTTCATTCTTGAACTCGTAACCTTCGCCAGGATTTGGAGCTAAACGCAACCAGCAATCACCAAACTGACCTGAACCGCCCGTCTGCTTCTTGTGTCTACCCTGAGCTTCTGCCTGCTTCGTGATGGTTTCACGATAAGGAATACGAACAGGAACAAGATCAACCTCTACCCCTGTTTGAGCTTTCAGGCGGTTGAGTAACACATCCACCTGCATATCACCCATGGTGTAGAGAATCTGCTGATGAGTTTCTTCATTACGGGTAAGCTGAATGGTAGGATCAACCTCAGCCTGGCGAGCCAAGAAGGTACCGAGCTTATCTTCGTCTGCTTTGTTCTTGGCAACAACGCAAACAGGATACTGAGGAACAGGCAAAGGCAAAGGATCGACTTCGATAGAACCACTCTTAGAAAGGGTATCGCCTGTCTTGGTTTCAGTGAGCTTAGGAACTACTACAATGTCGCCAGCTTTTGCGCTCTTAACATCCATAGGCTCTTTGCCCATCATGACATAAATATGACCAAGACGTTCTTTCTTGCCCGTACGAGCGTTAACCATTTCAGTCGAAGGCTCAAGATATCCCGAAAGAACCTTAATAAAACTCAGGCGACCAACAAAGGGGTCGGAAATGGTTTTAAAGACAAATCCTGCAGGTTCGCCCGTTTCATCAACACGAAGTTCTGAACCATCAGCCAAATAGAAGGGACCATGATGACGAGGATGAGGGAAATAGGTGCAAATATCATCCATGATTCCCTTAATGCCCTGTTCAATAATGGTTGAACCAACGAATACAGGAATAAAGATTTCCTGAGCAATAGCTTCTTGAAGGAGAGATTCGAGCTCTTCTTGAGAAAGCTGCTCTTCCCCATCAAGATATTTCATCATCAGCTCATCATCAGCCTCTGCTACTAAATCGCAAAGCTTATCACGAGCGATCTGGGCAGCATCAGCGAATTCTTCAGGAATATCTTCAACTTTTTCTCCGCCGTCAACAAAATAGCGAGCTTTCATGCGAAGAATATCGATTACACCCTTGAAATCACTATCGACACCAATAGGAATAGTAACAGCGCCCAAACGTGAACCAAAACGAGCGTGCAGCTGAGCCATTGCTACATCGAAGTTAGCACCTTCACGGTCGATATGATTGATGAATACACAACGAGAAGTACGCATGACTTCTGCTTCATGCCATAAGCGAGTAGTCATATTTTGAGGACCCGCTACCGCGTCAACTACAAACATGCACATCTCACATACTTGCATGGTAGCTAAGGTGTCCCCTAAGAAGTCGGCCTGTCCAGAAGTGTCAAGAAGATTAATCTTGTAGTCATCACCATAAGGAATAGGAGCAATTGAAGTGCCTAAAGTAAAACGACGCCTGATTTCTTCTTCGTCATAATCCAGATAAGACTTTCCGTCATGAGTGGTTCCCATTCGGGGAGTTTTACCTGAAATATGGAGCATTGCCTCTGCAAGCGACGTTTTACCAGCACCGTCCTGACCGACAAGTGCAATATTACGTACATGCTCTGTTGCGGGAGCTGCCATAGATACCACTTCCTTCATTTCGGATTCGTCTTAGCCCCTCAGAACCCGAAGTTATGTCTGAACCATTTTGTCGCCCATCGACAAAACAGGAGGCCGATTGCTGTGAACATGTTCACAGTTCTCTAGTTTATCGTATCTTGGCAGGTCCGTGGCGAAATAACTTATTCAACAACAAAAGTTGTATTATCCATGATCCATTCCGCAGCCTTCATGCGCTCAGCGCTTTGCTTAAGCAAGAAAGCACGACCAGATTTTTGCATAGACTCAAAGGTCTCCTCTTCCTTACCTGGCGCAATATTCTTTAATGCTTGCAGTAAATCGGTAGGCTGCAAAACAATTTGTTCGTGAGCGAAAATAGCATCCAAAATGAAGCCTTGAATAAGCTGGCTTTCAGCTTGAGCAGAAAGAGAATCCTTTACCTCATCTTCTGTTAAGCCTTGTTGTTTTGCGAATTCTTCAAAATTGGTTCCTTCACTAATCAAGTCAGAAACCAAAGTTTCGAACAATTCCTGCGTCATAGCAGAAAGCATTTTTTCTGAAACTGAGCCCGTGAAACGATCAACGTAAGCTTCCATAGCTGCAGCCATCTTAAGCTGCTCGTAACGAAGAGCAAGTTCTTCTTCTGAGGTTGCGCGGAAGCGCTCACGCAGATCATCTACGGTATTGATATTAGAATCACCGAAATTTTCTTTTACCCACGTATCAGTAACAGCTGGGACAACAAGCTTTTCTGAATTAGGATCTTCATTTTGCTGAGCTGCCGCAATCTGACGAGCAAGCATAAGCATTTGCTCTTCGATATCACTTTCTTGTACTTCGGGCTTAGCGGAAATAGATACGGTAGCAGGCTCGTAGGTTGAAAGTTCAAAATGAGGTTTTTCCAAGAACGTAAGCTGGAAAGCAAAAGGCTTGCCTGATGCAGGAACTTCCTCTGAGGAAATATCATACGTAGCCAAAGGAGCTTTGCCGTATTCAGATATAGCAAAAGGAACAAGAAAGTTAACTACTGAAGAATAAATAACTTGGTCAGCTTCTTCCTGAGGAAGGGTGTTTACGATTTTGTCGTAAGCGGATTCTCCTTTAAGTGTATTTAAATTGTATTGCAGGATAAAAGCATCCAAGCCATCGGTAAAAGCACGCTCCATTTCATCAGCATCCGCCGTAGCCAGCAAACGTACTTCTTCCCCATCTTTTGAAATTACTTCAACCTTCATTGGCGTCCTTTCTTACCTCATTGACTACGGTCTGTATACATCCAGCAAGTCATATCCAAGTAAAAGTCATATCGTGATAACAATCACTACTCAGTTTATAATTTGATACCTTAAACAAAGTAATACGTTCACTTCTTATTGTTAAAGAAAAGCGAAACTCATGGATACTTATAATAGCGAAAAATCAACTAAACGTTACACATTGAAACCAAGCAGCAAACCACTTAAATCCAAATTATCAAAAACAAAAAAATCCTCAAAGCCAACCAAACCATTAAAGCCCTCTATAAGAAGCGCAAACGAAGACGATGACTTATATGATCCTTATTCGGACTATCATGACGGAACGCTTAAGGATTTGAAGTTCGAAGAAGATCCCTGGAGGTAGTTACACAAAAAAAGAAAGCTCGCTTAGGCGAGCTTTCTTACAATTTGAAGTGAAGTATGTCTTTTCCAAGACAATTACTGACTACTTGGCAAAACTAAAAGCTTTCCCAAAAGTCCAGTAATTACAGAGCCTTCTTAGCAACTTCAGCCAATGCTGCAAATGCGTCAGGATCGTTAATAGCCATATCGGAAAGAACCTTACGATCCAACTCAACGCCAGCCTTCTTCAAACCGTTCATAAATACGGAATAAGAAAGACCATTGATGCGAGCAGCAGCATTGATACGAGTAATCCAGAGACGACGAATCTCACGCTTCTTTGCGCGACGATCACGATACTGGTACTGCAAAGAATGCTGTACCTGCTCTTTAGCAGCACGATAAGAACGAGACTTTGCGCCATAATAGCCCTTTGCACGGTTAAGAACGGTGCGGCGCTTCTTGTGGGCGTTAACTGCACGCTTTACACGAGGCATACTGTGTTCCTCCTTTTACTAGCGAAGACCAAGGTTGCGAGCGATTACTTTGTTGTCAGCAGTTGCAACCTCAGTTTCGTGACGGAAATTACGCTTACGCTTCTGGCTTTTCTTGGTCATGATGTGAGACTTGTATGCCTTGGAGCGCATAATCTTACCGGAACCGGTAACGCGGAAACGCTTTGCGGTGCCGCGATGAGTCTTCATCTTGGGCATTAGTTGTCCTTTCCCTGTTCTTCCTTCTTTTTCTTAACCGTCGTTGGCAACGGAGCAATAAGCATATGCATGTTGCGGCCTTCCATCTTTGGTTGGTTTTCAATAACCGCAACGTCCTTCAAGTCATCAGCAAGACGCTCAAGGATGCTTAAACCTTGTTCTGGGTGAGACATTTCACGACCACGGAACATAATCGTAATCTTCACCTTAGAACCAGCTGCCAAGAATCGCATAACGTGCTTCTTCTTGGTGGTGTAATCCCCAATATCAATTTTGGGGCGAAACTTCATTTCCTTAGTTTCAATCTTGCTCTGATTCTTGCGAGCCTGCTTTGCCTTAATGGCCTGGTCATACTTAAACTTTCCATAGTCCATAATGCGGCAAACAGGTGGCTTTGCCTGAGGTGCGATCTCTACCAGATCGTAACCCTCGTTATCGGCGATGCGCTGAGCCTGCTCAATAGGAAAAATTCCCAATTGGGATCCGTCGTAGGCAATCAAACGGCATTCCTTAACCTTAATGGCTTCATTGAGCCTTGGTTCCTGAGCTGCTATGGTGCCCACCTCCTTCTTTCATCGATCCGGTGCTACCATGCACAAACTCAAATAACCTGCTGCATAAAAAAACCTGCACATCACACGATTGCAGGCCACACGAATACTCGAATTATCGAGAACTTATTCATATAACCCATCAGCAGCAATCATGCGCCGAACCAGGTGGAAGCTATACGCTTCTCTTGAAAACAGCTTGTATATAATACCATTCTCTTTAACGCTGTAAAGGATGTTCACAAAATTTTTTATTGAAAATAGAGTTTTCATCTAGCCAGGCATACATTAAGCCAAACTCTCTCAGACAACCCTACGACCAGGTAACTACTGGCGGCATTATCAGCAAAGTTAAAAATACAAATACGAGCGCTAAAGCACAAGGGATTCCGATAGCAAAAATGAGAACTCGCATCATAAAAGAAAACCTTTTTGTCCTAGGTAACTTCCTAAAAAGCAATCGCTTGTCGGATAAGACATAGGTAATCGACATCCAACTTATGCCGACAAAGCCCATACAACCATAAGCTCTATACCAAAAAGGATATGCCTCTAAGCCCGAACCAGCAGGATCTAGCATTGCAGATATGCATCCAGCTATACCAAGCGCAAGAAACAAAACTAAGAAAATATTCCAAATCACACCTACCCACAAAGGAATAGAAGCGAAAGCGTCTTGTACCTTGGTAAGCACATCTTGAAACGTTTTACCGAACGCACTGATCCCTCGATGCACAACTCCACTTGAAGTGATAGGTCCAGTATTACTCTTTCCCATAGGATAAATCGGATCACCACTAGGTGGAGGGAACTGCTTATTCGGAAGATAAACAGGAGCACCTGATGGTACTGCTGAGTGATTTAGATAAAGAAGATGGCAAGCTTGAGTAAATTCAACCTCTAGCTCCGATACACTTGCATACCTATCCTGAGGATCAAAAGCGCAAGCCTTTTCAATAATGCAACGCAATTCTTCAGGGATTGCAGAATTAGCAAATTTATTCTTGCGAACAAAAACATCGGCAGTTTCTTCGGTTAAACAGTAGTACAAAAGCATCCCAAGAGCATACACATCACTGCGAATATCGGTCTGGCCGTAACCAAATTGTTCAGGAGGAGCATACTCACGCGTACCAAAACGAACTGTGTCTTTATCAAGTCCATCACGATATTCTCGAGCAATACCAAAATCAATCAACGTCAATCTATTGAACGACATAATGATATTTGCAGGTTTTAAATCACGATGAATAAGCGGTGGGTTAAATTTCTCATGTAGCTCTTGTACCGCACTACATAATTTCGGAAATACTTCAATTGCAAGTTCAACCGAAGGATCGCAGCGATACACCACTTCTTGCAAGGTCTCACCTTGGATGTATTCCATTACCACAATGAGAGTATTGTGCAGAAAATAGCACTCATAAATCATTGGAAAGTAAACAAAAGGAACGCCACTACGTTGAAGATTGAATATCTTTTCATAGGCAGAGCCAACGCCCGCCTCGACGTTTAGATATTTACGAATAAAAGGACCAGTTTTTTTACCATCAGATTCACGCTTATATACGAGCTGGGTTTCTTCAAAATCAGATTTCTTTAATACCCTATCAATTGCATACTCGTTGTCATGATCAACGCGTCTAACAAGCTGCGTCAATTCATCATCAGTATGCAAAGCAGAAAAACCCTGCGCCTTTGAAGACGCAGGGTTAGGTTTAATAGATTCCCGATCGTAAGAATTGGTTTCTTTTTGATCATAGCAATCTTGATCAGTATGTAATTCACGCACTAACGGCATCTAGCAAATAGTATCCTCGCCAAAACGATAAAGTTCCTCATCGGTCTTCTGAAGCGAATAACCCTTATCAATAGAGAAAATGATAATAGCATCACGTCTGTTCTTGCAATAGAGCTCGTTTACTCCTCCAGCCTGAAGAAGCCTATCGGTTTCTTTAAGGCTTAAATGCATTGCAAGGGCGAGTTGCAAAATTTTGTCACGCTTGGCTTTACGCTGTCCAGTAAAAATCTGGTATCCAAACGTTTCATTAAGGCCCGCTGCTTTAACCACTTCTGAACGTTTAAGCCCTTTCTTTTCTAGAAGTTCTTGAAGATATTCAGCAAGACTGCGTTTCCCTACCTCATTTTTCGCAATGAATGAAGTAGGACTAGGTGAAGCGAGCAATTCATCAAGTAATTCTTCTGTTAGGGGTTCTTCCATACGTTTCTTCCTACGGTAAATTCCATGTTTACGTTTTCTCAAAATATATTGTATGCGAGAACCCGACAAAGATAAGTCAAGCTTATGCTTGCTCCGATTAGAGTTTCTCCCTCCAAGCATTGCTTAGCCTAAAGATTTTCAATCGCATAATCAGCTTCTTCTTCAGTAAATTGCTCACCATAATCAGAAGTTAATTGATCATGAATCGCAGAAGGCGACATGCTCATTTGCTCTTCATATTGCTTTGCTTTTTCTAAAGCGTTTGCTTTCCAGTCAGCCTGCACATTGTCTATAGCGTATTCAGCGGCTTCCTCAGAGAATTGTTCTCCATACTCAGAAGTGAGCTGATCATACAAACCAGCCTTAGACATGTACATAGTATCGCTATACTGCTGAGCTTTAATAAGAGCATTCTTATATTCGGTTGGAACATCAGGTTCCGCCTCTTTAGCTTCTTCTTTTGGCGTCGAATCGGTTGTTTCGGTAACTTCTGTAGTATTTGCTGAATCTGTTGCAGTAGTAGAAGTCGAATTCGAGCCTCCACCCGAAGCTCCTCCTGCTATACCAATTACCAATACAACTACAATCAGCCAAAACCACCATCGTTTAAAAATCGACTTTTTCTTAGGAGGCGTTTGAACGAAATTATTATTAGGTTGCTGATTGGGTTGTTGGGGATTCATCATCAAAATCCTTTCTTCAAACGTTTAAACAGACGCAGTGCCTGCGCACTACGTTAATAAAAGTAGAAGAAAAGGATTTTCGTTTCATTAGCTGACAGCTAATGCACTATCAGTATTTTTCAGGCAGAAGTAAATCTACGCTTTCATGATAGCTACGCTAATGCGTTTAATCGTATATGCTAAGTTTGATTCCTCATTAGCAACCGAATAATCATAATCAAGCGTTACCTCCCAAGAATAATCTTGATCATCTTGCTTGGTTTTACCCGTAAAGGAATAATGCTCTCTCGATAAGGTTTTTCTATCAGATTCATAGCTGGAATATTCGGACGAATCGGGCAATTTAACGCCACCTATTTCAATTTCCGTTAACCCAACTTTACCTAAAATGAATTCAACAATATGAAACTGTTTAACAGCTGGCGCGAAAGCGACATCGCCATAGCCCAACAAAGAAGTTGGCGCCTCATAGGAGGCAGCAGCAACTTTACCATCAGAATCAAAGCCTAGCGTTACCGTAGGTGTACCAGAGTAGCGATCGCCCTTTTCATCTTCTAAAACAACTACAACCTCATTGCTAAACCCAAGAGAGCTCAACGTTTCTTGGTCTTGAACAGAGGCTCCGTGGCCAATTTGTTCGAGAGCCTTATCCTGCGACAGACCCATAAGAGAAACTAAGTCAATGACCTGAGTGGTCGGTGAAGAGATTAAAGGTTCATTAGATTCAGTATTTTGATCTTGTGGATCTTCCTGAGCAGCAAAACTATATAGACTGGACTGAGAATTTAGCACCAAACCAACAACTAAAGCCAAGGCAAACAAAGCCATAATTACCGCAAAGATAACTAATCCTTTAATTCCTTTTTTAGATTTGGGATCAATCTCTAAATTCTGCATGGCAGCCTACCTGATATTACATAAACACAAAGAAATAAACGCCGAAAACAATCAAGGCAAGAATTAATACGACAAGAATAATCTTATGCATATTCTCTAAAGGAGCACTTCCTTGCAAATCTTCTTCCGTTAAATTGTCGAGCGCGCTCTCTTCCGAAGAAGCGAATTTTTTTGCCTCGGGAGAGTTTGAAGGTTTCTGCGCAGCACGCGGTTTCGAAGCCTCTTGCACATCTAAAGGCTCCGAAACTTCTTGCGCATCTGGAGAAGTCAACTCAGCTGAAGATTGACTAGCCCTAGATACGCTGTTCTCTTTCTCCGAAGAAGACGCCACAGCAGAAGTATCGATACCTACAGAAGCTGGCATCGGATCCTCAAAAGAGCGTTTTTTAGCTTTTTCAACGCTAATCAATGAATAAGATTGGTTATTGGAAGAATCAGCCATAACTATCACTCATTAGAATTTCTTAATATATGTCGTCATTTCTGCAGCAATATGAGCATCGATAGATTGAGCTTGATTTTCCGTATCTGCGACCGTAAAGACATACACCTTTACTTTAGGCTCGGTTCCACTTGGACGCACAATAACCTTATTACCATCATCCATGTCGAATTGAATAACATCAGCAGACGGCAACCCGTTAACTCCAAGTTCATAGTCGATATATTGATGAACATACAAATTAGCAATGGAAGGCATAGGATGCATACGCAAATCTTGCATAAGCTCAGTCATTTGACGAGCACCGTCAGCACCTTCAAAAGTAAATGAAAGCGTACGGTTGTGATAGAAACCATATTCGTCATACAAATCTTGCATAGCTTCGAAAAGGTTTTTGCCTAGACCACGATAATATCGAGCCATTTGGCAAATAAGCATAGAGGCAACAATCGCATCTTTATCGCGCGCATGTGTACCTGCTAAATAACCATAGCTTTCTTCGAATCCAAAGATGAAATCATCACTGCGATTATCGTTCTCTAATTCAGCGATAACACCACCGATATATTTAAAGCCCGTAAGAACACGACGAACTTCTACTCCATAATGTTGGGCAATTGGATCTACCATACTCGAAGAAACAATGGTGGTAACAGCCACTGGATTTTTAGGCATAGTGCCTGCAGCAATACGACTGCGACAAATAAAGTCGAGAAGCAAAACACCTACTTCATTACCGCTTAACAGCTTATATTCTTCACCATGCTTAACCGCAATACCGACACGATCAGCATCAGGATCAGTAGCAAGCAATAAATCAGGATGAACTTCTTCGCACAACGCTATGCCACGCTCAAGTGCATCACGATTCTCTGGGTTTGGATAAGGACAGGTAGGAAAATTACCATCTGGCTGAGCTTGTTCTTCAACAACATGAATATCATTAACGCCAATTCGTTCTAGAATACGAGTAACGCATTCTAGACCCGTACCATTAAGGGGCGTGTATACAACACGCAATGGATCATCATTGCTTTGAGGAATATGCTGCTCATAAACCGAATCCAAATATGCATCAAGAACATCTTCACCAATCATTTTGATAAGACCCTGCTCTTGAGCTTGTTCGAAAGGCATGGTTTTAACATCGGCAAAAATATCCACGTCCGCAATGCACTGTGTAATTGCATCTGCCATATCAGATGCAATCTGACACCCATCAGGACCATAAGCTTTATAACCGTTATATTGGCTCGGGTTATGACTTGCGGTCACATTAATGCCCATAGCACAACCCAAATAACGCGTTGCGAAAGATAAAGCAGGAGTTGGCTCTAAACGAGGATAGACAAAAGAAGTAATACCATTTGCCGCTAAAACGCTTGCTGCTGTATGAGCAAACAATTCAGAATTGATTCGAGAATCATAACAAATGGCTACCGTACCAAGCTCTTCGTCAGCAGCCTTACCAATAATGTAATTAGCAATACCCTGAGTTGCTTGACCGACTGTATAAATATTCATACGGTTAGTTCCCGCACCTAAAACACCGCGTAAGCCTGCGGTACCAAATTCCAATGAACGATAAAATGCGTCTTCAATTGCCGCATCATCATGCGCCATAGAACCCAAATCTAAGCGCAATTCTGAATCGGAAACTTTTTCACACCAAAGATCATATAAAGAACGGCAATCCATTTACCAGTCTCTCCTTAACCAGTATTCGCATATCTAAGCGTTAACAAACTAGAAAGCAGTATAGCAAGCCAAGACTGATATCGGGTTGATCAATGCTTTACACCAGCAAATTTACGCACCTTGCCAGATTTTTTTGAAACGAATTTATGCAGTGCGTTTTCAGGAAGATTAAGCAAAACTACTGCGCCAAGAATACCTATTACCCCAATCATGTTTTGAAGCGTTAGTACTTCCCCAAAAACCATAACCCCTAGCAATAATGAAACCATGGGTTCAACAAAGGCCATAATGGAAGCCTTACCTGTTTCCATATGCGCCAATCCTGTGGTATAGCATGCAAACGGTGTGACCGTAGATATCAGCGCAAGGGCAATCATTACTTCAAATACAGAAGCCGAATCAAGCGCAAGGGATACAATGTTAATCGGTTCAGAAAATGGCAACAGTGCCAAAGAAGCAAACAAAAACGTATAGAACATTACCGTAGGCGCTTCATAGTGTTTAAGAGCAACTCGAGCAAAAATTGAATACAAGGCATAGCCAACACCCGATGCTAGGCCAACAAGAATACCCAATCCTGAAAGAGACGCCTGACCTGAACCAACTCCCACAACTAACAGACACCCCACAAAAGCAATGATGAGCGCGAATCCACGTTGACGAGTGAGACGTTCTTTGAAAAACACCGCTGACAATAACACTACAAAACAAGGCGCAGTATATAAAAGAATTGCTGCAAACGATAAACCGCACATGTTAATGCAAGCGAAGTAACAAACATTATAAAATGCGATACTGAGAACACCAGTTCCCAAGAAAATCCAAAGATGCTTAACTCGAACCTTGAATGCACCTCGTTTGAAAATCAGGAGATAACCTCCTATAGCAAAACATGCAAGAACACAGCGAATAACGGTAATCTGTTCAGGGCGTAATCCTGCCGCAGAAAGATAATTTGAGAACAATCCAATTAAGCCCCAGCAGATTCCAGCAACAATTACTAAAGCTGGAGCAAAAATACGCCAATCAATTGTTATCGACAGTTTCAACAGCTTCTCTTTCTGCTTGGATTTTACACTCTGAATTACTTACAAAACCAACTCAGTAAAAAGAATTCCTCACCGTAATAACGGCGAGGAATTTCTTATCAGGAATCCGCTCTCTGCCCTGCATCACCCTGATACGCCACATAAATCCGATAGCCTTTTATGCACAAAGTGCTTCTTAACAGTACATACCGTCTACAGAGTTCATTAAGCACTTTGCGTTGCCCCATAAAAGAATCTTGAAATGTGCTATTTACGTTATAAAGGGAATTGAATGATTAGTAAAACCATAATATATTAAGTATGTATTAAGTTTTACTTAAAGCGCATCAGAAAGCTCAAAAAGCAATTACGCCCCACCGGCAAAACGGTATTACAAACACAAATAATTTCTACCTTTTAGGACTACCTCAATGGAAACATCACGCTACCGCGCCCTTTTAAAAGCAGTTGAACTAGGAAGCTTTTCCAAAGCAGCGAAAGATCTTGCCTATACTCCTTCAGGAGTAAGTCAGTTAATATCCGCCTTAGAAAAAGATGTCGGGTTTGCTGTACTTGAACGTACACGTACTGGAGTAGAACTAACCAATAACGGAAAGCGCATTCTGCCTATTGCTCGAGCCATCATCCAAGAAGAAGACCGACTGTTTCAAATGAGCTCAGAACTTAAGGGGTTATCCATCGGTAGTGTCACCATTGGATCCTATCCCAGTGTTGCATCTCATTGGCTCCCCAAGGTACTTAAAGAATTTCGAGAACTTTATCCAGGAATTGAAATTCGAGTGATGGAAGGTATTCACCAAGAAATATCTGAATGGCTCGACAATAAAGAAGCCGATTTTGGCTTTATGAGTTATGACCCAAGTACAACTTACGATTGGATTCCCTTAGCCTACGACCCCATGATTGCTGTATTGCCAGCGAACCACCCACTAGCACAAAACGAATGCTACCCCTTAAAGCAATGTAGCAACGAAGATTTTATTATGCCTGGCAAGGGTCAAGATATTGATACACTCGGCGTTTTATCTCGTCACGATTTGCATCCAAGAATCGCCTACGAAACAATTGAAACCGCCGCAACGTTAGGCATGATAGAAGCAGGCATGGGCATAACTATTACCAATAGTCTTTCAACGGAGAAATACGACTTTAAAGTTAGTAAAATCCCCATTGAACCTTCTGAATCAATTCTTGTAGGTATAGCCATTCCCGATAAATCCACCTGCGCACCAGCCGCTCGACACTTTTTTGAATTCGCAACCAAACGCCTACAACAAAGTGAAATTAAATCAGCAGAGTCGCATATAAAGTAAACTTTCGTTATGCTAATCAAGCGCGTTATTGACAGCACCAAAGAATACGTAACATTTAGCGAAAAAGCACAACAAAGGATATCAACCCACCTTTAGCTCAACGATGAAAAAAGAAACGTACGTACATATGATCAACACGGTTTCCTCCCAGCCACTTTTGGCAAAAGGAATCCCATTCTGCAATAGCGTTATCACCAAAGCGATATATGTAGCCTATCCATGTCTTCTTGTATATCTCTTCTTCTTGAACCCAAATGCAACATCCATTTTGAATCATTTCTTTTCTTCGGATTTTTTTGCTGCTTTCCTTGTTCCCCTCGTTTGTTTTGTCCTACTTTCACTGGTGCGCAAAACTATCAACGCTCCCCGCCCCTACGAAGTCTTCGAAACAGCGCCGCTTATTACTAAAGATACAAAAGGTAAATCGTTTCCCAGCAGACACGTCTTTTCTATATTCGTCATTGCAATGACGTTTTGGTATAAATGCCCTCTTCCACAAATTGCCATCGTTATTTTTGTTTTGGGAATCTTTCTTGCGGTACTACGCGTAGTCTCAGGTGTCCATTTCACTAAAGATGTTGTTGCGGGGGCACTACTAGGAATTATTATGGCAACACTGGGTTTTTCTCTATAACGGGAACAACGCCATAATCGCAATAATACAGGGCAGATATACAAACGAAAGCACCGCAGAAATTACCGTGTGTTCAGAAGCGAGCATTGCATCACCTTTATGACTGGCGATAAAGGCGGGAACCATTGCACCTGTAGGCATTGCGAACTCCAATACCGCAATAGATACAATAAGCTCATCAGGGATTACGAACGAAAGCGCATAGAACAGCGCAACAGATCCAAGGAAAAAACGAATAAAACCGAAGGCAAACACCCGCCATTGAGACAGAGATTCCTTTATCCGCATTCGTGATACATAAAACCCGATAACAAGCATCGAAATAGTTGCTGTTAAGCTACCCACCATATCGAAGGCACTTTCTAAAACATAAGGCAAAGGAATACGGAAGAAAAGCAAGAGTAAAGCAAGCACAGCAGCTACCAAAGCAGGATTAATGAAGTTTTTCCAACTAAGCGAAACTCGAGAAAGTGCATCACTGAAAGAAAACTTTTTCCTTTCTCCTGAAGCATCGGGTGATTCAGTTTCACGTAATTGCTGATCAACAACGAGCATAGCTATGCCAACACTAAATAAAAAGACATTAATTATTGCCACAATCAAGCTGGTCAGAATAACCGTAGACTCACCCAAAACCGCAGCTATAACGGGAACTCCGATAAACGCAGTTTGTGTGCAAATACCTGAAAAAATAAAGCAAACCACCGTGTCCCTTGAAACCCGCAACAAAAGACAGGCAACGATGGAGGCCAACGCCATAAAGATAAAAAGTACAATACCCAAACCACAAACAAGGGGAATTTGATTAGCGATCTGGCTAAATTCAACAGAAGATGTTGAAGCAATAATCATGCAAGGCAAGGTAACGTTGATAAGGAGACCTACAAGTTTATTAGAGGTATGTTCGTCGATAAAGTCGAGCTTAGCTAACACGAAACCAAGAAAGACAACAAGCGCCAAAATAACAATTTGGGAAATACCTGCGCTTATTCCCTCCATGATTAACCCCTCACTTTATAAGTAAATAAATCCCCATAACGGTATGCGAAATGATCAAACTATCCCTTTACGAATCATCGTCCGATAAGATATCTCAAATTCCCGCTACCGATATTCTATTGTGACCTAGCTATCAAATCAGAACAAGAAGAAATATTACTAGCACCTCAATTGATGCTTTCATAACCACCTTAAACTTTTACCTATCTTTACGGCCTAAACAGAGCAAACGCCCGTTAAATCAAGTGCGATATGATACTCTGTCGATAGCAAAATAATGCCCATGTGAGGAGCTCTTCATGTCCTACAAAATTGTTACTGATTCTTCTTGCAACTTACCTGAATCACTTATAGACGATCTTGAACTAGAAGTTCTGCCATTAGTTTTTATGGCAGATGGCGAAGAATATCAAAGCTACCTCAAAGGCCAGGTAACTGATTTAAAACAGTTCTATACCATGATGCGTGAAGGCAAGATTTTCACCACTTCCCTTCCCAATTTATCTGATGCTCAAGAAGTGTTTGAAAACATATTTAAACAGGGAGAAGGCATTCTCTATCTTGGCTTTTCGAGTGGTCTTTCAGGAACCTATGAGGGTATGCGCAATATTGGCAAAATGCTAAGCGAACAATATCCCGAGCGAACCTTTGCTTCAGTTGATACGCTTGCTGCATCGGTTGGACAAGGTCTTATCGTCTACTATGCTGCAAAACAACGCCAAGAAGGCAAGTCGCTTGAAGAAGTAGAACAATGGGTTCGCGACAATCGTTTGCATCTTGCCCATTGGTTTACTGTTGATGATTTGATGTTCCTCTTCCGCGGCGGCCGCGTATCACGCACTGCTGCATTTGCGGGAAGTTTACTCAATATCAAGCCTGTTCTCCATGTGGACAATGATGGCTTACTTATTCCCATGGAGAAAACACGCGGACGCAAAAAGAGTATCCAGGCATTGGTAAAACACATGGAGGAAACAATTACCCAGCCAATCGAAGATCAGGTAATTGGTATTTCACATGGCGATTGTTTTGACGATGTTGCTTATTTACAAAAGCTCATTACTGAAAAGTTTGGTGTAAAGAACTACCTGGTGAACTTCGTAGATCCCGTAATCGGCGCTCATTCTGGTCCTGGTACCTTGGCACTTTTCTTCTTAGCAAGTGAACGCTAAGAGTTGTCGCCCCTTTAGCTTGCCTTAAAAGGCACCTTTTCAAACGGGCGGTTCTTTAGGCGACTACATGTGGTCACGTCTCAAACAAATAGGCCAGCGTTTTCGTAAACGCTGGCCTTTATTCATTTATTTACCGTGATGTTATGTTGAGAAATTAAGCTTCGTCGATAATGTCACGCAACGCAGAAATAAACTTTTCGTTGTCTTCGTGACTACGAATAGATACCAAGAAATAGCGTTTGCCTTCAATGCCGGGGACACCCGCCAAATCGCGTACCGTAAAGCCAGCTTTTTGAAGACGAACAATCAAATCTGCAGCGCTAGAAATACCAAAATCGCGTGCAGCACGTTCTTCAAGAGCGCACATTACAAAGTTAGCTTCTGAAGGAAATACCTTGATGCCTGGCGTTAAGCTAAGCATGCACTGCATCCAAGGAATTTCGTTTTCAAGCAACTGAACGGTTTCTTCTAGGTATTCGCCTGTATGAGGGAATTCACGTGCCACAATTTCGTTAAACATTGAAATGTCGGAGCCGTCAGTAAATTGCTTGATATGAGCAATGGCAGACTCATTACCAACAACATAGCCCATAGGGATACCAGGCATACCAAGCTCATTCGAAAGACTACGTACTACAAAGAGATTTCGATATTGGCGCGTAAGTTCAACAAATGATTCGCCGCCAAGGGTTAAGCTAATATTCGATTCGTCAACAATAACCCAATTGCATACTTCAAGGTAGCGCTTCAACGTCTTTTCAGAAAGCAAGCGCGCGCAAGGAAAACTCGGATTAGCCAATACCGCAGCTTCGAATTTGTTTCCGCTTGAAAAAGCTGATTGAGGCTCAATGGCCGATAACGAATAAGGATTAACCAACTTAACAGGATTATGTCCAACATTGGCAATCGCCAAAAAATAACCCGTTGGTGCAGGAGTTGGGATACCGACATTGCAAGGCCTATAAGCTTGTGCGATAGCGCCAACCAAGGAAGTAACGCTAGTACCCGTCATAATACTTTCAGGAGACATTTCGAAATAGCGACCAATAACGCGGCTTAAATGCTGACCGTCACTATTGGGTAGAAAGGATAAATCTCCTTCAGAAATTGCAGAAGCAATAGCATCTTTTACACAGCTTGGTGTACCTAACGGGTTGGCAATACAAGAAAAATCAATCCAATCGATTTCAGCTCGGATATCGTAAGGCAAAGTTTCTTGACGTTGAGGTGCAACTGATGCCTCATTCACAAGTTCTGTAAAAGCATCAAATGGTTTCACTTTGCCTCATATCCTTACGTATCAATTTAATCTCGAGTTTTGCCTGGGTGAACTACCCTAACACAAAATGAACTACCCGTGGGCATGCTAGACTATGTTTCATGGAAAAGAATAAGGTACAACACTCAGAAAACCAGGATTTTCCTCCTGATTATGTACCCTCTGACAAGGGGTTATGTAATGTTGTACCCCAATCTTTATCTTTTGATGAAAATCCAGTCGAAATACCCAGTTCACTTCGTCCATGGAATGGTCCTGCCATTATCCTGATGGATTTAGATGCCTTTTTTGCATCAGTAGAACAGCTTGATCATCCTGAATGGAAAGGCAAACCCGTAATTGTGGGCGGAAGCCCTGAAAAACGCGGAGTAGTATCCACCGCCTCTTACGAAGCAAGAACCTACGGCGTTCATTCCGCGATGCCCTCTTCTACTGCTGCACGACTATGCCCTAACGCTATATGGACTCCTGGAAATTTTCATCGCTACCGTGAAATGTCCAAGCAAGTAATGAATATCCTTTTAGATGAATCACCTCAGTTGATGCAAGTTAGCATTGACGAGGCGTTTCTTGATGTTAGTCCCACTCGTACCAATAAGGAACACCCAGCACGTATCGCTCATAGAATTCAGCAACGAGTCGCAAAGCTCGGCATAACCTGCTCCATCGGGCTTGGAGCATCAAAATCGGTTGCTAAAATTGCCTCAAACCAAAACAAACCCAGAGGGTTAACGATCGTATATCCTGAAGATTCGGAGCGATTCTTAGCACCGCTTCCTATTAAAGTGATGAGCGGAATAGGACCTGTTGCCCAAAAGAAACTGAATTCGTATCACATCAAAACATTAGGCGATTTAGTTACCGCAGACGTTGCGCTTCTTCGTCAGGTTTTCGGGAAAAATACGCAGCTCATGGTAGATCGCGCACGAGGAATCGATACTGCCGTAAACGCCAACCCTGACCCTGTTAAATCAATTTCAAATGAAATTAGTTTTGCCACTAGCTTAACTGACAAGCAAGAAATTCGAGCGCGCATTGCCACTATGGCTCACAAAGTTGGGCGTCGGCTTCGAAGAAAAGATCTAGAAGGAACCACCCTTCACCTGAAGATTCGCCGAGAAGACTTAACCATACGTACCTGCCAACGAAAAGTTCCCAACCTGGGAACTAATGAACTTACCTGGCTGCCACTACTCTACGAAATGCTTGATGAGCTTTGGACCCCAGGTGAAAAACTTCGTTTAGTGGGCGTGGGAATTAGTGGATTCGATGGAGAGCCTGTACAGACTTCCCTCTTTGATAGTTCTGAATTCAGTGAATCAAACCAGTCACCTGATACACCGATTTCCGATATTAAAAAACCAGCGAAAAGAAACGCCGATAAACAGAGTCCTTTGATTGCGCATGCAAAAAAGAATTCAAAATTGTTGGAAGCCAATGACTTAATTGCGCAACGTTTTGGCGAAGGCGCCGTTCGCTTCGGACACGAAATGAAAACCTACAATGACACTACGGGCAGTTCAGCTAAAAACCCTGAAGACTATAAAGAATAAGCCGCCCATCAATCAAAGAAAGGCAGCTTATCAAAAGGTGTTGTAGTTGGGTTTCTAGTTAAACTTGAAAATCTTTTGTGCAATGTGGTAACCCGTAATACCCACCATACGTCCCACATCACTGGGAATATTAGTCGCAAGATTCAAAACTGAATGACGAACATCGTGGTAGAGATTTTCATCTTTCGCGCGAAGATATGCCCAAATGTCAGCGCGCTTTGCTTCGTTTTCGTCGGTCTTTTCCATACGTAAGAAAACCGAGCAGATACACATCATCATAGAAAGATAGTTTTTCATGTAGTTACGAAGACGCTTGTTTTCAATAGCCATAACATCAACTGAATCAATCATTACTTTGGTAATGCGAATCTGTTGGTCAATTCTTGAAAGCATTATCTTTTCATTAACCGACTGGTCTTCGCGACCAATAAAGTAACGATACATATCAACGTCAAAATAACGCATAGTTTTAACGTGTGGCAGTGGAACATAAACAAAGATGTTATCAACATAAAAACAATGTTCAGGGAGCTTGAGTCCCATATCGCGAAGCATTTCAGTGCGATAAATTACCGAGTGCATTAACAAATATTGCGATGGATTAAAGCGTCCTACATCAGACCATGAAAACTCGGTGTCAGTCGGGAAAACATTCGTATAGCGAATAGTGGTATGCGTACCTTCATATACTTTTTCATACACATAGTTGGCAATAACCAAATCTGTAGCCGTAGTACCTGTTTGTTCGAACTGCGCTTTCTGCTCACGTAAATACGGCATGATGGTATCCATTGCCTGTTTATCCAACCAGTCATCAGAATCTACCACTTTGTAATAAAGACCTTCAGCAGCTGCAAGACCTGCATTAACCCCTGATCCATGACCGCCATTTTCCTTATGAATTGCACGAACAATACCAGGATGTTCCTCGACTAGCCTATCGCATATTGCGGGAGTGTCGTCCTTCGTGGAGCCATCGTCGACCAAAATGATTTCGATATCATCACCGCAAGGAAGCAGTGATTCAACGCATTTCTCCATGTAGTCTGCCGAGTTGTAGCACGGCACTGCAAAGGAGATTGTTTTCATGAAGGATTCCACCTAACCTTTCCGTTCACGCCGTATGCGGTTTCCCTTAAAGGCACATTATACCCACGTAGTACCTTGAACGCTAAAATGATATCGAAAAGTAGCATTTATCGCGAAAGGATTGCCTATGGCTACGCTCATTGAGTCAATGATTGAACGTGCTAAGTCTGACAAAAAGACTATCGTTTTACCAGAAGGAAATGATGATCGTATTCTTGCAGCTGCAGAAACTGCGCTTGCAGACGGCATTGCAAATATCGTAATTCTAGGCGACGAAACCGAAATTCGTGGCAAGGACTATAAACTTGATGACGCAAAAATCATCAATCCTGCCACTTCCGATAAGGTTGAAGAGTTTACTAATCTTTTATATGAACTTCGCAAAAAGAAGGGCATGACCGAAGAAGAAGCCCATGAATTAGTAACTACTGATCCTATTTACTTCGCCGTCATGATGCTTAAGACTGGGATGTGTGATGGCCTCGTTGGCGGCGCTGGCTGCGCAACGGTAAAAATTCTTTCCCCTGCCCTGAAGGTTTTGAAAACCGCTCCTGGCGCACCTATGGTAAGTTCACTGTTCTTGATGGATGTTCCTAACTGCGACTTGGGAGAAAATGGCATTTTCGCTTTCGCGGACTGTGCTTTAGAGGTTCAACCTACGGCAGAAAAACTCGCCCATATTGCCAACCTTACCAACGACTCTTTCAAACGTTTGCTTGGTAAAGAAGCTCGCATTGCACTTCTTTCGCATTCATCTTATGGCAGCGCCAAAAACGATGACGCTACCAAGGTAGTTGAAGCAATGAACTACATTAAGGAAAACTATCCTGACTTGAATGCCGATGGCGAGCTTCAGCTTGATGCCGCTATCGTTCCAGAAGTTGGTCAATCAAAAGCTCCAGGCTCTCCTGTTGCTGGCAAAGCTAATGTTTTGATTTTCCCTGATTTGGATGCTGCAAACATTGGTTACAAGCTAGTACAGCGCCTTGGCAACGCTCAGGCATACGGTCCAATCCTCCAAGGTATCGCAGCTCCCGTAAACGACCTTTCTCGTGGCTGCACCGCTGAAGATGTTGTTGGCGTAATTGCTATCACCTGCGTTCAGGCACAGACGTTGTAAATTGCGGCTTTCCAAAGTATTGCAATTGCTAAGCTCTAAATAATCATTTTGTACTAAGGGAGTGGGTCGTTATTGTTGGATGACGACCCACTTTTAGCAATAAAATAAAAACAAAAGCGCGTCTTTCTATATCACGAAAGGCGCGCTTTATATGTGCTCGAAAACAGTTAGTAAGAATGCAGAATTGTATCTGGTAAACCTTACGTTAGTTCTCCTTCGAAACTGGAATAATCTGAGTTTTTGCACGAACAATATCGTAGGTATCACGCGCAATCATGTATTCCTCGTCGGTAGGAATAACGATAACGGGAACTTCAGACTTATCAGAAGAAATAATACGCTCAAATCCACGCTGCTTATTCTTAGCAGGATCCAAAATGATTCCCAAAGGCTGCAAACCAGAGAAAATCATACGACGCATCTTATCGCAGTTTTCACCAACACCAGCGGTTAAAACAATTGCGTCTGCCCCACCCAGCATAAAGAAATACTGACCGATAAATTTCTTTACGCGTGAAGAATACATCTCGTAGGCAAGCATAGCACGTTCGTCGCCTGCTTCAGAGGCTTCCCGTACACTGCGAAGGTCATTGCTAATTCCAGAAATACCCAACAGACCCGACTTCTTATTCATGATGTCGTTCATTTCGCCAGGAGTAAGTTCAAGCTTATCCATTAAATAAGTAACGATAGCAGGGTCAATAGATCCACAGCGAGTACCCATCATCAGACCATCTAAAGGCGTAAAGCCCATAGAAGTATCAATAGGACAGCCATGATCGATTGCTGAAATAGAGCAGCCATTACCTAAATGACAGGTAATTAAACGCAGGTCAGTAAGTGGTTCTCCCAACATATCTGCGGCGCGCTCGGCAATATAGCGATGAGAAGTTCCATGAGCACCGTACTTACGTACGCTGTATTTTTCGTAGTACTCATAGGGAAGCGGATACATGTATGCCGAAGGTGGCAAGGTTTGGAAGAAAGAAGTATCGAATACTGCCACCATAGGAGTATCGGGCATGAGCTTGCGGCAAGCAAAAATACCTGCAAGTGCTGCCTTATTATGCAAAGGAGCAAGTTCTGCCAACTCATCGATTTTCGAAATAACATCTTCATCAATAAGAGCAGACTTTTGGAAGTATTCGCCGCCATGAACAACACGATGGCCAACTGCAGCAATTTCACTCATATCATGAATTACCGCATTAGGCCCCTTAGTAAGAACGTCCAATACAACCTGAACTGCAGCCGTGTGATCTGGCAGAGGAAGTTCATAAACATACTCGTTTTCATCAATGCCGTGCTTATGAGAAGATTCTTCACTTCCTACACGTTCGCATAGACCCTTGGCAACAACCTTATGAGTGGTTACATTGACCAATTGGTACTTTAACGATGAAGACCCAGCATTTATAACAAGGATGTTCAAATCAATCCCTCCTACTAAAATATCGTTACCCTATTGTACGAAATAACGATGCCTGTCCATTGATTGGACAGGCATTTTTCCGGTAGTTGGCGAACGGCTGACTAGGCGCGTTCAATGGATAGAAATACGGGATAAACGGTTTTGAAATGCGAAGATATTGCGAAGACGACTTTTAAAAAAAGTTTTATACAAAGGCTAAGCCTTAGATAACGTTGAATCAGTGATTGAATCATCAACCGACATATCAAGTTCACCCATCAAAACATCCACCTTTTGCTGGGCAGAAGTAAGGCTTTCCTTCAAGAAACGAAGCAAAGCAATGCCGCGTTCATACTTCACTAAACTTTCTTCAAGCTCTAGTGTATTGCTCTCAAGCGCTTCTACAATCCCATTAAGTTCAGTCATAGCTTCACGAAACGATAAACCCTCAACAGAGCTTACCGATTGATCGTTGGCATTTTGCAATGTTTCTTCACTCATATATATCCTCCAAAACAAAAGGTCTAGCTAGTTAGATATAGTAACGATTTCACTTAATTCTGATATTCCTTCATCTTCAACCCGACAAGCTAACGTACCATCTAAAAGTTGAACAGAAATTTTATCCTGCGGTTTAACCTGCGAAACGCTCCTAATAACGCCTCCTTGTTCGTCACGAGCAATCGACCAACCTCGTTCTAATATTTTCAAAGGGGAAAGGTCATGCAAGCGAGAAGTAATCACAGCTGCCTGAGATTGAAACGGAACCACAAGAGACTTACCAATACGCTCAAACGATGCACTAGCAACTACAACTGAATGAGTCTTTTCCTGAGTAAACGACTTACCTAGGCGCTCCATAGTTTCTTGAAGCATATCAACACTTTGCATTTCCGCAGAATAAAGCGTGGAAGGGTCCTTAAACAAAGGACGAGAAGCTATACCATCCAAATAAAGTGCTGAGCGATGAAGCCGATGAGAAAGCGACCCTGCTAAACGCGATGATTGATTTCGAAGAGTATCCAACAAATCCTCCATCTGAGGACTTACCGCTTCTGCAGCGCCCGTCGGGGTTGAAGCACGAAAATCTGCCACCATGTCAGCAATAGAAGTATCAGGTTCATGCCCAATACCAGTTACCACGGGTTTTGAGCACGATGCTATTGCTCGTGCCAATCCTTCATCATTAAAGGGCATAAGATCTTCAAAAGACCCACCACCACGAACAAGCAAAATAACTTCTGCTTCTGTTGAGGCTACCGCATTAAGTGCCGTTGTTAAATCTCGAGCTGCATGCACACCTTCTACAGGCACACCAGCAAACACGATATGCGCTAATGGATAGCGTCTACGCAAAGTACGCAATACATCATGTACCGCAGCACCACGAGGAGACGTTACCAGACCAATAGTCTGAGGAAGAGCAGGCAAAGAACGCTTTAAGGAGGCATCCATCAAGCCTTCCTTCTTTAATTTTTCTGCAAGCTGGGCAACACGTGCACGTAGGTCACCTTCACCTGCTAACACCAAATGGGAAACATCAAAGTTCATGCGTCCCTTTGGGGCAAAAATAGTAAATTTACCCGTAACTTGAACTTTAGACCCAATGCGAATATCTACACCACTAGCTTGGAAACGATTTTTCCACATCAAACATGGAAGAGATGCGTCTTCGTCTTTGATCGTGAAATAAACCGCCTTGTATCCAGACTTGTTATTAAGTTCGCTAACTTCGCCCTCAATGCAAAATGTATGTTCTTGCAAAAGAGATTTGGTTAACCGAATAGCGGCAGAAACTGATAATGCCCGCTTCTTTTGTGAAGCGGGCGTAGTGAAATCCATGAGTTACTCCTCGCGCGAGCCAAGAAGATACAGAAGCTGAAGCACTGATACAAGAGCAGCTGCAACATAGGTAAGAGCGCAGGCACGGAGCACGCTCCATGCACCTGCTCGTTCTCCGCCAGGCAAACCTGTAGTTTCCATATACGTCATAGCGCGATGGCTGGCATTAAATTCAACAGGTAGCGTTACCAATTGGAACAATACAGCAAATGCGTAGAAAATAATTGCCAGATCAACCAAACCAGCAATGTTTAAGAAGATACCTATCAAAAGCAAGAAGATCCAAGTGTTAGAAGCAAAATTAACAACTGGAACCATAGCACCACGAATCTTGATGGGCACATACCCTTGAGCATACTGGCAAGCATGACCTACTTCGTGACAAGCAGTAGCTGTTGCAGTAATTGAAGTACCGTTGAACGATTGCGGATCAAGGGTAATGGAATTGTCTTTTGGATTGAAGAAGTTCTCCCCTGCCCTACCCATACGAACAGGAACATCGTAAATACCGTAATACTGAAGCATACCTACAGCAACCTGATAACCCGTCATACCATTAGAAATTGGCACATAGGAATACTTTTTTATCTGGCGATTTACATACGCTTGAGCACCAAAACCGATGGCGAGCGTAACAACAATTAACAAAAGATATGTCATGAAATCTCCTAGAAAACCTTTAGTAAACTTTTCTTATGTACGTTTACGTTTTTAAATAGTTTACCCAATACCTTTCTTATTACTTATTCACCTATAGCTTACTTGGTGTGGTTAAGTTTTTTACTCAGAGCGAATAATTTTCAAATTTCCGTCAACGAGCTGTAGTAAAAACTTTCCCTCAAGAAAATCGGAAAGTTCCTTACCCACAACACGATAGCGCCACCCTTTTAATAAATCACAATCTTCATCATGACCACGAGCAAGCTTCATTAATTCTGCGTGAGGCGCTAATGTTTGAGGGGCAATTTTATTTTCACGCGCACGCAAGCGAACAATAGCGTTCATCAGATCGACAGCAATATCTACATTAGCTTCACTACGCTGACTAACTTTTGTTTGCGGAAGATCTTCTTCAGGGCAGTTAAGACCTGTCTGGATAAGTTTCAAAACATGACGAGCATCTCCTGCTTTTAAAGATTCACGCAAACCACGAACCATATACAGTTCATCAAGAGAGCGCGGTTCACGGCGACACGCTTCAACAATTTGCTCGTCTGAAACAACCCACTTGCGAGGAATATTCAGTTTTTGCGCCCGCAATTCGCGCCAAGCAGCAAATTCACGCGTTGCTGCCATCTGTCGAGGAGACAACTGATTAACCCGCTTTAATTTCCTATAACGACTACGGGGATCAATTTCGTATTTACGAGGATTAGAAATTTCTGCGAAAGCGTCATCAAGCCACGACATACGACCCTTTTCGGTAAGCTGTTTTACCATGTCGTTATAGATGCGCGGCAAATATGTAACATCGTCGGCGGCATATTCAACCTGTGAAGGGCTTAAGGGCCTTCGTGACCAATCCGTAAAAGAATCCTTCTTGGGAAGAGTTACCTGGCAAAACGATTGAACCAAAGCAGCATACGAAGCTTGTTGTGATTTTCCCAACAAAGCTGCTGCTACCTGCGTATCGAAAACAGGAGTAGGCACTACTCCTGTCTCGTGATACAAGATCTCAATATCCTGCGATGATGCGTGAAAAATTTTCACGATATTTTTATTGGTGAGCACTGAAGCCATTACCGTTAAATCCTCAATAGTAAAAGGATCAATAATGGCGCTAGCGTCCTCAATAGCCACCTGAATCAAACAGAGTTTTGCGTAATAGGTCTTCTCGCGCAAGAATTCAGTATCAATAGCCATATAGGGACTTTTTTCGCATAATGCTAAAAACTCTTTTAATTGTGCGTCGTTTTCGACGAGCATTCATACACCCCTTATTTGGGATCAATCTAATCGTGCATTTATAAAGGTGCGCATAAGTTTGCGCAGATATATCGTATCTCAAGATATAGTATGTATAGCATAGTAACAAGAAGGGGTTAGCTTGAAAGTACTTGTCATACATAACTTACGTTCTGGTCTTCGTAATGGAGCAATCTATGATTTTGTCCGAATGTATGCCGAAGACGGAGATTCTTTTACCATTCGAACCTTTGGTGAAACCACACCTCTTGCTTCTTTATTGACCGACGCAGCTGATTATGACTTTGTGGTGGCAAGCGGCGGAGACGGAACTATTTCCTCGGTTGCCTATGAACTTCGTTACACTGACGTACCAATTCTGCCCTTCCCTTCCGGTACTGCTAATTTGCTTGCGATGAATCTATTCGAACCAAACGAGCCTCATGCCCTTTGCAAAGTTACGGATGAAGCACTAACCCTTAACTTTGACTTAGGCGAACTCGAAACTGCAAGCGGGGAAAAACGCGGCTTTTCTATGATGGCAGGATGCGGATACGATGAACTTATTATGCGCACTGCCACCCAGCACAAACGTCTATTGGGCGATGTGGCGTATTTTGAAGCAGCGTTCCAAAACCCAACCCCTCAAGTTTCTGAATTCACGTTAACCATTGATGGCGAAACCATCACTGCAAGCGGCATTGGTGTTGTTGTTGCTAACTTTTCTAAGATGCAATTTGAGGTCATGGTCTCGGATGAAAACCTACCCCGCGACGGCATGCTTGATGTTGTGGTACTGAAAACGGAAAACGCATTTCAGCTACTTCCTATTGTTATGGCAAAAGTCTTTGATCACTCTGGAGTACTTGCTAAAAAAGTAGGTGGTCTTGAACTATATCGTGGCAAGGAAATTCGTATCGAAGCCAATCCCAATATGCAGGTTCAATACGACGGCGAACCTACCGAACTACAAACTCCCCTTACTATTCGCTGTTTACCTCAAGCAACTCGCTTTATCGTATCTCAGGAATGCTTGAAACACTTCAGCCCCGAGGACGAACAGCTCAAATAAGATAGTTCGCTAGTTCGAAGTTTTCACCTTATACCAAAGACGAAGTGCATCTAACTTATACCCGTACGTAAAACATGTGTCCTGCACACGGCTAATTTCGTGTATTCAAGACTTCTGTTGAGCTTTTACTATTTCCGTTTTGTGTCTTCTGATTGGTTAGCTTGACCATCTGCAAGTGCTTTTGCATTTTGTGCCGCAAGTTCAGCATCAAGAATAGCCTGAGCAAGCTCAAGGGTATCCGTGCGTTGTGGATCAAAACCTTTAGCACGCATCATTTCCAAGTTCTTCTTGGCGGTCCACTCGCGGAAATTCTTGGTATAGCGCATTTGAATGAGTTCCAGAACAATTGCAAACACCATTGCAAAGTAAACCATAAGTTTTTCGCCATGCATGCCTAGTACTTCAATACCGGAGTTGATATGAACACTATCCAAAACAAGCAAGACACCGATAGTAACGATGAATACCAGCGCCAAGATTTTCATTTCGGTGTGAGCATTAATGAAGTCGGAAATACTGTCAATAAAAATAATCATGATGAAAATAGCAACCATTACTGCAATGATCATGATAATAAGATGCTCAGCTAAGCCAACAGCAGTAATAACGGAGTCAATAGAGAATACCAAGTCCATAACCATGATAGTGGCAACTGCAGCAGGAAGCGTTAAACCACGACGTGATTCGCTTGAATCGCCCTGATCTTCCTTTTCTTCTGCAAGACCCAATACATCTCGAACCTCAACGATACCCTTATAAATAAGGTAAATACCACCAAAGAGCAAGACTAAATCGCGAATCGAAAAGCCTAGTTCACGATCGCCAATATAAACACCTGGAATTGTGAAAAGTGGATCGGTCATATGAACAAGGAATGAGGCAAAGCTTAAGAAAAGAACACGCATTACCAACGCGCCCAATAAACCGAGGCGACGACCGATGTGCTGTTTTTCAGCAGGAAGACGATCAGTGGTAATAGAAATAAAAACAAGATTATCGACACCCAATACAATTTCCAAAAAGAGAAGCGTTACTAAACTAATCCACGCTTCTGGTGTAGCGAATATCGAAAGATCCATTGAAAGTATCCCTTTCTTCTTTCTAGCCTCAAACCATACAATTGGTTTAAAACTTCAGTTCACAAAAAAGACTCACGGCAAAAGAGGTATATAACCCCTTCCACCGTGAGTCTCGTCGATTAAGACACGCCAGGCTTTTTTTAGGCCATGATGTTGACGCATCACATGTTATTAAATGTCAACTACTCCCTCACCGAGTGCAAACATAATACCATGAACAAAGCTTATGCAATCTCATAAGTTTGACGATTATCAATTCCCCACATAGTTGTTGTGCGAGGCGTGATGCTGACCTGTGAGTCAGCTTGCTCGTCCAAAAGAACCACGTCCATGGTATACGTACCAAAATTCATGCCATTAAAGGTAGTACGCTGACCTACTACAATTTGGTTTTCCTTAACAGGCTCTGGGTCATTTGAAGGGTCCGCATCGGCAAGTAAAGCAACCACATCGCCTTCATACAGCAAAACCTTACACTCTTGACCAGTAAATTGACCACTCGTAGATATAACCGAAACATTAAGATAACCTGCAATTGAAGGCGCAATCAAAATAACGCAAGCAGCAATACCTACAATAATGGCAATGATCTGCTTAAGGCGCTTTTTGTGGGATTTAGGAGTCTTTTCGGCTATAGCTGGCTCATTGGGTTTATCGGCTTCGTCGGTTATCTCTGTTTTATCAACTTTTTCTACTTTATCAGGCTCATCCGCCTTTATTTCCTGTGTCTGCTCTGGAGCGTCAAGCGGAGTTTGTTCTTTATCGGACACAGCAATCCCCTTCTTTTTGTGTGCAATGGAGCATATTGTAGCAAAGAAGACCATACAAATTTCAAACTTAGCAAAATTCCCTCTTGCGCAAATTACTCAAACCGATATAATATTTTCTTGCGCGCGGACGTGGCTCAGCTGGTAGAGCATCACCTTGCCAAGGTGAGGGTCGCGGGTTCGAACCCCGTCGTCCGCTCCATTGATTAGTCAAGCCGACTGGATATTACATTCGGTCGGCTTTTTTAATCGGCGACGTGGCCAAGTGGTAAGGCAGAGGCCTGCAAAGCCTTTACCCCCGGTTCGAATCCGGGCGTCGCCTCCATGAAATACAAAAGTCGAATCCCTTTTAGGAGTTCGGCTTTTTTGTGATAAAATGTTCAGCTAAAGTAAACTTACATTCAGGATAATTTGAACAACCATAAAACGATTTTTTTAATACAAAAAATATTTTAAATTCCCTCTTGCGCAAATTACTCAAACCGATATAATACTTTCTTGCGCGCGGACGTGGCTCAGCTGGTAGAGCATCACCTTGCCAAGGTGAGGGTCGCGGGTTCGAACCCCGTCGTCCGCTCCATTGATTAGTCAAGCCGACTGGATATTACATTCGGTCGGCTTTTTTAATCGGCGACGTGGCCAAGTGGTAAGGCAGAGGCCTGCAAAGCCTTTACCCCCGGTTCGAATCCGGGCGTCGCCTCCATAAAATACAAAAGCCGAATCCCTTTTAGGAGTTCGGCTTTTTTTAATGCTCACTTTCACAAGAAGTCATAAAAAACAACGCGGGTACTTTCTTACAGAGCTCACAAATCCTTTGAGCTCGTCTGATGAGGCACTACTACTCTTTAGCGTTGACGATAATGCGCTAAGAAATCTCCCAGTTTACCCATTGCGTCCTGAAGAATTTCAATACGAGGTAAATAGACGATACGGAAATGATCGGGTTCTTTCCAGTTAAATCCACTACCTTGAATAAGCAATATTTTCTTTTCTCTAAGTAAGTCATAAGCAAATTGCTCGTCGTTAGTTATGTTGAACTTTTTAGTATCAATCTTAGGGAATGCGTAGAACGCTGCCTTAGGCTTTACGACGCTAATTCCTGGAATATCATTGAGCGCATTACATACATATTCACGCTGTTCGTAAATTCGACCTCCTGGAACAATATATTCATTTACCTTCTGATGACCGCCAAGCGCAGTTTGCACAATTGACTGAGCAGGAACATTTGAACACAGACGCATATTGGAAAGCATGTTAAGACCTAAGATATAGTCTTTAGCGATATCCTTGTTGCCCGATAGAATCATCCAACCAATTCTAAAACCTGCAATCATATGAGATTTGGAAAGTCCGCTGAAGGTAATACAGAACAAATCGGGTGCAAGAGAAGCAATCGATACATGTTCCTCCCCATCCATTACCAAACGATCGTATATTTCATCAGAAAAGATAATGAGCTGGTGTTCGCGCGCAACATCGACAATTTCCTGTAAAACTTCCCGAGGATATAACGATCCTGTTGGGTTGTTAGGATTAATAATTACGATAGCTTTAGTGCGAGGGGTAATCTTTTTCTTAATATCATCAATGTCTGGATACCATTCTGCCTGTTCGTCACACATATAATGAACAACATTGCCACCAGCCAGCGTTGCGCAGGCGGTCCATAACGGATAATCAGGCGATGGAATAAGAATTTCGTCTCCATTATCTAGAAGAGCAGACATGCAGATATTAATAAGCTCACTTACGCCATTACCGGTATAAATTCCATCCATAGTAACGTTAGGAATGTGCTTGATCTGAGCATACTGCATGATTGCTTTACGCGCACCAAACAACCCTTTTGCATCAGAATACCCCTGACAATCAACCAACTGTTGACGCATATCGTAGATAACTTCATCGGGCGTACTAAACCCAAAGGGTGCAGGATTGCCAATGTTTAACTTAAGGATGCGGGTGCCTTCAGCCTCCATACGAGCTGCTTCATCAACTACCGGACCACGAACGTCGTATAAAACATTATCTAATTTTGAAGATTTCTTAAATTCACGCATGGAAGAACCTTTCGAAGTGGAAGAAACCTTAGGCAAATCGTCTTTTTCAGAAAAAGTTTGACCTACCAAGGGAGAGTGATTGTTACTAGTGCTTTGAAGTAAGGGAGTATGGTGGTGCAAACCCTTATCAATGTCGTGGTTAGGTTCGCCCCCAGACTCCCCTCTTAACCAACGAGAATCAACACCAAGAATTCGAGCGAGCAACGCAAGTGTGTCTTTTCTAGGAATTGTTTTCCCGCTGACATATTGACTGATTTGGCTTTTTCCTAGCTTTTCACCTAAAGCATTAGCCTGAGCAATTAAATCAACCTGCTTGATATTTTGAGCAGCCATGGCTTCTTTTAACCTGCTACCAAAAATCTGAGCAGAACTATGAGATGCATTGGTCATAATCGTAACTACCTTAGTTCAAAGAAGTTCAATTTCAAACTTCAAATTGAACTCATTGTAGAGGATTCGAATGAATAGCTCTCTATTATTTTGAACTTTTCCGTTAATGGTCGTACGATTTAACAGTTTTAAAGCCATAAATCCACAAATCTAAGTAAAAAGTTCAATTTTTATCTAATTAACCAGCTTTGATTCTTCGGTTTTACGTACATACCAATTCAGCAACTTAATAAGAGGCTTTCGCAGAACGAGCCCCAATAACAAAAATGGAATTACGAATGCCAGCAAAGTAGCTAACTCTACCCAAAAGTCCATCTGATACAGGCCCATCATTGCAGCTCTAAGAGCATTAATAGCGTGCGTTAACGGGAGGAAAGGACTGATAGCCTGAACAAAATCGGGCAGCATTGGCAAAGGATAGCTTCCGCCACCAGCAGATACTTGGATGATTAGCAAGAATACCGCCAAAGCCTTGCCTAAATTAGCAAACGAAACAACCAGGGTGTAGATAATGAACGTAAATACCAAACCCGAGACCCAATAGCAAAGCATATATAACAACGGATTAGCAACCTGAACCTGCAAGAACAGCATGTTACCGAGGGCTAAAATGCTTGACTGAACAAAAGACAAGCAGGCAAAGGTAATAAACCTGCCCCAGAATACCTGATAGAGTTTTACGTATCCTAATTCATCTTGTGCACGACGAGAAACAGTAACCTTAATTGCCACTGCTAACAAAAGCGATCCAATCCAAAGGCCCAACATAGTATATAGAGGCGCCATTTGAGAACCGAAATTCGAAGCAGGATACAGCGCTGTTCGCTCAACCTGCACAGGAGCAGCAAGCGCTTGGGCAAGCTCACTTGGATCAGCACGTAATATTTGCTTAAGATCATCCCAGTTACCCGAAGAAACCGCCTTATTCATTGCCGTACTTAATTCAGCCAAGTAATCTGATGATTGCTGCAAAGTTTGAGCGCTCGATTCCAAGCGCTGTTGCGCATCGCTAAGACTATCTACTACAGAATCAGCAGAGCCTTGAATGTCTTGAGCACCAGAAGAAAGCAGTGATGCATTATCCAGCAAGCTCGAAGAGCCCTGCTGCAATTGAGATTGGAGAGATTCCAGCTGTGGCTTGATTGTTGAATTGTAATCCTGAGACAAATCAGTCACACTTGACTGCGCTTGAGAAGCTAGTTGCGCTACCTCATCGTGATTAGCTTGTGCCTCGTTGTTTTCTGTACGAATAGAATCAGCCATAGTACGTAAGTTTTGCGCAAGCTGATCTTGTGAATCAGCAGATGAGCGTAGCTGCAAAACAAACGCATCTAAACTTCCCTGAAATTCTTCAGGAACCTGACAGGCAGAAAGCGTATCTGCAAGACTTCTAAATGCCTCAGATTGTTGAGAGATAGAATCAGCTTGCTTATCTAAGGAAGTAGCCGAATCACTTGCAGCAACATCAGTTGAGTTAAAAGCATTATCTATAGAATCCGAAACTCCCGTATAACTCTGTGCGCTTTTCTCAAGGGCATCTTGCAAAGCTTGCGTTGTGGTTGACATAGTTCCCGACAAAGAATCGATTGAATCTTTACCCTCGTTTGCTGCTTGCAATACCTCTTCAGCTGATCGAGAGGTATCCCCCAAAAGCTCCGCTGAAGAAGAAACTAAGGTCTGCGAAGTAGACAAAAGCGAAGCATACGCAGAAAGCACTTCTGACGTTTGAGCCATGCGATCGCTTGCCTCTGAAATACTTTCAGAAAGTTGAGCTACCTGATTTGCACTTCCTTTATTTTCGGAATAGTCCACAAGAGAAGAAGCTACATTAAGCCCTACTTCGCTTATTTTTTCTACAAATATGGTGTTGATTTTATTAGCAACATCATCCGCGCCGCGTTCGGTAAGTTTTGGGGCAACAACATTTTTCTTTTCGTTGGTGTAATACAAAATGCTGGCATGTTCTACTTCTGGCGAATAGAACGTCATCATATCCTTACTAAAACTCTTCGGAATAACGACAGCAGCATAGTATTTACCTGACTCTGCACCTTCGATAGCATCCTCTTCAGAAGTAAATACCCACTGCATCTCTTTGTCTTCCAGAAGCGCATTTTGAACTTGATCCCCCAGATTTACCTCGAGAGGAACAAGATCGCTTTGGTATCCTTCATCAGTATTTGCTACCGCAACCTTTAAATTGTCGGTATTCCCAAATACATCCCAACAAGCCAAAACGTTATACCAGCTAAAAATTGAAGGAAGCAAAACTAGACCGAGAACAATAATGACCGTCATCACATTGCTAAATAAATGCTTTAAATCGTACAAAAACAAATGGACGATGTTTTTCATTACTTATCGCCTCCTTGAGATGAAGAAGGCGTTTGATTAGTGTCTGCTGACTGATTGTCATCTGTTAGTTGGCTAGCATCTGTTACTTCGCGTTCGTCAAACAAAGAAGGCGCTTTAGAATCAGCTTCGCTATAGAACCCACGAATTGTTTCATTGCTATACTCTGAAAGAGCAACTTCATGATCAAGCCTGTCGCGAACAAATTCCACAATAATAGAGAACAGAATTACCAGCACCAGCCATACAAGCCAAGTAGTAAGAATCATTACTTTTTCTACTGAAAGCAAAGCCATAATTACCGTTACAATAATTGGGATCACAATAGCAAGGGTAATGGCGCAGCGCTTGCCTTTTTCATAGTGCCGCTTGTATTCGTCGTAGCGATTCATAATTTCTTGACGATATTCTTTTTGGTTAATAAGCGAACGCACAAGTAACGTAGTCCTGTAACGGCGTGCAGGAAGCTCCGCTTCTTCCCCATTGATAATGTCGCTTTCCTTAATTTGATGAGCAACCATGCGATTCAGATTTACGAAATACGGTCGCAGGAATAAACCGATCACCAAAAATGCCACAAGGAATAGCAGCATAATGCCGAGATAACCCACCCACTGCAAACCATAGAATCCAGCAATGGTCTCTCGTAGCGCATTAATGCCGTAGGTAAACGGGAATAAAGGATATACCGCCTGGAAGAAATCAGGGGTCATTTCAATGGGATAAAGTCCTGTTGCGCCAGGGATCTGCACAAAAATGAGAATAATGCATAACCCCTTACCAACATGCTGAAGCAACACCGACAAGGCATACTGAATGCATAGATAAGTAAGAGAAGCCAAGATTGAAGTTATATAAAACAGAGCGATGCTTGCTACCTGTACTCCAAGAATAAGATTGCCACTACAGCATACGATCGCCTGGAGAGAAGCTAAGATTGCCAGGAAAATAAGTCTTCCAATGTAGCTTTGACGTGCGGTAAGGTTAGGCAATCCTTCTCGATCAACTTCTTGACGAAGAATAACAAGCAGCATAAATACACCAATCCAAAGCGTAAGATTCATAAAGAGTGGTGCCATAGCTGCGCCATATGAATTAACAGAATACAAAGATACCGTTTCTATTTTTGCAGGCGAAAACATAAATTCAGATACTTTAGCAGGATCAATTCCATCTTCACCAAAAAGCTGCTCTAAAATACCAGAGCTTTGCAGAGCTGCCACATCAGTCGATAAAGTATCCAAATCCGAAGAAAAGCCACCCAAAAGTTGTGAGGTATCAGACAGTGTTGAAGAAGTTTCTGATAAAACACTAGTTAATTGGTCAATTTCTGCCATACCTTTATCAATTAACCCATTTTGTTTATCAAGTGCACGCGCCAAATCATTCGTCGTATTCGCAAGCGAAGTAGTAGTGCTGTTGAGCGCAGGGAATGTTTCGTTTGAAAGTACTTCACGATATTCACTGCCAGCATCAAGGGTTGTCTGCAACGCGCCAGATAGCCCTTCAGAAGCAGTTGCAATATCGCTAGAAGCTGCATTTATACTCTCATAGCTTGTCTGAGCACCATCAATAGCGCTTGAAAGCGAGTCGTTTTGGGTTTGCAAGGTCGCAATTACTTGGTTCAAAGCGTCTTTTTCTTCGCCATCAGGAAGAGACTGAGCTATAGAGTTAAGCGATTCAATAAGAGTCTCATTTAAAGAAATAAGTGCTTTTCCCTGCTCAACGGTGCTCGTCAAGGTACCTTCAGCACCTGAAACAGCACCAGAAATCGCCCCTACTGAATTATTTGCCTGAGTAATTGATTGAGAAGCCAAAACTGAAGACTCATCCAAAACGGACATAAAAGACACCATAAAAGGTCCTAGCGCATTTTGGGTGGACGTAAGCAATTCAGATGAGGTTTCCAATTCGCTTTGTAACGATGAGGAAGCATCTTTTGCTTGTTGCAATAACCCTTTTGCATCCTGGGCTTTTTTCGATGCTGCAGATGCGCTGTCTTGCAGAGCGGTTATACTTTCCTGTGCCCCATCAAGAGATGAACTCACTTGATCTAACTGTTTAACAACGCCACTTTGAGCTTGGTCTAAATCACCTTCGATAGTTTTAAGTTTTTCGTCAAACGAACTTGCAAGAGTTTCGCTTACCACAGAAACAAACGTGTCGTTAATTGTTTGATCAAGAGAAGTTGCTCCGCTATCAGTAACCTTAGTGGATACACCACCCGACTTTTCATTAACATAATATTGCAACGTCGGCTGATGGAAGTCACCTGTCAACAACGTGAGAGTGTTTGAAGAAAAATCGCTCGGAATAATAAAAGCAGCGTAGGCCGCACCCGAACGAACTTTTTCAAGAGCGGTATCGCGATCAGTAAATTCCCAACCTAATTGGGTATTATGCGAAAGCTCTTCTACCACCTGATCACCCATATTGAGTGATCCTGTCATATCCGAATACGAGCCCTGATCTTCATTGACTACACATACCCGCATGTTGCCAGTGTTGCTATAAGGATCCCAAAACCCCGCAACATTAAACCAGGTATACAAGGAAGGAAGAACTATTAAAACGAATACGACCACAAGCGCAGCAGGCGCCATTAATAGACGCTTAAAATCACGCTTTAACAGCGCAAAAACATTGCTCATTGCGTATTCCTCCTTCCCGTACTAACCATAACACCACACCTTATCCAGACAACAAAGATCTGTCAAAGTAAATACCCACATGTTGCGTAACTGTAAAGAATAGTAACGGAATACTCGTCCCCTTTCACAGGCTCGCCAGAAAAAGGTATGATATTAAACCCCTTATTTGAAAGGATAAACATGACTGAAGATACCAATCAGATCGAAAAGTCTGCAGCCGAAGATCCAGTTTTCGCGGCTGAACAGGCACACCTTTCTAAAACCTATACTAAACTTCTTTCCATGCAAGACGCTCTTGTTGCTCGTATGAAAAATACCGCTGATGCTGCCGAAAATTACAAACGCTCCATGGCAGATGAAGCAACTTCCAACTTTGCCAGCGAAGGCGAAGCGCAAGAGACCTACATTGAGTATGCCAACTTAAACAGTGTCATTGACGCTCTTAATCAATCTCAGCAAGTAGATGCTGAAAAGCTGTCAAACATTGAACTTTTAAAACCTCAGCCTTACTTTGCAAAAGTCGCTCTTCAATTCAAACCAGGAGCCGAAGCAAAGGAAATTTATATAGGTAATGCGGGAATCTCCGACGAATCCTATCACCGTCTCATTGTTGACTGGCGATCCCCCGTTGCAGAGGTGTACTACAACCAAGCTAATGGCAAAACATCCTATCAAGCTAATGGACGTACTATCAACTGCGATCTAAAATTACGCCGCCAGTTTGACATTACCGAAGATACCCTTAATGCCTACTTCGACACCACGGTAGCTATTCAAGATGAGCTTTTGTTGCGTTCCTTGTCGCAACAGCGCACCTCTCAAATGAGTGCAATCACCGCTACTATCCAAAAAGAACAAAATGAAGTTATCAGGCACGATGATGTTCCTGCTTTGCTTGTTAATGGCATTGCAGGCAGTGGTAAAACATCGGTGCTACTTCAACGCATTGCTTATTTGTTCTACCAAAAGCGAGAAAGCTTAAATCCTGAACAGGTTTACCTCATTACTCCTAATCCAGTATTTAGAACCTATATTGACAATGTTTTGCCCGATATGGGAGAAAAGAATCCGCCTATTCTTACCTGGGATGAATTTGCAAGCTCCGTTGTTCCTGAAGGCCGCGTATTTGATCGCTTCCATACGTCTTTAGAAGTGCTTCAGTGTATCGACGAAGCTATTCCAAATTTGAAATTCACAGAAAAAGATTTTCGTGACATTAAAATGCAAGGTGTGACGCTCATCTCTGCTAATCAAATCAACAAAATTGCTTCGCAATATAAAAATGTTCCTGCAGGACCACGCCTTATCACACTTGTTCGTGAAGAACTTGAAGATCGATTCGAAAGTCGCTTAGGTCAAATGTCCAGCGTTGAAAAATTCCAAGACGAAGTAAGCGCTCTAAGCTACAATCAGCAACTTGCTCTCTTCGGTGAACCAGCAATTATGGATACCGAAGAGCAAGCGAAGAAATACACGCTTATCTATTTGAATTTTCGCTTCGGCGATGCACGTACCTCAATTCAACTCAACCACTGGGTACGTGTAGACAGAATTGCTAAACGATTACTTGGAATAGAGGACTTGTCCTTCCTTGAATGGTTCTACCTCAAAATTGCTTGTACAGGTCTGGTAAATGACGAAGCTCGCTTTGTCATGATTGACGAAGTACAAGACTACTCTCCTGCTCAACTTGCGGTAATGGCACGCTATTACCATCGCGCTCATTTCTTGTTGTTAGGAGACGAAAACCAAGCCATTGGTGATTCAGCTTCAACGTTTAGCGAAGTTAGAGAAGTCTTTATGAAATACCGCGGAAGCATTGAAGAATGCTTCCTTATGACCAGCTATCGCTCTACTCCTGCAATTACCAAACTGTTTGCTCAATTAGCTCAAAATAATACCGATATGCAAATTTCTTCGGTTCAGCGAGATGACAAAGAACCCGAAATAATCGTTTGTTCAACCGAAGAGGAAATCAAAACAGAACTTAGCCGTATTATTCCTGAAGTTCACGGAGAATCAGGACTGAGTGCGGTAGTTGTTAATAGCGAACATGAATTAACTGAAATGTGGGACATTCTTAAAACAATCGTTCCTGCAGATCAACTTCATTTTATTGCCGAAGGAAGCACCCTGCCTGATCACGGAATCGTGCTTATTGATCTTCAATTAGCAAAGGGTCTTGAGTTTGACAACGTTATTATTCCCGACGCAAACCAAGATGTTTACCCAGATACCGATTTAGCCCGTCGTCAGTTGTATACAGCAATATCACGAGCGACTAATACTGTTTCTCTTCTGGCAAAAGGAAAACTCACTTCACTTATAAAACAGTAAGCGCTTCTAACGTTATCGGTTGCGTTTCAAACCCTACAGTTGCGAGAAGTTCACTTCTTCGATGAAAATAAAATGGCGCTGCTTTCTTTAAAACGGCGCCATTTTTGTTTGTTTTTATCCTCAGTGCACTAAATACGTTTCGTTAAAAGAAATTAATAAAGGCGAGCCCCATAGTAGTAGCAAGAACATGAGCAATAGACAGCGCCCATACAATCCACGCCACTATACGTACAATTAGAGCCACATTTAAATTCTTGCTCGGAATCATAAACATGGCTATTAAACCACCAAGTGCACCGCCTAAATGACCACTAATAGAGATGCTGGGCGAAAGAAACGTGTAGAGAATGTTAATAGCGATTACGCTTAACATGCCCTTGCTGTACGAAATTAAAAACTTGCGATTATATTTTGACAAGAAACCCAACAAAGCAGCTGCAACAAAAAGTCCGAAAATACTAGTAGACGCACCAGCACTTACGTAATAGCTTCCTGTCATCATATCAACCATATAGCACAACGCATTGCCGCTTATTCCCGCAATGAAATACAGCAGCAGATAATTCCAGCGACCCAACACGCGTTCCAATAAAACACCACAGCTATAAAGCGCCGCCATATTAAAAAGCAGATGCATTAAGTCAACATGCAAAAACATAGGCGCTATAAAGCGATACCAATCAGTAAAGGAGGTAACCGCAGGCGCGTACATGGCTCCCATATCAAAAAGAACCATAGAAGAAATAGAGGTACTCAAACCAGATCGTAGAACTTCAATACCATACACCACGATACAAATAGCCATAAGAGCAAACGTCACAAGGCATGAACCATATTTTTCCATGAACGATGGCTGGCTTTTCTTCATAAGGCGTTTAAGCTGCTCATCATCTATAATTTGGCGATTTGCTCCTGAATCTTGTGGAGGCATTTGTTGAAATTGATCAGTCACGAAATACCCTTCTTATATATCGAATACCATAATGCGTTGTTCGTTAAAGATACATTCGCTAGGATACCATTATAAAGAAGGAGTTTTCATGGCATCGTATCTCACCATAGAAGGTCGCGTACAAGCGGAAATCGAAGAAAAGAAGAGCCGTTTTATAGCGCAGCTTTGCCATGTTGAATCCGAAGAAGAAGCACTGGCTTTCCTGGAAGAGATTAAAGCTACCCATCGTATGGCCCGTCACAATGTATATGCCTATATCTTACGTGGCAGCGGAGCTACCCCTCGAATTCGCTATTCAGATGATGGAGAACCACAAAAAACAGCAGGGCTTCCAACCTTACAGGTGTTACAACACGCCGAGCTAACCGATGTGATAGCAGTTGTTACTCGCTATTTTGGTGGCACCTTACTAGGAACAGGCGGTTTAGTACGCGCCTACACACAAGCAACTCAAGCAGCAATCGAAGCTGCAACAAAAGTAACCATTTCTTCATGCGTAGACATCACTATAACTATTCCCTATGCACTCTATGATCAGCTCAATCACACAATAGGCCACTATGAAGCCAAAATTATGCATACCAACTACACCGACACCGTCACGTTGGTTGTTCGCATGCTTGAAGGAACCGAAAAAGATCTTTTAAAAGCGCTGACTGAACTTTGTCATGGCAATGAAAAAGTAAGCACGAGCGATCCTTTTGATGCCGCGTTCTGAAAACAAAAGTACCACTAAGCCACCATTAGCGATTGTCGACCTTTTCTGGATACATATCATGATGCACCAAGCGATCCCAAGCAACCTGCTCCCATTTCGTTCCTGGGCGACCATAATTACAGTAAGGATCAATTGAGATTCCGCCGCGAGGAGTAAACTTTCCCCAAACCTCAATATAGCGTGGGTCCATCAACTCAATCAGGTCTTTCATAATGATGTTCATGCAGTCCTCATGAAAATCGCCATGGTTTCTAAAGCTAAACAGATACAACTTCAGGCTCTTAGATTCCACCATGCGAACATCGGGCACATAGGAAATATAAATTGTTGCAAAGTCTGGCTGACCAGTAATAGGACAAAGACTCGTAAATTCAGGACAATTAAACTTTACAAAGTAGTCGTTTTCCTGGTGTTTATTCTCAAACGTCTCTAAAACCTCAGGCGCATAATCATCAGGATAAGAATTCGTCTGAGAACCAAGCAAGGTAAGATCGGATATCTGTTCTGGACTGCGAGATGTATTATGCATAACCGTCTCTTTCTATAACCACTTATTTCAACAAAGGATCAATCGAACCATTGAGTTCAAAAGCGCGTTTGCGATCTATGCAGGTAGCACAAACGCCGCATGGTTTATCTCCGCCTTCATAACAAGACCACGTAAGTTCATAGGGAACATTCAATTCAAGACCTTTTTTGACAATGTCTGCTTTAGACCATTCAACAAAAGGTGCTTCCATATGTAGCTCTCCCCCCGTGCCTTCCCTGATGGCATTATTCATAGCAGCAACAAATTCTCGAGAACAATCAGGATAGGCATTGCCCGCCCAATCATCATGGTGTGCGCCATAGTATAAAACTGAGCACTCAAGCGACAGTGCCATTGATGCCGCCGAAGACAAGAAAAGGCCGTTACGGAAAGGGACATAGGTAGACACAAGCTTAGTGTCGGCTTGTTCTAATTGCTCAGCGTAGCTTTCCCTCGGAATGTCTTTTTCAGAATGAGCGAGCAGTGAACAGGAACTATCGGCAAAAATCGCTGCTAAATCCAAAAAACGCTGCTCAACATGGTAATAACGCGCAACATCACGAGCTGCTTTCAATTCTTTTTCGTGACGCTGACCATAGGAAATGCTCAACGCAACAACGTTTTCACTACCATATCTATCTACCGCCATCGCTAAAAGCGTTGTTGAATCAACGCCACCGGAACACAAAACTAAAGCACGCAAGCGCTATACTCCTTTATCTACATTAGGCCAAATAACTTTATGAAGTTGAAGTTGCAGCCGCACTTCTGATAGTTGTTTTTCTTCCATAAACACAACAATATCAGCTGGTTCAATACAACTAAATACTGGACTAAACAACACTTCACACGTCGAGCACAATGAATAGGCTTTAATACGATCGTATGCAGCTTCCATATCTTCTTTTGAAGCTACCACAAACTTAACTGCATCTTCGGATTCTAAAAGATTATAATTGCTTTCAAGCATCTCAGAAAACATACCACTAGAAGGAAGCTTACAATCAACAGTGAAAGCAATAGTAGTAGGCACCGAAACGATATTTTTTAAAGAGCAACGCAATTCATGAAGTGCCGCTAGATCCACAGAACCATTAGTTTCTATCTCTATGACGCGCTTATTATCGTTACCCCACGTATCGCTTAACGCTAAAGCTTCAATTAAAGCACTCAGACCTGGCTGAAGGGCAGGCTCTCCGCCGGTTAAGGTTACGCACGAGACACACGTACCTGATACCCACGTTACCAACTGCTGCACGGATAAATTCTCATGAACACATGATTCATCATTTGCCCATGCCGTATCACACCACGAACAAGCCAGATTGCAACCCGTCATTCGGATGAAGGCAGCAAGCCTACCCGCCCTAAGACCTTCGCCATTAACAGAAACAAAGCGCTCAGCAACGGGAAACATAATTTCTTGATTCATCTGATGCGATCTCCACTACTCGCCACAATAAATTGCACAGTTATTAGGCGTTTCATACACTTCGATTTCCGATACCGGCAGACCTTTTTCTGCTAAACGATCATAAAAATAATGAGCAAGATTTTCTGCCGTTGTTCTGAAAGGCAAAATGGTTAAGGTGAAGCCTTCATTTTCCAAACAAGACAATGTTTGTGCCTGAAGAGATCCTTCTTCAATAATAAAGGAATGATCAAATTCTTCTGTTAAAGCGCGAACTTCTTTTTTAAATTCACCAAAATCAAGAACCATATCTTTATGCGTACCTTCTTTGCACAATTCTGCTTGCGCAATATAAGCAACCACACGCCAACGATGGCCATGTAAGTTTTCGCATTTACCGTGATAGTCAGTCAGAAAATGTGCAGCATCGAAACTGCTTTCGGTTTTTAGCTTGTACATAATTTCCTTTACAGATCAATTATTTGATTGTTGGTTACTGCAACATTTACCGTTGCTTTAACCGCCAATTCTCCATCAGGACGACGGACTTCAACTTCAGATATTACCGTGCGTCTACCTGATTTCAACACCGTTCCAATGACATCAATATATTCATCATCAACACGCACGGGACGTAAGTAATTCGCATTAACCGACATCGTTGCATTTTCTCGTCCAAGAGTATCAACGGCTCCCGTGCCTGCTATATCAACAAGAGCAAGAAGAAAACCGCCATGAATAGTGCCGATATTATTTCCACAGTCAGGTCCAGGATATGCACGAAGAACAAAACGACCTTCTTCGGCTTCATGTAATTCACAGCGATCAAATCCGCGAATATCCACCACGTCTTCTTCGCAATATGCCAAAATTTTTGGGTGAAGCATACCGCCCTCCTTTCCTCTTTTGATTCATAATATCGTATAGCATAGTCCCTAAGCAGAAAGGTTTACATGAGAGCACTTATTCAACGCGTAAGCTCTGCTTCTGTTTCTGCAGAACATAACACTACCCAACACATCAATAAGGGCTACGTTATTTTTCTTGGCGTAGGTCCCGAGGACAATGAAAAAACCGCCAACTCGTTATGGTCAAAAATATCTAAACTCCGCATATTTGAAGATGATCAAGGCAAAACTAATCTATCAATTCATGATGTTGAGGGAAGCATTCTTCTTGTTTCTCAGTTTACGCTGTACGCGGATTGTCGTAAGGGGAACAGGCCATCGTTTACTAAAGCAGCAAAACCAGAACAGGCAGAAACACTGTATACCTATTTTGGGAATCTAATACAGCAAGACAATATTGACCTTAAAACGGGATGGTTTGGTGCCATGATGGAAGTCTCACTGGTAAATAATGGTCCTTTTACCATCTGGCTTGATACCGACAACTAGATATTCATGATACAAACTACTAACAATCCTTCGCCTACGCTGCCCAAAGCGGTGTCAAAATCATCTAAGCAGGCACTTTGGTGCACTCGTATAGTGTTTGGACTTGTATTCATCATCAATGTTCAGTGCGCTTTGCAGTTTGTCTTCACACCCGATACATATGTAGGCGTCTACGAACTTGAAGGCATAGCAGGAACCATTGCCCTACAAGGCATGGGTATTGCCTTTCTTATGTGGAATGTCACCTATCCATTTTTTATTGCTCATCCCATCAAATGGCGCATAGTAGGCATTATTATTCTTTTCCAACAAGCAATAGGACTTGTTGGGGAATCACTACTCTTAGCATGCTTGCCAAATGGACACGAAATTCTTGCAAGTAGCATTCAGCGTTTTATCTTTTTCGATGGAATAGGACTACTTGTAATGGCTGCAGCATATTTTATTCTCATTAAAAAAGCTCTAAGGTAGCTGAATCGCCAACAAGTAATCCAGATTTACCTTTAGAGCTTTAATGTCGTAATACTAATTATCCAGCGCAACCATTACTTGGTTTTCTTATGATAGGCAACCCAATACGCCATACCTACAAACAGTGCTCCACCTACAATATTGCCTGGTACCGTTGCACTCCAATTCCAAAGAGCACCACCCCAGGTAAGTACTGAAGGGTCAATACCAGCAGGCACGATACCTACCGAAGTGAGCAATATACCCATGGGTAAAAAGAACATATTCGCAACGCAGTGTTCAAAACCACAAGCAACAAACGCTGCAATAGGAAGCAAAATGCCAAGCATCTTATCAGCAACCGTCTTACCTGCATAAGCAATCCAGACTGCCAAGCAAACTAAGAAGTTACACATGATTCCCTTAGCAAAGAGAGTAATCCAATCAGGGGTCATCTTGCCTGACGCAACACTAACCATAGTGGATCCAACAATGCCGCCATTCATCGTGTGCATGCCACTTAAATAGACCAGGCCAACAATAATAAGTGCCCCCACAAAATTGCCCACAAAAACAACGATCCAGTTTTTAATAACGGCACCCCAAGAAATCTTTTTACTTGCCGCCGTCATAACGATCATAGTGTTGCCCGTAAACAGTTCAGCACCGCAAACAACAACAAGCAAAAGACCCAATGAAAACAGTGCGCCACCTAATACACGTTGTACCGCAAAAGGCAAATCGGGATCTCCTGAAACAAGAAGAAAAAACATCGCACCCATAGCGATGAATGCGCCAGCCATCATAGAGAGAACAAAAGACTGGGTAAAACTCATAGACGTTTTGGTAATACCTAAACCTTCTGCCTTCGCTTCAATTTCTGCTGGAGACAACGAATCACTTTTTGGTAATTTCAGCAAAACATCTTTGAGTTCATCTAATGACATACCATCACCTGTCCTTTTGGTATTGCGTAGGTAATCGCATACCGACAACTAGAAATGTCTACGTCCCTCTGCTCCCACGACGAAACCATAGCACAGATACGTTTTAGGACTCAGCAAAGGAGTGTCAATGGCTATGGAAACATATGTCGTTGGCGCAACAACGCTTTAATTTCTATACGCATCAATTTCTATACATTTATTGAACATGTTAGAAGAGAGGTGTATTTGTCTCACAAAAATAGTTAGACTATCTAATAATTTGTCAATCGAAATATAATCTAGGTTAGGAGAACCATTGCTCGAAGTTCGCACTTCGGGGCGAGGTCAGGTAAATAGACACACCCATCCCAAACGATCTTTATGGAAACGAATATATGTTTCGCTTCTTCTTTTTATTTTGCCTTTGTTGTTAAAGGTTTTCCGTCTTTCAAAAAAAGTTCGCTCCGAAGGAGTCTACTTAGGCGAAGGATTTGTTTTACGACTTACTATTTCAGGATTTTCCCAAAGCAAATCATTACGCTTTTCCCACAATTCTTGGCATGGTTGCTCTACCAACGAAAAACCAACCCTAACCATCACTTTTCGCGATTTAGATTATGCATACGATATTTTCTCTGGCGAAATAACGCTCAAAGAAGGACTATCCGCTCGACTATTCACCACTCATGGTCCTAACGACAAGGGTGTATCCGTTACCTATCTATTCACCGTAATTCTAAAAACGTTTTTCTTTTGGCGTAGTGCCTATCGGAGGTATTAAATGAACGCATTTGAATTCCACTGTCCTACAAAAATCATCTGCGGCAAAAACGCTCTACATAAATTGCCGGTAAAAATGGCAGATCGCAATGTCACAAAACCTCTTATTGTTACCGACGAAAACCTGGTAAAACTTGGAATTGCAGAGCATGTATTTGCTCCCTTGAAAGAAGCAGAAATTCCTTATGTGGTCTACGACCAGGTTCCCCCCGATTCATCTTTGACAGTTGTAAACGAAGTTGCAGAACTTTATCGCTCGCAAGGTTGCGATGGATGGATTGCTTTAGGTGGCGGATCCGCAATTGATACCGCCAAGGGAGCAGCAGCTTCAGTATCAGTAGGCGAAAAGGATTTCACCGAACTTCAAGGATCAGAAATCCTACAAGACGATTTAGATACTTTGATCGCCATTCCTACAACTGCAGGTACCGGTTCTGAAGTAACCCTTGTAGCCGTTGTGGCAGACACACAGGCTCATGCTAAGCTGAGTTACACCTCTTATCGTTTAGTGCCACATTTGGCATTTCTTGACCCTCAGTTAACCGCTTCACTGCCTCCAAAGCTTACTGCTACAACAGGCATAGACGCACTCACTCATGCTATTGAAGCCTATACCTCAATTCAAAAAAATCCCATTAGCGATGCCTTAGCAGTACAGGCAATCCGTCTTATTACTGAAAACTTAGCTCACTCGTGCGCTGAACCAAATGACCTCGACGCACGAACCAACCTTGCCCTTGGTAGCCTTTTGGCAGGCGCTTCCTTCTCTAACGCAATGGTTGGTATCGTTCACGCTATAGGACATTCGCTTGGCGGTTTATGCCATATTCCTCATGGCCAAGCGATGATGCTTCTTCTACCCCATTGTGTGCATTTCAACCGTTCTCATGGTTACCACAAGGGATTGTATGGCGAATTACTTTCTGCTCTTCGTCCCGACTTAGACACGGCACGACTTTCCGCAGAAGAAAAAGATGCTCTTTTCGAAACCGAGTTGTTCACCATGAATGATTTCTATCATCGTGAATATCAAGTACCAACAAAATTAAGCGAACTGCGCGTTACTAAAGAACAACTTCCTGCCGTTGCAAAACAGGCACGCTATGACGGTGCTGCTTTGTACAACAAGCATGAAATCACCGAAGAAGTTGCATTAGAGATTTTGGAGGCTGCACTATAATGGCATCTCAAACTACCAACGAATCAACGCAAGAAAATAGCTTGTATACCTGTGCAGCAGATGTTCAGGCAGCAGTAGATTCAATGCATGAATGGTTCGAAACAGGAAAAACTCTTCCCTTACATTTCCGTCGTAGCGTGTTGCATAGTTTACGTGCTTACTTAAAAAAGCACGAAGAGGAAGTTCTCGAAGCTCTTCACAGCGATCTTGGAAAAGCTCCTTTTGAAGGCTATGCTACCGAGCTTGGCATCGTCTATGACGAAATTAAAATATGCTCTAGCAAGTTATATGCTTGGGCAAAACCAAAACGCGTAGCTACCCCCTTGGCACATTTTCCTTCTTCGTCCAAGGTGTACCCTTCTCCTTTTGGCGTTGTTGCAGTTCTTTCACCTTGGAACTATCCTCTACAGCTAGCCCTTGTTCCAGTTATTGATGCCATTACTGCAGGTAATTGTGTTGTTTTAAAACCTTCCCACACCTCCCCTGCTACCAGCGCCTTCCTGCAAAAACTTTGTGATGAAGTATTCGATAAGAATTTAGTGCGATGCCTACCAGGTGGCGGCGGCATGAATGATTGGATCTTGGAAACTACATTCGACAAAATCTTTTTCACGGGTAGTCCGCGCGTTGGTCGTCAGATCATGCATGCGGCTGCAGATAATCTTACTGATGTAACGTTAGAACTTGGCGGGAAAAGCCCCTGCATTATTGCCGAAGATGCCAACATCAAACGAGCTGCACAGCGTATTGCGTGGGGTAAATGCATCAATTCTGGTCAAACCTGTGTTGCACCAGATTATTTCTTAATTCATGAAAACGTCGTGGACGAATTCGTACTTGAATTAGATAAGTGGCTTCATAAATACTATGGTCAAAATATCTTGGAGTGTGAAGAATATCCGCACATGATTAATGAACATCATTTCGATCGTGTCTGTGGCCTTATCGATAACCACAACGAAAATGCCACTATTGCCCTAGGTGGCGGTCGTGATCGAGAAACACTCCGTATTGAACCAACCCTGATGCGTGGCGTCACTCTAGAAGACCCCGTAATGGGAGAAGAAATATTCGGTCCTGTGCTGCCTGTAATGACGTGGAAGACCTTTGATGAGGCACTAGCTATAATACGCAGCTTCCCTGCACCTCTAGCCTGCTACGTCTTCTCTAACAGTAAGGTTTTCCAAGAACAGGTTATTAATTCGGTTCCCTTTGGTGGCGCCACAATAAATGATGTTGTTATCCACCTAGCTAACAATCATATGGGTTTTGGAGGCTTTGGAGAATCAGGTATGGGCGCTTACCACGGCAAAGTTGGGTTTGATTGCTTTACGCATTACAAATCTACGTTGAAGAAATCAAACCTTATCGAAATGCCTGTCCGTAACCCCCCATTCAGCAACATGAAAATGAACATCGTGAAATTACTTATGCGCTAAACAATGAATAGCATAGACACCACAAAACTTTTTTGAACAAAAGAGTAGCAAAAAAGACAAAGCGTATATAGGAATTGTAAAAAGGGTCAAGCAGTAAACTCGGCCCTTTTTAAATCTCTAATTACCTGAAACCGATTTCACTGATACAGCAATCGGCGTGACGTGATCCTTCATATACCGAATCAATGCGTAGGGTAATTTGATTTGGATAAACAGGTTCAGCAAACGTAACTACCTGTAAGGCGCTATATTCATCAACCAAAGAAGTTGTTCCAATGGGTACACCATCAGCAAAAATAGTAATTTGGTGAGGGCGAGCATTGACATAATACAAATCTTTGCTCTTACAATACCCATTAAAGATAGCCATTTCGGTTAGAGGCTCATGGAAGGTCAAATTAACAAACGTTATTTCAGAACCTGCGCCACTGCCCGGATCCCCTTCTACCCAGGCAGTGGAATTATTGCCGTCAGATACATTTGAAGCATAGTATGTCCCGTAGCTTGAAGTTTCTAATGTTGAAGAAGCAGAAATATCAGTAAAAGGAACAACCAGTCCAGGGTACGATCCCGTAACATTCGAGCTCAAATAAGGTATGGTGCCTTCATCAGAAGAAGCCGCAGCTGAACCTGTTGTCTCCTCAGGAGCAACCGCAGTTGATTCATTCTCGGAAGCATTTTCTTGAGTTGAATCCTCCTCAGCAGCATCAGATTCCTTTACAGACTGCTCTCCTTGAATTTGCACAGCACCAGTAGCTTGAGCATCTTCGTTTGATTGACCACCAAATACAAATACTACAAACAAAATAGCTATAACTACAAGGGCAATTACACCTGCTGCAATACCAATAATGAGCTTCTTTTTGGAGTCTTGAGACGGAGTAGGTTCTTCACAAGGCGCACCACAGGAAGTACAAAACTTGCTGGAATCCTCCAACTGCGCTCCGCACCGTGTACAAAACTTCATACCTACTCCTTTACCATTACCACATTAAGGAAAGCTGACGTACTAATATTATTTAAAACTTCCTACGTAGCCCATCGCATCTGACATTTCCTGAAGCCTTTCTATAGGGAAAGGAGGTTCACACAAAGGTTTCATGGCTATAGACATAAGCTTCATAGGATTATCATCGGCAGCACATCTATTTGAAACTATTTTCCCGCAACGTCTACAGCGATGCAGAATTGCCCATTCACCATTTTTACGAACCCAAACAGCGATAGGGTCCATATAACCCCCGCAATCACTTTCGCGATCCCCTGGTTCATTATCCACATGTAAACTCGATAAACAATTTGGACAATGATTGCGATGTTCTGTTCCAGCGAATTCTGGTACAACTAATCTGCCACAAACTTTACACTCAAATACCTCTTCACACGGGTTATTTTTGTAATAACCTGTTTTAAATTTTTTCCTTTTATTTTCTCGATTCATCTGAATCTACCTCTCAAAAATGACATCCAAATATCGAAATAGACTTTCAAGAAATCCTTAAAAGCACTGTATTTCTCTGAATTAAAACAATCATTCTTTTGGGAGGTGGAATAAATAAATATGCAGACCAACCTCCCGGCTAGCCCACAAGAACACATTCACCACTTACCATGGCTTTGTACTTCTCCTTTCTATATCGGAAAGGACAGCAGTCCTTTGCCTTGACAATAAAAAAGGTAGCCATCTTTCGATAGCTACCTGGACGTTTAACTGGTGTCAGAGGCGGGATTTGAACCCGCACGCCCGTATAGTTAGGCACTAGCACCTCAAGCTAGCGTGTCTGCCGTTCCACCACTCTGACATAAAACTTAAGCTATTGGCTTAAGGGCTGCTCACTTGCAGCGAGGAATATATTACCAGAACGAAACAAAGTTGCAAGAACTTTTTTTAAGCAATTTATCCAATCGTTCCCTGAGGATAAACAATCATCAATACAACGAGAGAAATCAAAAATACCGCAGCCAAAATAATGGTAATACGGTCAAGATTCTTCTCTACCGTACCAGAACCAGTCTGATTGTTATAAACCTGGGCAGCAATCATGTCACTCAAACCAGTACCCTTACCGGAATGGAGCAAAACGAAAATAACAAGACCGATGCCAGAAATAACCAAAAGCACGGTAAATATAATTGCGATAATACTCAATGTAATTCCCATCTATATAGACGTTTATTAGTAAGCTTACACAAAACATAGATTATAGAAACTTCCCTAAAATACCGCAAGGTATTTCTGGCTTCAAATTAATGCAACCTACCCATTCTTCATAAATAAGCCCCGCATAAAGCGGGGCTCAAATGCATAGCTAGACATAAAACATCTAACAAACTTGAACGCTACTAATTGCTCGCCTCGTGTGCACTCTCAATAAGCTGACGGAATGAGTCTGCCTGCAAGGACGCTCCACCAATAAGACCGCCATCAATGTCAGGCTGTGCGAGCAATGATTCAACATTGCCTACATTCATAGAGCCACCATAAAGTACGCGACAAGACTCTGCTACACCTTCGCCAAACATGTCCTTAATCGTAGCGCGAATAGCACCACAAACTTCTTCTGCCTGTTCTGGCGTTGCCGTACGTCCCGTGCCAATAGCCCAAATTGGCTCATATGCAACAACCACATTCTTCATATCAGATTCATCAAGACCCGCGAGAGCTGCGCGAACCTGCGCAACAATAAAGGCACTATAGTCGCCCGAATCACGCATCGAAAGAGATTCGCCAACACACACAATGGGTGCAATTCCTGCTTCAATTAAAGCCTTAACTTTCTGGTTAACCGTCGTGTCAGTTTCATTGAACATTTCACGACGCTCAGAATGACCAACGATGCAATATTCACAACCAGCTTCTTTAATCATGGGGATAGAAATTTCGCCCGTAAAAGCACCAGATTCTTCCCAATGAACATTTTGAGCGCCAATCGCAATATTTGTCTTATCAAAGTCGATAACGGTGTACACCGACTTAATGTCGATCGCAGGAGGACAGACTACAATATCTACGTTATCCCACTTACGATTGTATTGATTGCAGAGTTGCTGAGTTAAAACGATAGCCTCAGATATCGTTTTATTCATTTTCCAATTACCTGCCATTAAATACTTGCGCATACATTCCCCCTACCAATACACACAGTACTGCTTGCTACGAAAGCAAAACTTCGTTTTATTTAAGCGCTTCAACACCTGGCAAAGCTTCCCCTTGTACCAATTCCATGGAAGCACCGCCACCAGTTGAAATAAAGGTCATTTGATCAGCTAAATCAAATTTATTTACTGCGGCAACACTATCGCCGCCACCAATAATGGTATCAGCATCTTTGTTTGCAGCAACTGCCAAAGCTACACCCTTGGTACCTGCTTCAAACGATGACATTTCAAATACACCCATAGGGCCATTCCAAAATACCGTTTTAGCGCTAGCAATTGCGTCAGCATATGCCTTAGTGGTTTCAGGACCAATGTCTAAGCCCATCATATTTTGCGGGATAGCATCTACTCCGCAGGTAACCGTATTGGCATCATTTGCAAAAGCATCAGCACAAACAACATCGCTTGGAAGCAAAATAGAAACACCTTTATTCTTTGCTTTTTCAAGCATCGCAGAAGCACGCTCTACCCAATCCTGCTCCATCAGAGAAGTTCCTACGCTATATCCCTGAGCAACCAAGAAGGTAAAGCACATGCCACCACCAATAATAAGGGTGTCACACTTATCAATGAGTGCATCAATAACCGCAACCTTATCGGAAACCTTTGAGCCACCAAGAATAGCTACAAAAGGATGATTTGGGTTATCCAACATAGAAGTTAAGGTGGTTACTTCTTTTTCCATAAGCATGCCAGCATAAGCAGGCAAGTACGCTGCAACACCAGCGGTTGAAGCATGAGCACGATGTGCTGCGCCAAAAGCATCATTGACATACACATCAGCTAACGATGCTAGTGCTTCAGCGAACTCTGGATCGTTTTTCTTTTCACGCTTATCAAAGCGTACGTTTTCCAGCAGAGCAACATCACCATCAGAAAGCGAAGCTACTGTTTCTTTAGCAGATTCACCAATGGTGTCTTTTGCAAAAGCAACAGGCTTTCCCAAAACCTTTGAGAGATGCTCTGCAACAGGAGCCAAAGAAAATTCTGCCTGGTAACCCGTTCCCTCAGGACGACCTAAATGGCTGCACAAAATTACTTTTGCGCCATGTTCCATTAAATATGTAATAGTTGGAAGCGCTGCCTGAATACGCGTGTCGTCAGTTACAACACCATCAGCTAGCGGAACATTGAAATCAACGCGACATAGTACACGTTTTCCCGATACTTCAGCATCAGCAAGAGTTTTTACTTTGCTCATAACGCGCCTTTCTCTTGTTTTAAGCTCTAAGGTAGTTCGTAATTAAGTTAAACACGAAAACATGCGAGCCTTCAAACAGAAAGAGAACCTCACTTTAGAGGTTCTCTTGTTATCTGTTTACTTCGAATTACACCCTGTAATAACAAATGCCTTATTACAGCATAATCTTAGCAAGGTCTTTTACGCGGTTAGAATAACCCCATTCGTTGTCGTACCAAGATACGCACTTGACCAAGTTACCCTTTCCACCAAGAACCATGGTGAGCTTGCTGTCAAACAATGAAGAATGAGAATCACCTACGATATCCATTGAAACAATTGGATCTTCAACGTAAGCCAAAATGCCCTTCATTGGACCTTCAGCAGCAGCCTTAATAGCTTCATTTACTTCTTCGACAGTTACTTCACGTTCGAGTTCTACCGTCAAATCAACCATAGAACCATCAGGAGTAGGAACGCGAGTAGCAAAACCGTCAAGTTTGCCCTTCAGCTCAGGAAGAACCAAAGAAACAGCACGAGCAGCACCCGTAGTGGTTGGAATCATAGAAAGATTTGCAGCACGAGCACGGCGAAGATCCTTATGAGACTGGTCAAGAACCTTCTGGTCGTTCGTGTAAGAATGAATAGTATTCATAAAGCCACGCTTGATGCCAAAGCTATCCATCAAAACCTTTGCAAAAGGCGCAAGGCAGTTAGTGGTGCAAGAAGCATTAGAAACAATGTGGTGCTTCTCTGGATCGTACTGATCGTCATTTACACCCATAACAATGGTGATGTCTTCATTCTTAGCAGGAGCGGTAATCAAAACTTTCTTTGCACCTGAATCGATATGAGCATGAGCTGCATTTGCATCTGTAAAGAAACCGGTTGACTCAATAACAAGCTCTACACCAAGTTCACCCCATGGCAAATTGCGAGGATCACGATCAGAAAGAACACGAACACGCCTGCCATCAACAATAATAGAATCGCCATCTACTCTAACTTCATCATATGCACGACCGTGAATAGAATCATACTTGAGAAGATGAGCTGCAGCAGTAATGCTGCCAGGATCGTTAATTGCGACAATGTCGAACGCTGGATCCTTCTCCATTGCTCGAAAAACAAGTCGGCCAATGCGGCCGAAGCCGTTGATACCAACCTTGGTTGCCATTGGGCTCCCCTTTCAGAAACGTTATATATCAGTGCGTCATGCTAGCCGCACAAACGAAAACATGACATAGCCATTCTAACATGCAAACGAACAAGGCAAGCATTCTCAAGCAACTTTGTAGGTATCGGCTAAATTAAATGCACCAAACTATGCACTTTCGTGAATAATCGCTATGATTATTTACTTTCTAGGCGTGGCGTTATGCCCCTTCTTGAAGGGTGTTTATTTCTTTTTCGGTTTTCCAGAAACCTCGCGTGCCATTTGTTCTATTCGACGAACGCGATGATAAATTGCCGATTTAGAAAGAGGCGGATTAGCACGTTCCCCAAGTTCTTTAAGGGTTGCTTCGGGATAACGCACACGAAGTTGAATATATTCCTGCAAACCACGAGGAAGCGATTTTATATCGCGATGATCAAGCAAAGTTCGAATTGCTTGCACCTGTTCAACCGAGGCTTCTGCTGTCTTAGCCTGGTTGGCAATTTCTGCATTTACTCGCCTATTAACATCGTTTCGCACACTTTTAATTACGCGTTCGTTTTCCATCTTGAGCGCGCTTTGATGAGCACCTACAAAGGCTAAAAAAGAAGAAATTGCTGCACCGCTTTTGAGATACACGGTAAATGAGTTACGCCTCTCAACAATCTTGGCGTGAATATCTTTTGTTGCAAGCAGATCAACAATATCGTTAGCCATCGTCTGAGATTCAACGGTCAATTCAAAATGGAAATCCCCACGTGGATTCGAAATAAACCCACTGCCTAAAAACACCCCGCGCAGATAAGCAGAAGCACAGCATGATTTACGTACAAGCTTAGGGTCAATACCACGCTCGAGGCCCTCTTCTCCGATGATGCCCAGATCGTGCAGGGCTTCGTTTAACCGTGGCTGTGTTGGTACCTCAATTAACCAGTTTGGCGTTTTATGAAGCACGCTACGGCGCATAGTTAAATCTGTCTTAAGAGCATACATGCTATGAAGGGCACGAATAATAAAACGTGCTACCTGGGGTACGTCGGTAGAAATTTCTAGGCGTAATTTACCAGGACCATTAAAGAAAATGGATCCTTCGATACGAATAAGAGCAGCAAGCGTTGCAGCATCACAATGAGAGCACGTAGGCTCTACGCGAGATAACTCTTCTTTTACCTCTGTTGTGAATGACAAAGCTTAAACACCCCCATAAAGGCATCAGCAAGAGCCTTAGGATCATGCCATGTCGGACGAACAGGATCTTTCATATCGCGCAACAACACCACAGGTCCTTGCGCCTGAATAGCATCGATATCTTCCTGGGTTATTTTGACTGAGCGAATTTTGGCACGTGAGGGCAAACTCTTTCCATCACGCATTTCGCTCATTGCCTTTTCTTGAGAAGCTGATCCCGCAACCGCTTCGAATGCCCCTGTAGAAAAACGTGATTTTTTAGGTTTGCCTACACTGTGGATCAATACATAGTCAAGCTTTCCCTGCATTCCATGGCGAAGCAATGCCTCAACGTGTTCGCGCGCAGATAATCCCCAGGTTTCACCCTGCTGATCTGCCAAGCTGCATACAAATACGGTATGAGCTTTGGATTGCGCGATAGCATCCACAATCCCCGGCACTAACAAGTTAGGAATGATGGAAGTAAAGAGAGAGCCAGGACCCAAAACAATAATATCAGCCTGACGGATAGCGCGAATTGCCTCCATATAAGGCAAGCATTCTTCGGGCGATTCCAGCCAGACCTGTTCAAGCGCTGTAGAGGAATGAGAAGCAAGTGCCTGTCCATGCAACACACGACCATCAAGCGTGCGAGCGCAAAGAGTGACATTGTTCAGCGTTGAAGGATACACACGACCCCGCGCCCCTAGGAGCTGCCCGCAAATCTTAATCGCTTCAGGAAAAGATCCCGTTGCATTTTCCAATGCGGAAAGCATCAAATTTCCTAAGGTGTGATTTCTTGCAAAATCAAAGCGATATTTAAATGCTTTTGTTAGTGGATCATCAGGATTTGCGGCAAATGCTGCCAGACACTTTCGAATATCGCCCGGTGGAGTTACATGTGCCTCTTCACGCAAAATGCCCGTAGAGCCACCATCATCAGCCATCGCTACAACAGCAGATGTTTGAACTCCAAGAGCAAGCAAGGTTCGAATTGACATCGGCGCGCCCGTGCCGCCACCAATAACTACCGCTTTTAATTTTGCAGGATCCACAGCATCCCTGCGATGAACTAGATGATCCTTAATAGAACCGATCGCTTTAAAAGCCTGTGTTGAAGAAGGATCGATGCTAAAACCATTTTCAGAATGGCCACCACGTGATAAAGCACTCATTTTGTTGCCTCCTTGCTGGTATCAGCAAGAGCAATATCGCGATGATACACACGAACGTTATACCCTAAATCGCAAAGAAGCGCTGCGGTCTTTTCCGCAAGCACCACACTTCTGTGCTGACCGCCTGTACAGCCAACACCAATAGCAAGATGCTGCTTACCTTCCGCAACATAGCCTGGCATTACACAACGAAGCAAGTTGTCCCATGCATCTAAAAACTTATGAGTTTCATCACGACCCAAAACATAGTCACTTACTGGCTTATCTAAGCCAGTAAGACCACGCAGTTCTGGAATGTAGAAGGGATTAGGCAAAAATCGAACGTCGATAACGATATCTGCATCAGATGGCGCTCCATGTTTAAAGCCGAACGAATATACCACAACATTCATTCCGTCTTTATCGGTTTCTTCCGAATAAATTGAACGCAATACCTCTCGAAGTTGACGAGGTTTCATATCGCTTGTGTCGATATACGAATGAGCAACCTCTCGTAATTCTTGCGTTAACTTACGCTCATAAGCAATTGCCTGAGCAATCGAACGAGAATTATTTACGCATAAGGGATGGCGACGGCGTGATGCCTTGTAGCGCGCTATAAGCACTTCGTCACGAGCATCCAAAAAGATAATCTTAAATGTGATACCAGCAGCCTTAACGTTAGCCAATTCCCCTACCAACTGCTTGAAATATTCCCTATTACGCGCGTCACAAACAATAGCAAGTTTTCTGCCAATTTCATTTTGTCCTGGCAAACTTGCAAGACTAATCATATTCATGATGAGCGAAGGAGGAAGATTATCGATACAGAAATAGCCCAAATCTTCAAAGGTATGCATAGCTTCAGTGCGACCAGCACCGCTCATACCAGTAATAATGACAACATCCGGTCCTTGATTGGTTGGTACTTCTTGGTTGTTATCTATTGTTTCAACCTGCTGAATATCTGTCATAAGTACTCCCTGGGATCCCGATAAGTAACCTATTAATTTCGCTTACTACAAAAGCGTTATATCATAGTGCAATTATCCAGTAGCTCGAAGCTTACTTAACTAGTTTTCACCAGTTTTAGCATCCTTTTTACCATTATATTGCTTAAGGACAGCATACACATCTTCGGCAACTTGATTAGGCACAACACCAGATTGTTTTATTTCTTCTAAAGAAGCATTACGCAAAGCAGTAAAGGAACCAAATGCTTTTAGTAAAGCTTTCTTACGTTTAGGCCCCATTCCTACCACTTCATCAAGAATGCTTGTAGTCATCGCTTTACCACGCAATTCTCGATGGAAGGTAATTGCAAAACGATGTGCTTCATCACGAACCTGCTTGACCAAATATAAGCTCGGACTACCACCTGGCAAAACCACAGGACCGCTTTCTTGCCAAGGAACAAATAATTCTTCATCACGTTTTGCAAGACCACAAACGGGAATATCGCCTGCGCCCAATTCCTCAAGCTGCTTAATTGCTGCAGTAAGCTGCGGCTTACCACCATCAACAATAATCAGATCGGGTCGCTTACCAAACCGCTGATCCTCAAGACGTTCTTTACAGTACCTTCGAGCAAATACTTCACTCATCATGGCAAAGTCGTTTGCCTCTTCGGTTTCCATACGAATTTTAAAACGACGATATTGGCTTTTATCAGGTCTGCCATTAGTAAACACCACCATAGAAGCCACCGAATGTCGTCCATGAATTGTAGAAATATCAAAGCATTCAATTCGCATGGGTGGTGCATCGAGCGCTAAGGCGCTTTCAAGCTGCAAAAGCGCATCATTGATGCGATCGTCGTCATAGCTGCTTCGTGCTTTATAGCGCATAAGTACGTGACGAGCATTTTTATTAGCCATTGCCATAAGCGCATTTTTTTCGCCACGCTGCGGAATAGTGAAATGGACCTTAGCTCCATGAACACTTGCCAGTTTTTCGGTTAGCCACGCTTCGATAACATCCGCATCTTCAGGAACTTCTTCCACAATAAGCTCATGGGGAATAGATTCAGTAGAGTCGTAATAGCGCAGCACAAACATGCGCAAAAGCTCTGCACCAGGAATGTCTTTACCCTTATTAAAGATAAATTCGTTGGTATTAACGATGCGGCCTTCTCGTAATATAAGAACCGTAATACCTGCAATCGTTTCTTCTCGATAGATGCCAATAACATCCGCATTCAAACGATGTGCTGAAACTGCATGCTGCGTATCAGAAAGTGACTTAATGGTATCAATACGACCCTTAATACGTCCTGCACGTTCAAAATCAAGCGATGCAGCAGCTTCCTGCATTTCTTCGCTAAGCTCTTCGATAAATTCATCATGAGCTCCCGCTAAAAATCTCTCAACGCGACGCACTTGTTCTTGATATTCTTCGGGCCCCATTTGGCCACAGCAAATTCCTGGACCAAGACCTACATGTGCATCAAAGCAGGGACGATGGGAAAGTTCTAATTCATCATAAGGTGTCTGCTCAAGACGACGAGCCATACGACGCCACTCTGCACAAGACGATGCACAAATGGGCACTACCCTACGCACAATATCGACTAAATTACGTGCAGCACGGCTATCGGTATAGGGTCCAAAATAACGCGTCTGAGGTTTATGAGCCTCGCGCGTGTATTTAATTGCAGGAAAAACATCGCCTTTCGTAAGTGCAATAAAGGGATAACTTTTATCGTCTTTAAAGTCAGCATTGAAATACGGAGAATACTGCCTGATAAGATTGCGCTCGAGCACTAAACTTTCATGCTCGTTTGCCGTTACCACATATTCAAACGAATCTATCTGCGAAACCAGCAAAGGAATTTTTTCGCGTGTATCCTGGAAGTTAACATACTGGCGCATGCGAGCGCGAAGCTGCTTTGCTTTACCGACATAGATTACCTCACCTTGAGCGTTTTTCCATAAATACACTCCAGGCTCAGTAGGTACGCTTGCCAGCTGCGTTTTTATTTCTTGAAGTTTAGCAGCGTCCATACAAGCTACCTAAACCTGATCTTCAACATCCATCAACATCAGCATGGTGTTATCACGCAGCTCTTTTGCCTGAGCACGCGTTAAATCACCAGAGGCGTAGAAGTCTTGAATAACCTCTAGCTCAAGCTGTAAGCCGCGACGTTGAATTGCGCTGGTGCTAACCATGACATTTTCTACCGCCTCCGAGGTAACCGTGGCATCGCTTGATTCTGCCAAAAGGTTCAAAGCTCGTTCATGACGGATCAATAAACGGGCCACTTCGTCGCTAGGATAGTCGGGGTTGTCAACAAGACCACGCAAGAAATCAACCGCATATTGTTCGCTGTACACTCGCGCTTTATCAATGGCAGCTTTGTCACCCGCTCGACTCGAAGGAAGCGAGCTCAAAATACTATGCTTTACAAAAGACAAGAATGTACGTAAACGACCCAAGGTGTAACGTGCTGCTAAAGAAGAACGTTTGGTATGCGCTAAAAGATTTTTATGACGCGACAAAGTATCAACCACACGAAATACCGCATAGGGCTCTAATTCCTTACGTTTAGCTGCTTCAAAAAGCTCTTCAGCCTGATGATCAATCACCTCAAAAGTAAGCTTAGGAGAAGGCGGTACATCTTCAAGGGTGTTACTCATTGACCGAATAGCACGTATTCGCTGGTTGTAGGATTTTATAACCTGCTTCGTTTCGCGATCGTCGTCATCAGTTGAATCCGCCATCAAGCGCTCGATAACGGTACGCAATATTTCTATACGAGTACGCTCGTAATCGGCAACTTCGTCTTCATCAACTTCTTTTTCGTTTTTAGGAGCCAAGATTGGCAACAAGAAATTGGCAAGCAAAAGGGTGCAAACGATAACACCTGACGCCAAGAAAATAATCAAAGAACGCTGTGGGAACGGTTCGCCTGTACTTACCAAAAATGGAATCGAAAATGCGATGGAAAGCGTAATGGCGCCCTTAGGCCCACCGATAGTAGTAATAAGAGCATCTTTAACAGTTTTCTTGTTGAACTTATCGCGCTTGCCCGTCAAAGGATTCTTGAACAGACGCGCCATAACTAAAGCCCAAATAAAGCGCAATCCAACAATCAAAATTGTAAGGATAAGGACATATCCAATAAGGTCTACATTATCGATATACACATCATCCCACGTTGACTGCATTGCATTGGGAAGCTGAATACCGAGCAAAACAAAAACGATACCGTTTAAGGTAAAGCTCACCACTTTCCATACACTGGAAAGTGCAATGTTTAAGCGTGAGTGATACGGAGAAATGCGTTGGTCACGCATTAACGACCACACAATACCGCAAGCAACGACACCTAAAATACCTGATACATGTAGATGCTCCGCAATAAGGAAGACGATAAACGGCATGGATACTTCCATAAAAACATGGAAGGTAATGTTTTCAAGTCCTAAGTCGCGGACTCGATGAGCGAAGAATGCAAAAATCAACGCAAGAATAATACCAAGTACGATTCCGCCGAAGAAGTTCATAGCAAAAGACGTTGCAGCATCGGTTAAAGAGAAGAAGCCTGTTACAGCAGCTGCGATAGCAAACTGAAACGAGACTACACCAGAAGCATCGTTAATGAGTGCTTCACCTTGCAGAATTGCGTTTTCTCTCTTCCCTACCTGAGCTTCGCGCTTAAGAGCAGCTACCGCAACCGCATCAGTAGGACCAAGGGCTGCACCAAGCGCAAATGCTGCAGCAAGCGGAATTGAAGGCACCAACCAATGCAGGACAAAGCCAACACACAGAACAATGAGCAAAACAAGTCCTATGGCATAGGAAACAATGATTCCTTTGTTGTCCCAAAGGCTCCTCTTGTTCGCTTCTATAGAGTCATGGAAAAGCAGAGGCGCAATAAAAAGGATGAGGAATAATTCAGGATCAATCGAAACATGTATAGGCGAGATTGCCAAAAGAGCAATTATGACGCCAAGACCAATCTGAATTAGAGGAGATGAAATACGAGGAACAACCTGATCTAAAACAGAAGAGAGCAGAACAGCAACCATTAACAACAGGATGAGCTCAAATGCTTCCACTAATCAGGCTCCTCACTAATACTCAAAAACACATCACTAACAACAAAAAGAAAATCCGCACAAGCGGGATAATTTCATCTCTGCAATCCCAAGCTAAAAACCTCTTGTTTCTTATAACCTATCTTACACACAAATTGCTTCTAAATTAGGTACATTTGAAGAGTTATAAAACAATTTTCATATCTTTGAAATCAAGACAAGCCCATGATGCAAACTGGCCTCAAAAATAGGGTTAGGGTTATAGGCCAAAAAATTAAAACAAAGCAACATTGCATGCAAACATTGGAGATCTTAGCGAAACGCGAAATGGGGCGTGAGTCCTACAAAAAAACGAACCCGCGAGACTGAACATCTCACGGGTTCGCGTAAGTTGCAAATGGTGGACCGTCGGGGACTCGAACCCCGGACCTTGGGATTAAGAGTCCCCTGCTCTACCAACTAAGCTAACGGTCCAAATGGTTTCGTTAAAAACGATTCGCGTCAAAGCGCTCAAATATATTAAAGCAAGAAAATTCTATTTGCAAGAACTATTTTGCTTATTTTTCAAAGTTGCGCTGGGGTGGCTAATCGGACTCGAACCGACGACCTCCAGAGCCACAATCTGGCATTCTAGCCAACTGAACTATAGCCACCATAAGCGCAAGAAAGTATTTTACATGCTTTTAGATTTCATGCAATACCTAAAGCAGAAAAACTTTTCCCCTATATGAAGTAGACATATCCTTGCAGAAGTTGACAGCGTACCTTACCAGACATACCCCTATACAAAGTAAACATACGCGCCATCATCATCTTGGCGACGCTTCACCATGCCTTCATCGTAGAGCCCTTCAAGAGTACCAAACATAAGAGCCACTCTGCGCATCTGAACATCAGGCGGAAAGGTATTGATGCCATCGGGGTAATGTGCTGCAGAATCTTTCGCCATTTCGTAGGCGCTCACGATTCCTAAAGACGCAACATGCGCCTTTGCCTTCTGCAATAAAGACCAATACCCTTCTTGTGTTGACTTCAAAAACGCATCAATAGTGTCATTGCCTACCAAAGGTTCATGATGACTCATCAAAACAGTTTCCAACTTGAACGATCGTATTGTTGAGAGACTATCCATATAGCAAGAAAGCAGATGCTGGTCAGGGGCCAGTTGCATCATTCCTGGTTTAGCAAAGATTAAATGGTCCCCTGCGACAAACAAACGTTTATCTCTGTCCACCAAACAGGCATGCTCTGGTGCATGGCCAGGGGTAGGCATCACTTCAAAAGCATATCCTCCAAAATCAATGACTTCACCTTTACGAAGAGTGTGGCATTTTTCCTTATCAACACCAGTGAAATAATTCTTTCCGTTAAGCAAATCAAGATGCTCAAGAGTTTGCTCGTCGTTTTTCATAACAGATGAACTTCGAGTCCACGAAAGAAAATTGTTCGCCGAATTCGCATCATAAGGAACAGGTTGAATAAATAACACTCTGCGAGCACCGTTATTTAAGCAATACGTCAAATTTCCCGAATGATCTACATGGAAATGAGTAAGAAACACCGAGGTAGCATCCCAAGAAATCCCACGCTGGTTCAAAGCCTCTTGTAACAGTTGAGTTCCCGTCAAGGCAGGATGCCCCGTGTCGAAAAATAACGCTTCGCCGTTTTTATCATCAAGAATGCAATACCAATCAATGCGATCGCAGAACTTGAACTTATCAACCAATATCACACTATGATAAAGGCAAGATAGCCCTTGGCCACCTTTATCCATCTTTTCAAGCATTACTGGAATCTGATATGAAACAGGGTTAAAGAGATTTTCGTATAACATACAACGCCTAGTTCTTCGCTCTATTCTTAATCGCTTCTTGTTCGTGTCAAATAAGCCACTATTATCTTAATCGCGCTATGCAAGCCACCATCATCTTGTTCGCATCACACAAGCTACCACGCAGTATAAAAACAACCCGTAAGCACTACCTTGCTGCAGGTTCTTTGATGCACGTATATTTTCTGTTTGGTATTATCTCACCAACAACAATCAGGAGAAAACATGTTTGGAAACATTCTTGTTATAGCAAATCCTGCAGCTCGCAGTGGTAAGGCTGCTCAAGTTGCAGCACAAATGGCAAGCACGCTTGATCGTCTAAAAGCGCACACTCCAACCGATATTGAAAAGTATTCTTTTCACTACACCGTAGCACCTAAAGATGCAACATCGTTCGTAAAATCCGAAGGTGCGCACTATAAAACCGTTTTAGCCATAGGCGGAGATGGCATTGTCAACGAAGTGGTAAACGGACTTATGGCAATTCCTGAATCAATTCGTCCTCGTTTTGGACTTATTCCCTGCGGCAACGGGGATGATTTTGCTCGCAGTATTGGAATGGATCGCAATCCCACTAAATCATTGCAACAATTAGAATCAAATGCGCTTACGCCAAAACGAGTTGATGTTGCTTCTGCGAACAATCATTGGTTTATTGAAACGTTATCTTTCGGTCTCGATGCTGCAATCGCGCTGGGAACTCAAGAACTTCGCACTAAAACACGAAGAACAGGAACTTCACTTTACCTTCAATGCGGAATAGACCAGTTAAAAAACCATAGAGATATCCAGCATGCAACGATTCAACTTGACGATCAGCAACCCAAATCTATTGCCTGTTATCTTTTGACTCTACAAAACGGCATTAGTTATGGCGGAGGATTTAAAGTATGCCCGCACGCACTCTTAAATGATGGCTTACTGGATATATGTTATGTCGAACCACCGCTATCGTTTACTGCAGCTACCAAGCTATTCCTAAAGGCGAAAGACGGAAAGCATACAAACAACCCTCAGGTTCATTTTGCTCAAGCAAGAAAGGTTCATGTTGCTTTTGACCACGTACTCCCCTCTCAGATTGACGGAGAACGTTTTGGAGATACTGAAGCAACTATCGAGTTAACACCTGGAGCACTTGAAGTACTTATGCCTTAACAAGGCAGGCAATTCCAGGCTGTTTCCTTAAACCAGAGTTATAGCAACGTTTTTTGGTCTATAACCCCACATTTTCCTATAGTCCCAAATAGCTACCTGAAAACAAAACGGAGAGGCAAAAAACCTCTCCGTTTTTCATATCAGATCAACAGAGAACAAGCAGACGTTGTTCTCATTAGTATTACTGATTATTTATACGATGCCCTGAGCCATCATTGCGTCAGCAAGCTTCTTGAAGCCAGCAATGTTAGCGCCAGCAACGTAGTCACCTTCAACGCCATATTCGCGAGCAGCGTCATCAGCAGCATGGAAGATGTTAACCATGATGCCCTGGAGCTTTGCGTCAACCTCTTCAAAGGTCCAGGAAAGACGTTCAGAGTTCTGAGACATTTCCAGACCAGAAGTTGCTACGCCACCTGCATTAGCTGCCTTACCTGGCATAAATACAATGCCGTTCTCCTGAAGATATTCAGTAGCATCCATGGTGGTAGGCATGTTTGCGCCTTCAGCAACAATCTGGCAGCCATTAGCAACCAAAGCCTTAGCATCGTCGATAAGGAGTTCATTTTGAGTTGCGCAAGGAAGTGCAATGTCAACCTTGATGTTCCAAACGCCACGGCCGTCATGATATTCAACACCTTCACGACGCTTAGCATATTCAGAAATACGACCACGTTCAACTTCTTTGATCTGCTTAACCAAGGCAACATCAATTCCGTTAGGATCATGAATCCAACCAGTGGAGTCAGACATGGTAACTACCTTAGCACCAAGCTGCTGAGCCTTTTCAGTTGCATAAATTGCAACGTTACCAGAGCCAGATACTGCAACGGTCTTGCCCTCAAAAGAGTCGCCCTTGCACTTCAAGTATTCCTGAACAAAGTAAATCAAGCCATAACCGGTAGCTTCAGTACGAGCAAGAGAACCGCCGTAAGCCAAGCCCTTACCAGTTAAAACACCTTCCCATACGTTGCGAATACGCTTGTACTGACCAAACATGTAGCCAATTTCGCGAGCGCCCGTTCCGATGTCACCAGCAGGTACGTCAGTGTCGGCACCAACATGCTTGCAAAGCTCAGTCATGAAAGACTGGCAGAAACGCATAACTTCAGCATCAGACTTACCCTTTGGATCAAAGTCGGAACCGCCCTTGCCGCCGCCCATAGGAAGCGTAGTTAAGCTGTTCTTGAAAATCTGTTCAAAACCAAGGAACTTGATAATGCCAAGATTTACGGAAGGATGAAGGCGAAGACCACCCTTGTAAGGGCCAAGGCAGCTGTTGAACTGAACACGGAAACCGCGGTTTACCTGAACCTTACCCTCATCGTCTACCCAAGGAACGCGGAACATAATAACGCGCTCAGGCTCAACGATGCGCTCGAGCAAGCCAGCCTTTTCATACTCTGGATGGGCTTCAATGACAGGCTTCAAGGAAGTAAGAACCTCAGTAACAGCCTGAATAAACTCAGGCTCGTTAGCATTCTTTGCCTTAACCTGTTCGATAACGGAGTCGACGTAACTCATAAATTCCTCCTCGATTAACACTCAACTTTGACTATGGTATCAAAGAGAATCACCTTAGATAGATAAAGCCATCCCTCATTAACATGTTCGAAACAAACAATCGGGGGATGGCTTTTTTTACGAGATTAACGTAGTGCCCTGAAGTATTTTGCGTAGGGTAAGCAGAAAAATGCTTGCTGTTTACCCTTCGGTCTACTGTTTACCCTTCGGTCTACATATGCTCTGGCGCAGATACGCCCAACAGACCCAAAGCAAGAGCAAGTACAATTCGAGCAGAATCAGCTAATGCCAATCGAGCCTGTTCTAGTTGTTCACCTTCGCCAATTACGCGGCAATTCGTATAGAAAGAATGGAACAGGGCCGCTAGGTCCTGAGCATAGTGAGTCAGACGGAATGGCGCGCGATCACGAGCAGCACCTGCAACAAGATCGGTAAAATCTGCCATTTTACGCATAAGCTCTAATTCGCTTTCATGGGTAAGTACCGACAGATCCGCATTAGTAATCGAAAGCGCCTCAACAAGTTCAGTTACCGAAACTCCTTCTGTCTCAATACCACGAGCCTGTGCTGCCTTACGTAAGATAGAGCAAATGCGTGCGTGAGCATACTGAACATAATAAACAGGATTAGAAGCATCCTTTTTCTTAGCTACCTCAATATCGAAATCAATAGACTGATCGGAAGATTTAGACAACATCATGTAACGAGTTGCGTCTACCCCTACTTCGTCAATCAATTCGCGGAAAGTAATCATCTCACCCGTACGCTTTGACATACGAACCTGCTGACCATCACGGAACAGCGTAACAAGCTGACCTAACACCACTTCAAGAGCATCAGGATATCCCCAAGCTGCCATCATTGCTTGACAACGAGGAATATATCCGTGGTGATCGGCACCCCAAATATCAATGAGGTGGTCATAGCCACGCTGCATCTTGTCGTAGTGATAAGCAACGTCAGACATAAAGTAGGTCAGCTCGCCATTGGTTTTAATGAGCACACGATCTTTCTCATCACCAAAAGCAGTAGAACGGAAATACGTAGCGCCATCCTGCTCGAAAATGTAGCCTTTATCCTTCATTACCTCGAAAGCGCGATCTATTTTAGTTTTGCCTTCCTCATCGGCAACAAATAAAGAGCGCTCCGAAAACCAGGTGTCGAAGTGATTGCCAAAGATCTCTAACGTTTCTTTAACGTTTTCCATCATGGCTTTATAGCCCATTTCGCGAAATTCGTGGCGACGTTCGTCGGGATCAACCGACAACCACTTGTCTCCGTCGCGATCAATGATCTGCTGTGCTAATTCCTTAACATAACCTCCACCATAAGAAGCTTCAGGCATTTCAACATCTTGGCCTAAAGCCTGCTGATATCTAACTACCAAAGAATCAGCAAAAACATTCATCTGATTACCCTGGTCGTTAATATAGAATTCCTCATCAACGTCGTAACCAGCATGGCGCATAACACGCGCAATTGAATCTCCCAGTGCAGCCCAACGGCCATGTCCTACATGCATAGGTCCTGTTGGATTAGCGGAAACATATTCCAAGTCAACTTTGCATGGCTTTGGAAGAGTTGATTTTCCGTAATCGGAACCCTGCGCACGAACTTCAGCAATAACATTCTGAAATACCGAATTAGCTAAAGTAAGGTTAATAAAGCCTGGACCAGCGATTTCCACCGTTTCAATAAGTTCATTTTCAGGAAGATTGTCAACTAAGATCTGAGCAATCTGACGTGGATTCATGCGCGCCGCTTTAGCAAGACGCATTGCCACCGTACAAGCCCAGTCGCCATGTCCTTCTTCACGAGGACGTTCAAGGGTAGGTTGCGGAACTTCCTCCAGCGGTAGCGCTCCAGCTTGAACAGCCGAACTTAAAGCCTGATACAACACCGCTTCAAGAGATTCACGAATGGTCATTAAAGATTCCTTCCTACCTATAACTTAAAGAAGTCTTCTTAGGTAGAAAAGACACCACCTAAGAAGACGAGATTAGTAAAACAACTTGTGATTGTACCTTATACAAACCAAATTAGGTATATAAGGCTCTATATTATGAACGAAGCATCACTATGCTTATTGCTACTGTGCTCGCCTCTTTTGAACATAGGCGTCGCATTCATCCATAACAAAAGTACGCAGCTTATCCAAAAGCGCCTCGTCCTTGCCCCCTACCTGCTTATCATTGAGCTTGTTGATTGGTAAACAAAGGGTGCTAGAAGAAGTAACAATAACTTCATCAGCATCATAGAGTTCATCTAAGGTATACAAGCGCTCTTCAACAGGAACCTCTAAGGCAAGACATGCCTGAATCAGGTGTTTTCTCGCAATACCAGGCAAAATATGATTATCAGCCGGATGAGTAACGAACTTACCGTCTTTAAGCATATGAACATTACTATGGGCGCATTCTGTTACATAGCCATCACGAACAAACACTGCTTCATAACATCCAGCTTCTTTAGTACGTTGTGCCGCTAAAACATTAGGAAGCAAATTGAGTGTTTTGGTATTGCACATCTGAAAACGTATATCTTCGACACTGATCAATTGCTGACGATCGTAAAGATCTTCCATAACATCAGGCACAATCATGATCCAAAGATTAGCAGGACCTTCGCAGAAGTAATGATGGCGATAATCCGTACCACGCGTAACCTGCCAATAGACAAAGTTTACGGGAGCATCTACTTTAGCGAGCATTTCATTCAAGATTTCGTGAAGCTCTTCTTTGGTCATGCCTGGATCAATTTCCACATTGGCACAACTATTAAAAAAGCGATCCAGATGGTCTTCAGCAAACAGCACTACCCCATCGATACCCATGGTAGCGTCATATACGCCATCACCATAAAAAGAAACACGATCCAAAAACGGTACAGTCACTTCCTCAAGAGGACCAAAGGTGCCGTTGTAATATCCCAAACGCTCCATAATTATCCTTAAGCTCCTAGTTTTAGCGCAACGTTGCTAGAACGATCGCCTTAATGGCATGCATACGATTTTCAGCTTCGTCAAAAACTTTCGAAGCTTCTGATTCAAATACTTCGTTAGTAACTTCCATTTCGGTTAGGCCAAACTTTTTCTCAATTTCCTGAGCAACCGTCGTATGAGTGTCATGGAATGCTGGCAAGCAATGCATAAGAATTGCATTATCTGCAGCGTTTTCCATTACCTGAGCGTTGATTTGATAAGGAGAAAGTTCTTTAATGCGCTGCTCCCACAAACTTGCAGGCTCGCCCATAGATACCCAAATATCGGTATACAAAATATTGGCATCCTTTGTACCCTGCTCCACATCGGAAGTTACGGTTATTTCGCAGCCGTTTTCTTTTGCAATTTCTTTGCAAGTTGCAACCAATTCAGGATCTGGCATGGAAGATTCAGGGGCGCACGCAACATAATTGATGCCCATTTTTGCACAACCAACCATCAAAGAGTTGGCAACGTTGTTTTTGGCATCACCCATAAATACCAATTTCAAGCCTTTGAAAGATCCGAAGTTTTCTCGGATAGTAAGAAGATCGGCAATAGTTTGAGTAGGATGGCATTCATCAGTAAGACCATTCCATACTGGAACACCTGCATACTCTGCCAAAGTATCTACAATCTCCTGACCAAAACCGCGATATTCAATACCATCAAACATGCGGCCCAAAACACGAGCAGTATCTTCGATAGATTCTTTGTTCCCCATCTGAGAACCCGCAGGATCAAGATAGGTTACGCCCATTCCTAAATCGTGTCCCGCAACCTCAAATGAGCAACGAGTACGTGTGGAAGTCTTTTCGAAAAGCAAAACGATATTCTTGCCCTCAAGTTCCTTATGAAGAACACCTGCATGCTTTTTTTCTTTTAATTCCTGAGCAAGATCAACCAATGAAAGTATTTCTTCAGAAGTAAAGTCGAGCAACTTCAAAAAATTACGGCCAGAAAGTGATGTTGTCATTGGTCCTCCTGATATGACAAACAATACAAATAAAAAGCGCACCTCGTAATGGGTGCGCTTATATTATGACACAGCTTTTTACTTTTACTCAGTTGCATCTGCAATAGTCATGCCTTTGTGGTTGCCAGTGATGGAATATTTTACCCATTCGGCAATGTTAACCACATGATCACCAATGCGCTCAAGATATTTACCAATCATTAAAATATCCAGTGCAGAAGTTTCATCGGGCATGTGCTCGGTTATATGAGTAGCAATGTCGCGCTTTAGTTCATCGAAAAGATCATTGATAACCTCATCGCGCGCAATGGTGGCATCCGTCTTTTCTAAATCAAGATACAAATACGCATCGATCACGTCATTTACCTGATCGTAGGCAGTTTTAGTCATCGCAGAAAGTGCAGGGAATTTTGAAAGATCCAGATCACTCGGCAAACCTGTAGCAATTTCGCATATTTCTGCAGCTTGATCTCCAATGCGCTCTAAATCCGTAATCATCTTAAGCGCCGAAGTAACGGTTCGAAGGTCAGTTGCAACAGGCTGTTCTTTTAGCAACAAACGCAAACATAAGCGTTCAATCTCGCGCTCTTTTTCATTGATAAGCGAATCATTTCGAGCAACAAGCATCGCCTTCGTTGGATTTGTTTGCTTAACTGCCTCAAAGGAACCCTCGATAGCTTCTTTAACCAGTTCACCCATACCAGCCATTTGTGCTTTTAAAGTATGGAGTTCATCGTCAAAAATAGGACGTGCAGCCATGTCTTAACCAAACCTTCCAGAAATATAATCTTCAGTACGCTTGTCTTTAGGGGTTGAGAACAGAACATCAGTCGGTGAAGCTTCAATCATTTCACCGAGCAAGAAAAATGCGGTGGTGTCAGATATACGAGCTGCTTGCTGCATATTATGCGTAACAATAATGATGGTGTAATTACCTTTAAGCTCGCCTACCAATTCTTCAATTTTGTTAGTGGATATGGGGTCGAGAGCACTTGTGGGCTCGTCCATTAGCAAAACCTCGGGATTCACCGCCAAAGCACGCGCAATGCATAAACGCTGCTGCTGACCACCAGAAAGTCCAAGCGCATTCTTCTTTAAGCGATCTTTTAGCTCGTCAAAAATAGCTGCCTTTCGCAGAGAGTCCTCAACGATTTCATCCAATTCCGCCTTTTTCTTGATGCCATGAGTACGAGGACCAAAGGCAATATTGTCGTAAATCGACATTGGGAAAGGATTAGGCTTCTGGAATACCATACCTACCTTTTTGCGGAGAACATTCACGTCATATTTATCGTAAATATCTTCCCCGTCCAAAGTAATTCGCCCCGTAATTTTGCAGCCATCAACCAAGTCATTCATGCGATTAAGGGATTTTAATAAGGTGGACTTACCGCAACCAGAAGGACCAATTAAAGCAGTAACATTGTGCTCTAGAAACGAAAGATTAATATCGCGAAGTGCTTGATAATCTCCGTAAAACAGGTCCATATGCGAAACGTCCATTTTGGCTTTATTCATCAGACATATTTCCTTTGCTGATCCTATTAGCTACTGCGGAAGTAGCAAAGTTAATAAGTAATACAAACAAGAGAAGCAATACGGCAGTTGCATACGTCGCATCAATATGCAGACCTTCGCTTGCAAGCAAATACATATGCACCGCTAGGGTACGTGTAGAGCTAAATACCGTTTCTGGTACTGCTGCAATTGAACCAGCCGTATAAATGAGCGCTGCAGATTCACCAACCGTACGGCCAATTGCCAAAATAATGCCGCCAAGAATGCCAGGAATTGCTGCAGGCAGCACGATTTTAAATACCGTACGAAATCTTCCTGCGCCAAGACCAAAAGAGCCTTCACGATACAAATCAGGAACAGCAGCTAGGGCTTCTTGAGAGGCACGCATGATAATTGGAAACGTCATGATAGCCATGGTGCAAACACCTGCAAGAAGCGATAGTCCCCATTGCAAGTAATACACAAAGAACAAAAGACCAAATAAGCCATACACGATAGAAGGAATACCTGAAAGGGTTTCCGTTGCAAGGGCAACTATTCGAACAAAGAAGTTAGTTTTATTCGTATATTCATTTAAGAATATGGCTGCGCCAATGCCAAAAATAGAAGAACATGAAACTGCCATTACAATCACGATAAGTGTATTAAACAGCGCTGGCATGAAAGAAACATTATCTGAGTTATATTCCAGCTCAAACATTTCTGGCTTAATCTGAGGAACACCCATAATAAGAATGTAGCCAATAATTAAGCACACAGCCAAAACCGTAATCACCGTTGCAATTTTTACTGCATAGCGAAAAATCCAAGAAGACAGTTTTGCTGGCTTTGCTTTAGTTAGTACTCGATTATCAGCCATTGTTGCTCCTCTTCTTCAATGCAGAGAATGCAAAGTTAATAATCAAAATGAAGACGAACAGCACACATGCCGTGCCAATCAATGCCCCACGATGAAGATCAGCAGCATATCCCATTTCCAGAACAATGTTTGCCGTCATCGTGCGGATGCCATCGGTAATAGCATCGGGCATCTGAACCTGGTTACCAGCAATCATGATTACTGCCATGGTTTCGCCAATAGCTCGACCAATAGCCAAAATGATAGAAGCCAATACGCCAGAGACTGCAGCAGGTAACATAACACGCATAATGGTACGTTCATGATCTGCTCCAAGCGCCAAAGCGCCTTCATAGTACGCTTCTGGCACTGCCTTTAAGGCCGACTCAGATAACGTAATAATAGTTGGCAAAATCATGATGCCTAGCACTATAGAAGCACACAAAATTGATTGACCCGTTCCACCAAGATTTTCGCGAATAAAGGGAACGAGAACTACCAAGCCAAAAAAGCCGTAAACAACTGAAGGAATACCAGCCAAAAGCTGAACGCCCGCTTTGGCAACTTTTGCAACACGATTGCTTCCAAAGAAAGCCAAAAAGATTGCGCATAATATACCGAGCGGAACTCCGATGCAAAGAGCGCCAGCCATTACGTATAAACTACCTATGATCATTACGCCAATGCCATAAACATCATTAGAAGGGCGCCAGGTAGTTCCAAAAATAAAATCAAAGAAGCCGATTTCTGCAATTGCGGGGATGCCGTTACCAAAGATAAATACGCAAATCACTATAACTGCAGCCACCGAAATGGCCGCAGCTATAGCAAAGATTATCTTGGCAACCAATTCTTTGGTTTGTGCCATATTATTTAGCCGATCTCGCTCCAGGAAGTAATTTCACCAGTGAAGATTTGCTTAACCTGATCAGCGGTTAAATCTTCTACTGCACTTTCAGGATTTACAATTACTGCAATACCGTCAGTTGCAATTACCGTTGCCTGAGCACCTTCGCTGGTCTCAGAATCCTTGAGTTCACGAGAAGCCATGCCAAGATCACATGCGCCTTCGATTGCAGAAGTTACACCAGTGGTAGAGTCAGACTGGTTAACCTCGATGGTTACGTCTGGGTTGAGCTCCTGATAAGCTTCAGCGAGCTTCTCCATTACAGGGGTTACAGAAGAAGAACCTGCAACGGTTACGGTACCAGAAAGGCCAGATGCGCTATAAGCTTCGCCGCCATCCAGAGGAATGTAGCCTTCCTCAGCTACTACAGCCTGACCATCAGAGCTCATAATGTAATTCATGAAGTCCTGAGCAACATCAGAAAGTTCAGTGTTGGTGTTGGTTACAACATTGAAAGGACGAGATACCTTATAGTCGCCAGACTTTACGTTGTCTACCGTTGCCTCAGCGCCGTCGATCTTTACAGCCTTAACGCTGTCGTCAAGAGAGCCCAAAGAAATATAACCAATTGCGTTAGCATCACCTGCAACGGTGGTCATCATAACAGCGGTGGAATTAGTGATAGAAGCAGCCTCGGTGGTCATGTCTACCTTTTCGCCGCTTTCGTCTTCTTGCTCAATACCGAACAATTCGATGAAAGCACCGCGGGTGCCAGAACCATCTTCGCGAGAAACTACATTGATGCTTTCGCCTGAGCCAGAATCAGATGAAGCGCTATCACTTGATTCATTGTTTGAGCTGCTACAACCTGCAAGAAGCGTACATGCAAAAGCAACGCATACTGCAAGAAGGCCAAACAGTACTTTGTTTTTAACCGTACTCACTTTCAAATCCTTTTCTCTCATGTTTCAAGCACGCACCTTACGTGCTCTTTCGTTGGATTCATAATCAACTGAATAAAGAAAAAAATGGTTACACAAGTCTGAAAAGAAGTTAGAGAATGGTTAAGTAAAGAAGGTTTTGATAAAACATTGTTAAAAGCACCTATTGCGATTCGATTTGTTGCAAAATTATGCATGCACAAGGAAAGGAAACGAATCGTGACCACTATTTTGCTTATTGAGGACGACCCTACTATTCGTCTTGCTACTGAATTTTCTCTTACCAAGCATGGTTATGCGGTAAGTTCATGCGAAGACGGAACCTCTGGCTATGAAACCGCGCTTAGCATTAAGCCTGATTTGATTCTTCTTGATGTAATGCTTCCAGGAATGAATGGGTTTGAAGTTGCCAGCAAACTTCGCAAAGACGGCTTCAACTCCCCTATTTTGATGCTTACCGCACTTGATGCTGACGAAGATAAAATCAAAGGTCTCGACGCTGGTGCGGACGATTATGTAACTAAGCCATTTTCCACCGAAGTATTGCTTGCGCGTATTCGTGCTAATCTTCGTCGTAGCGAAATGGATGGCGTAAGCTCTTCAAAGCCTCAAACCTATGGTGACCTTACCCTTGATCCCGAAAACAATACTGCAAGCGTAAAGGGTCAAACCCTCAAACTTCGTAGTAAAGAACTTGCCTTATTATTCGCACTCGCCGAACGTCAGGGAATGCTTTGTCGTCGTACTTGGCTTACACAAAAAGTCTGGAAAGAGGATTATTTAAGTACTTCCCGAACTATTGACGTTCATGTTCGCCGCTTACGCTCTGTCTTAGACGAAGTAAGTGATTATCGTTTTATCCACACTGTTCATGGTATGGGTTATCGTTTTGAGCCTGTGAAAAAGAACGAAGAATAAGTAGGCGCTTCATGGGTCAATTTTTTTCGTTTTTGAAAGATATTGGTAATTCAGGCAAAGAAGCAAAGCGTTTCGCCTGGATGTATATAGTCGGATATATCGTAATAACACTCATTTTTATTGGGTGTTCTATTGCTTTTATCTATACACCACTCAATAACGAGATAGAACATAGGCAAACAACTAATCTGGTTACTTCCGCCCAAGCAACCGCAAATGCGCTATCTAAGGCCGACAATGCCGCCGAATTTGTATCAGCGGCAACTCACAATACTGATTTGCGCATGACGATCATTGATTCTAATGGTGATGTGCTGGCCGATTCAGAAGTTGATCCAAGCACTATGACTAACCATTCCGACCGCGAAGAAGTTAACGAAGCAATAGAAGGCGGTATAGGTATAGCACAACGAACAAGCGCCACAGACAACATCAATTGGCTCTATGTTGCCGTTCCTGCTTCATATCTAGGTGAACAAGTTGTTGTTCGCATTAGCGAACCCTCTACCGCATTTTCCATGATCACGCAAAATGCGCAAACAACTTCGATAATCTTTATTGTGGTCGGTTGCATCGTGGTTCTTTTAGTTGCGCTTTTTGCTTTCAAGAAATCCCATGCTCCTATCAAAAAATTCGATCAAGTTCGATCAGACTTTGTCGCTAATGCAAGCCATGAATTGAAAACTCCCGTAGCGGGAATTCGACTACTCTCCGAGGCAATTAGAGATGCTGCAGAAATAGAAGACAAGAAGAGTCTGAATCTGTTTATAGACCGACTCGATAATGAAGCAGAGCGTCTTCAGCGCTTAGTAGTAGACCTGCTTGATCTGTCTCGCCTCGAAGAAACCCCCGATCCTGATAAGTGCCCTCGCACTGACCTTCATAGCGCAATTGTGACGAGCTTTATGGCACATAAGGGTGGCGCGGAAGATAAACACCTAGAACTCGTTTTGGATGACCGTTCAGTTACTGGCGACGATTGCTATGCCGATATGGAGCCTTCCGATGCTTCATTGGTGTTTGACAACCTTATCGAAAACGCAATTATGTATACCGACGAAGGAAGCATTCTTGTTACCTTTGAACCTCGCGGGCACGAAATTGCTGTAATTGTAGAAGACACGGGAATTGGTATTCCACAAACTGATCAGTCGCGTATTTTTGAGCGCTTTTATCGAGTCGACAAAGCGCGAAGTCGAGAAGTCGGCGGTACTGGTTTGGGCTTATCGCTTGTGCGACATGCCGTCGAGCGATCAAACGGCAAAGTGTTTGTAAAAAGCGCTCCTGGTGAAGGATCTCAGTTTACAGTAGTGTTCCCTCGCGCTAAACGCTCACAATAACATGCAGAAAACGCGTCCGCTTTGCGGGCGCAACTATTTCGAGAACGCTCAATCCCTTGGCGCAAGCGCCTGCGGGCGAATTCCTAAAAACGTGCCACTGGCACGTTTTCTTAACGGAATTCCACCTCATCGGTTCGATTCCCTAATATCTCATGAAAAATAAAAAAGCAATGGACTTATACCATTGCCGAACTATAAGCTGGAGCGGGTGACGGGAATCGAACCCGCGTGACCAGCTTGGAAGGCTGGAGTTCTACCATTGAACTACACCCGCATGTAGATATAAAAATGGTCGGGATGACAGGATTCGAACCTGCGACATCCTGCTCCCAAAGCAGGCGCGCTACCAAACTGCGCCACATCCCGACTGCAACGGTTAGTTATTATAGCAAGAATCTAGTCTTTGTGAAGTAGTTTTTTCAAATTTCTTAAAGCATTTCCTCGATGCGATATAGAATTCTTTTCAGCCTGAGAAACCTCGGCTAAAGATTTCTCCCCTTTGAACTCTTCTGGATAAAACAAGGGATCATAACCAAAGCCCCCATCACCGCGCTCTTCAAAGCCAATAGAACCTTCTATAAAGCCTTCTGCGACAGTTTCTGAACCATCTTCGTCTATAAATACCAAAGAGCAGGCAAAGCGAGCAGAGCGCTCTTCTTGAGGGACGTTGGCTAATTCACGGAGAAGTTTTGCATTATTTGCGGCATCGTCACCTTCCTTGCCGCTATAACGTGACGAATACACTCCAGGTGCTCCATCAAGTGCATCAACAATTAAACCCGAATCATCAGCTAAAGTTGCCTTCCCACTAAGCTCATGAGCTGCCTGCGCCTTGATACGAGCGTTTTCTACAAACGTCGTACCAATTTCTTCAGGATTTGAAGTAATGCCAGCTTCCTTTAAGGTTTTAAATTCCCAACCCTTAAAGGAAAGTGCTGATTCTATTTCTTCAACTTTATGAGCATTATTAGTAGCAATAATTACTGTTTTCGCCATAAGTATCCCTTCTAATCTTTCACCTAAGAAGAAGCATCATCAATTCCAATAAACCACTAACGCAGCGGCGCAAATTCCACCTGCCCTAACGGCATACGCAAAACACGTTCCCCAAACGATGCAAACTCTTCGACATCAGGATCTGAAGAAGCGAACTGATAGGTAGGAATATGCCCTGGCTGCGCTAATGCTTCCCTTCTTGTAAGCAAGTCCTTGCAATCAAGAGAAACTTCTTTTGCCGACGAGATAAGCTTCACATGCGATCCAACAACTCCGCCAATAAGAGCCTTTAATAAAGGAAAATGGGTGCACCCTAAAACAAGCGTATCAATTTCACTTCTACGCAAAGGCTCCAAGTAATCTTGAGCAATTTCTTGGAACTCTGGACGGATGTAGACCTTTGAAGCAAGTGAAGTATAGCTTTCGATAGGCCCCTTCGCCATACGAATACCGAGTTCAGCAATTTCTACAAAACGAGGGGTGGCAGTAGAAAATACCGTAATTCCAGCATCAATATTACGAATAGCTTTGGTATACACGCCTGATTCTACGGTGCCCTTAGTGGCAATTACACCCACACGACGATTATGCGTTGCACGGGCTGCTGCACGAGCACCAGGCTCCACAACACCAATAATAGGAATATCAAATGCTTGCTGCGCTGCCTCAAGACCAGCTGCGGTAGCGGTATTGCAAGCAATTACAATCATCTTTACCTTGCGCTCAATTAACCACCGACAAATCTCGAGCACGAAACCTTTTACCTCTTCGGGGTCACGAGGACCATAGGGACAAAAGGCACGATCGCCATAGAAAATAACACTTTCTTCAGGAAGAGCTTTTATAACTTCGCGTGCAACAGTAAGACCACCAAAGCCAGAATCAAAGATGCCTATGGGTGCATCATCAAAATGCATATTGAATCCCTCCACGAAGTGTTGAGAGCAAACGTAGTTAATATGACTTACCTTAGCTTAACAAGCTTAGTCTATAAATAAACCCGCAAGAGTAAACATCCTGCGGGTTTATATAATTCGCAACTGGCGCGCCCAGTAGGATTCGAACCTACGACCTTTGGATTAGAAGTCCACTGCTCTATCCAGCTGAGCTATGGGCGCCTGGGAAAAGTATTATAGCGCAATTTCAGGAGAACTATTTTAATAGCACATTAGGGCTACAACAGTTTCGAAATAGTACTCTATCTCCCACGAAAAGCTTAGTTATTTATTTTGCCCTAGATACGTATCCTTAGGCCTAAGCTACTTTGTTCTTAGAGCTTAGTTATGTGTAATAATGCACGTTCCCGTAGGAAGGTTATTGTAGAACCACTTAGCATCTGACAAAGACAGGTTTACGCAACCATGGCTACCATTTGTCTTGTAACGGGAACCACCAAATGAAGATTGCCACGTAGCATCATGCAAGCCTACTGAATTTCCAACAAAGGGCATCCAGTATTCAACAGGGGTTTCGTAGTCGATTTCCCCATTGGGCTTATAGCCTGTAAGCGTCGAAGGACTTTGCTTGGAGTTCAGATAATACACGCCTGTAGGGGTAGCACGATCCGCCGTCGGGCGGCCAGAAACAATATCACAAGAATGAAGCAGTTCCCCATCAGCGCTATAATAGCGAGCCTTTTGCTGGCTTAAATCGACATCAACATAAGCGCCCCAATCGCGCTTACCTGCACCGTTATAGGCAGCGCCAGACTGCGAACAAGGAATATCGATAGACTTTGCTCCGCCCTTAGATAACGTGTCGTATACCGTGTCTGCTAAAGAAGAGGTATCTACCTTCCAGCCATACGTACCACCAGAAACCGTGCACTTTTTGCCGTCTTCACGCGTCCACGTACGTTTAGTTCCGACGGTATTCATGCCTTCAGTAGTTTCGTCTACCCACGCAGAAACACTATCTTTATCGAGTTTTGGCGAAAAGTCTTCATCATCAATATAGAGCCAGGAGGCTATATCTGCCTTGTCGATAGTTGCCGCCTTAACAGATTCGTTAAGCGTCAACGTAACGTTGTTGGCAAACTTTTCTTGCGCTTCCTGCAGCGCAGCTAAAGTCCTAGGATCCGCAGCAAGAACCGTAGGCATAATGAAATCCTCTTGAGAAACTTCGCAATCGGTTCTCATCGACTTAACACATTCTGCAACCTTGATATTCAACTTATCAAAATCAATCTGAGTACCATACACTTCAGGCTTGAGCGTGAAGTCTTCTGCGTCTTCATCATAAACAATAGTGGCGTTTTTAGATGCAGTTTGCTCTTTGTTGAAAGCTTTGACTTGCTCCTTTAATACATCACTTAAGCCTTCTTCATCATACGATGCAACAACTACATCAGAAATATCGTGAGTCTGGAACACCTCGATAGGCCACATAACGATATCCTGAGCTTTGGTAGTGTCTTCAGCGATCTTTTGAGGATCAATATCAATGGCAGTTTCGCCCTGCTTGAAGGCGTAAGAAAAACCTTCGCCCTCGATCGTAAGAGAATACGAATCCGCCTGATTTTGGATTTGATTTGCTAATACCTCGCTTGGCTGCAAAGACAAATCTTGATCATTTAAAACAGTATTCGGAAAGAAATGCGTTGAGAAAAACCATGCTCCCCCGCCATAGATTGCGGCTAAAAGCGCAATTATCACACCCAAAACAATCAATACGCGCTTTCGCGTTGAATGAGAAGATGTCTTAACGGAGCCTTGGCTAGGTCCTTCAGTGGAATATCCAGCGCTTTGATGGGCACCTTTATAGTTACTGTCAACAGAAACAGGCTTCATAACAGAAGTTTTATCCTGATTTTGCTGAGAATGCTTTCCTTTATGTTCTGCAGAAGAATTCTGTTTATCCTTCATAGTCGCTTTCTTTTCTAGAGGCTTACCTGTTCTTACACAAACTCGCTTAGTAACTCGGTAATAATTACCGTTAAAAATGTAACGTTCATAGTGTACCAATTAACCTGATCAGTTTACTTCTCTTGTCAATAAAGAGTCATAAAAAATAGTAAGTAAACTAAATAAATAAAGAAAGAACTGAAACGAGCGTTTCAGTTTAGTAATTCCGTAGCGATTCTGCAGTGATTCCATGGACATCTCTGAATGTTTACATTCAACAACCCCGCAAGCGTCCATCCGTATTTTTGCAAATATATGAACACTTCATCTTTACCGATTCTTTAAACGCCCATTCGTATTTATAACCAGTTCTCAGTTTTATCGATAACCAACTACATTGTAAAAAAATCTTAAAATCGTAAGATAAATCCATCGCTTTTTCGCAGGTTGTCAAGGAAAACGAGCCATGCCTTTGACAATCTTACACAGATATTCATAAAGCAAATATAGAAAGGAAACTCCCGAAATGACTAAAGCACTGTCAAAGAAGTCACTAGTAGTGTTAACTACCTGCCTTCTTGCCGCACTTCTCGCAACACTAGCATTTACTGGATGCTCTTCCGATTCTGGCACCTCCGAAGAATCCGAAGACAAAACCATCACGGTTGCTGCAAGTCCTACCCCTCATGCAGAAATCCTCAACAATGCAGTAGCACCTATCCTTGAAGAAGAAGGCTACACACTTGAGGTTAAAGAATTCACCGACTACGTTCAGCCTAATACCGTAACCGAAGCTGGCGAAGTTGACGCAAACTACTTCCAGCATCGCCCTTACCTTGAAAACTTCAATGAAGAACAGGGCACCCATTTGGTAGAGGTTGCAGGCGTACACTTCGAGCCTATGGGAATTTTCTCTTCTAGCGTTGAATCCTTAGACGACGTAGCTGAAGGCGCTGTTGTAGCAGTTCCAAACGATGCCACCAACGAAGCCCGTGCACTTCTCCTTCTTGAACAAGAAGGCCTCATTGAAGTAGACGACGAAGCAGGCATCAACGCAACCATTAACGACATCACCTCTAATCCAAAGAATCTTGAATTCGAAGAACTTGAAGCAGCAAATCTTCCTAATGTATTAGAAGATGTTTCTATCGCAGTAATCAATGGTAACTATGCTCTCGCAGCTGACTTCACCATGGATGATGCTTTGGCAGTAGAAGCAAATGACTCCTTGGCTGCAGACACCTACACCAACGTTATCGTAGTAAAGGATGGCAACCAGGATTCTGAAAAGATCAAGGCTCTTGCTGAAGCTTGCAATTCCGATGAAGTACGCGACTACATCACCGACAACTATCAGGGTTCTGTAGTAGCAGTATTCTAAACATCCTGTTGCTTAACTAAAAGCCGTTACAAGGCTAATTAAAAGACAATCCCCACGAATAATTCGTGGGGATTTTTGTTGCCGTCGTCTTACTGCTAACGTTTTGTTGCAGGCGTTTTGTCATCGACGTTTCGCTTTGTCGTCTATGTAGTTTATTACCTGCGATTTTCAATATGCCCAATATTTTTCAGTTCAATAGAAATCAAGCCATTAGGCGTACTGGCAAACTCAATAAAATCAGAGTTGTTGGCGTATTCGGAAGGAAACGTTATTTCGATTCCCGTATCAGTACGAATTTTATGATTACGCGTAATACGTTCTGCCGCCTTCTTTTCTACGCGAACACGCTCAGGAAGTTGTTCTTCCGTTGCACATGCTACAAAACGCTCTCGTAAAGGTTCATCTTCAAAAACCTCTTGCGCTAAATCAAACGGAGCAATATCGGCTTCTTCACTCTCTTCGGCGGCATCACATACATAAGCCTTTGCTTTGGAAAGTGACACAACAGGATCTGCACCGTATTCGGTAGCAACCTCTTCTACAATACGTGTTAATTCATCAATTACTTCTTTACTAGATGCTTGCATGGAGCACTGTAATAGCCCATCGGGAATAAGATAGCGCTCCTCCCCTGCAATCACACGTTTCTTATCCTGAAAAGCAACTTCCATCGAACGCATATTAATTACTGCAAACGAGCTAATCTTTTGTGAAGGATTAGGCAAAATGGCATGATGGCGTTCAATTTCATTACAAGGCTGACCATCATCGCCATAAGCAATGGAATGCATGAACGCCTGACGGCTTTCCAACAGGAAAATTCCAAAGTAACGATTCACCCGTCCCTCAAACGAAGCGGTAACCGCTTCTTCGTCGGCACTTCCTCCTTGTAGCTGCTCTTCTTCTTCGAAATCTACCACCAAAAGGTCGGTAGATTCTGATTTAGACATACGTCCCAATTCAGTGCTAATAAATTCCGCAATCTGCACAGACAGGTCAACAAAATTGCGTTGCCCCGCAAAATACGCCTGAAGTTCAGAAGCAAACATGCTGTCGGGTGCAAATTCACCACGTTTGTTATCGATATTGCCAAACGCCTTTTTTACATGTTTAGATACGTAGCCCTTAATGAGGCGACTTTCCAGATCGAGCTCCCCCTGAGAAAACACGTTTACGCAGGAGGTGAAGTCAAAAACATGCAAAATAGCGTGATTGATGCGAAGCATATGCGTCCTTTCAAAATAACAGCAGGAATCACCATACACCAAGATACCGTGAGGGTGAACGTTAGATTTATTGCCAGCATCGCAATTTGACGGTATTGTCATAGAGTAGTTAGCGTTACTCAAACGCGAAAAGACTGACAAAGAGAACGAAATACTCGTAATGTCAGGTGGTAGTTCACGCTACTTAAACACTTTATTTGACAGCGTGAACCTAGCGAGTAGAATAAGTCTACTCATTCTGCACTTTTACAAGGGAATAGTTGTTTTTCTAACAGCAATTCCCATTGATTTTCAATGGGGGCGACTGGTTTCGACATGGTAAGTCGGATTCGAGGAGCAGGTCGTGGTCTCCTCGCCACGTTAAACAGGGGTAAAGTCAAGTTAATTGGCAAAACTAATACTCAGAGCGCTCCTGCGCTCGCCATGGCTGCTTAATTAATGCCTGGCTGTCGACCTGGTGAATTTCCCCGCCACTGGGAAGGCATTATCTTAGGGGAACGCTCTTTGGCACGTAGTTGGTATGGCCAAAGCTAAGACTGAACCAGCTAGGATGGTTTGTGGCCTGTCGGTGGGCTTAAATCATTCGAAATCAAAACATCGACTAAGCTTGTAGTGCCTTGCTGATGATTTAGTATGGACCGGAGTTCGATTCTCCGCGCCTCCACCAGAGTAGGAAGCATCGAACTTTTCCTTGAAAACAAGTACTCTTCTTCATGAATGAGTATTCTTTTCCAAGTATGAGTTCGGGCTTGTATATACTAATAGGGACGCCTATATGGCGTCCCTATTCTCTTGCTCTTTTTCCATCCTAAATAGTAAAACGATTTATGCAAAAGCAAAAGCAATGTAAGCAAGTCCCTTTTCGAGTGAATTGCCACCAGCATCTTTCGCATAGGTCCATTCATACACAGGACCGCCTTCATACGTTAAGCCAGAACCCTCTTCTACATCGGGATCGTTGAAAATTTCTTCCACTTCTTCGATAGGATACGTGTCATAACCAAATACTTCTGCAACCATTTCCGATACACCTACGGCATCGTCAGCATCAACGCAATACAAACCCATTGCAGCATACATGCCAGTTGCAGGCATTACTTTGATCGACAGTGAATCACCGCCATAGCGATCATCCTGTGCATCGGCATCCTGGAAAATGTAACGCCATCCACCTTCATCTTCCTGCGTTTCGATAAACTCAAGACCAAGTCCGTACTTAGCCTCAATACGATCAACTAAGTCCTCAATTTCAGGCGTAGGCACCTGCCAATCACCAATTGCAGCAGTATCAAAAACGCGATAGCCGTTTTCCACGGAAGAGCGCCAATCAGGATCAAGCGTTCCATATTCGGAAATGGAGCTTGATGAAGAGCTTGAGTCAGAGCTAGAAGTAGAGCTAGAGCTTGCAGAAGAGCCCTCTTTATCGTCACGGAACATATCATCATCAAAGATAGGGTCATCTTCATAATCTTCTTCCTTATCTACATAAGAAGAATCAGAGTTAGAAGACGAGCTGCTTGAACCAGAAGAAGCACCTGAAGTCAATGCTCCCGTACAGCCAGTAAGGCCTACCATTAAAAACAATGCAACAAAAAGAACAAGCAGTGGCTGTATAAGCTTTGCTTTGATCATTGAATGTCCTTTCCCCTCGCACCATTAGCAAACTTATTAAAAGAATTTAACGTATTTACCAACAGAATTACATGCTCTTTTGTAATGATTTATCGCAACAAGTGGATCAATACTTGGTTTAAGAATTACCGTTATGCACTACCCTCAACGGAACAAACTGATACCCCCATGGAACAAACTGAATAGGTGAAAAATGCCTCTCTTTTATCTCCCAGGTTGCAAGTTCACAAAATACGACCCTGCCGCAAGTGATAAACTCGCTTACTTTTGTAAATCTTGCTTAGATGCTCAAGTATTGGGATGCTGCAGTAAAGATTTCACTACGCCTAGACCTGGCGATACGGTATTGTATGTCTGCCCCACTTGTGCACTAATCATGAAAGAATCCAACTTGGGTGTCACATTAAAAAGTATTTATGAAGCTATTCTCGAATACGATGAAACACTCTATTCTAGTGACAAGCTATATAACACTCAAAACAAAACTTGTATTCAGTGGGTGGATTTACAAAAGAAGGAAATCACGGTACAGGACTGCTGGCGATCAAGGAAAGACCCCGCTCTTCAACTAGCTATTCGCAAAGCTCTATCTAAGATGAACGCAACCATTAGAGAATTAGATAACAATTTCGATAAAGCTGATTACTGTGGGCTAAGCCTTCTAAAAGAGCCTTCTCCGCGTTATGAGTGGCTTGCACCCAAGCTCTTTCAAGATCCAATATTCAAACCGCATAGTCCCGAAGAACAAATCCGATCACTTAGCAATCATATACAGCAATACACAACTTCTACCATAGGATGCTACTGCACTGGTTGCATTGAAGGCATTGAAAGAGTAAATGCTCTCTTTTCTTCTAATGAAGCCAGTGGAAGCAACACCAAGAGATTTGAGCCTATTCATATAGCAAGTCTCCTGGCACAGTCAATTAATCTTTCGTAAGCTGATGCAAGATTAAGCCAAATGAATTTTGTTTATTATTGCGATCGTTTTTGGATGAAATAGCGCGTTTGTTACCAAATATCGAGATGATTACAGCATATTTCTTCCAGATTTGAGAAGTTAATTGATTTAAGTCTGATTTATTACCAATAATTTCGGTTTAATTACCTTTGTTATTTCTGTCCAGTAACAATCGTACATTTTCATCCAAAAACAGGCCTGAAAATCGACAAAACGAAAAAGTGCTGGTCAAATAATGACCAGCACTTCCATTCAACAAATCAGACGTTACGAAACGTTGCGAAACGTTACGAAAACCTGACGAGAATTACTTGTCAGCCAATGCAGCCTGAGCAGCAGCCAAACGTGCCAAAGGTACACGATAAGGAGAGCAGCTTACATAGTCCAGACCGATGCCGTAGAAAGTCTTAACGGAATCAGGATCGCCACCATGTTCGCCGCAAACACCGCAAACGATGTCTGGGTTACCCTGGTGACCAAGCTCAACGCCCATCTTAACCAACTTAGCAACACCAGGATCAACGGTTGCGAAGGGGTTGTAAGGCAAGATACGCTCTGCCAAGTACTGAGGAATGAACTCAGCCTCAACGTCGTCACGAGAGAAGCCAAACGTTGTCTGGGTAAGGTCGTTAGTACCGAAGCTGAAGAAGTCTGCCTGAGTTGCAATTTCATCAGCAGTTACCGCAGCACGAGGAAGCTCGATCATGGTTCCTACTGGAATCTCGAGTTCAACACCCTGCTCTTCTGCTACCTCAGCAATAATCTTTTCTGCAAGTTCACGAAGCTTAGCAAGCTCTGGAACAACAGAAACCAAAGGAATCATAATCTCAGGCTTAGGATCAAGACCTTCCTTCTTCAACTGAGCTGCTGCAGTTGCGATTGCGCGAACCTGCATTTCAGGAAGGATTGGGAACTTGATAGCCAAACGGCAGCCACGAAGACCGAGCATTGGGTTAGCCTCAGAGAAGCCGTCGATCTGTTCCATAAGCTGACGTTTCTTTTCGATAACATCAGGATCGCCGCCAGATGCTTCCATACGAGCGATTTCGACATCAAGAGTACGAGCGCTTTCCAAGAACTCGTGCAGTGGTGGGTCAAGCAAACGAACGATAACAGGATAGCCGTCCATTGCCTTGAACATACCCAGGAAGTCACCCGTCTGAGCCTTGAACAAATCATCAACAGCCTTTTCGCGAACTGCTTCATCTTCATTAAGAATGAAGGTTTGAATGATCTGCTTACGATCGCCCAAGAACATATGCTCGGTACGGCAAAGACCAATACCCTGAGCGCCGAACTTACGAGCAGTTGCGGCATCTTCTGGGTTGTCTGCATTTGCGCGAACACCCATAGTGCGGAATTCGTCAGCCCATTCAAGGATGGTGTCAAGATCGCCAGCCATTTCAGGCTCAACAAGCTCTACTGCACCAAGAACAACAATACCCGTGGTACCGTCCAAGGAAATCATGTCGCCTTCCTTGATAACAATATCGGTACCAGAAATTGCTGCCTGCTTAGCTTCAGCATCGATCTTTAAGGTATCAACACCGCATACGCAAGGAGCACCCATGCCACGAGCAATAACGGCAGCATGTGAAGTCTTGCCACCGTGAGAAGTCAAAATACCTTCAGCGGCAATCATGCCTGCCAGGTCGTCTGGAGTGGTTTCCCAACGCACCAAAACAGTCTTGCGGCCTTCCTTAGCAGCTTCAACAGCAGCCTCGGAAGAGAATACAGCCTCGCCTACTGCAGCACCAGGAGAAGCATTCAAACCCTTAGCTACTACGTCGTAGTCAGCCTTGGTGTCGAACTGAGGATGGAGCAGCTGGTCGAGCTGTTCAGGATCAACTCGCTGTACAGCCTCTTCCTTAGTGATGAGGCCTTCCTTCTCCATTTCGATAGCGATATGAAGCGCAGCCTGTGCAGTACGCTTACCAACACGAGTCTGAAGCATCCAAAGCTTGCCCTGTTCAATGGTGAACTCGATGTCGCACATATCACGGAAGTGGTTTTCAAGAATGGTGAATACCTCTTCAAGTTCACGGCCAGCTTCTTCAAGACCTTCAACGTGCTTAAGATCAGAAATTGGGCTGGTGTTACGAATACCAGCAACTACGTCTTCGCCCTGAGCGTTTACCAAGTAGTCGCCATAGAATTCTTTTTCACCCGTTGCAGGGTTACGAGTAAAGGCAACGCCGGTAGCAGAGGTATTACCCTTGTTACCAAAGATCATCGACTGAACATTAACAGCGGTACCAAGATCGTCAGAAATCTTGTTCTGCTTACGATAAAGAATTGCACGAGGATTGTTCCAAGAACCAAATACTGCCTCAATAGCCAGACGGAGCTGAACATCAGGATTCTGTGGGAACTGAACCTTGCCGTCTACTACCAAAGAAGGATATTCTTCAGCATCTACATTGTCGGTAAAGATACCCTTAAATACTTCAACGAGCTGCTCAAGATCTTCAGCGGTCAAATCGGTGTCGGATTCTACGCCGCGCTCACGCTTCATGATATTGATAGCATTTTCGAACAAATCGCCATCAAGACCCATTACAACGTTGGAGAACATCTGAATGAAACGACGATAAGAGTCCCAAGCAAAACGAGGATTTTCGGTTTGCTTGATCAAACCATGAATAGATTTGTCGTTAAGACCCAAGTTCAAAACCGTATCCATCATGCCTGGCATAGACATTGGTGCGCCAGAACGAACAGATACCAACAGTGGATCTTCAGGATCGCCGATCTTCTTGCCAATACGGGCTTCAAGATCTTCACGATATTCTTCAATAGTGTCCAAAACTCCCTCAGGCCAGGTGTTATCGGAATTTGCATATTCCATACAGGTCTGGCAAGAAATAGTGAATCCGGGAGGGACAGGAAGGCCGATGTTTGCCATCTCAGCAAGGTTTGCGCCCTTACCACCAAGAATGGCCTTCATGTTGGTGTTGCCTTCAGTAACGTTCTTACCATTTGCGTCCTTACCGAAAGCATAGACGCGCTTTACTTGGTCAGTCACCATGTTCTCCTTAGATTAAACTTTTCTTCCTCACACACTAATCATCAATTTGTGGGTGAGCATTCTCATAATACCGCAAAATCTCTTGCGCTGTTTCCTCGATTGCCCTGTTGTCGGTACGAATCACAATGCAACCAAGCTTACGCATTAACGCTCGAGCGCTTTCCAAGTCTTGGTATACGCACTCCAAATCAGCGTAAGAAGCAGCCACATTAGTGGCTTTACCTAGGCGTTTCTTGCGAATATCAGCCAAAATTTCCGCAGAAATTATGAGTCCAAATAAACGAGTAGGATCAACATCAAAGATCTCTTTAGGCGGATCAGATTGAGGGTCGAGCGGCACATTGGCAACGCGATAGCCCATCTGAGAAAGATAAATAGACAGTGGTGTTTTGGAAGAACGCGACACACCGATAAGCACAATGTCTGCTTCAGTTAAATCTTGAGGATTGCGACCGTCGTCATGAGAAATGGTGAATTCCATTGCATCAATACGACGGAAATAATACTCATTAACCGAATGTATACGCCCAGGTTTAGTAATGGGCTCCACACCAGAGGCGCTACTTAAAGCGCCTAATGCATTACTCATTGCGTCTACCGCTATAACTACATCATCATTTTTTTCGACGTAGTCCATCAACGCTTCTCGCGTATCAGGAGCAACCAGCGTGTAGAACAAAACAAAGGGTGTTTCTCCTAAACGACGATGAAGAGAAACATGGCTATCAATTTCAGAAATTAATTCTTTAGGAGAATTAACATGGGGAAGAATTTCCATCGCGGGATCAAAAACTTCAAAGCAAGCAGCTGCTGCACGAGCAACAGCCTGAGCGGTGGTACCTACCGAATCAGAAACGATATGGATCGTTGGAAGAGTTTTTGAACTTTTACCCTGCAAAATCCACTTTTGCATGATTCTCCTTTCTATTACAAAAACCAACTGAAACAAAAAGCGGCCCTTTTTGCAAGGGCCGCTTGGTTAAACACTATTTTGAAAGTAATGAAAAATCGGCTACGTGTACGAAAACGCCGACAAAGCGATTGAGTAACTTAAGACGATTATCTCGAAGAGCCTGATCCTCGTCCATAATCATAACGCGCTCAAAGAAAAGATCTATTGGGCCACGCAAGGCAGCTAGCTCTTGAAGAGCCTCTGCGTAATTATCCGCATCCAGTGCGAGCGCTACCCTATTTTCAGCCTGAACAACTGCGCAAGAAAGTGCATGTTCAACTTCGCTGAGTAGGTTTTCATCAACATCGCTACCCAGTTCTGGATCGCGTAAGTTATTAGCGCGAGCATAGGCGGTTGCCAAATTCTCGAAGGTTTCTGGTTCGTGCTTGCGCGCTGCTTCAAGAGCTTCAACGCGATTAATAAGCTCAACAGGTTCTTGAACATCGACTGCCAAAACAGCGTCGATTGCATCAATGCCCTTGCCCGCATCACGCAACATAACACGGGTACGGGTAATGAAGAACTCAATAACCTCTTTGCGAACCGCATCGTGATCAAATTCAATGCCCGCTTGAGCATACAGAGCGAGAGATGCATCAATTGCAGAAACAAGACTGATGGTAAGCGGATTTTCACAAGTCAGCATAGCAACAATACCAATAGCGCTTCGACGCAATGCAAACGGGTCGGAAGATCCGCTTGGGCCTTGTCCTACCGAGAACAAACCGCAAATCGTATCAAGCTTGTCTGCCAACGCCACAACTTTACCAACCGCTGTTTCGGGAACTTCATCACCTGCAAAACGAGGACGGTAATGTTGCTCGATAGCTTGTGCCACCTGATCGGTTTCACCGCAAGCAGAAGCGTAATACGAACCCATAACACCTTGAACCGACGTAAATTCAATAACAGCACTCGTTACTAAGTCTGCTTTGCAAAGCTGAGCTGCACGAAGTGCATCCTGTGAATCGGTTTGTGACAAACCTGCATCTTCAACCAAATGCTGAGCTAAGCCTTTAATACGATTAGTTTTATCAAGCATGGTGCCCAGTTTTTCCTGGAAAACCACCTCTGCCAACTGATCTACATACGACTCAAGAGGACGCTTCAAGTCTTCATCATAGAAGAATTTGGCGTCATATAAACGGGCACGAACCACGCGTTCATTACCATCAATGATGGTATCTGAACAAGCAGGATCGCCATTGCCAACCACGATAAAACGATTCGTCAGCTTGCCAGCTTCATCATACAAGGGAAAATAACGCTGATGCATCAGCATGGCATCAACAATAATTTCTTCTGGTACCTGCAAGAATTCCTTGTCAAACGTACCTACCAAAACAGTAGGATACTCAGCCAAATTAACTACCTCAACCAAGGTTTTAGCAGGTAATTCTGCTTTGAAGCCTGTTTGTGCCTCCACTTCAGCAACGCCAGCGCGAATAACTTCTTCACGCTCTGCTTCAGAAGGAACTACATACGCATTACGTACTACCTCTACCAATTCATCTGCATTATCAACAGAGAAAGGGCCAGGAGCCAAGAAGCGATGGCCGCGCGTAAAGCGATCGGCGGTGAGTCCTGCAAAGGTAAAAGGGATTACCTCGCTGCCAAACAGCGCAACAAACCAGCGAATAGGACGAGAAAAATATTCAGATTCAGCACCCCAACGCTGAGACTTAGGCCACGAAATACCGCGAACAATACCATCAAGTACCGAAGAAAGCAGCGTTGCAACCTTTACTGAAGGAGTATGCGTACGAGCGTACACATAGCCATCTTCGACAACCAATTCGCTTGGATCTACACCTTTACCACGCGCAAAACCCTGAGCCGCTTTTGTAGGGTTTCCTTCATCGTCAAACGCAATCTTTGCCGAAGGACCCTTGAATACTTCATTTTTTTCTTCAGTAGCCTCAGGAATATCTTCTACTACCACAATCAAACGACGAGGAGACGAATAAATTTGCGTCTCACCGTGAGGAATTGCAGCATCATCTAAAAGCTTCGGAGCAAGAGTTTTGAGTTGTTTAACCGCGTTAGATAAATCAAAGGCAGGAATTTCTTCGGTACCAATTTCAAATGCAAGACTTTGCTGTGCCATTCCTATTCTCCTTTTTCATCTGCTGCAGGCTTAATACCAACTACATGCTCCAAATACGATGCACAGCACGCTTTTGCAATCGTTCGAACACGCAAAATATACGCCATACGCTCAGTGGCACTAATTACACCACGAGCATCAAGTAAGTTAAATGCATGGGAACATTTAAGAACATAGTCATACGCTGGAAGAGGCAGACCCGCATCAAGAACGCGCTTACACTCAGCTTCATAGCGATCAAATTCACCAAAGAGCAAATCGGTATCGGCTACTTCAAAGTTATAGGCAGAAAATTCACGTTCATTTTCCAAGAACACATCGCCATAAGTAAATTCTGTACCATCAGCACTGCGAGCCCATACCAGATCGTATACCGAATCTACTCCCTGGATATACATAGCCAAACGTTCCAAGCCATAAGTAATTTCTGAAGGAACTGGCCTGCATTCAAAACCACCTACTTGCTGGAAATAGGTGAACTGAGTTACCTCCATACCATTGAGCCATACTTCCCAACCAAGACCCCATGCACCAAGCGTTGGGCTTTCCCAGTCGTCCTCAACAAAACGAATGTCGTGTTTTTCAGGCTCAATACCAATGGTGCGCAACGAATTCAAATACAAATCTTGAACATTATCAGGAGAAGGCTTCATCAGAACCTGGAACTGATAGTAATGCTGCATACGATTAGGATTTTCACCATAACGCCCGTCAGCAGGACGACGGCAAGGCTGTACATAAGCCGTTTTCCAGGTGTCTGGTCCTAAACTACGCAAGGTAGTTGCCGTATGGAAAGTACCAGCACCTACTTCGTTATCATAGGGCTGCATAATGACACAACCCAAATTAGCCCAATAACGCTGAAGGCTTAGGATCATATCCTGAAACGTAAGTACCTCAGCTGAACCTGCGGTTTGTGCATCTGATGAAAGACTGGTCATCAAAGCTCCTTTATCGAATACATATACGATGAAACTAATTCAAAAAGCCAATACGATCGAGTGGCCAGTAAGTAACTATTGCCTTTCCAAATACCGTATCAACATCAATTGATCCAAAATAACGCGAATCGGAAGAATTTTCACGATTATCGCCCATTACCCAAACTTCACCTTCTGGAACAACATAGGGATAACTAAGTGAAACATTACCTGCCGTTTGAGACAGTGGATAGGTTTCTCCTTCAGTGTAAGGTTCGCTTTGTGCTACTCCGTCTATATAGAGAACACCGCCAGACATTGAAACCGTTTGTCCTTCGGTGGCAATTACGCGCTTCACCAATACGCGGGAAGGTACCTGCGGATCAGAAAAAACAACAATATCCCCTGGTTGGGGATCACTAAAGTGATAACTTACCTTTTCAGCAAAAAGACGATCACCTGTCATGATGGTAGTTTCCATTGAAGCGGAAGGAACTTCAAAAGGTTCAACGACATACGTTCTGATTCCCCATGCTGCTACCAAAACAACAGCAATGCAAATTACAAAGCTAAGAAACCTTCTAATTATGCCCGGTTGGTGCCTAGTAGCATGCTGACCGGAATCCACGAAGCCTCATCCCTTTCTTCAATAGAACAGTACAATGCGTTTCATATTAGGACAAAGTAGCCTGTTATAACCAAGTGATGTCTTGAGAATCAAGAAATTTTCGCTCTTTGTCACTGATATTGGCCTTATCCAGTAAATCTGGACGCCAACGTTTGGTACGAATTAAACTCTGCTCACGCCTCCACTGAGCAATACGCGCATGATGACCCGATAAAAGTACTTCAGGAACCTTCATTCCACGATATTCAGCAGGCCTTGTATACTGCGGGTATTCCAATAAGCCGTCGTAGAAGCTTTCATCTACCGCGCTACCTTCGTCTCCCAGAACTCCATCAATGCGACGTACCACCGCATCAATAACAACCATAGAAGCAAGCTCACCACTGGTAAGAACGTAATCACCAATTGAAATTACCTTATCAGCCAACGAATACACGCGCTCATCGATGCCCTCATAGTGGCCACAAATAAAAAAGAGATGGGGCTTACGGGCAAGCTCTAAGGTAAGCGCATCGTTAAATACTTCGCCTGTAGGAGAAAGAAAAATAACATAGGGCTTTTCATCGGCAGCAGCAAATAATTCATCCGTTGCTTCAAAAATAGGCTCACATTTCATCACAAGCCCTTGCCCACCCCCGTAAGGCTCATCATCGGTAGTACGATGCTTGTCGTGAGTCCAATCTCTTAAATCGTGAGCAGTAAAATCCAGATATCCTTTTTCCTGCGCAATACGCATCATGGATTCATTCATGATTGAATCGTAGCAATGAGGAAACACTGAAAGAGTTTCTATCTTCACAATGCACTCCTAAAGATCCAATAAGCCATCTGGAATTGACGTATAGATAATGCGTTCCTCTTCGTTTATTTCATCAATAAAGGCATCCACAACAGGAATAAGCAACTCTGACGAACCATCGTCTTCGTCAGAAGAGCCTTCATTAGCACCACGATCTACCACCATTAAAGGGTGGGCAGGATTCTCTTCAATGCGAACTACCCTACCTAATTTGCCAAATGAGGTATCGAGCACCGAATAACCTTCAAGTTGAAGTTCATCTGATTCATCAAAGCCTTCAGGAAGATCTTCATTGCGTACTAGGCAATAATGGCCTTCAAGCAATTCGGCATCACTGCGATTGGTAACACAATTAAAATAAACCAGATATTTGCCTGGAGATGGATGTTCTACCCGTGCAACGCTCGATGAACGAGGAAAACGCAGAATTGGTGGAACAAAGGTAACTTCCATACCTTCGACAAGCAAAAAAGGAAGACCTTCTGTCGGTTTGACAGAAAGCCCTCCTTCTTTAGTTTTAGCGCTTAGCAGCGCAGCAATGTTCGTCCAAGAACCCATAACGCTATGGGCTCCTAGTCGATAATTTCTACCTCAACGGCGGTGCCGTTGCGCGAACCTGCTGCGCGACACAAGGTACGAATTGCCTTGATAACACGGCCCTGGCGACCAATTACCTTACCTGCATCTTCGTCAGCAACGGTAATTTCAACCAAAACAGCGCCATCTTCTGTGTCTGTCGAAGTAATTTCAACAGCTTCAGGGTCATCCACTAAAGGAACAACCAAGGCCTCTACCAAGTTTGCAATATCTTCGCGGAAATCCGCCATGATTTAAGCGTTCTTGCGCTCAGCCTCAATAAGGCGAGCTACCGTGTCAGTAGGCTTTGCACCATTAGCTACCCACTTATCAACCTTTTCAAGATCGATAGTTACAGCTGCAGGGGTGGTGCAAGGATTGTACGTACCAACCTGCTCAATATAGCGACCATCGCGACGAGCACGAGAGTCTGCTACAACGATACGATAATAAGGTGCCTTTTTAGCGCCGTGACGGGCGAGACGGATCTTGACTGCCATCGAGTTGTACTCCTTCTAAAACTTTACACGCGACTTATCCGAAAATCTTTACTCATTCGGGTCGCAAAACAGCAATTATTGATATTACCTCTTAGACTGAGAATCATCAAGACCACTCATCATGTCTTGCATCTTCTTCATATCCTTTATGGAAAGTCCTCCCATTGCAGGAATTCCCATTCTACGTTTGCTGTTCTTTCCCTTCTTACCTTTTCTGCCCTTTTTGTTCTTGCGAGCATAGGCAGCTTCTTGTTGGTCCATCATGCGACGGACCATTTTTTTAGTTTCACTAAACTGTTTTAACAGCTGATTTACCTGGTATACCTTAACGCCAGCACCAGCCGCAATACGAGCCTTACGAGATCCATTCAGAATCTCGGGATGTTCACGTTCCCGTTTAGTCATCGAACTAATGATAACGGTCATATCATCTAGGGCATGTTCGTTTACTTGGCCTTCTCGCATGGCTTTATCTCCACCAGGCAATGCGCTGACCAACTTTTGAATACCGCCCATTTTATTAACCTGCTGCTTCATAAGCAAGAAATCGTTCAAAGTTAAGTTACCGCGCGCCATGCGCTCAGCTTCTTCTTCCTCAATTTCTTCCGCTTTTAGCTTCGAAGCAGTTTCGATAATGCTAACCACATCACCCATACCGAGGATGCGCTTAGCCATACGATCAGGATGAAATTCTTCTAATGAATCTGGTTTTTCACCCGACGAAATAAAGGAGATAGGCTTGCCCGTAACCTGCTTAATGGAAAGTGCACCACCGCCACGAGCATCGCCGTCCATCTTGGACATAATGACGCCATCAAAATCAACGCGGTCCGCAAAAGCTTTAGCCACATTAACCGCGTCCTGACCAGTCATGGCATCAACTACCATGAAAATTTGATCTGGCTCTACCGCATCTTTGATAGCTTGAGCTTCTTGCATCATTTCGTCATCTACATGAAGACGACCAGCGGTGTCTACAATAACCACATCGCGCAAAGAATCGATTGCATCCCTTACGCCTTCTTTGGCAATAGCGACAGGGTCCTTGCCTTCCCCGCGATATACACGAACTCCCATTTCATCGCCAAGCGTTTGAAGCTGATCCGCAGCAGCAGGACGATACACGTCGCAGGCAACCAATAAAGGATTGTGATTTTTGCCCTTAAGAAGATAAGCAAGCTTCGCGGCAGCAGTGGTTTTACCAGAACCCTGCAGACCAACCAACATAATGACATTTGGAATGCGGCTCGAAAGCTGCAAAGGTGCTTCTTCACGGCCGAGCAATTCGGTTAACTCATCCAAAACAACTTTCACAACATTTTGCGCAGGTGTTAAGGAATCCATGATTTCTGCCGTTAAACAACGCTCTTTTGTTCGTTTGATAAACGACTTAACAACTTTAAAGTTAACGTCAGCTTCAAGAAGTGCCATGCGAATTTCGCGCATCGCCGAATCAATGTCTTCTTCAGTAAGACGGCCCTTGCTGCGCAGACCACTAAAGACTGATTGAAGTTTATCGGAAAGACTATCGAACATCGGTCATATCCCCTATCAGCGCACGAGCAAAATCATGCGCGTCGAAATCCTGCAGATCATCTATTCCCTCACCAACTCCAATTTTACAGATGGGAAGTTCAAGCTCATGAGAAATAGCCAAAGCAATACCGCCTTTTGCAGTACCGTCAAGCTTGGTTAAAACCACACCATCAAGATCAAGAGCCTTGTCAAATTCTCGTGCTTGCTGAAGACCATTTTGGCCTGTAGTAGCATCAATTACCAACAACGTAGCAACAGGCATGGAAGAACGCTTACGAACAACAGATACAACTTTTTGAAGCTCACGCATCAAGTCATTGGAAGTATGCAGACGGCCAGCTGTGTCTATAAGCACCAAATCTGAACCTGCAGCCTCGGCACGTTCTATGGTTTCATAGCACACACTCGCAGGATCGCTACCGCGATCACGACTTACAATTTCTACCTCCGCGCGATTCGCCCATACCTCAAGCTGTTCTATTGCCGCCGCACGGAACGTATCGGCACTACCAAGCAAAACCTTGCGACCTTGGTCGTGTGCTGCCGCAGCAACTTTTCCTACCGTGGTAGTCTTGCCAGAGCCATTTACCCCAACAAACAAGATGAGCTGGGGATTCTCTTCAAAATAGTCCACTTCCGCAGGAGTAAAGGTTGCAGCAATCTGTTCGGTAAGCATTTCGAAAACCGCATAGGCATCAGGGGCTGCCTTGCGACGTGCTTGATCACGCAGTTCCTCAACAATTTCATCAGCAGCACTGGCGCCCAAGTCTGCCAAAATAAGCGTTTCTTCAAGCGTTTCCCAGAATTCTTCATCAACATCGGGACCACGATCAAGAAGAATATTCATCTGCTCTTTCAGACGTTCGCGAGAACGAGAAAGACCAGCATTTATTTTTTCAAAGAAGCCCATTTAGCCCTCCTTGCGCTGAGCATTATCCAGTTTCTGACTAACCACCTTAGTAATGCCATCGGCTTGCATGGAAACACCATACAGTATATCTGCCGATTCCATAGTGCGACGCTGGTGGGTAATCATTATGAACTGAGTCTGGTCACGAATAACATTAAGATAGGCGATCAAACGGCGCAGATTGGTATCGTCAAGCGCAGCTTCAACCTCGTCTAAGATATAAAATGGCGTCTGACGAATACGATACACCGCAAACAACAGCGCCATAGCGGTCATGGATTTTTCGCCACCTGAAAGCAGAGACATTTTCTTAACGCGTTTACCAATTGGCTGTGCATTCACATCAACACCAGTATGCTCCAAATCATCAGGATCAACCAAAGACAGATGAGCATGTCCACCAGGGAAAAGCGTCGAGAATATTTCTGAGAAATTATCATTTACCTGTTCAAAGGTACGAACAAAATCAGTACGCATGCGTTCATCAATTACATTCACAATGCGCGCAAGCGATTTACGAGCAAGTCTCATATCTTCCAACTGAGAAGAAAGATACGTGTAACGCTCTTGAACTTCTTCGAATTCCTGAGCAGCATCAGGATTAATAGTGCCCATATTCTTTATGCGACGCTCGAGAGAAGCACGGGTATCTTCCGCTAAAGTGCGATCTTCTAATTGCTCGAGCGTAAGTGCCTGCTCAAGCGGAGTTGCGCAATCTTCAACGATCGCTTTAATGCCCGCATCTACTTGGATCTCTAAACGACCCTTTTCAATACGCACATCTGCCAACTTGGCACTGCAGCCTTCAAAACGCTGATGAACTTCACGAGAAGCTCGTGTAGCTTCCGCAATTTTGTCATGCAATTCACGCGATGCCTGCTGCTCTGATTGAGATTCTTGCTCTAAACGAACAGAAAGAAGTGATGCCGCATCGGAAAGCGAAGCAAGAGTAGCTAGGAGCGCATCAGCACGATATGCTGCGCCACGCGCAATGCCAATTCGCCTACTGGATGCTTCATCTTCACGAGCAGAAGAAGTGATCTCTTGCTGGCGAGTTTGCTCCATGCGCTGAGCATAAGCTAAACGTTCCGACAAACGGGCAGTTTCAAGACGCGCATCACTTACTTTTTCAGAAAGAGCCACAATGCTACGACGAAGTGGTGAGAGTGTTTGTTCTAATTCCGCAACCTTGTCTTTATTGATAGAAAGTTTTGCCAGAACTTGCGTTAATTCCTTTTCTAATTCATCGGAATCGGGTTGTGCTTTTGCCAAAAACGCTTCATTTTCTTTCTGCTCCTGCAAAAGCTTTTCTAATTCCTCGGACAACTCAGTAACCGTCTGTCTTGATTGGGTAGCATCTCTTTGCGCAGATTCACTCCTACCCTTCAAGTTCGCAACCACTTCTGAAAGTTTTAAAGATTCAGTTTGCGCAGTACGCAACTGGGCTTCAAGAGCTTCATTTTCCTGCTGTTTTTCCTCATACGTTGCACTAGCAGCTTTTTCTTGCGTACGAGCCTGAGCAAGAGCACGTCTGCGCGCAAGGGCGCTATTACTCTTTTCTTCTTCTGAGCGATGAGCAACCAGAATCTTTCCATTCGGATAGACCACTGCCCCATCCAGTGAAGCAAAGCGAACAGGAACCTTGGTGTTTGCCTGCGCCTCGAGTGCTGAAGATAAGGTATCAACCACATAGACATCGCCCAATAACGCCCTCATTCGATTGGCGTATTCAGGTTTAATTTCAAGTTCATCGACAAGACGACGATATGGAAGTGCCTCACCCGATGAACTCAAGCTATCAGATACGGACTGAGCAGCTTCATTGGCCAACGCAGCTTTATCAGGATCAAAACCAGCGCCAAATACAATTGCATCACCATACGCCGATGAAGAAAGAGCGCGGTTTGCAAGCGCCTGGGCGCTTTCATTGTTCTGGGTAAGTAATCCATGGATATCATCGCCCAGCAAAAGCTCAACTACCATATCAAACTCAGAGGATGCCTGAATAGCATGCGTGAGTAAAATGGAAGTAGGAGCAACTTCATCGCGCTTTTCCAACAGTTCTGCAAGCAAGGGATTAGACGATTCGCTTGCACGTTCTAATTCCTCGAGCGCTGTCCGCTCTGCCGATGCCTGCGTGTAGGCTTGACGAGCCTCATCAAGCGCCTTTCTACCTTGATCGCGTGCTACTACAAGACTATTAAGTTGCTCACGCGCAGAAGTTTCTTCTGCGCGTACCTGCTCGTATTGGTCGGAAAGTTCCTTTGCGCTTTGCTCGAGTCCTTCGGCTTGTGCCTGCACTGCTTCAAGGCGTTTTTGCGCATCGGCAACATGAGCATCAATAACTTGTGCTCGCGCACGCTTTTCTGAAAGATTTTCGTGAAGTGCCGCCTGAGTTGCTTGAATGGTTTCCTGGCGATGGATTAAACCACGCTGCTCAGACATCAACGTATCAATCTGTTTGCGCAGAGTATTTCGCTGCTGCGTTTGATTCTTATGATGCGATTCAAGAGAATCCAGCTCTTCCTGAGCTTTAGTGTAGGCGCTCTGTGCTTCCTCTGAAGCACTACGGGCAGATTCAAGCTCCTTTTGCGCCGCTGCGCGACGAACACGCCCCTCTTCAACATAACGAGTTAAACGCTCAGCCTCAGAAATAAATCCGCTTCGTTTTTCACGCACTACTAACGCAGTCGAATTTAAGCGTTCAAAGCAAGCCTGAGCACGACGATACCGATCATTGAGCGTTGATTCTTGGCTTCCACGATCGTGAAGGGTTTGCTGAAGTTCATCGAGAGTTTTTTCAGCTTGTGCCAATTCATCTTTTACACGCTGTTGTTCGGCACTTAATTCGCCTTCTTGAGCTAGTGTTTCATCCCAGCGTTTTTGCAAAACACGCAAATCGTCTACTGCAAGCTGGAGTTTTACTTCTTTTAATTCGGCAGAAAGAGTTTCATAGGTACGCGCTTTGCGAGCCTTACGTTCGAGAGGCTTTAGCTGGCGCTCTACTTCTGCCGTAATGTCATGCACGCGATCTAAATGGGCATCCATTTGCGCTAATTTGCGTTCAGACTTAGCCTTGCGCTCCTTATGTTTTAAGATACCAGCAGCTTCTTCAATCAAAGCGCGACGATCTTCGGGACGCGAAGATAAAACTGAATCCAAATTACCCTGAGAAATAATGGAGTTAGTGCCCGTGCCTAAACCAGAATCGTGCAGAATATCAAGAACGTCCATACGACGAACGACATTACCATTTACCAGGTATTCGCTTTCACCACTGCGATACATACGTCTGCCAATGGAAACTTCAGCAAAATCAACAGGAAGTGTGCCATCGGAGTTATCAAGCAGCAATTCAACTTCAGCAACAGATACGGGTTTACGCGCAGAAGAACCAGCAAAAATAACGTCTTCCATAGACTGACCACGCAAGTTTTTTGCGTTGCGTTCGCCTAAAACCCATAAAACGGCATCAGAGATATTAGATTTACCAGAACCATTAGGACCAACAATAGCTGCCACACCAGGTTCGAACTTCATAACAGTACGATCTGCAAAGGATTTAAAACCCTTTAACGTGAGCGACTTCAGATACACAGAGTACCCCTTTTATTGCTGTTGCTGTTTCTTTTGCTTCTTTGCGCGTTGCGCAGCTTGACGGCGAGCCTTTTCTTCAGCCTTTGCTGCCTTTACCGCTGCACGAGCATCAGCCTTACGTTTCTTATCTTTGGAATCTTTTGCCTCAAAAAACGAGCTTAGTACTTCAAGAGCAGATTTAGCTGCTTGGCTTTCAGATTCTTTTTTCGTCCTGCCAACACCACGTGCGATAGATTGCACTCCTACAAAAACTTGCGTAACAAACGTTCTGTCGTGAGGAGGCCCCTGCGTTTCAACAAGACGATATGTTGGTGTTATACCATCTTCTTGCAAGCGTTCCTGTAGGACGCTTTTAGGATTTTCTGGTTCTTTGGCCATATCGGCGCTCATACGAACAATGAGCGTACGCTTTACAAAAGCAATTGCAGGCGCCAAACCCCCATCAAGATAGAGGGCTGCAACCAAAGATTCATATACGTTTTCAAGCGCAGAATGCAGACCGCGCCTTCCCGTGCCTCGCTCAGAAGATCCGAAAAAGATAACGTCTGCAATACCTAAATCGCTTGCTACTTTAGAAAGAGATGCTCCTGATACCAGGGAAACCTTAATACGGGTAAGACCACCTTCATTAAGATCTGGATATGCATGAAAGGCTTCATAGGAAACGATAGCACCTAAAATACTATCGCCTAGAAACTCTAAACGCTCATACGAATCAGAAATAGAATGACCTTCCGCAGCAGAAGGGTGCGTGAGCGCAGCAAGAAGCAACGAGCGATCAGAGAATTTATAGTCCAAAATCTCTTCCGCTCGATTAAGCTTTTCGGTATGTTCTAGCTGTTCTTTCAACGCACTCCATTACTAATCACAATAGCTTATCTAGATTGTACCCAACCTATTCAGCTGGTGACACAGTCTGGGCAATTATTCCCGAAACATCCAAACGAACCGTGCGTGCTGCAACTAAAATGCCATTTTTAATGGCTGTTTCGTTAGATGAGCCATGTCCAACCAAACAAGCACCCTTTACGCCAAGAATAGGAGCTCCACCATATTCGTCGGCAGAAAGGTTATTTTTCAGTTCACCAAGACCGCCCTTAAGAGTAAGCGCACCAAGTTTAGTCATGGCATTTTTCATCATTACCTCTTTAATACTCTTAAAGAGAACCGATGCGGCACCTTCAATGGTTTTAAGGCATACATTGCCTGTAAATCCATCGGTAACGATAACATCAAATTCGCCCGTCAAAAGGTCGCGACCTTCAGCATTGCCTACAAATTGAGGAACTGATTCGCGCAACAACTCATGAGCCTCTTGAGCAAACTTCGATCCCTTGGTTTCTTCTTCGCCGATGTTGAGAAGAGCAACCTTTGGTTCGGTAATGCCAACAACTTTTTCTGCATAAGGAATAGCCATCTGAGCAAATTGCACCAAATAAGATGCCTTACAATCTGCATTAGCTCCGACATCGCACATAACGACAGGCTTTGCAGGAGAAGGTAAAATAGTACACAGTGCTGGACGAGCCACTCCTTTAATGCGGCCAACAACCAAAGTTGCCGCGGCAAGACACGCTCCCGTTGAACCTGCCGAGAAAAAACCCCCTGCTTCTCCCTCTTTTACAAGACGATTGCCCACCACTAGGCTTGAATCCTTTTTCTTACGTACTGCGTTTGCAGGATGTTCGTCCATAGTAATTTCTTCAGTTGTTACCTGAGCACGAACACGCTCATGAGCCTCAGCAAAAGGTACTACAACATCCTCAGGACCACAGGCAATTACCTCAAGATTAGGATCTTCTTCAAGCGCCTGTTCGATTCCAGGAAGTACCACACGAGGACCATGGTCGCCTCCAAGGACATCAACTGCAATTACTACGTTTTCGGACATGGTTTCTCCTTCAAGGGAAAACGGGCAAAAAGCGTACATATAAAAATCCCCCGGTCATCGCCGGGGGATGCAATTCACCAATACTGGCATGCACTAAGCGGTCTGGATAACCTCACGATCGCGATAGAAGCCACAATTAGGGCATACACGATGAGGAAGCTTCACTTCGCCGCACTGAGGGCATACGGAACGAGAAGGTGAAGCGATCTTATCATTTTCGCTTCGACGTGCATGAGTACGGGCACGACCAGTTTTACGCTTTGGCACTGCCATGATTAATCTCCTTCTATGATGCAGGCTTACACCTGATAGTTGCAATCACGCGAAAAAACATTGTAGCTAGATCAAAAGCAAATAGCAAGAGAAATTTTTATTCCTCATCAAATTTAATGTTCTTAAGAACTGCGAAGGGATTTTTATGGAAATCGTCTTCTTCTTCGGTCTTTTCGCACGTGCATTCTTCGTAATTTAAGTTAGCGCCGCAACCAGCACAAAGACCCTTACAATCGTCATCACACAAAGGTGTTTGCGGTAATTCAAGCGAAAGAGCCGCAATTAACAGAGCGCTGAGATCGATGGTGTGATCTTCGCCGAGCGGTTCGCACTCTTCTTGCTCTTCTTCGGTAAGCTCAACATCCGTTCCAGGAATAGTGAAATACCCTTCAATTTCACCTTCAAGGCGATATTCAGCAGGATCCAAGCAGCGAACGCAGGTTGTGGTTGCATCCCCTACTACCATTCCTGTAACCAACAAAGAACCACCTGTGTTGCTTACGATTACATTCCAGGAAAGTGGATGCTCAAACGTATAGGTATCTGCGCCTAACGTTAATTCAGGAAGAGAAAACGTTCCAGAAAATGATGAGCTCTCCGCTGGCGCGAAGAGTTCATCAGGAATAGTAATTATTGGTGCTTCCATTAGCGGCCCGAATTAAGAGAGTTAGCGTTAAGACGATCGCGACAACGACGTACGCTATTAAGTGCCGTATCAAGACTTTGCTCTACATGGCTGAATACTTCATCAGCATAATCTTCAGCACCAGCACGGGTTTCACGCTCAAGTTCACGAGCCTCTGCCAAAATTGCATCAGCCTGCTGCTGAGAAATACGAACAATTTCCTGTTCGCTTGCAATAGTAATAGCCTGGCTGCGTGCATCTTCTATCAAGCGGCTTGCCTGTGCTTCTGCTTCATCAAGCAATGCCTGACGCTCACGAATAACCTGGCGTGCTTGAGCAAATTCGCTTGGGAATGTGTCACGAATTTCATCAAGAATTTCAAAAGCAGCCTGTGCGTCAACCTGCCTTAGATTATTTTTACCAAAAGCCGGTTTAGAATCTTCAATGAGCATAGTAAGCTCATCAATCAGATTCAATACTCCTGTTTCGTCCATAAACTACCTTTCCGAGCTTTTCGGGAAATAAGCACGATAAGCCATGTTATCGCAAAATTCTTTGTATTCAACCCTAGAGTCTATCAGAAACCGCACGTGTACGCAGAAATAGACCCTTATCTTTAAATAAATTTGAAAATATGTTGAAGAAAAGTTTTCTTAATTTCCGGAATTTTTATACGCATCCGCAAAATAATTTCGCAATGCATCTTCAACGCAGGGAGGAACAAATCCTTTGATATTGCCACCCATAGATGCCATTTCGCGAATAATAGATGAAGAAAGATACATAAACTTAGGAGGCGACATAATAAAGAACGTCTCCAAATCCTGGCTCAGTTCGTAATTGAGTGCAGTCATTTGGAATTCGTATTCGAAGTCAGTAATAGCACGAAGGCCCTTAACAACTACATGTGCATCAAGTTCACGAACACAATCAACAAGCAAACCATCGAAGCTAATAACGCTTACATTGGGAAGATCTGCTACTGCTTGAGTTGCAAGGCTCACCCTTGTTTCAAGATCGAACATAGGGTTTTTCTTTACTGACTGAGCTACTGCTACGACCACGTCATCAAAAATTTGTGAAGCACGCTTGATAACGTCTACATGGCCTGCGGTGATGGGATCAAATGTTCCCGGAACAACCGCTCTCTTCATTGTTATTCCTTCCTAAGGGTAATAAGAGATGTGTCTCCGTAGTGTTTTACAGAAACCTTGTCGTATTTTAACGCATCAAAAGCCTGATTTACCGAAGTTGCATCATTTTTGGCATACTCATAACAGATCAAGGCGCCATCGGCTATACATCCCGCTTTATCAAGCGCATCTATCAACCCAGAAATATCAGCAGCATCATAAGCATAGGGTGGATCGAAGAATAGCAGATCAAAGGCAATATGATTGCTTTGAGGCAGCGAAAAGGTATCGCCTTTTCGCAATCGATACCGCTCTTTAGGAAGCTTAAGCGCACGACAATTCTGCTCAACTATCTGCCGCGCTTGGCGATCTTGTTCGCAAAACAAACAAAAATCTGCTCCACGGCTTAAACACTCAAGCCCTAACGCGCCCGATCCAGCAAACGCATCAAGCACCTTTGCGCCCGCAAACGATCCTCGCGCGCTAAAAAGCGAGCTCATGAGTGCTTCCCGTACTCTATCAGTTGTAGGACGCGTAAGAGAACCCTTGAGCGTTTTTAAAGGCCTTCCGCGAAATTCGCCTGCAATTATTCTCACTTTTCCCTCGCTTTCTGCAGTACCTGCAGCTCACGTTTTAGGAGATTTCTTTCATCCGTTGATAGGTCGCTTCCAAAATAGCATGATCGTGCATCATGGTAGGCCGCCTCAATAATAGCTTTATCACGCATAACATTTACCAAAGCCAGACGAGAGCGACCATGTTGACGACTCCCGAAAATGTCGCCCTCTCTGCGAAGAGAAAGGTCGTATTCGGAAAGGGTGAATCCATCATCTACCTGCTCCATTACACGCAAGCGTTCAAGTGCTTGTGGAGCTTTAGAGCGTGATACCAGAAATACCGAACCAGGCAGAGTGCCTCTGCCAACACGACCTCGAAGCTGGTGAAGCTGGGCTAAGCCGAATCTATCGGCATCTTCAATAATCATTACCGTGACGTTGGGTACATCAACACCAACCTCAACTACAGTAGTAGACACCAAAACATCTATTTGTCCTGCCCTGAATTGTTCCATCATGGCATCTTTTTCAGCTGAACCCATCTTGCCATGTAAAAGCCCTACACGAGCCTGCGGAACAACTTGTTCTTGGAGAACTTTGGCATGCATGGTAGCAGCAGATATACTGTCCCCCGACAGCGCAGCATCCACTTCATCATGTTCGATACCCCATTCAATTGCAGCATATTCAATAGTGGAATGGCTATCTTCTTCTAAATATTCCGCAGATGATGCACCTTTTTCTTTTTCGGGTAAATCAAGACCAATAAGAGGGCAGATTACATAGGCTTGCTCTCCCCTATCAAGTGCAGCGCGCAAGGCATCATAGGCAATACCCTCTTCGGAAAAATGGCATACTTTTGTTTGCCTTCCCCCTTGTTTGGCGGGCGCTTTGCGCAAATACGACAAAGACAGACCCCCATAAAGTGCGAGAGCAAGAGAGCGCGGAATAGGTGTAGCAGTCATGGATAAAATATCTGCCCCAGGCGCTTTTTCAACCAAGGTTTGACGCTGTTCGACACCAAAGCGTTGCTGTTCGTCTATGCAGATAAGCGAACACCGTTTCGGTTTTACTTCGTTTTCCAAAAGCGCATGAGTACCAAAAAGCACCTGCAAGGTACCTGCCTGTAACTGATCAAGAATGTCTTGTCGCTCTTTTGTTGAAGTTGAACCCGTAAGCGTTGCCCACGTTATTCCAATCTGATCAAATAACGGACCTAGGGAAGCGCCATACTGACGAACCAAAACTTCGGTCGGTCCCATCATCAATGCCTGGGTTCCCGTATCGGCACACGCCGCCAAAGCAAATGCGGCAACCATAGTTTTACCCGTACCAACATCTCCTAAAAGAAGGTGGTTCATCGGATATGCTTGCGCCATAGTATTTGAAATAGTAGCTATAGCCGCTTTTTGATCTTCGGTCAAAGCAAAGGGCATCACCGCACGCAACGCATCCTGACAAGGACCCTGAATTACATGTTCAAAAGGAACAACTCCCTCAATTCGTTTTTGCTCCTGTTCGATGAGTTCTAATTCTAAAAAGAAGAGCTCTTCGTAGCGCAAACGACGACGAGCCTGGTTAGCATCGGCAAGAGAATGAGGGTTATGCACACCACGCAGCGCCTGAGCACGTGAATAAAGTTTGTAACGACTCCGCAAATATAAAGGAAGTGGATCGTAGAGACCTCGCACGGAATCAAGCGCATTGGTAATCAACCTTCGCATGGTGGTTCGAGGAATTTTTGCTACTGAAGGGTGTACGGGTAGCACTACCCCTTCAATTGCCTCTCCTTCTTCGTGCACAACGATAAGGGGATTGGTCATACGTTTAAAACCGTAAGAAAACTCCACCTTACCTGACACGGAAATACGTTGCCCTTTTCCAAGAGATTCCATCAACCAAGGCTGATTAAAGCAGGTAACCAACATAAGCCCACTTTCATCTACCAATGAAATTTCTACCAAAGACAAACGTGGACGAGGGCGTTTTTGTTTGATGTCATACACCGTTGCTGCAATGGTGTATTGTTTTCCGATTTCTGCCTGCTGAATAGAAGCTAAGGCAGACATATCAATATAGCGATGTGGGTACAATCCCAATAAATCTCGCAACGTTTTTACGCCAAATGACTGATACAAAATACGGGCACGCGTATCGCTAACCTGCTTTACGCTTGTCACGGGATTTTCGAGGGCCAACGTAGCATGAAGGCGGTCAAGGTACACTCCTTGATCCGCCTTCGAAAAATCATGCTTATTTCGCTGTTGCTTAGATAGCACCACAGGGATTAACGCCCCTCATTCAAGCAAGTAACCATACCTGTCGGCAGGTACGTTTCTTATTCCACCGAAAGAATAATAGGATACAGAGGCTGTTCACCACGATGGGAGTCAATTTCAAGATCCTCATAAGCATCCTCAATCTGGGAAATCAAAGCCTCAAAGGCTTCATCAGAATAATCTTCACCAGCAAGAATGGTTAAGGTGTCAGCATCTTCAGCTTCCAAAACCTCCAAAACGCGCAATGTAGCATCTTCAATAGAGTCGGAAACTACTTCAAGCTCTCCTGCTGCAATGCCGATAACATCACCGTCGTGAATAGGATTGCCATGAACATCCTTGGAATCCTTAATAGCGTGAGTAATTTCACCCGTTTTAACTTCCTCACGAGCTTCCGTCATTGCCTCAACGTTTTCCTCCAAAGAAGCACCCTCGTCGAATGCAAACATGGCAGAGAATGCCTCAGGAACACTCTTGGTAGGAACGACAGCACAAGGCTTTTCGGAAACCTCAACACAAGATTGAGAAGCCATAATAATGTTGCTGTTGTTAGGCAAGATGATAACAGCATCTGCGTTAACGGAATTTACTGCATCAAGCAATTCCTTGGTAGAAGGATTCATGGTCTGACCACCAGATACCACATAGTCAACACCGAGGCTCTTCAAAATAGCAGCATTACCTGTACCTGCTGCTACCGCAACAAAACCAATTGGTTTAGCCTCTTCTACCTGTTCTTGCTCTAACTTAGCGGTACGCTCTTCACTTTGGAGCTTCATGTTGTGGATGAATACCTCAGAGATTTGCCCACGCTCCAAGAAGTAAGCCAATACCTTATCGGGAGTATTGGAGTGAACATGTACCTTGAACTTAGGATTGGTACCTACGCACAACTCGCAGTCACCCATGGTCTGCAAGAAGTCAAGCGCCTCTTCTGGATCAAGCGTGTCAGAATCAACCAGGAATTCATTGCAGTACATATAAGCAGAGCCTTCCCAGTCGTTAATCTGTTCGATTTCAACCTTAGGAGCTGCCGTACGAGCAAAGGCAAGTTCATCTCCCATAGAATCGGTACGACCGGTAAGTGCAGATACAAAAGAATCAAAGAAAATAGCCAGACCAAAACCGCCTGCGTCAACTACGCCGTTTTCCTTCAAAACAGGAAGCAAATCGGGAGTGCGCTGAACAGAAGCATAGGACTCACCTACGATAAAACGAAGGCCCTCTTCTAAGTCCATCTTCTTTTTGCGAGCTTTGCGTGCTGCTGCCGCCGTGTCGCGCAAAACGGTCAAAATAGTGCCTTCAACAGGCTTACGAACCGCATTAAAGGCAACTTCTACTGCGCGATCAAACGCATCATCAACCGCTACAAGATCAAACGTTTCATGATCAGCAATACCTTCGCAAAGACCACGCATAATCTGAGAGGTAATTACACCAGAATTACCACGAGCGCCCATCAAAGCACCAGAGGTAATAGCGCGACGACGTTCTTCGTCAGATGCGCCAATAGGTAGCTTTGCCAGGTTTTCTACGACCATAGCAAGAGTAAGAGACATATTGGTACCCGTATCGCCATCAGGCACGGGAAATACGTTTAGTCGGTTAATCTCTTCCTTGCGAGCAGCTAACGCTTTCGCTGCTGAAGCGATAGCATTAACGATATCGTTAGACGTGTAGTTGCTCATTTGTTTTTACTAGCTCCTCTATAGACCTGATTGCCACGCGCGTATTCATAAACACGAACATAGAAACGCGCTTTCGTGTTTGGCAAAGAGTTTCATTCGCTTTTATAAAAACTAGCGAACCTTAATCCCCTGAACGTGAACTTCAACACCCTTTAATGGAGTGCGAACAAATTCCCTCAAAGCAAAGGTAACCTGATCAACTAAGTTCTCAGAAACCGTACTGATGTTAACGCCATGTTCCAAAATGACATACAGGCTTACAAGAGTACCTTCTTCATCAGTTGATACGACAATGCCGCGACGCAAACGGGACTTGGGAAGGATTTTTACCAGTCCATCAACTGCATTAGGAGCAGCCATACCGACTACGCCGTAACACTGCGTAGCAGCGTGCCCTGCCACATCAGCTATTACTTCTTCAGAAACGACAAGATCGCCCGCAATTTCATTGCTCATATAACTGTCCTTTCATAGATGCCGCAAAAGCATCAAATGACTAATGACCAAGTTCTTAGTATAACGGATTGCAGCACACATCGGTTTGCCAGAGTGAATACTACGCACCGAAGATACAAAATTGCTTCGATTGGCTAACTATTTTTCTGTATTTCTTCGTTTATTACACAACTTTCAAGAAAAACTCACAAAGAAATAGCTTGGACGATCATTCGGTGTGTGATATAGTAGTCAGGCTTTTGAAATCAACGGTAACTAACCGTGCCCAATATCAGAGTAAATGGAGTTGATTAAGAATGTCCAAAGTTTGCGAGATCTGCGGTAAGGCACCAAGCGCTGGTCGTAGCATCAGCCACTCTCATCGTGTAAGCAACCGCACTTTCCGTCCTAACATCCAGAAGGTTACCATCAAGGTAAACGGCAAGGTAAAGCGTGCTAACGTTTGCACCAAGTGCATGAAGGCTGGAAAGGTAGAGCGCGCATAACTCGTGTGCCTCTATCTGGGCAGAGAAAACCTCTCCTGCTCTATTCATATCGCAAAGTTAAGCCACCCATCGGGTGGCTTTTTGTGGTTGCAGTATTAAGCGTTGAATAGGATACGAATAGCTCATTATTGTTTCATTCGCCTTATATAAAGGTCTCAACTCACCGCTTTCGCTGTTCAAAAACCCTCGTTCCGAGGGTTTTTTCATGCGCTTCGCTGCATCATGCTTAAATAAAATGCGCCCTGTCGGGCGCAATATGAAAGTTAGTGTTCTGAGTTCGCTTCGAACCTTTATATAAGGCGTAATGCACACATTAGACGTTTCGTCTTTTTGTGCTATCGCTTCTTTCCAAACGAGAAGATATCCTTCAAATCCCCCATGGTGCCTGACAGCTCGGTAATAACCTCTTTGCCATCACGATAGATATTGCCAATAGCACGACCAGCATCAGCTAAGTTTTCTTTCATGTCATCAGAAAAGATTTCTTTCTTCTTAGAATCCCCTTCTGATTGTTCTTCGGGGTCAGCGCTTTCCTTTTTTGCCTGGCCAGCCTCTTCTGGCTGATCGCTCTCTGTCTGAGTGTTACTTGCTTCAGGCGCTTGCTCGTCTGATGTTTGCTCCTCTTGTTCAGAAGAAGCATTGAGCTTTTCGATTTCACACTGAAGCAAATACAGCTTATCGTCAATTTTGTCGAGCTTTTCAGCATAGCCAACGGCTTCGCAATTCAAAGACTCAACGGCACCACGAACGTCATCGAGACGAGCATGGAGGGTATCAATCATCTTATAAACGTCTTCGTTCATAACCTTTCCTACCTATCGATAACGCTGCTTTATTGCGCGCTCAATTTCACGCTTGGAATCACGCTCTGCCATTGCTGCGCGTTTGTCATACAACTTTTTACCACGAGCAACTGCGAGTTCTAACTTCACACGGGAATTGCGATCAAAATAAATCTTAATTGGCACTAAAGCCATTCCCTTTTCTTGTGTTTTGCGCTCAAGATCGCGAATCTCTTTTCGATGAAGAAGAAGCTTTCGCTTGCGATCAGGATCGGGATTGTTCAAATTCCCATGACTATAGGGAGAGATATGAAGGTTATTGAGCCATACCTCCCCTTTACGAATAAGCGCAAAGCAATCCGTTAATTGGCAATTGTTTTCGCGCAGAGAACACACCTCGGTACCCGTAAGCACAATGCCAGCCTCGTAGGTATCAATAATCTCGTAGTCGTGAAATGCGCGACGATTTTTTGCAATAGTCTTTTCTTCTTTTGCTGCCATATTTCTACATTCCAGGCACAAATGAAACGTCTTCATCAAGGTCAAGAATGAAACGCTTCAGCAATGCCACCACATCTTCAAGGTCGGACAATTTCAATACTTCATTAGGAGTGTGCATATAACGCAAAGGAATAGATACCAAACCAGCCGCACAACCGCCTTGCTGGATTTGCATCGTTCCCGCATCGGTTCCCGTTACTCCAGGCTCTGCTTCGAACTGAACAGAGATTCCTTCCTTTTTCGCAGCAGCGCACAAACGTTCAAATACTACAGGATTGATGTTCGGACCACGAGCAATAACAGGTCCTTCACCGCATACAATCTTGCCATAGCGGCTCTGGTCAATACCAGGATAATCTGTTGCATGGGTTACATCTACCGCAATAGCCACGTCTGGGTTTACCCCAAAGGCAGACGTAGTACCACCGCGCAAACCAATTTCCTCCTGAACGGTAGCCGCACAAATATAATCGCCCTTAGCGCCACCTTGTTTTTTAAGTTCTTCCATAACGCGGGTAATTACATAAACACCTGCTTTATCATCAAAGCCACGTGATACCGCCATACCCTTACCAAGTTTTTCAAAGCTTACACCGTAGGTAATAACATCACCCACACGCACCAGCGACTTAACACGACGAGCAGACAAACCCAAATCGATTACTAGGCCTGTTAAAGGCGTAACCTTTTTACGTTCATCTGGCTCAATAAGATGAATAGGCTTTCGTCCTACCACACCACGCAGAACACCTTTTTGCGTATGTACATCTACACGAGTGCCAGGAAGAATTGCTGCATCAACTCCACCTACTGCAGCTACATTCAGAAAACCTTGATCGCTAATATGAGTAACCATGAGGCCAACTTCATCCATATGCGCTGCAATCATGACCGAAGGAGCTTCTGACTTTCCACACAGACGCGCATGGACCGAACCCATAACGTTGGTTTCTATGACATCGGCAGTATCCGCCAAACGCTCACGAACCAACATAGCCACTTTCGTTTCGCTACCCGTTACCGAAGGGGTTTCGACCAGTTGTTTTAAATACTCTTTATCTACTTTTGCCATGGGTACCTCTTATCTTCATTTTCTTCTTTATTATATCCAGCGATCAGTTGCGTATGAAAGTCTTGAATCGTGACGCTCTTCGGGAGCAAGCTTAAACGCCAAACGACGACCACGTGGATACGCCGCCACCAACACAACGCGCAAGCGCTGCCCTAAACGATACACCCTACCCGTAGATACCCCACTTAATAAATGGCGCGCAGGATCGAAGGAGAAATACTCATCGCCTAATTCCTCTATCGGAACACTACCTAATGCTGTATTTTCCAGACGAACCGTAACACCAAATGTAGAAACCTGAGAAATAACGCCATCAAACGTAGTTCCAATATAGGCTTCCATATACTCGACAATCTTTACCAACTGAGATTGTCGTGCCGCCTTTTCGGCTTTTCGCTCCATTTCCGAAGAATGTTCCGCCATCCAAGGAAGTGCATTTTTTTGCGCTTCGAACGATTCACTTCTACCAAAATACCCTTCCTTGATCATGCGATGAACCAAAAGGTCGGGATAACGTCTGATAGGAGACGTAAAATGACAATACGTATCAAGCGCTAATCCGTAATGGGGGTCTTGGTCTACGCGATATACCGCACGTTTCATGGCACGCAACAACAGCGTATTAACCAATTCTTGCAATGGATGACCCTCTACCCTGTGCAATATTTCTTGCAACATTTGCGGATTTCCATCACAGAACAAATGCTTATCAACATCCTTAAACAGAGGAAATTCTCTTAATACCCCATACAATGAACGCAATGCTTCTGCATCAGGCACATCATGTACACGAAATACGCAGGGTAAGTTTTTGCCCAAAAGCCATTCTGCCACCAGATGATTAGCAAGAATCATCGCTTCTTCAATCAATTCAGTAGCATCGGTTTTTCGACGATAGCAAATTTCAACAGGACGATGATCGGCATCTAGGCGAACTTTTGCTTCAACCCTATCAAAATCCATGCAGCCGTCTTTTTTTCTTCTTTCAAACAATACTTTCGCAAGCACATCAAGTGACACGATGCGCGATTCAAGCTTTTCAATCGTTAGAAGCGACAAAGGAATAGAACCGTGAGGGACCTCGCAAGCCTGCATTGCCTGATGAATCTCTTCAAGCGAAGCATTTGTTTTATGAGCATCCAGCAAGGCTTGAACCTGATCATAAGAAAGACGCGCAGAAGACTTAATAACCGAAGGGAATACTTCATAGGAAAGAACTTTTCCTTGGGAAGAAATAAGCGCTTCCACACTAACCGTACAACGATTCTGAGCAGGAACTAAAGAGCATAAGTTGTTACTTAGCTGTTCGGGCAACATGGGAATTACGCGATCCACCAAATACACTGAAGTTGCACGTCGACGCGCATCTAAATCAAGCGAAGTACCAAACGAAACAAATCGGGAAACATCTGCAATATGCACACCAAGACGATAGTTTTCTCCTTCAAGCTCAAGAGAAACCGCGTCATCGAAATCGCGTGCATCCACAGGGTCGATAGTGAAAATAAACTCCTGCGTTAAATCACGATAACCCTGAGCAATAGCCTCATCGGTATCAAGCTTTGCTTGCTGTGCTTCTTCAAGTGCCGCTTCAGAAAACTCTGTTTCAAATTGATGCTCTGCAATTATCAGATCGATTGCGATATCCACATCATCTTCTGAGCCTAATACTCGCACAATCCTACCCGTCGCAGCAGACGAGCGCGTTGGGAATTCTAGGATTTGCACCTCAACAACATCACCCTCCTGGACCTGAGGAGCGTCACGGCGCAAAGTAAAGATGTCATAAGGAATAGCAGGATCTTCTGGAACAACAATGCCAAAAGGCTCTGCTATTTCATAACGACCAATAAAGGTGTCACGACTGCGCATGAGCACCTTTGTAACACGAGCAGTAGGACGTCGGGCTGGCGTGGTATGAGAGCTGCGAGAATCCGATGACGAAAGTCTAGAAACCTCTACCAAATCGCCAGGAAAGGCTCCATTAACCTTTGAAGCAGGAATGAAAAACTCCCCTTCAGCGGTTTTCACAAAGCCAAAGCCTTGTGCATTTAATTCAAGAACACCTTGGGGGCGAGCCTTTGGTCGGCGACGAGCTTTTGAACTACGTCGTGCCATTGCCTAACCATCCTTAATTCACCAGAGAACGCGCCACATCGACAGCTACATCAACTTGCGTATCTGCATTGTTTGCCTCCACATCAGGAGAAACACCATTGCCATCGATCTGCCTGCCGTTAGGAGTTAAATAATATGCAGCGGTATAACGAACCGCGCCACCGAAGGACAACGGCTCCATTATTTGAACACTACCCTTGCCCAGCGTCGTAGTGCCTACAACGCTGGCTCTTCCCGTTTCCTGAAGAGCCGCTGCTAAAACTTCAGCACAACCCGAAGTTCTTCCGTTAACTAACACCACTAAGGGAGCATTCGTTATATTGGCACCATCAGCACTGCGCGTAGTAACACCTTCAACGGTTTCGATTTGTACTACTTCACCACTTTGAATAAACAGAGAGGAAATATCTACTGCCTGAGTCAAATAACCACCAGGAACATCACGCAAATCAAGAACAAAGGCATGTGCACCATTGTCCGTAGCCTCGGTAATAGCATTACGAACTAACAAGGCAGAATCTGAAGTGATTTGAGACAGTTTTATGATCGCCACAGAATCTCGTACTGTATAGGTGACGTTATCTTCAGTATCGCTGGTAAACGTCAATGAAGTACTGTAGGTGGAATCTTCTTCGCCTGGATTATTTGAAGGATGTTTCCAAATGATGAAAACCGATTCGCCTTCATCACGAGAAAGCGCATTCAAAACATCAGGCGCGCTCCACTTATCTTTCGACACACCATCGATGGATACTACATGATCCCCCACCTGAACTCCTGCTGCAGCAGCGGGAGAAGATTCAAAAACATCAGCTACGAAGCATTCCCCGTCGGATTCTCCGAACAGCACGCCAATACCCGCTTCAGGGTTTTTCGTCGTAGAAAGATAGGCCTGATAGCTCTGTTCGTCGTAATACCGCAGATAAGGATCGTTGGTGATGGATCCAAGAAACGCCTCAATTACCTTATCGGTAGTTTGATTCAAATCGTATTCTTCCATACCGTACTGCGTTAATACGCCATCAATTTCTGCCACGCGAGCAGACAGGGAATTATACGTATCACCAGATACGGTCATACCAGGATTTACTTCCGAATCAACATCGAATGAAGCAAGCCCCATTGCAGAAAGAAGCTCGGTATTACCGCGGACTAAAAAGCCAGCACAGAAAACAAGGCATACGAAAATGCAAGCACCGAGAATTTTCACGATGCTTGCATTGTGCTTATTCTTAGAAGCCGCTTTAGCCGTTTGTTTAAACGTATCCAACGATTCCTACGATTCTACTTCCTTACCAGACTGTAGTAATTATACCTTCAAGTAGCGACGCATTGCGAATGCGGAACCAAGAAGACCAATTACCAAACCCGCAACAATCAAAGCTACATAAATTACCAAGAACATTGAGAAATCAACGGACAGTGGTAACCATGGCAATGCTGTTGAAATTTGCGGCAAAACAAAGTTACGAGCAATTTCTAAGATCAAGATAGCTAAAAGCGAACCAATAATTGCGTGAAGTGCACCTTCAGCCAAGAATGGGCCACGAATAAAGCCGTTTGAAGCGCCTACCAAACGCATGATGGCGATTTCACGACGACGTGCAAGAATTGCCAAACGAATGGTGTTGTTAATAAAGATAAAGGCAATAACGATAAGCAAAGCGATCAGTGCAACACCCGCAACACGGATTGCGTTGGTGAGCGAGAAGAGCTTATCAACCGTCTTTTGGCCATAATTCAGCGAATCAGAAGGATCATCAGGATTGTCGCAAACTGCTACAAAGTCCTGATTTGCAACAATCTGGTTAGCAATATCAGTAACGCTTTGTGCTTCGGCAAGTTCAACGTCGATAGAAGCAGGAAGAGGATTCTGTCCGTCTAACTGATCAACGATTTCAGGGTTTGAAGTGGAATGACGGAAGTTTTCAAGTGCCTGATCCTTGTCGGTAAAGGAAACACTTTGCACTCCCTCATAACCCTGAATCTGATCCATTACCTTCTGCACATCTTCTTGAGATGCATCGTCAGAAACGAATACAGTAATAGATACCTGGTTTTCTACTGATGCCACAACATTGTTAACAACTACACCACCAATGCAGAAGACACCAATGATGAGCAACGACAAGAAGATCGTAATGATAGAACCAAGCGTCGTAGATAAATTACGCGTGAAACCAGTAAGGGATTCACGGAAAAAGTAAAACAGACTAGACATCGAAGCCGTACACCCCCCTATCCTGGTCGCGTGTCAATACACCGCGATCAAGCGCGATAACTCGACGACGCATGTTGTCAACCATTTCGCGGTCATGCGTTGCAACAAGAACCGTAGTACCCGTGCGATTAATGCGCTCGAGCAGGTCCATAATGCCGCGAGAATTCTGAGGGTCGAGGTTACCAGTTGGCTCGTCGCATACCAGCAAAGGAGGACGATTTACAATAGCGCGTGCAATAGATACGCGCTGCTGTTCGCCACCAGAGAGCTGATCAGGACGCTTGTTCAACTTGTCCTGCAAACCAACAAGACGTAATACCTCAGGAACCTGAGTGCGGATAACATGGCGAGACTTACCAATTACTTCAAGAGCAAACGCTACGTTTTCAAAGACCGTCTTGTTAGGCAAAAGCTTAAAGTCCTGGAATACGCAGCCAATGTTGCGCCTTAAGTAAGGTACACGCCAGTTACGCATAGTGGTCAAATCTTCATCCGCAATGTAAATCTTGCCTGATGAAGGCTTGATTTGGAGAATAATAAGATTGATGAAGGTTGATTTACCCGAACCGGAATGACCAACCAAGAACACGAATTCACCAGGATAAATATGAAGCGAAACATCATCGAGTGCCGGTTTATTTGGCTGAGCTTCATATACCTTGGATACATGTTCAAACGTAATTACGGGATTACCCGTGTATTGGGGTACGGTATCCTCCACATTTACCACAGGCAGCGACTCAGAAAGCTGAGAAGCAACCTGGTTAATGGGAGGTTGTTGAGCATGTTTACCCATGCCACCCCCGTTAAAATCATTCGTCACAGTGTGCTCCGTTCATGTGTTACCAATTCTGTGAGACGTAGAAAGTATATCAGTACTAGGCGCGACTACGTACCTTCTCCACAGCTTGTACAATCGCTTCAGCGTCAAGTTCAAAGTAGCGAAGCAATTCCTCAAACTCTCCTGACTTGCCAAAACGATCGCGCATACCAACAAATTGCAAAGGATAAGGATGGTTTTCCGCTACCACTTCACTTACTGCAGAGCATAAACCGCCATACACAGAATGCTCTTCAGCAACAACGCCGCATCCTGTTTTCTCAAGTGAAGCAAGAATAGTCTGCGCATCGAGTGGCTTTACGCAGAAAGCATCAATTACTTCTGCCGAAATTCCCTGCTGAGCAAGCATATCTGCCGCTTTCATTGCCTGGTCAATTTCTACGCCGCAAGCAATGATGGTTACGTCGCTACCTTCACGCAGAACATAGGCTTTACCCATTTCCAATTCAACATCAGGCGCATATACAGCAGGAACGCTTGCGCGACCCATTCGAATGTATACGGGACCTGACGTATGAGCTGCAAGACGAATAGCAGCGCAGCATGCTGAATAGTCTGCAGGAACCAAAACACGCATATTGGGAAGTCCACGCATGAGAGAAATATCTTCAAGCATCTGATGAGAGCCGCCATCGGGACCAACAGAAATACCTGCATGCGTTGGTGCAATCTTTACGTTTAAGTTCGAATAGCAAACAGTATTGCGAATTTGATCATAGGCACGACCCGTACCAAATACCGCAAACGAACCAGTAAACGCAACATTTCCAGCCAAAGAAAGACCAGCTGCAACACCAACCATGTTCTGTTCAGCGATACCAACATTAAACAGGCGCTCTTCGTTCTCAGGACGAGCCTGAGCAAACTTTTTCGTCGTAGTTGACCCTGTTAAGTCAGCATCAACCGCAACTACCTTCATGCCTTCTTCGGCAAGTTGAGCTAACGTAACGCCATAAGCAGCGCGTGTTGCCTTCTTTTCTTGTGCCTGTTCAGGACTAGCAAGCTTAACCACGTTACTTCACTCCATTCAAACGAGCGCGTTGTTCTTCTAATTCAGCCAAAGCGATCTTGGTTTCTTCATCGTTAGGTGCTTTACCATGCCAACCAGCTTGGTCTTCCATGAAGGAAACACCCTTGCCCTTTATGGTATGAGCAATAACCAATTTAGGTTGGTCGGTTTCAGATGCTTTAAGAGTTGAGAAAAGCTCAATCAAAGCATCCATATCATGACCGTCTGCTTCATAGGTTTCCCAACCAAAAGCAGCGAATTTATCTTTCAAATTACCTGAAGCGCAAACTGTTTCAACACGGCCATCGATCTGTAAGCCATTAATATCAACAATAGCAATCAAGTTGCCAAGATTCTTAAAAGCAGCAAAGGTAGCAGCTTCCCAAACTTGACCCTCTTGGCATTCGCCATCGCCCATCAAAACAAAGACACGGCTTTGATTTTCATCAAGCTTCAAACCAGCAGCAAGGCCCGCACCAATAGAAAGACCTTGACCAAGAGAGCCCGTGGAAACCTCAACACAGGGCAAAAGATTTGAATCAGGGTGACCCTGCAAACGAGTTCCCAACTTACGAAGCGTCTTTAATTCCTCTACAGGGAAATATCCAGCTTCAGCAAGGGTGGCATACAGCGCAGGAGCAGCGTGACCTTTTCCCAAAATAAAACGATCGCGTGCGTCATTTTTAGGATCTTTAGGATCGTGGTTCAAAACACCACCAAAATAGAGCGCAGACATAATATCTGTGCATGAAAGAGATCCACCAGGATGACCGCTTCCCGCCTCATGAAGCATCTCAATAATGTCGGTGCGAATTGCACAAGCCTTTTCCTTAGCTATAAGGGAATTCATGGCTTCCTTTCGATCGAGGGCTAGGCTTTTATTCTTAACAAGACGCCCACCAAAATGAGCACCTTGGTAAGCTTACTTGTTTTTTCTATAATGACGCTTTCCAACGATGATATCCAATAACAAATTCATCAATATCACCGTCTAGTGCAGCATCAACGTTGCCGCTTTCGATATTACTACGGGTGTCCTTAATCAGTCGATACGGATATAAAACGTAGTTGCGAATTTGGCTGCCAAAAGAATTATCCATCTTTTCGCCTTTAAGTTCAGATAATTCTGCTTCGCGCTTCTGCTCTTCCAACTCATACAGCTTGCCACGCAAAACGCGGAATGCTGCTTCCTTGTTTTGTAGCTGAGATTTTTCGTTTTGGCAGGTAACCACAATACCAGTGGGAATATGAGTAAGACGTACCGCAGAGTCGGTGGTGTTAACGCTTTGGCCACCAGGACCACTTGAACGATACACATCCACGCGAACATCATTGGGATCAATTTCTATCGTAATGTCGTCTTCGGGAAGAACAGGCACCACTTCTACCGCTGCAAAGGTGGTATGACGGCGCTTCTTTTCATCAGTTGGAGAAATACGAACAAGGCGATGAACTCCCGCTTCGCTGCGCAACATGCCATAAGCATTACGCCCTTCCACCTGAAAGCTAACATGATCAAGACCAATACCTTCACCAGGAGTAAGATCTAGCACGCGCACTTTCCAATCTTTACGATCGGCATAGCGGGTGTACATGCGGTAGAGCATTTCGGTCCAGTCCTGAGCCTCCAAGCCACCACTGCCCGGATGAATGGAAACAATAGCATCCGCAGAATCATAGCGTCCACTAAACCAGGATTCGACTTCGAAATTATCAAGAGTTGTTTCAAGACTTGCCAAATCCTGCTCAAGTTCCTGAGCAAATTCAGGATCCTCTTCTGCAAGTTCTTGCGCTGTTTGAATATCTTCCAACAGCTGGCAAGCGGCATGATAGCGCTCAATTAAATCGTGCAAATCGGAAGCTTGTTTTGAAACATGCTGTGCCGTTTCCGTATTGTTCCAGAAATCAGGAGAGGCAATTTGCTTATCAAGTTCTGCCAATTCCTGAATATGATCATCGATGTGAAGGTAGGCACGAGCATCTTCTACGCGCTTTCGTGCTTCTTCAAGTGTCATCATTGCCGAATAAATCCTCTCAAAACCAATACCAACCCAAAGAAAAACGCTTAAGGCATTGTAGGGATTGCGTCGTTGTTCGCAGTCTATTTTGAGTTATGCAAAGTATTTCTTGAAGTGAAGTATTTGCATCTCTACGAACGGCTTAACCCACATGCCTTAAGCGTCTATTGTGGTCAGCGATTAGCTCCGTGGCATTTCTTGAACTTCTTGCCAGAACCACAGGGACAAGGATCGTTGCGACCTACATTGGCGTAAGGATCGTCTTTATCCTTCTGAACAGTATGGGGTTTTGGCTGTTCTGGTGCAGGCTTAGGAGTTTGCGGAACACCTTGTGCCTGTGCTTGAGCCGTCTTTATGCGCTGCGCACTGGTAGTTGATTCATTAAGAGTTTCTTCAGGGTTTGAATACGTAACCTTTCCATCGAGAGGATTCTTTTCCTCTTCTGCTGGTGTTACCTGAACCGCAATAGGAGCACGCAGTAAGAAGCGCAAGAAATCCTCGTAAATTGAATCAGTCAAGGCAGCGAACGCACGATGCGCCTCTTCGCGATATTCCGTCAGAGGATCACGCTGGCCATAAGCACGCAGACCGATGGATGCCTTTAAGTAGTCCATTTCCTGCAAGTGTGCCATCCAACGCGTGTCGATAAAACGAAGCATTACCTGTGATGCAATATCGGAAAATGGCTCGCCAATCATTTCAGCACGTGATTGGTACATATCCGTAATGGATTCAACGAGACCATCGATAAGGGCATTCACGTCATCGTCATGATTAATGGAATCAACGGTAATTTCAGGACGATCAGTCATCTGAAGCAACCATTGATCAAGCGATTCGGTATCCCAGTCGTCACTTGCCTGCTTTGGAGCACAGTATTCCAGAACGGCATTTTCTACCACATCTTCAATAATGGTAGGCATGCGCTCGGTTAAGTCCTTACCATCAAGAATTGCATTACGCTCTTCGTAGATTGCCTTGCGCTGCAAATTCATTACGTCGTCGTATTCAAGAACATGCTTACGAGCTGAGAAGTTAACTGCTTCTACTTGGCGCTGCGCTGTTTCGATAGCCTTCGAAACCATGGAAGCCTGAATAGGCATATCTTCAGGAAGATCGGTCTTTTCCATCATGCGACCAATGGAATCCATACGTGATCCACCAAAGAGACGCATAAGATCGTCTTCGAGCGAGAGGTAGAACTGCGTGGAGCCAGGGTCTCCCTGACGACCAGAACGACCACGAAGCTGATTATCGATACGACGTGACTCGTGGCGCTCGGTACCAATTACGCACAAACCACCTGCATTGCGTACTTCAACACTTTCGCGCTTGGTAATAGACTCCGCCCTATCTTTAGCTTCCTGAATCTGTTCAGGTGTTGCTTTGTCTACTTCATCGCCAAGTTGTTCTGCCAAGAAAGTTTGCGCCATGATATCGGCATTACCGCCAAGCAAAATGTCCGTACCACGACCAGCCATGTTCGTTGCAATGGTAACTGCGCCCGTACGGCCAGCCTGAGCAACAATTGCTGCTTCTCGTTCATGATTCTTAGCGTTTAATACCTCATGCTTAATGCCACGTTTAGAAAGCAAACGGCTAAGGCGCTCGGAGCTTTCAATGGATACGGTACCTACCAAACAAGGCTGTCCTGCATGGTGGCGTTCTGCAATATCGTCTGCTACTGCATTAAACTTCGCATCAATCGTGCGATAAATAAGGTCGTTCAAGTCTTCACGAACAACAGGCTTATTAGGCGGAATAGCCATAACAGGAAGATTGTAAATCTGGCGGAATTCCGCATCTTCTGTCATTGCGGTACCCGTCATACCTGAAAGCTTGTCGTAAAGACGGAAGTAGTTCTGCAAAGTAATGGTTGCCAACGTTTGGTTTTCTTGACGAACCAACACATGCTCTTTAGCTTCCAGTGCCTGATGCAGACCTTCAGAATAACGACGGCCTTCCATAATACGACCCGTGAATTCATCGACAATTTTAACTTCGCCATTGGTTACCACGTAGTCAACATCACGATGGAACAGGAACTGAGCACGAAGAGCCTGCTGCAGATGATTCGGCAACTGACCAGTTGGATCGGCGTACAAATCTTCAATTCCCAGCTGGAATTCAACCTTTTCAAGACCAATTTCGGTTGTATAGATGGTCTTTTTCGCTTCATCCATCTCGAAATCGACATCGCGCTTAAGAGAAGGCATGATAGCAGCAAACTTCTTATAAATATCTGCTGCCTGAGAACCCGCACCAGAAATAATGAGAGGGGTTCGCGCTTCGTCGATAAGGATGGAGTCGACCTCGTCTACAACCGCAAAGGAATGGCCGCGCTGTACGCGCTTGCTTGCGCGCGAAACCATGTTATCGCGCAAATAGTCGAAGCCGAATTCTGAGTTAGTACCATAGGTAACGTCAGCCTGGTAGGCAGGAATCTTCTTTGCAGGATCCATACCATTTTGAATAAGGCCCACCTTCATGCCTAAGAAACGGTAAATCTGCCCCATCCATTCGGAGTCACGTGCAGCCAAATAGTCATTAACGGTAACAATATGTACGTTATTTCCAGGAAGCGCATTCAGATAACCCGCCAAGGTGGATACCAGTGTTTTACCTTCACCGGTTTTCATTTCGGCAATTTTGCCGTCATGCAACGCCATACCACCAACGAGCTGAACATCGAAGTGACGAAGCCCAATGGTTCGAACACTTGCTTCACGAACAGCCGCAAAAGCTTCAGGAAGCAAATCATCCAAATCTTCGCCCGCATCAAGACGTTCACGGAATTCTACAGTTAGATGAGCAAGCTCTTCATCTGAGTAAGCCTGCATGCGAGGTTCTAAATCGTTGATTGATTCAACAACCTTCAAGTATTTTTTGAGTGGTCTATCTTCGCCCACACTTAAAAGCTTAGAAAAAAGTCCCATGATCCCACTTTCTCGTGTAACTGTTTCACTCTAGCACAGGCATACCTGCAATAGGACTTCAACAAACAGACTCACAAGGCTTTTTCACGTTAAATTCTCTTAACGTTTAAAACTAACGCGAAATTGAGTAAGTTAATTTATTCGAGCAGTGCGCTAAAGAGTGAGGCACCTGAAGGCAACCAGCGCGAAACCAGCGCGCTAACAAATAGAGCAACGAGCGCGAAACTAGCGTGAAATTTCTTCGATGATTTCATCGTAGAGATCATCTAATCTGCGAGGCGCATCGATTCCGTATTCTTCCACAAGGGCACTACGGCATTCCAGATAGGTATCGATAGCACCCGAATAATGACCCAGTTGTCGCTGAATAAACATGTAGGTGTAGCACACGTCTTCACGCGTGATATCCAAACTAAACGAATACGCCGCAAAGTGAAGGGCGACATACTTATTACCCTTGTTGAAAATGATGCGTGTTCCTTCAACCAGCACGTCCAAAACTTTGTTTTGGAATCGATTACGGTACGCCTCCACCTGCGCATTATCTAAGCCAGGCAGAAGTGGTCCTTGATAGATCAATTCAAGCTGACTTAATATGCGAGCACAGTCTTCGGGATCGTGTGCCACGCTGAATTCATTGCAGAGCAGATCTACTTTTATAACGTCACTTTCAAAATTGAGTTCTCGAAGAGAAACCGAATCGCGCGTTCTACCCAGGCGAATCTGTTCTTCTTCGTTTTTGCTTAGGGCTTTCTTGACATAGGACCACAGGTTGTAGAAATTTGAACTAACACTTGACGATATTGAACCAGGCCACACCCGCTGTTCCATCCAAGCACGTGGTAGATCCTTTTGGTAGTTCACCACTAAAAGGCCAATCATTACCTTGGCAAGTTTACGAATTTCTCCTTTTTCTGGAACAACTTTTCCACCACGACGAACTTCGAACTTTCCAAATAGGTTGATTACGAGTCGGTCGGAGTCGCCCACAGTATTAAATTGGTTGAGGTTTTGCAAACCCAGATACGACAAATCACGCTTAGTAGATGGAACAACGTGCGTACTTTGTGTGGTTTGCAGCGTTTGGAATGTTGGTGAATTGTCGAACGTTTGAGAAGCAACATTCGCACTGCTAGCCTCTACCCTACTAACCTCTGCTCTATCAACAACCATGCTGTTAACCTCTGCCCTGTCACCAACCGTACTGCCAACTTCTACCCCGCCAACATCCGTACTGCTAATTACCGCATCACTGATTGCTGCACCACTGACAACTGCACTTTCCCTATCTTTACCAACTATTTGTTGTTCATTCAGTTGTCTATCAGCATTCACGCCATTGTTATTGTTGTCCGACTCGTTGCCGTTCAGCACGCCATTGTTCGTTTCGTTTACATTCCCGTGATTCAGCTCGCCATGATTAAGCTCATGGGCATCTTGTTTGTTGTTTTCTTTCTTATAACACCTCCGTCTTTCGCTGTTGTGATTCGTTGTTTTATTTGATGTTTTGCCTTCTTTACTTTCCAAAAACACACCACAAGAAGGCGATAAAAGATCGAGCGATTCAACTGAATCTTCAGGAGCATTTAGAGACTGGTTAAGCGCAGCAAGGGGCTTATCTCGTCGAACAAGATATTCTCCATGACCTGGTTCCGTAGGTTTGATTTCTGCGGTAGTAACCTCAAGAGATTTTGTTTCGCTAAGTTGTAGACTCGCTATATCAGTTTTGGGTTCCCTTGAACTTGTACGTATATTCACATCCAAAAGATCGACCCTATTTAGATAACCACGCCTATCACCCCAGCTCAAATTGCTAGTTGATTCTCGTCCACCGAAATTGTTACTAAGATTGCCGACCATTTCATCTCTATAAAGATGATCGTCTCTATTGTGCTCAGCATGGTTTTTCTTACGGCGATCGTTATACCTTGGTCTGCTTGAATTTTTTACTTCAACCGCCTGAGCTATAGCTTCTTCCTCTATGCCACTGCGTTCGTAAAATGCCTTGCGCTCGGTTTCTTCCAAGCAGAACTTAAGAACAAGCCGAATAACCTCGTAATCATGCGCTTTCAAAAGGATGTCGAGCAGCGCATTGATGTATTCTGCTTCCGTTGGATATAAGCTATATTCGGTCAATTCTTTTTCATGTGCCCACAAAAGAGAAAACCGTTCTTTGGCAGATAATTCAAACGCAGCAAATCCTCTACTTCGAAGTCCTGCAAGAGGATATTGTTTTACAAATTCCATCAAGTTAATTGCTGCAAATCCTTCAATAAAATGACTGAAAAGCAGCTGCTTTCCTTCGGAAAAAATAAGCGCCGTTACCAAAAGCGCATCTTCGACACAATGAATATCCATACATTGAAGATATTCAAACATGCGAGCGTGCCCATTTGTCTTATCGCACACAATTACTGGCTGTACCCACCCCATCATAGAATAATTATCATGAGGAAAAACGCGTGCGAGTTCTTTAACACTAAGCATTAAATCTTGAGCTGAAATTGTAGTAAATGTTAGTTCGGTACTGCCCAAATCAGCTTTGCAGGATTCCTCGAAAAGCGAAGAACACCTTGTTGTGATAACCGTTTCATATCCTAGAGAACGCAGTGAAACCAATAAGCGTCCAAACAGATCTTGGCGCTCTATTGAAAGATGAGGAACATCATCAAATATAACAAGCTCACATGCAGGGCCATCCTCCACAACCGAAAACAACGATTGGAGCATTGCTCCCGAATCAAGATCACGAAGAAAACGTGGATCATGTGCATCTACCCAGATAGTACTTTGCGCAGCAAACACAATCTTTGCGTACTGAAGCGCCAAAACACTTTTACCAAACAACGCTGGCGCGCAAAGAATCCGCACTGAATTTCTAGAAGACATCATCTGCGTCAGCAATCTTTTGCGCTCGATGATGCTACTTTGCAATCCCGCAGGAATAATCTCTTTCGGCTGAGGATTACGAACGAGATAGGTATTCATTTTTCGTCCTTCCGCGAGGGCGGCAAAGACATACGGAAAGTGAATGGGATGTGGCTTAACTATAATTTGACCTGGTGTTTTGATAGACGATTTGGCATAAGTAACAACTTTTCTGTACCAAACAACAACCTCAGCAGTGCCCAGCGGCAATTATTGCACGTCAGCGGCATATTTTCTAAATACGAAACTCATCTATAGTGCATGCGAAAGTTATATCCACCCAACGCAATCCAACACATAGCAAACTAGAATGGCATACGAATCTAACGCCAGACAAGAATAAAACCACTTAATCTAACACTGAATAAATCGATGAGCACTAAAAGGCCCATTGACCCAACGCAATCCAACGCCACGCCAACACGAGACGCATATTTATTAGAACAAACACACAAGAAGCGTAACAGGACGTGAGTTTCGTGTAAGATAGCCATGTTAACTTTGTTATATGCATGCAGGGCTGACATAGCAAGTAAGAGTGATTTGCACTCTTTTATATAAAGTTAGCCTTCCATGTTGATCATGTATTAACCGCTATCGAAGGAGCTTCATTTGACTACTTCAGCTACCAGCGCCACAAACAACGCTACCGAAACTGTTTTGGTTTTGGACTTTGGCGCACAGTATGGCCAGCTTATTGCTCGTCGTGTTCGCGATTTAAAGGTGTATTCGGAAATTGTTCCTTGTGATACTCCTGCAGACGAAATTGCTGCTAAAAAACCAGCTGCTTTAATTTTGAGCGGCGGTCCTGCAAGTGTGTACGCTGAAGATGCTCCTTCTATTGATCCTGGCGTGTTTGAACTGGGCATTCCCGTTTTGGGTTTTTGCTATGGTCAGCAGATTATGGCAACCACCCTTGGTGGCACCGTTGGCCACACTGAAAAAGGCGAATACGGCCCTGCCCCACTGACGCGCTGTGATGCAGCAAACGGCGCGGGCGCTTCCGCTCTGTTTGGCGATACTCCAGCAGAGCAAACGGTATGGATGAGCCATCGCGATGCCGTAAGCGAAGTTCCTGAAGGTTTCGTAGTAACTTCCACTACTGATGTATGCCCTGTAGCTTCCATGGAATGCGCCGAGCGTAAACTCTACGCCACTCAGTTCCACCCCGAAGTTAAGCACACCGAATACGGCAACCAGATGCTTTCCAACTTCCTGTTCAACATCTGTGGTTTACAGCCTACTTGGACTATGGATTCTATTATTGAAGACTCCATTGCCGCAATTCGTGAACAGGTTGGTGATAATCGTGTAATCCTTGGTCTTTCTGGTGGCGTTGATTCTTCGGTTGTTGCAGCCCTGTGCTCCAAGGCAATTGGCAAACAGTTGGTCTGTGTGTTTGTAAACCACGGTTTGCTTCGCAAGAATGAGCCTGAAGAGGTTGAAGAGGTATTCACCAAGCAGTTTGACGTTGACTTTATTCACGTACACGCTGAAGAACGCTATGCAAAGCTACTTGATGGCGTTACTGATCCTGAACAGAAGCGCAAGATTATTGGTACCCAGTTCTGGGAAGAATTCTTTGCCGTTGCACAGGATTTGGACGGCGTGAAGTTCTTGGCTCAGGGAACTATTTATCCTGACATTATTGAAAGTGGCGCTCGCAAGACAGGCGGCAAGGCTTCCACCATTAAGAGCCACCATAACTTAATCCCCTTCCCTGAAGGCGTTCACTTTGATTTGATTGAGCCTTTGGATCACTTCTTTAAGGATGAGGTTCGCGCGTTGGGTACTGCGCTTGGCTTGCCTGATCATATTGTTCACCGTCAGCCTTTCCCAGGACCTGGCTTGGCAATCCGTATCATTGGTGCGGTAAGCCCTGAGAAGCTTGAGATTTTGAAGAATGCTGATGCTATCGTTCGCGAAGAGTTGGATGCCTACAACCAGCGTTTGTACGAAGAAACGGGTGAACGTAATTCCGAGCATTCCTGCTGGCAGTACTTTGCCGTATTACCCGATATTAAGAGCGTTGGTGTTATGGGTGATGAACGTACCTATCAGCGCCCGATTATCCTGCGCGCAGTAGAGTCGAGCGACGCAATGACTGCCGACTGGGCAAAGCTCCCCTACGATGTGCTTGCAAAGATTTCGAGCCGCATTGTTGCTGAAGTTCCTGGCGCAAACCGCGTGTGCTACGACATTACATCAAAGCCGCCTGCCACCATTGAGTGGGAATAGTAATAGAACGTTTGTTCGTATTTTTCATACGGTTTCTAGCGGTTCCGATGGCGACCGATGACGACATTTCAGAACGTCCGCACCTGCAAACCGCATGATTCCGAAATCAGATAGAAACTCACAAGGCTCCTCGAAAGAATCGAGGAGCCTTCTCGTTTCCGCAGATAGACGCATGGTCGGTTGTCACCCCATGGCAAACGGGCATGGGTCGAACGAGCCTGAAACGACTCGAACAGAACCGAAGAGAACCGACACGACCGAAAAACCTACAAGCCAACGAGAGGCAATGATGGCGGGAGGCTTGCAAGTGCCGTCGAAAATCGACGAAACTCAAACGAAACTCACCCGGAAAAACGAAACTCAAGAATGACGGTTGCCCCTGGTGGAGAGCCTGGAAGCGTCATTCTCGCAAACTCACGAAAACGGGTTGGTTTCGCAACCACTCCTCCCGAGTAGTAACGCGAGGCTTGCGGGCCCCTGGCGCGCTCAGCCGTCGTTTTACTCGGAGGGATGACTCCTCGTCAAGTGGGAATAGAGCTTCTCGAAAGAATCGGCGGAGACGCAGTGCTCCAGGCGGCAGGCATCTCTGGATGCTTCGTCGGCGGCGACCCCGGCGTCGCGCAGCAGCCTCTCGAAGAAACGATGCCTCGCACTCGTCGCCTCAGCGATAGCCCTCCCCTCCGGCGTGAAGCCAACGTCATGGTCGACGACCTCGACAAGACCCGCCTCCGATAACTTCACGAGGGCCTTGGAGACGCTCGCCCTCGAGATGCCCAAGTGCCTCGCGATGTCGACGTTGCGGCATCGCCCATGCGAAGAGCGGATCTCCAGGATCGCCCTGAGGTAGTTCTCGGCGGATTCGCGCGACCGGGACGGCTTATTCCAAGGGCGGGTGCTTTCATTCTTTTCCATCTTAGACATGAAGGGGCTAGTCTTTTCGCGCGATTGCCACGCAGGAGGTGAGGCCGATCCGCCGCCAGCTCACGCTGCCGAACCACGTGCCGAGGATCTCCCGCATCTCGCCCTCGGAGTAGATGCGCACGTCCCCCTCGGCGGAGTGCGGCATCCACGCGTTCATGACGGCGCGCGCGGGCG